>WNGA01000027.1_pt1 | contig 183631 bp, 187 predicted proteins | sample 5400061 | NCBI WGS metagenome assembly WNGA01 (sample SAMN13153366, study PRJNA577476) | soil metagenome | isolation source: 100 cm soil or saprolite under grassland replicate 2 | place: USA:California | collected 2016-06-15 | reverse complement strand
GAGGCCGAGGCGCACGCCGACGAGGCGCACAAGCTGCGCGAGCTCGCCGACGCGCGCAACCAGGCCGAGCAGCTCGCGTACCAGACGGAGCGCACGCTCAAGGAGCACCGCGACAAGGTCGACGAGGCCGACGCCTCGACGATCGAGGGACGGATCATGGAGCTGCGCGGCGTACTCGAGTCGAGTGACGTGAACGAGATCCGGCAGAAGACCGACGCGCTGCAGGAAGCCTCGCGCAAGCTCGCCGAGGCGATGTACGCGCAGGCGACCGCGCAGGCGCAGCAATCCGCACCCGGCGACGGCGCTCCCACCTCCGACGACGAGGTCGTCGAGGAGGGCGAGTACGAGGTGATCGACGAGGAGGCGAAGACCTCCTAGTGGTCGAGCAGCCGGAGAACGCCGAGCAGGTGGAGGAAGTCGAGGTCGACGAGCTCGCCGAAGTCACGCGCGAGCGCGACGAGTACCTCGACAGCCTCCGCCGGCTGAAGGCGGAGTTCGAGAACTACCGCAAGCGTGCCGCGCGCGATCAGGAGTCCCTGGTCGCGCGCGCGCACGAGCGGCTGGTCAAGGAGCTCCTGCCGGTGCTCGACGATCTCGCGCGCGCGCTCGAGGCCGCCGAGCGGCACGAGGAGGCACAGCTCGAGGAGGGCGTGACCCTGGTCCACCGCCAGCTCGCCGCCATCCTCGCGAAGGAAGGACTCGCCGAGATCTCGGCTGAGGGCGCGTTCGACCCGAACGTGCACGAGGCGCTGCTCTCCCAGTCCTCCGAGGAGCCCGAGGGCTCGGTGATCGAGGTGATCCAGAAGGGCTACACCCTCGGCGACCGCGTGCTGCGGCCCGCCCGGGTGGTGGTGGCGTCCCCGAAGGAGGCGCCCGATGCCTAAGACGCTCTACGACGTCCTCGGCGTCAAGAAGGGCGCCTCGCAGGACGAGATCAAGAAGGCGTACCGGAAGCTCGCCCGCGAGCACCATCCGGACAAGAACCCGGGCAACGCCGAGGCGGAGGCGCGCTTCAAGGAAGTGCAGACCGCCTACGACGTGCTCAAGGACGCCGACAAGCGGAAGCAGTACGACACCTTCGGCGCGAACGGCGCCCGCGGCCGCGGTGCTCCCGGCCCGGGCGACTTCAACTTCGACTTCGCGGGCAATTTCGATCTCGGCGACCTCGCCGACATCTTCGGCGGCGTGTTCGGCGGGCGCCAGCGGGGCGGCGCGCAGCAGCGCGAGCGCGGCCAGCGCGGCGCGGACGTCGAGGCGACGGTCAACCTGTCGTTCGAGGACTCGCTCAAGGGTGCGCAAGTGCACGTGCCCGTCGAGCTCGAGACCGCCTGCTCGGAGTGCCATGGGTCAGGCGCGAAGCCGGGAACCTCGCCGAAGATCTGCCCCGAATGCAACGGCCGCGGCGTCGTCTCCGAGTCGCAGGGCCTGTTCGCGCTCTCGCAGCCGTGCCCGCGCTGCCGCGGCAACGGCACCGTGATCGAGGACCCGTGCCCGAGGTGCAAGGGCTCGGGCCGCGAGCGCCGCACGAAGCGCTACACGGTGAAGATCCCGGCCGGCGTCAAGGACGGCACACGCATCCGCATGAAAGGCAAGGGCGAGGCCGGCTACGGCGGCGCATCCGCGGGCGATCTCTACGTCGTCACCCACGTCGAGCCCTCGGCGATCTACGAGCGCCGCGGCGCCGACCTCGTCGTCAACGTGCCGGTGTCGTACGCGGACGCCGCGCTCGGCACGACGATCGAAGTTCCCACGCCCGACGGCCCCGTCTCGCTGAAGGTCCCCGCCGGCTCGGAGGACGGCAAGCTGCTCCGCATCCGCGGCCGTGGCGCGCCGAAGCTCTCCGGCGGCGGCAAGGGCGACGTCCTCGCGCGCCTGCGCATCGAGGTGCCGAAGCGGCTGAACAAGAAGCAGCGCGAGTTGCTCGAAGAACTGCGAAGGGTGTCGTGATGGACGAGCGCCCGCGCTACATGATCAGCGTCGCCGCCGACATCGTCGGCATGCATCCGCAGACACTGCGCATGTACGAGTCGAAGGGGCTCGTCAACCCGAAGCGCACGCCCGGGAACACGCGGCTCTTCTCGGAGGCCGATCTCGACCGGCTGCGCCTGATCCAGCGATTGACGACGGAATTGGGGCTCAACCTCGCAGGCGTGGAGCTGGTGCTCCGCCTCGAGGACGAGCTGCAGAAGGCGCACCGGCGTATCGAGCGGCTGCACAAGCAGCTGCGCGACGAGGTGCAGAAAGTGCACAAGCAGTACAGGCGCGATCTCGTGCTCTACCGCGAGTCGCGCGTACCGGAAAGGCGATAACGACTCGATGGATTTCAACAAGCTGACTCTCAAAAGCCAGGAGGCCGTCGGTGCCGCGCAGGAGCTCGCGCGCCGGATGGGCAACCCGGAGCTTTACCCCGAGCACCTGCTGCTCGCGCTCCTCGACCAGGAGCTGCCGCAGCAGCTGGTCCCCGACGCGGCTGCGCTGCGCGCGCAGGCCGAGTCGGCTCTGCGCGGCAAGCCGTCCATTCAGGGCTCCGCGCAGCAACCGCAGGTCGGCGCGGCGTTCTCGCGCGTACTCGACAAGGCGTTCGACGAGGCGAAGCGCATGGAGGACGAGTACGTCTCCACCGAGCATCTGCTGCTCGCGCTCGACGTCGTCCCGCGCGACGTGCTGCGCGCGAAGATCAACGACGTCCGCGGGGGGCAGCGCATCACCTCGCAGGATCCGGAAGAGACCTACCAGGCACTCGAGAAGTTCGGCCGCGACCTGACCGCGCAGGCCGAGGAGGGCGAGCTCGACCCGGTGATCGGCCGAGACGAGGAGATCCGGCGCGTGATCCAGGTCCTTTCCCGGCGCACGAAGAACAACCCGGTGCTGATCGGCGACCCCGGCGTCGGCAAGACCGCGATCGTCGAGGGGCTCGCGCAGCGCATCGTCGCCGGCGACGTTCCCGAGGGCCTGAAGGGCAAGCGCGTCTGGGCTCTCGACATCGGCGCGCTGCTCGCGGGCTCGAAGTACCGCGGCGAGTTCGAGGAGCGCCTGAAGGCGGTCCTGAACGAGATCAAGAACGCGGAGGGCCAGGTCGTTCTCTTCATCGACGAGCTGCACACGATCGTCGGCGCCGGCGCGGCGGAAGGCGCGGTCGATGCCGCGAACCTGCTCAAGCCGATGCTCGCGCGCGGCGAGTTGCGTGCAGTCGGCGCGACGACGCTCGACGAGTACCGCAAGCACGTCGAGAAGGACGCGGCGCTCGAGCGACGCTTCCAGCCCGTGTTCGTCGGCGAACCCTCGGTGTCAGACACCATCGCGATCCTGCGCGGCCTGAAGGAGCGCTACGAGGCGCACCACGGCGTGCGCATCCGCGATGCGGCGCTCGTCGCGGCCGCGGTGCTCAGCGACCGCTACATCACCGACCGCCAGCTCCCCGACAAGGCGATCGACCTCGTCGACGAGTCTGCGTCGCGCCTGCGCATGGAGATCGACTCCTCGCCGCTCGAGCTCGACGAGGCCGAGCGCCGCGTGCGCCAGCTCGAGATCGAGCTCGCCGCGATGGGCGAGGAGAGCCCGGAGGTTCGTGAGCCCGTCGAGCGTGCGCTCGCCGAGGCACAGGAGAAGCGCAACGAGCTCGGAGCGCGCTGGGCGAGCGAGAAGGGCCAGCTCGAGCGCGTGAAGGAGATCACCAAGAAGATCGACGAGCTGCGCATGGAGGCCGAGCGCGCAGAGCGCGGCGGCGACCTGCAGCGCGTCGCGGAGATCCGCTACGGCGAGCTGCCGGCGCTCGAGCAGGAGCTGTCGCAGCGCGAGACCGTCGAGAGCCCGATGGTGAAGGAAGAGGTCGACGAGGACGACGTGGCCTCGGTCGTCGCTCGCTGGACGGGCATCCCGGTCTCACGGCTGCTCGAGGGCGAGACGGAGAAGCTCATCCAGATGGAGGAGCGGCTCCACCAGCGGGTCGTCGGCCAGGAAGAAGCCGTCGAGGCGGTCGCGAACGCGCTCCGGCGCGCGCGCACCGGCCTGCAGGACCCGAACCGACCGATCGGCTCGTTCGTGTTCCTCGGCCCGACGGGTGTCGGCAAGACCGAGCTCGCCCGCGCGCTCGCGGAGTTCATGTTCGACGACGAGCGCGCGATGGTGCGGCTCGACATGTCCGAGTACCAGGAGCGGCACACGGTCGCGCGCCTGATCGGCGCGCCGCCGGGCTACATCGGGTACGAGGAGGGCGGTCAGCTCACCGAAGCGGTGCGCCGGCGCCCGTACTCGGTCGTGCTGCTCGACGAGATCGAGAAGGCGCACAACGAGGTCTTCGACGTGCTGCTGCAGATCCTCGACGACGGACGCCTGACCGACGGCCACGGCCGCACGGTCGACTTCCGCAACACCGTGATCATCATGACCTCGAACATCCGCAGCGCCGACGCGATGCGCGAGCATTTCCGGCCGGAGTTCCTGAACCGGATCGACGAGATCGTCGAGTTCCGCGCGCTCACGCGCGAGCAGTTGGGCGAGATCGTCGAGCTGCAGCTGGCGCGCCTGCGCGAGCGGCTCGCCGAACGCGGCCTGCGGCTCGAGCTGACCGACGCGGCGAAGGAGGTCGTGACCGAGGCAGGCTGGGACCCGACCTACGGAGCGCGGCCGCTGAAGCGCGCGCTGCAACGCCTGGTCGAGAACCCGCTGGCGCTGCGCCTGCTCGAAGGCGACTTCGCCGAGGGCGACACGGTCCGGGTGGACGCGGAGAACGGCGAGCTCGTCTTCGAGAAGGCGGTCATCGCCGAGGCGGCGGCCGCGTAATCCCGGAAGGCGTGCAGGACGGGACATGGGCAAGCAGCTATCGAAGGGCGCTAGCGGGCCAGTGCCTCCTCTCGACTAGACGCGACGCGGAAGATCGTCGCGAGGCCGGTGATGTCGAACAGCTGGCGAAGATGGAGAGCTTCGGATTGAGGACATTGATTGCGATCGCCCAGACGATCACCTCCGCCGACGAGCGGCTGGCATCGTCCGATTCTACGCGGAGTCCGCCCTGCTCACGCAGCGTTCTCCAGGCCAGGTACAGGAGATAGGCGACGCCCAGGTACTTGAGCGTCTGGAACGCAATCGCGCTCGTGTGCAAGAGCGCCGCGAGGCCCACGATCGCCGTGTCGCGGCGACGCGGGGGGCCGCCGGTCGCCCAGCGGCCCCCGCTGTCTCAGCAGCTACGTGCGTCCCGGCGGAACGTGCAGCGCCAGCAGCTGGCCGCCTTCGACCAGCTCCGGGTCCGTCGGGTAGTGCGCCTGCACGTCGGCGAGGTACCAGCTCTCGCCGAGGAACGGCGCCGGAATGATTCCCGACGATTCCTCGTCCATGGTCAGGAACTTCGAGCCACCCGGTGCAAACCGGTCGGGGTCGTGGTGCGCGATCTCGGTCAGCGTGTCGCTGTCCGGGTAGTAGCGCCAGACCTTCGCGATGTACGGGTTGTTGCCCGGGTCCTCCTGGAGCAGGACCTGTCCGCGGTCGTTGACCGTGATGTTGTCGAACATGTGCTGCCCCTCCGTGCCGTCGAGCGCCATGTCGATCGTTCCGCCGGCGGCCGGGTTCGAGGGGTCGGAGAAGTTGAGCCGCCAGAGCCGGCTCGGAGCCGCGAACGCGTTCGTGGTCACGAAGTAGAGCGCGTTCGAGTTCGTGGCATCCCACGACGCGTCTTCGGGCCGGTTGAACTGCGTCACTCCGCCGGCGATGCTCGCCGTGTTGATGGCGGTACCCGTCATCGAGCGGACGTCGCCGAGCTCGAAGAGCGTGAACGGCGTCCCCGAAGGAATGCCGCCGGCCTGCGGCTCCAGCGGGACTCCGGTGACCTTGACGCCGTAGAGCTTCCCGTTCGTCAGACCTGCCTTGTCGGCCGGATTGCCCGTCGTCGTCTTGTCGCCGATGTACACGTAGACCTGGCCGGGCGTCGAGTCGTCGGTTCCGAAGACGACCGTCTTGTCGCCGGTCCCCGGGTTCGCGACGGCGTTCTCCCAACTGAACTTGCCGAGTGCCGGGAGCTCCCAGCTCGTGCCGTCGAGGCCGTGCGCGAACGCGCGGCCCTCGCTCCCGACCTCCTCGCCGTCCATGAACAGCCGGCCGTTGTAGCCCTTGCCGGTCGCCGCGTTGTAGAACGCGCTCTGCGCGGGAAGATCGGCCGAGCAGAGCCTTCCGATCGTGACGCCCTTCGCCGGCGGGTTGTACGCCTGCATGGCGACGTTCCAGGTCGCGACCTGCTGGATCAGGTCCTCACCGTGCAGTACTTGCAGCGTGTCCGTGTCGATCGTCCACTTGGAGACGAATGCACCGCGCGCGCCGTGCGCACGTACCGTGCCCACGGTTTGCGCGAGCTCGTGGTTCATCAGCACCGTGAACGTGCCGTCGCCGTTGTCGAACGCCCCGAGCCCGTCCGGGATGCCAACCATGCGGTACGGCGTGCCGTCCGGCTTCGCGTTCACGGAGTCGCCGACGGTCAGGATCGACTTCGTGACGACGCCCGGCTGCGAGCGCAGCAGGTAGGGCGATTGCGAGCTGCTCGGGCCTGTGATCGCGTTCGCGAGCGCCGCCGCCGTTGCGACCGCTCCCAGCACGGCCGCGCCGGCGAGTACCCCGAGGCGCTTGGTCCTTCCTCGCTTTAGCACTTCCTCCCCTTTCGTTCTGTCGGGTCGGGCCGCTGGGACTGTGGTGCGTCACAGCAGCCGACTGGGCAACGGTGACGTTACGCCGCTGTGACGGGTTGGTGAAGCCCGCGGTAGCGTCTCGCCTCGTGCCGGAAGCCCTCCCGCCGCCGCTCCCGCCCGCCGAGCGCACGGTCGGTCAGCTGGTTGCCGAGTCGATTCGCCTCTACGGACGCCGCTTCTGGCCCTCGCTCGCGCTCGGTGTCGGCCCCGCGATCCTGAACGTGCTCGTGCGCACTCTCGACCACTGGATCACGCTCGTGTTGCTCCCGACGATCGGTGGCCTCGTGCTCGCGGCGTCATACGGCGGCGCTGTGGGGATTGCGGCAGGGCGCCCGATCCGGGTGCTGCCGGCGCTGGTCGCGGGGACGATCGTCTTCGTTCCCTTTCCGTTCCTCGTCACGATCTTCGTGCTCCCCGGGCTGGTCTGGCTCGCGGCGTTCGGCCTCGTCGTCCCAGTGGTCGCACTCGAGGGCCGCGGGCTCGTCGACGGCTTTCGGCGCGCGCTCGCGCTCGCCCGGGCGGACTTCGTTCACGCGCTCGGGTCGCTCGCCACGCTGGCGATCGTCGTCTTCCTCACCCAGAGCATGCTCTTCTTCGTCCTGCGCGGATTCGGCGACCAGGCGCTCGAGGCGGCGTCGTTCATTGCGAGCCTCGTCGTCTCGCCGCTGCTCTTCCTCGGCTCGGCGCTCTTGTACTTCGACCAGGAGGCGCGCGAAGATGTCCGCGATGTACCACGCCGGTAACCGCCAGCTGCAGGACCGCTTCGACACGCGCCGGCTCGCGGACCGGATCGAGGGCAAGATCGTGCGCGACACGATCGACGACGACGATCGCGCGTTCATCGAGGCGCGGGACATGCTCTTCCTCGCGACCGCCGACGAGCAGGGGCGGCCGCAGTGCTCGTACAAGGGCGGAGAACCTGGTTTCGTGCGCGTCGTCGACGAGCGCACGCTGGCCTTTCCGTCTTACGACGGCAACGGGATGTACCTCTCGTACGGCAACGTCCTCCTCAATCCGCACGTCGGCTTGCTCTTCATCGACTTCGAGGGGCGGAAGCGACTGCGTCTGAACGGGACCGCCTCCGTCGACGAGACCGACCCGTTGCGAGCCGAGTGGCCGGAGGCGCAGTTCGTCGTCCGCGTGCGCGCGACCGAGGTCTTCCCGAACTGCCCGCGTTACATCCACGAGTTCCGCCTCGTGCAGCGCTCGCGCTTCGTCCCGAAGTCCGAGTGCGAGACGCCGGTGCCCGCCTGGAAGACGCGCGACTGGTCGCACGACGTCCTCCCGGAGGGCGACCCGGCGACCGACCCGTCACGCGAAGTCATCGAGCGCTAGGCTCCGGCGATGCCGATCTACATCCTCCTCTCCAAGCTCAGCACCCAGGGCGTCCAGACGCTCAAGTCGAACCCCGACCGCCTGCGCGAGGTGAACAAGGACGTCGAGGAGCTCGGCGCCCGCATCGTTCACCAGTGGGCGACGCTCGGTGAATTCGATTTCGTGAACGTCGTCGAGGCTCCGGACACGCAGACGATCGCTCGTGTCTCGATCGCGCTCGGCGCGCGCGGGTCGACGCGGATCGAGACGCTGCCGGCGCTGACCATCGACGAGCTGCTCGAAGCGCTCAGCTAACGACCCTTCGGACAGGACCGAAGGAACAACGTGTGCGGCGGCTCTCCGCCTTCCGGAACCGCCTGGCCGCGGCTAACGAACCGCGCGGCTCACGCGGAGCGGATCCTCGTACACGTCAATGCCCTCGCGGCGCTTGAGCGTGTTGACGAGCAGGTATGTCAGCGGCGTCGCGGTTGCCTCCCAGACGATCTTGATCGCCCACGTGGTCAGGATCGGGTCGAGAAGCGGCGCGCGTCCGGCAAACGCGATCGTGACGAAGACGAGCGAGTCGAGTCCTTCGCCGACGACCGTCGAGCCGAGCGTGCGCGTCCAGAGATAGCGTCCGCGCGTTGCGATCTTCATCCGCGCGAGCACGGCGGAGTTCGCGAGCTCGCCGACGACGTAGGCCGCGAGTGACGCGAGGAAGATCCGCCACGTCGTTCCGAGTGTCTCCTCGTACGCCTCCTGCCCGCTGAAGAACCCGGCGGCCGGGAGCGCGATCGCGACCTGGATCGCGGCGACAGCGAGCAGGTTGCACGCGAAGCCGAGCCAGATCACGGCGCGCGCGGCGCGAAAGCCGTAGACCTCGGTCAGGACGTCGCCGAGCAGGTAAGAGAGCGGGAAGACGACGAGCCCGGCCGGGAAGACGCGGTCGCCGATCTCGACGAGCTTGACGGCGAGCACGTTCGCGACCACGAGTGCCGTGACGAAGAACCCCGTGATCGCGACGAAGTACGGTGAGAGCCTCATCGCCCGAATGCCACCGCGACCTCGGCGGCGAGCGCCGCGTTGTCCGCGACCAGTTGCCTGTTCGCCTCGAGCGTCCTGCCGCCGCTCCCACGGTGGAGGTGGCCGAGCACGAACGGCGTCAGGAGCTGGCCGCCAACGCCCTGCGCCGCGGCGAGCTGCAGTGCCTCCGCTATCAGCGGCTCGACGTCGTCGACGCTCTCCGTCGGGGCGCGTCCGAGGAGAAGTCCTGCCCCGCCGAGCTCCCAGTGCGCCTGGGCTACGCGAGCTGCTTCGGTGGGGGTGTCCACGCGAGCCGACACGGGTGGGCCGCCCGAGGCGCTGTAGAACAGCGGCAGCGTGTCCGTGCGGTAGCCGAGCGCCGGAACGCCGAGCGTCTCCAGGAGTTCCGCCGTCGCCGGCACGTCGAGGAGCGACTTCGCGCCGGAGGAGACGACGAGCGCAGTCGTGCGCGCCAGCTCGTAGACGTCCGGGGAGACGTCGCGCGGGTCGCGATGGACGCCGCCGATGCCGCCGGTGCCCATGAAACGGATCCCGACGTTGCGCGCAACGGCGAGCGTGCCGCCGACGGTCGTCGCGCCCACGACGCCCTGAGCCGCGGCGGCGGCCAGGTCGCGCGGCCCGACCTTGCGCGCATCCTCGGTGAAGCGCTCGAGCTCGTGCTCCTCCAGCCCGACGCGGATGTCGCCGTCGAGCACGCCGATCGTCGCCGGCACGGCGCCCGCCTCGCGCACGCGCCGCTCGCTCTCGAGCCCGACGGCAACACCCTCCCCCGGCGGGAACCCATGCGCGACGAGCGTCGTCTCGAGTGCGACGACAGGACGCTTCTCGATGCGTGCCTCCTTGACCTCGTCGCTGATCCTGATCAGAACGACTCCTGCATCTCGACGAACTCGACCTCTCCCCAGCGGTCGGCGTCTCGTGGCTGCAGCGCACTGATCTGCCTCACCACGGCATCGTCCCGAGCACGGCGACGCAACGTGCCGCCGCCTCGAGCCCGAGTTCGGGCCCGCCGAGCAGGTACCCCGCAGCCAGCGCGTCCCCCGCGCCGGTCGTGTCGACGACCTCGACGGCCGGTGCGGCAAAGCGCCGCCCGTCGGAGAGCTCGATTCCCTCTGCTCCGAGCTTCAGCACCCACTCCTGGACCGGAAACGTGCCGCCGATCGCGTCGAGCTCGTCGCGGTTGCCGAAGACGACGTCCGGCGCGAGCAACTCGAGCCTGCGCACGAGGCGCTCGGCGCCGAACGTGCGGATCATCGACCACGACGAGAGGTCGACGCTGATCTTCCCGCCCTGGCCACGCACGGCGCCGGCGGCCTTCGCGGCCGCCTCGTCGATCGGCTTGCGGAAGAGCGCATACCCCGTGATGTGCAGCCAGTCGACATTGCCGAACCAGGGCATCTCGAGGTCGTCGGAGCGAAGCTGCGGCGCAACGCCGCGGTCGGACGCCATCGTGCGATCGCCGTTCGGCGCGACGACGGAAACGACGACGCCGTTGTGACCGTCGACGACCGGCCCCAGTACCTCGACGCCGTGCTCTTCCAGCTCCGCCGTGACGAGCTCGCCTGCCGCGTCTGAGGCGCGCTTCGCGACGAGCCGTCCCTGCCCCCCCAGCTCGACCGCCCACGCGGCGACGTTTGCCGCCTGACCGCCCGCTCCCGTGCGCGTGCGCGCGGTCGCATCGGCGCCGAAGTTGAGCGGCTCGTCCAGCCGAACGACGACGTCGAGCAGGAGGTCGCCGAGTGCGCAAACGGTAGTCATGCGACAATCGTCCCATGGACGGCGACGAGCGACGCGGGAAGCTGCGCACCTTCGTGCTCGGCGGCGTCGTCGGCGCGTCCGCGGCGATCGCGTATGCGCGGCGGCTGCGGCCGAAGCAGCGGCAGCGGGTCACGCCGGCGGGGCTCGCTGCCTTCGAGGGCGCGCCGTGCTACCGCGAGCTGGTCGAACAGGAGCAGCGCGAGGCTCAATAACCGAGGACGCCGAGCCGGTCTGCGGCGCGGCGCACGGTCACGAAGTTGATGTCCGCGTCGCCGATGAACAGCGACTTGCCGACGATCATCACCTGAGCCGCATCGTCGAGGTACTGCTTCGGCGTCTCCGTTCGCCCCCGCGTCCGAACGACGAGATAGGGGCCGAACGCACGAACCTCGTAGCGGGCCGACGGCCAGGGCGCGCGCGTCTCGATCGCGAGCCGCCGCGCACACGGGCAGTTGTTCGTGTCGTAGGCGTCGAAGACCCACACGCCGCGACCGAGCGGCCGCTGCAACGCATCGAGCCGCGAGGCCGCGAGCTTCGAGTCCGCACGCGGGATCACGATCCGCCCGACGCCATGGTTGCGCTCCCAGGCGCCCAGATAGACCGGCTCGTAGCCGAAGAAGATGTCGTCGGCACGGCTCGTCGCCGCGAGCCACGCCGAGGCCGCGTCGCGGCCCGCGACCCGCGCTCCAGGGTCGCCGGTCACGAGCGCCGGTGTTTTCGCGTACGTCCAACCCGCCTCTGCAGCCACGAGCGCGGCGAGGCCGAACACCAGCACGGCGCGGCCGAAGCGCCGTGCGAGCGAAACGAGCCCGAACGCGAGTGCGGTCATGAAGAACGGGAGCGCGAAGATCAGATGGCGTGACTCCGGCGAGGCGGAGCTCCCGAGCCGGGCGAGCAGCATCGCGAGCGTGGGTGTCGCGAACACGCAGGCGACGAGCACGGCAGCAGCGCGTCGCGTGCGCGCGAGGCGCCAGAACCCGTAGCCGGCGAGCAGGAGGATCGGCGCGCGCAGCAACCACCAGCTCGCCGTGAAATCGCCCGCGACGTCCGAGAGGTATTCCAGCACGGGAAGCGGGCGCCCGAGCTTGCCGCCGCCCGCACCTGCCACGCCGACGTCGAACCGGTTCGCCAGCCTGAGATCGGCGAGCCAGAAAGGGGTGCCGAGCAGGCCGACCACAGCGAACGCGACGAGCGATTTCATCAGGTGTCGACGGACCGCGAGCACGTAGAGGCCCTGCGAGGCGAGCACGAGCGCGCCGTACGGATGACTGGCGACGCACGCGATCGCCGCGAGCCCCCAGAGCGCGAACCGCCACGGGCCGTCCCGCTCGAGCGCCCAGAGGAGCGCCAGATACGAAAGCGCGCTCGTGAACAGGAAGAGGCTGTACATCCGGCCGTAGACCCCATGGAAGAGCAGCACCCAGCTCGCCGAGGTGAGGATCGTCGCGGCGAGCGCCGTCGCGCGGTCCGTCAGTCTCGCGGCCAGCAGGGCCACGAGCGGAATGCTCGCGAGCGCGAACACCGCCGACACGAGACGGAGCGCAATGAGTCCTCCACCGGAGTGTGCCGCGGCTGCCGCAAGCAGGAAGTGCAGAGGTGCTCCGCCTCGCTCGTCGAGCACGATGTTCAGCAGCTCGCCGAGCTTGCGGTTGCCGACGAAGAGCGCAAGCGTTTCGTCCTCGTGCGGCGGCCACGCCGTCAGGCGAGCGACGAGGAACGCGGCTACCGCGAGCACGCAGCCGGCGACCCCGAAACGGAACTCGCGCAGGCTGATTCCGCCAGGGGCGGTGCTAGCCTCAGCGCGATGCCGATCTACGAGTACCGCTGTCCTAACGGCCACGTGTTCGAAGTGTTCCAGCGCATGGACGATCCGCCGCCGGAGAAGTGTGAGGTTTGCGGCGCCGGACCGCTCCAGCGCGTCCTCTATCCGGTCGCCGCGCACTTCAAGGGCAGCGGTTTCTACTCCACCGACTACGGCCGCTCGAGAAAGTCCGCGAGGGAATCCGGCGACTCGGCGGGCGGCTCCGAGACCTCGACGGAGAAGAAGACGGAGAAGACCGAGAAGGCAGCCGACTAAGTCCGCTGTCCCGCCGCCTGGGCGGCGAGCGCCACCGGATTCCCGTCCGCGTCGATGACGCACGCCACACGCTCGTTCAATGGCGCCCGGCCAGGGCTTCGAGCGCCAGCAGGAGCACCACCGAGAACACCGTCGCGATCGCGAGCGACTTCAGGTCGAAGCCGAGATCGATGTTCTCGTCGAACACCGCCTCGGCGACGAACCCGCCGATCAGCGCGCCCGCCACGCCGACCGCGATCGTGGCCAGGCAGCCGATCGCCTGCCGTCCCGGGACGACGATGCGCGCGAGCAGCCCGGCAACGAGCCCGAGCGCGATCCACGAGATCAAGCCGCCCATGTCGCGACCCTACTCGTCGCGAACGATGCAGCCCGGGCCGAAGAGCCCCGAGCCCGGAGCCGGCGGCTGCGGTGCGGAGACGCCGAGGAACATGAGGATCACGTTCCGGTTCTCCTCGCTCGAGACGATGTACGATTCGCCGCCGAACTGCGAGGGGCTGCCGCCGAGCCGGCAGCGCAGCGACTTACCCGAGCGGAACTTCACCCACGCGAGCTGCATGAACTGGCCGCCGGTCAGGTCGGTCGCGAGCGGCGCGATCAGGTCGTCCGCGAGCCAGGGCATCCTCACCAGCGTGGTCGGGCTCGTCACCTTGTCCGCGATCGCGCGCACAACCTGCTGCTGCCGCTCACCGCGCGTGAGGTCGTTCTCCGCCGGGTTGAGCTGGTTCTCGCGGATACGTGAATAGATCAGCGCGCGGCGGCCGCCCATCTCCTGCTTGCCACTCGTGAAGTGCCAGCCGCGCCAGCGCTCGCAACGCTGGCGCGTCGCGTACGGACAATCGAAGCGGTTGGAGACGATCGGGTCCTTGACGTCGATCGTGACGCCGCCGAGCGCGTCGATCAATTGCTCGAAGTTCCGGAAGTCGACGACCATGACGTGGTTGAGCTTGAGGCCGGTGAAGTCGCGGATCGTGCGGATCGCGAGGTCCGCTCCGCCGAACTGATACGCGGCATTGATCTTGTTGAACCCTCGACCCGGCACGTCGACGCGCAGGTCGCGCGGGATCGAGAGATATGCCGTGCGTCCGCGGGCCGGGTCGGTGCGCACGAGCATGATCGAATCGGAGCGACGCGCACCCTGCCGGCCCGCGCCGGGGCCGCGGTCGGTTCCGAGCAGCAGGATCGTCGACGGGTTCGCGAGCATCAGGCCGCGCTGGTCGTCGAGCGCGACCGGCCCGAGCCGTTCGTGCGCTCCGTCCATCGCCTTCGCCACGGCGAGGTAGCTGGCGATCACCCACGCGACGACGAGCAGGAAGACGACGAGCAGGATCAGGCCGATGCGGCGGCCCCAGCCGCGGCGCCTGCTCGGCGCCGGCGCGGGTGTCGGCGGCGAGACGCGACGTGCCGGCCGTCCATCGCGCGGAGGCGCAGCTTGCTCCGCCCTGCGCTGCAGCGGCACCCGCCCCTTCGTGCGGCCTCCGCGGTAGACGCGGTACGGCTTGTCTCCGCGGGCCATCCGGCGGGTTATCGTAGCCGCCGCTCCGTGTCAGCAAACCGTGTCATCGGCGTCGACCTCGGCGGGACGAAGATCGCCGCGGGCGTGATCGACCGGACGGGGGCTCTGATCTCGCGCAGCGAGCGGGAGACGCCGACGATCGACGAGGACACGCTGCTCACCGCGCTCGACGACGTCCTGGCCGACCTCTGGGACAACGAGATCGGCGCGATCGGCCTCGGGGTCCCGTCCACCGTCGATCAGCGCACCGGAACGGCCGTGATGTCCGTGAACATCCCGTTCTCCGACGTGCCGCTGCGCGACCGGGTCTCGAAGCGCTTCGGCGTCCCGTGCGGGATCGACAACGACGGCAACGCCGCAGCGATCGCGGAATGGCAGGTGGGCGCGGGTCGCGGGACCCGCCACATGATCATGCTCACGCTCGGGACCGGCGTGGGCGGCGGGCTGATCCTGGACGGGCGCCCGTACCGCGGCTCGGTCGGTGCAGCGGCCGAGCTCGGGCACGTCGTCGTCGAGTTCGACGGCCGCCCGTGTCAGGGCTTCTGCACCGGGCGCGGGCATCTGGAGGCCTATGCGACCGGTGTCGCGGCGGCGAGCGACGCGGAGGCGGCGTTCGGCGAAGGCGCGGACTCGCGGCTGCTGCTCGACAAGGCTCGCGACGGCGACGCGACGGCGCTCGGGATCCTCGACGCGATCGGCCGGCGGCTCGGCGCGGCGATGGGCTCGTTCGTGAACATCTTCAACCCGGAGGCGATCGTCGTCGGCGGGGGCTGGGGCGAGGCGGCCGGCGAGTACCTGTTCGGGCCGGCGCGCGAGGTGCTGCGCCGTGAGGCGCTCGCTCCCGGCCGCGACCTGGTGCGCGTGGTTCCGGCGGAGCTCGGGCCGGAGGCGGGCCTCGTCGGCGCCGGCTTCGTCGCGTTCGAGGCGTTGGATGCGTCCGAGTCCTGGTAGGGAGCTGAGTGGCTGATGCCCTTGGCGGTCTGCGCGACGCCGATCGGCAATCTCGACGACGTCACGCTGCGGGTGTTACAGGCCCTCCGCGACGCCGAGGTCGTGCTCTGTGAGGACACGCGCCGCACGCGGTTGTTGCTCGCGCGCTACGACATCCACGCGGCCGAGCTGGTGAGCTACCACGAGCACAACGAGGCGAAGCGGACCGCGGAGATCCTGCCGCGCTTGCGCGAGGGGGCCCTCGTCGCGCTCGTCTCGGACGCGGGACTGCCTGCGGTCAGTGACCCCGGCGGCCGGCTGATCGCGGCCGCGCTCGCGGAAGACCTTCCGGTCACGGTGCTGCCGGGCGCGTCTGCCGTCGAGACGGCGCTCGTTGCGAGCGGGCTGGCGTCCGAGCGCTGGCAGTTCGTCGGCTATCTCCCGCGCGGGGAGCGTGCGCTCGAGACGCTCTGGGCGGAGATCGCGCGCTGGCCGCACACGGTCGTCGCGTTCGAGTCGCCGCAGCGGCTCCCGGCGACGCTCCGGTCGCTGGCGGCGACGCTCCCGGACCGCGAGTGCGCCGTCTGCCGCGAGCTGACGAAGCGCTTCGAGGAGGTCGTCCGCGGGACCGCCCGAGAGGTCGCCGAGCGATTCTCCGAGCCGCCGCGCGGTGAGATCACGCTCGTGCTGGGCCCCGGGGAGCCGCGCAAGGACCCGGCGGGCGAGCAAGAGGCGCTGGACGCGGTCGCCGAGCTCGTCGCGTCGGGCATGTCGCGGCGAGACGCGGCCGGGCTCGTTGCGAAGCTGACAGGCGTCGCGCGAAATCGCCTGTACGGCGGTTCTTTGTGACGCGCGTGTGACTAACTCTGTAACGCAAGCGTGTCAAATGCGTTGTCCGTAGAGACAACAGGCATGACCGCGGCTACGGTCGACGCACGACGAGAAACCCGACGACGAGGGAGGGCAAATGAGACGGCTCGTACTGCTGCTCGCGCTGGCGGCGCTGACGATCCCGTGCAGCGCGGGTGCGTGGACGTGGCCGTCGAGGGTCCCGTGCTGAGGCCGTTCGCGTTCGGCACGGACCCGTATGCGGGCGGCCAGCACCGCGGAGTCGACATCGGCGCGCCCCTGGGCGCATTGGTCGCGGCGCCCGCCGCGGGCACGGTCAGCTTCACCGGGTCGGTTCCCGGCGGCGGGCACGCCATCACGATTCGCACGTCCGACGGCTACTCGGTCACGCTGTTGCAGCTCGGCGCCATCGGGGTTCTTCGCGGGTCCGTGGTCGCGGAGGGCGCGGCGGTCGGCACGGTCGGCGAGAGCGTCGACGCGGTCACGCACGAGTCGCACGTCCACCTCGGAATCCGGTACACGGAGAACGAGAACGGCTATGTCGATCCGCTCTCGCTGCTGCCACCGCGGATCGTCGTCCTGCCGCCTCTACCGGATGCGCCGTCGCTCCCGGCTGAGACCGGCGGCGCGCCGTCGCCGGCTGCGCCGACCGCGGAAGCGAACGCCTCCGAAGCTGCGGACGAGCATGCGCAGACGCCGCCGAACGCGCAGCCCGAGGCGAGCGACAGTCCGACGCCTACGGCGACAGGCGCTGATGTCGCCTCCGAGACGGAGCCCGCCGCCGTTGAGGAAACCCAGATTCGGGCCGAGCCCGTTGCGCCCGCGCCGCCGACCGCCGAGCTTCCGGCCCCGATCGCGTCTACCGCCGATACCGCGCCAGACCCGTCGCTCGAGGAGCCGGCGGTCGCGCCAACGCCGCCGGCCGCGCCTGCCGTGCCTGAGCCTGCACTCGACCCGACCGCCGTGTCGTTGTCCGCGGAGACGACGATCCAGTCCCCCGGACCGCCGCCTGCACCCCTGCTCGTCGCCCTCCTTCCGCTGCCGCCGCTTGCGCTGCCCGCCCGGGCGTCTGCGCCCGTCACGGCGGTCGCGACGACGGGAAGCGCGGCGTCGTCGACCGGGCGGCTCGCTGAGCCCACGGCCTTCGCGCCCGCGCTACGGGCGGTGCCTGGTCAGGACGCCAAGCCCCTGATCGCTTCGCGGCGCAGCCGCCGCGAACTCCCGTCGGCCGCAGCGGCCGCACGGACGGACGGCCCAAGCGGCGGCGAGCGCACGCTCGTTCTCGCGTCGCTGCTCGGCGCCGCCGCCCTCGCGGCCTGTGCGGTCGCGCGCCCAGGGTCGCGAAAGCGGCCTCGTATCATGGAAACCGATGGCGAGCTCAGCGGAGAAGATCTTCGTCGCGGTCGCGTGGCCGTACGCCGCAGGACCGAGGCACATCGGCCACGTGGCGGGCTTCGGCGTCCCGTCAGACGTGTTCGCCCGCTACCAGCGGCTGCGCGGGAACGACGTCCTGATGGTGAGCGGGACCGACGAGCACGGGACGCCCGTCATGGTCACCGCAGATCAAGAGGGCGTGTCTCCGCGTGAGGCGGCCGACAAGTACAACCAGCTCATTCGCGAGGACCTGCGGAAGCTCGGGCTCAGCTACGACCTGTTCACGCGCACGACCACGCGCAACCACGCCCGCGTCACGCAGGACATGTTCCGAACGCTGTACGACCGCGGCTACATCTTCGAGCAGTCGCAGCTCGTCGCGTTCTCGCGCGCCACCGGCCAGACGCTGCCCGACCGCTACATCGAGGGGACGTGTCCGATCTGCGGATTCGAGTCGGCGCGGGGCGACCAGTGCGACAACTGCGGCAACCTGCTCGACCCGATCGATCTGATCAACCCGCGATCCAAGCTCGACGGCGAGCCGCCGGACTTCAGGGAGACGAACCATCTCTTCCTCGATCTGCCGGCGTTCGCGGAGCAGCTGTCCGAGTGGATCGCCAACCAGCGCCACTGGCGCCCGAACGTGCGCAACTTCTCGCTGCGCTACGTCGAGAACCTCCGCCCGCGCGCGATCACGCGCGACCTCGACTGGGGCGTCCGCATCCCGGTCGAGCCGTACGCGTCAGACCAGAACAAGCGGATCTACGTGTGGTTCGACGCGGTCATCGGCTATCTGAGCGCGGCGATCGAGTGGGCGGCGATGCGCGGCGAGCCCGATGCGTGGCGGACGTGGTGGCAGAACCCGGAATCACGGCACTACTACTTCATGGGCAAGGACAACATCACCTTCCACACGGTCATCTGGCCCTCGATGCTGCTCGGTTATCGCGACGGCGGCGAGTGCGGTGCTGGTCGCGGCGAGCTGCAGTTGCCGTACGACGTTGTCGCCAGCGAATTCCTGACCATGGAGGGCAAGCAGTTCTCGACGAGCCGCAACGTCGTCATCTACGTGCGCGACTTCCTCAGCCGCTACGACGCGGACGCCTTGCGCTTCTACATCACGGCGGCAGGCCCCGAGACCCAGGACACGGACTTCACCTGGGCGGAGTTCGTCCGCCGGAACAACGACGAGCTCGTGGCGGCCTGGGGAAATCTCGTCAACCGTACGCTCACGAACGCCTACCGCAACTTCGGTCAGGTCCCTCAGCCCGGCGAGCTGACCGCCGCGGACCAGGCGCTGCTCGACGGCGTCGCGGGAGCGTTCGACTCGATCGGCGAAATGATCGCAGCGTCGCGCTTCAAGGCCGCGTTGAACGACGCGCTCGCCCTCGCGCGCGACGCGAACCAGTACCTCTCCGACGAGGCGCCGTGGGCGAAGCTCGAAGGCGACCGCGAGCGCGCGGGGACGATCCTCTACACGGCGTTGCGCGCGATCGACGGCCTGAAGATCCTGTTCACGCCCTTCCTGCCGCACTCGTCGCAGCAGCTGCACGAGCTGCTCGGCTACGACGGCTGGATCGCGGGCCCGCTCGAGTTTCGCGAGGTCGAGGAAAACGACGGCTCGATCCACACCGTCCTCACCGGCGACTACGACAAATGGGTCGGCCGCTGGGAGCCGAGCGAGCTTCCTCCGGGGCAGACCCTCCGCGAGCCGAAGCCGCTGTTCAAGAAGCTCGACGCGGAGAAGGTGGTCGCCGAGGAGCTCGCCCGGCTCCAGGAGTCCGCGCAAGCGGCGTGATCGACACGCATGCGCACCTCGACGCGTGCGAGGACCCGCCCGAGCAGCTCGTCGAGCGGGCGCGCGAGGCAGGCGTACAACGAATCCTGACGGTCGGCACCACGGTCGCCGGCTCGCGCGAGGCGCTTGCGCTCGCCGAACGCCACGGAGAGGTCTTCGCGATCCTCGGCATCCATCCGCACGAGGCCGGCGGCACCGACGACGTCGCCGAGCTGCGTGACCTTCTCGGGCACGAGCGCGCCGTCGCGGTCGGGGAAACGGGGCTCGACTTCTACAGGGACTGGTCGCCGCGTGAGCGTCAGCGCGAGCTGTTCGAGCGCCACCTCGAGCTCGCGTCCGAGCTTGGCAAGGCCGTCGTGATCCATACGCGTGCCGCCGATCGCCAGACGCTCGACGTGCTCGCCGGTTTCGCGGGGGACGTCGTGCTGCACTGCTTCTCGTCGCCCCCGATGCTGCGCGACGCGCTCGAGCGCGGCTACTACGTCTCGTTCGCTGGCAACGTGACGTACAAGAACGCCGCCGAGCTGCGTGTCGCGGCGACCCAGGTGCCGGCCGAGCGGCTGCTGACCGAGACGGACTCGCCGTACCTCGCTCCGCAGCCGAAGCGCGGGCGCCCGAACGAGCCTGCCAACGTCGTACACACGCTCGATGCGCTCGCGGAGGCGCGACGTACGGATCGCGACGAACTCGAAGCGCAGATCGACGCGAACGCGCAGCGTGTCTTTGGGTTGCCGTGAGCGTCGCGCCGAAGAAACAGCTCGGGCAGCACTTCCTCGTCGACGAGAACATCCTCGGCGTGATCGGGCGCCTCGCGGAGCTCGAGGGCGACGACGTCGTGCTCGAGGTCGGCCCCGGACTCGGCGTCCTGACGTCGTACCTCGCCGACCGCGCGCGCCACGTGCACGCAATCGAGCTCGATCGGTCGCTGGAGCCGCGCCTGCGCGAGCGGCTCGCCGGCCGCACGAACGTCCAGCTCCACTTCGCGGACGCGCTGGCCTTCGACTACCTGAGCCTCGATCCCCAGCCGACGGCGCTCGTCGCGAATCTGCCGTACAACGTCGCGACCCCGATCGTCGCCGAGAGCCTCGACGGGCTGCCCACCGTTCGCCGCTGGACCGTGATGGTCCAGCGCGAGGTCGCCGACCGCTTCTTCGCGCAGGAGGGGACGAAGGCCTACGGGGCGGTCTCAGTGCTCGTGCGGCTCGCCGCCGAACGCACCGGGTTCCACCCGGTCTCGCGCACCGTCTTCCGTCCGCGTCCGAATGTCGACTCGGCGCTCGTCGCGTTTCGCCGCATCGACCTGCCGCCCGACTTCGCGCGCATCAAGACGATCGTCGGCGGCGCGTTTGCACACCGGCGCAAGACGCTGCCGAACTCGCTCGAGCTCGCCGGCCTCGCCACGCGCGAAGACGCGGCCGAGGCGCTCGCGCAAATCGGCCGCCTTCCAGACACGCGGGCGGAAGCGCTCGCGCCGGAAGAGTTCGTCGCCCTCACCCGGGCGTTGTGACGCGCGCGCCCGCGACGGCGAAGCTGAACCTCGCGCTCGTCGTCGGCCCCGTGCGCGAGGACGGCAAGCACGAGGTGACCACGGTGCTCCAGCGTCTGGCTCTTGCGGACCGCGTCGAGCTCGTACCCGCACCCGCGCTCGCCGTCGAAGGCTTCGAGGACGACACGCTCGTGCGCGACGCGCTGCTCGCCCTCGCCGCGGCGGCGGGTCTGCCACCACGCTGGCGGGCGCGGATCACGAAACGAGTTCCGGTTGCGGCCGGCCTCGGCGGCGGGAGCTCCGACGCCGCGACCGCACTCCGGCTCGCGAACGCGACCTTGCCCGAGCCCGAAGCGCCCGACTCGCTCCGCGAGCTCGCGCGGCGGCTCGGGGCCGACGTGCCGTTCTTCCTCGCCCACGGCCCACAACTCGGCGAGGCGGAAGGGGCGGAGCTCTCGCCGCTCGATCTGCCGCAGGACTACTTCGTGTTGCTCGTCCTCCCGAACGACGACGCCAAGAGCGCGACCGCGTCCGTGTACGACGCGTTCGACCACCGGCGCGGCGTCGACGGGTACGACGAGCGTCGCGCGCAGCTTCTCGACGCGCTCGGGCGCGTGCGCCGCCCGCGCGATCTCGCGGCCCTGCCGCCGAACGATCTCGTTTCGTCGCCGCTCGCGGACGAGCTGCGCGCGCTCGGCGCGTTCCGCGCCGACGTGAGCGGCGCCGGTCCGATCGTCTACGGCCTGTTCCATCACCGCGAGGTTGCGGAGCGCGCGCGCCGCAGCCTTCGCGGTCGTGGCCGCCGCTGGCTGACGGCGCCTGCCTGGTACGGTTGACGCGTGGTGCTCGTGGTGGAGCACGGGACGAGCCGCGGCGGGCGCTGGCTCCGCCGCTATCGGACGCGGACGGCGCTCTGGATCGCCGTGGTCGAGGCCGCGCTGATCTTGTTCGGCGTCATCCCGCGGTGGCCGGCGTTCTTCCTGGCCGCCGCCCTGATCCTCTTCTGGATCTTCGTCGGCCGGAACGTGCGCAGCGACACGCTGCGCCAGGTGACCTGGATCGGCGCGACCTCGCAGTTGATGATCGCCGCGCTGCCGTTCCTGATCGCCGTGCTGACGTTCGCGGCCTTCGTGGCCCTTGCCATCCTGGCCGCAGTCGCGGTGGCGTTCCTTTTCCTCGAGCGCCGCTAAACTGCGTTTCCTCTCTGGGGCGTGGCCAAGTGGTAAGGCAACGGGTTTTGGTCCCGTGATCCCAGGTTCGAATCCTGGCGCCCCAGCCATTTAGCTTCCTGACATGAGCTCCGACCTCGCAGCTGTCGTGATGGCCGGCGGCCTCGGCACCCGGATGAAGTCGTCCGTGCCGAAGCACCTGCACCCCTTGCTCGGCCGGCGGGTCGTCGACTGGGTGGTCGACGCTGCACGCGACCTCGGCGCCGACCCGCTCGTCGTGGTCGCGTCGCCGGGCACGAGAGATGCGTACGAGGACGTCACCGTCGCGGTCCAGCACGAGCCTCGCGGCACGGGCGACGCCGTCGCGAGCGCGCGCGAGACGCTCGACGGCTTCAGGGGCTCCGTGCTCGTGCTCGACGCCGCTGCGCCGATGCTCACTGCCGACGTGCTCTCCGAGCTCGTCGCAGCTCACAGGAAGGGCGGCGCGGCGGTCACGATCCTGACGTTCGAGCCCGACCGCCCGCTGCCCTACGGCCGGATCATCCGGGGCGACGACGGCGACGTGCGCGCGATCGTCGAGGAGAAGGACGCGACGCGGGAACAGCGGGCCGTCCGCGAGCTGAACTCTTCGATCTACGTCTTCAAGGCCGACGCTCTCTGGGACGCGGTCGGCCGCCTGCGCGCCGACAACGCGCAAGGCGAGCTCTACCTGACCGACACGATCGCGCACATCGTCGAAAAGGGCGGCCGCGCGTCGGCCTGGCGCTGCGACGACGCGCTCGCGACCCTCGGAATCAACAACCGCGCCGAACTCGCGCTCGCAGCCGCCGCGCTGCGAGACCGGATCAACGAGGCGCACATGCTCGCAGGCGTGACGATCATCGATCCGGCCTCAACCTGGATCGACCCGCAAGTGGAGCTCGAGCCCGACGCCGTGATCCATCCGTTCACGGTGCTCCGCGGCCGCACGAAGGTGGCGGCAGGCGCGGAGGTGGGCCCGCACGCCGTCGCGATCGACGCGGAGATCGGTGAGCGCGTGCTCGTCGGGCCGTTCTGTTACCTTCGCCCCGGCACCGTCCTCGCTCCCGACGCGAAGGCAGGAACGTTCGTGGAGATCAAGAACTCCCGGATCGGCGCTCGCACCAAGGTGCCGCACCTCTCGTACATCGGAGACGCCGAGATCGGCGAGGACACGAACGTGGCCGCCGGCAACATCACCGTGAACTTCCCTCACCAGGAGGGCCTGCCCAAGGGGCGCACGACGATCGGCAGTAACGTCAGGACCGGCGTCCAGAATGCGTTCGTCGCTCCGGTGGAGGTGGGAGACGATGCGTGGATCGCCGCGGGATCCGTGATCACCAAAGATGTACCGCCCGGCGCGCTCGCGGTTGCGCGGGCCAAGCAGGAGAACAAGGAGGGCTATGCCCGCCGAAGGCGCAACGACTGAGCTCTCGTTCCCCGGGCTCGAGGTGACGCCCACCTCGCCGGAGTCCAAACCCGGTCATTGGATCGAACGCGGGCCGCAAAAGCGGCTGATGGTCTTCGCGGGACGCTCGCACCCGGAGCTCGCGCAGCGCATCGCCGAGCACCTCGGCGTCCAGCTCGGGGACGTCGAGCTGAAGACCTTCGCCAACGACGAGACCTATGTGCGTTACTGCGAGTCGATCCGCGGCGCCGACGTCTTCATCGTCCAGACGGGCGCCGAGCCGGTCGACCGGAACCTGATGGAGCTCTTGCTGATGATCCAGGCGGCGAAGCTGGCGTCCGCGAAGCGGATCACCGCGGTCGTTCCGTGGTTCCCGTACTCGCGTCAGGACCGCAAGGCGAAGCCGCGCGAGCCGATCTCGGGACGGCTCGTCGCCGACATGCTGCAACTGGCGGGCGCAGACCGCATCCTGACCATGGACCTGCACGCAGGCCAGATCCAGGGTTTCTTCACGGTCCCCGTCGACCACATGACCGCGTTGCCGCGCTTCGCGCGCCACTTCAAGGACCTCGGGCTCTTCGGCGAGGGCGTCGTTTCCGTCGCACCGGACGCCGGCCGCGCGAAGTACGCGGTCCGCTTCGCGGAGATGATCGAGGCCGACTTCGCAGTCATGCACAAGACGCGGCCTGCGCACGACGCCGTCGCCGTGACCGAGATCACCGGCCGGGTCCGCGACAAGATCGCGATCGTCGGCGACGATGTCACGACCACCGGCAGCACGCTCATCCAGGGCGCGCAGGCGCTCAAGGAGCACGGAGCGAAGGACGTGTGGGTCTTCGTTACACACGCGCTCCTCAACGCCGAGGGGCTCGAGCGACTCGGAAGTGCCGAGCTGGCCGGCATCGTCGTGACTGACACGGTCCCGATCGACCCGCTGAAGCGCCCGGAGAACATGACGGTGATCCAGGTCGCCGGGCTCCTGGCGGAGACGATCATGAACGTTTTCGCCGACGACTCGGTCTCCGCGATCTTCGGCGGCGACACACAGCTCTTCTAGCGGCGTTTTCGACCGGGACGGTGCGGGCAAGCACCAATCGTGCGGCCGAGCTTCCTGGGCCTGGTGTACCTCGTGATCGGCGTCGTCGTCGCCGCGGTCAACGACTACTTCAACGACCTCGGCACGATCGGACGGGTTCTGACCGCGATTGCCGCGGTGCTGATCTGGCCGCTGCTGCTGATCGGATTCGACGTCCGCATCAGCAGGTAGCCGCTACACTCATCCGCCGGTATGGCCGGTGAACGGATCCGTCTCGAGGTTGCCGAGCGCGAGCGCAAGGGCACGCGCGAATCGCGGCGCCTGCGCAAGCGGGGCCTGATTCCGGGTGTCCTCTACGGCCGCTCGCAGCCGCATGCGATCTCCATACCCGAGCGCGACCTCCGGCGCGTGCTGACGGGCGACTCCGGCCTGCACGCGATCCTCGACGTCGTGCTCCAGGGCCAGAAGACGACGCACCCCTCGATCCTGAAGGAGTTTCAGCAGGATCCGGTCAAGGGTCGGCTGATCCACATCGACCTGCAGGAGGTGCGGCTCGACCAGGCGATCACGGCCTCGGTGACGGTCACGCTGATCGGGGCCGAAGATGCCCCGGGCATCCGCGAGGGCGGCGTGGTCTCGCAGGTGAACCGCGAGGTGAACGTCGAGGCGCTGCCGATGGAGATCCCAGAACACCTCGACTTCGACATCAGCTCGATGCAGATCGGAGACACGCTTCGTCTCGCCGACCTGCGCACGCCCGAGGGCGTGAAGCTCCTCGACGATCCCGACACGGTACTCGCGACGTTGACGATGCCGACGCGCGAGGTCGAGCCCGAGGAGGTGCCAGCGGAGGTCGCCGAGGGCGAGGAAGTGCCCGAGGGCGAGCAGGCGCCGGAGGGCGCAGCCGAGGCGCCGGCCGGCGGCGAGGCCGCCGGCGAGCCGGGCACTACCGAAGGCTAGGCACCCTCCATGCGCCTCTTCGGTCGAGGCGACCAGGCCTCGACGCTCGACCTGCTCGTCGTCGGGTTGGGCAACCCCGGCCGCGAGTACGCGGGCCATCGGCACAACGTCGGCTTCATGGTCGTCGACGAGCTCGCAAAGCGCAGCGGCGCGTCCTTCCGCTCGAAGTTCTCAGGCGATCTCGCCGAGACCCGCGTGGACGGCTCGCGCGTGGCCTTGCTGAAGCCACAGACGTACATGAACGAGTCGGGGCGCGCGGTCGCGGCTGCAGCGCGCTTCTTCAAGGTCGACCCTGAGGCGGTGCTCGTGATCCACGACGAGGGCGACTTCGACCTGGGCCGGCTGCAGGTGCGCGAGGGCGGCGGGCTCGCGGGCCACAACGGTCTGCGCTCGCTCGCGCGCGCTCTCGGCACGCAGGACTTCCTTCGGCTCCGAATCGGTGTGGGGCGTCCCGAGCGAGGCGACCCTCGACCGCTGGCCGACTACGTGCTGTCGAACTTCGATCCGCATGACGACCGCGACTCGGTCGTTGCCAGGGCAGCGGACGCCGTGGAGACGATCGTGCGCGAGGGCGTCGAGCCCGCGCAGCGGCGCTACAACGAGCGCTGAACAGCAGTGGAAAACTCGTCACAAAATCGGCGCAATCCCGTCACACCCCCGTCACACGTTCGGCGCTAACGTAGGTTGAAGCCCCCTCGGGAGGGTGGGGGGTAAGTGGGTGGGGACGACCCGCGCAGCGCCTCCTGGACACGTCTCGAGGGCCCGGCGCACCGCTCGGAAGGCTTTTGCGTCGGGCTACACTGGCCCCCCGCGAGGCGAGTGCCTCGCCATTCGTCATGGACCGTCCAACGCTGCAACCGCCGATCCTGCACCCGCTGCTGCGCGAGGTCGCAGAGAGCGAGCGCCTCCGCGACCTCGCGCAGGCGCTGCCCGCGCGCGCCCGGGTTTCCGATCCCGCGCTCCCGGTCGTCGTCGCCGCGCTGTACGAGGAGCTCGGGCGCCCGCTCGTCCTGCTCGCGCCCGACGACGCGGACGCGCGCGACGTAGCGGAGGCGGCGGGCTGGTTCCTCGGCCCCGAGCGCGTCGCGTTCCTGCCGAGCCGCGGTGTCCGCTGGGAGTCCGGGCTCACGCCCCCGCCGCACCTCGTCGGCGAGCGCGCGCGCGCGCTCGACGTGCTCGCCGCGGGCGGGCTCGTCTCGGCCTCCGCGGCCGCGCTCGCCGAGCTGCTGCCACCGCCCGATCAGCGCCCGGAGCCGATTCGTGTCGCGGTCGGGGCCGAACCCGGGATCGAAGGGCTCGCCGAGCAGCTCGCGCTCGCGGGCTACGAGCGCGTCGAGCGCGTCGAGGACCGCGGGCAGTTTGCGGTTCGCGGCGGGCTCGTCGACGTCTTCCCGACCACCGGGCGCGAACCGCTCCGGATCGAGTTCTTCGGCGACGAGATCGAGCAGGTGCGCGCGTTCTCGCCGTTCACGCAGCGCGCGCTCCATCCCCTCGAGGATGCGGTCGTCTACCCGGCGGCCGAGCGGCGCCTCGACTTGCTCGAGCCGCAGCTGACTCCGGAGGACGGAGAAGGCCCTCCGCCGGTCCCGGCCGGCCTCGTGCCGCCGCTCGACCGCGCGCCCGATCTCGTCTGGGAGCCGGACGAGGTCCGCCGGGTCTGGCGCGAGGAGTTCGGGCGCGACGACTTCCCGCTCGAGGGCGCGACGGAGCTCGACCCGCTCCCGTCCGGCCAGGCGTTCGCGCTCGAGGCGCAGAGGCCCGCGATCGCCGCCCGCGGACTCGCCGAAGCGGAGAAAGAGCTCGCGTCGCTCGTCCGCGCGGGCAATCGCGTGGTCGTCGCGTTCCCGCACCGAGGCGAGGCGCTGCGCACGCAGCAACTCCTGCGCCGCATCGACGCTCGCGTGCTCGAGCCAGGCGAGCCGCTCCCGGCAGAGCCGGAGCTGCTCTTCGCCGTCGCGCCTGCGCGGCGCGGCTTCGTCTGGCGCGACCTCGGGCTCGTGCTGCTGCCCGACGCGCAGGTCTTCCGCCGGCGCGCGCCCCGCGTCGAGCGCCTCGGCCGCGCGTTGCAGTCGTTCGCCGACTTGCGCACCGGCGACTTCGTGGTGCACGAGGACCACGGCGTCGGCAAGCTGCTCGGCTTCGAGACGAAGACGGTCGCGAACGTCACGCGCGACTATCTCTTCCTCGCCTTTCGCGGCGACGACCGTCTTTACGTCCCGCACGAGCAGATCGGCAAGGTCTCGCGGTACGTCGGCGCCGATTCGAAGGCGCCGACACTCTCGAAGCTCGGCGGCAAGGCATGGGACCGGATCAAGTCTCGCGCGCGCGAAGGCGTGCGCGAGCTCGCCGGCGAGCTGATCGGCCTGTACGCCTCTCGCCAGCAGGCCGCCGGAGTCCAGTACGACCTCGAACACGAGTGGCTCGAGCGGCTCGAGGCGGAGTTCCCCTACCGCGAAACGGAGGACCAAGGCCGCGCGATCGAGGCCGTAAAGGAGGATCTCGAGTCACCGCATCCGATGGACCGGCTCGTCGCCGGCGACGTCGGCTTCGGCAAGACCGAGGTTGCGATCCGCGCCGCGTTCGCCGTCGCGGTGAACGGCAAGCAGACGCTGATGCTCGCACCGACGACGATCCTCGCCGAGCAGCACTGGAACACGTTCCGTGCGCGCTACCGTGACTTCCCGGTCCGCATCGAGATGGTGAGCAGATTCCGCAGCGCGGCCGACACAAAGAACGTGCTGAAAGACTTTTCCGAAGGAAAAGTCGATGTCCTTATCGGCACTCATAGGGTCCTCTCGAGGGACGTGATCCCGAAGGATCTCGGCCTCGTGATCGTCGACGAGGAGCAGCGCTTCGGCGTCGCCCAGAAGGAGCTGCTGCGCCAGCTGCGGCTCGAGGTCGACGTGCTCGCGCTCAGCGCGACGCCGATCCCGCGCACGCTGCACATGTCGCTCTCCGGCCTGCGCGACATTTCGATCATCGAGACGCCGCCCGAAGGGCGCCGCCCGATCCGCACGCACGTCGGCGAGTACGACGAGGAGCTGCTCGTGACCGCGCTCCAGCGCGAGGTCGAGCGCGAAGGCCAGGCGTTCTACCTGCACAACCGCGTCGAGACGATCGAGGAGGCCGCCGAGAAGCTGCAGCAGCTCGCCCCGAACCTGCGCTTCCTCGTCGCGCACGGGCAGATGCGCGAGCGCGAGCTCGAGGAGCAGATGCACGCGTTCCTGCGCGGCGACGCAGACGTGCTCGTCTCGACGACGATCATCGAGTCAGGCCTCGACATCCCGCAGGCGAACACGCTGATCATCGAGCGTGCCGACACGCTCGGGCTCGCGCAGCTGTACCAGATCCGCGGCCGCGTCGGCCGATCCGACGAGACGGCGTACGCGTACCTCTTCTATCCCGACGCGCAGGAACTCACTACGGAGGCACGCGCGCGCCTCGCGACGCTCGCCGACCACACCGAGCTCGGTGCAGGCTTCGCGATCGCCATGCGGGATCTCGAGATCCGCGGCGCGGGCGACCTGCTCGGGGCCGAGCAGTCGGGCCACGTCGCGGCCGTCGGCTTCGAGCTCTACGTCGAGCTGCTGCACGAGGCCGTCGCCGAGCTCTCGGGCCAGCGCCGCGCCGCCGCCCGGCCGGTGCGCGTGGACGCGCGCGTCGACGCCTACGTGCCGGCGTCTTACATCGGCTCCGAGGCGCTCAAGATCGACCTCCACCGCCGCCTCGCGCTCACCGAGACGGAGGACGAGCTCCGCGAGCTCCATGCCTCGACGGAGGACCGCTTCGGCCCCATCCCCGAGCCGGTCGAGAACCTGTTCGCGATCCAGGAGGCGAAGCTGAAGCTCGCGCGGCTGGGAGCCGACTACTTCGTCTTCCGGGGCGGCCGCGTGGCGGTCGGCCCGCTCGTCCTCGGCTCCGACGAGCTGCGCGAGCTTCGGAACCGCCGCGCCACCGCCGTTTACACGAGCGCGAAGCGCGAAATTACGTTGAGAACAGATGAATTCGAGGCCGCGGTGGGCCTGGTCGATGCTATTCTCGACGCGCGCCAGGCAGCATAGGAGGCGCTTTTTCTCTGTGCGCAAGCTAGCTCTCATCCTTTCCCTCTGCACGCTCGGCCTCGGCCTCGCAGCCTGCGGCGGCGGCGACAAGAACGTCCCCGACGGTGCGGTCGCGGTCGTCGGCGACCAGGAGATCTCGAAGGCCGAGTTCGACGCGCTCATGGAGCGCGCGCAGACGGCGTACAAGCAGCAGAAGCGGGACTTCCCGAAGACCGGCACGCCCGAGTACAAAGCGCTCCAGAATCAGGCGCTGCAGTACCTGGTCCAGCAGGCCAAGTATCGCCAAAAGGCCGACGACCTCGATATCAAGGTTTCCGACAAGGAGGTCGACGACCGGCTCAAGCAGGTCAAGCAGCAGTACTTCGGCGGCAGCGAGGAGAAGTACAAGCAGAACCTCAAGCAGCAGAACTTGACCGAGCAGGACCTGCGGACTCAGATCGAGAACCAGCTGATCTCGGAGAAGATCTACGACAACGTCACGGAGGGCGTGAAGGTCTCCGACAACGAGATCGCGGCGTACTACAAGTCCCACACGAGGGACTACAAGGTCGCCGAGTCGCGTGACGTCCGGCACATCCTCGTGAGCAAGAAGGGTCTCGCGGACCAGATCCACGCACAGCTCGAGAACGGCGGGAGCTGGGCCACGCTCGCGAAGAAGTACTCCAAGGACCCGAGCTCGAAGGACAACGGCGGGAAGCTGACCGTACGCAAGGGCGAGACCGTGCCGGAGTTCGACAAGACCGCGTTCTCGCTCGCGAAGAACGAGATCTCGCAGCCGGTCAAGACCCAGTACGGCTACCACGTGATCCAGGCGCTCAGCGACGTCAAGCCCGCGAAGCAGACGCCGCTCAACAAGGACGTCAAGGGGCAGATCAGCCAGCAGCTGCTGCAGGAGAAGAAGCAGAAGGCCGTGGCTGAGTGGTCGAAAGACCTGAACAACGAGTTCGCGCACAAGATCTCGTACCAGGTCGGCTACGCGCCGCCGGCGACGACCGGGACGACGACCGCCACGCAGTGACGCTTCCCGAGGCGCTGCTCGACCTGCAGCGGCTGACGGAGCGGCTTCGCCGCGACTGCCCGTGGGACCGCGAGCAGACGGCGCAGACGATCGTGCCGCACACGGTCGAGGAGGCCTACGAGGTCGCCGACGCGGCGCTCGCGGGCGACGACGCCAAGCTCCTCGACGAGCTCGGCGACTTGCTCTTTCAGGTCTATTTTTTGGCCCTGCTCCTTTCGGAGAAGGGCCAAGGGGATTTGGAGGAGGTAGCACGCCTCGTGCATGAGAAACTTGTGCGGCGCCACCCTCACGTCTTTGGCGAAGCGGAGGCACAGACGGCAGGCCGCGTTCGCGAGCGCTGGGAGCAGATCAAGTCGGAGCAAGAGGGCCGCGAAGGCGTCTTCCATCACGTGCCCGGCAACCTGCCCGCGCTTCTGCACGCGCGGAAGGCGCAGCGCCGTGCAGCCGCGGTCGGCTTCGAGTACCCCGACGCCGCCGGTGCGCTGCAGGATCTCGAGGACGAGCTGCGCGAGCTGCGCGCCGAGCTGCGCGAGGACCCGGCACCCGAGACGCCTCCCGATCCGCGCCAGGCCGAAGAGCTCGGCGACGTGCTCTTCGCAGTAGTCAACGTCGCACGTCGCCTGAACGTCGACCCGGAGCTCGAGCTCCGGCGCGCGACGCAGCGCTTCGTCGCGCGCGTCGAGGACGCCGAACGCCTCGCAAGCGTCGACGGGAAGACGTGGACGACGCTCCCGGTCGACGAGCAGGATCGCTACTTCGACCGGGCGAAGGAGTCCGAGTGAGCGAGATCGCGAACCTCCACGCCCGCCAGATCTTCGACTCCCGCGGCAATCCAACCGTCGAGGTCGACGCGAAGCTGCGTACGGGCGCCTTCGGCCGCGCCGCGGTTCCCTCGGGCGCCTCGACCGGCGTCCACGAGGCCGTCGAGCTCCGCGACGGCGGCTCGGAGTTCGGTGGCAAGGGCGTGTCGAACGCCGTGCACCACGTCGACGAGATCCTTCCGGAGCTTGTCGGCCTCGACGCACGTGATCAAGAGGCGCTCGACGCGAAGCTGATCGAGCTCGACGGCACGCCGAACAAGTCCCGGCTCGGCGCGAACGCGATCCTCGGGATCTCGCTCGCAGTCGCGAAGGCGTCGGCGGCGGAGGAAGGGGTCGCGCTCTACCGCTACCTGGGCGGTCCGGAGGCGCGGACGTTGCCGGTGCCGATGTTGAACGTGATCAACGGCGGCGTGCACGCCGAGAACTCGATCGACCTGCAGGAGTTCATGGTCGTCCCGGTCGGCGCCGAGTCGTTCGGCGAGGGGTTCCGGATCGGCGTCGAGGTCTACCACGCTCTCAAGAAGCTGCTGGCCGGGCGCGGGCTCGACGTCGGACTCGGCGACGAGGGCGGCTTTGCCCCCGATCTACCGTCGAGCGAAGCCGCGATCGAGGCGATCCTCGAGGCGGCCGACCGCGCGGGCCACCGCGAGCTCGTCGCGATCGCGCTCGATCCCGCGACGAGCGAGGTCTTCAGCGACGGTGTCTACCGCTTCGAGGGGCGCCAGAAGTCGTCGGCCGAGCTGCCCGGGTTCTGGGCCGAGCTCGTCGAGCGCTACCCGATCGTCTCGATCGAAGACGGCGCCGCGGAGGACGACTGGGACTCGTGGGCGCAACTCACGCGCGAGCTCGGCGACCGCACGCAGCTCGTCGGCGACGACCTGTTCGTCACGAACCCCGCGCGGTTGCGCGAGGGGATCGACCGCGGCGTCGCGAACTCGATCCTCGTCAAGGTCAACCAGATCGGCACGCTGACGGAGACGATCGAAGCAGTGCGCCTCGCGCACGCGAACGGTTACACCGCGGTGATGTCACATCGCTCGGGCGAGACGGAGGACTCGACGATCGCCGACCTCGCCGTCGCACTCGGGACGGGCCAGATCAAGACCGGCGCCCCCGCGCGCTCCGACCGTGTCGCGAAGTACAACCAGCTGCTCCGGATCGAGGAGGAGCTCGGCGACCAGGCCGTCTATCCCGGCTGGGACGCCTTCCCACGCGCCCGGTAGACGGCGCCCACCCTCGCTACGCTAGTCACATGCCCGCACCCGAGCCGCGCCGCACGAAGATCGTCGCAACGATCGGCCCGGCTTCGGCGAACAAGGAGATGATCACCGCGCTCGTGCACGCGGGGATGGACGGAGCGCGGCTCAACTTCTCACACGGCACGCACGACCAGCATGCGGAGTGGGCCAGGCTCGTGCGCGAGGTGCAGGAGGACGTGGGCCGGCCGCTCGCGCTGATCGCCGACCTCCAGGGCCCCAAGCTCAGGATCGGGGATCTCGACTCGCCGGTCGGCCTCTCGCGCGGCGAGGACGTGGTCGTCGCCGGCGGCACGCAGTCGACCGACGGCTGCCTGCCCGTCAGCCCGGCGGTGATCGGCGAGGTCCTGCGGCCCGGCCACGAGGTGCTGATCGACGACGGGCACGTGCGGCTGCTCGTGCGCGACGTCGCGCACGGCCGCGCGACGTGCACCGTGATCGTCGGCGGCGAGGTCAGCGCGCACAAGGGCGTCAATCTGCCCGGCGTGCCGGTGCCGATCCCGTCGCTGACGCGCAAGGACATCGACGACCTCGAGTTCGCGCTCGGTCTGGGCGTCGACTTCGTCGCGCTCTCCTTCGTCCGCTCCGCCGCGGACGTGCGCGATCTGCGCGCGCTGATCGCGCAGGCCGACTCGCACGCGCACGTGATCGCGAAGATCGAGAAGGCCGAGGCGGTCGACGCCCTCGACGACATCCTCCACGAGGCGGAGGCCGTGATGGTCGCGCGCGGCGATCTCGGCGTCGAGATCGGCCCTGCGTCCGTCCCGCTCTTGCAGAAGCGGATCATCGCGCGCGCGCTCGAGCGCGGCAAGCCGGTGATCACCGCGACGCAGATGCTCGAAACGATGATCCACAACCCGGAGCCGACGCGCGCCGAGGCGAGCGATGTCGCCAACGCGGTGCTCGACGGGACTTCCGCGATCATGCTCTCGGCGGAGACCGCGTTGGGCGAGTACCCGGTCGAGGCGGTCGGGTACATGGACCGGATCGCGCGCGCGGTCGAGCCCAGCCTCGGCTACCGGCATCAGCTCCCGGAGGCGATCGAGCAGCCGACGATCGGAGAGGCGATGTCGAACGCGGCTTGCGACCTCGCGGAGACGCTTGGTGCCCGCGCGATCGTCGTCCCGACCTTCACCGGCCGCACGGCTTCGGTCGTCGCGCGCTTGCGGCCGCGCCGGCCGATCCTCGGTCTCAGCCACCACCAGTACGCTCTTCAGCACATGGCGCTCGAGTGGGGCGTCACGCCGTGGGGGATCCCGGAGACGCAGAACGTCGAGGATCTCTGGACGATGTCGCTCGACGCCGCCCGTGAGAGCGGGCTCGTCGCGGAGGGCGATCGGGTCGTGATCACGGCGGGCACGGCGGTGAACATCCCGGGCTCGACGAACATGATCAAGGTGGACGTCGCCTAGCGGTTGCCGTGGGGTGGATCCTCCCGGTCGTGACGCTCGTCGTGGCTGCGCCGCCTTCGGCCTCCGCCGTGGATCGAACGGGACGAGTGGTCGAGACGATGCGTCTTGCGCTGCCGCGCGGAGCCGTGCCTGTCGGTTCATCGACCGACTCGGACGCTTCCGCCCAGTTCGCGTCGGGAGTGCGGCGACAAGCCTAGGCTTCACGCTTCCGAGCGGCGCTTCGGCAGAGATCACGTGGAGTCCGAACGGGCGGTTCGTCCTCTACGGTCACCGGTGTGCCGCCGCACACCTGGTCGATCTCCGCACGGGCCGCACGCGCTCGCTGCGCTCTCACACCGCCGGCTTCGACGCAGCGCCGGGTCCATGGGCACCCGACGGCAAGCACTTCGTCCTCCCGCGCGGTTTCTGGGAGCACGGATGCCGGTCGTTCTGGCGTTACCCGCAAACGACTGCGACTGTGCACGACCTCGTCCTTCGGCGCTCACTGCGGCACCGCCGTCGCGCGATCGTCTTTGTGGACAGAGTCAACGGCCGGGCGCTTCTCACCCGAGGTGGGTGGCTGGTTTACCAGCGCTTCGCCGCGGCTGCCACTGATCGGAACTTCAACGAGTTCGCTCCCGTTCCGGTCTATGCCTCCCTGCTGACCCTCCGCCGGCGTCGGTAAGCCGGCAGGACGCGGAGTGCCGCCCGCGAAAGAGGGCGGCCCATGGCGAGGCGCTCCCGCAGGAAGAAGCCGGCGCGCTCGAGCCTCGTTCTCCGCTGGCTCGCGGTGGGCGCGCTCGTGCTCGTCGGGCTGCTCTACTACCGGCCGGTTCGCACGTACTTCGAGCGGCATCAGGCGGTGGCCCAGCGGCGCGCCGAGGTGCGCGAGCTCCGAGCACGTCGCGCGGCCCTCGAGCAGCGCTACCGCTACGTCGCGAGCGCGGACGCGGTGGCGCGCGAGGCGCGCCGGCTCGGCTACGTGAAGCCCGGCGAGCGCCTCTTCATCGTCAAGGGCATTCCGGCCTGGCGGGCACTGCACGAGCGCGGGGCTACGATCGGCCGGAGTGAACGATGAGGCCGTCGTCGAGCGCCAGTTGGGCCGCGCGCCGCGCGCGTTCAGGCGCGTCGTCGTTCGCTGTCCGTACGGCAAGCCGGCGATCACGGAGCAAGCCGCGTTCGACGAGAACGGCGAGCCGTTTCCGACGACGTACTACGTCACGTGCCCGTACCTCGTCGCCGCTCTCTCACGGCTCGAGGCCGCGGGCGGCGTCGAGCGCTGGACGCGCGCAGCGCACGACGACCCGAAGCTCGCCGCCAGCCTCGCAGCCGCGCACGACGAGCAGCGCGCTCTGCGCCCGGAGCTGCCGGGCGGGATCGGCGGCGCGACACGCACAGGCAGTCTCAAGTGCCTGCACGCGCACGCGGCGTTCGCGCTCGCGCGTCCCGGCTACGAGCTCGGCGACCGGATCCTGGCCGAGCTCGACTCGCTCTGGCCTGCCGACGGCTGCTGTACCAGCGACTAGGTTTCTGCGCGTGGGGTCTGTCGAGGTCGAGCTCGCACGCCGGGAGTGGGAGGAAGGGCATCAGCGCTTCGACGAGGAGTCGCGCCGAGACGCACGCCGGCAGGAGCTCTTACTCGCCGCGCTCGAGGCCGTCACCGACGAGCTCCGCAAGCGTGTCGGGCAGACCTTCACGCTCGACGAGCTCACGTCCGCGTACGGGCGAGCCGACGACTGGGTCCGGGAGGCGATCGCCGAGCACGCGGCGTTCCCGGGCTGGCCGCGAAGCGCGACCACCGTGCAGGACGCCGCGTTCCACGTCTACGCCCGCGGCGCAACCGACTACGGCCCGTGAAGCGCGGCACGATCGTCCGCCTCCTGGTCGTCCTCGCCGCCTTCCTGATCGGGCTTGCGCTTGGCGCCGCACTCGACGACAACCCCCAGCCGGGGACGACGACTTTTGACCGGACGATCACCATCTCCACCGGCTAGGTGTCAAGAACCAATAACTTTGGGTAGATTCTTGCGGGCATGGCGTTTCGCGACCGACCCGATGCCCGGCGGGCTCCGACCAACGAGCCGGACTGGCTGACCCTTGGCCAGGCCGCGAAGTACCTCGGCGTCGCCCAGAGCACGATCCGGAAGTGGTCCGACCAGGGCCGCGTGCCGGCGTTCTACACCCCCGGCGGACATCGCCGGTACCGCCGCGCCGACCTGGACGTCTTCCTCGAACGCTCGGGTCCGGGTGCGCGCGAGGCAGGCGGTCCCCGCGTGCTGATCGTCGACGACGACGCGGGGATCCGCGCCTTCGTGCGGGCAAACCTCGAGCTCGAGGGCTTCGACGTGCGTGAGGCGGGCAGCGCGCGTGAGGGCCTCGAATCGCTGGAGGAGGAGGCACCCGACCTGATCCTGCTCGACGTGATGATGCCCCAGATGGACGGCTGGGAGATGCTCCAGCGCATCCAGGAACGCCACGGGTCGATCCCGGTCGTGATGTTCAGCGGCAAGGTCGAGGGCGAGAGCGACGCGACGGAGCGGGGCGCTACCGGATTCATCGGCAAGCCGTTCGACCCGCAGCAGCTCGTCGACCGTGCAAAGCAGATCGTCGGCGTCCGCAGCAGCTGATCGCGCTCGACCAGCGGCTCGAGCGCGCGGTCGTCGAGCACCGCGTCCACTGGCTCGATCCGCTCTTCGTCGGGCTCTCGATCGCCGGCTCGCGCGCGCTCGTCTGGCTCCTGATCGCGCTCGGGCTCGCGGTCGCGTGGCGGCGGCCGAACGTCTTCCTGACCGTCGCCGCCACCGCGCTGACGACGCAGATCGTCGTCACGATGATCAAATTCGCGGTGGGACGACACCGGCCGCCGGCAGTGGTGCTCGACCCGAAGCCGCTCCTGGATGTGCCGACCACGTCGTCGTTCCCGTCGGGCCACTCCGCAACGAGCTTCGCCTGCGCCTACGTGCTCTCCCGCGCGGCCCCGCGGTTCACGATTTCGTTCTTCCTCCTCGCGGCGCTGATCGCGTTCTCGCGCAACTACGTCGGTGTCCACTATCCACTCGACGTCTTCGCCGGCGCCCTGATCGGGCTGGGGGTCGCTAGAGCTCTTCGCTGGCTTCTAGAAGCCCTGCAACGATCACGGCGAGCGAGGCCGCCAGGCTGATCCAGATCCCGATCCCGCGGCCGGTGTAGGGGAAGAACTCGTCCGGTACAGAGATCAGCCGGATCAGCACGAGCGTCGTAGAGAGCGAGCCGAGCGCGATCAGGATCAGGCTCTCAGGCACCGTCGCCGGGAGCTCGATTCCCGCCTCGCGGAGCGCCCAGAGCCCGACCACCGCCAGCCCGATGAAGAAGACGAGCTTGCCGATCAGGCCCACGTGCCAGCCGATCACCGCGATCGTCGGCCCCTGGTCGGAGCCCGCGTACCAGCTCATGAAGGTCGAGAGCGCGAGGACGCCGCCGGCGATCCGGCTCAGGCGCTCGCCTAGCAGCCAGAAGCCGCCCCCGGTCCGGGCGGCGGCACCGGCCCGGAACAGGCGCCCCCGCGCGGACGGGGGCGGTCTGGAGGGCGGAAAGGGCTCGGGGGACTGCAAGACCGGGGTGGAGTATCCCAGGCTTTTCCGGGTAGAGTCAGTTCTCCACCTACGCCAGGGGGTGAGGATGAGCGTGTTCGGCAAGGGGTCGGCCGAGGGCAAGTCCGACGGGTTCGTCGAGTTCTTCGCGAGCGGTGCGCGGGTGAAAGGCGAGTACCACTGCGCCGAGTGCGGGTACGGCGTCACGGTCTACACGGTGCTTCCGCGCTGCCCGATGTGCGGCGGGCGTTCGTGGGAGCAGTCGACGTGGAGCCCGTTCGCGCGCGCGATCGATCGCGCCTAGGCCCCCGCGCGTACTACAGACCGAAGAGTCGCTCGATCTGGTTCCAGACTCCCAGCGAGAGGAAGAGGAACGCGCTCGTGAGCAGCACGAGCACGAGCAGGAAGCGCAACTGTGCGAGCTTGCGCTCGCGCACGCGCCGCTCGCGCGCGTAACGCTTCGCGCGCTCGAGCCGGTAGGCACGGGCCACGGCGGCCGGGTCGACCGGGGCCGCTTGCGCTCTCGGGGCCGCGCGTTCACGGCGAGCTGGTTGCGCCACGGAGGCTGAGTCTAGTCCCGGGCGTCGGGCAGGGCATACTGAGCGGCGGGCCGGGATGCCAGTGCAGCCTGATCACGAAGCGCGCGTCGCGCTCGATCCAGGAGCGCTCGAGGCGCTCGGCGACGCAGGCCGGGCGGCGCTCTCCGGGGCGGGCCCGGTCGAGGTGTTCCAGGCGATCGCCGAGGCCGTCGCGCACGCAACGTCCGCGTACGTCGCGTCCGTGCGCGTGCTCGATCGCGCGTCATCCGAGCTCGTGACCCGCGCCGCCGCGTCGAGCTCGGCGTCTCTCGCCGCCGAGCTCGAGGGCACGCGCGTCCCGCTCGCCGCCCTGCCCGACGACGAATGTGAGCTCGACGACGCGCCGGAGTATCTGCGCCGCCTCGCGGCGCGAATCGGCGCGCGCGTCGGGCTGGTGCTGCCGGTCCTCGTGGGCGGCGAGCCGGTCGCGAGCGTCGAGCTGCTGCGCGAGCGCCACGATCTGGCGCGCGACGAGCTTCTTGCGGCACGGCTGGCCGCTACGCAGGTCGGCCTCGCGTTGAGTGCGCTCGGGCTCGCTGACGCCGGCGAACGCGGGGCGGCCGAAGAGCGCGCGGTACGGCTCGCCGGAGACGGTCTTGCCGCCGGCTCGGACGTCGCGCGCACGACTGGGCATGTCCTGCGGCTCGCGCTCGACGTGTCCGGTGCGACGACGGCGCTGCTCTGGCGGCGCGACGACGGCGGTCCGCTCCACCTTGCGTCAGTTGCCGGGGCGGGCGCACCCGAGCTCTCCGGCGAGGAGGCGCTCGCCTCGGCCGAGGCGGCGCTCGGCGGCACGCCCACACGGGTTGCGGAGCTCGCGGGGCGGTCGACGGCCGTGCTCCGCCTCGGCGAGCCGCCGCTGGGTGTCTTGCAGCTCGTCTTCGCCGCCGGACGCACGCCCTCCGCTGAGGCGGCGGAACGCCTCGCCGCCTTCTCGGTCCGCGCTGCGCACGCGCTGCGGGCGAGCGAGCGCGCACAGCGCGTCGCGGCGGAGCTGGACCAGACGCGCGCACTGCTCGGGCTACTCGGTCAGGCGAACGCACAGCTTTCGGTCGCGCACACGCTCGAGACCGCGACCGAGCGCCTCGTCGAGCTGTTGCGGGCAGAGCGGTTCGCGGTCTACCTGCGCGACGAGGGCCGCCTCGTCGTCGCGTCCGAGCGCGGGCTCGCCGGACCGCACCTCCCGGTCGCAGAGGCGCTGTTCGAACTCGCTCTCGGCCCGTTTCGCGGTCGCGGAATCGTCGAGATCGCGGACGCGCGCGCAGAGTCGCGGTTCGCCGGCGTGACCGACGCGCTCGCGGAGACGGGGATCGAGTGTGCGATCGCGCTGCCGCTGCTCGTCCACGACGACGTGATCGGGCTGCTGGCGTCCTATCCGTCCCCGGCTCGGAAGCTCGACGCGAACGAACAGGCACTGCTCGCCGCACTGACGGGCCAGCTCGCGGTCGCGATCCAGAACGCACGCTTGCACGAGCAGGCCACGCGACTCGGCGCGGAGCTCGAGCAGGCGTTCTCGGCCGAGCGCTACGCCGCGCGGCAGCTGCGCGCGCAATACGAGGTCTCGCGCTCGTTCGCCGAGAGCATGTCGCTCGACGACACGATCGCCGCGATCACGCGTGCCGTCGTCGAGCAGCTCGACGTCGATGCCGCCGTGATCCATCTGCCCGATCCGCGCCGGGAGCAGGTCCTCCCGCACGCTCCGCACGTTGCGGACGAGCGCTTCGAGCAGCTGCTGCGGCCGATTCTCTTCCGGCGCCAGCCGTACCGAGGCTCCGCCCTCGGGGACGTCTTCGACGCGGGTGAGCCGCGGGTGCTCACGCCGGCCGACGACACGCTGCTCGCGCCGTTCCTCGAGAAGGGCTCGACCGCCGCGGTCGTCCCACTTGCAACGTCGTCGGCGGTCGTCGCGTCGTTGACGCTCGTGTCGCTGGAGCCCGGGCGTCCGATCACGCCCGACACGATCGAGTCGGCGCAAACCGTTGCTGCAGTCGCCACGCTCGCGATCGAGAACGCGCGGCTCTACCAGCAGCAGAAGGACTTCGCGGACGCAATGCAGCGCTCGCTCCTCCCCCGGGCCCTGCCCGGCGTGGAGGGGTTGGAGGTCAGCGCGATCTATGCGGGCCCCGAGCGGACCGACCTCGGCGGCGACCTCTACGACTACGTCGCGCTCGAGGACGGCCGGCTCGCGGTCGTGGTCGGGGACGTCACCGGACACGGTGTCGACGCCGTTGCCGACATGGCGATGGCGAAGTTCGTCTTCCGCTCACTCGCGCGCGAGCACCCGCAGCCCGCGGACTTCCTCGCGAGCGCGAACGACGTCGTCGTCGACGAGATCGCGCCGGGCAAGTTCATCACGATGCTGTACCTGCTCATCGACCCGCGGACCGGCGAGGTCCTCTGCGCTTCGGCGGGGCATCCACCGCCACGCCTCGTTCGGGCCGACGGGTCGGTCGAGGCGCTCGCGGCCAACGGGCTGGCGCTCGGCGTGGAGTCGGGGCAGGAGTACGAGGAGAAGCGGGGCCGGCTCGAAGCCGGCGACGCGGTCGTCCTCTACACGGACGGCGTCGTGGAGGCGCGGCAGGGGGCCGAGCTCTACGGCTTCGAGCGGCTCGACGAGCTGCTCTCCCGACGCCGCGGCCTCGAGACGAAGAACATCCCTGCGTCGGTGATCCAGTCGGCGCGGCGCTTCACCGGCGGCGAGCTGCTCGACGATTGCGCGGTCGTAGTCGTCCGGCGCACGTGATCGACGGCCGGCGACTCTACGCGCTCGTCTTCTTCGCGGGCGCCGGCACGCTCGCGACCGAGATCTGCGCGTCGCGCCTGCTCGCGCCGTATTACGGGTCGTCGACGATCGTCTGGGCGAACCTGATCGGCCTCGTGCTCGCGTCGCTGTCGGTCGGCTACTGGCTCGGCGGCCGCGTTGCCGACCGGCGGCCCGAACCGCAGCTGCTCGGCACGATCGTCGTCGCCGCCGCACTGCTCGTGGCCGCGACGCCGTTTCTCGCGCGGCCGTTCCTCGATGTCTCGGTCGAAGGGCTCGACGAGGCGTCCGAAGGGGCGGCGATCGGCTCCTTCTTCGCGACGCTCGTCCTTTTCGCGCCGCCGGTTGCACTCCTCGGCATGGCGGCGCCGTTCGCGATCCGGCTCGCGCTCGGGGACGTCGCCACCGCCGGCACAGTCGCCGGCCGCCTGTACGCGCTCTCGACGGTTGGCTCGCTCCTTGGGACGTTCGTGCCCGCACTCGTCACGATTCCCCTAGTCGGCACACAGCGGACGATGCTCGGCGCAGCGTCGCTGCTCGCGCTCGGCGGCGGTCTCGTTCTCCGGCGGCGCTGGCTCCTTGCTCCGATCGCGGTCTCGGCGCTGCTGGCCGTCCCGCCCGGCGCCGTCAAGGCGTCCGAGGGACTGGTCTACGAGCGTGAGTCGCGCTACCAGTACGTGCAGGTGGTCGAGCGCGGCGGCGCACGCTACCTGCGGCTCGACGAGGGGATCGCGGTGCATTCCGTATGGCGGCCCGACGACGTGCTGACCGGCGGTGAGTGGGACGTCTTCGTCGCGATGCCCGCGTTGCTCGCGCGCGATCCTGCGCGTGTTGCTATTTTGGGCAACGCGGGCGGAACCACGGCGCGTGCCTTCGGTCGCTACTTCCCGCAGACCGAGATCGACGGCGTCGAGATCGACCCTGTGGTGTCCGACGTCGGGCGCCGCTTCTTCGGCCTCCGTGACAATCCGCGACTGCACGTGCACGACGCCGACGCGCGTCCGTTCCTGCGCTCGACGCGTACGCGCTACGACCTGATCGCGGTCGACGCGTACCGGCCCCCGTACGTGCCGTTCTATCTGGCGAGCGTCGAGTTCTTCGAGCTTGCGCGCTCGCGATTGGCGCCGGGCGGCCTGGTCGCGATGAACGTCGCGACCGTGCCCGGCGACTACCGGCTCTCGCACGGCGTCGAGTCGACCTTGCGGGCGGTCTTCAAGCACGTCTACGTCTGGCAGGCGCTGCGATTCAACCGGTTCGTGATCGCGTCCGACCGCGAGCTGCAGATTCGCGACGCGGGGCCGCGCGCGCTGCTCCCGCTGCTGCGCCGCGGGCTGCACCGGTCGGAGGCGCACGGCGAGCCGTGGACGGACGACCACTCGCCCGTCGAATGGATCACCGACCGGATGATCGTCGAGTACGCGGCGGAGGGCGGGCGGCTGGACGAGATGCAGCTGCCGACGCATCCATGAAGGTCGTACGCGGCGACGGCCCGGTGCTTCGCATCGGCCACCGTGGCGCGGCAGCCCTCGCACCCGAGAACACCATGCCCGCGCTGCGCGCAGCCGTCGAGACCGGCGTCGATCTCGTCGAGTTCGACGTGCTCAGGGGTCGTGACGGTGACCTCGTCCTCGCGCACTCGCCGGAGAACCTCCTGGAGGGCGGACCGACCCTCGACGACGCTCTTGGGTACCTCGCGGATGCCGGCGTCGGCGCGCACGTCGACCTCAAGCGAAGCGGCTACGAGGCCGGGGTCGTCGATGCGCTTCGCCGCTACGGCATGGTCGAGCGCTCGCTCGTCAGCTCGCTCGACTGGGCTTCGCTCCACGACGTCCGCGCGCGCGAGCCGCGCGCGACGATCGGGATCTCGTATCCGGAAGACCGCTACGGCGTTGGGCGACGCCGCGCGCTCGCGCCGCTCGTCAGCGGCGGCCTCTTCGCGATGCGCCGGCTGCTCCCGCGGCTCGTCCTGCGTTGGCTCGCGCACAGCGGTGCCTCCGCGGCCGTGCTCCACCACGCACTCGTGACGCCGGCCCTCGTGAGAAGCTGCCACTCCCGAGGGGCGGCCGTCTGGGCGTGGACCGTGAACGACGCCGACGTCGCCGCGCGGCTGGCGGATTGGGGCGCCGACGCTATCATCACCGACGACCCGAGGATCCTCCGGGGACGCAGCACGTGAAACGCCTTTCGACCGTCATCATCGCTCTGGCTGTGCTCGTCTGCGCGCCGGCCCGTGCCGCGGACGAGCCGCCCGCACCCGCGCCGGCCACGATCCCGGAGGGTGTCGTCATCGGCGAGGTTCCCGTCGGGGGACAGACCCCCGAGGCCGCGGCGGAGCTGGTCCGCGCCGACTTTGCGCTGCCGCTCGTCCTCGCGTACGGGACGTACGTCTTCGAGGCGTCGCCCGAGGCACTTGCGGTGCCCGCGATCCCGAAGGCGGTGCAACAGGCGCTCACGTCGGCGCCCGGGACGGTCGTGCCGCTCCAGGTGACGGCACGACGCGACCGCGTGCGCGCCTACGTCGGCGAGGTCGCGGATCGCTTCGCGCGCGCGCCTGTCGACGCGGGGCTCTTCCTGCGCAGGCTCCGACCGTGGATCTCGCGCGAGAGGCCTGGGCGCGAGATCGAGCGGACCGGCGCAGAGCGCGCGATCGTCGCGGCGCTGCAGGCCAACGAGCGCGGGCCGGTCGCCCTGAAGCCGCGGGTGCTGAAGCCGAAGGTGACGCGCAAGGACTTCGGGCCGGTGATCGTGATCCGGCGCGGCTCGAACAAGCTCTTCCTCTACAAGGGCATGCGCTACTGGAAGCTCTTCCCCGTCGCGACGGGCCAGACGAAGTACCCGACCCCGCTCGGCCGCTTCCGCATCGTCGTCAAGTGGAAGAACCCGTGGTGGTACCCGCCCGACTCCGACTGGGCCAAGGACGAGGAGCCCGTGCCCCCCGGGCCTGACAACCCGCTCGGCACGCGCTGGATGGGGATCTCCAGCCCGGGCGTCGGCATCCACGGCACGCCCCAGCCCGGCTCGATCGGCTACTCGGTGTCCCACGGCTGCATCCGGATGCGGATCCCGGAGGCCGAGTGGCTCTTCCAGCACGTGTCGATTGGCACGCCCGTCTTCATCGTCTCCGCATGAGAGCTCTAAAGGTCGCGGGCCAGCTCGGGGCGGTGGCGCTCGTGCTGGCGCTCCTCGGCCTGCTGGTCTGGAAGATCGCGGCGGACGACGCGCCCGACGCGCGCGTCGGCGCGCCCGTTCCGCACTTCGACCTCCCGGCTCTGTCCGGCGGAGGGCGCGTCACCGTCTCCGAGTTCCGCGGCCGCCCGATGGTGATCAACTTCTGGGCCACGTGGTGCGGGCCGTGCCGCGAGGAGGCGCCGCTGCTCGAGAACGCGTGGCAGCAGTACAGGAACCGAGGCGTCGCGTTCATCGGCATCGACATGCGCGACTTCCACGGCGACAGTCAGAAGTTCGTTCGGAAGTACCGAATCTCCTATCCGATCGCGTACGACGGTCCCGCGAAGCTGTGGGAGAAGTGGGGAATCTCCGGCTTGCCGGAGACGTTCTTCGTCGGCCGCGACGGGAAGATCGTCGACCACCGGATCGGAGCCTTCGAGGACGAAGCCGAGCTCCAGGCAGCCATCGAGAAGGCAATGGCGTGAGGCTGCTCGCAGTCGTCCTTGCCGCGCTCGTCTTCGCGTCGGCGGCGATCGCGAGCGAACGGCATCCGACCCAGGCGGAGCTCGAGGGCGAGCTCGTCTGCCCGACCTGCCACACGACGCTCGATCAGTCGAACGCGGCCATCGCCGTTCGTATGAAGCAGTTCATCGCGCAGCGAATCGCAGCCGGGGACTCGAAGAGCGAGATCAAGGCGCAGCTCGTCGCGCAGTTCGGCCGGGGCGTGCTCGCCGCGCCCGAGAAGCAGGGGTTCGATCTGCTCGCGTGGGTGCTCCCGGTCGCCGGCCTGCTCGCGGGTGCAGCGGTGCTGACGCTCCTCCTGTGGCGCTGGACGCGGCATCCCGAGGAAGATCTCCCGCTGCTCGAGTGACCGGGCAGCTCGCGGCGGCGTTCTTCGCGGGGCTCGTCTCGGTCGCGGCACCGTGCGTCCTGCCGCTTGTGCCGGGGTACCTCTCCGTGGTCGCAGGCGGCTCGGCGACGCCCCGGCGCGTGCTCGCCGGCAGCGTGCCCTTCGTCGCCGGGTTCACCCTCGTCTTCGTCGCGCTCGGCGCGGGCGCGGCCGCGCTCGGGTCGGCGCTGCCGCAGGAGCGGCGGGTCGAGCTCGCGGGCTTCCTGCTCGTCGTCTTCGGCCTGGCGTTCGCCGGCTTGCTTCCATGGCCCGAGCGTCTCGTCGCGCCCGGGCTCGTCGCGCGCGCCCGTGGCGGCTCGAACGCGCTGCTCGGCGCGGCGTTTGCGGTTTGTGCGGCGCCGTGTGTCGGCGCCGTGCTCGGCTCGGTGCTCGTCCTCGCGAGCGCGACGGGGACCGTCGCGCGGGGGATCGCGCTCCTCACCGCCTACTCGCTCGGCCTCGGCTGCGCGTTCCTGCTCGCGGGCCTCGCGTTCGCGCGCGCGATGGGCGCGTTCCGCCTCCTGCGCGACCGCTGGCTGCTGATCCGCGTCGCCAGCGGTGCCGTGCTGGTCGCGTTTGGCCTGCTCCTGTTCTTCCACCGCGAGTGGTGGCTCTACGCCGGCCTCGGCCGGATCCTGGACGCGCTCGGGCTACGGGACGTGTAGCGGCGGCAGCGCGTCCGGACGGGCCGCGTCGACTTGCGCGAGAAGCGCGGCGACGTCGACTCCACGGTGGGCGGGCGCGAAGGGCCCGAGCCGCCGCCGGGCCTTCTCGAGCTGCCGCCCGCAGCCGACGAGGTTTCCGCGGCCGCCCTGGTACCAGGCGACGACGACGTGCACGAGCCCCTGGAAGAAATCGCGCTCGTCGGGCGATGCCGCGCGCCACGCCTCCTCGAACGCCTCGTGCGCCTCGAAGTAGCGCCCTGAGCGGGCGAGCTCGAGACCGCGGGCGAGCGCCTTTTCGATCACGGGGCGCAGTGTTACCCTCGGGACCGTGGCGACGATCCTGCTCTGTGGGGTCGACCTCTTCTTCCGCGGCAAGCTCGAGGCGTTACTCCCCGCTCACCGTTTGGTGACCACCGACAGCGTCGATCCTGCCGACTGCGTGATCGCGGACATCGCCCGCATCGACCCGGAGGAAGTCGTGGACGCCTACCCGGACGTCCCGATCATCGGCTTCACGAATCACGGCGACACGGCAGGTCTCCGTGCGGCCCACGCGGCGGGATTCGACCAGGTGCTCGCCAAGTCGGCGCTCGCCGAGCGGGTGGGCGAGCTCGTCGACGGGCTGCTCGGCGGCGCTCGCTAGACTCGCGCCGTGACGTACATCATCGCCGAGCCGTGCATCGACATCAAAGACAGGTCGTGCGTCGACGTGTGTCCGGTCGACTGCATCCACGAGGCCGAGCGGATCCTCGTCATCGATCCCGAGGAATGCATCGACTGCGGCGCGTGCGAGCCGGAGTGCCCGGTGGAGGCGATCTTCCCGGAGGATGCGCTGCCGGACAAGTGGGAGCCGTTCGTGAAGATCAACTACGCGTACGGTGAAGGCTTCGACGTCGTGAACCGGCTCGTCGACGAGTACGCGACCGAGCACAACGTCCAGAACCCGCCGCTCGAGTAGCGATTAGCGGCCCGCGCGGGCGGGTAGTCGGATCGCAACCGAGCAAAGGGGTCCGACATGCCGCAGGAAGCGTGGAGCGCGAAGCGGGAGCGCCAGTACAAGCACATTAAGGGCAGCCTCAAGGAGCGGGGCGCGTCCGAGGGCAAGGCCGAGGAGATCGCGGCGCGCACGGTGAACAAAGAGCGCGCGCGGAAGGGCGAGGCGAAGGAGTCCTCGCGGCTCTCGCGCACGGACATCTCGTCGGGGCGCCGCGGCGGTCTCCGCTCGGGGACGAACCGGCCGAAGGGCCGCACGAAGGAGCAGCTCTACAACGAAGCCAAGAGGAAAGGCATCCAGGGGCGCTCGAAGATGACGAAGGCGCAGCTCGCGCGCGCGGTGGGGCGCAGCTAGCTGGGGTCGACGCAGAGTCTCGCGGCGTAGCTACGCTCATCCCGTGACACCGGAGACACTCGACCACGTCGCGCTCTGGGTTGCGGACCGGGACGCAATGGCTGACTACGCCGTTGCCAACCTCGGGATGCACGTGATCGAGCGCACCGATCGATTCACGCTGCTGGGCGCGGAAGCGCGCCGCTTCAAGCTGACGCTGTTCGTCGAGGAGGGGCCGCGCGACCGCGGCGCGTTGAAGCACGTCACGCTGCGAACGAACGAGGGGCCCGAAGCGACACACGACGTCGGTGAAGGGCTTGTCGTCAACATCGTGCGCGAGCCGACCGAGGTCGACTACGACCTCGACCACGTCGCGATCTTCTCCGGCGATCCAGAGGCCACTGCGGGCGAGTATCTCTCGCTCGGCTTCAACGACGCCGAGCCTCGAGACGGCGTGCCGCGCGTCGAGCTGGGCGGCGCCTACCTCGAGTTCCACGAAGGTGCGTTCGAGGAGTCGGAGCGGCCGCTGCTCAATCACATCGCGGTGCTCGTCGACCGCGCCGAGGGCGCGAAGGAACTGCCTGCCGAGGTTGCCGATGTCGTCGACGCGCCGAACACGTATGCCGTGTTCGTCTGGGGCCCCGAGCGCGTGAAGCTCGAGTACGTCGAGCACAAGCCGACGTTCTCGCTCGTCTAGTTGGAATTTGTCGTCGCGGGGGCGGGCATGGCCGGCCTCGTTGCGGCCGCGCGGGCGCGCGAGCTCGGCGCGGACGTGCACGTCGTCGAGAAAGGGACGCGGCCCGGCGGGTCGATGCTGCTCTCGAGCTGCGTGCCGTGGCGGCACGTCGAGTGGGAGACGTTTCGCGCCGAGTGCCCGAAGGGCGACGAGCGGCTGCAGCGGCTCGTCTGGGAGCGCTTCGACGACGCGATCGCCTGGCTCGAGCGGAGGACACGCGTCGAGCCGGTGTGGCGAGACACCAACAATCCGTCCACAACGGGGCGGCGGTACGACCCCGTGGCCCTAACGGACGCATTGGTTGCCTCGATCGGACGTGACCGACTGTCCCTTTCGGCGGGCGGTGATGTAGGTAGACACAGCCATCACTTGCCGCTCCTTCTAGCCACCGGTGGCTATCCCGTACGGCTCGCGCACGAACGTGGCCTGATCGTCCGCTCGAATCCGTGGAGCGAGGGCGATGGACTCGAGCACGCACGCGCGCGGGGCGCAGGAGTTGCGGGTGACCCGGACGAGTTCTACGGCCGGGCGCTGCCCGCTCCCCCGGCGCGGATCCGGGAGCACGACTACGTCGCGCTCTCGCAGCTCTACGGCGGCCGTGCGCGCGTGCTCAACGAGCGCGGCGAGGAATTCTTCCCCGGCCCGCCCGCGTGGCACGAGAACGACCTCGCGCAGGCGATCGCGCGGCAACCCGGCGGCACCGCCTGGTTCGTGCTCGCCAACGGCGCCGATCCGAAGGTCGAAGCTGCGCGAGCGGCGGGGGGAACGGTCGCCGAAGACAACGGCGCCGTTCGCGTTCACGTCGGCGTCGGCGTCACCCACACGATGGGCGGCCTCCGAGTCGACGAGCGCGCCCAGGTGCTGCGCGAGGACGGCACGCCGATCGACGGACTCTTCGCCGCAGGCGTCGACGTCGGCGGGATCGCGAGCGGCGGCTACGCGAGCGGGCTCGCACAGGCGCTCGTGCTCGGGCTCGTCGCGGCGGAGGCGGCTCTAGCCGGTTGAGTACGCGCAGAGGCGGTCGTCGCCCGGAAGCGGCGAGGCGCCGACCTTCGTGATTCGCAGCGATCGGCCGTCGAGCTCGATCTCGTCGCCGACGTTCGGAGGCTCGCCATCCTGCTCGCGGAGCTCGTACCCGGCAGGGGACCACACGAAAATCAGGTAGCTCATCGGCGCGGAATGCTAGTGCCTACCCCTGCGCGGCGTAGCCGGGCAGCGTGACGCGCACGGTGGTTCCACCGCCGGCGCCCTGCTCGACCTCGAAGCGCCCGTTCAGCGTCCGCGCGCGCTCCGCCAGCGAGTCGAACGTCGCGCGCCGGCGCTCGCCCGGTGCGTCGTCGACGATCGCGGTCTCGATCCGTCCGTCGGGCTTCGTGACGACGACGACCGACACGCGCGAGGGAGGACCGCGCCGCACAGCCGCGTTCAGCGCCTCGCGGATGATCTGATAGAGCGCGGCCTGAGTCTTCTCGCCGAGACTCTCGGCCGCCTCGACGTCCACGTCGATCTGGAACTCGTGTTCGAGCCCCAGCTGCTCCGCGAGCTCCTGGACGGCCGGGCCGATGCCCTGGTCGCGGAGAACGACCGGCTCGAGGTTGAACGAGAGATCGCGAAGCGCGCGGATCGTTTCGCGATGCTGCTTCAGGGCCTTCTCCATCACCGGCTGCGCCTCGGGAGCCATCGCGTCCTTGACCGCGTCGAGCATGAGCGCCATGCCCGACATCGATTGCACGGGCCCGTCGTGCAGGAAGAGCGCGAGGCGCCGCCTCTCCTCCTGCTCAGCGGTGATCAGCTGCTCGGAGAGGCGTGCGCGTTCGGCTTCGCGCACCTTTGCCTCCTCGAGCAGCCGTGCGTTCTCGCTTTCGCGGGCGGCGAAGTCCGCGAGCACCGTGGCGCGCGCAACGTCAGCGCGCGCAAACGGACGTCCCCGCACGAGGTGCAGCGCGCCGATCTCCTCGTCGCGTACGCGCAGCCGGACGAGGATGCCCTGGCGCCCGTTCCCCGCACCGTCGGGTGATGCGCCTGGCGCAAGGAGCCGCACGCGCGCGTCGAAGAGCCGCTCCGCCTCCGCGCGAGCGCGTTCGAGCACCTCGTGCGGTCCGCCGCGCGAGGCGATCGCGTGCATCGACTCGATCAGCGACTCGAGGAAGGAGGCCTGGCCGGCGAGCTCCTCCTCGATCCGCTCGTGCCGCGCGCGCTCGCTGACGATCAGGTACAGCGCGACGAGGCCGGCCGCCGCGATCGCAGCGACCAGGCGCAGAACGCCGAGCGCGCTGACGCCGGTCGCGGCATAGAGCACGGCGGCGAACGTCGCGAGGACAGCGGCTCCGACGAGGAGCCCGGCTCTAGTCGATGATCGCTTCGCGAAGCGCAATCGCCACCGCGTGGGTGCGCGTGTCGGCCTCGAGCTTGGCGAGGATGTGACGCACGTGGCTCTTCACCGTCTCCTGGCTGATGAAGAGCTTCGACGCGACGTCCGCGTTCGACATCCCGTCAGCGAGCAGCTGCAGGATCTCGCGCTCGCGTCCGGTGAGCATGTCGTCCTTGTCCTTGCCGGACAGGAACGCCGGCATCAGCGCCGGGTCGACGTAGCCCTCCCCGGCCGCGACCTTCTCGATCGCGCGGAGCAGCGTCTGATGCGGCGCCTCCTTGAGGATGTAACCCTTCGCGCCCGACTCGAGCCCGCGCCCCAGCAGCGAGCGCTCGCTGTAGGCCGTGAAGATCAGGACCGAGGTCTGGGGCAGCTTCTCCGTCAGGATCTTCGTCGCCTGGAGCCCGTCCATGCCCGGCATCCGGACGTCCATGATCACGACGTCCGGACGACGCCGCTCCGCGAGGGCGACCGCGCTGGCGCCGTCGGACGCCTCGCCGATCACGCGAATGTGCGGGGCCCGCGAGAGCGAGAGGCGGAGCCCTTCACGGACGACTTCGTGGTCGTCGACGATCAGGCACGTGATCTCGCGCTGGGGCGAATCGTTCGTCGAAGGGGACGCTTCCACGGGCGGCTCTCGGATTCTAAGGGGGGTTTAGGCGCCCAGCTAGACCGCGAGGCTGAGCTGCTCCTCCGGCTCCGGCGGATCGGCAGGCGCGACCGGGGTCACGCGGCGGTCGCGGATCTCGAATTCCCGCGCCAGAGAAGCGACCTGCGCCCGCACCGGCTTCGCCTCGGCGGCGGGCAAATAGGCGCGCCCCGCATAGAGCTCGTCGTACAGCGGGACGAGCTCCGGCCAATCCTCGGCCAGGTGCTCGAGGAAGTGCTCGCGCGTGCCGGGGCGGAGGAAGAGCAGGTTGGCCCAGACGCCCGTGGCGCCCGCCTCGCGGGCCGAGCGGACGACTTCGCGCAGCTGTTCGGGGCGGTCAGAGATGCCGGGCAGGATCGGCGCCATTCCGACGCCGACCTTGATGCCGGCGTCGACGAGTTCCTTGAGCGCGCGCAGCCGCTGGCGTGGATGGGCCGTCGACGGCTCGGTCTTCCGCCAAACGTCCTCGTCGAGGGTCGGGACCGAGAAGGTCACGGAGACCGAGGCGTGCTGCGCGGCTTCGACGAGGACGTCGAGGTCGCGGACGATCATGGGCCCGCGCGTGATGATCGAGAACGGGTTGGCCGCCGCGCCGAGCGTCTCGATGCAGGCGCGCGTGAGGCGATAACGCCCTTCGGCCGGCTGGTACGGATCGGTCGCGGCGCCGATCGCGACCCACTCGCGCTGCCACGAAGGCCGCGCGAGCTCACGCGCGAGCACCTCCGCGACGTTCACCTTGACTCGGATCGAGGTGCCGTAGCGGTCGTCGGACGGCCTCTCCGCGCGCCGCTCGAATGCGCGGACGTAACAGAAGGTGCAGCGGTGGACACAGCCCATGTAGGGGTTCAAGGACCACTTGAAGGACATCCCGCGAACGCGGTTCAACGCCACCCTGCAGGGCTCCTCGCGATACTCGACCCCCACGGTGCAGATCATAGAACATATGTTCGAGGGCGTGGCGCGGCTGACGCTGCCGCTGCCGATGAAGCCCGGGCACGTCCACTGCTACCTGCTCGAGGGCGCGGACGGCTGGACGCTCGTCGACACCGGACTCGCCCTGCCCGACTCGGACGAGCGTTTCGCGGCGCTTGCCCGCGAGCTGCAGATCGCGCGGATCGTGGTCACCCATTTCCACCCCGACCACGTCGGCGGCGCCGAGCAGGCGCGAGAGGCGACGGGCGCGGCGGTCTTCCAGGGCGAGCTCGACTACGCGCAGTGCGTCCACGTCTGGGGCAACGACGAGTGGCCGCGCGTGATCGCGACGTGGTTCCTCCGCCACGGCGTCCCCGACCCCGTCGCGAACGAGCTGCTCGAGGCCGGCTCGGCCTACCGGCCGTTCATCCGTTACGCGCCCGATCCCGTGCCCCTGCGCGCCGGCGACTCGGTCGACGGCTGGGACGTCGCCGAGCTTCCGGGGCATGCCGATGGACACCTCGGCCTCGTGCGCGACGGCGTGCTGATCGCGGGCGACCATCTGCTGCCGCGGATCACGCCCGCAGTCGGCCTCTATCCCGACTCACGTCCGGATCCGCTCGGCGACTACCTCGGCTCCCTCGAACGCACGGCGGCGCTCGGGCTGCGGCTGGCGCTCCCGGGACACGGCGACCCGATCGATGATCCCTCGGGCCGTGCCGCGGAGATCGTCGAGCACCACCGGCGCCGCCTCGACGAGACGGAGGCCGGTCTCGACGAGACGCCGCGAACGGGCTACGACGTCAGCATTCCGCTCTTCGGCGCCGACCTCGCCCCCGCCGCCAGGCGGTTCGCGGTGGCAGAAACGCTCTCCCACCTGGAGCGGCTCGTCAGCGAGGGTCGCGCCCGGCGCCACGAGAACGAGGGGCGCGTTTCCTATACTGATTCGTAGCTTGGAAGACGGCCTACCGCCAAGTATCCGCGCCCCGGAGAGCGGGGCGTGAGCGATTTCCTTCGAATCGTCGTCGTTCTCCTGCTCGTGCTGGGGAACGCCTTCTTCGTTGCGGCCGAATACGCGCTCGTCACGGCGCGGCGGACGCGGTTGAACGAGCGTGCCGAACGGGGCGACCTCCGGGCCAGGCTCGCGCTGCGCATCATGGACAGCCCTGTCCGCTTCATTGGCACGGTGCAACTCGGCATCACGGCGTTCTCGATCGCACTCGGCGCCGTCGGCGAGCCCCTGATCGAACACTTCCTCGAGCCCGTGTTCGCGACCGGCGTGGCCTTCTTGCTCTCGTTCCTGGTGGTCACCTACCTCCACGTCACGCTCGGCGAGCTCGTGCCCAAGGCGATCGCGTTGACGAAGAACGAAAGCACGGCGCTCTGGGTCGCGCTCCCGATCGAGGTTTTCTACGTCGCGACGTACCCCGTCGTGTGGGTCCTGCAGGCGTCCGCGAACCTGTTCACCCGAATGTTCGGCATCCAACCGGCGCCGGCCGGCGTCGTAGCGAACACCGAGGAGGACATCCGGATGATTGTCGCCGCTGCCGAAGACACGGGCGTGATCGAGCAGGCCGAGGAGGAGATGCTCTACAAGATCTTCGACTTCGCGGACAAGGAGGTCCAGGAAGTCATGGTGCCGCGGCCCGAGGTCGTTGCCATCTCAGTGGACCTGCCGCCGGAGGAGTGCCTCGCCGCCGTGATGGAGTCGCCCCACACGCGATACCCCGCCTATCGCGGCTCGCTCGACGACATCGTCGGTGTGCTCCACGTCCGCGATCTCTTCTCGGCGCTGATGGATCGCGGGATCGCCGGCGTCAACGTCGAGGAGCTGCTCCGCCCCGCGTACTTCGTCCCCGAGACGAAGGACCTCGCCTCGTTGCTCGCGGACTTCCGCCGCACGAAGAACCACTTGGCGATCGTCGTTGACGAGTACGGCGCGATGCAGGGGATCGTGACGCTCGAGGACGTGCTCGAGGAGATCGTCGGCGACATCGAGGACGAGTTCGACCTGCCCGACGAGTCGGTCGAGCGGGTCGACGAGTCAACGTTGCGCGTCCACGGCACGTTCCCGATCGACGACTTCAACGAGCAGTTCAAGGTCGACCTGCCGATCGAGGACTATCACTCGCTCGGCGGCTTCGTCTTCGGCCTGCTCGGGCGCGCACCCGAGGCCGGCGACGAGGCGGAGTGGAATGGGTTGCGCTTTCGGGTGCTCCAGGTGGACGGGACGCGAATCGAGAAGCTCGAGGTCGAGTGGCTGCAGCCGCCCGACCGTCAGGAGCAGCGCGCGGCCGAGGGTTAGGCTCGCGTCGTGCAGAGGGTCGGGCTGATCGGGGCCGGGAAGATCGGCCGCTTCCACTCGCGCACGCTGACGAGCCAGGTGCCGACGTTGCAGCTGGCCGCGGTCGCCGATGCGGAGCCCGCCGCGGCGCAGGCGCTCGCCGACGAGGTCGGCTGCGAGGCGACCGACGTCGACACGCTGCTCGGAACGGTCGACGCGGTGCTGATCACGACACCTCCCGACACCCACGCGGAGCTGATCGTCAAGGCCGCGGCCGCCGGACGGCAGGTGTTCTGCGAGAAGCCGCTAGCGACGACGGTCGAGGACGCGCGCCGCGCGCTCGATGCGGCCGAGTCCGCCGGCGTGCTGCTGCAGATCGGCTACAACCGCCGCTTCGACGACCGCTTCCGCGACGTTCGAGACGCGGTCGCTCAGGGACGGATCGGCACGCCGTGGCTGATCCGCATCTCATCGAGAGATCCCGCGCCACCGCCTGCGGCGTACCTCCCGCATTCCGGCGGCGTCTTCCTCGACACGACGAGTCACGATCTCGACCTCGCGCGCTTCGTGCTCGGGGCAGAGATCACGGAGGTCGCGGTGCGCGGCGCCTCGCTCGTCGATCCGAACGCGGCGGCGCTCGGCGACGTCGACACGGTCGTGCTCTCGCTCGCCTTCTCGAACGGCGCGTTCGGCGCGATCGACAACTGCCGCGTGAGCGCGTACGGCTACGACCAGCGTCTCGAGGTGCACGGCAGCGGGGGCCTCGCCGCCGCCGGCAACGAGCGCCGGCCCAACGCGACGCTCGCGGACGCTGCCGGTTTCCACGAGCCGACGCTGCCGGACTTCTACATCGACCGCTATGGCCGAGCGTTCGTGCGCGAGCTGGAGTCGTTCGCAAACGCGCTCGAGGGCGGCGAGGTCGAGGTCAGCGGCCGTGACGGGCTCGCGGCGGTCGTCGCGGCAACGGCCGCTCGTCGCGCGCTCGACGAGAACCGCGTCGTGCGGATCGAGGAGCTCGAGTGAAGGAGATCGGGGTCGGGCTGCTCGGGGTGGGGTGGATGGGCGAGGTCCACTCGACGTCGTACCGGCGTGTGCCGATCCACTTTCCGGATTCCGACGGCCGCGCGCGGCTCGTGATCGCGGGCGACGAGGTCGAAGACCGGGCGCGCGGGGCCGCGGAGAAGCTCGGGTACTCGTCCTGGACGACCGACTGGCGCGAGGTGATCGCGCATCCGGAGGTGGAAGCGGTCTCGATCTGCGCGCCGAACTTCATGCACCGCGAGATGGCAATCGCCGCGGCCGAGGCAGGCAAGCACTTCTGGGGCGAGAAGCCGCTCGGGGCGCTGCCGGAGGACACGATCGCGATCGAGCGCGCGGTCGACGCGGCCGGTGTCCGGACGATCGTGGGCCTCAACTACCGCAACCCGCCGGCGGTGCAGTACGCCCGGCAGCTGATCGCCGACGGCGAGCTCGGCGACGTCAACCACTTCCGCATGCAATTCGTCGCCTCGTACTCCGCGAACCCGCGCGGCGCCCTCTCGTGGCGCTTCTCGCGCGAGCTCTCGGGCCACGGGATCCTCTCCGACCTCGGTTCGCACGCAATCGACCTCGCGATGTTCCTCTGCGGCCCCATCGTGCGTGCGACGGCGACGTCGGCGATCCTCATCCCCGAGCGCCCGAAGGTGCAGATGGGGACCGGCACGCACTTCTCCGTCGTCGAGGGCGACGTCGAGCTCGGGCCCGTCGAGAACGAGGACTGGTGCGCGGCGCTCGTCGAGTTCGAGTCCGGCCTGAAGGGGACGATCGAGCTCTCGCGCGCGATGGTCGGCGGCGAGGCGCGCTACTGGTTCGAGGTCAACGGCACGCGCGGGGCGGTCGCCTGGAACTTCGAACGTATGAACGAGCTCGAGCACTACCGCGACGGCGGCTACGCGCGCGAGCTGATGGGTCCCGCGCACCCCGACTTCGCGCGCTTCCAGCCGGGGACGGGGATCCCGATGGGCTACGACGACCTGAAGGTGATCGAGGCCTACCGCTTCCTGCAGTCGATCGCCGACGGGCAGCAGCGCGAACCGGGCGTGCGGGAGATCGCAGCGACCGCGCGCGTCCTCGACGCGATCGCGCGCTCGTTCGAGAGCGGCGCCTGGGAAGACGTCCGCGATCTCTAGGCGACGTACTCGCGGCGCGGTTTCTCGCCGCGGAGGACCGCGGCCATCGCTTCGGCCATCTCGCGGAAGATGCGTTCGCGCGAGCGGCGCGTGATCCCGAGGGCGTGCGGAGTGACGACGACTCGCGGGTGGGCGAAGAGCGGGTGCGACGGGCCCGGAGGTTCCGGGTCGAAGACGTCGAGGCCCGCGCCGCCGAGCTGGCCGCGCTCGAGCGCTGCGAGGACGTCGTCGAGCGAGGAGATGAGGCCTCCGCGGCTCGTGTTCACGAGGACCAGGCCCGGCTTTGCGCGCGCAAGGAGCTCGGGGCCGACCAGGCCGCGGGTCTCCACCGTGAGCGGGGCGTGCAGCGAGACGACGTCCGACTCGGCGAAGAGCACGTCGAGCGGCGTCGACGCCTCGTCGACGTGCGGGTCGTACGCAAGCACATGCATGCCGAGCCCGCGCGCGAGGTCGGCGAGCTCGCGGCCGATGCGGCCGTAGCCGACGATCCCGAGGGTCGCGCCGTCGAGGTCGCCGAGCTCGAGGCGGTCGCGGGCGGTCCAGTCGGCGGCGAGGACGGCCTCGCCCAGCTCGGGTAGGCGCTTGACCACCGCGAGCATCAGCGTGAGCGCGCCCTCGGCCACCGCGCGTGCGCCCGCGCCCGGAGTCACGACGACCGGGACACCCCGCGCCCGGGCCGCCTCGACGGGCACGTTGTCGACGCCGATCCCGCTGCGGCCGATCACGCGCAGCTTCGGAGCCAGATCGAGATCCTGCTCGGTCACGAACACGCCGCCGCGCACGATCAGCGCCTCGGTCTCGGGGAGGAGCGCACGCCAGTCGTCGGTGACGGTGATCGCACCGAGTACTTCCTCCGCGACCGGATGCACCGGTCCCGTCGCGACGATCACGAGCCGGCGGCGGCGCGCGCGCCCTGCGCAAGGAAGAGCGAGTCGGAGCCGATGCCGACGAAGCGAAAGCCCTGCTCGATGTAGCGCTCTCCGTCTTCCCGAGTACGCCCGAGGATGCCTGCCGCCTTGCCGTGCGCGCCGGCCGCCTCGATCACGCTCTCGAGCGGCAGCTCCGTCGTGCCGAGCGCGGCGCCGAGGTCCGACGGACCCACGAACAGCACGTCGACGCCGTCGGCCGCCGCGATCGCGACGGCCTGATCGACTGCGCTGCGGCTCTCGATCTGGATCACGCACAAAGCGTCGCCGTCCTCCGGGCCGAGGCCCCAGCCTTTCGCGCGGTTCATGTGCGCGACCCCGCGTGTCCCCCGCGGGGGATAGCGCATGCGGCGCACGGCTTCCACTGCCTCCTCCGCCGTGTCGACGCGCGGCACCATCACGCCGTCTGCACCCGCGTCGAGCGCTCGCGCGAATCGCGGGCGTTCATTCGCCTCGACGCGCACGAGCGCAGTGCAGCGCCCGCCGATCGCCTGCAGCGTCGGGATCAGCTCGGCCTCGGTGCCCGCGCCGTGCTCGAGGTCGACGAGCAGCCAGTCGAAGCCGGCGCGCGAGCAGGCGTCCGCGGCCACGGGCGAGCCGAGGTTGAGGAACGCGCCGACGAGCGACTCGCCGGCCGCGAGGCGCTCCCTAGTAGTAGAAGCGCTGGAGGTCGTCGCGCTCACGCTCGTAGTCGCGCCGCCGCTCGCGCACCTCGGGTTCCTCCGAGACCTCCGCGGGCGCGACGTCCCACCACACGTCCGAGCCGGGGAGGTAGCGGTGTGGCTCCGTCTCGCACACGATCACGCTCGCCCGCGACTCGCCGCGCGCCGCTTCGAGGGCGCCGCGCAACGCGCCCGGCGAGTCGACGCGCCACGTGCGCGCGCCCAGCCCCTCGGCTACCTTGGCCAGATCCAGCTGAACGTAGTCGCCGTCGAGCCGCCCGTTTTGGCGCGTTCGGAACTCGTTGCCGAACATCTTCCCGTGGCGCCAGAGCTGCAGGCGCTGGATCGACTGATAGCCGTGGTTCTCCGAGATCACGACCGTCACCTTCAGCCCCTCCTGCGCCGCGTTCGCGAGCTCGCCGGGGTTGAGCAGGAAGGTGCCATCCCCGATGTAGACGTAGACCTCCCCGCGCTGCTGCGCGAGCCGGACGCCGATCCCTGCGGGCAGCTCGTAGCCCATGCACGAGAAGCCGAACTCGAGGTGGCAATTGCGCCCGCCGGTCGCGTTCCAGATCTTGAGCAGATCGCCCGGCGGCGTTCCGGCGGCCGCTATCACCGTATCGCCCGGCTCCGCCATCTCGTTCAGCGTCAGGATCAGCTCCGCCTGGCTCATCGCCTCGCCGTCGACGGGGCGGTGCAGCGACTCGCGCTCGGCGAGCCAGTCGGCCCGGATCCGGCCCACCTCCTCGCGGTAGGCGTCGCTCGTCGACCAGCCGGACAACGCCGCGCCCAGGGCGTTCAAGCCCTCGCGCGCGTCGGCGACGACCGGGAGCGCGCCCTGCTTCATCGCGTCGCGTCCCCAGACGTTGATCCCGACGAAGCGCACGTCGTCGTGCTGGAAAACGGAGTTCGAGCCCGTGGCGAAGTCGGTCAACCGCGTCCCGACGTGGAGGACGAGATCGGCGTCGCGGGCCACGCGCGAAGCGCCCGGATTTCCCTCGAGCCCGACGCCGCCAAGCTGCAGCCATTCGTCGACCTGCACCGCGCCCTTCCCGGCGAAGGTCTCCGCGACCGGGATGCCAGTGGCGCGCGCGAACGCGAGCAACGCGTCCTCCGCCTCCGAGTAGAGGACGCCGCCACCCGCGATGATTAGCGGCCGTTCCGACGCGCGAATCAGCTGCGCGGCCTCCTCGATCCGCTGCGGGTGCGGCATCGCGCGCTCGATCCGCCACTCGCGCTGCTCGAAGAAGTGCTCCGGGAAGTCCCACGCGTGCGACTGCACGTCCTGCGGCAGCGCGATCACGACCGCGCCGGTCTCCAGCGGCGACGTCAGCACGCGCATCGCCTCGGGGAGCGCAGTCAAGAGCTGCTCGGGCCGCGTGATCCGGTCGAAGAACCGCGCGACCGGACGGAAGGCGTCGTTCACGGAGACGTCGCCGGCGAGCGGATGCTCCAGTTGCTGCAGTACGGGTCCCTGGAAGCGCGTGGCGTACACGTCGCCGGGAAAGAGAAGCACCGGCAGCCGGTTGATCGTCGCGCCCGCGGCGGCCGTGATCATGTTCGTCGAGCCAGGCCCGATCGACGACGTGCACGCGAGCGCCTGCTTGCGCCGCATCGCCTTCGCGAACGCGGCGGACGCATGAACCATCGACTGCTCGTTCCGTCCCTGGTGGAACGTGAGCTCGGTGCCGTACTCCTCGAGCGCCTGGCCGAGGCCGATCACATTGCCGTGGCCGAAGATCCCCCAGATCCCGGGGATCAGCCGGCGCCGGTCGCTGTCGCGCTCGGAGTACTGCGCCTGCAGATAGCGGACGATCGCCTGCGCGGTCGTCAGCCGCACCGTCTTGTCCCTCACGACCCACCTCCGACTCCGTGGAACACCACCGTCTTCAGCTCCGTCATCTCCTCGACCGCGTAGCGCGGGCCCTCCTTGCCGATGCCCGAGCCTTTGAGCCCACCGTACGGCATCAGGTCGGCGCGCCACAACGGTGTCCAGTTCACGTGCACGTTGCCCGCGTCGACCTCGCGCACAAAGCGCATCGCGTTCGTCACGTCGCGTGTGAAGACGCCTGCGCCGAGGCCGTAGCGCGTGTCGTTCGCGAGAGCGATCGCCTCGTCGATCCCGTCGACTGGACGCACGGCGACGGCCGGCCCGAACAGCTCGTCGCGCCACAGTTCGCTCTGCTCGGGGACGTCCGCGACGATCGTCGGCTCGACGACGCTGCCGTCACGTCCGCCGCCCGCAACCAGGGTGGCGCCCGCCGCTACGGCCGAGCGGATCGTCCCCTCGACACGCTCCGCCTCGCGCTCCGAGACGAGCGCGGCGAGCTGCGTGCCCTCGTCGAGCGGGTCACCGACCGCGATCGATTCGACCCGCGGTCGCAGCGCGTCGAGGAAATCGGAGTACGCGCCGCTGTCGACGAGCACGCGCTGCACCGAGATGCAGACCTGTCCCGCGTTGACGTAGCCGCCGGCGGCCGTCGCGGACGCGACGAGGTCGAGGTCCGCATCGGGGAGGACGACGACGGGGCAGTTGGCGCCGAGCTCGAGCGAGAGCTTCTTCACGCCGGCGACGCGCGCGATCGCCTCGCCGACGGGCACCGAGCCTGTGAAGGAGATCTTTCGCACCCGCGCGTCCGCACACAGCACCTCGCCGAGCTCGCGCCCGGGGCCGGTGATCGTCTGCAGCGCGTGCGCCGGCAATCCGGCCTCGAGCAGGAGCCCCGTCAGCTTGAGCGCGGTCAGCGGCGTCTGCGAAGCAGGCTTCAGGATCACCGCGTTTCCCGCGGCGATCGCCGGCGCGACCTTGTGCGCGACGAGCAGCAGCGGATAGTTGAACGGCGTGATCGCGACGACGACGCCGCACGGCTGGCGCAGGGTGAAGCCCAGCTTGTCCTCGGCGCCAGGTGACGCGTCGAGTGGCAACGTCTCGCCGTGCATGCGGGCCCCCTCGGCGGCGGCGAGCCGGAAGAGCGCCGGTGTGCGCCGCGCCTCCCCGAGCGCCTCCGAGAGCGGCTTTCCCTCCTCCGCGGAGATCGTGCGCGCGAGCTCGTCACACGCGTCCTCGATCAGGTCAGCAGCGCGATTGAGGATCTCCGAGCGGTCGTAGGCCGAGAGCCTCCGCATCGTCGCGGCGCCCTGCACCGCGCAACGGAGCGCCTCGTCAGCGTCGCCCACCGACGCGCGCGGCACGGTGTCGACTACGTCGCCAGACCACGGGCTACGGATCTCGTCCTCCGAGCCCGCGCCGCGCCACTCGCCGGCGACGTACATCCGCATGCCCCGAGCCTACTCTGCGCGTTGCGGCTCGATGACGACCTTCATTGCGTGGTCCATCCGGAGCGCGGTTTCCATCGCCTCGGCCGCGGCGGAGAGCGGAAAGCGGTGCGTGACGGCGCGGGCGAACGGGACGCTGCGGTGGTTCCGCGCGAGCAGACGGAGAGTCGGCTCGTAGGCCCGCGCGTCCTCGCCGCCGACGCCGAGCAGCGTCAGATTTCGTCCGCAGAGGACGGCGGGATCGAAGGGGCGGGGGCCCAGCGCGACGAATGCGCCGACCTCGACGATCGACCCGCCGTCTCGGGCGAGCGCCAACGACGGCAGGAACGAATCCGGATGCCCGCTCGCGTCCACGACGACGTCCGCGCCGAGACCGTCGAGCTCGCCGGGAACCGCCACCTCGTCCGCCCCGAGCTCGCGCGCGAGCGCCAGGCGGGAGCGGACCGGGTCGATTGCGACCACGCGGCCGGCGCCGAGGAGCGCGGCCTTCGCCACGTGCACGAGGCCGAGCGGACCCACGCCGACGACCGCGACGGTGTCGCCCGAGCGGAATCCGCCGGGCCGCGGCAGCTGCGCCGCAAGGTCGAGCGAGTGCGTGACGCTCATCAGCTCGGTGAGGACGGCGACGTTCGTCGGCAGCGCCTCGGGCACGCGGAAGACCGGGGTTCCCGGGCGCACGTAGAGCAGTTCCGCCCAACCGCCGAAGAGATGCGGCGGTTCTGCGCTCGTCAGCGAGTTGCCGTAGTTCTCGATGTGCAGGCACATGTAGTACGGGAAGCCGCGCGCGCAGAACTCGCAGCGGCCGCAGGGCCGGTTCGGGGCCGGGACGACGCGGTCGCCCGGGTCGAGCGGCGTGCCGTCGAACGCGTTTGCGCCGCCTGGCCCGATGCCCTCGACGACACCGACGTTCTCGTGCCCCTGGATGATCGGAAACGGCGTCGTGCGCGCGTGATCCGTGCCCGCGTACTGCTCCGTCTCCCCCCGGAACGTGTGCTTGTCCGTGCCGCAGATCCCGGACGCGAGCATGCGCACGAGGAGTGCGCCTGGCTCGAGCTTCTCCGGATAGGCGTAGTCGCGCAGCTCCAAGCGACCGGGTTCGACGAGCGTCGCGGCTCGAACTCGCACGGTGACAGTCTCTCATCCGTCGCCGTATGCGGCGAAGTCCCAACCGTCACCGTCGAGCAGCGCGTGGATGGACCGCGCAACGTCCCCGAACGACGTCCGATCGCCAGCCGCCGTCCTGATCGACGACACGGCGGACGCGGGCGCGGCAGATGTCGGACACGAGGTACATGTCGTCCGCGAAGTCGGAGCCGCCGCGGAGATTGGTCACCCGCAGTCCAACGCGCGAAGAGCGCCCATCTCGTTGCTGGCCGGTCAGGTGGGCGAGATACTCGACCGGCGACTCTCGTGAGGATGCGGGGTCGAGGCGAAGCGTCGAGCGCCGTGCGAGGCCGGCACGGTCCAGCCGCGTGACGCAGCTGTCGAGTGGCAGTTCGATCAGGCCGTAGCCCCTGAGGTAGTGCGGCACCACGTTCTCGGCGTCAACGTTAAGGGGGCGTTGCGGGCTTCGACACCCCGATTGACAAGCCGCGAAAGTCTTTGAGAGGGTCGGCACCGATGGGGCGCGACGCGATCGGCGTCGGGGTTCTCGGCTACGGCTGGATCAGCCGCGCCCATGTCCACGCGCTCCATTCCCTCAACCACATCGCCCCGCTGCCGAAGCGGATCCGGCTCGTCTCCCTCGCCGGCCGGCGCGCGGAGCCGCTCGAGGCGGCGGCCCGCGAGCTCGGGTTCGAGCGCTGGACGACGAGCTGGGAGGAGCTTGTCGACGACCCGGACGTCGACGTCGTCGCGAACTGCTTCGCGGTCGAGGGCCACGCAGCGCCCTCGATCGCGGCCGTCGGCCGCGGGAAGCCGGTCCTGTGCGAGAAGCCGCTCGGCGTCGGCACCTCGGACGCTCGCACGATGTGGGAGGCGGCGGAGGAGTCGGGGGTGACGAACGCCTGCGGCTTCAACTACCGCTACGTGCCGGCGGTGACGCTGGCGAAGCAGGTCGCCGGCGAGGGCCGGCTCGGCGACCTGCGCCACTACCGCGCGCTGTACCTCCAGGACTACCAGACTGCCGGCGGCCAGCCGCGTTCCTCAGGCGGTGCGGGCGCGGTGCTCGACTACGCGCACCTCGTCGACATGCTCCGCTTCCTCGCGGGTGAGCCAACGGCGGTCAGTGCGCACACCGCGAGCTTCGCCTCGGACGTCGACGACGCCTACATCGCCGTGTGGAAGCTCACCAACGGGGCGACCGCGGCGCTCGAGGCCTCGCGCGTCGCGACCGGCTGGAAGGGCCGCCACCGGATCGAGCTGAACGGCAGCGACGGCTCGATCTGGTGGGACATGGAGGATCCGAACCGGCTACACGTGTTCTTCACGCGCGACGAGCGCGAGGGGCTCGGGGGTTTCCGCGGCGTGCTGGTGACGCAGCCGGAGCATCCATTCCTGCGCGAGTGGTGGCCGCCCGGCCACGTGCTCGGGTGGGAGCATTCATTCGTGCACCAGTGGCGCGACTTCCTGCAGGCCGTCCTCGACGGGCAGCCCGTCCCGGCACGGCAGGCGAGCTTCGAGGACGGATACCGCGCGGCCGTCCTCTGCGAGGCGATCCACACGGCCGCGCGATCAGGAAGGAGGATCGAGATCGCGGAGACCGCAGCAGCGATCTGAGGTGGGGGTCAAACGAACATGCGACACGACGAAGGGAAGGGAATGAGCGAAAACCACGAGCCGCTTGATCCAGAGGCGGAGATCGAGGCGGCACTGGAGCGGGCCGTGTCGCGGCGCACCCTGCTTCGCGGGGCCGCGCTCGGAAGCGCTGCGCTCGCAACGCCGGCACTGCTCGCGGCCTGCGACGTCGGCGATGACGACGACAACAAGGAGGCTGCCAACACAACCGCCGCGGCCGGGACCGCCAAGTCGGGCCTCACGTTCTACTCCGTCACGCACGGCGAGTCGGGCAACGTCTTCTGGGCCATCTACCGCAACGGCATCCGGGACGGCGCGAAGAAGTACGGCGCCACCGTCAAGGACCTGCCGCTCGAGAACTTCGCGGTCGGTGCCTACGTCGACCTGCTGAACCAGGCGATCGCGGCGAAGCCGGACGGCATCTACTGCACGATCCTCGATCAGAACGCGGTCGACAAGCCGCTCCGCGACGCGATCGACAGCGGCATCCCCGTGATCGCGGTCAACGTCCCCGACTCGCGGCCGCTCGACAAGCGGATCCCGTACCTGTTCTACGTCGGCGGCGACGAGGAGGCGGGCGGGAAGCTGACCGCACAGCGGCAGTCGCAGGAAGGCCCGATCAAGCACGCCGTCTGCATCATCCACGAGCCGGGACACACGGGCCTCGAGGCGCGGTGCCGCGGCTATGGAAACGCTCTCAAGTCGGCGGGCTCGAAAGTCGACAAGCTGCCGAGCTCGAAGGACGCGACGCAGGCGACCGAGCAGATCAAGGGCTACCTGCAGAAGAACACGGATATCGACGCGATCTTCGGCGTCGGTCCGCAGCCGGCGACGTTCGCGCTGCAGGCGCTGGACGAGCTCGGGAAGAAGGGCAAGGTCAGGGTCTCGGCCTACGACATGACCGAGGACCTGCTGACCGAGATCAACGGCGGCAACCTGATCTCGACGATCGACCAGCAGCAGTACCTGCAGGGCTACGAGCCCGTCCACTGGCTGACGCAGCACATCCAGCACGGGTTCGTGCTCGCGCCGGGCGTGGACATGCTCACCGGTCCCGCGCTCGTCGACAAGTCGAACGCGGACAAGGTCGCCGCGGGCGTGAAGGCAGGGTTCCGCTAGTGCCCCTTCAGGTAATGCTGCCTAGCTTCTGGGTCGCGAGCACCAAGCCAGAGGCCGCACTCGCCCGCGGCCAAGGCTGGCAGCCTTGGCAAGGGCGAGGGTGGACTCTGGCGCCCCGTGATCGCGGGCCAGAAGCAGGCATTCATTGCCTGGAGGGGCACTAGGTGGCACTGGACGAGCAGGCGCCGCTCACAGAGCGTCCGGCTGCTCCGTCCGCTCGGGGCGGCCGGTTGTGGACCGCGACGCGCGGTCTGTTGATCGGCCGCCCCGAGACGGGCGCGCTCTTCGGCGCAGCGGTGATGTTCGTGATCTTCGCGTTCATCGCCCCGTCCTCGGACACGTTCACGTCACGCATTGCGCTCGCGGGGATGCTCAGCATCACCGCGGAGCTCGGCATCGTCGCGATGGCGGTGACGCTGCTGATGATCGCGGGGCACTTCGACCTCTCGGTCGGCTCGGTGCTGGGCTTCAGCTCGTTCATCGTCCCGTACCTCATGCTGGAGTACGGGTACTCGATCTGGCTCGCGGCGCTGATCGCGGTCGGCGTCGCCGTCTCGATCGGCTTGATCAATGGGATGCTCGTCGTGACGACCCGCATCCCGTCCTTCATCGTCACGCTCGGGACGTTGCTGATCTGGCGGGGCGTGCTGCTCGGGATCTCCGGCGGCGAGCCCGCACACGTCGAGCAGCAGAGCCTGCTGTTCAAGATCTTCTCGTACCGGATCGAGAGCGGTCCGTTCCGCGGCTACCAGGTCTCCGTCCTCTGGTTCATCGGCGTCATGGTCGTGCTCACGTTCGTCCTTCTGCGCACGCGCTTTGGCAACTGGATCTTCGCGTCGGGCGGAAACGAGCGCTCTGCGCGCTCGATGGGCGTCCCCGTCGACCGCGTCTGGCTCGTCCTGTTCGTCCTCACGGCGCTGGCCGCCTTCCTCAGCGGGGTGATCCAGGTCGGTCGCTTCAACGTCGTCGAGGCGACTCGCGGACAGACCTACGAGCTGCAGGCGATCGCTGCCGCGGTGATCGGCGGTGCCCGCCTCAACGGCGGGTACGGATCCGTGCTCGGCGCCGGCCTCGGCGCGTTCATGATCGCGATGATCCAGCAGGGGCTCGTCCTGTCCGGGATCGCGTCGTACTGGCTCCAGGTCGCCGTCGGCACGCTGATCATCGGGGCCGTGATCGTGAACCAGGTGCTGGGGCGCTCGAGGCCTCAGCTGTGAGCACCAACGGAGATCGGCCGCTCGTCGAGGCGAAAGGGATCGCCAAGAACTTCGGGCGCATCGAGGCGCTGCGCAGGGTCGACTTCACGCTCGGGCGCGCCGAGGTGCTCGGGCTGCTCGGCGACAACGGCGCCGGCAAGTCGACGCTGATCAAGATCCTCACGGGACTGTTCCCACCGGACAAGGGCGAGATCCAGTGGGAAGGCGAAACCGTGCGCTTCCATTCACCGCGCGACGCCTACGAGAAGGGCGTTGCGACGGTGTACCAGGACCTCGCGATCGTCGACTTGATGTCGATTTACCGCAACGTCTTCCTCGGGCGCGAGGAGGCGATCACGAAGGGATTCGGGCCGTTCCGGTGGATCGACCGCAAGAAGGCGCACGAGCAGGCACGGAAGGCGATCGCCGACATCGGGATCGACATCCGCGATCCGGAGGAGGCGCTGGCGCGCATGTCCGGCGGCGAGCGTCAGTCGATCGCGATCGCGCGCGCGGCCTACTTCAACCCGAAGCTCTTGATTCTCGACGAGCCGACGTCGGCGCTGTCGCTGCGCCAGACCGAGCGCGTGCTGAAGTCGGTCGACGAGGCCCGCAACAAGGGCATCTCGATCATCTTCATCACGCACAACGTGTACCACGTGTACCCGGTCGCCGATCGCTTCGTGATCCTGTCGCACGGCGAGTCGATCGCGGAGTTCCCGAAGGGCAAGCACTCGCGCGACGAGGTGGCCGAGCTGATCGTCACCGGGAAGGAGCACGCCCGCAAACTGGGCTACGGCACCGAGTCGTGAAGGCGGCGGTGCTGGCTGAGGTCGGGAGGCTCGGGCTCGAGGAGCGGCCGGAGCCTGCGCTGCACGCCGCCGACGAGGTCCTGCTCCACGTCGAGGCGTGCGGGGTCTGCGGGACCGACCTGCACATCCTCGAGGATCCGCCGGGCCATCCCGCGAACGTCGGCGTGGTGCTCGGGCACGAGTTCGTGGCGCGCGTCGCCGAAGTGGGCGACGCCGTCTCGTCGCTCGCGGTCGAGGACCGCGTCGTCGTCGCGCCCAACCTCTGGTGCGGGGAGTGCAAGTGGTGCCGGCGCGGGCGCTACAACCAATGCGAGCAGGGGACGACGTACGGAGTCTTCATCGACGGCGGCCTCGCGCCGCTCGTTGCGGTCAAGTCGAGGGCCTGCTACCCGATCTCTTCAGAGCTGCCGGCGCATATCGCGGCGCTCGCGGAGCCGCTGTCCACCGTCGTCCATGGGGCGCGCCAGGCTCGCGTCTTTCCCGGCGAGCGCGCGGTCGTGATCGGCGCGGGGCCGATCGGCGCGTTCTTCTGCGCGCTGCTCGACACGGCCGGCGCGACGGTGACCGCCGTCGAGCCGACGTCCGTGCGCGCCGAGTTGGCCCGCGCGATGGGCGCGGCGCACGTCGTCGCTCCCGGCGAGACGGGCGGCCTGGAGGCCGAGGTCGTCGTCGACGCGGTCGGATCGCAGCTCGCGACGGCGCTCGACCTGGTCGCGAAAGGCGGGCGGGTGCTGCTCTTCGGGATGAACACGATGGCCCGCGCGGAGGTGGCGCAGTCGAGGATCACGCGCGACGAGCTGACGGTCTTCGGTTCGTACGTGGGCGAGAACGTCTTTCCCGACGCGATCCGGCTGCTCGAACAGCAGCGGATCGACTTCTCGCCGATCGTCACGCACCGAATCGGCGTGGACGACCTGCCTGCGGCGATCGACGAGCTGCGCGCCGGGCATGCGCTCAAGGTCGAGGTCGAGTTCTGAATCCTCAGGCCGTGGTGATGGGACGCGTCGGCGTCGATCTCTATCCGAACGAGCTCGACACGCCGTTGCGCGCCGTGCGAACCTTCACCCGCTACGTCGGGGGTTTCGCGGGCAACGTTGCGACGGGCCTCGCGCGGCTCGGCGTGCGCACTGCAATCGTCTCGCGCGTGGGGAACGAGGGGCACGGCGAGTTCGTGCGCGACTTCCTCGAGGGCGAGAGCGTCGACACGCGCTTCCTCGCTGTCGATCCGTACTGGCAAACGCCGCCGACGTTCATCGAGGTCTGGCCACCGGACCGCTTCCCGATCACCTTCTATCGCAAGCCGACTGCCCCGGACTGGCAGATCTCGCCGGAGGACTTCGACTCCGAGGAGGTCGCGGACGCCGCGCTGCTCTACGCCACCGGCACCGGCCTCGCGCAGTCGCCCTCGCGTGAGACGACGCTCGATGCGCTGCGCGCGCATCGCGGGACGACGATCTTCGACCTCGATTGGCGGCCCGCACTCTGGAAAGATCCTGCGGAGTTCCCGCCGCTGGCGCGCGAAGCGGCTGCGCATTCCGATGTCGTCATCGGCAACGAGGAAGAGGTCGCGGCGGCGGCGCTTCCCGACCGTCCGCGACGGCTCGTGCTCAAGCGCGGGGGCCGAGGCGCGGTCGTCTACGACGGCGAAAGGGAGACGCACGTGCCGGTCCACCCCGTCGAGGTGGTGAACGGCCTCGGCGCCGGCGACGCGTTCGCCGCCGCGCTCGGGCACGCGCTCCTGAACGGGATGCCGCTCGCGGAGGGCGTACGGCGGGGATCGGTTGCGGGCGCGCTGGTCGCCGCGCAGCTTGCATGCTCCGAGGCGATGCCGACGCTCGAGGAGCTCGAGGAAGCGCTGTGAGCCTGCTGCACCGCGCGGGAGAGTGGTCGCGGATCGGCCCGGCCGACGCGGGCTGGCGCTACCTGACCTTCGCCGTCGAGCGGGTGCGGGAGGCCGAGCGCGAGACCGGCGAAGAGGAGCTGGTGATCGTGCTGCTCTCGGGGTCGGCCGCGGTCTCGGTCGACGGTACGACCTACCAGCTCGGCCCACGAGCGGGTGTGTTCGAGCAGCTGCCGTGGACTCTCTACCTCCCGCGCGACACGCGCTACCGGATCGAGGGCGACGCCGAGCTCGCGTTCGCCTCCGCGCCCGTCGAGCAGCAGCTCGAGCCGGTGCTGCAGCGACCGGACGAGGTCCCGATCGAGATCCGCGGCGCCGGCAACGCGACGCGCCAGATCAACAACATGATCCAGCCCGGCTTCCCGGCGGAGCGCATACTCGTCGTCGAGGTGCTGACTCCCGCCGGCAGCTGGTCGAGCTATCCGCCCCACAAGCACGACGTCGACCGGCCGCCCGACGAGGTCAAGCTCGAGGAGGTCTATTACTACCGCGCGTCCGCGCCGGAGGGGTTCGCGTTTCAGCGCCTCTACTCGCCCGAGCGCGGGGTCGACGAGACGTGGACCGTGCGGGACGGCGACCTCGTGCTCGTGCCGTTCGGCTACCACGCGTTCACGGCCGCGCCGGGGTACGACTTCTACTACCTGAACGCGCTGGCCGGCGACCACCACTCGATGGCGAACTCGGACGATCCGGACCTGCACTGGATCCGCGAGAGCTGGGAAGGGATGCCGAAAGATCCGCGCGTCCCGCTCGTGACCGCGTGAACGCGCGCTTCTTCTTGTACACGCGCGCGCGCCCCCTGGGGGGAAACGAGCGCCCCTACCGAAACGGTAGCGAGGAAAGTGTCACGCGGCCGTTACGCGTTCGTGCCGGTTGTGTGCCGGTTTGTCCCCAGGGGTGCGCGTGAGTCTCCGCGTCGGCAACGCACCGTGCTCGTATGGCGCCTTCGAGGTCACCGTCGGCGTCTATCCGAACGTGCCGGGCCCTGAGGAGCTCCTCGCGGCCGTGTCCGACGCCGGGTACAAGGGCATCGAGCTCGGCCCGCCGGGTTACCTCGGCGAGGGCGACCAGCTCCGCGAGCGGCTCGACCGGTACGGGCTCGAGCTCACGGGCGGCTGGTGCCCCGTGCGCTTCAGCGAGCCGGCGCATCTGGACGAGGACCTGCGCGGGATGGAGTTCACGCTCGACCACTTCGATGCAGCGGGCGCGTGGAACGCGCGACCCGTCTTCGGCGACGGCGGCTCGCCGGAGCGCCGCGCGAACCCCGGACGCGGAGGCCCCAGCCTCGACGAGGCGGGCTGGAAAAGCTGGGCGGACGGCGTCAAGCGCGCGCAGGAGGTGGCGCAGGCGCGCGGATTCACGCCGACGCTCCACCCGCACACGGCCACGTATATCGAGTCAAAGGCAGAGATCGAGCGCGCCCTCGAGCTCACCGACCTCGGGCTGCTCGTCGACACGGGGCACCTGCTCCTCGGCGGCACCGACCCGATCGAGCTCCTTCGCGACCACGGCGACCGCGTGAACTACGTCCACGTGAAGGACGTGCGGCTCGACGTTGTCCGGCAGATCATCGAGGAGCGTGCGGACGTGATCGAGGGCTGGCGGCGCGGGATGTTCACCGAACTTGGCCACGGCGACGTCGACCTGCCCGCGTTCTTCGACGCGCTCCGGCTCGCGGGCTACGACGGCTGGGTCGTCGTCGAGCAGGACCGCATCCCTCGCGAGGACGAGGAGCTGCGCGAGTCCGCCGAGGCGCAGGTGCGAAACCGCGAGTGGCTGCGCCGGCACGTCGGGATCTGATGGAACAGCCGAGCTTCGATCTCAACGGGCAGGTGGCGCTCGTCACCGGCGCCAACCGCGGCCTCGGCCACGACATCGCCCTAGCGCTCGCCGGAGCTGGGGCGACGGTCGTGTCAGGCGTGCGCGGCGACGACGCTCCGACCGAGCCCGTGCAACTCGACCTGCGCGACGTCGCCTCGATCCGCGCAGCCGTCGACGAGGTGGTCGCGCGCCACGGCAAGCTCGACGTGCTCGTGAACAACGCGGGGCTCGGGACGAACCACGACGCGCTCGACGCGACCGAGGAGGAGTGGGACGAGCTGATGGCGGTGAATCTGCGCGGTCTCTTCTTCGCCTCCCAGGCCGCGGGCCGCCACATGGTGCGCGCGGGCTACGGCCGGATCGTGAACATGAGCTCGCAGGCGGCGCACGTCGGCATCCCACGGCACGCTGCGTACTCAGCCTCGAAGGGCGGCGTCGAGCTGCTGACCAAGGTGCTCGCGCTCGAGTGGGGCCGGTACGGCGTGACGGTGAACGCCGTCGCGCCGACGTTCATTCGCACGCCGGGCACCGCGGAGCGCCTCGACCAACCCGACTTCCTCCGTGAGGTGCTCTCGCGGATCCCGATCGGCCGCGTCGGCACGACGACCGAAGTCGCCGCCGCGGTGATCTTCCTCGCCTCGCCGAGCGCAGGGCTCGTCAACGGAACGAGCATCGTCGTCGACGGGGGCTGGACCGCCCAGTAGCTACCGCCAGGCGAGCGCGACCGCGTCGAGCGGGAGCGGGCGGGCGACCGAGCGTCCAGTGGCGGTGTCGATGACGACGACGCGCGTACCGGTTGCGAGCGCGAGCCGACTTCCGTCGGGCGACCACGCGGCAGCGCGAGCCGTTCGCGTTGCGCGCACGCGCAGTCGCGCGTCGAGCTGCAAGACTTCGTCCGAGCGCGCGACGATCAGTGCCTTGCCGTCCGCACGGACGCTCACGCGGCCGAGCCGGCCGCCCGGGCGTGCGCTCGCGATCAGGCGGCTGCCGGCGAACACCGCGACGAGGTCGTCCTTGTCGCTTGTGCGCACGACGACGGCCAGCCCGCGCGGTCCGGTCCACGCTGCGGACACGACCTGGGTCGCACGGCGGAGCCCGAGCGCGCGCCGCAGCCAGTCGCGCGGGAGGACAACGCGGGCCCGACCGTGCAACGGGAACGCGACGACGCTCCCGCGGCGCACGAATGTGAGCTCGCCGCGCGGCCCCCAGGCGGGCGCGCATCCGCCGACGAGGCCGAGCGCGGGGCCGCGAGGCGACACGATCTCGACCTCGTCCTGCCCGCAGGACGCGACCAGCGGCTCGGCGCTGCCCCAGATCGACCAGCTCGAGGCCCGCGACCCGGCCGGCGAGACAGCGAAGTCGCACGCCTGCACCGCGGGAGCGGGAGCCCTTGCGAGCGTCGGCAGCCGAACCGCCGCAAGCCGGCAGCGCTGGTCGGCGTAGAAGAGCGTGCCGCGGAGTCCCCGGGCCGGAGGCGACTCCCGCCGCAGTGCATCCACGACGCCGGCCGCGGCGACTGCCGCCACGAACGCGACGACGAGGACGGTGGCGAGGCGCGCCATCGACCCGAGGATGCCACGCTCCTTGACACACCGCGGCCGCTGTGACAGCGTCGCAATCGCTTGCGCAATCGATTCTCCTGGTCTCGAGGCGGGCGATCGACAGAGTCGCGATGACGCGCGGCACCTCCGCAGGACGGGCGACGCTCGCCGACGTCGCGCGCCTTGCGGGCGTCTCGTCGTCCACGGCCTCGAGGGCCCTGAACGGCCTCGGCCAGTTCACGCCCGAGACACGGGCTGCGGTCCTCGCGGCCGCCGAGGAGCTCGGTTTCGAGCCGTCGCCGTTGGCCCGGTCGCTCCGCACCCAGCGGACACACACCATCGGCTTCGTCGTCCCTGACGTATCGAGCCCGTTCTACGCGGCCGTGCTTCAGGGCGCCCAACGATTGCTGGAGCGCGAGGGGTATCGCGTGATGCTGATGGACTCCGAGCAGGAGGCGCCTCGCGAGCTCGCCGCATTGCGAACGCTGCTGATGCACCAGGTCGACGGCCTGCTCGTCTCGACGACGGGCGTCTCGCCCGAGAGCTTCGAGAGTGTGCTGAGCATGCGCCGCACGCCGTGTGTGTTCTTCGACACCGCGCTCGAAGACATAGGGGACGGCGTCGTGCTGCTCGACAACCGTGAGGGGATCGGGCTGCTCGTGCGGCATCTCGTCGACCACGGGCACCGTTCGATCGGCGTGCTGGCGGGACCGCAGCGGGAGACGAGCGCGATCGAGCGCCTGGATGCGTTCCGCCAGGAAGCGATTGCGCAAACGGTTTCCGCGGAAGACCTCGTGCGCCTCTGCCGGTGGACGCACGAAAGCGGCTACGAGCAGTCGATCGAGTTGCTCGAGCCTGAGCCGATCGTGAGTGCGATCGTCGCCTGCAGCGCGGAGCTCGCCGTCGGCTGCCTGGCGGCGTGTCGCGAATTGGGCGTCAAGGTTCCGGACGAAGTCGCGCTCGCGTGTTTCGACGACCCGTACTTCGCCCCGCTGCTGGAACCGGCGCTGACCGCGATCGCCTACGAGCCCGCGGAGCTCGGACGCGTGGCGGCCACGCTGCTCCTCGAGCGCATCGGCTCCGACGATGTCGAGCGCAACGAGGTGCGTGTTCCCGTCCGGCTGGTCGTGCGCCGCTCTTGCGGATGCTGAGCGTCGCCGAGCCCACGGACGTCGATCAGGCGACGCGGGTCGCGGCGATCTCGCTGCGCGGACTGGCGAAGCGCTACGGCCGCCACGAGGCGCTGCAGCCGACCGATCTCGACATCGGCGACGGCGAGTTCTTCTGCCTCCTCGGCCCGTCGGGCTCCGGGAAGACGACGACGCTGAACCTGATCGGCGGCTTCCTCGCGCCGTCGGAGGGGACGATCGAGATCCGCGGCGAGCGCGTCGACCGGCTCCCGGCGCACCGTCGGCCGGTCAACACCGTCTTCCAGAGCTACGCGCTCTTCCCGCACATGACCGTGCGCGACAACGTCGCGTTCGGGTTGCGCATGGCGCGTGTGCCGCGCGGCGAGTCGAGCACGCGCGTCGGGGAGGCCCTCGCGCTCGTCGGACTGGAAGGGCTCGCGGACCGCTTCCCGTCGCAGCTCTCGGGAGGCCAGCAGCAGCGTGTCGCCGTCGCGCGTGCGCTCGTCAACCGCCCGGCCGTCCTGCTGCTGGACGAGCCGCTCGGCGCGCTCGACCTCAAGCTCCGCAAGCGCCTGCAGGTCGAGCTCGCGCAGATCCATCGCGAGATCGGGACGACCTTCGTCTACGTCACACACGACCAGGAGGAGGCGATGTCGATGGCGGACCGCATCGCCGTCCTCGACGAGGGCCGGATCGAGCAGGTCGGCACGCCCGAGCAGATCTATCACCGGCCCACGTCCCGTTTCGTCGCCGACTTCATCGGCGAGTCCAACTTCCTGGAGGTGTCGCTCGACGCGGCGGCGGGGGCCGCCACCCTCGCCGACGGCACCAGGTTTCCCTGCGCAGGCGCTCGCAACGGCCCGGCCGTCCTGATGATCCGCCCCGAATCGGTTCACGTCACCGCGGCCTCGCAAGGGCCGCCGGAGGCGCTGCGAGGCCGCGTCGCCCAGACGTCGTTCCTCGGCAACCACACCCGTGTCGTCGTGTCCGTCCCGGCCAGCCCGACGCCGCTCACGTCCGTCGTCTACGGACGCGATCGCGCCGCGGTCGGCCTCGAGCCGGACACCGACGTCGCGGTCTGGTGGGAGCCCGATGACGCCGTTGCTCTCCCCGACACACGCGAGAAGGAGGAAGGAGCATGAGCTCGATCGAACGGCCCCTGACCCGGCGCGAGGTGCTACGCGGCGCCGCGCTCGGGAGCGTCGGCCTCTACCTCACAGCCTGCGGCGGCTCTTCGGGCTCGTCCGCGACGACGACCGAGGCGAGCGCCACCGGCAAGGCGGCGACGCTCAATTGGCTGACGTGGTCCGACCACTACGCAAACGACCAGCTCGCGGCCGTGAAGAAGAAGACGCAGATCACCGCGCGGCCGCAGCTCTTCAGCGACAACGCCGACGCCTATCTGAAGATCAAGCAGACGGGTGGCCAGTTCGACATCGTCTCGGGCGACGCACTCTGGGTCCCGAAGTACCTGAAGGACGGGCTCACGGAGTCGTTCGACCTCGCCTCGATTCCCGTCTCGTCGCAGCTGTTCTCGATCGCACGCTCCTTCGAGTTCTGGCAGGACGGGTCGAACTACATGGGCTACCCGTTCTCGTGGTCGACCGTGCAGATCTACTACAACCCCAAGCACGTCAAGACCGTGCCCGACTCGTGGCACGCGATCCTCGACAAGCAGTACAAGGGCAAGATCTCGCTCGAGAACATCCCGACGGACATGATGGCGATCGCCGCGCGCGCCACGGGCGCGAAGGATCCGTACTCGATGACTCCCGCAGAGATCTCGAAGGCGAAGGACTACCTCAAGCAGCTGAAGCCGAACGTGCTCAAGCTCGCGTCGCAGAACAACGAGGTCATCCGGGCGCTCGCCGACGAGTCGGCGTGGATCGGGATCACGAACCTCGGCAGCGACGACCGCGTCAAGGACGCCGGCGGCCCCGTCGTGAAGCCCGCGTACCCGAGCGAAGGGACGATCGGCTTCATCGACTCCGAGCAGATGGTGAAGGCGTCGAAGAACAAGGACTCGTTCGCGCGCTTCATCGACAACGCGGAGCAGGCTCCGTACATCGCGCAGAACTTCATCACGAACGGACGTCCGCTCTTCAACGAGAAGGCGTACAAGCTCCTCGTCGACCAGGGTCACAAGGATCGTGCCGACCGGCTGCTGTACAGCAAGCCGGAGAAGGCGCTCGAGATGACGATCAAGGGCCCTGCGGGCGACCAGCAGGCCTACACCGACGCCTTCAACGAGGTGTTCGGGGCCTGATGGAGGGCAAGGTTGCGACGGTCCCGGCCGCGCCGCGCGCGCGGCTCGGGGCCGCCCGTGACCGAATCGCCCCACTCGCCGAGTACGCGGGCTTCCTGCCCGCGCTCGTGCTCTTCGGAGCGTTCTTCCTCGTTCCGCTCGGGCTGATCGTCGCCTACAGCTTCTGGCGGGTCGTCGACTACAACGTCGTCCACGACTGGACGCTCGACAACTACCGCTACTTCTTCAGCGTCGGCACGTACGTCCGGACGTTCTGGGCGACGATCTGGGTCGCCGTGCTCGCGACGGCGCTGACGATTGCGGTCGCGTTTCCGTTCGCATACTGGCTCGTCCGTCACGTTCCGCACCGCTGGCAGAAGCCGCTGCTCGTGCTGGTGATCGTGCCTTTCTGGGCGAGCTACCTGCTGCGGGTGTACGCGTGGCTGACGATCCTCGGCGAGCAGGGGGCGCTCAATCGCTTCCTGCAGTGGATCTCGCTCACCGACCGGCCGGTCTCGTTCTTCCTCTACGACCGCCCCGCGGTCGTACTCGTGCTCGTCTACCTCTACTTTCCGTTCGCCGCGCTGACGCTGTACGCGGCGCTGGAGCGCTTCCAGTGGGACCAGCTCCGCGCGGCGATGGATCTCGGCGCCGCGCCGCTGACCGCGATCCGACGCATCCTGCTGCCTCAGGTGCTGCCGGGCATTGTGACGGCGGTGATCTTCGTCTTCATCCCGATCCTCGGCGAGTACCTGACACCGCAGCTCGTCGGCGGGGCGAAGGGCGTGATGATCGGGAACCTGATCGTCAACTTCTTCCAGGGTGCGCAATACACGCGCGGCGCAGCCGCTGCGCTGATCATCGCGGCGCTGATCGTCGTGCTGCTCGTGATCTTCCGCCGCTCGCTGGAGTTGCGCGAGGAGACGCTCCATGCATGAGGTCGAGGCCGTCTCTCGGCGTGCGCAGCTGGTGCGCGTCTTCCTCGGCGGCTTTGCGGTGCTGGTCTACGCGTTCCTGTTCGCACCGATCGTGATCCTGGTCGTCTTCAGCTTCAACGCCAACCGCTACGGGACGTTCCCGATCACGGGCTGGACGACGGACTGGTACCGGCAGGTCTTCGACGACTACCAGGTGCGGGACGCGTTCTCGACGTCGATCAAGGTTGCGCTTCAGGTCACGGCAATCTCGACCGTCGTCGGGACGGCTGCGGCGTTCCCGCTCGTCCGGGCGCGAAAGCTGCCCTTCCGGAGCGGAATCCGGGTTGGGATGACGCTTCCGATCATGATCCCCGGGTTGCTGATCGGGATCAGCCTGCTGGTCCTCTTCACGAGCGTGTTCAACGTCCAGCTCTCGGCGCAGACCGCCGTGATCGGCCAGAGCGTCTACACGACCCCCTTCGTGCTGCTGCTCGTCGCGGCGCGTCTGCAGGGCTTCGACGTCGCGCTGGAGCGCGCCGCCGCAGACCTCGGCGCGAACACGTTCAACCGCCTGCGTTACGTCGTGCTGCCGCTGATCATGCCCGCGGTCTTCGCCGGCGCGCTGCTCGCGTTCACGCTGTCGCTCGACGAGTTCATCATCACGCTCTTCCTGATCGGCGGCCACAACACGCTGCCGACCTACATCTACACGCAGGTCAAGTTTGGGATCACACCGGAGGTGAACGCGGTCGCGTCGCTGCTGCTCGCGGGCTCGCTGCTCCTGAGCGCCGTCGCGTTCCTGCTCCCGGGCGCGATCCGCCGGGCCCGCCGGCTGCGCGCGGCCTAGATGGTTGATGCCACGATCTCGCGCGTCCGGCTGCGCGATCTGGCGTGTCTGGGCCGCGCCCGGATCCGGCGATCTCATGGCATCAGCCATCTAGGGGCAACCCAGCGCCCGGTGCGGGCGCTCTCGACGATCGCTTCGAGGATCTGCATTCCCCGGTGGCCGTCCGCGAAGGTCGCGAACGAGGCATGCGGCTCGCCGCGCATCGCGCGGTAGGCCTCGCCGAGGATGTTGCGGAAGGCGTCGCCGTAGCCCTCGCCGTGCCCGGGCGGGAAGCGCGCGAGCTCGCCGCTCTTCCAGACGTGGCGCGGCCCGCTCTCGACCGGACGCTCGAGCAGGAGCTCCGGCTGCTCCTGGTCCCAGGTGAAGCCGCCGCGGCTGCCCTCACACTCGAAGAGGAGCTGGTTCTTGCGGCCCGGTGCTGTGCCGCCAACCAGGAGCGAGCCGACGGCGCCGCCCTCGAAGCGGAGGAGGACCGCGGCCGTGTCGTCGAGCGCGAGCCCTTCGCGAAAGCTTCGGAGCTCGGCGAAGACCTCCGCGATGCGGAGCCCGGTCACGTGCTCGATCGTGTCCACGAGGTGGACGCCGAGGTCGCCCATGGCGTACGAAGGGCCGCTGCGCGCAGGGTCGAAGCGCCAGTGGTCGCCCGGGAAGAGCGCCTCGTCGTTCAGGTAGCGGCCGTGCACGACGTGCATCTCTCCGAGCGAGCCGTCGGCGATCTGGCGACGCATGTGATCGACGAGCGGATAACCGCGAACGTGGTGCGCCACAGCTCCGATGCGCCCCTGGGCAGCGGCAACCATGCGCGCACTCTCGTCCGCGCTCATCGCGAGCGGCTTTTCGCAGACGACGTGGAGGCCGTGCTCGAGCGCGAGCACGGACTGAGGAGCGTGCAGATGGTTCGGCGTGCACACATGCAGAACGTCGAGCTCGACCGCGCGCAGCATCTCGTCGAGGTCGCTCCAGGCACTCCCGCCGTACTCGGCGGCAAGTGCGGCCGCGCTCTCCTGCGTGCGGCCGCACACTGCAGCGATCTCGACACCGAGCTCGCGCAGCGCGTGCGCGTGCACGCGACCGACCCAGCCGGGGCCGACGATCCCGGCTCTCACGCGGCCGCCAGGAACATGTCGGTCAGCACGGCGATGTCGACCCGCGCCTGCTCGGGTGGGGTCCGGCACGTCGCCCCGGTCGCGACGCAGTCGTGAAAGTGCACCAGCTCACGCACGAAGGCTTCCTCGGCCGACTCGAAGCTCGTCGCGACGCGCGCCGCGCGGTCGGCACCGCTGCGCTCGTAGCGCGTCGGCGACTGGCGCAGCCACGGCGACGGGAACTCGAGCGAGCGGATCGAGTCGGCGAAGACGAACGTCACGCTCTCCCGGTACTCGCGCAGCTCGAGCAGCTGGATCCACGCGCTGTCCCAGCGCACGCCGTCGGGGAGCTGCACGGAGCCGGTGAGCGCGGTGCCGCCGGCCCACCACGCCGCGTCGGCGACCGGGGCGGGGAGGACGAGCCCGAGCCGCTCAAGCGCGCCGTGGACGACGTTCACGTCGTGCACGAGACTCCCGAGGTAGCCGTCGACGAAGGCGGTCACGACCTCGGAGTCGGCGCGGCCCACGGCCGCCTCGACCTGCTCGCGCTCGATCTGCTTCGTCTCCTCGACGACCTGGGCCGGCACCTCGCCGCGAACGATCTCGTCGGCACCGAAGTACGGGACGAACTCCGGGTCGTTGACGACGACGCGCACGTAGCGGAGCAGCGCGGCGTCGGTTGGAAGCTCGGCGACCAGCCGTTCGAAGGCCGGATCGAATCGCTTCATGTAGCCCACCTGCACCACCCGCCCGGCGGCGTCGCGCGCGGTCACGATCGCGTCCGCGTCGGCGAGCGTGATGCAGAGCGGCTTCTCGACGAAGACATGGAGCCCGGCATCGAGCGCGTCCAGGACCGCGCCGACATGCGTCGCGCTCGGCGAGCAAACGACGACGGCGTCGAGATCGTCCTCGAGCAGTCGGCGGTGGTCGGCGTAGACCGCCGGGATCCCGTAGCGCGCGGCGAGCCGCTCGCGGATGGTCTCGGCGGGCTCCGCGAGCGCAGCGAGCTCGAAACGGTCGTCGAGCTGGAACAGATTCGGGATATGCATCGCCTGGGCGATCAGGCCGCCGCCCACGACGCCGACGCGCAGCCTCACGCGAGCAGCGTCCTCGCGACCTTCTCGTAGGCGAAGGCGATCTCGTCCAGGTCGTCCTGCTGGAGGAGCGGCGAGACGTCGATGTGGACCGCACGCTCGAGCAGGTCGAGCGTCCGCGGGCACGAGGGCGGCTCGTCGAGCGCGTCCAGCACGGGCTGCCAGTACGGGTAGACGTGCAGGTCGACGACGTCGGGCGAGTAGATCTGCATCGCGGCGACGCCTTCGGCTTGGAGCGCTTCGACCGCGCGGCGCGCGAGCTCGGCCTCGTCGGTAAACGCGACCAGCGCGATGCCCGCCGACCCGGCGGGGTCGTTCTCGCGCCGCAAGGTCAGTCCCGGCAGCTCCGCGACGCGCTCCGCGAGCCAAGTGTGCCGCTCGCGCATTCGCTCGAGCAGCGAGTCGAGCCGGCGGAGCTGCACACGGCCGATCGCCCCGACGAGCTCTGACGCGCGGAAGTTGAAGCCGGGCCAGCGCGGAACGCCCTCCCCGCGGCGCGCACGGCCGGCGCAGTCGTGCACGTCGATCGCCAGGTCGTGCAATTCGCCGCTGTCGGTGACGAGCAGGCCGCCTTCCCCCGTGGTGATCACCTTGTTGAACTGCAGGCTGAACGCGCCCGCATCGCCCCAGGTGCCGAGCCGGCGACCGCGGTACGACGCGCCCGCGGCCTGGCAGACGTCCTCGACGACGACGAGCGAGCGCTCACGGGCGAGCGCGAGGAGTGGCTTGAGATCCGCGGGCGCGCCGCGCATGTGCACGGGCAAGATCGCCCGCGTCCGCTCGGTGATCTTTGACACGACGTCCACCGGATCGAGCGTGAGCGACTCGTCGACCTCGGCGAGCACCGGCATCGCTCCGACGGCCAGGATCGCGTTCGGCGTCGCGTTCCACGTGTACGCGGGGACCACGACTTCGTCGCCCGGCCCGATTCCCGACGCGGCGAGCGCGCAGATCAGCGCCGCCGAGCCGGCGTTGACGGCGAGCGCATGCTGCGAGCCCATGTGCGCCGCGAACTCGCGCTCGAGCGCGTCGACCTCGCCGGGGCCGTCGCCGACGCCGTAGTACCGGAAAACGTTCCGGCTTCGGAGGACCCGCGTGACGGCTTCGATCTCCTCCTCGCCGATCTCCATCCCGCCCGGGAACATCGGCGGCTCCGGCCGGGAACGCGCGACGCGACCGCCCTCGACGGCCAGCTCCTCCTCGGCGGCGGACAATCGGTTGCGCAAGCGATTGCCGAGCCTGACAGACCCCGTTTCCGAAAGCAAGCGGGCGCGTGAGAGGATCGCGCGATGAAGACATCACTCGGCATCTGGGCCTTCGGGCCGATGGTGACCCGCTTCGTCCCGATGGGCTACCAGCCGAAGCACCGCGACGAGACGACGGCGCAGCGGGTCGAGCGTGCGGCCGGCGGCCTCGGTGACCTGATCGACGGCTACGAGTTCCACTACCCGAACGAGCTCTCGCCGGAGAACCTCGACGAGGTCCGCGCCGCGCTCGGCGAGCACGACGTCTACACGATCTGCAGCGGCCTCCACCTCGATCCGATCTTCGGCAAGGGCGGGCTCTCCTCGCCGGATGACGGCGTCCGCAACGACGCTGTACGACGGACGCTCGACGGGGTCGACTTCGCGGGCGAGCTCGGCGCGCAGTTCGTCCTCTGGCCGGGGATCGAGGGTTACAACTACCCCTTCCAGACGCCGTACGCGGACAGCTGGGCGCGCTTCATCGACGGCGTCGGGCAGGCCGCGCAGCGCGCACGCGAGCGAGGGATCAAGCTTTTCCTCGAACACAAGAACTCCGAGCCCGCGATGAAGATCTTCATGCGCAACATCGGGATGACGTTGCACGTGATCCACACATTGCGCGCGCAGGGCCTCGACAACGTGCAGGTGAACATGGACTGGCAGCACTTGCTCATGAACGGCGAGCACCTCCCCGAGTACGCGGCGATGCTCGCGGCGGAAGGACTGCTCGGCCACCAGCACGCGAATTCCGGCTGGGGCACGTTCGACGACGACAACATGGTCGGTGCGACGGCGTTCATGGAGACGCTCGAGCTCGCGCTCGAGCTGAAGCGCGCGGGCTACGGCGACAACGGCGAGCGGCTCGGCTTCGACCTTTACCCGTACACGGAGGATGCGGTCGATGCAGTACGCCGCAGCGTGATGCAGTGGCGCTTCATCTGGGACGTCGCGAACCGGATCGACGACGCAGCGCTATTCGAGGCACAGCAACAGAAAGACGCGGTCCGCGCCTATGAGCTCGTCTACGCCGCGCTCGGAGCGTGACGTCCCGACGGGACACGGCCCAGCCGATGCGCACTGCAGTATCGGGTTGTGCCCGACGAGCTTGCGCGTCTCGCATACGACTCTTCATTGCGGAGCTTGGACAAACAGGACGAGGTCTTCAGCGAACTTCGCGCGAGGACGGGCCTCGTCCTCGCCGCGTCCGCCCTCGCGGCGTCATTTCTCGGGGACACGGCCCTCGACAACGGGCCGCTCGTACTGACGGTCCTCGCGCTACTCGCCTTCGCGTGTTCCGTCGGGGCGAGCATCTACGTGCTCCTGCCGAAGCGGGACCTGATCTTCTCGTTGGCCGGTTCGCGGATTTACGAGGAGCTCTACGAGTTTCGCGACGACATCGACGAGGTGCATCGACGTCTCGCATACGACCTGGACCGGTTCCGCGAGCACAACGACGATGCGCTCCAATCTCTCCTACGCGGATTCCAGACAGCGTCCGTGGCGCTCGCGGCAGAGGTCATCTTCCTTCTGCTTGCCGTCGGGGGTACTCTTGGCTGAGAGCATGGCGAATCCGAGACCGACACCTCCTCCCGCCCCGCCTCCGACTCCCAACATCGGAGTCCCGGAGACGCGCGGCGGGAACGGCGGCCGGACCTAGCGCCGCTTCACCCCGATTCGAGCACGCGCTCGAGCGCCCGCCTGCCGTGGCGGAGGATCGGCTCGCCGTGCGAAACGAGCACACGCGAGACCGGGAGCTCGAGCAGCGGCGCGAGCGACGCGCGGAGGTCCTCGTGCGTGGTCCTGGCGCCGAGCCACCGCTCGGGACACAAGCGCAGCGGGTCGTCCGTGGCGCGCGGCTTCGCGCCGGCGCCGAGGAGCACGTCGCCGGCCACGAGTGCGCGTTGCTTCGGGAGCCAGTAGACGGCTTCGTTCCGGCGCGCGGTCTGGAATGCCTGCACGCCGCCGGGGAGTGCGTCGCCCGCGCCGAACACGTCCGTCACCTCGACGCCGCGGTTCCCGAGCGCACGAACCGAGCCCGGCGACCAGACGTGCTTCGCCTTCAGGTCTGCGGTCGAGCGGTGGTGCCAGAAGACCGTGAGCAACACGTGGTCAGGGCTCCGCACGCCGCGCGGCGGATCGAGCGGGTCGATCAGGATCAGGCCGTCGTCCGACTCGAGCGCGAGCGAGGGCGACGTCCTCTTCCCAGTCCGGGTGCCGCGCCGTCCAGCGGCGCAGGCCGGGAGCAATCTCTTCCATCTACTTGTCGAGCGCGGAGCGCAGCGCTCCACGCCCGTCTTCGAGCACAGGGTCACCGTGCGTGACGAGGACCAACTCGACCGGGAGCTCGAGCAGCGAACGGAGGCCTTCGTGCATCTGCTCGCGCGTCACGCCGGGCGGCAGCCACTCGTCCTGGAGCTTGAATTCGCGCTCCGCGAGGAATGCGTCCCCGACGACGAGCGCGTTGTGCCTGGGGATCCAGTACGCGACTTCGTCCGCGTAGTACGTCGCGCGCCGCTCGACATCCGTAGGCGGCTCGTCGGTCGACGCGTGGACGTGCGCGCCGAAGCGCTCGACGCACTCGTCTGCATCCCGTCTGTGCCACGCCGCCGTCAGGAGGACGGCGACCTCCTGAGCCTCGACAAGCCCTTCGAGCAGAGTCGGGGGCGCGATCGGGTCGAAGAGGACGAGGGATGAGCCCGAGTCATAAGCGTATGAGCGAACCTCGGGTCCCCATTCCTCGTCCTTTTCGGTCCACGACGGATGAGGTGCCGTCCAGCTCCACAGTCCGGGCCGCAGTTCCCGCACTACACCTCCAGTGCGCGCTCGAGCGCCGCGCGACCGTCGGAGAGGATCGGGTCGCCGTGGGAGAGGAGGATCAACTCGATCGGCAGGTCGACGAGCGGGCGGAGCGCTTCGCGGAGCGCGGGTCCGTCGATCTCGCCGCCCTGCCGGCGGATGTAGCCGAGCCAGGAGTCGGGACACGGTCGTACGCCGCCCGCGCCGTCGCCGATCAGTCGGTCGCCGGGCACGAGCGCGCCCGGCGCGGCCAGCCAGAACATTCTCTCGTCGGCGTTCGCGATCTCGATCGGCTCGACGCCGGCGGGCGGCTCCCTCGAGGCGTCGTAGCGGGCCACGGCGTCGTTCACGCTACGGCCGTGCCAGCGGAGCGTTTGCAGCACGGCGACGCGCGCGTGGCGATCGACGAGCGCGTCGAGCTCCTCCCAGCCGGCGACGACGAGCGGGTCGATCAGCACGAGCGCGTCGTCGGCCGAGTGCGCGATGCAGCCGACGTCGGGTGGCCAATCGGCCGGGCTCTCGAGCTCGGCGTCGGCTTCCCAATCAGGATGACGCGCTGTCCAGCGCCACAGCCCCGGCCGCAACTCTTTCATGAACGCTGAGCCTATCCTCGTCGGCCTCGACGTCGGCACGACGGGCGTGAAGGCGCTCGCGATCTCGCCGGACGGTGAAGTGGTCGCGCGCGCGGAAGAGGACTACCCGCTCTCGATCCCGCGTCCCGGGTGGTCCGAGCAGGACCCCGAGGATTGGTGGCGCGCCTCGCAACGCGCACTCGCAGCGCTGCCGCGCGCGACGGCCGTCGGTCTCTCGGGGCAGATGCACGGGCTCGTCGCGCTCGACTCGGATGACCGCGTGCTGCGACCTGCGATCCTCTGGAACGACCAGCGCACCGAGGCGGAGTGCAGGGAGATCGAGGAGCGCGTCGGACTCGAGCGACTCATTGCCTTGACAGGCAACAGAGCGCTGACGGGTTTCACCGCGCCGAAGCTGCTCTGGGTGCGAAACCACGAGCCCGACGTCTTTGCGCGAATCGCTCATGTGCTGCTGCCGAAGGACTACGTGCGCCTGCGCCTCACCGGCGATCGACCGATCGACGTCGCGGACGCATCCGGCACGCTGCTTTTCGACGTCGCCCATCGACGCTGGTCGGAGGAGGTGCTCGACGCGCTCGAGCTCCCGCGTGCCTGGCTGCCCGACGCATACGAGTCACCAGACGTCCCGGGCGCGCCCGGCGCGGGCGACCAGGCTGCAGGAGCGCTCGGTGTCGGGATCGACGGGCCGGGCCCCGTCTCCGTCGTGCTCGGCACCTCGGGCGTCGTCTTCGCCGCGTTGCCGTCGTACGCGACGGATCCGGAGGCCCGTGCCCACGTGTTCTGCCATGCGGTGCCGGGCGGCTGGCATGCGATGGGCGTGATGCTCTCCGCGGCGGGCTCGCTCCGTTGGCTACGCGATGCGATCGTCGGCGAGTCCTACGAGGAGCTCGTGCGCGAGGCCTCGCAGTGGCCGCCGGGCGCCGAGGGCCTGCTCTTCGCGCCGTACCTCGCCGGTGAGCGCACGCCGCACGCCGACCCGCACGCGCGCGGCGCGTTCGTCGGTCTCGAGCTCCGTCACGACCGCGGCGCCCTCGTCCGCGCGGTGCTCGAAGGTGTCGCGTACGGGCTGCGTGACTGCCTCGAGGTACTCCGGGCCCTCGGCGTCGACGCGCAGTTCGGCCGCGCTTCGGGAGGAGGTGCGCGCAGCGAGCTCTGGCTTCGAATCGTCGCGACGGTCCTCGGCATCCCGTTGGAGCGCACCGTCGTCGAGGAAGGCGCCGCGTACGGCGCGGCGCTCCTAGCCGGCGTTTCCTCGGGCGTCTACGCGGACGTCCACGAGGCGGTCGAGCGCGCGGTTCACGTTCGCGACGAGGTCGAGCCCGACGCTGGGTGGCGTGACGCCTATGAGCACGGCTACGCGCGCTTCAAGCTGCTGTACCCCGCCCTACGACCACTGGAGGAGCAATGAGCCTGGAAGGAAAGGTCGCGTTCGTGACCGGAGCGAGCCGCGGGATCGGCGCCGCGGTCTCGCGCAAGCTCGCGGAGCAGGGCGTCAGGGTCGGTCTCGCGTCTCGCAGCGGCGACGACCTCGGGATCGGCCTCGGCCTCCCGTGCGACGCGAGCGACCTCGGACAGGTCGAGCAAGCGGTTGCGCAAACGGTTGCGGAGTTCGGCGGGCTCGACATCTGCGTCGCGAACGCAGGCGTCGGCTCGTACCATCCGTTCCTGGAGACGCCGCTCGACCACGTCGAGGAGATGATCGACGTGAACCTGAAGGGCACGATCTACGCCGCGCGAGCGTGCCTCCCCCACCTGTTCGCGCGAGGCGAGGGCGACCTCGTCGCGATCGCCTCGGAGGCGGGGCGCCGCGGCCTTCCCGGTGAGGCTGTCTACTGCGCGTCGAAGTTCGGGCAGGTCGGCCTGATCCGCTCGCTCGACCACGAGACGCGCGAGCGCGGCGTGCGCTGCACGAACGTCTGCCCCGGCGGCGTCGCGACCGATTTCGCGCTCGCGGAGGGGTACGGCCGTCCGCGGGACGTGCTCGCTGGGATGATGAGCGCTGATGACGTCGCCGAGGTCGTCCTCTTCGTGATCACGCGCCCGCGCAACCACCGGATCCTCGAGACCGCGTTTCGCCCGATGGGGGAGATGGCATGGGGGTAACGCGCTTCGCCTTGCTCAGCACCGCCGCGATCAACGAGGCCCTCCTCGGCGGCGCGCGCGACTCCGACCTGGTTACGATCGTCGGCGTTGGCAGTCGGGACCGTGCGCGCGCCCAGGCGTACGCGCACGAGCGCGGCCTCGAGCATGCGTACGGGAGCTACGACGAGCTGCTTGCCGATCCCGAGGTCGACGCCGTGTACGTCGCGCTCCCCAACGCACTCCACGTCCAGTGGTCGATCCGCGCGCTCGAGGCCGGCAAGCACGTCCTGAGCGAGAAGCCGCTCTCGCGCAACCCAGCCGAGGTCGAGCGCGCGTTCGACGCGGCGGACCGCGCCGGCCGGCTGTTGATGGAAGGGTTCATGTACCGGCACCATCCGCAGACGAAGAAGCTGAAGCAGCTCGTCGACGACGGCGCGATCGGCGAGCTGAGGCTCGTGCGCACGCAGTTCTCGTTCATGCTCGACCGGCCCAATGACGTGCGCTGGGACCCGGAACTCGGCGGCGGCGCCCTGCTCGATCTCGGCTGCTACTGCGTCAGCGGCTCGCGCCTCCTCGCAGGTGAGCCGGGGATGGTCCATGCCGAGCAGACGCTCGCGCCGAGCGGGGTCGACGGGCGCTTCGCCGCGACGATGCGCTTCGCGAACGGCGTCCTCGGCCACTTCGACTGCGCCTTCGACCTCCCGCCTCGCACCGAGCTCGAGGCCGTGGGCTCCGAGGGAAGCCTGTTCATGCCGCAGCCGTTCGTCGCGGACGACGTCGACCTCGAGCTCCGCCGTCGCGACGGCGTCGAGCGGTTCCCGCGCGTGTCCGCGAACAGATACCGGTGCGAGCTGGAGAACTTCTCGCGCGCGATCCGCGGCGAGGAGGAGCCGCTGCTCGGGCGTGATGAATCCCTCGCGCAGGCCCGCGTGCTCGATGCGCTGCTGCGCTCGGCCGCGACGGGAGAGCCCGTCCGGCTCGCTTAACCGGACCAAAACATCCGGGCGACCTAGACTCGCGTAGAAGCCCACCGAAGGAATCCCACGATCCGAGGAGACGCATGAAACGCATCCGCTACGCCCTCGCGGGGCTGGCCGCCGCAGCTGCGCTCGTTGTCGCCGCGCCGTCCACAGCCGCGACGAAGCTGGTGGCGACCGTCGGCCCCGGCTTCACGATCAACCTCACGAAAGGCGGCGTGAAGGTCAAGTCGCTTCCCGCCGGCACGTACACGATCACCGTCAGGGACAAGGCGAGCTCGCACAACTTTCATCTCACCGGCCCCGGCGTGAATAAGAAGACATCGGTGGGCGCCGTCACGACGGTGACCTGGACGCTGAAGCTCAAGAAGGGGACCTATCGCTACGTGTGCGACCCGCACGCGACGTCGATGAAGGGATCCTTCACCGTCAAGTAAGGCGCTCGACGAGCCACTGCTGCAACGGCGCGAAGCGCTTGTAGCGGTCGGCGCAGAATCTCGCGAAACGCGGTGTGTGGAGTTCCCGCTGGAGGGGGAGCTCCATGCCCGCGGCGAGGCCGTCGTGGAGGAGCAGCGGAGCGCGCTTGTGCATGCCGGAACCGAGCAACAGTTGCTTCGGCGCGAACGCCACGCGGCGAGCCTACGCCGTCAGCGGCAGCTCGTCGATTCGGCCGTCGCGGATCGCGAACGCATTGAGCTCGCCGGTGCGCGCCGAGAGAATCACGTACGGCTTGCCTTCCCAGAGGCCGATGTTCTCCACGTCCGTGCGCGAAGGCCGCGCCGGCGACGACGGGTGCGAGTGGAAGACCGCGAGCTCGTAGCCGTCGTCTTCGAGGAACCAGACCTCCGGATCGACCTCGAGCTCGAACCGGTACGGCGAAGCGGCGGCGTTGCGACCCGGCACGAACCGCTCGGCGTGGCCGTCCCGCAGGACGATCAAACCACAAGCCTCGTTCGGCTCTTCGGCGCGCGCGTGCTCTTCGAGAGCGGCGCGCACCTCCGCCGGGATCACCACCAGACGGTGCGCTCCATCGCGGCCTCGACGTCGTCCGCGTCCCAGAAGTCGGCGGAGAGGTACTTCCAGCCGCCGTCGGCGAGCACGGCGACGACGACGCCCTCGTCGCGTTCGGCGGCGAGCTTGCGAGCGACGTGCACGACCGCGCCGGACGAGACGCCGGCGAAGATGCCTTCCTCGTCGAGCAGGCGGCGCACCCCGGCGACGGACTCCGCGTTCGAGACGAGCACCTTCCGGTCGAGCTTCGAGACGTCGAGGATCGGCGGCACGTAGCCGTCCTCGAGCGAGCGCAGCCCCATGACCGGGTCGCCGGCGAGCGGCTCCGCGGCCGCGACGACGACGTCGGGGAAGGACTCACGCACGCGCGCGCCTGTCCCCATCAGCGTGCCGCCGGTCCCGAGGCCGGCGACGAGCACGTCGACCCGGTCGAGGGCCTCGGCGATCTCCGCACCCGTGCCCTCGTAGTGCGCGCGCGGGTTCGCCTCGTTCGCGTACTGGAAGGGCATGAAGTAACGCGGCTCCCGCTCGGCGAGCTCGAGCGCAAGGCGGACGGCCCCGTTCGAGCCCTCGGCTCCCGGCGACTCGACGATCTGCGCTCCGAAGAGCCGCAGCAGGCGCCTGCGCTCCTCGGTCGCGTTCTCGGGCATCACGCAGGTGAGCCGGTAACCCTTGAGCTTCGCGACGAGCGCGAGCGAGATGCCGGTGTTGCCGCTGGTGGGTTCCAGCAGCTCGCGCCCCGGCTCGAGCTCGCCCGCCTCCTCGGCGGTCTCGATCATCGCCTTCGCGATCCGATCTTTGATCGAGCCGGTGGGGTTCTGGCCCTCGAGCTTGGCGAACAGGCGGACGTGGCCTTCCGGCCGGAGCTCGACCAGCGGCGTGTTCCCGACGAGCTCGAGCAGGGACGCCGCGGGCTGCGGCTTAACAGCCACCGGCCATCGCCGGCAACAGGATGACGGTGTCGCCGTCCGACACGGGGGTTTCGTACCCCTCGCGCGTCCGAATATCCTCGCCGCCGACGTAGACGTTCGCGAACTCGAGCTTCCCGCTCAGCGTCGGGAAGCGCGACATGAGGTCGTCGAGCAACTCGCCGACGGTCTCGCCCTCGGCGATCACCTCGCGTTCGCCGGCTGTATCGGTCCGCAGCGTTGGAGGAATTCGGACGACGCTCACGCGTGCACCCCGCTGCAGAACTCGACGTAATCGACGTACTCGGTGATCGTCGGGTTCTCGCCGCACACGGGGCAATTCGGATCGCGCCGCAGCGCCACCTCGGTGAAGGACGCGGCCAGCGCGTCGAAGAGCAGCAGGCGGCCGACGAGCGGCTCCCCGATGCCGAGCGCGAGCTTGAGCGCCTCGTTCGACTGCAGCGACCCGATCACGCCGGGGAGCACACCGAGCACGCCGCCCTCGGCGCACGAAGGCGCGAGCTCCGGCGGCGGTGGCGTGGGGAAGAGGCAGCGGTAACAGGGACCCTCGCCGGGAGAAAAGACGGTGACCTGCCCCTCGAAGCGGTAGATCGACCCGTGCACCACGGGGATCCCGTGCCACACGGACGCGTCGTTGACGAGATAGCGCGTCGGGAAATTGTCGGCGCCGTCGACGATCACGTCCCAGCCCTCTTCGAGGATCCGGTCGACGTTCTCGGAGCTGAGCCGCTCGGGGAACGTCTTCACAGTCACGTCGGGGTTGAGCGCCTCGATGGTCTCGCGTGCCGACTCGACCTTCGGATGCCCGAGCCGGTCGAGCGAGTGGACGATCTGGCGCTGCAGGTTCGTGTCGTCCACGACGTCGTCGTCGACGATCCCGATCGTGCCTACTCCGGCGGCAGCGAGGTAGAGCGACGCCGGCGAGCCGAGGCCACCCGCGCCGATCAGCAGGATCCGCGACTCGAGCAGCCGTCGCTGGCCCGCCTCACCGACCTCGGGGATCAGCAGATGGCGGCTGTAGCGCCGCCGCTGCTCCGCGGCGAGCGTCGAGGGGACGATCGTCGGCAAGCCCGCGTCTTCCCAGCCCATGAAGCCGTCGATCAGGTTCTCGACGTGCTCGTAGCCGAGCTGCTGGAGCGTCTGGCCGGCGAGCCGCGAACGGTTGCCGCGTGCGCAGTAAACGACGATGCGCTTCGAGCGATCGGGCAGCTCGGCGGGCACGCGGGTCTCGACGTCGGCGCGCGGAACGTGGACGGCGCCCGGCACATGGCCGAGGTTCCACTCGTTCTGCTCGCGCACGTCGAGGAAGACGGCGTCGCCGTCGAGGAGCGACGACGCCTGGTCGAGCTCGATGATGGGTGGCTGCTGCAACAGTTCTCTTGGCGTGGACATTGCTTTCAAAAGGATAGCGACTAAACGCGAGTTCGAGTGCAGGCTGACGCCGGACCGCGCGCTCGAGACGCTCGAGGACGCCTCTGCGTTCCTCGAGGACCGCGGCGTACTCACCTTGACGCCCGACTGTGCGCTCCCAAGTCTCTTCGGGGCGTGCCACGAGGAGCCGTGGTCCGACGCTCCCGGATTCGGGAGCTGGCCGAAGACGAAGTACTGGTGGCCGGCGGCGCTTCCGGCCCGCGCGACCAAGCTGCACAAGGGCAAGACGCTCTTCGTCGGCGACCGCGTCGCGCACGCGATCGCGCCGCTCTGCCTGTCCGAGCTCGACGGCGCGAGAGAGGGGAGGCACGGTGAGGAGGAGCGCCGGTTCGTCGAGCACCTCGCGGCCGCCGGCCGTTCCACGACCGAGGAGCTCAAGGAGGAGCTCGCACTCGACACGCGCACCTTTAGGCGCACCCGCGCTCGGCTCGAACGCGTCGGCGCGGTGGCGTCGCGCGGGCTGATCTTCGAGCGCGAGGGGGAGCCGCACCGTCACACGAGCGAGTTCCGGCTCTGGGACGTCGAGGCGGCAGGCGACCCGGACGACGCGCTGAGGGAGCTGTTCGTCGCCGGCGTGCGCGCGGCGGTGCTCGCGCCCGAGCGCGAGGCGCTGCGCTGGTTCAGCTGGCCGGTGCCGAAGGAAGCGCTCGCCGACGAGCGGCTGACGCGGCTCGAGGGCGGCTGGGTGGCGGCGGCATGAGCGCGCGGACGCGCATCTGGCTGATCGTTGGCGGGGTCGCCCTCCTCGCGGCCGCGGGCACCGCCGGACTCGTCACGCTCACGCGGGACGACGCGAAGACCAAACCGGTCGCCAAGGCGCCGCCTCTCCTACTCGACCTCGGCGTGCGCGACGACGCCGAGGCCCGTGCGATCCGCCGTGCAGCGCGCCTCTACGCCCAGGGCAGGCGCGTCCGGGCGCGCGCCATATTCGAGCGCTACGACTCGCCCGAGGCCCAGGTGGGCGCTGCGTTCGCCGCGTGGCCGGACACGCTCGCGAAGCTGAAGGCGCTTCCGCGGAGCGTCGCCGTCGTCCGCCTTCACGAGGGCGTGGCGCTCGCTGCCGAGGGCGACGAGCAGGCTGCGCGGCGAGAGCTCCTGGCCGCGACGCGCGTCGAGCCGGACACGCCGTACGCGGTCCGTGCGGACGACTTCCTCCACCCGCGCCTCGCGCCGGGCCTGCCGCTCTTCCTTCCCAGCGAGCCGTACCCGGCGAGGCTCGCGCGCCTCAGCCCGGCGGCGCAGCTCGCGGTGCTCGCGCATGGTCGCTCGGTCGCCGACCGGCTTCGCTACGGCGCCGCATTGCAGCGGCTCGGGCGGCCGGTGTCGGCACGGCGGGTCTTCGACCTAGCCGTTCGGCTAGCACCCGAGGACCCGGAGGCGCTGACCGCGGCCGCCGTCGGTCGCTTCGACAAGGACGCGCCAGCACCCGCCTTCGCCCGCCTCGGCCCGCTCTCGCGCCGCTTCCCGCGCGCGCAGACGGTGCGGTTCCACCTTGGGGTGCTCCTGCTCTGGATCGGCGACGTCTCGGACGGCAAACGCCAGCTGCGGAAGGCCTGGGCGCTCGGACCGGAAACCCGCTTGGGAAGGGAAGCGGAGCGGTTCCTGCAGCGTCTTTGAGGGCGTGGGCCGCGTGTTAAGGAAAGATGAGCCGAACGGCCTATGGCGGCCGTCCGAAACCTCAGGCAGACTTCCGCCGCCGAGGAGGAGACATTGACTCCGTCCGACGCGTCCATAAGGTGAGAGTGGCAGCTACGGATCTTGGAGGGGGAGCCGTGAGCGAAGGGACCACAGCAGTCCGGCAGGCACTTGGGGTCGAGGACGTCCTGGCGACAGACGAGGCCAGGGGGCTGCTGGAGGTCGGCAAGCAGGCCGGCTCGCTCAGCGCAGAGGAGATCGCGCTCGCACTCGACGAGCTGGATCTCGAGCCGGGGGCACTCGACTCGTTCTACGACGCGCTGGAAGCGATGGAGATCTCCGTCGTCGAAGAGCCGCAGCAGGAGGAGGAGGTCGTGCCCGCCGAGCTCGCGCGAGAGATCTCGACCGACTCGCTGCAGCTGTTCCTGAAGGACATCGGCAAGGTCGACCTGCTCACCGCAGCCCAGGAGGTCGAGCTGGCGAAGCGGATCGAGCGCGGCGACCATCGCGCGAAGCAGGAGATGGTCGAGGCGAACCTGCGCCTCGTCGTCTCGATCGCGAAGCGCTATCGGAACCAGGGTCTGCCGTTCCTCGATCTGATCCAGGAGGGGACGATCGGCCTGGTGCGCGCCGCCGAGAAGTTCGACTACCGCAAGGGCTTCAAGTTCTCGACGTACGCGACGTGGTGGATTCGGCAGGCGGTCGCGCGGGCGCTCGCCGACAAGGCGCGGACGATCCGCATGCCCGTCCACGTCGTCGAGAAGCTGAACAAGATCGCGCGCTCGGAGCGCAAGCTTCGCGCCGAGCTAGGTCGCGAGCCGTCGTCGTACGAGATCGGCCGCGAGCTCGATCTGCTGCCGGACGAGGTCGAGCAGATCCGCCGCAGCGCGCAGACGCCGGTGTCGCTCGAGAAGCCCGTCGGCGACGAGGAGGAGTCGGAGTTTGGTCACTTCCTGACCGACGAGTCCGCGCCTGCGCCCGACGAGGAGGCGGAGACGGCGATGCGCAAGGAGGCGCTGAAGAAGGTGCTCTCGATGCTCTCGCCGCGTGAGCGGGCCGTGCTCGAGCTCCGCTACGGGCTCGACGGCAAGCCGCCGCGCACGCTCGACGAGGTCGGGCGCACGTTCAACGTCACGCGCGAGCGGATCCGGCAGATCGAGAACCAGAGCCTGAAGAAGCTCCGCGCGCTCGCGGACTCGCAGACGCTGCGCGACGCAGCGGCCTGATCCGTCGTAGCTGAGTTCACGTACGTGGCGCCTTGGTGGTCTCCCCGGCACCGGCGTGTCGCACCGCGTTGACGAGCGACTCGTAGGCGCTCTCGATCTCGTGGGCGTGACCGGTCGCGACGCGCTTGTCAGCGAACGCGCGCAGGTCCGCTCGCGTAATCGGCGGTCGCCGCCCGACTCGCTCGGCGACGGCCGCGTCGCCCGCGACGACGGCGAAGGGGTCGGCGAGCCGGATTCCGCTCGACGTGGTCGCGAGGACGACCTCGACCAGCACGAGGTCGCGCGTGATCCACTTGTGCGCGCCGATTTCGGGACGCTCCGGGTCGACGTCGTCCCAGGCCGCGAGCGCTTCGTCGCCGCGCAACGCGTGGCGTTCCGACCACGCAGCGTCGAAACGGCCTTCCCTCACGATGACGAACGCGTCGACGTCGCTCAGGTCGTCGGCGTCGCCGCGGGCGAGCGAGCCGAGTAGAAACGCGGCCTCGAGATCGGCCGTTGCCTCGATCCGCTCGACGAGGCGCTTGACGACGCCGCGCTGACGTACCGGCTCCACGTGCCAACAGTAATGAGCCTCAGTCCGCTTCCAAACAGTCCGTCACCCCGAGTCGCGCGGCGGTGCGATCGGCCCGCGCCCGGGCCGCGTCTCGGGACCTGGTCCAGAGACACGCCGTCGCGGTAGCGACGCGAGCTGGAACCGCGAGCTCCCTGCCGGTGTAGTAGCGCAATGGGACGGTTGCTCACAAGTGTCGCCGTCTTGGCTCTCGCACTGGTCGCTGCTCCCACGGCTGGGGCGAAGGGGATTCCGTGGCTGCTCGAGGTCGAGCAGCCGTCCGCGCGCGTCGGGGAGACGATCGACGTGAAGACGGTCGTCACGCCGCGCCACCTTTTCCTGCGGGCAAACACGGTCTTCGAGCTCGGCACCCTTCAGTCCGACTCCTCGTACCGCGGACGACGGACTTTCAAGGTGCCGAGTGTTGAACCCGGCCGGTATGCCCTTGGCGCGCGCGTCGGCGACCGTTTTCTCATCGGCGACGACGTGCTCATGGTTCGCCGCGGCTCTCTGGGCTCGATGGAGCCGTTCGCTGCGCTCGTGGGCCTGACCTTGGGTTTTGCGGCACTGGCTAGGCCGCGACGATCGCCGCGACGACGTAGCCGGCGTAGGTAACGACGAGAAGCGAGCCCTCTGAGCGGCCGAGACCGCCGCGCAGTCCGACGACGAGCGCGAGCAGCGCCGGCGCGGCGGCGGCGACTGGGAGGTGGAGGGACGTCGTCTCATGGCCGAGCTCCAGCGGCCGCACGAGCGCGATCAGGCCTGCGTTGAACGCGCAGAAGTGCGGGATCGTGCCGAGCACGTTCGCGAGCGCGAGGTCGCCGCGGCCGCGGCGCGCGGGTGTGACGACGCGCGCGACCTCCTCGGCCTCGACCGCAGCTGCGACCGCGGTATTGCCGAGCAGCGCCTGGGAGATGTTCAGGTTCTCGACCGTGCGGCGGATCCCCTCGCCGAGCAGCTCGCCGCCGACGGTGAGGACGCCGAGGCCGCCCAGGACGCGGAGCAGCGCGAAGCGCGCGCGCTCCGGCTCTTCCGGCGCGAAGACGCGGCCGGCACGCACGATTCCCCAGAGGACAAGCGCCGACCAGAGCGCGAGCACGGCCCCTTCGACTCGGCCGAGCTCACCGTCGAACGCGAGCGCAAGTAGCGGCAGCGGCGAGAGCGCTACCCAGGCGAGCGCGCGCAGTGGCAGCTCGCTTCGGATCGGCGCCGCGAGCGCGGCGACGCCAGCTACCGCAAGCGCAAGGAACGTCGTGCCGCCGAGAAACGTTCCGGCGGCCGCGTCCGGGAGCCCCTTGAGATCGGCCGCGATCCCGGCCGCGAGGTTCTCCAGCTCGAAGCCCGACACGACCACCGTGAGCGCGAATGCGGAGACGCCGAAGCGAGCGGCCGCGGCGAGCAGGCCGTCGAAGAACAGCTCCGCGCCCGCGACCACGAGCAGGACGGCTCCGGCGAGCAGCGCGATTGCGAGGAGCGCGTCGATGCGCGGACAGTAGACTGCGCGCCCGATGAGCCCCTCCCAGCTCGAAGAGCTCTACGACCTGCTCCGCATTCCGAGCGTGAGCGCCGACGCAGCGCACGCGGCAGACGTGCGTCGCGCGGGCGAGTGGGTGCGCGACCTCGTACGGACGGCGGGCGAGGCGGAGCTCGTCGAGACCGACCGGCAGCCGCTCGTGACCGGGGAGATCCCCGCTTCGCGCGATCCCGAGAACGCGCCGACGGTGCTCGTCTACGGACACTTCGACGTGCAACCGCCCGCGCCGCTCGAGCTCTGGGACAGCGACCCGTTCGAGCCGACGGTGAACGGCGAGTGGCTCGTCTCGCGCGGCGTCGCCGACGACAAGGGACAGCTCTACTCGCTGCTCCGCGCGGCCGTCGATCTTGCGGCCGAGGGTGCGCTGCCCGTGAACGTGCGCGTTGCGTCCGACGGCGAGGAGGAGATCGGCGGCGACTCGATCGTCGACTGGGTGCTCGCCGACGAGCGCGGCGCGGACGTGTGTGTGATCTTCGACGGCGGCATGGAACGCCGCGACGTGCCGCAGTTCTGCACCGGCACGCGCGGACTGATCGCGTTCGATCTCTTCGTGAAGACGGGCAGGCGCGATCTTCACTCCGGGATGTACGGCAACGCAGCGCTCAACGCGATCCACGCACTGATCCAGTGCTTGTCGGCGCTGCTACCGCGTGACGGAAAGCTGCCCGAGCCGCTGCTCGAGGGGATCATCCCCGCGACGGAAGAGGAGCGTGAGGGCTGGGCGGAGCTTCCGAGCGGCAAGGAGATGCTCGGCGAAGCCGGCGCCACGCCGTACGACGAACGCGCCGCCGACGAGTTCTGGCTCCGCACGACGGCGCAATCGTCCATCGACGTGAACGGCATCCTCGGCGGCAAGCCGGGCCTCCGCAACACGACCACGGTCACGTCGGCAGAGGCGAACTTCACCGTACGCCTCGCGCCGGGCCAGGAGGCGGACACGATCCGCAAGGCGGTCGAAAAGCTGATCCACGAAGCCGCGCCCGAGGGCGCCGAGGTCGACCTCCGCTACGACACCGGGACGCCGGCGTCGGTCGTGGATCCCGCCTCGCCGGCGATCAAGCTCGGCCAGGCCGCGTTCGAGAAGGTCTTCGGCCGCGAGCCCCTCCTCGTTCGCGGCGGCGGCACGCTCCCGATCATGGCCGCGTTGACGGATAAGGGCATCCCGACCGTCCTGACGGGCGTCGCCCTTCCGGAGTCGAGCGTCCACTCGCCGAACGAGAAGCTGCCGGTCGAGTACCTCACGAAGGCGTACGACGCCGCCCGCGAGCTCTACCTGGCGTTCGCCGAGCTGCCGCGCTAAGTCAGCGCGTGCTCGTGCACGAGCCAGGCGTGGCCGAAGCGGCGCATCTCGGCGATGATCGGTAGGAGCGCGCGGCCCTTCTCGGTCAGCTCGTACTCGACGCGCGGCGGCCGCTCCGGGTAGCTCCGCCGGTCGACGATCCCCTGTTCCTCGAGCGCGCGCAGCCGCTCGGAGAGCGTCCGCGGTGAGATTCCGGGACAGGCCGCCTCGAGCTGGGTGAAGCGGCGGGCCCCCTCGGAGAGGTCATGGATGATCAGGGCCGTCCACTTCGCGCCGAGGATCTCCGTGCAGGCGGCCACGGCACAGGAGGTCGCCTCGTGGATCGGGTTCATCGTGCGCGTCGCCATCGCTGCACCAAATATAGCGTCCGCCGGCTAGCCCTCCGGCTCGCTCGGGTGAGAAGCGTCCGTGAACTCTCGAAATTCCCCGGAAACCAGGTACGCCGTGCGCTCGCCGATGTCGACCGCGTGGTCGCCGATCCGCTCGAAGCAGCGCGAGACGATGATCATCCGTAGGCCCCATTCGGCCAGCTTCGGGTCGCGCCCGAAGGAGAGGACCTGCTGGACGAAGCGTCGATTCGCGCGGTCGATCAGCTCGTCGAGGTCGACGAGCGACTCGGCGCGCTCGAGGTCGCGTGCGGCGAACGAGTCGAGTGCGACGCGGATCATCTCCTCCGCGCGCGTGCCCATCTCCTGGAACGCCTCGACGAACATGCGGTCGGGCGCGACCGGCGGCGCGAGCTTCACCAGCTTGGCGATCGTGACGCAGTAGTCGCCGATTCGCTCGAGGTGGAGGTTGACGTGCAGGATCGAAAGCACGAGGCGCAGGTCGGACGCGACCGGCGTCTGGCGAGCGAGCAGCTCCTGGATCCCTTCCTCGATCTGGAGGTAGCGCCGGTCGATCTCGTCGTCGAACGCGATCACCTCGTCCGCGAGCTCCTCGTCCTGCTGCACGAGCGCGTTCAGGGCGCCGCGCAACGACCGCAAGACCAGCGTCCCCTCCTCATGAATCCCGGCCTCGAGCTGGTCGAGCTCTTCCTGGAAGCCGACCCTCATCCGAAGCGACCCGTGACGTAATCCTCCGTCCGCTTGTCGGAGGGCTGCGTGAAGATCTTCGTGGTCACGTCGTACTCAACGAGGATCCCGGTCCGCTGACCCTCGGGCCCGAGGTCGACGGAGAAGAACGCAGTGCGGTCGGCGACGCGCGCCGCCTGCTGCATGTTGTGCGTCACGATCAGGATCGTGTACTCGCGCTTGAGGTCGTGCATCAAGTCCTCGATTCGCGTCGTCGCGATCGGGTCGAGCGCCGAGGCCGGCTCGTCCATCAGGATCACCTCGGGCTCCGTTGCGAGTGCGCGCGCGATGCAGAGGCGCTGCTGCTGGCCGCCCGAGAGCCCGAGCGCGTTCTTCTTCAGCCGGTCCTTGACCTCGTCCCAGAGCGCGGCCTGGCGCAGCGCACGCTCGACCCGCTCGTCGACGTCGTCCCTCCAGCCGAGCACGCGCGGCCCGAAGGCGACGTTGTCGTAGATCGACTTCGGGAACGGGTTCGGCTTCTGGAAGACCATGCCGATCCGCTTGCGCACCTCGACGGGGTCAACCTCCGGGTCGTAGAGGTCCTCGCCGTGGTAGAGGATCGTCCCGTGCACCTCGGCGGCCGGGATCAGGTCGTTCATACGGTTGAAGCAGCGGATGAAGGTGCTCTTGCCGCAGCCTGACGGCCCGATGATCGCCGTGACCTGCTTCCCGTAGATATCCATCGAGACGTCGCGGATCGCGAGCGCGCCGTCGTAGGAGACACCCACGTCCTGCACGTCGAAGACGACCTCGCTCGTCGACGGCGCAGGTTTGCGGGCGAGATCCTCAGCGATTTTCACGCTCATCACCACGTCCTCTGGTAGCGATTGCGAAGCCAGATCGCGGCAGCGTTCAGCGCAAAGACGATGCCGAGCAGCACGATGATCGCAGCTGCGGCGAGCTCGCGGAACTCGGCCTGCGGCAGGCGGACCCACTGGTAGATCTGGATCGGGAGCGCGGTGAACGCTCCGAGCAGGGTCGGGTCGAACGCGATGTACGTGACCGCGCCGATCATGATCAGCGGGGCCGTCTCGCCGAGGCCGCGTGAGAGCGCGAGGATCGAGCCCGTGGCGATTCCCGGGAGCGAGAAGGGAAGGACCTGGCGGTACATGACCTGCCACTTCGTCGCCCCGAGTGCATACGCGGCCTGCCGGATCGAGTCCGGGACGGCGCGGATCGCCTCGCGCGAGGCGATGATCACCGTCGGCAAGACGAGCAGCGTCAGGATCATCGCGCCGGCGAGCAGGACCCGACCGAGCCCCAGGCCGCGTACGAGGAAGGCGAGCCCGAGGATCCCGTAGACGATCGACGGCACCGCGGCGAGGTTCTGGATGTTGAGCTCGAGCAGGCGGTTGTACCAGCGCCTGCGGTCCGCGTACTCCTCGAGGTAGATCGCCGTGCCCACGCCGATCGGAACGGCGAGGATGAGGAGCAGCGCGCCGAGGTAGATCGTGGCGAGGATCGCAGGCCGCGCGCCCGCGATCGTGGGATCGATCGACGGCACGTCGGTCAGAAGGCGCTTCGAGAGGTGTCCGGCTCCTTTGCGGACGACGTCGACGAGGAGCGTCGCGAGCGTTACGAACGCGACGACGAGCGACAGGAGCAGCACCGCCTGGAACAAGGCCCCCTTGAAGTCGCGGCGGCGTCCTTTCACTCGTACTCCTCCCGGAAGCGCTCCACGAGCCGGATCGCGAAGACGTTGAGGATCAGCGTCATCACGAAGAGCGTGGCCCCGACGGCGAAGATCGTCTTGTACTCGAGCGATCCCGTCGGGACGTCGCCCGCGCCGGTCGCCGCGATGAACGCGGACATCGTCTCGACCGCTTCGCGAGGGTCGAAAGTCAGGTTGGGCTGCTGGCCCGCCGCGATGAGGACGATCATCGTCTCGCCGATCGCGCGCGAGACGCCGAGCACGAACGACGCGACGATCCCGGATACGGCCGCCGGCACGACGATCCGCGTCGCGACGTGCCTGCGCGTCGCAGCGAGCGCGAACGCGCCGTCGCGCAGATCGCGCGGCACCGCAGCCATCGCGTCCTCAGAGAGCGAGGCGACCGTCGGGATGATCATCACGCCCATCACGAGCCCGGCGGAGAGCGCGTTGAAGATGTCGACGTTGATCCCGATGTCGCGCAGCAGCGGCGTGAAGAACGTCAGCGCGAAGTAGCCGAAGACGATCGTCGGCACTCCGGCGAGGACCTCGAGAATCGGCTTCAGGATCTTCCGCATCCGCGCGCTCGCGTACTCGCTGAGGTAGATCGCCCCCCCGAGGCCGAGCGGGATCGCGACCAGCACGGCCCAGATCGTCACCGAGAGCGTTCCGACGATCAGCGGGACGACGCCGAAGTGCGCGGGCTCGAACAGCGGCGCCCACTCCGTACCGGTCAGGAAGTCGACGAGGGAGACGTCCTGAAAGAACTCGAACGCCGGAATGAAGAGCGCGGCGACGATCCCGACCGTCGTCAGTACCGAGATGAGCGCGCAGATCCCGAGCAGCGCCTTGACGACCGTCTCGCCGTACCTGCGTCGCTGCGACCGCAGCCCGAACGCAGTGAGGGTCTGGGCACGTGTGGCCACGCTAGGCGGTGACCGCTGTGAACGCCTGCTCGGCCTTCTGCAACTGTGCGTCCGTCATCGGCACGAACTGCGCGGCCTTCGCGAGCTCGTGCTCGTTGTCGAGGATGAAGCGGACGAATGCCTTCACCTCGGGGCGGTTGAACGACGTCTTCTTGATGTAGACGAACAGCGGGCGCGAGAGTGGGTACTGGCCGCTCTGCGCGCTCGCGACTGACGGCTCGACGCAGCCGTCGCCCGCGTCGATCGCGAGGGCGTTCAGCTTGTCCTGGTTCTGCTCGTAGTACGAGAAGCCGAAGTAGCCGAGGGCGCCCTTGTCGCCGGCGACGCCCTGGACGATCACGTTGTCGTCCTCGCTCGCCGAGTAGTCGGAGCGGCTGCGGCCGTCCTTGCCGTTGACCTTCTCCGTGAAGAAGTCGAACGTGCCCGAGTCGGTGCCGGGGCCGTAGAGCTTCAGCTCGACGTCGGGGAACTTCGGGTCGACCTGCTTCCAGCTCTTCACCTTCGAGCCCTGGTCCCAGATCTTCCGCAGCTGGGCGATCGTCAGGCACTTGGCCCACGTGTTCTCCTTGTTGACGACGACCGTGATCGCGTCGTTCGCGACCTGGAACTCCACGTAGTCGACGCCCTTGCTCTTGCAGGCCTGCGCCTCCTCGGGCTTGATCGGGCGCGACGCGTCCGAGAGGTCGGTCTCGCCGCGGCAAAAACGCTCGAAGCCGCCGCCCGTGCCGGAGACGCCGACGGTGATGCGGACGTCCGCGTGCTCGCGCTGGAAGCGCTCGGCGCCAGCGGTCACGAAGGGCGCCACGGTGCTCGAGCCGTCGGCCTCGATCGTGCCGGAGAGACCATCGCCCTTTGCCGAGTCGCCGCCGCCGCCGCCGCAACCGGCAAACGCGAGCGCGAGCACGACGCCGAATGCAGCCGCAGGGGCGAGGCGAGCCATCGCGGCCATTCTCCGAACCCAGCATCCGCCGGTGGGTCGCGGGGTTGTGAACGACCGGTGACGGAGTGGTGAACGCTCGGGAGGGTTCGGCGAAACAGGCCCTGTGCCGCCGGGCCGCGCTGGGCGCCGGCGACGAGGCCCGTTCCGCCAAACCTCCTAGAAGATCGCCTGCAGCGGCCAGTAGCACGCCCCGGCGACAAGCGCCGCCGCCGGGATCGTCAACACCCAGGCGACCAGGATGTCCCCGGCGACACCCCACCGCACCGCGGAGAGGCGCTGCGTCGCTCCTGCGCCCATGACCGCGCCGGAGATGCACTGCGTCGTCGACACCGGGAACCCGAAGTGCGTCGCGACGTAGAGCGTCGTGCCGGCGGACACCTGCGCGGCGAAGCCGTGCACGGGCTCCATCTTGAAGACGCGCTGTCCGAGCGTTCGCATGATCCGCCAGCCGCCGACGTACGTGCCTGCGGCGATCGCCAGGCCGGCGGCCACCTTGACCCAGTCGGGAACGTAGAACTCGTCGATCGAGCCGTGCGCGAACAGCGCCAGCGCGATCACGCCCATCGTCTTTTGCGCGTCGTTCGCGCCGTGCGTGAACGCGAACCACGTTCCGGACGCCAACTGACCGACGCGGAACGTGCGGTTCGCGAGCCCCGGGGTCATCCACCGGAAGGCCCAGAAGATGGCGAGCACGAGCACGAACGCGCCGATGAAGCCGAGGATCGGAGAGGCCACGCCCGGGATCACGATCTTCTCCCAGATGCCGTTCCACTCGACGCCTTTCGGCCCCGACTGCACGAGCGCGGCTCCGATCAAACCGCCGAAGAGTGCGTGCGAGGAGCTCGACGGAAGGCCGAGCCACCACGTCGTCAGGTTCCAGGCGATCGCGCCGAGCAGCGCAGCGAGGATGGTCTGCTGCGTCGCGAGGCCGGTGTCGATGATCCCCTTGCCGACCGTCTTCGCGACCGCCGTCGTCACGAACGCGCCGGCGAGGTTCGCGACCGCCGCGATCAGGACCGCCTGACGGGGCGTCAGCGCGCGTGTGGAGACGGACGTCGCGACCGCGTTGGCCGTGTCGTGGAAGCCGTTCGTGAAGTCGAACGCGAGCGCCGTCGCGACGACGACGACGAGCAGCGCATCTTCCATCTACCGGTTCTTGACGAAGATCGCCTCGAGGACGTCCGCCGCGTTCTCGAAGCCGTCGACGGCCTCCTCCAGCCGCTCGTGGATGTCCTTCCAGCGGATGATCGAGATCGCGTCCTGGCCCGACCGGAAGAGCTCGGCGACCGCCTGCCGCAGTATGCGGTCGCCCTCGTCCTCGAGCTCGCGGATCTCGTGCAGCTCGCGCGAGAGGTCCTTGAAGCCCTCGAGGTGCCGCACGCCCTCGCTGAGCGCGCGCGCGGCACGAACGATCACGTCCGCCTGCTCTCGCGCGCGCTCGGGAATCCGCCGCACGTCGTAGAGCTCGAGGTTGGCCGCGGCCTCGTCGACGAGGTCGCAGATGTCGTCGAGGACGGTGGCGAGGCGGAAGATGTCGTCCCGGTCGAACGGCGTCACGAAGGTACGGTTGACGAGGCCGATGACCTCGCTCGTCAGCCGATCGCCCTCGTGCTCACGCTCCTTGATGCGCGCGATCGCGTCGCGTCCGTCCTCGGGGAAGGCGCCGAGGAGCTGAACGAGCAGCGCGGCGATCTGCTCGACGTTCGCCGCAGCCTCGATGAAGAGGTCGAAGAAAGCACGGTTCTGGGGTGTCAGTCGGAGCCGCACGGCGCGCGGTTTCTACCAGATGTGACCATTTGGTGAACACGTCTAGCGCGAAAAGCGGCAGCGCACTGTGAGTCCGCCGCCCGGCGAGCCGGTCGCCTCGACCGTTCCGCCGGCCGAGGTGACCACGTGCTTGACGATCGCGAGCCCGAGGCCGGTGCCCCGTGAGGCCCGGGCCCGGTCCGTGCGGTAGAAGCGCTCGAACAGCCGCGAGAGGTCGTCTTCCTCCACTCCCGCGCCGTCGTCGGCGACGACGAGCCAGACCTCCCCGTCGCGGTCGCGCGCCGAGACACGGGCGCGGGCGCCCGGGCCCGCGTAGCGGATCGAATTCGAGACGAGGTTCTCGAGCAGGACGCGGAGCATCCGCGGCCTCAACGGCAGCTCGAGGTCCCCGGGCACGTCGACCGAAACCGTCACGTCGGCGCGGTCGGCGGAGTCCGCGAGGGCCGCCGCGACCTCTTCGGCGGTCTTGCGGATCGGTGTCGTTCCGAGCGAGACCACCTGCTGCCCGGTCTCGAGCTCGGAGAGGAAGAGCACGTCGTCGATCAGCTCGCCGATCTGCTCCACCTCCCGCTTCGCACGCTCGATCAGCTCGTCCACGTCCTCGCCCGGGAGCGCGGCCGTCTCGAGCAGCGAGAGCAGGCGCGCAAGCGGCGTGCGCAGCTCGTGCGAGACCGCGGCGGTGAAGCCGGCGCGCAGCTCGTCGTAGGCCGCGTTCTCGGCGGGCTCGCTCAGGTAGATAAGCGCCTCCTTCTTCCCGAGGGCGTCGTAGGGGACCTCGACGGGCCGGCGTCCCTGCAGCGCGGATTCCGGGAGCCGCCGGCCGACCTCGACATCGGGGAGCGCTTCCCGCGCGCGCCTGCTCGCGGCGACGACCCGACCTTCGCGGTCGAGGACGACCATGATCTCGCGACTCTCCTCGATCGCCGCGCGCCCACGTGACGCTTCCACCGCCCCGTGCTCCGCTTCGGTGTCCGCGGCGCGATCCCACAGTTTGAGGATCCTCTTTACCACCTCGTCACCAGTTTCTCACCCACTGTGAACCCTCCGACGCGGAGCCGGAGACGATCATCGGAACGGGCATGGCGAAAGTGCTCATCGTCGAGGACGACGAGGTGATCGGCCGGGGAATGGCGGGCCATCTCTCGAACGCCGGCTTCGAGCCGCTGCTCGTTCCGCGCGGCGAGACAGGGCTGGCGCGCCTGCGGTACGAGCGCCCCGACGTCGTCGTGCTCGACCTGATGCTTCCGGGACTCGACGGCTGGAGCCTGATCGAGAAGGCGCGCGGCGAGGGGATCGGCACTCCGATCCTTGTCGTCAGCGCACGCGGCGGCGAGCAGGACCGGATCAAGGCGCTCGAGCTCGGCGCGGACGACTACCTCGTGAAGCCGTTCTCGATGCACGAGCTCGTCGCGCGCGTGCGCGCGGCCGCGCGGCGCGGAGTGCGTGCGCTCGAAGAGACGCGCGGCGAGGCGATCGAGCTCGAGGAGCTCGTGGTCGATCCTCGCGAGGTGCAGGCCTACGTGGACGGCGTAAGCGCGAACCTGACGGCGACCGAGTTCCGGCTGCTGTACGCACTCGCGCAGGAGCACGGGCGCGTGGTGACGCGCGAGGAGCTCATGCAGCGAATCTGGGGCCGGCGTCAGCGACATCGCGATCGCACAGTCGACGTCTTCGTGCGCAAGCTGCGCGAGAAGATCGACCGCCGCGCGCCGCGACACACGTTCCTCCACACACGGCACGGCGTCGGCTACAAGCTGCAACCGGTCGCCAAAAGCGAGGAGACGCCCGACGAGGGCGCCTCCCGTAAGACCGCCTGAGCCGAAGCGCAGTACCGATTCGTCAGACGCTAGCGCTCCTTCTTGGCGCTGAAGACGTTCGACAGGTCATTCACGGCAGCATCACGCGAGCTGAGCGGAGCAAGCCCGTAGCGGCGCTCGATCGTCGCAGCGATCGAGGTCGTGTCGTACTGCGTACTGTCCACGACGAACTTGCCTTTCAGGTCCTTCGCGAGGATGAGCGCAGGCAGCCGCGTGCCGGGGCCCCACTCGTCGTGCGGTCCCTGCGTCGCGCCCTGGCCGGGCGGGGACACATGGTCCCACTGCCCGCCGAACTCGTCATACGTGACGATCACCATCGTGTCCTTCGCGCACTTGCTGTTCGTGATCAGCTCGAGTAGGTCGACGAGGTGGTCACTGCCGCGCGTCTCGCTCGCGTAGCCGGGGTGCTCGTTCTCCAGGCCGACCGGCTTGATGAAGCTGACCGCGTTCAGCTTGCAGTCCTTTGCCGACGACTGCGCGAGCTGGATGAACTCTTGCTCGTCGCGCAGGTGGGTCCGCCCTGGAGTACCGGGGCCGAATGATGCGTAGTAGTTCAACGGCTGATGGTGGAACTGGAAGACCTTGTTCGGGCAAAACGGCCACACCGGGTTCGGGAACGATTCCGGGTCCGTGCAGACCCCCGGCACTGTGCCGTTCGTCCAACCCGGCGCGCCGACGTCGCCGTCCGCGTTCGACCAGCCGCCGGAGTACCAGGCCCAACTAACGCCGGCCGAGCTCAGCCGGTCACCGATCGTCGGCCCCGTCTGTGGAGGCAGCTTCGTGGGGTTCGAGCTCGTCGGTTGAAACGTCGGCTGGATCGTGTTCACGGCGAAGGGGCCGCAGGCGAGGCCCGGAACCAGCGACGGACAGAGCTGCGTCAGGACGGCGTCTCGTACCGGGCCGGTCGCGTGGTAGAGCGGGTAATTGTTCGGCATCCCGTTGGAATCCACGATCGAGTACTGCGTGGCCGGCGCAGAAGGCCACGTCGGAGTTGCGGCCGCGACCAGCCACTGGTGATTGAGGAACGAGCCGCCGAACGCTGACTGGAAGAAGTTGTCCGCGATCGCGTAGTCCGGGTGGCCCTTCCCGTGCAGATACTCGTAGATCGGCAGGGCCTTGGTGTCGTAGAAGCCCTGTGTCAACCCAACGGCGTCGCTGCCTGTCGTGTACCGGTTCTGATGCCCGTCGTTGAGCTGGTACTGCTCCTGGTAGAACCGGTGCACGAGATCTCTCGTGCAGCCGCCAGGCAGGTTGGCCGGGCTGGGCGTGAGACCGTTGGGGGCGAATACGCCCGGCTGCGGGCAGGTCCGCGCGCTCGCCGGGATGAACGCCTCGATCGAGAACGGTGCGTTGATGAAATGGCTGGTGAACGGCGTGGCGGTGGTCGTGTCCGTACAGTCGGCCGACAGCGGGGGCGACGTCAGGTTGACGTCGTTCTGCAACAGGCAGGTATACGGAACACCGCCCTGACCGACCTGCGTCGTATTGGCGGCACTCGCGTCCGCCCGTCCGTTCACGCCCTCCCAGCCGCCGTAGACGTTGTCGAAGCTGTGGTTCTCTTCATAGATGACAACGATGTGCTGGATCTTGTCCAGCTTCTCCCGGCCCCCGTCGCCCGGCTCGGCGGGCGCGCTTGACGCCACGATCGCGGCTGCAGCCATCAGTGACGTGAGCACCAGCGCGCGGCGGAGGCCGCTTGAGCGGAAGTACGCCATAGACCCCTCCATCTTCGATTGTGGGTGCAGGGCGATTATGCGCCCTCGCGGCGGTCTAAAGCCCTTCCAGCAGCTCCGCGTCGCGCGGGAACGAGAGCCGGTCGGGCGCGTTGGCGAGGGGGACCCACGCGACGCTGTCGACCTCCTCGTCCGGCTCGAACTCGCCGCCGATCGGACGCATCACGTCGTAGCGCACGACCTTCGGGCCGGCGAGGACACGGTAGCGGGTCTCACCGAGCGGACGCTCGATCGCGCAGTGCAGCCCCGTCTCCTCCTCGACCTCGCGGAGCGCGCACTCCTCGTCGCTCTCACCGCGCTTGCACTTCCCCTTCGGGAGCGACCAGTCGTCGTACTTCGGACGGTGGACGAGCAGCACGTCGCCGTCACGCATGACGACGCCGCCGGCGGCGCGGACGACCCCGCCGTCGTCACGACCCTCCGCCACGCCTTCGGCACGCACGGCCGGACGATCCTAGACGAGGGGCGGCGCCTGCCGCCCCTCGTCGTGGGATCCGTGGGGACGCCTACTGTGAGCTGATGACGCGGTTGTAGTGGTAGCGCGAGCGCCTGGCCTGCGCCTTGGTCAGGGCGACGAAGTCCGCGTTCGCGGCGATCTTCGTCTGGTTGTTCAGCGCGAAGCCGATGAAGGAGCGAACCTCGGGGCGCGTGAACGACGCGCGCTTCGCGTAGATGAAGAGCGGACGCGAGAGCGGCTTGTAGGTCCCTGCCTGCACGGTCGCCTTGCTCGGTTTGACGCACCCGGCGCCCGCGTCGACGGAGACGAGGTTGAGCCGGCTCGCGTTCTCCTCGTAGTACGAGAAGCCGAAGTAGCCGAGCCCGCCGCGTGAGCCCTCCACGCCCTGAACGAGGATGTTGTCGTCCTCGCTCGCGGCGTAGTCCGAGCGGCTCTGCCGGGCCTTGCCGTTGATCTTCTCGGTGAAGAAGTCGAACGTCCCGGAGTCGGTGCCGGGCCCGTAGAGCTTGATCGGCACGTCCGGGAAGCCGGCGCGCACGTCCTTCCAGTTGTCGACCTTCGAGCCGGTGTTCCAGATCTTCTTCAGCTCAGCGGTCGTCAGGCACTTCGCCCACGTGTTCTGCTTGTTCACGACGAGCGAGATCCCGTCGTTCGCGACCGTGAACGCGACCCACTTGACGCCGTTCGCGCGGCACTTGTCGTACTCGGACGACTTGATCGCCCGCGACGCGTCGGACAGGTCCGTCTCGCCGTTGCAGAAGCGCTCGAAGCCGCCTCCTGTACCCGAGATCCCGACGGTGATGCGCACCTTCGGCTGGACCTTGCGGAACAGCTCGGCGGCGGCGGTCGTCCACGGCCCGACCGTGCTCGAGCCGTCGGCGGTGATCGTCCCTTTGAGCTGCACCGGCTTCGCTGCGGTGCCGGCCGTCGCCGCGACCGCAGCAACGACTACCGCGACGAGCAGCGTGAGTGTCTTCATCGTCTCCCCCTGTCGTTTCCGGTTGATGAGGTGATCGTCGGAGAACCGGACCCTTTGATGGGGCACGGCTTCGTAAACGCTCGGTGACGGGGTGGTGAACGGCCTATCGTTCGCGGCGATGGCGAAGGTGCTGATCGTCGAGGACGACGAGGTAATCGCGCAGGGAATCTCCCGGCATCTCGAGCAGGCGGGCTGGTCCCCGGTCTGGGTCGCCGAGGGCCGGCAGGCGCTGTCGCGTCTCCGGTTCGAGCAGCCGGACGTCGTCGTGCTCGACCTGATGCTCCCCGGCCTCGACGGTTGGGCCTTCATCGAGACCGCGCGCGGCGAGGGGATCGGGACGCCGATCGTCGTCGTCTCCGCGCGCGGCACCGAGCACGACCGCGTGCACGCGCTCGAGATCGGCGCCGACGACTATCTCGTGAAGCCGTTCTCGATGAAGGAGCTCGTGGCGCGCGTGCAGGCCGCCGGCCGGCGCGGAACCCGGCCGGCGGAAGCGAAGCGCGGCGAGGCGATCGAGCTCGAGGAGCTCCGCATCGACCCGCGCGAGGTGCAGGCGTACGTCGACGGCGAGAGCGCCGAGCTGACGCCGACCGAATTCAGGCTCCTCTACACGCTCGCGCTCGAGCCCGGCCGCGTTGCTACGCGCGACGAGCTGCTGCAGAAGATCTGGGGACGCCGCGAGCTGCACCGCGACCGCACCGTCGACGTGTTCGTCGGACGCCTGCGCGAGAAGATCGACCGGCGGGCGCCGCGGCACACGTTCATCCAGACGCGCTATGGCGTGGGCTACAAGCTCGAGGCCTTGCCGAAGTGAGCCGCGCCGTTCGCGGGACCGTCACCACGCGGTAACGCGGGCGTGACCCACGCCCGCCGTGAGCGTCGTAGAGTCGCAGGGTCACGCCGCCAAGGAAAGGACACCGAATGAGAAGCCTCATTGCCGCACTCGCGACGCTCGCGCTCGTGGCGGTCGGCGCGCAGGCCGCCTCCGCCGAAGTGGAGTCGACGCTGCTCGCGCGCGCCATCCTTCCGGCCGACGTCTATCAGCCGGGCCCCATCTCGGGCACGTTCATCACGGGAGACAACGGCGTCACGCCGCCGTTCCCGGGGCAGCCGATCCCGGGGTTCTCGGCGGTCCTCGACGCCGGTCACGGCGAGTTCTGGGCCATGCCCGACAACGGCTACGGCGCGAAAACGAACTCCGGTGACTTCCTGCTCCGCGTCTACCGCATCCGTCCCGACTTCAAGACCGCCGACGGCGGCAGCGGCGCCGTCGACGTCCTGTCGTTCGTCCAGCTGCGCGATCCCGACGGCAAGGTGCCGTTCGCGCTCTTCCGCGGCGACCGCCTGCTGACCGGCGCGGATTTCGACATCGAGTCGATGCGCGTGGCGCGTGACGGGACCTTCTGGTTCGGCGACGAGTTCGGGCCGTTCCTGCTGCACACGGACGGGACGGGGAAGCTCGTCGAGGCGCCGATCTCGCTGCCGGGCGTCCAGTCGCCACAGAACCCCTTCCTCCGAACCCGGACGCCTGGACGATCCGCGCAAGCCGCGGCTTCGAAGCCACGGCTGCGAGCATCGACGGCAAGCGTCTCTACCCGATGCTGGAGGGCGCGCTGCGGGCGGATCCCGATGTACGCCGACGGATCCTGAACGAGTTCGACCTGCGCACCCGCGCGTACACGGAGCGCACGTGCTGGTACCACGTCGACGCGGGGTTCCCGAACGCGGTGATCGGCGACATGACCGCGCTCGACGAGCATCGCTTCGTCCTGATCGAGCGGGACGACGACCAGGGCGTGGATGCGCGGCAGAAGAAGGTCTACTTGATCGACCTGCGCCGGACCGACGCGGAAGGCTTTCTCGAGAAGCGGCTCGTGCTCGACTTGCTGCGGATCCGCGACCCGTTCGGGATCTCCCTCCCGGCCCGGCCGGGCGAGTTCGGCGTCGGCGATCCGTTCTCGTTCCCGCTCCAGTCCGTCGAGAGCCTGGAGGTGCTCGGCGGGGAGCGGCTGCTGATCGCGAACGACAACAACTATCCCTTCAGCGACGGGCGCTGGTCCGCCCGCGATCGCCCCGACGACACCGAGCTGATCGTCGTGCGCGCGCCGGCGTTGCGTTAACGCGGAGCAAGCAGGCGCGGGGACCTCGGCCGGTCCCCGCGCCTCACTCGTCGCGGCGGACGAGACCACGCGCATTGCAGCGGGCTCTTCAACCGCAGCGAGATCTACGACTCCGTCGCGCCGAGGCGCCTACCGTGCGGGTTCGGCGACGCCTACCCCCAGGGCGGCGGGTTGTGCACCCAGCGGCCGCCGATCATCGTGGCGACGACCTCCACCTCGGAGAGCTCCTCCGGGTCGAGCTCGAGCGGGTCGCGGTCGAGGACGACAAGGTCGGCGAGGTAGCCGGGGAGGAGCCTGCCGCGGCGGCGCTCGTCGCGTGAGAGCCACGCGGGCGTGACGCACGTCGCGATGAGCGCTTCCTCGACCGTCAGCGCCTGTTCGGGGTGCCACGGGGGCCGGTCGTCGAGCGTTCGCCTGACGCCGGCGACGATTCCCGCCCACGGGTCGAGCTCCTCGATCGGCGCGTCGGAGCCGTTGGCCAGCAGCGCACCGGTGTCCCAGAGCGAGCGGTACGCGTACGCGCGCGAGGCGTCGTCGCCCCAGTAGCGCTCCGCGAGCTCGCGATCGGAGGGCGCGTGGGTGAACTGCACCGACGCTGCGATCCCGAGCCGCGCGAAGCGGGGCACGTCTTCGTGCGTGAGCAGCTGGGCGTGCTCGATGCGTTGGCGCAGATCGAGTGGGCGCCAGATCTTTTGCGTCGCCTCGAAGGCGTCGAGCGCCTCGCGGTTCGCGAGATCGCCGATCGCGTGCACGGCGATCGGGAGGCCCGCGAGCGCGGCGCGCCGGATGATCTCCTCGAGTTCCTCGCGCGACGTGATCTGCACGCCCGACCCGTCCATGAGCCGCGCGGTCTGCGAGCCGAGCGTGCCGTCCATGAACGCCTTCAGGTAGCCGAGCCGGAGCCGCGAGTCGCCGAGGCCGGAGCGCACGTCGACCGACTCGAGCTCGAGGACCTTCTCGTGCGGAAGGGACTGCCAGACGCGCAGCGTCAGCCCGTCCTGCGCCGCGAGCCTCTGCCAGAAGCGCAGGGCGCCGAGCCAGCCGTCCTTGTCGTGCACGGCGACGACGCCGCGCGCGTTGGCGAGACGCATGCCCGCGCGCATCGCGTTCACGTACTCGTCGTCGGCGACTTCGACGAAGCGATCGCGGAAGTTCCAGCACGACTCCTCGCGCAGGACGCCGGTCGGCTCGCCGTACTCGTCGACCTCGACCACGCCGCCCGGCATGTGCAGGTCGCCGTTCGCGCGCGCGAGCGCCGCCGAGTTCAGCCACACAGAATGCGAGTCGCGCGCCATCAGCGCGACCGGGATGTCCGGCGCGATCTCGTCGAGCGCGAACTTCGTGGGCTCGACGGGCGGTGACCAGTCGCCGCTCCTCCAGCCCCGGCCGCGCAGCCAGCCGCCGCGGCGCACCGAGCCGAGCGCGTCGCGTACGCGTGCCACCGCCTCCTCGAGCGAGCGCGTGTCCTCGAGGCGCACCTCGTGCTGCGCGACCGCCCACGTCGCGAAGTGGACGTGCGAGTCGGTGAAGCCCGGAAGCACGCAGCGGCCGCCGATGCCGACGACGTCTGGCGGGGCGAGCGCGGTCTCGTGGACTCCCACGCCGCCGGCGATCCGGTCGCCGGCGATCGCGAGCGCCCCCGCCGTCGGCAGCGACGGGTCGAGCGTCCGGATCGTCCCGTTCTCGAGGATCATGGCGAGGAGACTATGCGGAAATCTCGTTCTGTATTAGGCTCATCCACTCCGAGGGTCAACAGAGAGAGGGGAGCAATCCGGTCCAGCTTCCGCAGGCCGGGCTGCTCGACCAGATGAAGGCGAACGGCACGCTGAACGGCACGCGCTTCACGTCCGTCGGCTAGGCGTGCAGGAGCCGCAGACCGGAGCGGGCGAAATCACGAACCCGTCCACGATGGAGCGTTGGGCCGCCGACGGCGAGTTCGACGCGCTGAACAACGTCTGGCTGCGGATCTCGCAGAACGACGCGACCAACGACGGCGGCACCTGCAGCGGCGACTCCGGCGGCCCGCAGTTCCTCGGCGCCGGCGCGACCGAGACGCCCGTGCAGGTCTCGATCACGATCACCGGGGACGTCTTCTGCTTCGCGACGAACGTCGACTACCGCCTCGACACACCCCAGGCGCGTTCCTCTCGCAGTACGTCACGCTTCCGTAGGAAGAGCGTCGGGACCGGCCGCCGTGCGGCGCGGCCGGTCCCCGGCACTAGACTCGCGTCATGCCCGAGGCACACGCTGGGCGGCTGCTCGACCACGTCCATCTGCGCGTCCGCGACCTCGAGGCGAGCAAGCGGTTCTACCGTGCCGCTGCCGAGGCGCTGGGGCTCGAACTCCGGGAAGGCGACGACTGGTTCGCCCTGGACGAGCTCTGGGTGAGCGACGACGGCGACCCGTCGAGCGTGCACCTCGCGTTCCAAGCCGCAGACCATGATGTGGTCGCGCGTTTCCACGCGGCGGTCCTCGCAGCGGGGGGACGCGACAACGGGCCTCCGGGTGAGCGCGCTTACCACCCCGGCTACTACGCGGCATACGCCCTCGACCCCGACGGCAACAACGTTGAGGCGGTCTATCACGGTCCGGTTCAGCGTTCCGCGCCGTCTGTCGTCTTCTCCTGGGAGGAAGGCACATGATCGACCACATGACGATTGCCGTCAGCAACATCGACTCCGCGAAGCGGTTCTATTCGCAGGCGCTGAAGCCGCTCGGCTATGAGCTCATCATGGAGTTCCCCGGCGTCGCCGGCTTCGGCGAGGGGGGCAAACCGGACCTCTGGATGGGCGAGCGCGAGGGGCACACTCCCACGCACGTCGCGTTCGCCGCTCCCGACCGCGCCACGGTCGACGCGTTCTACGAGGCGGCGATCGCCGCCGGCGGCAAGGACAACGGCGCGCCGGGTTTGCGCGAGCACTATCACCCGACGTACTACGGCGCATACGTGCACGACGCGGACGGAAACAACATCGAGGCCGTCTGCCACCGCCCCGAGTAACCTGTCCGTGTGGGCCTTGACCCGCTGAACGAGGAACAGCGCGAGATCCGCGAGCTGGTGCGGACGCTCGCGCGCGAGCGGATCGCGCCGCGCGCGGCCGAGATCGACGAGTCGCACGAGTTCCCGTGGGACGTTGTCGAGCTGTACCGCGAGCACGGGCTGTTCGGCCTCTTCTTCGACGAGCGGTACGGCGGCCTGGGCACGGGCACGCTGCTCGCGCTCGTCGCGATCGAGGAGGTCTCGAAGGTCTGCGCGACGAGCGGGTTGATTCTTGCCGCGCAGGAGCTCGGTTCGCTCGGCCTCAAGCTCGCCGGCACCGACGAGCAGAAGGAGCGCTTCCTGCCGCGGCTCGCGTCCGGCGAGTGGCTCGCCGCCTATGCGCTGACCGAGTCAGGCTCCGGATCCGATTCCGCCGCGATGCGCACGACCGCGCGGCGCGAGGGCGACGAGTACGTCCTCAACGGCTCGAAGCGCTTCATCACGAACGCGGGCGTCGCGCACGTGTACACGGTGTTCGCGAAGACGGACCCGGAGGAGGGCCACGCGGGGATCTCCGCCTTCGTCGTCGAGGCCGACGCGCCGGGGTTCGAGGTGGCGCGGCTCGAGCCGAAGCTCGGGATCAGCGGCTCGACCACGGGCGAGCTCGTTTTCGACGACGCGCGCGTCCCCGCGGCGAACCTGCTCGGCGAGGAGAGGGAGGGGTTCAAGATCGCGATGCGGATCCTCGACCGCTCGCGCCCCGGGATCGCGGCGCAGGGCCTCGGGATCGCGCAGGGTGCGACCGACTACGCGCTCGAGTACGCGAAGTCCCGGGAGACGATGGGCAAGCCGATCGCGCAGCATCAGCTGATCGCCGCCAAGCTCGCGGACATGGAGACGGCGTGCGAAGCAGCGCGCGGCTTGCTGTACGGGTTCGGGCAGATGGTCGACGCCGGCCTCGACGCGCCGGAGCTGACCAAGGCCTCCGCGCAGGCGAAGCTCTTCTGCACCGACACGGCGATGTGGGTGACCACCGACGCGGTGCAGATCCTCGGCGGCTACGGCTATATCAAGGAGTACCCCGTCGAACGGATGATGCGCGACGCGAAGATCACACAGATCTACGAGGGCACGAACGAGATCCAGCGGCTCGTGATCGCGCGCGAGATGGTGAAGGAGAACCGCGCCTTCCTGCCTGCGGGCGTGAGCTAGCGATGGGGCTGCGCGACCTCTTTCGGCGGCGGCAGGACGGCGAGCCGGAGCTCAACGCGGTCTCGCGGGTCGAGGACCCCGTCGAGGGAGACACCGTCGTGCTCGAGCAGCTGCGTGAGGTGGGCGCTGATCTCTCGAAGCCGCGGGACGCGCGCTTCTACCTCTACGTTCGCACGGGCGAGGATGCCGAAGCAGCCGCCGCCTCCGTTCGCGAGCACGGGTACGAGGTCGAGGTCTCCCCGGCGGCAGGCGAGCTGACCGAGCATCCGTGGCTGGTGCTCGCGAACCGCGACCTGGTCGTCGACGAGGACAGCATCGAGGAGGCCAGACGTCTCTTCGACGGGCTCGCGGAGCGCTACTCCGGCGACTACGACGGCTGGGAAGCGGCTGCCGACTGAGCTGTGGAAGAATCGTCACGAAGTCGACCCAGAGTCGTCACACCTGCTCCACAGTCCGGCCGCTAGCGTGACTTCTGGGGGCCTTCGCGCCCCCTTGGGGGGCATGCCCTGATGCAGTTCGCGTACCTCTTGCGCCCGGCGTTCGATCGCGCCTTCCTCGCCTCGGCGACGCCCGACCAGCGCGAGATCTTCGACCGCCACGGCGCGTACCTCGAGCGTCTGCACGCAGCGGGTCGCGTCCTCTTCGCCGGGCGTTGCTGGGACGGGCCGTTCGGCATCGTCGTCCTCGAGGTCGAAGACGAAGACGAGGCGCGGACGATCATCGTGGACGACCCGTCCGTGCGTCTCGGCCTTCAGACCGCGGAGCTCTATCCGTTCAACGTCTTCCTGCGGTGAAAGAGGTCAAGCTCAGCAGTCCCGACCGCGTCCTCTTTCCCGAGGACGGGATCACGAAGGCCGATCTCTTCGAGTACTACCGCGAGATCGCGCCTGCGCTCGTTCCGCACCTGAAGGACCGGCCCTTCACGATGAAGCGCTATCGCGAAGGGGCCGCCGGCGACGGCTTCTTCCAGAAGCAGGCGCCGAAGGGAATGCCCTCCTGGATCCCGACGCGCACGTTCCGCACGCAACCGCGCGAGGGCGGCTCGCGTCTCGTCGACTTCCCCCTCGTGAACTCGACTGAGGCGCTGCTCTGGATGGTGCAGATGCACTGCATCGACATGAACGCGTGGTACTCGCGGGTCGACAAGCCCGAGCGGCCCGACTACGTCGTGTTCGACCTCGATCCGCCGGAGGACGGGTTCGCGAATGCAATCCGCGTCGCGCACCTCACGCACGAGGTGCTCGAGCGGCTCGACCTGCGCTCGTATGTGAAGACAAGCGGCGCGTCCGGGATCCACGTGCTCGTTCCGATCACGCGCCGCTCCACCTTCGACGAGACGTACGAGTTCGCGGAGCGGGTCGCCCGCACCGTCGAGGAAGAAAACCCCGGTCTCGCGACGACCGAGTGGCTGAAGCGTAAGCGCCCCGAAGGCTCCGTCCTCGTCGATCACCGGCAGAACGGCCACGGGAAGACGATCGCGTCCGTCTACTCGGTGCGCCCGCGTCCCGGCGCGCCCGTGTCGACGCCGCTCGGCTGGGAGGAGCTCAGCGAGGACGTTCGTCCCGGCGACTTCGGAATGCGCGAGGCCCTCGAGCGCGTCGAGCGCCACGGCGATCTCTACGAGCCCGTGCTGCGCGGCGGCCAGTCGCTCGGACCTGTGCTTCGCGCCCTGCGGTGAGAGCCGTCGTGATCGGCTCCGGCCCGAACGGGCTCGCCGGCGCGCTCACGCTCGCACGAGCCGGTCTCGACGTCGAGGTCTTCGAGGCCGACGACACGCTCGGCGGCGGGACGCGGTCGCTGGAGCTGACGCTGCCGGGTTTCGTGCACGACGTCTGCTCCGCGATCCACCCGCTGGGCGAGAACTCGCCGTTCTTCCGCGGACTGGGCCTCCCGATCGAGTGGGTGCACCCGCCGGCGCAGGCGGCGCATCCGCTCGACGACGGCACCGCTGTCGTGCTCGAGCGCGACGTCGACGCGACCGCCGCGCAGCTCGGCGTCGACGCGAGCGCGTACCGGAAGCTCGTCGCGCCGCTCGTCGCGCACTGGGACCTGATCGAGCCCGTGCTGCTCGGGCCCCACCCGCCGCCGCCGGGCGCGCTCGCGCGCGTGCTGCGCGCGGTCGGCCCGAGACCCGCGCGCGATGCGCTGAGCGCTGCGCGCACGCTCGTGGAGCGAACGTTCCGCACCGAACGCGCCCGAGCGTTCTTCGCAGGGCACTCGGCGCACTCGATGCTCCCGCTCGAACGCCGGCCGACCGCGGGGTTCGGGCTCGCGCTGATCGTGCTCGGGCACGTCTTCGGCTGGGGCTTTCCGCGCGGCGGCGCGCAGCGGATCGCCGACGCGCTCGTCGGACGCCTCCAAGAGCACGGCGTGCGCGTGCATGCGTCGCGCCCGATCGACGAGCTGCCCGACGCAGACGTCGTGCTGGCAGACGTCGCCCCGCGCGAGCTCCTGCGCCTCGCGCGCGGCCGGCTGCCCGAGCGCTACGAGCGCGCGCTGCGGCGCTACCGCCACGGGCCCGGCGCGTTCAAGGTCGACTGGGCGCTCTCCGATCCGATTCCGTGGCGCGCGGCAGACGCGGGTCGCGCAGCGACCGTCCATCTCGGCGGCACCCTCGAGGAGATCTCTGCCTCGGAGTGGGCCGCTTGGAGCGGCCGGAAAGGCCCCGCGCCGTTTGTGCTGATGGCGCAACACACCCGCTTCGACCCGACCAGGGCACCCACCGGCCATCACACCGCGTGGGCGTACTGCCACGTGCCGAACGGCTCGACGGAGGACTACAGCGACGCGATCGAGGCACAGGTCGAGCGCTTCGCGCCCGGCTTCCGCGAGACGATCCTCGCGCGGAGCGTGTGGGGCCCTCGCGAAATCGAAGCCCACAACCGGAATTACGTCGGCGGCGACATCAACACCGGCGCGCAGGATCTCGGCCAGCTCTTCACGCGCCCCGTGCGCCGGCGGGTGCCATACCGGACGCCGGTCGCGGGCGTCTACCTTTGCTCCGCGGCGACGCCGCCCGGAGGCGGCGTGCACGGGATGTGCGGCCTCTCCGCCGCCCGGATCGCGCTGGAAGACCTCTCGCGGCGCGCTTGAGGGGGCGCGTCCCGAACCGCCACAATGTCGGCATGAGAGCTCCGGAGACAATGGCCGACGAGCTCGCGGAGGCATGCGAGGCGATCGACCGTCACGGCTGGAAGGACGCGTTCGAGCTGCTCACCGAGGCCGACCGCGAGCGGCCGCTGCCGCCGGAGTGGCTCGAGCAGCTGGCCGAGGCCGCGTGGTGGAACGGCCGCCTCGACGATTGCATCGACGCGCGCGAGCGCTCCTTCGCCGCCTACCTCGAGCGCGACGAGCCGCGCGGCGCGGCGGTCGAGGCGTTGCGGATCTCGTACAACTATCAGAGCAAGCTCAACCAGTCGCTTGAGTCGGCGTGGTTCAAGCGCGCAGAGACGCTGCTCGACCGCGAGCCCGAGTGCGTCGAGCACGCGCACCTCGCGCGGCGCCGCGCGGCAAAGGCTGCGGCCGCCGGCGAGCTCGACCAGGCGCTCGCGCTCGCGGAGCACGCGCTCGAGCTGGGCACGCGCTACGCCGATCGCGACCTGATGGCGCTGGCGCTGCACGATCTCGGGCGCTTCCGGATCACGAAGGGCGACGTCGAGCAGGGCCTCGGCGAGCTCGACGAGGCGACGCTTGCGGCGATGCACGGCGAGATCGGCGCGTACGAGACAGCGGTCATCTATTGCAACGTGATCGAGGCCTGCCGCAAACTCGCCGACTACCGGCGCGCCGGAGAATGGACGGAGGCCGCGAAGCGCTGGTGCGACCGGCAGGCGATCGCAGGCTTCCCCGGCCAGTGCCGCGTCGACCGCGCCGAGGTGATGAAGCTGCGCGGCGCATGGGCCGAGGCCGAGCAGGAGGCGCGCGACGCAGCCGAGGAGCTGAAAGGCTTCCGGCTTCCCGTTGCCGCACGTGCCTTCTACGAGCTCGGGGAGATCCGGCTGCGCGTCGGCGACTACGGCGGCGCGAGCGCCGCGTTCGACCAGGCGTCCGAGCTCGGTCACGATCCGCAGCCGGGCGGCGCGCTGCTCAAGCTCGCGACCGGGAGTCCCGCGGACGCGCTGACGTCGATCACGCGCGCGCTCGCCGACCAGCCCTGGGACCGGCTCGCCCGCACTCGGCTCCTCCCTGCGCAGGTCGAGATCGCCGTCGCCGCCGGCGAGCTGCGCGTCGCCGAGAACGCGGTCGACGAGCTGAAGCGAGTCGCCGACGCCTACGGAAGCGAGGCGATCCGCGCGCACGCTGCCCACGCGCTCGCCCTCGTCCAGCTCGCGAACGGCGATGCGGCCGGCGCCGTGCGGCCCGCGCGGGAAGCCTGGCAGGTGTGGCAGGAGCTCGACGCGCCGTACGAGGCGGCCCGAACCCGTGCACTGCTCGGCACGGCGTACCGCGAGCTCGGCGACGAGGACGGCGCGGGCGTGCAGCTCCGCGCCGCGGCCGCGGCGCTACAGCAGCTGGGCGCAACGCCCGAAGCGCGACGCGTCGCGGCACTCGTGGCCTTGGACGGCAAGCCCGAGGTGGTCATGCGAACGTTCATGTTCACCGACGTGGTCGACGCGACGAAGCTGGTCGAGGCCATCGGCGACGAGGCGTGGGAGACGCTCGTCCGCTGGCACGACCAGACGCTGCGCGTGCTCTTCGGATCGCACGGGGGGGAGGAGGTGGACCACGCCGGCGACGGCTTCTTCGTCGCGTTCACGACGCCTCGCGCCGCGCTCTCCTGCGCGGTCGCGATCCAGCGGACGCTTGCAGAGCACCGGCGCGCGCACGGGTTCGCGCCGCAGGTGCGGATCGGCGTCCACGCGACCGATGCCGCCGGCGGCGACGGCACGTACCGCGGTAAGGGCGTGCACGAGGCGGCGCGGATCGGCGCGCTGGCGGGGGGCGCCGAGATCGTGGCAAGTGCCGCAACCGTCGACGGTGACTTCGCCGTCACCGAGGCGCGCGCCGTTTCCCTGAAGGGCATCACCGAGCCGCTCGAGGTCGTTACGATCGAGTGGCGGTGACGACCATGAGCGTTCACGTTCGCAGCGCGCACGAGGGGAGCTTCTCCGTCGGCTGGACGGGCAAGCACGGCCTCGTGATCGACCGCGGCGAGGCCGATGGAGGCCAGGGCATGGGCTTCGACGGCGGCCAGCTGCTCCTGCTGGCGATCGGCGCCTGCTACACGAACGACGTCTTCCGGGAAGCCGACCAGCGTGGCCTCGAGATCCTCGGCGTGCGCGTCGTCGTCGAGTCCGACTGGGAGGGCGACCCGCCGCGCGCGCGGAACGTCCGCTTCACGACGCGCGTCGAAGCAGAGGCCGACGAGGACGAGATCATGGACCTGATCCAGCACGTCGACCGCATCGCCGAGGTGCACAACACGCTGCGCGACGGGGTCGACGTCGAGCTCGTCGAGGCCGAGGCGGTCGCGATGCAGATCGAAGCTCGTTCCCGTTAGTAGTTCGCCGCCGATGCCGGCTTTGCCGGCGTCGGCTCACCGACAAGTACGGTCAGCGAAGTGACCCGGCGAAGTCATCATGGCTCCGCGAAGCGGAGCCGGACTTCGCCGGGCTACTGGGCGCGGAGCCTGGCCTTGTGCGCGCGCTTCGCTTCCTGGTAGCGCGCGAGCGCTTCGGGCGAGTCGACGTCGCCGAGCGTCGGGTGGTTGGGCACGAGACCCTGCGCCGCCGCCACGCCGAAACGCTTCGCGAGCACCGACCCGAGCGCGATCACCTTCATGTTCCCGAAGCCCGGCAGTCCCTCGATGCGCGCCCGCAGCTCGTCCGCGTCGTGCGCGTCCGACCAGACGCGGGCCGCATCGCCGCCGTACTCGTCGACGACCGTCGCGCAGAGCTCCTGAACGCGCCGCGCCATGTTGCCAGGGAAGCGGTGCACCGCAGGCTTCTCGCGGAACGCCTCCTCGAGCTTGGCGGGATCCATGCTTGCGATTGCCTTCGCGTCGAGCGTGCCGAGCCGCCTTTTCAGCTTCAACGGGCCCGTGAAGGCGGTCTGCACGGGCACCTGCTGGTCGAGCGCGAAGCCGATCAGCAGAGCGAGCGGGTCGTTCGCGATTAACGCGTCCGCTTCGTCGTTTCCCGTGAAGTGGAGGGCTGCCGGGCTCACGGGGAAAGCTTACGCCGCTAGGACGCGTACTCGAAGTCGGTGGCGAAGGCGCAGTTCCCGGAGAGCTCCCACGCGAACGGCTCGTCGTCGACGACGAGCTCGTCCGCGTAGAGCTCGTGCCCGCCGCGGTCGTAGCCCGGGATCACGCAGGCCACGTCCTGATCCGTCTCGACGAGCGTCGTCGCCCGGGCGCGCGCGACCGAGCCGACGCGCACTGCATACCCCGGACCGTCCGGCGTGAGCTCGATCGGGCTCGTACGCACGTCGATCAGCTTCCGCGCCTTCCGCACCCACGGCAGGCCGCTGACGCGCTCGCCGCCCTTGTCTCCCAGGAACAGATCCGCGAGTGCGGCCCGCTGACGCTCGTCGCCTCGTTCGTCGACGTGGAGAACGATGCTCCACGGCGAGCCCGGCTCGTCGTCGTCGTAGCGGCAGACGAGGGCCACGGCGAGACCGGACACGTCCAGTCCGTCGACGCTGCCCGACTCGATCGACCACGAGAGCAGGCCGTAGCAGAGCCCGTACGTCGAACGTCCCCCGACGACGCCGCCGATCATCCGGCACGGGCAGATCGCGTCGCAGTTGCAGGACTCGAAGTACGAGCCGCGGACGGAGTAGCTCACAGCAGGACCAGCGCCCCGGCCGCGAGCGCAACGGCGAGAGCGAAGCTCGCCACGACGCCGAACGGCCCGACCTTCAGAACAGCGGCAACTGCGCCGAACAGCAGCATGCCCCAGATGCTCACCGCGCCGACGGCGATCAGCGCGACGAGCAGGCCCGCGCAGCAGCCCGCGCACCAGAGCCCCTCCCGCACGCCCATCCAGAGGCCGCCCGCGACGCCGTCACGCCACCCGAAGGCGATCCGCGCGAGCGGGGTCCGGCAGCGCGTCAGGCAGCGGCGCGCGAACGGCGACACCTGATACACGGCGGCGCCGGCGAGCGCTGCCGCGGCGGCGTGCGCCGGAAGACCGAGCATCGCGAGCGGCATTGCGGCCGCTCCGAGCACGGCCCAGACCCCGGCGTACCCGAGGGTGACTGCCGCGGTGTGCGAACGCGAACCGGCGGTCGCCGCGTCGAGCCGCAGCAGCGGGAGGGCGCTAGGCAGCATCGTCGCGCTCATCACGCCAATGCCGACGGCCGCGCTGGCTCCCATCACCACCGCGCAACCCTACGCCTTAGCCACGCAGCAGGTCGGCCACGCGCTCGGCGACTGCGGCAGTCGAGAGGTTCGTGTTCGCGCGCGGGATCGTGGGCATGACCGACGCGTCGGCGACGTAGAGGTTGTCATAACCGAGCACGCGCGCGTCCCGGTCGACGACGGTGCCGATCGCGCACGTCGCGACCGGGTGGAAGAAGCCGCGCACGGTCTCGCGCACGTAGTCCTCGAGATCGGCGTCCAGGCCCGGACGCACCTCGTGCGCGACGTAGCGTGCGATCGGCTCGCGCGCCACGAGCTCACGAAGCTCCTCGAGCGCGCCGACGACCGAGGCCAGGTCAGAGATGTCGGCGAGGAACCCGTGCTCGATCTCGAGCGGCGCAGCCGGGTCGCTCGAGGTGAGGCGCACTCCACCCGTCGAGCGCGGCTTCATCGCGAATGCTCCGGCGCTGATCTCGCAGTCTGGCTCGAGGGCGGGAAAGAGGAACGCGTCGTTGCGTCCGCACACGGTCACCTGGGCCATGGCGATCGGTTGCTCTGCCTCGAACCGCGCGACGTCGTCGCGCAGCTGCTCGGTCGGCTCCCAGCCCATCCCGGCGCCGACGTGGTCGACCAGGCCTTCGCCGACGGAGAGCCCGCTGCGGAGCAGGATCGCGGGCGAGCCGTAAGCACTCGCGGCCAGCACGACGACGTCTGCGGCGAGCGGCCCGTGCGTGGTCGTCACGCCCACGGCGCGATTGCCCTCGAAGAGCACTCGGTCGACGATCGTGTCAGCGACGATGGTCAGGTTCTCTCGCTCGCGGGCCGGGTCGAGGTACGCGAACGCCGCGTTCCAGCGGACGGTGCCGCGGGCGTTCACCGCATGCACGATCGCGGCGTCGCCGGCCGCGTCCACGAACGCGCGGTGCCAGGGCGACAGCTCCTCCAGCGTCAGCGTGCGCGTCCCGAACGCCTCTTCTGCACGGTCGAGGTAGGGCCTCATCGTCGCCGCGTCCCAGCCCTCGCCCCACTCGTCGTAATCCTCGTCGGCGCCGCGCAGGATCACGCAGGCGTTGTGCGCCGAGCAGCCGCCGATCACGCGCGCCCGCAGCTGCGAGCGGTCCTCGTGCTCGGTCTCCCAGCAGTGCGACTCGAGCGCGAGCCAGCGCGCGTCGAGCAGATCCTCCGGCCAGCGGCCGTCCGTGTACGGCCCGTAGTCCGGTCCCGCCTCGACGAGGCCGACACCGCGGCCCGGATCCTCGCTCAGGCGCGACGCGAGCACGCAGCCTGCGGTGCCTCCGCCGACCACCAGCACGTCGAACCGTCGAGGCACGCGCGGAGCGTACACTTGTTCGTGTGGACGCGCTCGCGCCTTTTAGCCCGAAAACCCGTGCCTGGTTCGAGAACGCGTTCCGGGGGCCCACGCCTGCTCAGGAGCTGGGCTGGCCGGCGATCGCCTCGGGCGAGCACGTCCTGATTCAGGCTCCGACCGGGTCGGGGAAGACCCTGGCGGCGTTTCTCTACGGGATCGACCGGCTCACCCAGCAGCCGGGCGAGGGGGTGCGCCTGCTCTACGTCTCTCCGCTGAAGGCGCTCAACTACGACATCGAGCGCAACCTCCGCGGCCCGCTTGCCGGGCTGCAGTCCGATCTTCGGGTCGGCGTGCGCACCGGCGACACGTCGCAGAAGGAGCGCGCAGCGATGCTCAAGCATCCGCCGGACATCCTGATCACGACGCCCGAGTCGCTCTTCCTGATGCTGACCTCGCAGGCGCGCGAGATCCTCACCGGGGTCGAGACCTTGATCCTCGACGAGGTGCACGCCGTCGCAGGAACGAAGCGCGGGGCGCACCTCGCAGTCTCGGTCGAGCGTCTGCAACGGCTGACCGGGGAGCCGTTCCAGCGGATCGGCTTGTCGGCAACGCAACGTCCGCTCGAGGAGATCGGCAGGTTCGTCTCGGGCCACCGGCCGATCAGGCTCGTCGACGCGGGCATCGCGAAGCAGCTCGACCTGCAAGTCGTGATCCCGCTCGAGGACATGCGCGAGCTCTCCTCTAACGCCAAGCTCTCCTATCCCGTTCCGGCGGACGGACAGGAGATGGACGCCGGCACGGAGCTCGGGACGCAGTCGATCTGGCCCTCGATCTACCCCGCGATCCTCGAGCTCGTCAAGCAGCACCGCTCGACGATCCTGTTCGTGAACAACCGCCGCCTCGCCGAGCGGCTCGCGCTGCGTCTGAACGAGCTCGCCAACGAGGACAACGACGAGGGCGTGCCGTTCAAGGAGATCGCGCGCGCGCACCACGGCTCGCTCGCGCGCGAGCAGCGCGTGCTCGTCGAGGAGGACCTGAAGGCGGGGCGCATTCCCTGCCTCGTCGCCACCTCGTCGCTGGAGCTCGGGATCGACATGGGCGCGGTCGACCTCGTCATCCAGGTCGAGTCGCCGAAGTCGGTCGCGCGCGGCTTGCAGCGCGTGGGGCGCGCGGGCCACGAGCTCGGCGCCGTCTCGCGCGGGCGCATCTTCCCGAAGTTCCGCGCCGACCTGCTCGAGTGCGCCGTCGTCGCGCGGCGAATGCTCGACGGCGCGATCGAGGAGACGAGGATCCCGCGCAACCCGCTCGACGTGCTGGCACAGCAGATCGTCGCCATCTGCGCCGACGAGGAGATCGCGGTCTCCGACCTCCACGACCTCGTGCGCCGCGCTTACCCGTTCTCGGACCTCTCGCGTGCGCAGCTCGAGAACGTGCTCGACATGCTTGCGGGGCGCTATCCCTCCGACGAATTCGCGGAGCTGCGGCCGCGCATCGTCTGGGACCGCACCGCCGGCGTGATCCGCGGCCGTGGCGGTGCGCGCAAGCTCGCGGTCACGAACGCCGGCACGATCCCCGATCGCGGGCTCTTCGGCGTCTTCCTCGTCGACGGCTCCGGGCGCGTCGGCGAGCTCGACGAGGAGATGGTCTACGAGGCGCGCGCGGGGCAGACATTCCTGCTCGGCGCCTCGACGTGGCGGATCGAGGAGATCACGCGCGACCGCGTGCTCGTCTCGCCGGCGCCGGGTGTGCCCGGTGCCGTGCCGTTCTGGAAGGGCGAGGGCATCGGGCGGCCGTACGAGCTGGGCGCCGCGATCGGGCGCGTCTCACGCGAGCTCGTCGCGCTGCCCGAAGAGAGGGCGATCGAGCGTCTGCGCACCGAGCACACGCTCGACGACCGCGCCGCGCGCAACCTGCTCACGTTCCTGAACGAGCAGGCGGCGGCGACAGGTGTCGTCCCAAGCGATCGCACGATCGTCGTCGAGCGCTTCCGCGACGAGATCGGCGACTGGCGCGTCTGCATCCTGACTCCGTTCGGCGGCCGCGTGCATGCGCCGTGGGCGCTCGCGCTCGGCGCGCGCGTGTCCGAGCGGCTCGGTCTCGAGGCGCAGTCGATCTGGTCGGACGACGGGATCGCGCTCCATCTTCCCGACGCCGATGCCGCGCCGTCCGCCGAGGAGCTGATGATCGACCCGGACGAGATCGAGGAGCTCGTCGTCGGCGAGCTCGCGGGCTCGGCGCTCTTCGGCGCCCGCTTCCGCGAGAACGCGGCGCGCGCGCTCCTGATCCCTCGCCGTCGTCCGGGCGAGCGCACTCCGCTCTGGCAGCAGCGCCTGAAAGCGCAGTCGCTGCTCCAGGTGGCGCGCAAGTACGGCTCGTTCCCGGTCATCCTCGAGACCTACCGCGAGTGTCTGCAGGACGTGTTCGACCTGCCCGCGTTGAAGACGATCCTGCGCGGGTTGAAGACGCGCGAGCTCGATCTCGTCGACGTCGAGTCGCAGTCGGCGTCGCCGTTCTCGTCCTCGCTCCTCTTCGACTACATCGCGACGTACATGTACGAGGACGACACGCCGCCGGCGGAGCGTCGTGCGCAGGCGCTCTCCCTCGACCGCGACCTGCTGCGGGAGCTGCTCGGTCAGGAGGAGCTGCGCGAGCTGATCGACCCCGGCGCGCTTGAGGACGTCGAAGCGCAGTTGCGCGGGAAGCCCCGGAACGCCGACGAGCTGCACGACGTGCTGCGGCTGCGCGGCGACTTGCGTGAAGGCGAGTACGACGCGGGGTTCGCAGAGACGCTGATTCGCGAGCGGCGCGCGCTGCGCGCGCGCTTCGCGGGCGAGGAGCGGCTGGTCGCCGCCGAGGACGCGGGGCGCTACCGCGACGCGCTCGGCGTGATGCCGCCCGGCGGTCTCCCCGAGGCGTTCCTTGGTTCGGTCCCGGAGCCGTTGCTCTCGCTCGTCGCACGCTTCGTGCGCGGGCGCGGCCCGTTCACCACTGCCGAGGCGAACGAGCGTTTCGGCCGCAACGTCGAGCCCGAGCTGCGGGCGCTCGAGCGCGAGGAGAAGCTGATCCGCGGCGAGCTGCGCCCGGGGGGCACCGAGCGCGAGTGGTGCGACCCGGAGGTGCTGCGCCGCCTGCGCCGTGCATCGCTCGCCGCACTCCGTAAGGAGGTCGAGCCCGCCGAGCCGGCCGCGCTCGGCCGCTTCCTGCCCAGCTGGCACGGGATCGACCGGCGGGCGACGCTCCGCGAGGCGCTGGTGCCGCTGCAAGGACTCCCGCTGCCGGTCGCGCTCTGGGAGTCGGAGCTCCTGCCACGCCGCGTGCCGGGGTACCAGCCGCTGCAGCTCGACCAGCTCTGCGCGTCCGGCGAGCTCGTCTGGGTCGGCGCGGGTCTCGATCGCGTTGCCGTCTACTTCCGCGAGGACGCGGCCGTGCTTGGGCGGCCGTCGGGGGCGACGGCGCCTGACTCCGAGGCTGCACAGAAGCTCCGCGAGGCGCTCGGTCGGGGCGCCATGTTCTGGCACGACCTCGTCGACGCAGCCGGGCTCGAGCCGGCCGAGGCGCTGCCTGCGCTCTGGGATCTCGTCTGGGCGGGCGAGGTCCGCAACGATGCGTGGACGCCGCTCCGCGCCGGCAAGCGCTACCAGGCGCCCAGACCTGCACGGACGCGCGCGCGGCGCTTCAGCCGGCAGCGCGCGACCGGAGTGACCGCGACTCAGGGACGCTGGTCGCTGACCCACAACCTGTTCTCAGCGCAGCCCGACCCGCGCGCGCTCGCGGAGCTTCTGCTCGAGCGCCAGGGGATCGTCACGCGCGACGGCGTTCGGGCGGAGGGGATCCAGGGCGGCTACGGCGCCGTCTACGGCGACTTGCGGGCGCTGGAGACGCTCGGCGTCTGCCGCCGCGGCTACTTCGTCGAGGGGCTCGGCGGCGCGCAGTTCGCGCTCCCCGGCGCCGTCGAGCGTCTGCGCGAGCTCCGTCCGAAGGAGGGGGGCGAGCCCGAGGTGCTCGTCCTCGCCGCCGCCGACCCGGCGCAGCCGTACGGCGCCTCGTTGCCATGGCCGAAGCGCTCGGGCGCGCGCGCGGCCCGCGTCGCCGGCGCCCACGTCGTCCTGCTCGGCGGTGAGGCGGTGCTCTACGTCGAGCGGGGAGGCCGCTCGCTCGTCCCGCTGCGCGATCCCGAGGACGACTGGCTGCGCGTCGCGCTCGCGGCGCTGGTCGAGCACGTGAAGCGCGGCCGCACGAAGCGCCTCGCGGTGGAGCGCTTCGACGGCGAGCCGGTGGGCGAGAGCGCTGTCATGCCGCTCCTGCTCGAGGCCGGGTTCCTCGCCGGGCCGCGGCGCGCCGTCCTGCGACCGTGAGGCGTGCGGCGCCGCTCGGCGCGGCGCTCGTCCTGGCAGGCTGCATCGGGGCGCCCGAGCACGAGCGCGCCGTCGACGCCGTCGTGGAGGCCTCCGGCAGCGATCGCGTCCAGTGCACGTCGAACGCCCGGCTCTGGTTCAAGGAGCAGCGGGTGAAGGTCTTCCTCTGCCTCGTCCGCCGGGAACACGGGGTCTGCGAGCGCTGGCGGGTGAACCGGGACGGGAATCGCTACGTCGCGCGGCTCGAGCTCGAGCGGGCCGAGTGCGCCCTTCCGGCCGGGTAACACTTTCGGGGGATCGACAGGCCGGACCGGCAGGCCGATCCTGCGTGTGCAAGGCGTTGCGGCCACGCCCCAACCCCGTTTCGGAGAGGCCATGGACCCGGCGCAGACAAAGATGTTCCTGATGATGACGCTCGTCAGCCTGCTCTTCGCAGCGCAGCTGATGACGCAGACCGGCGCCTTCGCAGCGCTCCCGAACTAGGCCAACCTTCCCAGGAGCACGCCGAACACCGCGTGCCGGACGGTGGCCTGGGTGAAGGGCCGCAAGCCCACCAGAGTCGGGACGCCCTCGGTGCCGCGCGCCGGGTGGTAGCGGTCGGCGAGTGCGGAGAGCGGGTAGAGCCCGACGTGCTCGAGGAGCGCGAGCTGCAGGGCCGACCAGCCGCGTCTGCGCTTCAACTCGTCGTATGCGATCCCGAACAGCGCGCCGTTGGCCGCGTGTATCGCGAGGCCGACGGGACGCCACGCAGATCCGCGCGTGACGAGCTTGCCGAGCACGGCGACGTCGGAGTACCCGTACCGGAACGCTCGCTGGTCGAGCGGCTCGAGCAAGGCCCACGCAGTCGCTGCCGCTGCACCGGCAAGGGCGGAACGTTTGCGGCTCATCACGCGAGGCTACCCTGGGCCTCGCGATGCCCGAAGGTGATTCGCTGCGCCGCGCCGCGGCTCAGCTGCAACCGCTCGTCGGCGAGCGCGTCGAGGTCGAGACACCGCACCCGCGCGCGGCGGCGAAGCACCTCGCGGAGCGCCTCGATGGGCGCAGGCTCGAAGCAGTCGAGGCGGTCGGCAAGAACCTGCTCCTCCGGTTCGAGGGCGGGCTCGTGCTGCGCAGCCATCTTCGTCTGACCGGCCGCTGGCGGCTCGAGCGGCGGGGGGCGAAGCGCATCGGGCAGCCCTGGCTCGTCCTGCGCGGCAACCGGCACGAGGGCGTGCTCTGGAACGGGCCCGTGCTCGAGCTCTCGGGCGACGTCGTCCGCCGGCTCGGACCGGACATCCTCGCGGTCCCTCCCGACCTCGACGCGATGGTCGCGAACCTGAGGCGGACCGACCAGCGGCGAGCGCTCGGCGACGCGCTGCTCGACCAGCGGCTCGTTTCCGGCATCGGCAACCTCTGGAAAGCGGAGGCGCTCTGGGAAGCACGCCTCTCGCCGTGGTCGCGGCTTGGGGAGATCTCCGATGACGAGCTGCGCGCGGCGCTGGACTCCGCGGCCCGACTGATGCAGGCGTCGGTCGACGGCGTGCGCTCCGGGCGACGCGTGTATCGCCGGCACGTCTGCCCGCGCTGCGGCGGACGGATCTCGGCGCGCGGACAGGGCGACGACAACCGCACGGCCTACTGGTGCCCGGCGTGCCAGGGAGGAAAGGAGCGGCCGGGCGCGTAGGCGGAAGGTCGATGGCCGTTCACGCCGCGCATCTCTACGTCTCGCTCCGCAATTTCTGCCTCGGCGCGTTCCGCGCACTCGGTGCGGAAGACGGCGAACTGCCGTTCGCGTTCGAGCAGCACGCAGCGCGCGGCCGGCCGACCCTGTACGAGTACCGGCCGCTCGTCCGCGACTTCGTCGAGGCGAGAGCGTCGCGCCTGGCGCGCCACGCCGATGCCCAGGTCGCGATCGAGGACGTGCGCGCGGAGCCGGCGGCCGGAATCTTCGGCGAGGACCCGTTCAAGAGCGTGCTGCTCCCGCTGCTGCTGCGTGTCGCGGAGACGTGCGGCGGGTTCGACTGGGACGACACGGCGTTCGATCGCGCGTACGCGGAGCTGGAGGCAACGCTCTTCAGCGGGAAGCGCGCCTACGGCGCGGTGGCGCCCCTCGTCGGACTCTCGGCCGGCTCGGAGATCCCGCTCGACGACGGCTTGCGCGTGCGGCGGGCCGCCACCGGTGAGCTAGCGCGCCACTGGCCGGAGGCGCAGGGTCTGCTACCGGCGGACTTCGGACGCGAGCCCGACCGGCTCTGCGTGCTCGAGCTGGAGCGCGAGCTCGAGCCTGGAGAGGACGCGCCGGACGCGCCGGGAGAGATCGGCGATGCGGTCACCGCGATCCGCCTCGCGACCTGCGGCCCGGTGGCGGCCGGGCCGGTGCTGTTCGAGCGGCTCGACTGGCGTCCCTTCGGAATCAAGCCGGTGCTGCCGATCGCGGCAACGCTCCCCGACGGTGAGCCGACGCGGCTCGACGTCTTCCGCGGACGCCTCGCGGCCGACCTGTGCTCGCGCCTCGCGCTGGCCGACGAGGACCCTGAACTCGGCGAAGCGCTCGACCGCTGGGAACTCGCGCTCTTCCAGGCGGACGCGTCGCGTGAGGAGCAGCTGCGCGAATCGCTGACCGCGCTGCTCGGCGGCGCGGACGGCGTGTGGGCCGCGACGATGCGCGCGTCGGTGTTGCTCGGCGAGCGCATCGAGGAGCCGCGCGCGGACCACGTTCGCCGCGCGCTCGTCGAGGTCCTGATGCACGGCGACAGGGAGCGGCTGATCGACGCGCTCGACGATGCGATGCTGGGCCGGCGCGACCCGCCGACCGGCTACTTCGCGCGGCGCGCTGCCTCAGGCCCGGCTGGCGCGACCGTCGCCGTCTGAGCCACGCGATCGCGGAGTGCCGCGGCGGTGCAGTTGTTGCGAAGTCGGCACATCCCCGTTTCACACCTGTGACACTGCTGCCGCTACCGTCGATCCGTGGTGGAAGACCGAATTGTGTGGCGGTTACGGCGGATCGACGCGCTTCAACGCGAGGACGCGAACCCGGCGCTCATCCTCGCCGAGGTGCGCGAGCTCGTCGCGGCCGCGGAGGAGGTGATGCGTACGAAGGAGACCGAGCTAGAGCTCGAGCTCGCGCCGCAGAACTGACGCGCTGGCACGAAGAGCGACCTGCGTCTCGTCGAGACGCGGTTCCCGCGTCGTCAAGCGCTGCAGGGCGAGCCCGGGGAGGAGGAAGACGCGCGCGACGCGGCGCGTCGAGCCCTCGATCGCAACCCAGAGCTCCATCGTCACCGCGAGCGACAGGATCGCGACGGCCGCGGCCGGAAGCGGCCAGATGCGTTCGCCGAGCGCAGCCACCGGGAGCACGAGTGCGGCGAAGTTCGTTCCGCAGCGCGCGGCGAACCGCGACGGGCGGTCCGAGCCCGACCACGTCTCGGCCAGGCGGCGGTCTTCGGCCGCGCGGATGGCGCGGTGCTCTGCCCCGTGCAGATGGAGCGTGCGCCCGCGCATGATCCACGCGAGCATGAAGACGGTGAGCAAAAGCCCGGCCGGGAGGTCGAGGCGGTCCGGGAGCGCGAAGAACCCAAACGAGCCGAGAATCACCGCGCCGAGAAACACGCGCTCGCGTCGGCGGACAACGCCGTCGCGCCGCATCAGCGGTGAGAGGGTCGCGCCGAGTCGAAGGAGCCCGCGGACGAGCGGCACCTGGCGGAGCAGGCGCGGAGTCGGAGTCATCTCGCCCTCGCGGAGCGAGCCGTCGACGCCTGCAAACGCCCAGAAGCGCTCGCTCACGATCACGATGCCGTTCGGCCGTGCCATCCCGCCGAGGCGGGGCAGCTTGGCCTGCCCGTCCGCCCGGGCAAGGGTGTCCAGCGTGGGCTCCACCCTCCAATTCTCGACAAAAGAGAGCCGCCCGGCAACGGGCCGGGCGGCCTATTCCAGCGGTGACCTGGTCCTAGTGCCGGCGGCTTACCAGCGACCGCGCGTGAAGAAGCCAAGCAGCGCGAGAACCAGGATGACGATCAGGATGATCCAGAGGAGAGACACAAAATCCCCCTTCGCTGTCGTTTTTGAGCGGTTCAGAGGTACAACGGAGAACCGCGATGACAGGATTCTCGAGGTGATTTCCCATTGGGACCAAGCCGAAAACAGGCGGGCCGAGCTCGGCCACCTCGCCGGACGCTGGACCTCTCTGGCCCGGGCAGCCGGCGCCCGCAGACTCGGCGTCAACCGAATCGAGGTGGATCCGGGCATGTGGTCGACCCCGGCGCACGTGCACCAGGCCGAGGAGGAGATCTTCTTCGTGCTCGGAGGTACCGGATTGTCGTGGCAACAGGTCGGAACCGAGGGCGACGTGCGGGCGTACGAAGTCCGCGAGGGCGATTGCATCGTCCACCTCGCCGGCCGCGAGCGGCACACGCTGAAGGCCGGTCCCGAGGGTCTCGACGTCGTCGCGTTCGGGAACCGCGTCCCGACGGAGTTCGGGTACCTGCCGCGCGGGAACGTAGGCTGGCTCGGGCGCGCGTGGGTCGATGCGGGCGGCGGAGACCGACCGTGGCAGCGCGAAGCCGACGCGGGCCCGCCCGCCGAGGTCGAGACGAGCGAACGCCCTGCGAACATCAAGCGCGAAGACGACGTCGAGCCGGTGTGGGGTGGTCAGGTCTTCACGCTCGGGCACGCGGCTGGCTCGGAGCAGTCCGGCCTCAACCTGACGAAGCTCCCGCCGGGCGGCGAGGGCGCACCGCCGCACTGTCACTCGGCGGAAGACGAGTTCTTCGTCGTCCTCGAAGGCGAGGGGACGCTGCACGTCGAGCCGACCCCGACGAAGCGCGAGTTCGGCGTTCAGCCCGAGCAGCATGTGGTCCGTCGCGGGCATGCGGTCTCGTTTCCCGCCGGTTCGAGCCTCTGCCACTCCTTCACGGCGGGAGACGAGGGTCTGGTGTATCTCGCCTACGGGACGCGGCAGCCGACGGATGTCATCTACTACCCGCGACGGAGCGCGTTCTTCTTCAAAGGAGTCGGGATGATGGTTCCGGTAGAGCACGTCGGCTTCTTGGAGCCCTGACGGAGTAGAGGAGAAGCCTCGGTAGACTCGAATCACGCGGGGTCATGGCCCTCGCCAGGCTGCTTCCACGTCCCAACACACGCCCAAAGAACGCGAAGGAACCACGCATGCCCAACGTGATCGCCTTCGCGAACCAGAAGGGCGGCGTCGCGAAGACCACGTCGACGCTCAACCTCGCCGTTGCGTTCAAGGAGCGGGAGCTGAACGTCCTGATCGTCGACCTCGACCCGCAGGGCAACCTGACCATGAGCCAGGGCTTCAACCCGGACGAGATCGACCGCTCGATGTTCGACGTGCTCGTGCACAAGCTGCCGATCGAGCAGGTGATCCGGTCGGCGGAGGTCGAAATCGCCGTCGCGTCGATCGATCTCGCCGGCGCCGAGCTCGCGCTCGCCGCGATGATCGGCCGTGAGCGTACGCTCGAGAAGGCGCTCGAGCCGATCCGCGGACAGTACGACTTCATCCTGATCGACACGCCGCCCTCGCTCGGGCTGCTGACGATCAACGCGTTCGTCGCGGCGGACGGCGTGATCGTGCCCGTCCAGACCGAGTACCTCTCGCTGCGCGGGCTCGTGCAGCTCGAGAACACGCTCTCGATGGTGCGCGACAACCTGAACCCGAAGGTCGAGATCGTTGGGATTCTCCCGACGATGTACGACAGGCGCCTGCTGCACTCGAAAGAGGCCATCGAGATCCTGACCGAGAACTTCGGCGACCTCGTCTACAAGACGCGGATTCGCAAGACGATTCGCTACGCGGAAGCGCCTGTGAAGGGACAGTCCGTTCTCGCGTACGATCCCCACGGAGAGGCCGCGACGCTCTATCGCGACCTGGCGAAGGAGGTGCTCAATGGCGCGAAGGCGCGCGAGCATGCGTGAGGGCCCGCTCGCGGAGCTTTTCCGCGCGACCGAGGCAGCGCAGCGCCAGGCGGCGCGCGAAGGCGCGGGCGAGGAGCATCCCTCGCAGGAGCAGCAGCAGCCGCCGCCGGCGGAGGAGCCGGTCGCGCCGCACGAGGAGACGGTCGAGCACGTGCCGACGTTCGAGCGGCCACAGCCTCCGCCCGTCGCGCCGCCGCCGGTCCCGGGGCCGCCGCCTGTCTCCACGCCCCCGCCGGTCAGCGCGGGGCCGCCGACGAGTCCGGAGCCCGAGCGGCCGCATCTCGAAGCGGTCCCGCACGCGGCGCCCGAGCCGCGCTACGAGCCGCCGATCACGCGGCTCGAGCCGTTCCCCGAGCCCGCCCCCCTGCTACACCGCGTGCCACGCGCGGACGCCGGCGCGTACCTCGCTGTGATCCGCGTCGTCGGCGTCGGCGGTGCGGGTCTGAATGCGATCCACCGGATGATCGATGCCGGCATCAGCCAGGTGGAGTTCGTCGCGGTCAACACCGACCTCCAGCAGCTCCAGATGTCGGACGCCGAGGTGAAGATCCACATTGGGCGCGAGCTGACGAAGGGGCTCGGGTCGGGCGCCGATCCCGAAGTCGGCCGCCGAGCGGGCGAGGAGGCGTACGACCAGATCAAGCACGCGCTACGCGGGTCGGACATGGTGTTCGTCACCGCAGGCGAGGGCGGCGGGACCGGGTCCGGAGCCGCGCCCATCGTCGCGCGCATCGCGCGCGAGCTCGGCGCGCTCACCGTCGGCATCGTGACGACGCCGTTCCCCTTCGAGGGGACGAAGCGGCGCGCCCAGGCCGAGGCGGGAGTCGACGAGCTGCGCAACAGCTGCGACACGGTGATCGTGATCCCCAACGCGCGACTGCTCGAGGTGCTCGACAAGTCCACCTCGATGCTCGACGCGTTCAAGATCGCGGACGACGTGCTCCGGCAGGGCGTGCAGGGAATCTGCGACCTGATCACGCTCCCCGGCCTGATCAACCTCGACTTCGCAGACGTGCGCACGATCATGAAGGACGCCGGGACGGCGTTGATGGGCATCGGCTTCGCGACCGGAGACAACCGAGCACGCGAGGCCGCGGAGCGCGCGCTCCGCTCGCCGTTGATCGACGAAGAGCTGATCGGGGCGACCGGGATCCTGCTTTCCATCGCCGGCGGCAACGATCTCTCGCTGCTCGAGGTGAACGAGGCGGCAGAGGTGATCCGCCGCGGGTCGACCGACGACACCAACATCATCTTCGGCGCGACGATCGACGAGCGCCTCGCCGGGCAGATGTGGGTGACCGTGATCGCCACGGGGCTGCGCGGGAAGACCGCTGCCCGCCGTGAGCGCCCGCTCTTCGGCCGCGGCTCCGAGCCGCGCGAGGCGGACGAGCTCGAGCCGCCGAGCTTCCTGCAGGACCTGTAGATCGATCGGCGCACACTCGTCGCAAAGGCGTCACACATGCGTCACGCGAACGCCGTTAGCGTTCGTGTTGGGGCGCTCGTTGCGCCCCCCAAGGGGGCTGCGCGCACGCACATGCGCGCGTGTGTGACTAGATGAGGACGGAGGCGCCGAAGAGTGCCGCGAGGACCGCCGTGGCTCCGGCGAGCGCCCAGCGTGGGACCGGGAGGCGCGTGAGGTAGATCGCGCCCGAGGCCCCGAACGCCAGCCCGACCACGGTCTCGACGGCGTGGAACGCGATCCCGCTTGAGAGGGCGGTGGTGACATCGACGCCCTGGCTCTGGAGCGCGAGCGCGATCGCGCCGCTCTTCAGGCCGATGTTCCCGGGTGTGATCGGGATCAGCCCGGCCGCGTCGATGGCCGGGAGCACGAGCATCGCCGCGAGCAGCGGCGAGTGGACGCCGAGCGCTGCGGCAACCGCGGTGGCGGCGAGCAGGCGGGCAATGGTCGCGCCGCCGACCCAGGTCGCCACGCGGCCGAAGAGTGGAACGAGCAAGAAGGCGGCGAGCGCATACGGCCAGACCGTGGCCAGCAGGAGGAGACCGCCGAAGGCGAGTCGGGCGATCCCGACGCCAACGAGCGCCTTGCCGGCGGTGCGCACCTTGTGGTCGGGCAGAATCCGCGCGAACAGCGCCAGCCGGACGGCGTCGCCCGCATGCGCCGGCGCCACCGAGTTGACGAGCGAGCCGACGGCGTAGCGTGCTGCCGCCTCGGCGCGATCGACGCTGCCGAGTGCTGCGCGCCAGGCGCAAGCCGAGCAGAGAAGCGCAGCGAGGAAGCCGGCGGCGGCGAGCCACAGCCACGCCGGTCTCGCGTCACTCAGGCCCGCGAGCGCATGCTCGACCTCGTTCCTGAGCAACCCGGGCGAGAGTGCGACGACCAGCAGTGCGACCAGCCCGCCGCAGGCGAGCGCCACAGCCCGCCGGTCCAATGCGTCCCGCAGCATTCCCCGGGAGAACGTTCTCTCCGTCGACGCGGGTTCGGCGTGCAGTCGCCGCCCCGTCACGCGCGCGCCGCCGCGGCGCCCGGAAGCCATGTGTTGTCGCGAGCTTGTTCGAAGGAGACCCCCACGACCCCTCGTATCGGCACGTAGGCTCCGCGGGATGAGGGGTGCGATCGCCGCGGGGCATCCGCTGACGGCGGAGGTCGGCGCGCGCACCCTGGAGGACGGGGGAAACGCGGTGGACGCGTGCGTCGCCGCCGGCTTCGCATCGTGGGTCGCCGAGAGCCCGCTGACGGGCCCAGGCGGGGGAGGCTTCATGCTCGTCCACACTGGGCGGGACGACAGGACGCGGGTGCTCGACTTCTTCGTCTCGGTGCCGAGTGGACCGCGCGGCGAGCCCGAGGAGGTCTCGATTGCGTTCGACGAGTCGACGACGCAGTTCTTTCGCGTCGGGCCTGAGACCTGTGCCGTCCCCGGCATGGCCGCCGGCCTCGAGGCCGCACACCACTCGTACGGTTCGCTGCCTTGGCGCAGGCTCGTCGAGCCGGCGATCGAGCTCGCGCGCGCCGGTCTCGACGTCACCGAGGCGCAGGCGTTCCTGCACGTGATCCTGGCGCCCGTGCTGGCGAACACCCCGGCCGGCGGACTCGTCGCCGGCAAGCGGCTCGAGTGGAGCGACCTCGCCGACATGCTCGAGAAGATCGCGCGCCGCGGCGCCGCGGCGATCTACCGCGGCGAGATCGCGCGACGGATTGCCGCAACCGTCCCGGCAATCCGCCGCGCCGATCTCGAGCACTACCGCGTGATCCGCCGCCGGCCGGTGCGTGCCCCGTACCGCGGCCACGAGTTCCTCTCGAACCCGCCGCCGTCCTCGGGCGGCGTCCTGATCGCCTTGGGTCTACGCCGGCTCGAGCAGCCGGGACGCTACGGCAGCGCCGCAGCCGTTCGTCGTCTGGCCGAGACGATGGAGGCCCAGGCCCGCGCGCGTGAACGCCGCCTGACGCGGCGACTCGCGGAAGTCGGCGGGACGACGCACATCTCGGTCGCCGACGCGGCCGGAAACGCTGCGTCGCTGTCGGCGTCGACAGGCGGTGGCGGCTCCGGGGTCGTCGTCCCCGGAACGGGTATCCACCTGAACAACATGCTCGGCGAGTACGACCTGATGGTTGGGACTCCACGGCCCGGAGAGCGACTGACGAGCATGATGGCGCCCTCGCTCGTCCTCGACGGGGCGAACCCGCGGCTCGTCGTCGGCAGCGCCGGCTCGAACCGGCTGCGCGGCGCGATCATGCAGATCGTCGTCAACGTGCTCGGCCACGCGATGGACGTCGCGAATGGCATTGCCGCGCCGCGGGTCCATCTCGAGGAGGACGTTCTCCACCTGGAACCGCCGCTCGACGCGGGCCGGGTCCCGTACACCATCGTCCGCTGGCGGGACAAGAACCTCTATTTCGGCGGCGCCGCCGCCGTGGAGACCCTTCCGGACGGCAGCCTGGCCGCGGCCGGAGATCCGCGCCGGGGCGGCGTCGGCCTGGTCGTCGAGTAATCCCCCGTTCGCGCGGTCGAGCGACGGCCGCTCCGCGTCGATCCAGTCCTCGTGGCCTTCAACGTCGACCAGCGGCCGGCGACGTACACAAGCGTGCGTGCCCGCCGGCACTCGCGCCGCTCGCTCATGTTCATCGGGGCGTTCATGGTCGCCGCGTCCATCCCGTTCGTGCTCTCGCAGCGGGTGGAGGTCCCGCTCGTCGCGATCGTCCTCATCCTCGGACTCGCGACGGTCCTCTATCGCGCCGCCGAATCCGAGCTCGACCTGATGGGGCGCTGGGTGCTCGGCAACGCGTCAGAAGAGACGGTCAGCCAAGTGCTGGACACGCTTCGCGATCCGTACATCGTCATCCACGACGTTCCGCAGGAGCGCGAGGGAAACATCGACCACCTCGTCAGCGGACCAAACGGCGTCTACCTGATCGAGACGAAGTCACGCGTATACACACCGCAGCACCTCAGGAAGGCGAAGCGGCAAGCAGCGACGCTCGGCCGCCAGCTCGCCGTCTGGGTGACCCCTGTGGTTTGTCTCGCGCGCCGGGACGAGGAGCCCTTTCGTCACGACGGCGTCTGGGTGATGAGTCCCCACGCGCTCGTGTCGTGGCTCGGCGAGCAGCGCAACGAGCCCGCGCAGTTCGAGCAGCTCGCCCGCTTCGCAGACTCCCTCTAAGGCACCGCTTGCGGTGCCGCCGTCAGGGCGGAGGAGCTTTGCTTCTGCGCCCGTCTGCGTTGACCGGTCGACACGATCGAGCTCAGTCCAACCGCTACGAAGCGAACGTATCGTTGCGGCCGTGCGGGGCGACTTCCTGATCAGACGTGCCGAGCCAGGCGATGCCGCAGCGCTCGTCGACCTGGCGACCGCGGTCGGCTCGGAGTCCGGCGGCTGGCTGATCACGACGAACAACTGGCGCAGCGTGGGTGAAGAGCGCCGCTACCTCCGTTCGGTCCGCCGCTATCCGCACGCGGCCGTCTTCGTCGCCGAGGTGCCCGAGGGGGTCGTCGGGCGCCTCTCCGTGGGGCGCGATCCGCATCCTGCGAGCCATCACGTCGCCGACCTCGGCCTGATGGTGGCGGAGAGCCATCGCCGCCGCGGGATCGGCTGGGCGCTCCTGGACGCCGCGGTCGACTGGGCGCGCGTGAGCGGGGTCGACAAGCTCGAGCTGCACGTCTTCCCGCACAACAAGGGAGCGATCCGGCTCTACGAGCGCTTCGGCTTCGAGCGCGAGGGCTATCGCAAGCGTCACTACCGCCGTCCGAACGGCTTCGTCGACGCGATCCTGATGGCCTACGAGGTCAAGTAGTCGGCGAAGACCTGCATGAAGCGGATCCACGCCCGCTGCTGCCAGAGCGCGAACTCGTCGGGCGGAAGCTGTTCGAGTCCGCGGTGCTCGAGCGTCACGCGAGTCCCGCCGGCGACGGGTTCGAAGCGCACCTCGACCTCCGTTTCCAGGTCCGGCGGCAGCTGCACGTTGCGATAGGCGAAGGCGAGCCGCCGGCCGGGTTCCCAAACCGTGACCCGGCCCATCTCGTACGGCTCTCCCTCCTCGTACACCTCGAGCAGCCGGCCGTCGGCGAAGCGGATGGCAACGGCGCGCTCGGGGTCGTTCCAGCTGTACGGCCCGCGCTCGTACCAGTCGTCGATCTCGTCGGTGAAGGCGCGGAACGCCTCGTCCGGCGCCACGGGGACCTCGACGCTGCGGACGATGCTCACCGGCGCCGCTCGACGTGGCGCCGGAACGAGTCGAGCTGGCCGCCCCAGAACGTGTCGAGCCACGTCTGCAGGGTGCGAAGGCGCTCGGGCCGCAGCCGGTAGACGCGAGCGCGCGCGTCCTCGTCAAGGAGCTCGGCCTCGACGAGCCCGCTCGTGCGCAGCACGCGCAGGTGGCGGCTCATCGCTGGGGCGCTCGTCCGCACCGCGGCGGCGAGCTCTCCCGCCCGTCGCGGCCGCTCGCGCAGCAGGTCGACGACCCGGCGGCGCGTGGGGTCGGCGAGGGCGGCGAGGGTCGAATCGAGTTGCTTCACGTTTGGAAAACGATTAACGTTCTCGTTAACGATAACGAAAGAGGAGGACGATGACCAGCGTCGTGCCGATGCTCTCCTACGAGGATGTCGGGAAAGCGTCCGAATGGCTCACGAACGCATTCGGCTTTCAGGAAGTCGAGCGCTTCGAGGACGACGGCCGCGTGACGCACGCGGGTCTGTCGCATGCCGGGACGCGCTTCGAGATCGGCTGGCCGGGGCCTGCGTACCAGAACCCGAAGCACCACGCGGAGACGTGCGACGCGGCCCGCGAGTGGCTGCAGGTGCCGTGGATCGTCGACGGGGTGCTCGTCTACGTCGACGACGTCGACGCGCACTACGCGCGGGCGCGTGAGGCCGGCGCGGGAATTCTGCGCGAGCCGGAGGATCAGCCGTTCGGGCGCCTCTACTCCGCCGAAGACGTCGAGGGCCACAGGTGGATGTTCATGACCGCGTCGTGAGCGGCGAACCGTCGCACTTCGAGCTCGGCGTTCCCGACACCGACCGCGCACGCGCGTTCTACGGCGCGCTCTTCGGCTGGAAGATCGACGAGCGCGGCTGGATCGACACCGGCGGCGTACGCGGCGGACTGCACGGCGACGACCCCGAGACCGGCATCGTGCTCTACTTCACAGTGTCGGACATCCAGGCCGCCGTGCAGCGCGTGCGCGAGCTCGGCGGCGAGGCGGACGATCTCGAGGAGCCCGATGTATCCGGCTGGTACACGAACTGCCGCGACGACCAGGGCGTCGCGTTCGGTCTCCGCCGGCCGCCTGCGTAGCCTGCGCACTGCGCTCGTGCTCGCGTTTGTCGTCGTCGCCGGCTGCGGGGGGAAGGAGGCAGACGCGGACACGATCGGCCTCGCCAAGCGGGCGTACGAACAGGCGAAGGCGGCCGGCGTCGACATGTCGCGCGGGCCTTGCCTGGGCGTGATCAAGGACGACTGGGTCGCGGACGTCGCCCACGATCCGCGCCAGGACGCCGACGACGATCCTGCCAACCAGTGCGAGGCGTACAGGAACGGCGACGCGCACCACTTCGTCGAGCTCGACCCGAACGGCCAGTACATCCGCTCGCGCTAAACCCGCAAAGTGCGCACGATTTCGTCGGAGCGGGGTCTTGAAACGATGGTGCGCGATCCCATAGGTTGCCGCTTGCGCCGAGCACGGAGCGCGACTAGGACGAAGCCGATCCGGAAGACCGTACGCGCAAGCGGAAAGTCAGCCGGATCAGTGGACGAAAGCGCAACCGGCTCGGCGAATTTTTTTGGTCCGATTCAGCTCTCCGAGGCCACGGGGTTCGAGAGCAGCCCGATGCGCTCGATCTCGATCTCGACCGTGTCGCCGGGCTGCATCGAGATCTGCGGCTCGCGGAAGACGCCGACACCTGCCGGGGTGCCCGTGAGGATCAGGTCGCCCGGCTCGAGCGTGAAGACCGAGGATGCGTGCGCGACGACGTGCGGCACGTCGTGGATCAGCTGTGTCGTGTTCGAGTCCTGGAGCGTCTCGCCGTTCAGGCGCTGTACGATCCGCAGCCCCGACGCGTCGCCGAGCTGGGCGACGGGCACGAGCGTAGGCAGGAGCGGGCAGAACGTGTCGAAGCTTTTCGCGCGCAGCCACTGGCCGTCGGCGCGCTGGAGGTTCCGCGCGCTGACGTCGTTCGCCGCCGTGTAGCCGGCCACGAGCCCGAGTGCATCGTCCGGTGCGACGCGACGGCCGGAGCGGCCGATCACGACCGCGAGCTCGGCCTCGGAGTCTGTGTGCGTCGACTCGCGCGGGAGCACGATCGGCTCGCCCGGGTCGAGCAGCGCGCTCGCGAACTTCGCGAACAGCAAGGGCTCCGCGGGCGCCGGCGTTCCCTGCTCCTCGGCGTGGTCGCGGTAGTTGAGACCGACGCAGATGATCTTGCCCGGCGCATCGATTCCGAAGCGCTCCTGCCAGAGCGCGCGAATGCTCACAACCGCCCTCCTGCGTTGAGGACGCTCACGCGAACGCCTCCTGCAGCCGCTCGAGCCCGAGCTCGAGCGTCTCGTCCGTGATCGCGAGCGAGAGCCGCGCCCAGCCGGCTCCGCGCGTGCCGAAGCCCTCGCCCGGGGCGACCGCGACGCGGTGCTCGATCAACAGCACGTCAGGCGTCGTTCCCTCCGGGAGCTCGATCCAGACGTAGAACGTGCCCTCGCTGACCGCGCGGACGGGCAGCGCCTCGAGCACGCGGTCACGCCGCGACTGATAGCGCAGGCGGCGTTCCTCGACGGACTCCTGCCAACCGGTCAGCGCCGCGATTCCGGCTTCCTGCACCGCACGGAAGACTCCTGCGCGCGAATGGTCCTGGAGCAGGTTGATCCGCTCGACGAGCTCGGCGTTGCCGACGACGAACCCGAGCCGCCAGCCGGCCATCCCGTACGACTTCGACATCGAGAACATCTCGACGCCGACCTCCTTCGCGCCCTCGTGCGCGAGAAAGCTCGCCGGGCGGAAGTCGTCGAAGACGAGGTCGCCGTAGGCGAAGTCGTGGACGATCACGGCGCCGGTCTCGCCGGCGTACCGGATCGCCTCGTCGAACGTCCCGGCGGGGACGCAGACGGATACCGGGTTCGACGGAAAGTTGACGAAGAGCGCCGCGACGTCTTTGCGCGCAGCCGTCGCGAAGTCGGGCCTCCAGCCGGCCGCGGGGTCGAGCGCGATCGTCTCGAGCCGCGCGCCGGCGAGCGCGACCCCGGATGGGTAGTCGGGATAGCCGGGGTCCGGGAGCACGATCGTCTCGCCGCGCTCGGCGGTGACGAGCGCGAGCTCGACGAGCGCGGTCTTCGTGCCCGGGACGACGGCGACTTCCGCCTCCGGGTCGAGCTCGACCGCGTAGACGTCACGGTAGCGCTGTGCGATCGCCGCGCGAAGCTCGGGCAGCCCGCGGAACGGCGGGTAACCGTGCGCGCGCGGGTCTGCGGCGGCGCGCTGCGCCGCCTCGATCACGTGCTCCGGCGGTCCGACCTCGGGATTCCCGCGTCCGAGGTCGACGAGCGGCTCGCCTTCCAGCGCCGCGGCCGCGGCGACGCGGCCGAGGAGCGCCATGAAGTACTGCTGCGGAAGCCGCTCGAGCCGGTCTGGACGCCGCTGCACCCGGCGATCGTATTTCGAGACCGCTCCCACCCCGCGCGCAGTGGCAGCGCGTCGCCGCCACCTTTCGTTCAGTCCCGAACTCGCCGTTCGGAGAGCTCCGCCACCTGCGCGATCGCTGTCCCCTGACGGACGCACTCGGTGCCGCCGCTCTCCAGCGAGCGGGCGAGCGCCTCGAGCACGTTCACGACCGAGGCGCCCTGGCGCCCTAAGCTGTGCTCGACCGTTGTCCGCACCGCCGTGAGGAAGTACTCGCACTCACGGTGGAGCGGGTCGTTCCAGCCGCCGAGGACGCTGTCGTCGTAGATCTGCGTCTGGACGACCGCAGGGCCGTTGCTCCTCCGGGCACGCTCGTGAACGAGCAGGCGGTGCTCGAGGTCGGTCTCGTCGAGCACCGCCAGCCGCTCAGAGCCCACGACCGTGAGGCGCCCCACGCTGCGGGGCTCGAGCGACGAAGCATGGAGGTGGGCGCAGATGCCAGACGCGAAGCGCAGGTGGCAGAAGACGACGTCGACCGGCCCGTCGCCGACGTACGACTCGCCCCGCGCCCAGACCTCGATCGGCTCGTCGCCGAGCAGGTGCTGGACGACAGGGACGTCGAGCGCGGCGACGGCCCAGAGCGCGTCGATGCTCTCGTACAGGTTCCGGTGGCGGCCTGCGTACAGGTAGTTCACGTCGCCCAGACGCCCGAGCTCGATCAGGTCCTTGAGACGCTGAACCGACGGCTCGAAGAGCAGGTCGCTGCCCGCGAGGAGCCGCAGGTTGCCCTGTTCCGCGAGCCGAGCCAGGTCGTCCGCGTCCGCGCCGTCGACGGTCATCGGCGAGCGCGTGAGGACGTGCTTGCCGGCCTCCAGGGCTCGCCGCACGAGCTCCGTACGCGACTTGAGCGGGGTTGCGACGACAACCGCGTCGAGCATCTCGTCCTCGAGCAGGTCCGCGACGCGATCGGTTCGCCGGGCGAACGGCGGCACGAGCCGCGTGCGCCGAGGCACGTCGCCGGCGCCGTCGCAGAGCCAGCGGAGCTCGGCGCGCGGCAGCTCGCTGAACACGCGGGCAACGCGGATGCCCCAGTCGTCCAGCCCAGCGACGCCGACGCTGACCGGTGTCCTCACCGCTCCGCCGTCTGGCGCGCGAGCGGTGCCAGGAGCACGAGCTGCAACACGGCGGCGGGGGTGAACGGGAAGGCGACGCGCGTCAGCGGAGCCCTCGGCTCGAGCCAGCCCACTATTTCGCCTCCTGCTGCAGCGCGAGTCTTTGACATCCGGCGCGGGCGCGACCAGATGTAGGTCGCGGGCAGGTCCTCGGAGCGGCCGTCGAACTTGGAGTCGAGCAGCGGATGCCACATCTTGTCGAGGGCGCGCCGGCCGGAGGACCGCCGAAGCCAGGCTTACAGCGGCACGTCATCGAGCGGCTCGTACCGGTTGATGAGCTGGCAGCGCGCGAGGAACGCGCATTCAGGCAGCCCCCGAGGGACCCCTGCGCCACTGGCGGAGCTGGAAGCCGCACGTTCCACTTTGAGGTACTCCCTTCGAATTGCCGCAGGCGACGACGTACACCGTCAGGCCCGACACTATGAACGTGGCCGCCCGAGTTGTAGACCAGGAGACGAAACCGTCCCTGGGTCGGGGCACCTAGCCCTTCGAGGGGGAAATCGCCGCTTGGCCGGACAGTCGTCAAGTTCCTGCCAGGTCGCAGGCTCGGAAGGGGGCGACCCCTAAAACGCGGAGCCGATGACGATCACGCTCGTCAGTCCCTCTTCAGAATGACTGTCGGGCGGTGCGACGAGCCACGTCGTGAGCGGCCGGTTCCCGATCGTGGACAGGCTCGACAAGGTCACGCACAGGTCGTTGGTCACGCCGACAAGGGCTCGTATCTTCGCGGGCGTCGCAATAACGAGCCTCCGGCCACTTCCGACGTCGGCCACGACCGTGTCGCCGCACGGTCCTTGCTCGAGCAAGAACCAGCGCCCGTCCTCGAAGCGAATCGGCTGTGCCGAGGGCGAGAAGTTCGTCCGGCGCGGCTGCCTCTCGCCGAAGTCCCAGCGGTACCAGCCGCGCCCGATGGCGTAGTACACCGCTCCCGCGGAAGAGGGGACGAGATCGGGCTGGGGATCGTTCGCGACCCGGACGACGTCGGTCCGAGGCGCTGCAAATCCGCGGCGAACGACGAACGACGGCTGTGGGCCGATCGCGCCGCGATCGAACACCACGCCCCGATCGGCGAGGGTCACGCCATCGATCCGATAACACCGCCCCCGATCACACCCGGGAAGGTCGGCAGCAACCGATTCCTTCCCGGTCGCCATGTTGCGGGTGAGCACGCGCTGGCGGTCGCCGTCTTGTTCTGCCCACGCGACGAGATCACCGCGCGAAGCGAACGGAGCGAGCAACCGGGAGGCGAGGACCAACCGGCGCCGGCCGTCTCGGCTGAGTCCGATGAGCCGCGCGGGGATCGTCGCCGTGACATAGACAACCCACGCCGGTGTCGACGCGAGTGCGTACTGAGACGCGATGTTGCGGGCGAGAATGCGCGTGCGCCCACTGCGCAGATCTCGCTGTACGAGCAGAGGCGCCTCTCCCTCTTCCGTCCTGATCGTCTCCCAGACGAGGTACCGGCTGCCCATTGCCACCGCGCTCGGAACTCTTCCGCTGATCTCGAGGCTGTTGCGACGCTGCTCCAGCACGAGCGCGCCCGGTCGTTGTGGAGCAGATCGGGTCGGCGCCTCCACGGCTGCGGTAGCCGGCGTTGCAACGTCGCGACCGGGCCGCGTCTGAGTCAGTAGGGCGACCGCCACGACCAGCCCCGCGAACAGAAGCAGTTCGGCGACGACGTTCCGGAACAGACCCGAAGCCGACCGCGCGAGCGCCGGAATGATCCGATAGCGGTTGATCCAGCCGATCGAAGCCAGGAGCCCGAGGATCGCCGTCTTCGCGATCAGCAATCGGCCGTAGCTCGTACTCCAGAGCTGACCGACCGCCCCGAGCTCGGCGAACGCTCGGAGCAAGCCGGTCGCGCCAAGGACGAGCACGGATCCGAACGCGAGCGCGGAGAATCTACGGACGAGATGCTCGCCGGCCTCGGCGCGTCCGAGTGCAAGCGCGAGCGCGAGCAGACCGCCGAGCCAGAGTGACGAGGCGGCGACGTGGAGGAGATCTATCGGAAGCTCCAGGCGTGGGCGTCCTGGATCGAGCGCGTGGCCCGCGATCGTCGGCGTCGGCAGGAGCACGAGGGCGGCAAGCCATCCAGCGGGTGAGACACGCCGGTGACGCCACGCCACGGCCGTGATCGCAGCGCCCGCCGCTGCGACGATGACAGCAGCGCCGACGGCAAGGCCGAAGCGCGTCTCGAGCGACGTCTGCTCGACCAGAATCGCCCCGCCGGCGACGACGAAGAGGAACGACACGAAGAGGAGCCGCAGCGGAGGCTCGGTCTCCCGAGGCGTGGCGAGCCTGAAGAGGGCGCTTCCGCAGGCAGCGAGGATCCCCGCGAAGAAGAACCAGCGCGCGAGGATTGCGAGGGGACGCTCTTCGCTCGGCGCCGCGAACGCCGGCTTTGGCGGCGGTCGCCCGACGCCGACGCCGAACGTCGTGACACCGGCGATGGGATGTCCGTCGTCGGAAAGGGCTCGCCACAGGATCGTGTAATCGCCCCGGGGAAGCCGTGCGCGCAGCGGGATGATGAGCTCACGTCCTCCAACGACACGAGGGGGAGCGCCGAGAACCGAGCCGTCACCGTTCCGGACAGCTCTCATCCCGCCTTGCGCGCGTACCGCATCGTCGAAGAAGAGGCGAACAACCGACGGTGGAGCAGCCAGCAGCGCGCCATTCGGCGGATCGGAAAGGACCAGCTCCGCATGTGCGAGCGCGGACGACGGAGTCGCAAGCGTTGCAGCAGCCGCGAGGCCGAGGATCCTCCGCCCCCTCACGCTACGAGTATTCCTGTGCCTGCGGGCGCAGGTTCCGCCTCGGGCCGCTATCGCCGGTACGTCCGTGCCGTCTCCGGCCGGCGGTCGAGTCCCCGCCGCGGGGAGGTGGTCGTCAGGGCGACGCTGCAGATTCGGAAGCGGCGGACTGGGTAGCGCCGCTCACCCCGAACCCGTCACAGCATCTTCCGTCGAAACCCGAGCGCGATGGCGTGAGGCAAGTTTCGGGCGCCGAGCTTGGCCTCGATCGCCCGCCGCTGCGTCGCGATCGTGTGATGCGACTTGACGAGCCGCTCCGCGGTCTCCTGGGCCGACAGTCCTTCGGCCGCAGCGCGCAGCACCTCGAGCTCAGGTTCAGATAGTGGCTTTCCAGACGAGCCTGCGAGAGAATCTGGGATGCTCGGGGTTCGCTGCAGCCGTGGCGTTCCGCGATTTCGGAGACAGTGTGGCCGGCGGTGTGCAGGCCGAGCATTTCGCGTTCTCGGTGCGGGAGGCAGCGAATCGCGTCGATGAGTTCGCCGAATTCGGCACCGACCGCGGGCTCCAGCGAGAGTGGATCCGGTATGACGTCCATCAGCGTCAGATTCTGGTTGCCGGGAGCGGCCGCCTGCAGTGACAAGTTTGCATTCCCGACCGCTTCACTGTGGTTGACCTGGGGCGAGCGGCGAAGCTCGTCCAAGACCGCACCCTTGACCCGCGAGTACGCGTAGCTCGCGAAGGGCACGCCGCGTCTCGAGTCGTAGCGTTCCGCGGCCTCGATCAAACCGACGGTCCCTGCCGAAACAAGGTCGTCGACGTCGAGGGCCGAGGCGCGCGGCCGCAGCCCGTAGACGATGCTGCGGACAAGCGGGAGGTGACGCAACACCCTCTCGTTACGACTCCTCCCGCGCGTGGGCGACCTGTGCTGGGGGGTCATGGAGCGCCCAGTCGCGGGTGGACTGGCCTTTCGCGTTAACCGTCGGCGGGCATTCATACCAGTCGTGGCGGACAGAAACCTCTTTAGTCGAGCCTCTCTCGGCGCCCCGGCGGCGCCGGCGGCGCCGACGAATACCAAAAACGAGGGATTAACCAGCAGCAGGCTCACCCGATTATGTGGGATCATGAGGAGGCCGGGCCTGGTGATGCGGCCCCCGAGCATCGGCTACGACTTCAGTCCACCAGCGAGTGGAGAACCGATGCGACGGCGACAGAACAGGCTGCTGCGTTTCTCGGCCCTGGCGTCCATCACGCTTGCCGCGGGCACGATCACCGGCCCGGCGGCGCCGTCGTACCGCCCAGGCCACGGTGTCGCGCGTGCCGCCGCCGTCGCGGGCGCCGCCACCACCGCATACGCAGTTCAGCCGGTCGCCGATTCGTACGTCAACTCGATGAAGCCTCGCGCCAACTATGGACAGGCGACGAGGCTGAAGGCGGAACGGTCGCCTGTGCTCCGCGGCTACCTTCGGTTCGATCCTCGCAACCTTGTCGGCGCAGTCACACGTGCGACGCTCCGCCTCTATTCGACGTCGAAGTCGAGCATCGGCTACGACATCCGCGGCGTCGCCGACAACACCTGGCAGGAGTCGACGATCTCGTACGGCAACGCGCCGACGGTTTCCGCCACCGCAGTCGGATCGTCGGGTCCATATCGCGTCGGTAGGTGGACGAGCGTCGATGTGACGTCCCTTGTCGGCGCGGGCGGACCGGTCAGTTTCGCGCTCACGACCTCGAGCGAAACGATCCTCAGCATCGCGAGTCGTGAGTCGGGCAGCACGAGCCCCACCCTCGTCGTCGAGACCGACGCCGTTCCCGACACCACTCCCCCGACGGCGCCCGGCAATCTCGCTGTCACCGCAGTCACGACGAGCAGCCTCTCCATCTCGTGGGCCGCCTCGACCGACAACGTCGGAGTCGCCGGCTACGACGTCTACGCCGACAACGGCTACGCCGGCGACGCGCGCACGGGAAGCACGACCACGACGAGCTACACGGTCAGCAGTCTGAGCTGTGGCACGAGCTACACGATCAGCGTTGCGGCGTTCGACGGCTCGGGCAACTACTCGTCGCCGACGTCCCTGATCGCGGCGACGAGCCCGTGCCCCGACACGGTCGCACCGACCACTCCCACCACCCTGATCGCCACCGGCGCCACGCCCTCGAGCATCTCACTCTCGTGGGGTGCCTCGTTCGACAACGTCGGCGTGAGCGGCTACGACGTCTACAAGAACGGCAACAAGGTCGCGTCGACCGTGGGAACGACCTACGCCGTCGGGAGCCTCAGCTGCGCGACGACCTACACCCTCGGCGTGGCCGCCTACGACGCCGCCGGCAATCATTCGCCCGTTACGACGGTGAAGGCCGCCACGACCGCCTGCGCCGGCGATGCGCTGCCGCCGACGGCGCCGACGAACCTGACGGTCACGGCCACGGGCGCGACGACCTTGTCGCTGTCGTGGTCGCCGGCGACGGACAACGTCGGCGTTACCGGCTACGGCGTCTACGTGAACGGGAGCAGGGTCGCCTCCGTCGCGGCGACGGCCTACACCTTCGGCGGACTCACCTGCGGAACGAGCTATGCGTTGGGCGTCGATGCGTACGACTCCGCTGGAAATCGCTCCACGAAATCCTCGTACAGCGCCTCGACGAGCGCCTGCGCGACCGCGACGACACCGCAGATCAAGTACCGCTTCGCATACTCGAACCGGCTCGACCAGGCTCTGATGCCGCAGTACGGCTACAACCTGGTCGACGTCACAACGAAGAGCGAGGCCGACGCGACGCCGGCGGGGACGCTCGGCCAGGTGTGGCTGTACGACTACAACAACACGACCTGCAGCTGGGAGAAGGACGACACATACATCAGGAACACGGTGTCGCCGATGGCCGACGACCCGAAGGTGGCCGGGTTCTACTTCGCCAACGAATCGGATCCAATCAAGTGCCCGAACGCGATCCAGCAGCATAAGGCCCGAAGCGCCTTGATCAAGTCGCTCGCTCCGAACAAGTACACGATCCTCGCCGTCGACTCGAATTGGCGCGACCGGTTTGCGACTCAGGTGCCGATGTGGAAGGGCGCGGCCGATTATCTCGTCTACAACCCGTACATCTGCTACGTGGGGAAGCCGTGCGACTTCGCCTGGCTCGACACGGTGCTCAAGGCGGCCGAGGCGAACGGCAATCCCTACTTCATCGCGCTCCAGGCGTTCGCGGAGGGCAACGAGTGGCGTTGGCCGACGCCCGACGAAGAACGGCAGATGCTCAACCGGCTCAAGGACCCGAACCTGAGCCTCCTACGCGGCTACATGACCTTTAGCTGGAACTGGAACAACGACCCGCTGCTCAACCACCCAGACGTCCTGCAGGTGATCAAGGACTTCAACGTGAGCACCAGTAGCAGCACTCCGGCAGACACCAGCGCCCCGACCACACCCGGAGCGTTGAGCGTCACCGGCGCGACGAGCACATCGCTGTCGGTTTCCTGGAGCGCGTCGAGCGACAACGTGGGCGTCGCCGGCTACGGCGTCTACCGCAACGGGGCAGTAGTCGGGTCGAGCGCGGCGACGAGCTATAGCTTCGGCGGTCTCACCTGCGGCACCAGCTACACGCTTTCCGTCGACGCCTATGACGCCGCTGGCAATCGCTCGGCGCAAGCGTCGCTCATCGCGGCCACGAGCGCCTGCCCCGACAACGTCGCGCCGACCGCTCCGGCCAACCTCGCCGTCACGGCGGTCGCTGCCACCAGCGTCTCTGTTTCCTGGGGCGCCTCCCTCGACAACGTCGGCGTGGCCGGTTACGACCTCTTCCGAAACGGCACCAAGGTCGGGACGATCGCCGGCACGAACTACACCTTCGGCGGACTCGCCTGCGGCACCAGCTACACCCTCGGCGTCGAGGCGTACGACGTGGCCGGCAACCGTTCGACCCGGGCGTCGGTCGTCGCTGTGACGAGTGCGTGCGCCGCCCCCTCGGATACGCAGGCGCCTACCGCGCCGACGAACGTGGCCAAGACGGGTGCGACGGATACGACTATCTCGATCTCGTGGTCGCCCTCGTCCGACAACGTCGGCGTCACCGGCTACGACGTCTCCTCGAACAGGACGAAGGTCGCCAGCACCGCTGCGACGAGCTACACGTTCGCCGGACTGACTTGTGGGACGAGTTACACGCTCGGCGTCGAGGCCTACGACGCCGCCGGCAACCGCTCCACCCGCTCGACGCTGACGGCGTCGACGAATTCCTGCGCACCCGCGGCCAGCGATCCGGTTATCACTGCCGCCGGCGACATCTGCTCCTCTCCGACCGACTGCGCGGGTACGGCAGCGCTCATCGACGCGATCGCGCCGACGCGCGTGCTGACGGTCGGCGACAACGCCTATCCCGACGGCTCGAGCTCCGACTACGCCAATTACTACGAACCGAACTGGGGACGGTTCAAGGCGAAGACGAGCCCGGCGCCGGGGAATCACGATTACCACACGGCCGGCGGAGCCGGGTACTTCGGCTACTACGGCTCGCAGGCGCCTGCCGCGTACTACTCCTTCGACATCGGCTCCTGGCATCTGATCTCGCTGAACGGCGAGATCGGGATCTCGGCCGGCTCTGCGCAGGAGACATGGCTGAAAAACGACCTCGCCGCCCATCCGGCGAAATGCACCCTCGCCTACTGGCACGAGCCGCGCTTCTCCTCGGGCGCCGAGCACGGCAGCGACTCGTCGTTCGATCCGTTCTGGCAAGACCTCTACGCCGCAGGCGTGGACGTCGTCCTGAATGGACACGACCACCAATACGAGCGCTTCGCGCCTCAAAGCCCGAGTGGAGCGGCCGATCCGAACGGCATCCGCGAGTTCATCGTCGGCACCGGCGGCGCCAGCCACTACACGTTCAGCGCGCCGATCGCGAACAGCGAGGTGCGGGACAACACGAGCTTCGGCGTGTTGAAGCTGACGCTGCACTCGGCGAGCTACGACTGGCAGTTCGTCCCCGTAGCGGGCGCCAGCTTCAGGGACTCAGGCTCCACCACCTGCCACTAATCCGTGGCGCCCGGCGGGCGCTCGTCGCGGGCCTGATTCAGTGCACGTCCGCGCTCGCCAACGCGGGTTGGTCCAAGGCAGATCGACGGCTGGATCGGCTCACCCACCAGAAGAACGTCACGAGCGCGAACGCAGTCGTCGTGTAGGCGACGGCGGATGCGATCGCGGCGCCGACCGCTTCGAATCGCGGAATGAGGAGGAGGTCGAGCAGGACCGTCATCGCGAGCCCGGCGGCCATCGCCAGCGAGTTGAGGCCGGGCCGCCCGACGCCGTAGAGGAACCCGGTGATAACGCCGGCGACGCCGTCAAGCGCGAGTCCGAAGAGGATGATGCGCGTCGGCGTCACCGCTGAGGCGAAATCGGAGCCGTAGAACTCGGGAATGACGAATCCGGCCGCGAGCCACAGCGGAACGAGCACGGACGCCGATACGAAACCGAATTTCGGGATCAGCTTGCGGGCCTTCTCCGCTGCCTGCGCACGCCCTTCCTTCGCGAAGGCCGGATAGAAGACGTACTGCAGCGCCATGCCCAGGATCCTGATCAGCTCCGCGAACTTCGACGCGACGGCATAGACGCCCAGCACCGCCGGCCCAGCCAGGACGCTCAGCAGGATGAAGTCCAGCCGCAGGTTCAACAGGGACATGACGCCTCCGACCTGTCCGCGCAGCCCGTAGGAGGCAATGCGGCGAGCGAGCGACGGCGAAGGTCGCGTGATCCTCCGAAAGAAGCGCCTACGCGCAAGGCGCGTCCACGCGAAGGAAGCGGTCAGGGAATCGGCGAGCAGGAGCGCGCCGACGACCGCTGCGAAGCCGGTGACACCGAGGGCCCAAAGCGACGCGTACGCCGGCAGGAACATGAACTGCTCCGTGAAGATGATCGCGTTCGAGCCGGCAAGGTCGTCGCTCCCCTGGGAGCAGGCCTTCGCCGTGATCACGATCAACCGGCTCAGGACCGCGACGCCGGCGAGCATGACGAGACGTTGGGGGAGATCGGAGAAGACCAGCGGCCCGGTCAGCGGCGCCGACACGATCCACAACGCCGCCCCGACCGTCCCACCGACGATCGCGATCGCCACCAGGGTAGAAGGCAGTCGCGGATCGTCGCGGTCGGGCCCCGCCAGAAAGTACGGTGTGGCGACGGGCAGTCCGGAGGAGGCGATCGTGCCGACCAGACCCGGGAGCACGTGGAGGAGGGCGTAGACGCCCACGGCCGCCGGGCCGCTGTTCCGCGCGAGCATCAACGTCGCACCGAACACGCAGACGAGCGCTGCGACGCGGGCGGCAACGTTCCCCAGCAAGACGTTGTGGCGGCTGTCCCGCAGGTGCCGCAACCGCATCACTCCCTCCCCCAGATCGAGATGGCAGCGACGAAAGCGAAGAGCGCCCAGATGTGCCGAACGTGGAGGAGCTCGTAGACGACGGCTGCAACGAGCGTCCCCGCAAGCGCGCCCACCAGCGCATTCGGCCGGACGACAATCGCACCGAAGCCTCGGGCGAGCCGTGCTCTCGTCACGAACAGACCCCGGAGCGCGAGGCTGCAGACGAGTAGGAGCACGCCGACGAACCCGATCGGCCCTCGCTCGATCAGCGCCGCGAAGTAGTCGTCGTGCGCCTCCTTGATGAGCGGCGCCTGCTCCCGACTCAGTCTCGGCTTGGTCGATACGGGCCCTTCGCCAAGCGGGCTGCCGCGCTCGTACAGCTGGATGCTCTCGTGCAGCAGGCTTTCACGCTGCCCGGCACTGTCGGGGCTGCGGCCGATCCCCTGGCGGAGGAAGGCGTACCGGCTCTCGTGCGCCGAGGCCTGGATCTCGGCGAGGCTGATGTTCGAAGCGACCGTGTAGCCGCAGAGCACCGTCGCGACCAACGCGGTGACCGCGGGCGCCACACCGTACCGGCGGTAAATACCGAGTACGGTCGCGATCACGGTGCCGACGACCACTGCGACCATGCCGCTGTTCGAGCCGGTGGCCGCGATCGCCGCTAACAACAGCGTATAAGCGCCGAATCGCGCGGCGCGATTGATCGGCCGCCGCGTCGCCCACATGATCATCATCGAGATGAAGAAGTAATTCGCCGCGTAGCTCGGATCGGCCAACGTGAGCTGCAGCCGGGTGCCCTGACGTTCGGTCTGGCCGGTCAGCAGCGTCGAGCCTGTCGCGAGGCCGATGAACGCGATGATCGCCCAGCCGATCGCGCTGTACGCCCAGGTCGCGAGGAGAAGCCTCAGGTTCGCGGCCGAGTGGCTGATGTTCGCCACGGCCCAGCACCAGAGGATCAACACGAGGTCCTGGAAGAGCGCGACGACTCCTGCCTCTGGCACGGAGCCCACCAGGCCGGCCACGGCTCCGCCGATAAGAATCAGAGCCACCGGAATGAGGAATGGGAAACGCCACCGGAACCCGACGGTCGCCGCCCAGAGAAGACAGACGCTGACGGCGGCTGCCATGAAGAGGTCGATCGGGGCGGTATTCGCGGGGCCCTGGGGGACTGCGAGTGGCAGCATCGCAACCGCGAGGCCGGTCGCCACCACAGCCAGGCGTTCGCCGGCCAGCCTCCGAGTGGAGACGAGCTCGATGACCTCGCCCGGTCGACGGCGAACTGCGGAGGGTGCGGCCGCGCTGATCACGAGCCCGCCGCGATCGCCGCGTCGTCCGCGTGGAAGCACGTACCGCCCGGCGCGCCACCGATCCAGGCGTTGAGGTCGAGCGTCGAGCCGGGAGACGCCGCGGCGTAGGTGAGGAACCGAGTGACCATACGCCTAGAGGCCATCCTCACCTGCCCGCGGCGGCCGCTCCGATGCGAGGCGTCGAAACAGCTCGAGGTGGAGCCTGGCGAAGACGTCATCGTCGGCAAGGGCGGCGACCTCGGCGATCCCGGCCAGCGCCGCATCCTGCCAGCTCGCCGGCGACGCTCCGAGTCGCGCCAGGCCTTCGCGGAGGAAGCGTCGGAAGAGCTCCGGGAACCACCCTGCCCCGTCGAGGGCGTACGCCACGCCCGCACCCCAGTCGCCGGCGCGCAGCACCCGATGGCCGGGAACGCGGCGACCTGCCCTGGTGCGACGGTCGAGGAAGAGGGCGTACATCAGGGCGAAGCGCACGAGATCGCGGATCGGTTCGCCGGAGCTTGCGCCGGCTTCCCAATCCACGACGCCCGTCACCCGGCCGCCCGCGAGGAGCACGTTGCCGACCCAAAGATCCCCGTGAACCGCCGTGCGCGGAACGGTGTTCCGCCGCAGCCTGGCGTGGATCGTCGCCAGCCGGTCGAGATCGTCAGGTAGTCCCGCCTCGCCGGAGTAGCGGCTTGCGAGAGCGGACGCCACCCCGGCGTCCATGTCCAATGGACCAGGTTGTCGCGCCGTCCGCCGCTGAAGCTCGGCGACCCACCGTCCGATCGCCGCGAAGTCCGCGGCCACGCGCGCCGGCCTCGCCGTGTGGCGCCACCGCAGGTACGACGTCTTCATCGGCAGGCCTTCGACAGCGGTCATCACGAGTCCCCTGCGTCCTTCGAACTCGATGATGTCGACCAGGCGGGGGATCGTCTCGGACAGCCCCGGTCCGAGCCCGTTCAACTCGACCAGCACCCGCCCCTCTACCTCGACCGCCTGCGCCGCCGCGGCCGTGGTCGGGACCTTGATCGCGAGCAGCGGGCGGCCGGTGGCCGGGGAGACTAGGAGGACCGTGATCTTGGCGTTCGGATTCTTCGAGGCGCACACGACCAGCGAGCGAAGCCCCGAGTCGCGCACGTACTCCCACAGTGGGCGTCGATCCGGCGCCGCCTGACCGACGAGCTCCGGGAACGTCTCCCTCGCGGCGGCGGCGGAGATCACGTCCGCCTCCCGACGACGACGCGCCCGGGTGCGATCCTACGGATCAGTCGCCACGGGCTCAGCGCGCGGAGCAAACCCAAACACGCCTCGATCGGGGTCGAGAACGGCGTCCGGGGTGGCGTGACCAAAACGGTCTTGACGAAGACCTCGATCGTCGAGGGCGCATCCTCGACCAGGTACGCCGGGGACCCGGCGGAGGGGAAGGCGAGGTACTCGCGCTCGAGCTGGATTCCCGCGTCGGCCGCGAAACGCCTGCACCGCCTGATCGCACCCGGCGCGGAGGCACAGAGTACGACGGGCGTGCCGGGTGGAACGCCGCGAACCGTCGGCGCCTGGAGGTGGCGCTTCGTCGCCGACCGAGCAAGGTTCACCCGCACTGCCCCCGCGGGGCTGACCGCCAGCCAGTTGTTTCGCCACCGCTCGTTCGAAATCACCGCGCACCCCGTCAGTTCAAGACCGCGAACGGGCGAAGCCTCGCGACCGGGCGCACGATGTCCTCGTCGCGCAGGATGTTGAGTGCTTCGTCGACGCCGCGATTGTCGAGGTGCTCGACCTCCGTCGGACCGCCGTTCGAGTAGTTGAACCGCAAGGTCGAGCGGCCGTGCGGATCCCGCCCCGACAACCCCGCCTCGGCGAACTGCTTCACCGTCGTCCCCGCGCCGTGGGACGCCGAGTACAGGCTCTTGTGCGCTCCCTCTCCCGCGACGCAAAGGAAGGACGAGGTGCGGCTCGTGCCCGGGACGAGGACCGGTTGGCCGATCTTCGCGAAAACGGGGTGGTGCGTCATTCGCGACGCCGGGTATGCGCGCGCAGCGTTGTGCCGATGGACGATCGCGCGCTCGCCCTCGATCTCCTCTTCGTAGATCGAGTTGTGCGGCGAGTCGACGATCAGCCGGCTCCCGGTCGTTCCGAACGATTTCCGCAGCAGCGCGGTGAGGACCGCGTACGTCGAGAGCCGGAAAGCGAACCCGTAGTTCATGGCCATCAGGTTGGCGAGCATGAGTCGCTCGCCCTCGACTCCTGCGCGCTCGATCGGCAGCGCACCGCGTGCGAAGTAGAGCCCCGTCCTGAGCCTCAACTCCTCGAGCGAGCGGGCCCGGGCGAGGTGGTAAAGGGGCTTCTGGAGCGCCATTTGGACACGCAGCGGCCGCGTATATCGCTTGCGCGCGCCGAAGAGGACGCCCAGTTGGCCCGGCAAGGTCCCGCCCCCACCGTGGTACTGAAGCGTCACCTGGCCGGACTCGACGCCGAGCAGCCTCGCCGCCTCGGAATCGAGTATCTCCTCCACCTGCTGGAGCTCGATGAAGTGGTTGCTCCGACCGATCGTCCCGAACCTGATTCGGGAAAGCTGCTTGATCAGCCAGGGCAGCTCGTGCCGGATCCGCTCGACGCCGCCGTACGGATCGATGTCGAGCCGGCCGCCTTCCTCGATGCCGCTAAGGGCGGTCGGATCGAGGCCGAACTTCGCGGCGGCGAACTCTGCTCCCTCGGCGGCGCACGCAACGACCTCGTCCGGCGTCAAGTCGCGGCGGTACGTGGGAGGGTACGGCAGCCGTTCGCGCACACGGCCGTAGAAATCGATCACGCCTTCCGTCGTTGGGCGTTCCATGTCGAGCGCGACGAGCGCCATGCCGCAGTTGAGCGAGCAACACGTCAGCGTCGTCTGGATCGTGTGCCGCGTCGCGACGGCGATGCTGGAGGGCATCTCCTTGTCGTCTTTCAGGTGGAAGTCCGGCAGCACGGCCGCCGGTGCGGCCAGCTCTGTCTGCGCAATGCCCTCCCGGAGCACCGCCAGCGCCAGGGGATCAGCCGGCGAATCGTCGCTCTCGAAGACCCGAATGGCCGGCCGCGTGGAGTCCTCCCCGGCCTCGAAGAGAAGAGGTGCGACGCTCATGCCGCGACCTCGACGGCGCCGAGCAGCTCGGAAAGGCGGGCATCACGCCTGCGGCCGAGCGCGAGCGAGAAGCAGGACAACTTGGTCGCGAACGCCGACGCAACCTCGGTGATCGGCGGATGGGCCGGGCCGAGGCCGGTGCCGGCCGCCAGCGTCGCCGCGAACGCCCAGTAGCGGCGCAGCTCCCCCGCCATGTAGGTACTCGTCACAAGCGAACGGGCTGCGCCTTCGGGGCTGCAGGCCGAAACGGATGCATGATCGAGCGGCCCGCGCTCCAGCACGACGATGCAGTCGGGCACAAGCGAGTCCGCCCGGTGTGGCAGCGGGCTTTCGTGTCGGCCGTGAGGCATGCGGCGTCCGCTGCCGCCTTCAACACGGATCGGCTCGACGAGACCCCAGACGGTCTTCCCGTCACCCACTGCGAGATTGTCGGCAGTCGCCTGTCCGCCGGCAGCGAGTTCCGAAAGGAGGAGCGTCGACCGGCCGACGCCGCTCTGAGCCGTTACGAGGGGCGTCGACCCGCCGGCGACGCAAGCGGAGGCGTGCAGCGGCGCCCGCCCCCGCGTCCCCGCCCACCACAGGACCGGGTACTGCATGAGAACGGCGCGCGCGAGCAGGTGGAAACGGGATCGCAACACGCGCGCAGCGGTTCGCTCTCGTGCGGGCGGACGCCAGCGATACGTCAATTCGGCGTGGTCGGCCGTATCCCTGAGGTGCAGGTCGAAGCCGGACGTGCAGGCGTTCTCGACCACGACCTCGCCGCGCCGGCGCCAGGCGCCGCGCGACAGCAGCTCCCATCCGTGCGTCTCGAACGGACGTCGATCCGCTTCGACGTGGATCCGGAGTGAGACGCCCGGAGCGTCGTCGGGCCCCAGCTCTCCGCCCGCCCCTTCCGCGATCAGGTCCATGACCCAAGGGAGCGAGCACTCGAACAGGACGCTCTCGCCTGCCGTCGCCAGGAATCCGTGCATCAGCCGCGTCCCCGCGCGGCCCCGCCGTTGCGCTTCGATGCGAAGCCGCGTGCCAGCTCGTAGACTTCCATCAGCTCCCGACCCAGGAGGTCTGGTCGGAACTGGTGCCGGATCTGCGTCCGAGCTGCTTCGGCCATCCGCGCCGCGTGAGCCGGGTGGTCCAGCATGTATGCGAGCGCCCGGCTCAGCGATGCCGGATCCCCTGGTCGTGCCACGAGACCGGTCTTGCCGGAGATCACAACCTCCGGAACCGAGTTCACCGCCGTGGCGACCACCGGGATACCGCACGTCATCGCCTCCACCACCGAGCAGGGCAACCCCTCCCAGAGGCTCGACAACGCGAAGACGTCGAAGGCGGGGAGCAGACGGAAGACGTCGTCGCGGTCGCCGAGGAGCAGGAAGCGGTCGCCCAGGCCCTCCTCCTCGATCAGGCGCTCCGCTTTCCCCCGTAGGACGCCGTCGCCGAGCCAGACCATGTAAACGTCGGGCCGCCGCAGTGCAGCGAATGCCCTCACCATGTCCAGCGGCGACTTCTGGACAGCGAGCCTGGCCGCAGTGCCGATCACCTTCGCGCCGTCGGGGATCCCGAGCAGCTGACGCGCTTCCCGGCGGGCCGCCTCGGAGACGGGCGGAACGGCGTCGATGGGACTGATGACCGCACGGACACGCTCCGGCTGAGCGATCTTCTGCCTCACCGCTTCGGACGCCACGAAGGTCCCGTCGGTGACGAAGTAATCGGTGATCCGGCCGAGTCGTCGTTCGACCGCCCGCAAGCAGCCGCGGACGACGGGCGACTGGAACTCGTTGAACGGGAAGCCGTGGAGGGTATGCACGACGGCGCACTCTCCCAAGCGGTGAGCGGCGATCCGGCCGATCGCCCCCGCCCGACCGGCGTGTGTGTGAACGACGTCGAACTCCCCCGCACGCAGGTGCTCACTGAGCTCCCGAAACGCTTCGACGTCGGCCCACGGGTAGACGCGGCGGCCCCTCCCCATCCTGTGCAGCCGGATCACCTGAAGACCGGCTTCCTCGGCCCGGTCGAACAAGGACCCGTCCTCCGGCGCGAGGATCGTGCTCGAATACCGCTCGTCGAGGGCCAGCGCCTCGCGGAGCGTGATCCCGCCGGAGCCGTCCGCGAAGTTCGCCGTGACGTGTGCCACACGCAATTGCCGGACGGACGTCGTCCGGCGCGTTCTCGTCTGGGCGGAAGAGATGGTTGCAGTCAATTCGCTCCTTTTCGTCACCCGACGACGATGGACGCGTCGTCGGCGTAGAAAGCGGTCCCGGGGGCGGGATTGGCCATGTACACCTGGAGGTCGAGGGTCGATCCGGGCGACCTGATCGCGTACGCGAGCGTGATCTGTTGCCATGAAGTCGACAAAGTGATCTGCGAGCTCGCCGACGAGACCAGCGTGCTGCCGGTGTACTCCTGGAACTTCAGCTTCAGGACCGCCCCTGCAGTGTCGGCCTTGACCCACATGGATGCCGTGTACGTGCCGGCGATCGTGGTCGCCACCCAGTTCGGCGAGTCCTGCAGCGTTGCGAACGTGCTCGTTGTGGCTCCCGTATTCGTCAGCTTCGCCGCGGAGCTCCCCGAATGGCCGTCGGAGACGCGGGTGAGCGTGATGTTCGAACCGGAGCCCGAGCTGTTCCATCCCGAGAGGTCGGTCTCGAAGCCCGGATTCTTCACGTAGCTCACCTTGAGGGACGCAGTCGCGGTCTTCCCGCCGTCGTTGCCGGTCACGGTGTGAGGACCGCCGGCGTTCGCGATGCAGACGCTTCCGGTACAGGAGCCCTCCGGTGCGATCGAGAACGTGGTGAAGGAAGTGACGTCGCCGAGGGAGTTGTTCGAGGCGTCGAAACCCTGGGCGCTGTACGTCTGCGACGTACCGGCGCTGATCGTGGCGCTCGAGGGGCTGATCGTGATGTGGTCGAGTGCGCCGGCGCCGACCTGCAGCGAGGCGGTGCCCGTCTTGCCCGCGTTGGTACCCGTGACCGTGTGCGGACCGGCCACGGACGCCGTGCAAGTCGCGCCCGTGCACGAGCCGTTCGGCGAGATCGAAAATGTCGTCGTCGAGGTCACGTCCGCGATCGGGTTGTCGTACTGGTCGCGCGACTCGGCCGCGTACGTCTGGGATGCGCCGGATGCGATGGTCGCGGAAACGGGCGCGAGCCCCAGGTGGTCGAACGCCCCCGGGTTCACCGTCAGCGACCCCGTGCTCGTCTTCCCGGAATTGCTTCCAGTCACCGTGTGCGAGCCGGAGACGGTGGCGGTGCAGACATTCGCGGTACACGAACCGTTCGCCAGGATCGAGAACGTCGTGCTCGAGGTGACGTCGCCGATCGAGTTGTTGGCTGCGTCGAAGCCCTGGGCGGTGTACGTCTGCGACCCGCCGGCGGTGATGGTCGCGGAAGACGGGCTGATCACGATGTGGTCGAGCACGCTCGCCGCCGTGACCTGCAGCGTCGCGTTCCCGGTCTTGCCGGTCTTCTTCCCTGTAACCGTATGTGTCCCCGCCAAGGAGGCGGTGCAAGTCGCGCCGGTGCAGGAGCCATCGGGGGCGATCGAGAAGGTTGTGCTCGCGGTCACGTCGCCGAGGGCGTTGTCGTACTGGTCACGCCCCTCGGCCGTGTAGCTCTGTGACCCGCCCGCCGAGATCGTCGCGGAAGCCGGCGAGAGCGCCAGGTGATCGAGTGTCCCCGCGGTCACCGTCAGCGAAGCGGTGTTCGTGTTACTGAAGCGAGTGCCGGTGACGGTGTGGGATCCCGCTGTCGTCGCCGTACAGGTCGCGCCCGTGCAACTGCCGTCCGGCGCGATCGAGAACGTCGTCTGCGCGGTGACGTCCCCGAGCGAGTTGTTCGCGCCGTCGAAACCCTCCGCCGTGTACGTCTGCGAGCCGCCGGCGCTGATCGTCGCGCTCGCCGGACTGATCACGATGTGGTCGACCCCTGACGTGTTGACCTGCAGCGAGGCGGTGCCCGTCGTGCCGGCCTCCGTCCCCGTCACCGTGTGCGCTCCCGCGACCGAAGCGGTACAGGTCGCGTCCGTGCAGGAGCCGTCCGGCGCGATCGAGAACGTCGTGGTCGAGGTCACGTCCCCCAGCGAGTTGTCGTACTGGTCGCGGCCGTCGGCCGTGTAACTCTGCGATCCGCCCGCAGAGATCGTCGCCGAAGCCGGCGAGAGCACGAGGTGGTCGAGCGCACCGGCCGTCACGGAGAGCGAGGCCGTGCTCGTCTTCCCGGAATTGCTTCCGGTGACCGTGTGCGGCCCGGGCGAGGTCGCCGTGCAGCTCGCGCCCGTGCACGTCCCGTCCGGAGCGATCGAGAACGTCGTGAACGCAGTCACGTCGCCGATGGAGTTGTCCGAGGCGTCGAAGCCCTCGGCCGTGTAGGTCTGCGAGCCGCCGGCGCTGATCGTCGCGGTCGCGGGGCTGATCACGATGTGGTCGATCGTGGCCTCGTTCACCTGCAGCGACGCGGTCCCGGTCTTACCGGCATTCGTGCCCGTGACGGTGTGCGCACCCGCCACGGATGCCGTACACGTCGCGTCCGTGCAGAATCCGTCCGGCGAGATCGAGAACGTGGTAGTCGAGGTGACGTCGCCCAGCGAGTTGTCGTACTGGTCGCGCCCTTCGGCCGTGTACGTCTGAGATGTGCCCGCCGTGATCGTGGCCGATGCCGGGGCGAGCACGAGGTGGTCGAGCGCCGCGCCGGTCACGCTCAGCGAGGCGGTGCCGGTCTTGCCGCCGCTCGTGCCGGTCACGGTATGCGCTTCCGCAGTGGTCGCCGTACACGTCGAGCCTGTGCAAGACCCATTCGGCGCGATCGAGAACGTCGTCGTCGAGGTGACGTCGCCCAACGCGTTGTCGTACTGATCGCGCCCCTGCGCCGTGTAGGCCTGCGACCCGCCCGCCGCGATCGTCGCGGACGCCGGTGAGAGCGCCAGGTGGTCGAGCGCATCTGCGGTCACGGTCAGCGATGCTGTGCTCGTCTTCCCGCCGTTGTTGCCGGTCACCGTGTGCGCCCCGGCCGTGGTTGCCATACAGCTGGCGCCGATACACGTTCCGTTCGGGGAGATCGAGAACGTCGTGAAGGCCGTGACGTCGCCCGTCGGGTTGCCCGACGCGTCGAATCCCTGTGCCGTGTAGGTCTGCGAGACGCCGGCCGCAATCGTTGCGGTGGAGGGGCTGATCACGATGTGGTCAAGTGCTGCGGCGGACACGGTCAGCGACGCCGTGCCCGTCTTCCCGGCCTTCGTTCCAGTCACCGTATGCGTCCCACCGATGGAAGCCGTACAGGTCGCACCGGTGCAGGAGCCGTTCGGCGCGATCGAGAACGTCGTCGTCGACGTCACGTCGCCGAGCGAGTTGTCGTACTGGTCGCGGCCTTCTGCCGTGTACGCCTGAGATCCGCCGGACGCAATCGTGGCCGATGCCGGAGAGAGCACGAGGTGATGGAGCGCCGCCGCGGTGACGGTCAGCGACGCATTGGCGCTGGCACCTGAATCGTTGCCCGTGACGGTGTGCGGGCCGGCGTTGGTCGCGGTGCAGACGTTCGCGGTGCACGAGCCGTCGGGAGAGATGGAGAAGTTGGTCGACGCGGTCACGTCGAAGGAACCGCCGTTCGTGTCGAACCCCTGCGCGGTGTATGTCTGGGACGCACCGGCGACGAGTGACGCGGACGCGGGACTGAGCACGATGTGATCGAGCGTCCCGCCCTCGAACTCGTACGCTCCTCGGTCGTCGTACGCGCGGGGTCCGACGCCCGTGTTCGCCGTGGCCGGGTCGTCGAGACGGGGCCTGTCCTGCACGTCCGTGATCGGCTGCCCGCTCGCGCCCGAGTTGGCCGAGTCGACCGCAGGAGAGCCGCTGGTAAGGCTGAGGTCACCGCCGGCGCTGTTCTGGAAGCGCGGGTTGGCCTGGACGCCATGCGCCTCCTGTCCCGTCGCCGTCTTGAACGCGGCCAGCGACGAATAGCTGGTGTTGTTCCAGATCAGCATCGTGTCGGGCGAGCTCAGATAGACCAGGTCGTAGTCCATCGTCGTGCCGGAGGTCGATCCGGTCTCGATGCGGATGTTGCTGTGCGTGCGGGGACTGGCGATGCCATTGTCGACGCTGATGTTGTTGGCGATCGTCGCGCCGGCAGAGCTCCCCTCGACGTTGATGCCCGCGGTCACGTTCTTGTAGACGGTGTTGGCAACGACTCGCGCGCCGGTCGACGCGGCGGTGAGATCGATCCCGTGGTCGCCGTTGTCGTAGGTGACGTTGTTGATGACGAGGTTGTTGGTCGACTTGTCGAACTCCATCCCGGAGTCCTCGTTGTCATGGCTGATGTTCGAGGAGATCGTGTTTCCGGTCGACGTGTAAACGCGGATGCCGGACGCCGCACGCTGGTACTGGAAGGCGTTGCTGAAGATGTTGTTGCCCTGCACCAGGTTTCGGGTGGAGCTCGAGGCGATGTAGATCCCGTAGCTGGTGTTGTGGTCGACTGTGTTGCCGGCGATTACCGAGTCCGTCGAACTCTCGACGCGGATGCCTTTCGCCGTCTGGCCGCTCACCGGCTGACCGCAGAAGCTGATGTGGTTCCCGCGGATCGTGATCTTCGACGAGTTCTTGACGACGATCCCGTCCCCGGACGTCTGCGTGACGTTGAAGCCCTGAACCGTGACGTAGCTGCGGGACACGATGTAGAAGCCCTGGTTACCCCCGGTGATCGTGACGTTGGCTCCAGGGGCAGCAACGAAGTTGATCGGCGCGGCGGCCGTGCCCGAGCTCGACACCGTCACCTGCTCGTTGTAGGTGCCGGAGTAGACGAGCACCGTTTGACCCCCGACGACGCGCGAGGCAGCGGGCTTGATCGTGCAGAATGGCTGCTCAGCGGTCCCCGAGCCGCTGTCGGAGCAGTTCGCGTTTCCTTTGTCGACGTACAGCGTTGGCGCGGGCGGCGGCGGCTCAGGCGGATTGACTCCGATCGTGTACGAGTCGATGACAGACCCCTGCACGCAGGCGATGTCGTCGTTGACGGTCGGCGGGCCGCAAACGGCCTCGACCAGCATTCCCGAACTGGAAACGGTGATGCGAACGTGCTCCAGGTGCATCGCCCTGAATGCCGTGCGTGAATCGCTGGCAAGCCACGGCGCCTCGAGCGTCGCTCCGCCGCCGGCCGCTGTGATGTGGGTGACGCGGTGGATCGGCTCGAACCGCTCGTAATCGTGGGAGTGGCCGTTGAGGTTGAGGACATACTTCGAGTAGGTGTCGCCGAACGTGTTCAGGATGGACGCCAGCTGCAGCTCGCCCGGATGGTGCCCCGTCGAATACGCCGGCCGATGGCCGGAGGTGACGATGAAATGGATCGACGGATCTGCTTGGGCGGCCGCGAAGATCGGATCGGCGACGGACTGCCAGTTGGTCCAGGTGCTACTCGCGTACGGATCGGGGTAGGAGATGAACCGGACGCCGCCGGCGTCGAACCAGGACCAGTCCTCGCCACAACACCCGGTCGCCGGGGCGCTCGGCGAAGTCTGGGGATTGGGCAAGGCGAATCGGCCCTTGTAGTTGCGGAGGTCGTCGAGCGAGGGGCTCTGCCATTCGTGATTGCCCCACGCGGGCATGTAGGCGGCCTGCTGGCTCCACGTCATCATGTCGTTGAAGTGCTGGTCGACCGACGGCTGGCCGTATGGGTCGGCGTACGCGAGGTCGCCAGTCACCAGCACGAACGCCGGGATGTCGCCTGCAATCTGATTCTGCGTCGTCGCGACGTTGGAGAACTCCCGCGAGCTGCCCACGTCTCCGATCGCGTCGAAGGTGAAGTTTCCTGTGGGCGCAGTCGTGAAGGTGTGATCCGTCCCTCCGCCGATCGAGTAGTGGTACGTGCTTCCCGGCGTCAGCCCCGTCAGCTCGACCTCTTGCCACGGACCCGCCGAGGAGATTGGGAGCGGCGACGGGGTGTACGTCGTCGCCGTCGATCCATAGCTCGTCGTCGGCCCATACCGGATGTCGGTCGCGGTTCCGCGCCAGTCAAAGGCGACGGACGTGGGACCCGTGAAGGTGTAGTGCACCTCGTCCGCCGTTCCGGTCGCCGACCGAACATGAGCCGGCACCACGAGAACGAGCAGGACCATCGTCAGGAAGAGAACGCGCGCCAACAGGCGACGAGCCTGCGACCGGTCTGCCTTTCGACCGAAACCCATACGCGTTTCAACGCCGACGCGCTGGTCCCTGGACGGACCGTTCAAGGCCGCTCTCCCTCCCTCTCTTGTTTCGGCTAGCCGTTTCGCCTAGCCGATTTGCCGCAATCGCGTGCGTTGCCACGGGCCGCAGCGCCCCACGCAGTCAAACGGCATCCTTATCGTCAAGTACAGATAGGTCAATGGGCCGAATGGCCTAGTCGGGCGCTCCCGCACGACCCATTTGGGGGGTCCATGGCGCCGAGTCGGGTGACCGAGCGCGTCGGCGCTATCTTCTGACCCGTGGACGCCCCTCCCGTCCCGGCACCCCGCGCGGTGATGTCGATCGATGTCGAAGACTGGTTTCAGGTCGAGAACCTGAGCGGAGCCATTCGACGCGATACGTGGAATACGCGGCAGCTCCGCGTCGAGCGAAACATGGATCGGATGCTCGCGCTCATGGCGGAGGCGGGCGTCCGCGCTACGTGCTTCGTCCTTGGTTGGATCGCCGAGCGGTGTCCGTCGCTCGTGAGGCGAATCGCCGACGAGGGCCACGAGGTGGCGTCGCACGGCTACGGTCACGTACTCCTCGGAACTCTCTCGCATGAAGAGTTCCGCACCGATGTGGCGCGCTCGAAGGCCCTTCTAGAGGAACTGGCCGGCGCAGAGGTGATCGGCTATCGGGCTCCCGCGTTCTCGATCGCCGACTGGTCGATCCCGATTCTCGAGGACGTCGGCTTCACGTACGACTCGTCATGCTTCCCGACGGTCGCGCACGATCGCTACGGCCGGCTAAGCGGGATGAAGCCCGGCCGGCCGGTAGTAGAGCTGCGACCCGGCTTTCACGAAATCTGCGTCTCTTGCCTCAACATCGGCTCTCACGGCGTCCCATGGGGCGGGGGCGGGTACTTTCGCCTCATCCCGTATCAAGTCTTCCGCCGCGGAATCACTCGGATTCTGCGCGCAGGGCAGCCGTACGTCTTTTACATTCACCCGTGGGAGATCGACCCTGACCAGCCTCGGGTCGAGGGTCTTGCACGGGGCTACCGGTTCCGGCACTACGTCGGCCTCGGGTCGTGCGAACGGCGCTTCGCGTCACTGCTGAGCGACTTCGACTGGTCGACGGTGGCCGAGCTGGTCGCAGACGCGGGGCGCGGCGCGGGCTCCAGCCGATCGCGATAGGCGCCGAGGCGCGCTAGCGGGAGCCGAAGCCGGAGAGAACGATGCCGACGGTGCGCATGGCGATCGCGAGATCGAAGAAGAGGCTGCGGTACTTGAGGTAGTAGAGGTCGTAGGACAGCTTGTCCGCCGTGCCCATCACGTCGGCGGTGTAGCCGCGCCGCACCTGCGCCCAGCCGGTGATTCCCGGCTTGACGAGATGCCGCCGCGTCCAGAAGGGAACGGTGTCGCGGAGCAGCTCGAGGAACTCGGGCCGCTCGGGGCGCGGGCCGACGATGCTCATATCTCCGCGAAGGACGTTCCAGAGCTGGGGAAGCTCGTCGATTCGGGTACGGCGGAGCACGCGCCCGATTCGCGTCACGCGCACGTCATCTTCTTTGGCCCACACCGCGACGCCGTCCTCTTCGGCGTCTACGACCATCGTTCGGAACTTGCAGATCTCGAAGACCTTTCCGGCCTCGCCGAGCCGTAGCTGGCGGAAGAAGACCGGCCCAGAGCTCGACGCACGCACGATCAACGAGACGACGAGCAGAAGAGGCGCCGCGAGCAGGAGAGCAATGCCCGCGGCAAGAACGTCGAACGTCCGCTTGACGATCCGCGAATAGGGCCGTTGATAGAGGTGGAGCACACCCATGAACCAAACGGGCGAGAGGTGGTGGACCGGCACCCTCCCGAACGCGTGCTCGTTGAAGTGATTCACGTCCACCACGCGAACGTCGAGAGACGCGAGATCGAGCACGTGCGCCAACGCGTCGGCGCGGTACGCCTCGCGCCCGAGCACGACGAGGTGGGGCCGCTCGTCCCGGAGGATCGCGCCGAGCTCACGGATGGCTCCGAGGCGTGGTACGTCGGCCATGGAGCCGCCTGGCTCGTCGTCGACGATCCCGATCACGTCGAACGGAATTCGCGGATGGCGCCTGAGCTCGTCGAGCAGCTGCCGCGTCCCCTCGTCGGCGCCGACCGCCACCAACCGCCGCCGCGACGCCCGTCTCTGCAGCTTGGCCTCGAAGGCCCCCGAAAAGAGGAACACGCCGCCCGCCATCAGGAGGAGCTGGCGCGTGCTGAAGTCGAGATCGCCGAGCCAGAAGTCGAGAACCGAGAGCGCTGCGAGACCGGTGATCGTTCCAACGGCAGTAACGACGCTCGTTCCCAGCACAAACGCGGACGGCCCCGGGCCGCTGTAGCTGCTCCGGAGGGCGATGAACCAGATGGTCGAGGCGACCACCACCTCGAGGAGTGTCTGCGCGCTCAACCCCGACCCGCTCAAGACGACAGCAACGGGAGCAAGGACGACGGCAGCCCGGACCGCCCCGCGGCCGCCGGCGAGCAAAGCCGCTCTGACGGAAAGCCAGCCACTGCGTCTCGCCAGTTGATCCGGAAGTGCGAGAACGCCTTCGCTCACGTCGCCGCCTGACGCGGAGAGAGCGTCCGCCTGGCGGACGTCAAGTATCGTGCTCGCAGAGCCCGCGAGACCAAGGCCACAAACCCTTCCCCTCAATTCCGGCGTTTGCCGGGCCGCATTCGTGGAGGACGGACGAGGTGCCGCAAGCCGACCTCCGCCGCCACCTTAGGACGGAGTCACATCAAGTGTCAATAGGCCACTCGGCCTATTCCGCGGGCAAACACCCGACGCTACGATGTGGGTTGGTTACTTGTCTCATTGGCGGGTTGACCTTCCTCTCTGCGGATTGAAGGGATGTAACGGGGTGCGGTCGATCGTGAAGAACGAGCGGATACCGTTGATCGGCCGTGCAGTCGCGGCGTTCGCCGTTGTCGCTCTCATGGGCGGCCCGGCCGCGGCGCAAACGGAACCGAACCTCTACGTGGACCGCGGCAACGCTGCATGTTCCGATACGGGCTCGGGAACGGCTACGCAGCCCTTCTGCACGATCAGTGCGGCCGCCGCCAAGGTAACCGCAGGTCAGACGGTGGAGGTGGCAGCGGGCACGTATGCCGAGGCCGTGACGGTGGCGTCTTCCGGGACCTCGAGCGCGCCGATCACGTTCACGGCTGCGCCCGGAGCGACGGTCACCGTGAGCGGGCGGGCCAACGGCTTCGCGATCTCGGGCCGAAGCTGGGTCACGGTGAACGGGTTCACCGTCGCGAACACGAGCGACTACGGAATCGCCGTGTCGAACTCGTCGCACATCACCCTCTCCAACAACCACGTGAACTTCGCGGGGCAGCCGGTCAGCGGACTGACGAAATACGGAATCCGCCTGAACAACGTCACGGACTCGCTGGTGTCGGGAAACATCACCGACCACAACACGAACGCCGGCATCGGACTGGTCAGCGGCTCGACGCGGAACGAAGTCCGGGGCAACCGATCCTTCAGCAACGCGCAGGGGTATCAACGCGCGGCCGCCGGCATCTACCTCTTCAGCGCGCCGGCGAACACCATCGCCGGCAACATCGTTCACGACAACGAGGACTCCGGGATCAACTGCTATCCCGGCTCGAACGACTGCCTGATCTACAACAATGTCGCGTACAACAACGGCGACCACGGGATCGATGACTACCAGGCGCCGGGCGCCCGGATCATCGGCAACACCGTCTACAACAACGTCACCGCCGGCATCAACGTCGAGGGCAGCTCGACCGGCGCGACGATCGCGAACAACATCAGCGTCGACAACGGCATCGGCAGCCCCCGCACACACGGAGACATCCGCGTCGAATCGGGGTCGACGGCGGGGACGACGATGGACTACGACCTGGTCTACCTGACGCAGGCAGACACGATCCTGATCTGGGACTCGGTCAACTACAAGTCTTTGGCGACGTTTCAGGCGGCATCGGGACAGGAATCGCACGGAACTCAGGCCGACCCGAGGTGGCAAAGCATCGCGGCGGGCGACTTCCACCTCACAGCCGGTTCGCCGGCGATCGATTCGGCGAACTCGAGCGCGAATGGCCAACCGACCACGGACGTCGAGGGGAACGTGCGGGTCGACGACCCCGCTACCCCGAACACCGGAGCGGGAGTCCCGCAATACGCCGATCGAGGGGCGTACGAGTTCCAGACGGGGCCGCCCCCGCCGGACGCCGCGCCGGTAGCGCGGGTCTCCGTCAGTCCGAGCTCGGGGACCGCGCCCCTGACGGTCACAGCGGACGCCTCGGCCTCGACGGACGGCGATGCGACGCCCATCGCCGGCTACACGTTCGACTTCGGCGATGGCTCGGCGGCGGTCGGACCGCAGTCGGCAGCCACGGCGAGCCACACCTATTCCGCCGCTGGGACGTACACGGTCACCGTCACGGTGACGGATACGGGTGGGCTCGCGTCGACGGCGACGGCGTCCGTCCACGTCGATGGGGCAATGGTGGACTCGCCGCCGTCGGCGTCCCTGGCGGTGACGCCGTCCTCGGGAGCGATCCAACTGACGGTGACCGCCGACGCCTCCGCCTCGACCGACAGCGACGCGACGCCGATAGCGACCTACACCTTCGACTTCGGCGACGGCTCCGCGCCGACCGGGCCACAGGCGAACGCCGAGGCGACGCACACGTACACGGCCGTGGGGACGTACACGGTGAAGATGACGGTCGAGGACACTGCCGGACTCGCGTCGACCGCGACCGCGCAGGTGACCGTCGTCGACAACGCCCCGACCGTCAACCTCAAGATCACGCCCCCCAACGGGACGGCACCCTTGGTCGTCACCGCTTCCGCCACGGCCTCGGACACGGACGCGACGCCGGTCGACAACTACACCTTCGACTTCGGCGACGGCTCGACGCCGGTCGGCCCGCAGTCCGGGGCCACCGCGGATCACACCTACACCGTCGCCGGCACGTATACCGTCACCGTCACCGTCGTGGACACGGCCGGACTGGCGTCGACGGCGAAACGACAGGTCAAGGTCCGGTGACGGAGCTCGTAGCACTGTCGCCCGACGACGAGCGACGGCACTACCGGCGCGGCGCGATCGTGTAGGAGTCGATGACTTCGCCGACGCGACAGCTGATGTCGTCCGCCGACGAGGCCGGGCCGCAGACCGCCTGAAGCTTCATCTGCTTCGGCGTGACGTCGATCCGCACGTGCTCGAGGTGCATCGCGCGGTAAACGGTGCGGGAGTCCGTGCGGCGCCAGGGCGCTTCGAGAGGCGCGCCACCTCCGGCCGCGGTCACGTGGACGACGCCGTGGATAGGCCGGAAGCGCTCGTAGTCGTGCGAGTGGGCGTTCAAGTTCAAGACGAACTTCGGGTATCGATCTCCGAAGGCATCGAGGATCGACGCAAGCGTCGCATCGCCAGAGTGGTACCCGGTCGAATAGGCTGGGCGATGGCCGTAGGTGACGATGAAGTGGATCTTCGGATCGTGTTGGGCGGCCGCCATCAGCCGGTCGGCCTTGGACTGCCAGTCGGCCCACGTCGCCCGCGTGTACGGCTCGGGATACGAGACGAACCGAACCCCACCGGCGTCGAACCAACCCCAGTCCTCGCCGCAACACCCCTCGCTTGGAGCGCCCGGCGCAGTCTCCCCGTGCGGGATCGCGAACCGGCCCTTGTAATTCCGGAGATCGTCGCCCGAGCTGTCCCATTCATGGTTTCCCCACGCGGGCATGTACGCCGCCCGCCGACTCCAGACCATCACGTCGTCGAAGTGACGGTCGACCGCCGTCTGGCCGTTGACGTTGCCGTAGGTGAGGTCACCGGCGACGATTACGAAGGCCGGCCTGTCGGCCGCGATCTGCGCCTGGGTCGGTCCTACGCGGCTGCCGCTCGCCGAATCGCCCACGTCGCCCTCGACGTCGAAGCGGAATCGTCCTCTGGGCGCAGTCGTGAACGTGTTGTCCGGGCCGCCGCCGATCGCGTAGTGGTACCTCGTTCCGCGCCGGAGGCCGCTGAGCCTTGCCTCCCAGAAGGGGCCGTCTGACGAAGAGGGGACAGGCTTGGCCGCGCGGCCGACGACGCTCGCCTTGTACCTCGACGTCCGGCCGTAGCGGAGAACCCTTGCGGTCCCCGCCCAGTCGAAGACGACCGACGTAGCGCCGGCGAAGCTGTAGTGGACCTCGCTGGACGTCGTCGAGGCCGTCATGCGCCGCACCGGTCTGTTGAGATTGAACCGCTTCAGGACGCGCACCAGCTCTGGTCGTCGCAAGAGGACGCTGCCGCCCCACGACCACGTGAACACGGCATAGCCCTTCTGCTTCGAGGTGGCCCAGCGGTCGAGCATCCGGCGGAGCTCAGCCGGCGACGGCCAGCGCCACTCCTCTGCCTGGAACGTCTGCACGTGCCCGAAATACGAAAGCTGCGCCTTGTTCGCGGCGGCGATCACCCGATTGAGCCAACCGAAGTCGCACGTCCGCCGGCCGACGAAGCAGATGTAGGGATTCAGACCGGCGTAGTCGGTAACGCCCACCCAGAGCGGGATCTGTTTGAGCGCCTGCTCACGCCAGTTCATGTCGAGGCTGATGTAGGTCGCCTTGGCCGCATCGATCGACTTGATCAGCCTCGCCCTCGCGCTGTGCTGCGCGACCGCGTTCGGGCACCCGTACGGATCAGGCTCGTTCGAGAAGTAGTAGCCCCAGATCTTCGGGTCGCCCTTCGCCGCCCGCACCTTCGTAGAGATCGCCGTGTCCGACTTCTCCCAGTCGCAGGTGGGCGCGTTCAGATAATCGCCGAGCCAGTACAACCCTCGGGTACCGCGCGGTAACGCGTCCGCTTCCGCCTTTGCATCCACGTCGAGAAGGTTGAAACCGAGCGAGGCTGCGCCAGCCTGGTTCGAGCCGGTGTGGAAGATATAGCGGTACCGTGGGGCCGCCTTCTTCGATGTCGCTTGCGGCTCGGCGGCGACCGTCGTGCGCGCAGAGCCACTCGTGACCGCGGCGAGCGCAGCTAGCGCAAGGGCAGCCACGATCTGGACAATCGCTCCCCGAGGGACGCGCCGCGACATCGCGCGAATGTAGTCGCCAGAGCGACGCCGCCGCAATGAGGGAGCGGCTCCGGCGTCGACGCCGTCTGCGCTCAGCTCGCAGACGTCGTTCCGGAACCGGCGCCGACAACCGGTGTCGCCGCGCGCCGCGACCAGAGGCGCCCGAAAAATCGCGCCCGCCGATAGGTGATCAGCCCCAGCAAAGGCATCGGCGTCACCCGCAGGAGATGGCCGACATCGACGATCTCCGTCTTCTTCAGGACGCTTGGGGAGACCAGCACGAGCCCCGTCGAGCGACGTTCATCAAGGGGCGAAGGCGAGGCGAGATCGAGCGCGCGGATCCGCGTGGATGAGCCGCGCTCTGCGCCGGTGTCGGCGGCCACGATACCCAGGCGCTTCGCCGGATTCGGTTGCAGCCCTTCCACGAGGCGCTGGAGATCGAGGTCCGCCCTGACGGCAAGCAAAGCGGCGTCATTGACTCCTGCGGCGTCCGCCGCAAGCCGAACGCGCGCGGCGACCGGCACCAGATCCTCGGCGGACTCGTCGTCGATCCGACCGCGAACCGTGCCCAGAAGCGCCGTATCGAGCTCTCGAGCGAGGGCGTCGTCGCCGACGATCGTCGGCCGAACCGTCTCGGCCAGCGCAGCGAAACCGAGCCCGAGCATCAACCCCAGCAGGCCGCCGAGGATCATGTAGGGCCAGCGGCCGGAGGAATCCGCGTGGAGCGGCACTGCAGCGCGGCTGATGATCGACGGCTTCGGCCGGAGCGCATTCGTGCCGAGGATGCTCACGCGCGCCGATTCGAGCACGCTGCGCTGTTGAGCGAGAAAGTCGCGCCGGCGCGACGCGGCGTCACGCCGCGCCCGAAGATCATTTGCCTCCTGCGCGGTTGCGGCGTTCGCCGCTGCCAGATTGAGCTTATCGATCGTGGCGTCGGCGCTTGCAATCTGCGCGCTGAGCTCGTCGATCTGTTTGTTGAGGGCTGCGAGCTCTTCGGGGACGCCGCCACTCGTCACCTGCCGTCGGGTCGCTATCACTCGCGCGGCCAGCGCGTTCGCGACATTGGCAGCGACGTCGCGATCCCGGTCAGTGACCGAAATCGTGACCACCGCCGAGCTCCCCAACCCGCGGACGGATACATCATGCTCGGCCACGTCAACGGCGTCGCGCTGCGTGACGTGCGCCCTCTGCAGAGCGGCTTGCACCTGAGACGGGCTCGTCGCGATCGCCCTCACGGTGTCGACTATGGCCAACGATTCTGCGCGTGTCCTCGGGTCCGGCGCATCGAGGACGACCCTCGCCGACGCCGTATACGTCCTTTCTCCGGAGCGGGAAACCGCTGCTACTGCTGCACAGGCAACCACCAGCAGGACGATCAACCACCAGTAGTGGCCGACGATCCGGCGACCGACGTCATGCAGTTCCATCGAACCGCCTCCGTCTCGACGGGGAATGGGAAGCGGTCGCGGAACCGGCTCGACACGGGGCTTCGAGACCGCGGCCGTCGTGGCATGTGCGGTGGCGTGCGTGGGTTCGTCGAACGGCTTCAAGAGTACCTCGTTCTTCTGGTGCTATCACTGGGGTCTTGCCGCTTTGAAAGAAGGAGCATCGTCGGTCGTAAAGCTCTCCCCCGACCAACGTAGCCTCACGGCAACCCGCGCAACCGTCAATGGGCCGAATGACCCATTGGAGCAACCGCAAAGGCCTGTTTTCGGCCGAGGCCCTACTCCAATGACCAGTTGTTCGGCGCTCGAGCGTCAACGAGGATCAACGCCGTGCGTACAGCAGTCGTCACCGGAGGCGCGGGCTTCCTCGGCTCGCATCTGTGCGAGTACCTGCTCGGGCAGGGCGATCGCGTCATCTGCGTGGACAACCTCGACACCGGATCGCTTCAGAACGTCGAGCACATCCGCGACGACCGGTTCTTGTTCCGCAACCACGACATGATCGAGCACCTGGAGATCGACGAGCCCGTGGATTTCGTCTACCACCTCGCCAGCCCGGCAAGCCCGATCGATTACCTGCGGCTGCCGCTGCACACGCTCAAGGTCGGCTCGTACGGCACGCACAACGCCCTCGGCCTGACGAAGCACAAGCGCGCGCGTTTCCTCCTCGCATCGACGAGCGAGGTCTACGGCGATCCCAAGATCCATCCGCAGCCGGAGACGTACTGGGGGAACGTGAACCCGATCGGCCCGCGCGGCGTCTACGACGAGGCGAAGCGGTACGCGGAGGCGATGACGATGGCGTATCACCGCCAGCAAGGCGTCGACACGTGCATCGTCCGCATCTTCAACACGTACGGACCGCGGATGCGGCCGAACGATGGACGGGCGATTCCGACCTTCCTGCGCCAGGCGCTCGAGTCGAAGCCGTTGACGGTCTTCGGCGACGGGTCGCAGACGAGGAGCTTCTGCTACGTCGACGATCTGATTCGCGGTCTTCACCGACTGATGCTGAGCGACGAGCATCTACCGGTGAACATCGGCAACCCGCGTGAGCTCAGCCTCGTCGAGCTCGCCGAGACGGTCTTGAAGGTCACGGGCTCCGCCAGTCACATCATCTTCGAGGCGCTGCCCGTCGACGACCCACAGGTTCGCCAGCCGGACATCACACGCGCGCAGCAGGTGCTGGGTTGGGAGCCGGAGGTCGAGCTCGAGGAGGGACTGGCGCGGACGCTGGCCATCTCTGCGCCCCAGACGCAGCCGCCTTTCGCAATTCCAGCGTACGCGGGCTAACCGCCGCGACGACGCCCCCGGCGCAGCGCGGCCCGGCGAACGGCTGCCGGCGCCCCGAGCGTGGCGACTATCCGAACGGGGAGTGTTCGGTTTCGCGGAAGAGGCGTACCTTGAGATTCTGCGGCTTAGGGAGGTACGGGGTGACTCGCGTTGTGTTTCTCTCGCGTGGTAGGCGCGAGATGCAGTTCATGCGGCACTTGCCGACGTTCGGGTACGAGCCCGTCGTGCAGGCCGGACGCGACGTCGAGCTCGCCTATTCGTCAGCGGATGCGGCACGGGACGTCGGCGTGCCGCTCGTCATCGACGCCGAGCAGCCCGCACAGATGCGGCGCGTGCGGGCCTCGGCCGTCGCTTTCGTCGTGAGGACGGCGCGAGCCCAGCAGCTCGTGCCGAAGAGCAGCGTCGTCCCCGACGGCTTCGATCCCGACGACTTCCTCGGCGAGCCCCCGGCCCGCGACGACGACCGCATCCGGATCGTCGTCGACGGCTCCGCCGCGCGTCTGCTGGAGGCGCTCGACCGACTCGACCCCGAGCGGCGCGAGTCGATCGAGCTCGAGCGGGCGAGCGAGGCCGATTTCCGGGTCGCCGATCTCCTCTACCTGACCGCCGAGGACGTCTGGACGATCCCGAGCCGCACATACGAGTACCTCGCGGCCGGGCGGCCGATCCTCGCCGCCGTCCCCGAGGGCGAGGCGAGCGAGCTGCTCGAGCACGCGGGCACCGCCCACGTGTGCGGGCCCTCGGACGTGAAGGGCATCGCCGGCGCGATCGAGGCCGAGCTGGGACGCTGGGAGGCCGGGGCGTGCGTCGCCCGCTGCCATCCCGCGGAGCTCGAGTCCCACACCTGGCTCCGCGCCACGGAGCAGTTGGCGGCCGTCTACGACACGGTGGTGGGCCGAGAACAGGCCGAAAGGCCAGTTGTGAAGCGCCTCGTGGCCTCGCAGAGTTCGTAGCGGTGCGCTCTGCGGTCGTCACCGGCGGTGCCGGGTTCCTGGGCTCTCATCTCTGCGAGTTCCTGCTCGCGGCCGGCTTCCGCGTGACCTGCGTCGACAACCTCGACACGGGCTCGCTCCAGAACATCGAGCACATCCGCAGCGACGCGTTCGAGTTCGTGAACCACGACATGATCGAGCACCTCGAGGTGGACGGCCCGGTGGACTTCGTCTTCCACCTCGCGTCGCCGGCGAGCCCGATCGATTACGCGCGGCTGCCGCTGCACACGCTCAAGGTCGGCTCGTACGGGACGCACAACGCGCTGGGCCTCGCGAAGTTCAAGCGCGCGCGGTTCCTGTTGACGTCGACCAGCGAGGTGTACGGCGATCCCCTTGTCCATCCGCAGCCGGAGACATACTGGGGGAACGTGAATCCGATCGGGCCGCGCGGTGTCTACGACGAGGCGAAGCGGTACGCGGAGGCGATGACCATGGCCTACCACCGACAGCAGGGTGTAGACACGTGCATCGCGCGCATCTTCAACACCTACGGTCCGCGCATGCGCCCGCACGACGGGCGCGCGATCCCGACCTTCCTGCGCCAGGCGCTGGAGTCGAAGCCGCTGACGGTCTTCGGCGACGGGTCGCAGACGCGGAGCTTCTGCTACGTCGACGACCTCATCCGCGGGCTGTATTTGCTTGCGACGAGCGGCGAGCACCTGCCGGTGAACATCGGCAACCCCGCCGAGTACACGATCCTGCAGCTGGCGGAGGCCGTCCTGCATGCGACCGGCTCCTCCAGCGAGATCGTCTACGAAGAGCTCCCGGTCGACGACCCGCAGGTGCGCCAGCCGGACATCACGCGAGCACGGCAATTGCTCGGGTGGGAGGCCGAAGTCTCGCTCGACGATGGACTCGCCCGGCTGCTGGGCAAGCCGGCACTGGCGGCGACAAACGCGGCGTGATGCCGCGCGTCCTCTTCCTCTCGTATTTCTTCCCCCCCATCGGCGGTGCGGGCGGCCAGCGGAACCCGCGGCTCGTCCGTTACCTCCCGGATCACGAGTACGAGCCCATTGTCGTCACCGGGCCCGGCTCCCCCGACTACCGGTGGACCCCGTTCGACTCGAGCCTCGAGCTTCCAGGGGTGGAAGTGCACAGGCTGGCGGGCCCGGAGCCGGAGCGAGGCGGGGAGTGGGGACGTCGCGCCGAGCGCTGGCTCCGGCGTCCGTCGGCCTGGAAGCGCTGGTGGCACGAGCAGGCGTTGCGCGACGCGCCGCGCATGCGGAAGGTCGACCTCGTCCACGCCTCGATCGCCCCGTACGAGACCGCGGAGACGGCCGTCGCCGTCGCCCGCCGGCTCCGCCGCCCGCTCGTCGTCGACTTCGAGGATCCCTGGGCGCTCGACGAGATGATGGTCTACCCGACGCGCGTGCACCGCAGCCTCGAGCTCGCGCGCATGCTCCGCGTGTTGCGCGTCGCGGACGCGGTCGTGATGAACACGCCGGAGTCGGCGCGCCGCGTGCGCGAGCTCCTGCCCGGCAAGCGCGTCGGCGTCGTCTCCAACGGTTACGACCCGAAGGACTTCGCAGGCGGCCCGGTCGAGCGCGGCGACGGCATCTTCCGCATCGTCCACACGGGCTCGCTGCACACGGACTTCGCGCTCGCGCACCGCCGCTTCGGCAAGGTGCGCCGCGCGCTTGGCGGCGGCGTGCCCGGAGTCGACTTCCTGACGCGCTCGCACGTCTACCTGCTCGAGGCGCTCGCGCAGCTGGAGACGGAGCTGCGCCGGCCCGTCGAGCTGCACCTCGTCGGCGAGCTGACCGCGGAGGACGAGGCGGCGCTGGCGAACGCGCCGGTGCCGGTCCGCCGCCACGGCTTCCTTCCGCACGCGGAGACGATCGCGCTGATCCGTTCAGCCGACCTTCTGTTTCTCCCGCTGCACGACGTGGGGGAGGGGCGTCGCGTCTCGATCGTCCCCTGCAAGACCTACGAATACCTCGCGTCGGGCAAGCCGATCCTCGCGGCGGTTCCGGACGGCGACGCGCGCGACCTGCTCGCGCGCTGCGACACCGCGCTGATCTGCCGGCCCGCGGACGTCGACGGACTCGCGCGCGCGCTCGGGCGGGAGCTTCGCCGCTGGCGCGCGCGCATCGCGGCGCCGCAATCGAACGGAACGGTCGCGGCGGCGTTCGAGTACGACGCGCTCACCGAGAATCTCGTCGCGGTCTACAACGAGGTTCTGCGCCGGACGCCCGAGCGGGCAGCTGCCGACCTCGCCGCGTTCGCGTCGGGCTAGAACGCCCCGCCCGCGCCGAGCGAGCGCGGCGCGAGCAGGGCGATGCCGCAAGCCTGCGTCAGCCGACGACGCTCATCCGCGCTGACCGCTGCGCGACCTCCTCGGAGGCGCGCTTGACCTCCTCGAGCGTGTGCTGCTCCTGCTCGAGGTTCTGCTCGAGCAGCGAGACGACCTGCGCCTGGCCCATCGCGCGGGCCTGCGTGATCAGGTCCTCGTAGAGCGCGATCTCCAGGTGCTCGGTCTCGGCGGCGCCGCCGAGCAGGACGCTGTCGACGATCTCGTCGTCGGTCTTGTCCCAGAGCGCGTCGGTCTGCTCGGCGAGGCCCTCGACGACCGGATTCGAGTGGCCCGTGGCGCGCTCGCCGAGCGCGTCGAAGGCCTGCTCGATGTTCCGGATCTGCCCCTCCGTCTCCTCGCGGTGGTGCCGGAACTGCTGCTTCAGCTCTTCCTTCTGGGCCCGCTTCTCGAGCTTCTTCAGCATCGAGAGGATCTTCTTCTCGCTCGAGAGCACGGTCCCCAGCTTGTAGGTGAAGAGCTTGCGCGGATCGTTGATCTGCGCCACGCTGGACCCCCTTTTCGCTTGTCGTCAAGCGGCTACCCGTGAGGGCGCGAGTCGAATCGGCGGGGCCGGGACGATTCCCGCTCCGTGCGGACTTTTGTGTGTGGATGAATTGCCACGCTCTCGGCACACCCTCGTCACACACCCGTGACGGTTTCTCCGCTTCGCTTCAGCCGTGGACGAGGAGCTCCAAGCCCGGCTCGGGGCCCGGAGGCCGACCGCCCGCCAGATCTCTGCGCTCGCGGCGGCGTGTTGCGAGCGACTGGGCGAGGAGTTCCCGACCTCGAGCGCGGCCGCGTCGGAGCTGATCGAGCGCCTTGGCCGCGAGAACGGCCACCCGGCGCCCGCGCTCGAGGACACGCCGCTCCGCCGGAGGCGCTACCGGGAGCGGTGCTGAGCGGTGGTCACGATGACGTTGCCGGTCCTCCGAGGGAGTGCGACGGTCCGAGCCTCGATGCGCGCGTCGAGGTTCCGTGGTGCTCCGACCCTGAGCCAGAAGCTGCGGCCCCGTAGGCGAACCCGCTCGCCTGCCCGGAGCGTGCGGTACAGGACTCGCGGTCCGCCGCGCGTCCCGCCCAGGTGCGCCTCGACCCAGCACGGCCCGTGCGCGACCAGGACGAGCGCGGCGGCGGCCGGCCGCGGCTTGGGCGCGAGCTTGCGCGCGACCACGTGGGCGATCGGCCGCGGCTCGCGCGGCGGCCGGAGGACGAAGGGCGGCGGGGTCGACCGGTGCTCTCGAGCGAGCGTTCCGATCGCGAGCGCGAGCAGGCCAAAGGCCACCACAGCGATGACGAGAGGCTTCCGCGAGGGCTCGACGAACACGAATACCGGCGCCGGCTCCGCCGGAACGCGTCGGTCGAACTCCTCGACGAACGGCCCGCGCTCGAGACCGAGGACATCCGCGTACTCGACGAGGAACGCGCGCATGTACGCCCGCTCGAACACTTCGAACCGCTCACGCTCGAGCGCGTCCAGGTAGCGCGCACGGATCCGCGTCTCCCGCTCGACGTCGGCCAAGGCGAGGCCCCTGCGCTCCCGCGCCTGCCGCAACGCGCTCCCGACCTCGACCACGCGCACCCCGCGTCGTTTCCTGCGTCAAGTATCGCGCGTCGCGCCGGGGATGCAACCGCCTCACGCAGCGCGTGCGGGCCGGAGGCTCTCGATCCGGTCGTGGATCGCGCGCCTCGCCGCCTCGAACACCGCAGGGTCGCCGAAGAGCTGGAACTGCGCGTTCGAGGCCTGCGCGAACGAGTCGAGCTGGAACGCGAGCTCACGGGGGCTCAGCGTGTCGTCGAGCTCGCCCGCCTGCTGGGCCTGCTCGACGGCGTGCTCCAGGTAGGAGCGCCAGTTGCGCAGCATCTCCTCGATTCGGTCGCGGACCTGCCCCGGCCGGTTGTTGAACTCGAACGAGGTGCACGCGAAGAAGCACCCGCCGGGAAAGACCTGCCGCTCGGCGTAGTCGATCATCCGGTCGCAGAGCGCCCAGACCCGCGCAACGCCTCTCGGCGCCGCGCGCGCTGGCGCGATCACCTCGGCGACGAACAGCGCCGCCGCGTGGTCGACCGTTGCGAGCTGGAGCTCCTCCTTCGAGCCGAAATGTGCGAAGAGCCCGCTCTTCGACATCCCGGTCGCCTCGGCGAGGCGCCCGATCGAGAGCGGCTCGAGTCCTTCCTGGGTCGCCAGGGCCGCTGCGGTGTCGAGGATCGCTCGACGGGTCCGTTCGCCCTTGGTCAGCACGATCGTCCTACTATAGACGGCTTCTCGGGCGACTTCCAGCAATCGTCCTTGACAGAAAGGAACGATCGTTCTATTCTCTGCCGGTATGGAGATCGATCACCTCACGATCCCGGTGCGGGACTACGAGACCGGCAAGCGCTTCTACGCGGAGTTGCTCGAGCCGCTCGGCTTCCGAGTCCTCCTCGACTGGCCCGACCGCCGCCGCGCCTACCTCGGCATCCATCCGAACCCGAGCTCCGTGTGGGTCGTCGAATCCGTGTTCGCAGGAGCAGTCGACGTCTCGCTTGCGGTCGCCGATCGCGGAGCCGTCGCCGCGTTCCACAACGCAGCTCTCGCCGCCGGCGGCCGCAGCCTCTACGAGCCGAGCGTCCGCCCGGAGCACAACCGGCAGTACTACGCGGCCCGCATCGTCGACTTCGACGGCAACTCCGTCGAGGCCGTCTGTCGCAGCGTCGCTACGGACGCGCGCGTGGCCGCTTAGGGCTCCGCGGCGGAGGAGGAGCAGGAGGGCTGGGCGGCCGAGGCTCGTCCGGCCTTCGCGGCTCGGGCGGAGCGGAGATCCAGGACAGCCACCCGCCGGCCGGCGCCAGCGGGCCCAGGGGCGGGTCAGTCGTCGGCGCGGTTCCCCCGGGGTGACATCGCGGGAACGCTACCCGTCTAGCACGCGTGAAAGCGGGTAAGACCGGCGGGTGAACGTCGCGCTCGTCACCGGTGCGAACAAGGGCATCGGGCGAGCGATTGCCGAACGTTTGCTCCGCGACGGCTACGCCCTGGGCTTCGCGACGCGTGCCCGCTACGAAGAGACGGCGAATGAGCTCCGCAAGCTCGGCGACGTCCACGAAGTGTGGGGCGATCTCGAGGATGCGCAGGTGCCGCCGCGCTTCGTCGAGGAAGTCGCGGCGCACTTCGGCCGCCTCGACGTCCTCGTCAACAACGCGGGGATCACGACCGGAAAGCCCGCCCTCGACCTGACAGTCGAGGACTTCGACAAGACGTTCAACGTCGACGTCCGCGCCGCGTTCCTCGCCTCCCAGGCCGCAGCGCGCGCGATGGCGGACGGAGGCGTGATCGTGAACATCACCTCGGTGCACGAGCACGTGCCGCGCCCCGGCTTCCTCGTCTACGCCGCCGCGAAAGCCGCGCTCGGAATGCTCACGCGCGGGCTCGCGATCGAGCTCGCGCCGAAGATCCGCGTGATCGCCGTCGCCCCTGGCGCGATCGCGACCGAGCGAAACAGGGAGGCCCGCGAGCTGTTCCCGGAGATCCCGCTCGGCCGCCCCGGAGAGCCGGAGGAAATCGCTGCTGCCGTCGCCTGGCTCTGCTCAGACGAGTGCCAGTACGTCACGGGCGCGAGCATCCTGATCGACGGCGGTATGGCCCAGCAGGTCTTCGACGAGCCGGCGGCCTAGCTGCTGACGATCACGAGCCTGCCGCCGTCCTCGCGCAGCTCGGTCCCGAAGGCGGCACAGGCATCGCGGAGGCGCCGCCGGATCCACGCCGCATCCTCGCCGCCGGCGAGCCGCGTGCGCGTGTACTCGAGCTTCAGCGGCACAGCTTCGAGTCGCCTCAGCTCCCCGCGCCCGAGCTCCGCGAAGAAGAGCAAGCCGAGGTCGTTCCGCAGCAACGGATCGATCGCGTAGTCGTCGAGGAAGTCGCCGACGTCGTAGAGCACGCTGTCCTCGATGCCGTGGAAGACGTGCGCCGAGTGCCCGGCGACGAGCGTTGCCCCCGCCTCGCGCAGCCGCCGTGCCGCCGCCCGCATGTACGGCAGCGGCGCACTGGTCATATTCGGCCCCCAATGGGGAGCGACGAGGGTGGCGTCCGATTCCCGCCGCGTCGCGTCCTCGAGCCAGTCGGGCACGCCCTGCTCCAGGTCGGCGTAGGCGATTCCGGGCCGTTCGTCCTCGGCGGCGAACTCCCGCGCGTGGTCGGCGACGCCGACGACGGCGAGCCGGAACCCGTCCCGCTCGAGCAGCGCGGGCTTCCGCGCCTCCTCGAGGTTCGCTCCGGCGCCGGCCCATGCGATTCCCGCCGCGTGCAAGTGGTGGAAGGTGTCGAGCAGCGCGTCGGTCCCGTAGTCACCCGCGTGGTTGTTGGCGAGCGTCACGCAGCCGACACCGAGATGAACGAGCGTCTCGACCGCCGCAGGCGGCGCCCGAAACGTGAACGTCTTGGCGGCCGGCGTACCTCGCTCGGAAATGCAGCATTCGAGGTTGAGCACGAAGAGATCGGCATCGCGGGCGATCTCCACGAGCTCTGGATCGACGAGCGCCTCCGGAGGCCGCCGCCCGAGCGTCTCGGCGACGCTGCGCCCGAGCATCGTGTCGCCCGCGAGCGCGAGCCTCACCGATAGCCGTACCGGCCGTAGAGCCGGACGAAGCGTGCGCCGCTGACAAAGCCCTTCCGCGCGAGCTCGCCGCCTCGCTTCACGAACAGGAGCACGTCGTCGTCACCGCCGGGCCCGATCGGCTGCACGAGCCGTCCGCCGTCGGCGAGCTGCTCAGCGAGCGGCGCGGGCACCTCGGGAAACGCGGCCGAGACGAGAATCGCATCGAACGGTGCGAGCTCGGGCAAACCGGCACTTCCGTCGCCGACGACGACGACGGCGTTTTCGACGCCGACCCGCGCGAGATTTTCCCGTGCCACTCGTGCCAGGTCGGCGAAACGCTCGACGCTGAACACGCGCTCCGCGAGCCGCGCGAGCAGCGCCGTCTGCCACCCGTAGCCGGTCCCGATCTCGAGCACCCGCTCCGAACCTTCGAGCGCGAGCGCCTCGATCATGCGGGCGACGAGCGACGGCTGCGTTGTCACCTGCTCGTGCGGAATCGGAATCGGCTGATCGACGTCCGCCCGGGCAGCGCGCGCGGCCGGCACGAACTCCGCCCGCGGCACGACCCGAATCGCCTCGAGCAGCCGCGCATCGCGAACGCCGGCCTTGACCGCGGCTTCGACGAGTGGTTCCACGAAGCCAGTATCGTCGGTCGCGAGCGCGCTCCTCGCCTTCGCGGACATGTCGTTCTTCTTAACAGTGCCTGGCACTGTGAGCTAACAGTGCCCGGCACCGGTCGCTTGAAAAGGCCGTTCGCAAGCGTGCGGCCTCGCCGTGGCGGCCATGTCGTACGCCTTAAGAACGCCTATCAAAATGCTCCCTGGAGGGCTCTGTAGCAGATCAGGCTGCAGGCGATCGAGAGGAAGGCCTCGTGGATGTCGGCGCGGCGTTCGTAGCGCAGGCGGAGGCGACGGTGTTGGTGTAGCCAGGAGAT
>WNGA01000290.1_pt1 | contig 189174 bp, 165 predicted proteins | sample 5400061 | NCBI WGS metagenome assembly WNGA01 (sample SAMN13153366, study PRJNA577476) | soil metagenome | isolation source: 100 cm soil or saprolite under grassland replicate 2 | place: USA:California | collected 2016-06-15 | reverse complement strand
TCGAGCGGGACACGGAGGTCGGTGATGCCGCGCACCTCGTCGAACTCGACCCCCACGATGGGGAGCGGCGGCGTGATCGAGACCTCGAGCTCGAGCTCCCAGAGAGAGACCAGCCGGTCGCGACCGCCGAATGCGTCGGCCGGAGGCTTCGGCAGCATCCGGGCGGCGGCCCGCACGTCCTCGATGGCGGCACGATCGACGTCCGCGTCCCTCGAAGGCGAGACGAGCACGACGGAGATGAGCGATCCGTCGGCGGCCTGCGTCACCCGCACGATCGCGCTGTGTCCCTCGGACAGCGCGGGGCGCAGCTGCCGCCGGATCTCCGTCTGCACGAGCGCGTCCCGCGCCGGCCCGGCAGGGAGGCCGGACAGCTCCTTCATCCGTGGCGAGCCGCCATCCACGACCGCGGGCGAGCCGGTCCTTGCGAATCCCTCGGCCATCCGTTGCCAGACGCTGAGATACGTCCGCGTGTTGTCGCCGGCCTGGGCGAGATAGCCCGAGAGGCCGCGCTGCCTCACCGCACGCTCCACGTTCCACCCGCGGAGGAGCGCGCGCCCCACCTCCCGGTAGTACGGGTGCACGAGCCCATCCTCGACCCGCGCGCGGCTGGCCAGCTCCTCGGCGAAGGCGGCGAGCGGATCGACCCGCGGCGGCGTCGAGCCCGCGGTCTCGGTGCGCGGCGGGTCAGGGCGTGGTGGGCGCGCGTGCAGGTCGGGCTTCGTCGCGGGGCCGGGAGCGATCCCCTCCTCCACGATGGCGTGGGTCGGATCGGGCGACGTCTCGCTCGCGTCGCCGTGCGGCCGGTCGCCGGCGACGGCTCCCTGGCGCGAGCGGTGTGGGGGCCCGGACGGTGAGACGCGTGACGCGGACGCGGGGGGCTCCGCGGTCCGGTCGCGCAGCTCGATCGTGAACGGCAAGCTCGGCCGGCGGGGTGGCGGGCCGGGGTCCGGCGGAGCGAGGAAGAGCATGAGGCAGTGAATTGCCAGGCTCGCCGCGAGCGCGGCGAGCGACGTCGCGAAACGGCGGCGGAGCTCGCGTGCCCGATTCGCCTGCACCCCCGGACTATACGTCGAGAGCGCGCTGGGGCCGGCGCCGCTAGAGCGAAACGCGGGGTCCTGCCCGAGCGTGGTCGCCTGAGGTTGCCCCGAACCGGTGCGTCAACCGTTCCAGACGCAGGAACCAGCCCCCCTGCGCCGAAGGCGTTGACCATATCAGCCGTTTCAAGTGGTGCGCGGTCGTCCTCGCTGAAGCCTTACCCAGAGTAATTCATCCGGTACGTGAACCGGCGAGCCCCGGGCACCCGTGCCGCGCGAGCAGGGCTAAGCCCAGTGGCGCGTCGTCGCGGGAACGCTGATGGCCGGGGCGCTGGTCCGGATACTGCCCAGGTGACGGACGTTCGCCGGGGGGCCGTTACCCTGCGCCCGTAGCCTGTAGAATTCGTAGGCGGTCTCTCATGTTCCAGCTCGGGGGCGCTCTCGAAGGCGGTCGCCATGCGTTCCACCCGATCCGCGCAGCTCATCGCAGGCGCCGCCGCGCTGGTCCTCGCCGGCTGCGGCACGGCCCGGCGGCTCGAGCCAGCCAGCCGAGGCGCCGTGAACTGCACCCTCTGCCACGGGCAGAAGCTCGCGTCGTTCGACCCCGACACGGATCTCACCTGGGCGGCCCCGCCCGTCGGGACCGGCGGCGGGACCCAGCCCGCGGATCTCGACGTCGGACAGCACCAGGCGCATCTCAACGCGGGCCCGTTCGCGCTCGCCTTCGCGTGCGAGACCTGTCACTCGGTCCCGACCGACCTCGGTCACGCGACCGAGCCGGTGGTGGTGAGCCTGCGCGGGGCAGGGCAGGCGCTGCTTCCGGCGAGCCTCGGCACCTACGACGCGACGGCCCACACCTGCGACACGTACTGCACGGCAACGCGATCGCCGGCGGAACCCCGGCGACGAAGCCGCCGGGCTGGACCCAGTCGTTCTCGAGCTGCGACGCGTGCCACGGTCTGCCGCCTCATTCCGGCTCGAGCGCTCTCACCGGGTGCGCGAGCTGCCACCCGGACACGATGCGCTCGGACGGCACCCTGAACGTGGCCGGCGGCAAGCACGTGAACGGCCACGTCGACGCCCTGGGAGGACACCTCCCGGGCTACGGCGACCCGGCGAGCCCGGACTTCCACGGCTCCGACGCGCTCGCCTATCTCGAGCACCAACCGGGCGCGACGGACTGCGCGAGCTGCCACGGCGCCGACCTGAACGGCGCCGGCACGGTTCCCTCCTGCACCTCCTGTCACGTTTCCACCAGGAGCGCGATCTTCCCGGCGGGGGTCTCCGACTGGAAGACGAACTGCACGTTCTGCCACGGCACGCCGATCGAGCCGTTCACGTACGCCTCGCAGCTCGCACAGGCCGCGCCTCCGGCAGACGTGGCCGAACGGCTCACGGGCGCCAGCACGGCGGCAAGGACGGGCGCGCACCAGGTCCACCTCGCGGGCAGCGCCGTCGCTCCGGCGTTCGCCTGCGAGACGTGCCATCCGGTGCCCACCGAGGACGCGTCGCTGACTCACCTCGACGGCGGCAGGGCGCAGGTGACTCTGGTCGGGGCAGGCCAGGCCTCGCTCCCCGCGAGCCTCGGGGCTTACTCCGGGGGGCAGTGCGCCACGTACTGCCACAACCCGACGAGCTCGGCCTCGGGCACCGTCGGCGGCGCGACTCCGTCCTGGAGCGGCAGCGGCTACGCCTGCAACGCGTGCCACGGGAACCAGTCGGACGCGCGAAACTACTGGCCGGCGACGGGCCATCACGATCGCCACGCTGCCAGCACCAACGAGAACTTCCCCTGTTTCTACTGCCACAGCACGGTCGTGACGAACGTCGATCCGTCGTCGACGCCGTCGATCGCCGCCCCGGCGCTGCACGTGAACGGCGCGGAGGACGTCGCCTTCGGCGACGGGACAGTGCTGTTCAGGAACGAGGTCATCTCCGGCACCTGGAACGGCACGAGCTGCGCCGTGAGCTGCCACAATGGCAGTAAGACCTGGTGAGCGACCGGGACGCGATGGACGGTCGTGGGGAGGGGACACGGGCGGCGCGCCAGGCTCCAAGGAGGCGACATGAGCGGACACGGCAGAGGGCGCCGGCCCGCCGAGCGCGGACGGCACCGGCCGGTGCAGGCGGGGTAGTCGGACGTAGTACTGGAGCGCGCCGCGGCATGAGCCATCGCTCTTGCCTCCGTTCGCTGTCGCGTGCTGTCATCGGCCCTGCGGGTTGCCGCGACGTCGATCCGCCCGCGCCGATGCCCATGCTCGATCCCTGCCACGTGACGACCAGCGCCGAGCCGGCATACTGCCCCTCGTGCGGGCTGAAGCACACGCGACGGCCCGACTGGCTCTGCCCACGTTGCGGAATGCCCGCGGAGTCCGAACCTCGCATTCCCAAGGCGCGACCGGCCCCGCGATACGAACAGGTGTTCCCCCGCGGCAGCACGATCGCGGCCGCGATCATGGCGGTGAGCAGTGGAGCCCTCGCGATCGGCTTCGCGAGGTACCCCGCCGGTGAGCACCGCTGGACGGTCCTCGCTGCCGGACTGATCCTCGGGGTGCTCGGTCTCGAGCTGCTGCTGAAGGTCTCGTTCGCGCGATGGACCGCGGTCGTATTCGCCGTCGTGGCCGCCGTGTTCGTGTCGGAACACCTGATTCGTGATCGCCTGCCAGACCTGTTTCGTGATCCCCTGCCTGCCGCGATTCGTGATTGGCTGCGAGACCTGATTCGTGATCCCCTGCCCGTGAAGATCCCCTTCTTCATGGGATTCCTCGCAGGATGCGTGGTGCTGCTCGTGGGGCGGCCCGGGGGTGTCCGCATCGCCGCCGGCGTGCTTCTGGCCGCGCCGCTCGTCGTCGTCGAGATCATGCGTGCTTTCGCGGGCTGAGGGAACCACCGCGCCACCCCAGAGTAATTCATCCGGTAGGTTACGCGGCGATCGCGAGCGCCCGTGCCGCACTCTGTGACTATATGTCGAGAGCGCGCCGGGGCCGCGCCGCTTGAGCGAGACGCCGGGTGCTGCGCGAGCGAGGTCGCCCTCGCGGGCGACCGTCGCCGTCCGCGGCGGTGGCGTGTTCGCTCACCTTGGCGCTGGGCCGGAGCGTCGCCGAGCGCTCCCCCCGCGCCGGTGCGGGATTCCGCTCGGCAGCGGAGTTGCGACTCCGCCGAGCGCGCGACGCCCGGCACGAACCGGTTTCCCGGCGACCGCGAAGCGTGAACTCTCGTTTAGCGTCCGCGCCGCTTCCGCCCGACCCCCGCGAGGACCATCGTGTGTCGCGGTTGCGACCGGGAGTCCGCGCTGGCGCGCGGAACGTCGCCGGCCGCCCGCCTGGAAGAGGAGGGGAAGAATGCATCTCGGATCGAACAGGTACGGGTTCGTCGCCGCCGCCCTGCTGGCGTGCGTCCCGACGATGGCTTTCGCCGCCCCATGGCGAATGGCGGAATCGAAGGGTCTCATGACGTCGGCCGGGGAGTATTTCCTCGTCGGCGCGGGCGCGACGAAGTTCACGGACACCGGGGTCAAGGACCTCTACGACACGAGCCCTGCGTGGGAAGGCCGCCTCGGCTTCGGCAGCCGGTCCTTCCTCGGCCTCGAGGTGGCGTACGTCGGCGCGAAGCACGGCGCATCGATCGGGAACAACGACGTGATGATGAACGGCGCCGAGGGCACCCTCCGTCTCCAGTATCCCGTCGTCTCGGGGGAGTGGCTCGTGGAGCCGTTCGCGCACGGAGGCGTCGGCTGGAGCCACGTCTCGATCGACAACCTTCCGGCGGGCGTCAAGGACAGCGACGAGATCGGCGTCATCCCGTTCGGCGGCGGAGTCACGCTGGGTTACAACCACTTCCTGATCGACGCCCGCTTCACGTACCGCGCCACCTTCAGCGACGACCTCGTGCCGGGACGGAAGCTTCAGAACTGGGCGGTCCTGGGATCCGTCGGCTACGAGTTCTGACGGCGCTCGTCCGGTGGCTCGTCACGAGCGGGCCCGAGCCCGAGCGTGCGCGCGGGCTCGGATCGCGCTTCACGGGCGCCCGAGCACTGAGGGCCATGCGACGCGATCCGACTGCGATCTAGAACCCGAGCGCGGTCGCGAGCGCCACCCGCGCGTCGCGCGACGCTCAGGGCGGCCCGTCCCGCGGCTCGGGGCGGATGGGCAACTCGACCGTGAAGCGAGCGCCGGAACCGAGCCGGCTCTCGACGCGGATCGACCCGCCGAGGCGCGTCACGATCTCGCGGGTGATCCACAGCCCGAGCCCCATCCCCTCGGTTCCGCCGGTCCCGACGGCCCGCTCGAAGCGCAGGAAGATGCGCTCGTGATCGTCGGGCGCGACGCCGATGCCCTGGTCTGCCACGGTCAGGCGGGCGATCCCTCCATCGAGCCGGGCGGCGAGCGACACAGGCTTGCCCGCGCCGTACTTGATCGCGTTGGAGAGCAGGTTGCTCACGACCTGGTCCACCCGACTCTGGTCCCAGGCGCCGGTGATCGGCTCGCCTGCGTCGAACGTGACGGCGCACCCGGCGCGTGACGCGTCCTGCTCGTGCCGCTCGATCACCTCGCGCACGACGGCGCACAGGTCCACCGGCTCGAGCGAGACGTGGAGGCGGCCGGCCTGGATGCGGGCGACGTCGAGGAGGTTCGAGACGAGCTGGCTCAGGCGCTGCCCCTGGCGCGCGAGGACCCCGATCTTGCTCCGCATGCGCTCCGATGGAACGGGCATCCTCTCGAGCGCGCGCTCGGCGGTCTCGATGACGAGCATGAGCGCGGTGAGCGGGGTCTTGAGCTCGTGGGAGGCGATGGCGAGGAACTGATCGCGCACCCCGATCGCCTGCTGCGCCTGGAGGTAGAGGCCCGCGTTCTCGATCGCGGTTCCTGCCCGGAGCCCGATCTCCTCCGCGAGCGCCAGGTCCTCGGTCCCGTACCGCCGCCTCGGCCCGGCGCCGATGGCGATCCCGCCGAACAGTGCGCCGCGGCTCACGATGGGGACGACCATCGCCGAGGCGAGCCCGAGGCTGCGCACGGCGTCGAGCTGGCGTGCGTCGCGTGCCCACTCGGGGAGGAACGCCTCCGGGACCTCGGAATGAAGCTCCGCCTGTCCGCGCCTCGTCATCACCCTCGGTGCGACCTGGGCAGGGTCCGCGCCCGGCGGGACCCGGAGCTCGCGGGGCTCGCCGCCCTCCGGGTCCGTGTGGACGAACGTGACCTGCCGCGTCGTGCCCGGCCGCTCCGGATCGCGCAGCTCGATCGCGCACCAGTCGCCGAGCTGCCGCACGACGAGCCGCGCCACGCTCGCGAGCGTCCCCTCCGCGTCGAACGAGGCGAACAAGGTCTTGCTCGCCTCGGAGAGCAGCCGCGTCCGTCGCTCCGTCACCTCGGCGACGGCGCGCGCGGCGCGCTCCTCGGCGAGCAGCACGAGCTCACGATCGGCCTGCTGGCGCGCGAGCGCCGCTCCGACGAGACCCACCACGCCGAGCAGCGCCTCGAGGGCATGGGGAGGCACGCTCGGCACGCCCCGGTACGCGATGACCATCGCCGTCTCCGTGCGGCCGCGGACGGTCACGGGAAGAACGACGCCCATCGTGTTCGAAGGGGCGCCGAGGTCCTCGAGGGCCATGAAGCCCGTGTCGACGACCTGACGGACCATCCGGCGAAGGAGCGCGATCTCCTCCTCGCCGAGGATGCACTCGGGGCAGCGCTCGCGGTCCGCGGCCCGGCACACGCAGACGAGATCCGCCAGGAAGGTGCCGCGGATGAGCTCGCGGCTCTCCGCCAGCACGTCCGCGCTCGCGAGCATGTTCGCGAGGTACTGCGCCGCGCGGATGAATCCGCGCGCACAGAACTCCTGCTCGAGGCGGGTGTCGGTCAAGGCCATCGGCGATCGCTCGCGCCCGCTCGAGACCGGGCGCTCATCTTGCGTATGTGGAGATGATCGACGAACAGCTCCTCGAAGTCCTCCTCCATCGAGAGGTTGACGAGGGTGGCCCGCTCCCTCACGCGTTCGAGCGCGGCGTCCGCTTCCCTGGAGAGCAGGAGGTCGAGAGCGCCCTGGAGCGCGGTGTTGCCTGCGAGAGTCACCCGGCCGGTCGGGACCGGCGGCAGGAGCCCGATGGCGATCGCGTTCGCGAGGTCGAGGTGCTCGCCGAAGCTGCCGGCCACGTGGACGGCGCCGATCCGGTCGAACGACACGCCCGCGCGGCGGCACAGCACCTCGACGCCGGCGCCGACGGCGCCCTTCGCGCGCTGGAGGGCGTCCACGTCGGCCTTGCTGAGTCCGAGCTCGACGCCGCCCACCGTGACGGTCAGGGGCTCGCGGAGCGGTCGGCCGCGCTCGTCGATCTCGCGACTCGCCCGGAAGATCGCCAGCAGGTCCACGAACCCGGAGCCGCAGATGCCGCGCGCGGGGGCCGCCTCCAGCACCTCGCCGACCCACGCGCCGTCGGAGGAGCGCGCCAGCCGGTGGATGGCGCCAGGCTCGGCGCCCATGCCGCAGCCGATGCCGGTCGCCTCGAAGGCCGGTCCACCCGCGGCCGCCGTCACCCACAGCCGCCTGCCGTCCCACAGCGCGATCTCGGAGTTGGTGCCGAAGTCGACCAGCAGCGCCGGCTCGCGCCGCTCGATCAGCCGGCACCGGACGACGCCCGCGACGAGGTCAGATCCGACGAAGCCGCCCAGCGGCTGGACGAGCTCGATCGCGGTGGAGGGAGAGAGCTGCCATCCCTCCGCGACCGCGACCGCGTCCACGAGCGTGCAATCGACGGGCGCCGTCCAGCCGGACGGGTCGAGCATCCCGTCGGGGCTGCGCCCGCTCAGGAGCGTCAGCATGGCGGAGTTGCCGACGACGCGGACCTGGCCCACCGCCGGCAGCGCGAGGCCCTCGTCCCGCGACAGCTCGAGGAGCGCGCTTCCGATCGCGTCGAGCGCGAGGGTCCGGAGCCGCTGCGCCGCGCTCTTCGAGCGCGCGGCGGCGTCGAGCCGCCCGATCACGTCGGCGCCGACGCGCGCCTGCGGGTTGGGTCCCGACCGCACCGCGACGCGGCCGCCGCGGAGCACGTCACAGATCGCCACGCTGATGTGGGTCGTTCCGACGTCCACGGCGATCCCGAGTGGTCGGGAGTCCGAGGCGCGCCCGCCGGAGAGCGGGTAGGCGGCCCGATACGAGAAATGGGCGGGGGTCCGCCACGGCGACGGTCGCGCCGGATCGAGCACGGTCACGTCCATGTCGCCGGACGGGACGATCTGGCAGGCGAGACGCGTCCCCGCGGCGACGGCTTCGTCACCGAGGTGTAGCCGCTCCGCGGCGGTGGGCGCGCCGCCCTCACCGGCGTCCACGCGCACGCGGCAGAGCCCGCACGCACCGATGCCGGAGCAGCCGGCTCGGACCCGAGCGCTGCTCGCGTCGAGGATGTCGCGGAGGTTCGCGCCCGGGCGGTACGAGACGTGACGCACCTGCTCGTCGCGCTCGCCCTCAAGCCTGACCCCGATGTGCCGCGCCTTCCCCGCCATCACGCCCCGCTCCACCCGAGGGTGGCGCGCACCATCGCACGGACGTTCGCCTCCCTCGCCTCCGGCGGGATCTCGCAGCCGGACGACACGATGAACCCGCCGCGCTGGTCGAACGTGCGCAGCAGTCGCTCGGTGTCGCGCTCGACCTCGTCCGGCTCGGCGGTGACGAAGGCGAGCGGCTTCACGTTGCCGTCGAGGCACAGGCGGCTCCCTTCCAGCGCGCGCAGGAGGGGCTCGGGATCGACGCAGTAGTCGAAGTTGCCGATGTCGGCGCCGAGAGCGGCGTACCGGGGGAGGGCGAGCCCGAACGCTCTCGAAACGGCCGCGGCGTAGTCGAGCAGCTGCACGAAGCGCTCGGGCTCGTCGGCGGCGAGGCAGAGCGCCGGCTCCATGCCGACGAGCTGCACGGCCAGCGTCATCGGTCCCTGCACGAGCCCCACCACCGCCGCTCCGCCGCACCCCGCGCGGCGCAGCGTTCGCGCCATCTCCAGCAGCATCGGCATGCGCCCCGCGGTCGTCGGATCGGGGATGGCGAGCCGATCGAAAGCGGCGCCGGGACCGAACGGCGCCTTGCTGATCGCCGGGTACAGGCCACGGCGCGACTGCACCTCGCCGCCGAGCGCCTCCGCCTCGAGCGTCAGGTCGAGCACCGCGAACACGGCGTCGTACCCGTAGTGACCCTGCGCCGAGATCTGGCAGTCGGCAGCGACCGCCGCCGAGGTCAGGTAGTCCTCCATCGTGCGCCCGAGGGCGACGGCGGCATGCGCGAAGACCTGGGCGACGACCGGCGGCCGGTCGCACCGCTCGAACGCGACGGTGCGGCGGATCCGCTCAACCGCGTCCATGGCGAGCCTCGAGCGTGGAGCTCAGGTACGCGACGGCGTCGAACGCGGTCTGCCCGACGTAGTCGACGTCGAGCGTCGCCGCCGTGCACTGCTTCAGCGACGCTCCGCCCGCCAGCACCCGGACGTGTCCGAGCCCCGCGCGCACGAGGGCCGGCTTGATGGCGCGAACCTGGGGGATGACGCTCGAGATGAGGCCGCTCACGCACAGTGCGGTCGCCTCGCTCCGCGCCACCGCCTCGACGACCCGGCCCACCGGCGCGTCCCTCCCGCAGTCGAACACGCGGAATCGGCTGCCCGCGAGCAGGATCTTCAGGATCGTCTTCCCGATGTCGTGGATGTCGCCTTCGAGGACGGCGACGACCACCTTGCCTGCCGGGTCCGGCAGCTCCTTCCCTTCCGGGAAGAGATGCCGGATGACGCCCATCACGGCGCGCCCCGCGAGCATGATCTCGAGGAGGTTGAACTGCTCGGCGGTGCACTTCCGGTCGAGGGCCGCCATCGCGGTCTCGACGCCGCCGGTGACGATGTCGACCGGGGACATCCCGCCGCCGGCGAGGTCGGCGACGATCCGCAGCGAGCGGTCGCGGTCGCCGTCGATCAACCCCTCGATGAGAGCATCGAGATCGGACGCCATTGGTAACGCCCTTCCGCTCGCCTAAGGGTCCGGGCATCGTACTTCACTTCGACGCGCGTCGTATTCGCGTACCGACGGCGGCGACGGCGCCTGGCGCCGTTGCGCAGGCCCGCACCTGCTTGACTGACAGCGGTAGGTCCCGCGGGTGCCGGACGGCCGGGCGCGCGCTCGCCGCGCCGCTCGAGCAGCGTGCCCTCGAATACGCGGTGGATCGCGAAACAATCGACGGTGACGATGAAATGAACCTGCGGCCGACGTGGGTTCCTGTCGCATGTCCGCCCCCTCTCTCTCCCGCGCGAAGGCGGCGGCGGGCGACCTATCGGTGCGCGACCTCGGCGAGCTGCTCGCGGCGCTCGCCCTCCGCACCGGCGTCGACCTCGCCGGCCAGCGCCCCGCGATGCTCGCGCGGCGGGCCGCGTACCGGATCGCCGCCTCCGGCGCGCGCACTCCGGCGGACTACCTCGAGCTTCTTCTCCGCGGCGACGATGCCGAGCCGTGGCGGCTGCTCGATCGCCTCACCATCAAGGTGAGCCGCCTCTTCAGGAACCCGGAGACGTTCGCGACGATCGGCGATCACGTCCTGCCCGAGTTGCGGCGGCGCCTCGGCACGCGGCCCCTGCGCGTCTGGAGCGCGGGCTGCGCGCGCGGCGAGGAGGCGTACGGCCTCGCGATGCTGTGCGCCGAGTCGGGCGGCGCCTGGAGCGTGCTCGGCACGGACGTGGACCGTGTCGCGGTGGAGCGCGCCCGGGCCGGGACGTATCCGCGCGCGGAGGCCGGCCACGTGCCGGACGCGATCGCGGCGCGGCACCTCACCTCTCGCGGGGACTCGGCGGTCGCGGTCCGGCCCGAGCTCGCCCGGCACGTCCGCTTCGCCGCACACGACCTCGCCTCCGGCATCCCTCCCGCCGAGAGCGCCTTCCACCTCGTCGCGTGCAGGAACGTCCTCATCTACTACGTCGCTGCGCGGCAGGCGGAGATCTTGTGGACGCTCGTCGCCTCGCTCGCGCCTGGCGGGGCGCTCGTCCTCGGCGAGACCGAATGGCCCACCGCGAGCGTCGAGCGCCGCCTCCGGGTACTCGATCGGGCCCACCGCATCTTCGAGCTGGCCGCCGGCGCGGCGGAGGGGAGCGCCTGAATGGGCCTCGGAAGAGCCAGCATCCGGAAGCGGATCTACGTCGGATTCGGCGTGGTCGTCGCCCTGCTCGCGATCCAGGTCGGGGTCGGGCTGCGCGGGCTCGATCGGATCGAGGGGCAGCGACGTCGGATCGTCGAGCAGTACGATCCGCCATCGCAGGCGGCGCAGGACCTCGAGAAGAACGTGCTCCTGCGGGCGATCACGGTCCGGAACTTCGTGGCGACGGGCGACCCTCGCCACCAGCGCGACTACGAGCGGTTGCTCTCGCGACACGCCGGTCTGCTCGACGGGATCGAGCGCATGCCCCTCGACCCGGAGAGCGGCGCCGCGATCGCTGCGCTCTCCGCGGCCTCGCGCCAGCACGTCGCGCGGACGACCGTCTTCCTGTCGCTGTTCGGGAGCGCCGCGATCCCACGGGAGCTCGCCGAGGCCGAGAGCCGCCTCGCGGACGCGCGTGCGGATCTCCTCTCCCAGATCCGCGCGTTCGACGAGCTGCAGCACCGCCGGCAGGAAGCGGCCCGGGCCCGGATGAGCGACGCGGAGCGCGAGGTCTGGACCGCGATGCTCGCGACGGCGCTCCTCGTCGCAGTGGCCCTTGGCCTTACCGCCGTCCTCACGACCCGCGCCGTGCGCCGCCCGGCGCTCGCGCTGATGGCGGCGGCCCGGGCCGTCGAGCGGGGCGACTACGCGCCCGCGCTCGAGCTCGCCCTCGCGCCGGGGGCGCGCCCACCCGGCGAGCTGCAGGCGCTCGGGGCCGCCTTCGCCCGCATGGCGGACGCGCTGCGCCGGCGCGAGCAGAAGACCGAGGCCGACGGGCGGCTCGCCGCGGCGCTCGCGGGCTCGCTCGACCCCGAGGCGACGGCGCGCTCGGCGCTCGAGGAGATCGCCGCCTACACGCGGGCCGACGTCGCGGCGGTGTACCTCGTCGCGGACGGAGCGCTGCGGCGCGTCGCGGGCCGCGCCTCCGGAGGGACGCCGGAGACGCTGCCGCTCTCGGGGATCGTGGCGCAGGCGCTCGCCTCGGGCCGGGCCGTCGCGCTCGGCGACGTGCCCGCCGACCTGCCGCTGGAGCTGCACGTCGGCTTCGGCGCGATCCGGCCGCGCAGCGTGGTCGCCGTGCCGCTCGCCTCGGGCGGCGCGCCGATCGGCGTCCTCCTCCTCGGGAGTCTGCGTCCGACGTCGGCGGAGGCGGCCGCGTTCGCGGAGAGCGCCGCAGGGCACCTGGGGATCGCGCTCCACAACGCGCTGTCTCACGCCCGCATCGGCGGGTTCGCGGCGGAGCTGCGCGACCGCAACGAACGTCTCCAGGCGCAGAACGACGAGCTGCACGCACAGGCGGAGGAGATCCAGGCGCAGAGCGAGGAGCTCGTCGCCCAGGGGGACGAGATCCGGCGGCACAACGAGGAGCTCGCGTACGCGAAGGAGGCGCTCGCGGCGAAGGCCGGCGCGCTCGAGGAGGTGGACCGGCGCAAGAACGAGTTCCTGGCGACGCTCGGGCACGAGCTGCGGAACCCGCTCGCCGCGGTCGCGACCGCGGGCCGCCTCCTCGAGGCGTCGTCCCGCGACGCCCCCTCGGTCATGCGCCATGCCGCGGTGATCTCGCGTCAGGCACGCAACCTGAGACGGCTCGTGGACGACCTCCTCGATCTGTCGCGGATCAACCACGGCAAGATCGATCTGCGGCTCGAGCGGATCGACCTCGGCGCCGCGATCGACGGGGCGATCCTGGCGATCCGGCCCGAGGCGGACGCGAAGGCCCAGCGCGTCTCCTTCCGGCTCGGCGCGGAGGCCCTGTCGGTGGACGCCGATCCGACGCGGCTCGAGCAGATCCTCTCGAACCTCCTCCGGAACGCGGTGAAGTACACGCCGCCCGAGGGCACGATCACCGTCGCGGCGGAGGTGGAAGGACCCGAGGCCGTGATCCGGGTGGGGGACACGGGGATGGGCATCTCGTCCGAGCTGCTGCCCAGGATCTTCGAGCCGTTCATCCAGGGGACGCACTCGGAGTGCGGCGAGCAGGGGCTCGGGCTCGGCCTCGCGCTGGTCCGCCGCCTCGTCGAGCTGCACGAGGGCAGCGTCGAGGCGCGGAGCGACGGGGAGGGGGCCGGCACGGTGTTCGTCGTCCGCCTGCCGCTCGCCGCGCCGGTGGAGCGTCCCGGCGCCGGGGAGCTTCCCGGGAAGTACCGCGAGGACGGGGATGGGCGGCGGCGCGTCCTCGTCGTGGAGGACAACCCGGACGTCGCGGAGACCATGGCAGAGGCGCTCTTGATGTTCGGGTTCGCCGTCCGCGTGGAGGGCGACGCCTACGCCGGGCTCCGCGCCTGCATCGAGGCGCCGCCGGACGTGGCGCTGCTCGACATCGGGCTTCCGGGGCGGAGCGGATACGAGCTCGCCCGCGACATCCGTGCGCGCCTGCCCGCGAGCGCGGTGCGCCTCGTCGCGGTCACGGGGTACGGTCAGCCGGACGACCGTGAGCACGCCCGCGCGGCGGGGTTCGACCGGCACCTCGTGAAGCCGGTCGATCTCGAGGAGCTGCGCGACGTGATCGAGCGGCTCGCGGCGCTGGGCGACGAGATCGGGGCCGCGGCGTAGGGCGGGAACGCCGGGCGGCCGCTACGCCCTCCCGAGCGCCTTGAGCAGCTGGGACCGCGCCACCGCGAGCCGGAACTCGCTCTGCACGCGCTGCCCGAGGGCGGTCGTGAGCGCCACCTGGGCGTCCGCCAGCTCGAGAACGTTCCCGACGCCGGTCTGGTAGCGCCCCTCGGCGAGGGTGAGCCGCTCGCGCGCAGACTCGGCGGCCTCTTCCGACGCGCCGAGGGTCGCCTGCGCGGCGCGCACGCCCAGCCGAGCCTGCTCGACCTCGAGCCGCACCGACTGGCGGAGCTGCTCGATCTGCGCGTCGATGGCGGTCGCGTTGGCGCGCGCCTCCCGGACCTGCCCGCGCGTGGCGCCGCCCTGGAAGAGCGGCCAGCTGAGCGTGACGGTGGTGTTCCAGCCGGACGAGAGATCGTCGGGCGCGTTCCCCGACTCGGTCGCGCCCGCGGAGAGGCCGAGGCTCGGGAGATAGCCGCCCTGGAGCGCGCGGACCGTCAGGTCCTGGCCGCGGAGCTGCTCGGAGATCACCGCCAGCTCGGGCCGCGCCGCGAGCGCCTCGGCGAGGAGCGGCTCCGCGGCGGCCTCCTCGCCGGGAACGGGCGGGAGCGACTCGTCCGCGATCTCCCACGGGCCGAGATCGGTCGCGCCGACGGCCTGCTCCACCTGGACCCGCGCGGTCGCGTACCCGTTCTCGCCCTGGATGAGCTGCACCCGCGCGTTCGCGACGTTGGTTCGCTCCTGCGCGAGGTCGATCGGCGGCCGCGTGCCCACCTCCACGAACGCCCGCACCTGCTCGAGATGGCGCTGGGTGTTCGCGAGCGTCTCGCGCGCCACCGCGACGAGCGCCTTCGCCGCGACCGCGTTGAAGTAGGTGGTCCGGATCCCGAGCGCGACGGCGGCTCGGGTGGCCCGCTCCGCCTCGGACTGGCCGGCCGCGAGGGCCTGCGCCGCGCGCCAGCGGCCCGGCGTCTGGCCGAAGTCCCACACGAGCAGCTTCCCGGTCACGCCGAGGCTGTAGAGGTTCCGCGCGGTCGCGCTCGTGCCCGCGAGGTTGGTGTCGAACACGCTCGTCGCGCTCGACGTGTTGCGCTCGTAGCTCGCCGTCCCCGAGACCTGGGGGAGGAGCGGCGCGAGGGCCTGGTCGACCCGCGCCCGGGCCGCCTCGACGTTCGCCTTCGCCTGGCGGAGCTGGGGCTGGCGGGAGAGGCCGATGCGGAGCGCCTCTTCGAGGCCGAGGACACGCGGCGCGGCCGCAGCCGGCGGCACGCCGGTGGGCGCCTGGGCGGCAGCGGGCGCCGCGAGGAGAACGAGGACGGTCGCGACGAGGGGGCGCATCACTCGAACCTCAGTGCCTCGATGGGATCGAGCTGCGAGGCCTTGCGCGCGGGGTAGATGCCGAACGCGACGCCGACGACGGCGCTGAACACGACCGAGACGACGACGATGTCGGGGCGGATGAGCATCGGCCAGCCGAAGTGCGCCGCGAGCCAGCGGCCCCCGCCGATGCCGAGGACGACCCCGATGGCGCCGCCCGCCACGGCGAGCGTGAGCGCCTCGACGAGGAACTGGGCCAGGATGTCGCGCGGGCGCGCGCCGACCGCCATGCGGATCCCGATCTCGCGCGTCCGCTCCGTCACCGAGACCAGCATGATGTTCATGATGCCGATCCCCCCGACGACGAGCGACACCGCCGCGATGGCGGCGAGCAGGGTCGTGATGGTGCTGACCCCCTGCTGCTGGGCGTCGGCCATCTCGGTGAGATTCCGGATGGAGAAGTCGTCGTCGCCTCCGGGCGCGATGCGGTGGCGGTCGCGCAGGAGCTCGGAGATCTGCCGCTCCGCGCGGGTGGTCTGGCCGGGCGTCGCGCCGATGACGAGGGCCCCGTTGATGTACTTCTGGAGCCCGCCCTGGATCTTCGCGAGGAACGCGGACTGCGGCACGAACACGACGTCGTCGTAGTCCTGGCCCATGGGCGACTGCCCCTTGGGCGCGAGGACCCCCACCACCACGAACGGGATGTTCTTCAGGCGGACCGTGAGGCCGACCGGGTCGGTGCCCGCGCCGAAGAGCTTATCCGACACGGTCTTGCCGAGGACCGCCACCTTGTTGCCGCTGTCGACGTCGGAGGCGGTGAAGAGCGCGCCGGAGCCGATGGGCCAGACGCGGATGTCGAAGAGCTCGGGCGAGGTGCCGGTGATGGAGGTCGTCCAGTTCTGGTCCTCGGAGAGGACCTGGGCGTTCGCGCGGAGCTGCGCGGCCGCGGCGCGGACGGAGGGGACCTCGGCCCGGATCGCGCGCAGGTCGTCCCAGGTCAGCGTCGGCATCGACCCGAAGCCGCCGAACGCGCCGCCCCGCGTGGTCGTGCCGGGGAGGACGATGAGCAGGTCCGATCCCATCGACGCGAAGGACTCCTCGACCCGCTTCTTCGCCCCCTCGCCGATGGCGACCATCGCGATGACCGCGGAGACGCCGATCACGATGCCGAGCGTGGTGAGGAACGAGCGCATCTTGTTGCGGCGCAGGGCGCGGACGGCGACGCGGAGCGTCTCGAGCAGGTTCACGGGATCGCCTCCTCCGCGGCGGGCGCGGGCCGAGCGACGCGCGGCACGCGGCGCTCGTCGCTCTTCACGAGACCGTCGCGCAGGACGACGAGCCGCGAGGCGTACTCCGCGACGTCCGCCTCGTGGGTCACGAGGACGACGGTGATCCCGTCGCGCCCGAGCTCCTGGAGGAGCGCCATCACCTCCACCGACGTGCGCGTGTCGAGGTTGCCGGTCGGCTCGTCCGCGAGCAGGAGCCGCGGGTGCGTGACGATGGCGCGCGCGATCGCGACCCGCTGCTGCTGGCCGCCGGAGAGCTGGTTCGGGTGGTGGTGGACCCGATCGCCCAGTCCGACGCGGGTGAGCGCCTCGGTCGCGCGCGCGTGGCGCTCGCGGGCGGAGAGGCCCGCGTAGACGAGGGGCAGCTCCACGTTCTCGAGCGCGCTCGTGCGCGAGAGCAGGTTGAAGCTCTGGAAGACGAAGCCCAGCGTCCGGTTCCGCATCGCCGCGAGCGCGTCGCGGTCGAGCCGCGAAACCTCCTCGCCGGCGAGCTCGTACGAGCCGAGGGTCGGGCGGTCGAGGCAGCCGATGACGTTCATGAGCGTGGACTTGCCCGAGCCGGACGCGCCCATGATGGCGACGAACTCGCCGTCGGAGATCGAGAGCGTGACGCCGCGCAGCGCGTGCACGTCCACCTCGCCCATCCGATAGGTCTTCGTGACGTCGTCGAGCTGGACGAGGGAGCGCATGATCGGGCCGACTAGAGGATTCGCCGCATGCCGCCGGGGGGACCACCGCCGCCGGGCGCGCCGCTCGCGCTGCCCGAGGAGTCGGTGATGACGAGGTCGCCCTCGCGGAGGTCTCCCTCGACCACCTCGGTGGTCGAGCCGTCGGTGACGCCGGTGCGGATCCGGACCGCCGTGGCGACGCCGTCGCGGAGGACCCAGACCGTCCGACGATCCGGCTCGCGCGGGGTGCCGCCGCCGACAGGGGCCGTCGCGTCGCCGCGGCGTCCGGCGCCGCCCTGACCCGCACCGCCCTGAGCGGCGCCACGTCCGCTCCCCGCCGCGGAGGCGTTGGCGCCCCCGCCGCGCCGGTCGGAGGCGAGCAGCTCCGCGGGCGGCCGGAACCGCAGCGCGGCGGCCGGAACGCGCAGCACATCCGACCGCTCGGCGTACACGAAGCTCACGTTGGCGGTCATCCCGGGGCGCAGGGCGAGGTCCGGGTTCGCGACGTCCACGACCGCGTCGTAGGTGACGACGTTCTGCACCGTCTGCGGCGCGTTCCGGATCTGCCGCACCGTTCCCTGGAAGCGCCTGTTCGGAAAGGCGTCCACGGCGAAGGACGCGGCCATGCCGTCCCGGAGCTTGCCGATGTCCGCCTCGGCGACGCTCGAGTCGACCTGCATCTTCCTCAGGTCCTCGGCGATGACGAAGAGGGTGGGGGCCTGGAGCGAGGCGGCCACCGTCTGGCCGACGTCGACGCTCCGCGAGATGACCGTCCCGTCGATGGGGGAGACGATGTTCGTGTAGGCGAGGTTCACCTGCGCCTGCTCGAGGCTCGCCCGCGCCTGCGCCACCTTGCCCGTCGCCGACTCGACCGCTGCCTGGGCGCCGTCCGCGTTCGCCTGCGCCGTGTCGAGGTCCGCCTGCGCGACGAGCTTCCGCTGCGCCAGCTCGCGCGTGCGGGCGAGCTGGCGCGCCGCGTCCGCCGCCTGGACCCGCGCGCGGGTGAGGTCGGCCTGCGCTGCGGCGTGGTTCGCCCGCGCCTGGTCGAGCGCCGCCTGGAACAGCTCCGGGTCTATCTTGGCGATGAGCATTCCCTTCTTCACCGGCGAGTTGAAGTCGGCGAAGAGCTTCTGGATGCGCCCCGAGACCTGGCTCCCCACCTGAACGGTGACGAGCGCGGAGAGCGTGCCGGTGGCGGTGACCTGGGCGACGATGTGGCCGCGCTCGACGCGCGCGGTCTCGTACCGCGGCTCGGCCGGGCGCCGCGCCGCGCGGATCCCGATCGCGGCCGCCGCGAGCGCGGCGATCGCGGCCGCTGCGAGCGCGACGCGCCGGATCTTCCTCGAGCGGGCGGGCAAGGTCACGGGTTCCTCGCTCAGACGTTCAGCGGGCTTCATGGACGCTCCTCCCGGCCGGCGGCGACGCGCGCGGGCCGGCGTGACCGGCGCGCCTCGAAGCGGTCGAGGTTCTCGAGGATCCGCCTGAGCGAGGCGCGCAGCGCGGCGAGCTCGGATGGGGTGAAGCCGGCGATCACCGCCTCGCGCACGTCGCGGGCGAGCGGCCTGAGCCGCGCCGCGAGCTCCGCGCCCTCGGCGGTGGGCGCGATGAGCAACCGCCGGCGATCCTGCGGATCCTCCGCCATGCGGACGAGCCGGCGCCGCGTGAGGGAGGCGACGACCCGCGAGGCGGTCGGGGGGTCGATGGGGAGCCGGTCCGAGAGCGCGCCCAGGGAGAGCGGCCCGGCCTCCGCCACGGCGAGAAGGACCCAGAACTGCTGCGGAGCGAGCCGGTGCCCGCGCGCCTCCGCGTGGACGACCTGCCGGATCCGCCGCCGGATGTCGGCGACGAGGATCCCCACCTGCTGCTGTTCTTGATCACGCAACATTTGTCATGACATCTAATCGGGCGGCGCCCGGCGGTCAACCGGGATGGCGACCCCGGCCGCGTGTTCCAACCCCCCGAGGGCGAAAAGGTGTCTCCGGGCCGGCGCGCGCCCGCCCGCTTGCGCCCGCCCCGCCGCCTGCGCATAACACCCCGGCCATGCCCCAGCCCGCCGGCGAGCTGCTGCTCCTCGTCCCGACCACGAGCTACCGGCTCGACGACTTCCGCGCCGCGGCGCGTCGGCTCGGGGTCCCGCTCGTTATCGGGAGCGACCGCTGCCATCGCATCGAGGACTTCTTCGGGGAAGAGCGAGAGCTCCTCTCGCTCGACTACCGGCGGCCCGAGCGCGCGGCAGAGCAGATCGCCCTGGCGGCGCGCGGGCGGCCCATCCGCGGGATCGTCCCGGCGAGCGATCCGACCGCGGTGATCGCCGCGCTCGCGGCCGAGCGGCTCGGCCTGCCGCACAACCCGCCCGCGGCGGCGCGCCGCGCCGCGAACAAGCATGCGATGCGGGTGGCGCTCCGCGACGCGGCCGTGCCGGTCCCGGCTTTCCGCCTCTTTCCGCTCGATGCGGATCCGGCCGACGTCGCGCGCGAGACCCGCTTCCCGTGCGTGCTCAAGCCGCTCATCTTTTCTGCAAGCCGCGGCGTCATCCGCGCCGACGACCCCGCGAGCTTCATGGCCGCCTGGCGCCGCATATCGAAGCTCCTGCACGACACGGCCGCCGAGCGGCGCGCGCGCGAGGAGGATGCGGCGGAGGGGATCCTCGTCGAGGCCTTCGTCGGCGGCGCGGAGGTGGCGCTCGAGGGGTTGCTCCGCGGCGGCCGCCTCGAGGTGCTCGCCGTCTTCGACAAGCCGGATCCGCTCGACGGCCCGTTCTTCGAGGAGACGATCTACCTGACGCCGTCGCGGCACCCGCCCGGGCTCGTCGCCCGCCTCGAGGCGGTCGCCGCGGACGGCGCGCGCGGCCTCGGGCTCGTCGAGGGGCCGGTCCACGCCGAGCTCCGCCTCGCGCCCGGGGGGCCGGTGGTCCTCGAGATCGCGGCGCGCTCCATCGGCGGCCTCTGCTCTCGCACCCTCCGGTTCGGCGCGGGGCTCACGCTCGAGGAGGTGCTCGTCGCGCACGCGATGGGGCTTCCGCTCGACTTCCTGCGGCGCGAGGCGCGCGCCTCCGGCGTGATGATGCTCCCCATCCCGCGGCGCGGCGTGCTCCACCGGGTGGGCGGCGTCCAGGCGGCGCGCGACGTCGCCGGCGTCGAGGACGTCGTCATCACCGTGCCGGAGGGGCGGGAGGTCGTTCCGCTCCCGGAGGGAGATTCCTACCTCGGCTTCCTCTTCGCGAAGGGGGAGACGCCCGCCGAGGTGGAGCGCGCGCTGCGCGAGGCGCACCGGCGGCTGTCGTTCGAGATCAGGGCGGCCCTGCCGACGGCGTGAAGGCGACCGCGGCAGCGACCGCGACGCCGCCGCACCCTGAGCGTAGCGCCGCCGGAGGCGGCGCGAAGTCGAAGGGGACCCCGACCTCGACCGCTCCGAGCAGGGGCACGGGCACGGGGGCCCGTCCTTCACTCACTTCAGGGAGCCCAACTGTCGATACCGACCGAAGGACTGCTGCTGCCAGTGGCGTGACGGTCGGCTTGGGGGCCCATCCCTCCCGTTCGTCCTGAGCGTAGCCGAGTCCCGAGCTTGTCGAGGGAAGAGGCGAAGTCGAAGGACGCTGCTCGGCTCCGGGGCCGGGGCGGCGCTACCCGCTTCGGTTGGGCCCGCGCGCGAGCTTGCGGAGGAGGTCGCCTCCGAGCCGCATGTCCGCCCAGCGAATCGTCCTGGTGCTGCGCGAGCCGAAGCTCGACGTCGTCCGTGTGGCCGACGTAGTAGCTGCCGTCCGCGCAGCGCAGGATGTATACGAAGAACGGCTTCATGGTGCGCCCTTCGACTCCGCCGCCGCTTCGCGGCGGCTACGCTCAGGGCGAACGGAAATCCAGGGATCGTGCCGGGCCCACGATCCGCGTCAACGAGCCCGGTTCTGCGGAGCCGCGCCAGTGACTGGGCGAACGGAAATCCAGGGATCGTGCCGGGCCCACGATCCGCGTCAACGAGCCCGGCTCAGCGGAGCCGCGCCAGTGACTCGACGCCCGACTACTTCACATCGTCGCTTCCGAGCCGGGGCGGAGCGAAATCGTCGAGACGTTCCGCCGGGTTCCCGCCGTTCTTCCTCAGCGCGTCAGACTGACGCGCAGTCGGCTCCGCTCAGCAGAACCACGACTCGGTGAGCCGCGGGACGCGCCGTTGATCGGGCGCGAGCGTCCGCACGTGCCCGTGGGGCAGGCCCGCCTCCGCGAGCGCGAGCACCTTCACGCGCGCGATGATCGCGAGCGGCTCCTCTCCGCGCGCCTGGGCCGCCTCCACCTCCGCCGCGACCCGCGCCTGGAGCCCGTCCATCCGCGGATCGGGATGTCGCCAGCGCCAGGAGAGGGCGGCCGGATCGAGCGCCTCGAAAGCGATCTCCGGCTCTCCCTCGAGGAGCGAGCCGGGCGGGACGAGGAGCCGGATCGAGAGCTGCACCGGATCCAGCGCGGGAAGGAGCCCGCGCGCCTCGAAGATCTCGAGGAGGTCGAGGAAGTCGTCGAGCGTCGACCAGGGGGTGAACGGGACGAGCGACGGCCGCAGCGGGAGGCCCGCCTCGGCGCAGAGCTCGAAGGCGCGGAGCGCGTCCGCCCGCGTGTGGCCCTTCGCGAGCTTCGCGAGCACGCGGTCGGAGAGCGACTCGACCGCGGTCGTCGCGAAGACGGCGCCGAGCCGGGCGAGCTCCGCGACGGCTGCCCGCTGGCGGACGAGGTGCTCAACCTTGGCGGTGAAGTCGAACGACAGCCCGGGGAACCGCGCGTGGAGGGCGCGCGCGACGCGGAGCGCGTGCGTCGGGCCGTTCAGGAAGTCGGGATCGCCGAAGGTGACGTGCTCCGCTCCGGCCTCGACCTGGGCCGCGACGTCCGCGACGACGATCTCCTCGGGGACCGCGAAGAACCGCCCGCGGTACACGGGAACCACCGGGCAGTGGCGGCACAGGTGCTTGCAGCCCCGCGTCGCCTCGACGTAGCCGGCGACGCGCCGCGTCCCGTCTCCGGGGTCGAGGCGCGCGTAACGCGCGAGGGGAGGGAGCGCTGCGCGGCTCGGGACGAGGTGGGCGACGCCGCGGCGGGGTGGCGCCCCGGGGGCGCGCCGAAGGAATCGCGAGAGCTCCTCCCCCCGCTCCGCCGCTCCGGCGAGCGACACGAGCTCCTCCTCGCACTCCCCGCCGAGCACCGCGGCGGCGCCCGCTGCGAGGAGGAGGTCCGCGTTGAGGGGGGCGTAGAGCCCGTGGAAGCAGAGCAGGGCGCCCGGATTCGCGGCCCGGATGCGCGCCGCCGCGGCGAGGCCGAGGCGGAGCGCGGTGTGCATCGGAACCGACAGCGCCACGAGGAGGGCCCGCCGGACGCGCTCCCGGTCGAGCCGCTCGACGGCGAGGTCCAGGGCGGCCGGGCGGTAGCCGGCCTGCTCGAGGAACGCGGCGGGGAGGGCGATCCCGTGCGGTGCGTGCCCGAGCTCGTAGGTCGAGACGAGCAGGATCTCGCCGGGTCCGCGCATGGTGCGTCCGCGGCCCCTCGGCGTGAGCTATCCCTTGGAGGGCGGCGGGCGGTAGTCGGGCGGGAGCTGCGCCCCCTCGCCGAAGAAGAACTGCTCCGCCTGCTGATACAGGATCTCGGTCGTGCGCGGGTCCCCGGGCGAGAGCCGGTACTCGTTCAGGATCATCTTGAAGTGCTCGAGCCACATCTTCCAGGCCTGCTGGGAGACGCGGTCGTAGATGCGCTGGCCGAGCTCGTTCGGGAACGGCTTGAAGGTGAGGCCCGGCAGCTCCTTGCCGAGCTTCTTGCAGTTCACCATGCGCGCCATTCCGTGTCCTTTCCGGGTGTCCGGGGCCGAGGCGCCGGGAACATAAGCGATCCCGACCCCGGATGCACGGGGCGCGCGAAGCGGCGGGTGGGCCCGCCGGCCTCAGGACAGGAGCGACGTCGGCGAGACCGCGAGCGCCTTCGCGAGCGACTCGAGCGTGTCGAGCGGGGGGGTGCGCTGGCCGCGCTCGAGCATCGAGATGTACGACACCGAGAGTCCTGCCTTGGAGGCGAGGGTCTCCTGGGAGAGCTTGCGGCGGAGCCGCTCGCTCTTGAGGTTCACGGCGAACTTGTCGGCGAGGGCGGCCATGGGTTAGCTCCTGGGCGTTGTGGACGGAACGTGCAATTGCGGGTTCCGCACATTCGAATTGCGATTTCCGCAGCTCACACTGATAGCATTTCTTGCCCGGGAGTGCGTGTCCCGTGACCGTGCGACCACCCGCCATTCGCCGGCGTCGCCGTGCCCCGAAAGTGGCCCGCGAACGGGTGCGAGCCACACCTCCATCAGGGCTGCGCACGGTCAGCGGCGGGGCCGGACGGCCGGGAACGGGACGTCATATCGCGCGAGCAGACGGCGGAGCGCGAAATACGACACCCCGAGCGCCCTGGCAAGGCCGCGTGGGTCACTCCCGTGGAGCCGGGCGGCGCCGAGGAGGTACCGGCGAGCCGCCTCGCGAAACGGCAGGACATCCTCACGCGCGTTCAGCGGCCGGAATCCCGGCACCGCCTGGATGAGCTCTCCCGAGAGCTGCGCCAACTTGTCGCGCGCCCGCTCCATCTCCACCTCGGTGCGCTCGATCTCGTGGGTGAGCCGCCGGCGGTCGAGCGCGAGCTCGAGGGCGCGGTCGATCCCGGTACAGGACGGCTCGGCGCAGGCGTGGAAGAAGTCCGCCCCGGACATGACCGACGCGATCGCGTCGGAGGTGTCCGGTGAGGCTCCGAAGGCGAGGATGGCCAGCTCGGGGCGCGCGGCGCGCAGCTCGCGGATCGTGTCGAGGCAGGTGCCGCGCGGGATCGCGAGGTCGAGGGCCGCGACGGTGACGGACGCAGCCGCGCGGCGCCGCACCTCCGCACCGGTCCGGGCGAGCACCACCTTGAAGCGCGGGTATCGGCCGAGGGCGCGGGCGCGCTCGCGCCCCGGCACGCAGGCGATCCGCTCGCGCACGGCGCGCCGCTGCGGTCCGTCGGCCGCACCCAGCAGGACGACGTGGTCGAACGCGGTGGGATGATCCCAGCGGCTTCGGCCCATGGCCGTTCTCGTACCACGACCGCGACGGGTGTTCACGCACCGTGGGGGGGCCGCAGCACGATGGCGTCCACGGATGCGCCGCGCGCGAGGTGCGAGCGCCCCGCAGGGAGCACCGCGAGCGCGTCGTGACCGGCCGCGGAGGAGAGGTCGCCGCTCGACTGCGAGCGGAGCGGGACGAGGACGAGCCCTCCGCGCGCGACCCGCAGCCGCGCCCGCAGGTAGACCTCGAGCTCGCGGGGCTTCTCCTGCGCCACCGCGAGCCGCGCGGCGACGCGGAGCCGGCCGGACCCGGGCAGGCCGGCGAGGACCCGAAGCGCGGGGCGTACGAACAGCTCGAAGGTGACGAGGGCGCTCACGGGGTTCCCGGGCAGCCCGAACACCGCCGTCCTGCCCCAGCGACCGAAGGTGAACGGCTTCCCCGGGCGCATCGCCACCCGCCAGAAGTCGAGGCGGGCCCCGGCGTCGGCGAGCGCCGCGCGGACGAGGTCGCGCTTGCCGACCGACACGCCGCCCGTGGTCACGAGCGCGTCCGCGCCCTCCGCCGCCGCGAGGGCCCGCCGGAGCGCAGCGGCGTCGTCGCGGGCGGCGGGGAGGAGGAGCGGCTCGGCCCCCGCCTCGCGGGCGGCGGCGGCGAGGGCATGGCCGTTCGTCTCCATGATCTGGCCGGGCAGGGGGATGCGGCCGAGGGGGACGACCTCGTCACCGGTCGGAAGCAGCACCACGCGCGGGCGGCGATGGACGAGGACCTCGGCGCTGCCGAGCCCCGCGGCGAGGGCGAGGGAGCCCGGATCGAGCACGGCACCTGCGCCGAGCGCCACCTGCCCGGCGGCGACGTCGGACCCGCGCCGCCGCACGAAGCGTCGCCGCTCTGCGGGGCGCGCGAAGACCGCCGCACGCCCGGCGCGCCGCACGTGCTCCTGCTGCTCCACGGCGTCCGCGCCGGCCGGGAGCGGCGCGCCGGTGAAGATCCGGCAGCACGCGCCCCTGGGCAGCGGCCCCGGCGCGGGGCGCCCCGCGAAGACCTCGAACGCGACGGGGAGGCGCGCGCCGGCGCGTGGGGCGTCCGCGGCGCGAAGGGCGTACCCGTCCATCGTGGAGGCGTCGAAGGCGGGCAGGTCCTGTCCGGCGACGAGCTCCTCCGCGAGGGCGCGCCCGAGGCCGTCTGCGAGCGGGACGCGCTCGGCGGGGAGGGGCGCGACGTCCGAGAGCGCCGCGAGGATCCGGGACTGGGCCGCGCCGGGGGCGAGCACGCTCCGTTTATATCGCGGAACGGGCGCGCGAACGGATTCCGAGTAGACTCCACGGGGCGGGCGATCCGGATGATCCGGGCCCGTGTGAGCGCAGGGCGGCATGATGAGGCCGCCCCGCCACCAACGGGGACACGAGGGAGTAGCCCGAGTGTCCTCCGGGCGTGTGAGCGTAGGGGCGGCCGGATGAGGCCGCCCCGGAGCGAAGGGGGCTCGGGGGGGCGCGAGGGCGTAGCCCGAGTGTCCCCCCGCTAGGAGGACGGCAAGTGGGAGATCGCACGCAGGACCGGCGCCAGGAGGCGCTTCTCGCGGAGCTGCGCCGCGCCGAAGGCAAGCTCGTCTCGGTGGGCGAGCTGATGCAGCGGGCGCGGCTGCACCCCGGGGAGCGGACCGAGGTGAAGCGCGTGCTGCGCGACCTCGCGCGGGAAGGAACCGTCCTGCGTGATGGGAAGCGCTTCGCGGTACCCGGCGCGAAGCCGGCCGCACCGGCGGGCGGCCCGTCCTCCGCGCGCGCCGTGGCCGTGCCGGCGGGGAAGCTCGGCCGCCGGGCGGGACCGGGCCTCCTCGGTACGCTCAAGAAGCACCGCGACGGCTTCGGGTTCGTCGCCCGGATCGACCGCAAGGGAGACGACATCTTCGTCCCGCCCGACCAGGCGGCGAAGGCGCTCGACGGCGACCTCGTCCGCGTCGAGGTGGTCCCCGCGCGCGGTGGCCGGACGGCCGGCCGGATCCTCGAGGTGGTGGAGCGCCGACGTCGGCTCCTCGTCGGCACGTACCACGCGCGCGGGCGGCAGAGCTTCGTCGTGCCCTCCGACGCCGAGCTCGACGCCTACGTCCCCGTCCCGGAGACCGCGATCGCGCGGGACGGCGAGGTGGTGAAGGTCGCGCTCGATCCCGGCACGGGCCGGCTCTCCGGCGCGGTCGTCGAGGCGATCGGTCGGCCCGGCGAGCCGCGCGTCGAGGTGTTGAAGGTCGCCTACGCGAAGGGGTTCGCCGACGTCTTCCCGGAGTCGGTCGTCGCCGAGGCGCACACCGTCCCCGATCACGTCCGGAGCGAGGACCGGCGCGGACGCCGCGACCTCACCCACCTGCCGCTCGTCACCATCGACGGCGAGGACGCGCGCGACTTCGACGACGCGGTCCACGTCGAGCGGCTCGAGCCACGCGGGAAGACGAAGGGCCTCTACCGGCTCGTCGTCGCCATCGCGGACGTGGCGCACTACGTCCGATCGGGGACCGCCCTCGACGCGGAGGCGAGCCGGCGCGCGACGAGCGTCTACTTCCCGATGCAGGTGCTGCCGATGCTCCCCGAGCGGCTGTCGAACGGCATCTGCTCGCTGAATCCCGAGGTCGACCGGCTCTGCATGGTGGCGGACCTGGTGGTGGACTCTCGCGGCGAGGCGCGCTCGGCCGAGGTCTACGAGGGCGTGATGCGGAGCGCCGCGCGCTGCACCTACACCGAGGTGGCGCGGGTGCTCGCGGGCGAGCGGGTGCCGGAGCGCGATCGCTTCCGTCCCACCTTCGAGCTGATGGGGGAGCTGCAGGAGAAGCTCACCGCGATGCGCCGGCGGCGCGGCGCGCTCGACTTCGACCTGCCCGAGGCGAAGATCCTCGTCGGCCAGGAGGGGGAGGTCGTCGCGATCGAGAAGCGGCCTCGCAACCGCGCGCACCGGATCGTCGAGGAGTTCATGCTCGCCGCGAACGAGGCGGTGGCGCGCTGGTTCGGCGCGCGCGAGCTGCCGACCATCTACCGGGTGCACGGGCTCCCCGACGAGGAGAAGCTCGCCGCCTTCCTCGAGCTCGCGCGGACGCACGGCTTCGAGGTGCCGGACGTGCCGGCCGACCCGCGCGATCTCAACGCCCTCCTCGAGCGGTTCAAGGGGCACGCGCAGCAGCGCGCGCTGAACCAGCTCCTTCTGCGCGCGATGATGCAGGCGCTCTACACGACCGAGAACATCGGGCACTACGGCCTCGCCGCCGAGCACTACCTCCACTTCACCTCGCCCATCCGCCGCTACCCGGACCTCGTCGTCCACCGGCTCCTCAAGGAGGAGTGGGTGCGGCGGCAGGGCGACGAGACGAGGCGCACCGCCCTCCCCGGGCTCCAGGAGATGGCGATCCTGTCGTCGGAGCGGGAGCGCGCGTCGATGGAGGCGGAGCGGGAGATCGCCGCCTTCTACGCGGCGCTCTTCATGAAGGACAAGGTCGGCGAGCGCTTCGAGGGCGTCGTCTCCGCGGTGGTGGAGTTCGGGATGTTCGTCGAGCTGGAGCGCTGGTTCGTCGAGGGGCTCGTGCGCGCCGAGGATCTCGGCGAAGCCTTCCAGCTCGACCCGGTGCTCCACGCGCTCGTCGAGGCGGGGAGCGGCCGCGCCTTCCGCGTCGGCGACAAGGTCGTCGTGGAGGTCGTCTCGGCGAGCCCTGCGCGGCGGCGCATCGAGCTCGCGCTCGTCGAGGACGGGCGCGTGCGCGTCGCGCGCCGCGAGGAGGCGCCGGGGACGTTCAAGCGCGCGCGCCCCGGTCGCAAGGCGACGCCGGGAGCGGCCGCGCCTCAGCGGCGGCGACCGGCACACGGGAAGCCCGCGAAGAAGGGCGGACGCGGGAGGCGCGGCCGCTGAGCGGCCTGCTCTCGCTCTCCCCCGCGCAGCGGGGGAGAGGGGCGGGTCCGTGCTTGACGGTTCCCGCCGCTTCACGCGCGGGCAAATGGGTATGTGCTTGCGCGCAACCGCCGTCGTTTCGGGCGCTCGAAACGAAGGGGCCACGCGACGCGAGCCGGGGAATCCGGGCGCGCCCCGCAACTCATAGCTAAACCAGTTGCACGAACGTGAGGAAGACCATGATCGTCGTCACCGGAGCCACGGGCCACCTCGGCCGCCTCGTCATCGAGGCGCTCCTGAAGAAGCTCCCTGCCCGCGAGATCGCGGGCGCCGCGCGGAATCCCGAGAAGGCGAAGGACCTCGCCGCGCGCGGCGTGGAGGTGCGCCGCGCGGACTACTCGAAGCCGGAGACGCTGCGGACGGCGTTTGCCGGCGCACACAAGCTGCTGTTCGTCTCCTCGAGCGAGGTCGGCCAGCGCGCCTCGCAGCACGCGGCGGTAGTCCAGGCTGCGAAGGAGGCCGGCGTGAAGCTCCTCGCATACACGAGCATCCTGCGCGCGGAGACATCGAGGCTCGCCCTCGCTGCCGAGCACAAGGTCACCGAGGAGACGATCCGCGCGTCGGGCCTGCCCTACGCGTTCCTGCGGAACGGCTGGTACCTCGAGAACTACACCGAGAACCTCGCGCCGGCGCTCCAGCACGGCGCCCTCGTAGGGAGCGCGAACGGCGGCCGCATCGCGGCGGCTGCACGCGCCGACTACGCCGACGCGGCGGTCGCGGTGCTCACCGGGCCCGTCGAGAAGAAGGTGTACGAGCTGGCGGGGGATCACCCGTTCACGATGTCCGAGCTCGCGGCCGAGGTTTCGCGCCAGGCGGGCAAGCTCGTCGCGTATCGCGACCTCCCGCCTGACCAGTACCGGGCGGTGCTGACCGGCGCAGGCCTCCCGGCGTCCTACGCGGCCCTCCTGGTCGACGCCGACGTCCAGGTTGCGAGAGGCGAGCTGGACGACTCGACGGGCGAGCTGCGGCGGCTCATCGGCCGCCCCACGACGCCGCTCGCCACCGCGGTCCGCGCGGCGCTCGGGCGCTGATCCGCCGCAGGACGATTCCGCAAGTGCCCCCGCCATCCAGCCGAGGGGGAGCTCACCGCCGCGGCACGAACCTCACCGTTCCGTCCGGCTCGAGCGCGACCGCGAGGCGCCGCGCCTCGAGCGCCGCGAAGAACGGGGCCCATCCGCAGCGGCCCGCCGTGTCGCCGGGCGGGACCAGCGCCGGTGCGCCGTCCCGCAGGGCGGGGGAGAGGCGGCGGCGCCCGGCCTCGTGGATGATGTCGCCGCGATCCGTGAGGTGAGCTGCCGATGCGGGCATGGCGCTCGACAGTGTAGTGCGCTACTCACGTGCGCGTGACCATCGCCGATGGGGCCGTCCTCTCCGCCTCCGCCGTCGCCGCCGGGATCGTGAACGCCATCGCCGGCGGCGGCACGCTCATCACCTTCCCGGCGCTCCTCGCGACGGGCGTCCCGGCCGTCTCGGCGAACGCGACGAACACGGTCGCGATCTTCCCGGGCCAGCTCGCCTCGTCCTTCGCCTACAAGAGCCACATCCTCGACGAGCGGCGCCGCGCGCTAGCCCTCGCCGTCCCGTCGATCCTCGGCGGCATCGCGGGGGCCTGGCTCCTCCTCGCGCTCCCGGAGAAGTCGTTCGAGAAGGCCATCCCGTGGCTCATCATCTTCGCCTGCGTGGTGCTGGCGTTCCAGGGACAGCTCAAGGTCCTCGTCGGCCGCGCGCGCCACGCGAACCACCCGGCGGCGCTCTGGATCGCGCAGCTCCTCATCTCGATCTACGGCGGCTACTTCGGCGCGGGGATCGGGATCCTGATGCTCGCCGCGATGGGGATCCTCATCCCGTCGTCCATCCAGCACGCGAACGCGCTGAAGGTGCTCTTCTCGCTCCTCATCAACGCGGTCGCCGCCGTGTACTTTGTGGCGATGGGGGCGGTGCAGGCGCCCGAGGCGGCGATCATGGCGGTCGCGTCGATCGCGGGTGGGTTCGCGGGCGCGCGGCTCGCCCAGCGGCTCCCGCCCGCCGGCATGCGCGGGTTCGCCATCGCGGTGGGGCTGTTCGCGGCAGGGAAGATGTTCCTGCGCTAAACGGGCGAGCATGATTCGCGATCACCAGAAACCGTTCGTGCTGAGCGCAGCGCCCGCGCAGCGGGCGCGCCCTTCGACTACGGGGCGCTTCGCGCCCCCTACGCTCAGGGCGAACGGACCTGTGCGAGTGCGGGCGGGCTGCGCGCCCCTACGCTCAGGGCGAACGGAATCTTCCCGGTAGTTCCGAACCGCGCTCGGTCGCTCAGCTCGCCGCCAGCTGCGCGAACCAGATGAGCGCCTCGAGCGCGTTCGTCGTGGTGAGCAGCCCCACGAACTCGCCCTTCTCGCCCACGACGAGGACGCCGTTCAGCTTCCGGTCGCGGAGGAGCTTCGCCGCGTCGGCGATGGGGGTGTCGGGCAGCACCGTGTGCGGCTTCGGGTTCATGGCGGCGCGCACCGGCGTCCTGGAGAGCAGGTAGTGGAGCTCCCACTGGTCGAGGCTCGTCGCCTTGGCCGGCATGTAGCCGTAGAGCATCTTCTCGGTGACGAGCCCGACGAGCCGGCCCTTCTTCATCACCGGGAGCCGGCGGATGTTCTTCTCCTTGAGGAGGTGGATCGCCTCGATGACCGAGGCGTCCTCCTCGATGGTGAAGGGCTTCTTCGTCATCCAGTCGCCGACGGTGAGCTTCTGCGCCATGGTCAGATCCCCAGGAAGGCCTTGCGCACGTGGTCGTTGCCGAGGAGCTCCGCTCCGGTGCCGGAGAGTACCACCCGTCCCGTCTCGAGGACGTAGGCCCGATGGGAGATGTGGAGCGACTGGTACACGTTCTGCTCGACGAGCAGGATGGTGGTGCCCTGGCGGTTGATCTCCTTGATTATCTCGAAGATGTTCTTGACCAGCAGTGGAGAGAGGCCGAGCGACGGCTCGTCGAGGAGGAGCAGCTTCGGGTTCCCCATGAGCCCCCGCGCGATGGCGAGCATCTGCTGCTCGCCGCCCGACATCGTCCCGCCGAGCTGAGAGCGGCGCTCGGCGAGCCGGGGGAACAGGCCGAACGCCCGCTCGATGTTCCGCTCCCGGTCCTTGCGCGTGCTCTTCACGAACGAGCCCATGCGCAGGTTCTCGACGACCGTCATCTCGGGGAAGATGTGGCGCCCCTCCGGGACCTGGATGACGCCGTGCTCGACGACCTCGTGCGACTGGAGGCGATCGAGCTGGAGGTCGTCGAGGGCGATGGCGCCGGAGGTCGGCCGGACGAGGCGCGAGACGTTCTTCAGGATGGTGGACTTGCCGGCGCCGTTCGCGCCGACCACCGTCACGATCTCGCCCTGCTTCACCTCGAGATCCACGTCCCAGAGCACCTTGAGGTCGCCGTAGGAGAAGTTGAGCTTGCGGATCTGGAGCATGGCGATCCCTACTCGACCCGCTCGCCCAGGTAGGCGGCGATGACGTCCTTGTGGTTCGCGACCTCCTGCGGGTTGCCCTCCGTGAGCTTCTCGCCGGAGTTGAGCACCACGATCCGGTCGGAGATCCGCATGATCGCCTTCATGTCGTGCTCGATCACCATCTGGGTGAGCCCGCGGCGCTTGAGATCGAGGATGAGCTGGATGATCTCCTCCGACTCGGCGGGGTTCAGGCCGCCCATGACCTCGTCGAGGAGGAGCAGCTCGGGCTTCGTCGCGAGGACGCGCGCCACCTCGAGCTTCTTGCGCTCGCCGATGGGGAGCCCACCCGCCAGCTGATCGTCCTTGTGATCGAGGTGCACCACCTCGAGCTGCTCGTGCGCGACCTCGCGCGCGACGCGGAGCGAGCTGGTGCGGGCGAGCGCGCCCACCATCACGTTGTCGAGCACCGTCATCTTCGCGAGCGGCCGCACCTTCTGCCAGGTGCGGACCATCCCGAGCCGGCAGACCTGGTCCGGCTGGAGCCCGTTCAGGCGGACGCCCTTGAACATCACCTCGCCCTTCGAGGGCGGGTAGTAGCCGGTGATGCAGTTGAAGAGGGTGGTCTTCCCCGCGCCGTTCGGGCCGATGAGCCCCATGATCATCCCCCCCTCCATCGAGAAGGAGACGTCGGCGTTGGCGGCGAGGCCGCCGAAGAACTTGGAGACGTGCTGGATCTCGAGCATCGGCATGGCGCTCTCCGGGCGGCCCTAGGCCGGGCTCGCCGCCGCGTCGGGCGCCGTGCGGCGCCTGCGCGAGCGGCCGACGATGCGGCGGATGACCCCGAGCACCCCCTCCGGCGCGAACAGGATCACCACCACGACGAGGATGCCGAAGACGAGGAGGTGCGCGTTCGAGAGGTAGGTCTCGATGAACCGGACGACGCCCGAGTCGGGCGAGAGGATCCCCACCTGCACGAGGCCGCGCGGGTTGCGCAGGATCTCCGAGAGCGGGACGAGCACCATCGCCCCGAGCACCGGGCCGATGATGGTGCCTATGCCGCCCACGATGCAGATGAGGACGATCTGGACCGACACGTCGAGGCCGAACGCGATGTTCGGGTCGATGAACTTCACGAACATCGCGAAGAAGCCACCCGCGGCGGCGGTGAACGCGGCGGAGATCGCGAGCGCCACGTTCTTGTAGAAGGAGAGGTTGATCCCGAGCGAATGGGCGGCGTCCTGGTCCTCGCGGATCGCCTGGAAGTAGTAGCCGAGCTTCGAGTGCTGGACCGCCCAGTTCGCGGCGATGGTGACGACGGCGAGCAGAAGCCCCACGTAGTAGAAGGACCGCTTCGTGAAGAACTCGATCTCCGTGCCGAACAGGTGGAGGGGCGGGATCGAGGAGAGGAGGAACCCCTCCGCGCCGCGGGTGAAGCCCTTGAAGTGGAGCGCGGCGAGCCGGATGATCTCCGCCACCGAGATCGACGCGAGCACGAAGTATGGCCCCCGCAGTCGGAAGGTGATGCTCCCGATGATGAGCGAGAGGATCATCGCGCTCGCCATCGCCGCCCAGATCCCCCACCACGGCGGGATCTTGTTCACCTCGAGCAGCATCATCGTGGCGTAGGCGCCGATGCCGAAGAACGCGGAGTGGCCGACCGAGTACTGGCCGGTGTAGCCGCCGATCACGTTCCACGCCTGCCCCTGGATGACGGCGAGGAACAGCATCACGCCCATGTGCAGCACGTAGGGCTTCTTCACGAACGAGGGGAAGATCGCGAGCAGGATCACCGCGGCGGCGAAGGCGAGGAGCGCCGCGAGCGAGGAGCCGCGGTGGGCCGGGCGGAGGGGGGAGGGGGTCATCGGTCGCCGTCCTTCTTCGGGCTACGCCCGCGACTTTCCGAGCAGGCCCGAGGGCCGGAAGAGGAGAAGGGCGAGGAAGAGCACGAAGACGACGAGCTCCTTCAGCCCGGAGGCGACGTAGATCGCGGCGAGCGACTCGGTGACCCCGATGATGAGCCCGCCGAGCGTTGCGCCGACGATGGAGCCCATCCCGCCGAGCACCACGATGACGAACGCCTTCAGGGTGAAGGCGCTGCCGACCTGCGGGTAGATGTAGTAGGTCGGCGCGATGAGCGTCCCCGCCGCGCCGGAGAGGGCGCTGCCGATGCCGAACGCGAGGATGCTCGTCCAGCGGACGTTGATCCCCATGAGCTGCGCCGCCTCGCGATCCTGCGCGGTCGCCCGGATCGCCTGTCCGGTGTCGGTCCGGGAGAGGAACCAGAAGAGCGCGCCGGTGATCGCCGCGGTGATGAGGAACGAGTAGAGGAGCGGCTGCGAGACGGAGAGGCCGCCGACGTCGAAGCTCGACGACGAGTAGGTCGTCGTCAGGATCCGGTAGTCGGACGTGAAGAGCAGCATCATCGAGTTCGACATGATGAGGCCGAGCCCGATCGTGAGGAGGATCTGGTTCTGCGGGAGCGCGTTCAGCACCCGGTTGATGAACACCTTCTGTAAGAAAGCGCCCCACAGGAAGAGGAGGGGAGCGGTGGCGAGCAGGGCGACGTACGGGTCGAGCCCGGACTTCGTGAAGATGAACCACGTCGCGTACATCCCGAGCATGAGCAGGTCGCCGTGGGCGAAGTTGATGACCCGCATCACGCCGAAGATGATGGTGAGCCCGACCCCGATGAGCGCGTAGACGCCGCCCACCAGGAGCCCGCTCAGCATCGACTGCAGGAAGACCGTCATCGAGTGCTCCTCCGTCCCCCGCGCTGCCGACCCGGCGTGGGCCCGCCCCGCCGTCCGTGATGAGGCGGCGCAGCCCTGCGACTCAATCCTGCGCCTCGATCCTCGATAACCGCAACGAAACTGCCGCGACGGTGGGTCGCAGCCGCGCTGTTTAGGTCCAGGTCGAGGTCGAAGTCGAGGTCCACGACCACGACCACGACCACGTCCACGTCCACGTCCAGCGTACGATCACTTCCACCCAGGGAACGGATACACCGGCTTCTTCTTCGCGGCCTTCGGCGGGTAGACCGTGACCGACGCTCCGGCCTGGTACTGGACGACGGGCATGACGAGCATGTTCTGGTTCGTGAAGCCCTCCGCGTCCTGGAACTTCACGTCTCCCATGATCCCGGTCCACGAGCCCTGGTCGAGCGCCTCGCGGATCTTCTCGCGGTTGCCGCCCGCCTTCGCGGCGACCTCGCCGACGACGAGCATGGCGGCGTACGCGCAGGCGGCGTGATAGGTCGGCTTCTTCCCGTACTTGGCCTTGTAGCGCTCGGCGAACGCGGTGGCGCCGGGAGAGCTCTCCGGCGTCCACTGCGTGACCGAGAACACGTTCGTGGAGATGTCCTTCTCGCTCTCGAACTGGGCGGTGTCGAAGCCGGCGCCGCCGCCGAGGAAGGCCTGGGGCCTGAGACCCACCTCGCGCGACTGCCGCATGAGCAGGATCGCGTCCGCGACGTAGGAGACCATGAACACGAGGTCGGGGTTCGCGGCCTTCATCTTCGTGAGGGTGGAGCGGTAGTCGGCGGCGCCCTTCTGGTAGGCCTCGTCGCCCACGACCTGGAGCCCCTTCGAGATCGCGTAGGCCTTGCCGGCGGCCGAGACGGAGTTGCCGAAGTCGGTCGACTCGTAGATGAAGGCGATGCTCTTCGGCTTGCCGAAGGCGAGGGCGGCGTCGAGGAGCGACTGGGCGTACTGGTGCGCCGGCGCGTTGAGGCGGAAGACGTACTTGTAGCCCTGCCTCGTGATCTCCTCCTTGGCGGCGGCGGGGATGACCTGCGGGACCTTGTACTGCTCGGCGAGCTTCGCGACCGCGTTGGCGTTCGCGGAGGTGTACGGCCCGACGATGGCGGCGACCTCGTCGCCGGTGGCGAGCTGCTCCATAGCGCCCATCGCCTTGTCGGGCTTGCCCGTGTCGTCCTGCTTCACGACGGTGATCTTGACGCCCTTCTTCGCGAGATCCTCGAGGGCGAGGTCGACGCCGTTCGTGAGGTTCTCGCCGATCGGGGCCTCGGCGCCGGTCATCGTGTTGATGAAGCCGACCTTCGTCTGCGCGCGGGCGGCGCCCGGGAGCGCGAGCGAGAGCGCGGCGAGAACCGGCACGAGCTTGTTCGTCATCGGTCGACTCCTTTAGTTCGGGTGGAGCTGCGACGCGGCGGAGCGTACCGAACGCCGCCGCGCTGCCGCCATTGTGGAGAACCGCAACGAGGCGCTTCCCCGGCGCTGGCCTCGGCCGGCCAGATCGAGCGACAATCCGCCACGCCGCGGCTTCGCGGCACACGGCAATGCGAAACGCCCGCAATCTCGCCCGCCTCCTCGTGCGCCTCGCCGCGATCGCCCCCGCCGCCGCCGGCGGCGCGCGCGCCGACGCGCCCATCATCCTCAAGTTCAGCCATGTCGTGGCGATCGACACCCCGAAGGGCCAGGCGGCCGAGTTCTTCAAGCGGCGCGCGGAGGAGCGGACCGGCGGGCGCGTGCGGGTCGAGGTCTACCCGAACGGCACCCTCTACAAGGATCGCGACGAGATCGAGGCGCTCCAGCTCGGCGCGGTGCAGATGCTCGCCCCGTCGCTCTCGAAGCTCGGCCCGTCGTTCGGCGTGAGGGAGTTCGAGGCGTTCGATCTCCCGTTCATCTTCGCGGACACCGCCGCGCTGCGGAAGGTGACGCAGGGGCCGGTGGGGAAGGCGCTCCTCGAGAAGCTCGAGCCGAAGGGGATCGTGGGCCTCGCCTACTGGGACAACGGGTTCAAGTGCTTCTCGGCGCAGCGGCCGCTCAGGACGCCCGCCGACTTCCGCGGCCTCCGGATGCGGATCCAGTCGTCGCTCGTGCTCGACGCGCAGATGCGCGCCCTCGGCGCGCTCCCCCAGATGCTGGCGTTCTCGGACGTCTATCCGGCGCTCCGCGCGGGCGTCGTGGACGGGACGGAGAACCCGATCTCGAACCTGTACACCCAGCGGATGCACGAGGTGCAGCGGCACGTCACCGTGACGGATCACGGCTACCTCGGCTACGCGACCATCGTGAACAAGCGGTTCTGGGACGGCCTCCCCCGCGACGTGCGCGCGGAGCTCGAGCTCGCGATGGCGGAGGCGACCGAGTACGCGAACCGCATCGCGAAGGAGAAGAACGACGAGGATCTCGAGAAGGTGCGGGCGGCTGGCACGACGCAGGTCCACGTGCCGACGCCGGAGGAGCGCCTCGCGCTGAAGAAGGCGCTCGTCCCCGTCCACGCCCAGATGGAGCCGCGCATCGGCGGCGAGCTGCTCCGGGCCATCTACCGCGCGACGAGCTTCGACCCGGACCGGCTGTGAACCCGCTCGCGAGCCCGCCGCTCCGTCCCCGGACGCCTTCCGCGGCCCACGGCTGGCAGTGGTACGCCCCGCGCGTCGCGATCGCGGCGTTCGTGCTCGCGCTCCTCGGGCTGCTGTGGGTGCTGCACAGGCAGGAGCTGGAGGAGAAGCGCGGTGGGGTCATCCGCGACATCCTCTGGGTCGAGCAGAACGTGCGCTTCAGCCTCGCGCGCGACGAGGAGCAGCTCGCCCAGCTCGGCGCCGACGCCGCGACGCTCGAGCCCGCGCAGCTCGAGGCTCGCCTCGGCACCCTGCTCCAGAACAGCCCGGGGCTGCTCAGGATCCTCCTCCTCGACGAGCGGGGTGCGCTCCGCGCGAGCGCGCCGCCCGTCGTCGGGCCCGCTCCGGCGCCGGACGCAGCGACCCAGCCCGCCTACGATCTCGCCCGCGGCACGGGAAATCCCGCCTACGGGCCGCCGCACCGCTCCGCGCAGGGGCAGGTCTTCGAGCTGTTCGTGCCGGCGTACCGGGGCGGGCGGCCCGCCGGATCGGTGGTGGGCGTCTACGGGCTGAACTCCATGCTCGCCGCCCTCGTGCCGTGGTGGCTCGCCGAGAAGCACCTCGTCACTATCCGCGACGCGGGCGGGTCGGTGCTCGCCGCGAAGTCGAACGTCGAGGCGCGCCGGCCCGAGCTCTCCCACCAGGTGATGCTCGACCCGCCCGGACACGGGCTCCTGCTCCACGTCGAGTCGTACGGCGGGGAGACGCAGCTCCTGCGGAACGTCCTCACCGCCGCGATCGTGGCGCTCGCGGCGGCGGTGCTCTGGAACCTGTGGGCGCTCCGGCGGCACGTGCGGCGGCGGCTCGCGACGGAGGAGGCGCTCCGCGCCGAGCACGCCTTCCGCAAGGCGATGGAGGACTCGCTCCACACCGGGATGCGGGCGGTGGGGCTCGACGGGCGGATCGTCTACGTGAACCCCGCCTTCTCGGAGATGGTCGGGTACTCCGAGGTGGAGCTCATCGGCTCGCGCGCCCCGCAGCCCTACTGGCCGCCCGAGGAGCGCGAGCAGATCGAGGGCTCGCTGCGGGCGGCGCGCGAGCCGGGGGTGCCGCGGGTGGGGATCGAGATGAAGCTCACGCGCCGCGGCGGTGAGCAGTTCGACGCGCTGCTCTACGAGGCGCCGCTCATCGACGCGGAGGGGCGGCAGACCGGGTGGATGGGGTCGGTCCTCGACATCACCGAACGCAAGCGGGCGCGGGAGCTGGCGCGCCAGCAGGAGGAGAAGCTCGCGGCGACGGCGCGCCTCGTCACGATGGGCGAGATGGCGTCCACCATCGCGCACGAGCTGAACCAGCCGCTCTCCGCGATCGCGAGCTACACGACGGGCTGCCTGAACCTGCTCGAGGGCGGCGAGCTCGCGCGCGGCGAGCTAAAGGAGGCGCTCCGGAAGAGCGCCCAGCAGACGCAGCGGGCGGGGCGGATCATCCGCCGCGTGCACGACTTCGTCCGCAAGAGCGAGCCGACCCGCACCCCGGTGCGGATGAACGCCGTCATCGAGGAGGCGGTCGGCTTCGCGGAGGCCGAGGCGCGCAAGCGGCGCGTGAGGATCCAGGCCCGCCTGTCGGACGAGAACCCCGAGCTCCAGGCCGACCCTCTCCTCCTGCAGCAGGTCGTGCTGAACCTGCTGCGCAATGCGATGGACGCCATGGCCGTGACGCCGCCCGCGGATCGCGAGATCCGCGTCGCCAGCGAGGCCGGCCCCGCGCACGTCACCGTCTCGATCTCCGACCGCGGCTGCGGCATCTCCCCCGAGATCCGCGCTCAGCTCTTCGAGCCCTTCTTCACGACCAAGGCCGAGGGCATGGGCATGGGGCTCAACATCTGCCGCTCGATCATGGAGCTGCACCGGGGCCGGGTCTGGGCCGAGCCGAACCCGGGCGGCGGCACGGTGTTCTCCTTCAGCTTGCCAGTGGACGCGGCATGAGCCTTCGTCTTCTTCCGTTCGCCCTGAGCGTAACGCCCGCGCAAGCGGGCGCGGAGTCGAAGCACGGCCGTGCTTCTCGGGCTGCCCTTCGACTTCGGGGCGCTGCGCGCCCCTACGCTCAGGGCGAACGGAACGTGCAAGTCGTCTCCCGATCACGAGCGGTCGTTGGGCTCAGGGCGGTCGGTCATGTCTGAGCCGATCGTCCACGTCGTGGACGACGACGACGCGATCCGCGACGCGCTCGCGTGGCTCCTGCGCTCGCGCGGGGTGACGGCGCGGACCTGGGCCTCCGCCGAGGCGTTCCTCGCCGGCTGCGCCGACGGCGTGCAGGGCTGCGTCGTCCTCGACGTCCGCATGGAGGGGATGAGCGGCGTCGAGCTGTTCGATCACCTGCTCGCGCACGGGAGCCGGCTGCCGGTGATCTTCCTCACCGGGCACGGGGACGTCCCCCTCGCGGTCGCTGCCTTGAAGAAGGGCGCGTTCGACTTCGTCGAGAAGCCGTTCAACGACAACGACCTCGTCGACCGGATCCTCGCCGCGGTCCGGCACGGTGAGTCCGAGCGCGAGCGGCTCGAGAGCGAGGCGGGCGTCGCGTCGCGCCTCGCGGAGCTCACCGCGCGCGAGCGGCAGGTCATGGAGCGCGTCCTCGCTGGGGACTTCAACAAGAACATCGCCGACGCGCTCGGGATCGCCGTCCGCACCGTCGAGGTCCACCGCGCCCGCATCTTCGAGAAGATGGGCGTCCGCTCCGCGGTGGAGCTGGCGCAGCTCCTCGCGTCGAAGCGTTGACGGCAAGCCAGTCCGCGGCGGCGCAGCGCGGCGCGTCCCGTCCGGGGCCCGGACGACGACACTCCTCCCGGGACGACCGCAGCGACCGAGCGTTGTTCCTTGCGGGGGCGCTCCCTGCGTGGCAGCGTCTACCGACGTCGCGCAGTTACCTTCCGTGCAGCGCCATCGGAGGACTCTCGCCATGCGGATTCGCCTCACCGTCGCAGCTCTCGCCTGCTCGCTCGCCGTGCCGGCACTCGCCCAGGAGCAAGGGGGGACGCTGAAGAAGATCAAGGACTCGGGCACGATCTCGCTCGGCCACCGCGAGTCGTCGATCCCGTTCTCGTACTACGACGACAAGCAGCAGGTGGTCGGCTACTCGCACGACCTCATGCTGAAGGCAGTCGACGCCGTGAAGAAGAAGCTCAACCTGCCGGCCCTCCAGGTGAAGCTCACCCCGATCACCTCCCAGAACCGGATCCCGCTCGTCCAGAACGGTACGATCGACCTCGAGTGCGGATCGACGACGAACAACCTCGAGCGCCAGAAGCAGGCCGGCTTCTCGAACACGATCGTCATCATCGGAACGCGGCTCCTGACCCGGAAGGACTCGGGGATCAAGGACTTCCCCGATCTCAAGGGCAAGAACGTCGTCACCACCGCCGGCACGACCTCGGAGCGGCTCATCCGCGCCCTGAACGACGACAAGAAGATGGGGATGAACATCATCAGCGCGAAGGACCACGGCGAGTCGTTCCTCACCCTCGAGAGCGGACGCGCGGCGGCGTTCATGATGGACGACGCGCTCCTCGCCGGCGAGATGGCGAAGGCCCGCAAGCCGGACGACTGGCACATCGTCGGCACGGCGCAGTCGAAGGAGGCTTACGGCTGCATGATGCGGAAGGACGATCCGGAGTTCAAGAAGGTGGTGGACAACGCCATCGCCGAGGCGATGAGGTCGGGCGAGGCGGAGAAGCTCTTCAAGAGGTGGTTCCAGTCGCCCATCCCGCCGAAGGGCCTGACCCTGAACCTGCCGCTCAGCGACGACATGAAGGCGCTCTTCAAGAATCCGAACGACAAGGCGTTCCAGTAAGCTACGCTCCGTCGCAGCACCGGAGCTCGCGGGGCGGCTCGGGCCGCCCCGCGGCATTTCGCGGACGGAAAGACGATCCATGGGTTACCACTGGCGATGGGAAGTGTTCTTCCAGCCCGCGCCCTCGGGCGGCGGCGCCACGTACCTCGACTGGATCCTCGCCGGCCTGAAGATGACGGCGGTCCTGTCGCTCTCGTCCTGGCTCATCGCGCTCGCGGTCGGCTCGCTGATGGGAGTCCTGCGCACCGTCCCGAACCGCCTCCTCTACGCGATCTCGACGATCTACGTCGAGGTCTTCCGGAACGTCCCGCTGCTCGTGCAGCTCTTCATCTGGTACTTCGTCATCCCCGAGCTCGTGCCGCTCCGGCTCGGCCTGTGGTTCAAGGGGCTGAACCCGTTCCTCCAGCAGTACCTCGCGGCGATGCTCTGCCTCGCCTTCTTCACCGCTGCGCGCATCTGCGAGCAGGTGCGCGCCGGGATCGAGTCCTTGTCGCGCGGGCAGAAGGCGGCCGCGCTCGCGCTCGGGTTCACGCTGCCCCAGACCTACAACAACGTGCTCCTGCCGATGGCGTTCCGGATCATCGTCCCGCCGCTCACCTCGGAGATGCTGAACCTCTTCAAGAACTCGGCGGTGGCCTCCACCATCGGGCTCCTCGAGCTCGCGGCGATGGGGCGCCAGCTCGTCGACTACACCGCGCAGCCGTACGAGTCGTTCATCGCGGTGACCCTCCTCTACGTCGCGCTGAACCTGATCATCCTCGGCTTCATGCGCTGGGTGGAGGAGAAGTCGCGGGTGCCCGGCTTCATCGGCGGGGGGCGCTGATCATGTACGCCTTCGACTGGAGCTCGATCCCGGGTGCGCTCCCGTTCCTCTGGACGGGGATGAAGGTCACCCTGCGCATCACCCTCACCGCCATCGTCGTCGGGATCACCCTCGGGACGCTCCTCGCGGTGATGCGGCTCTCGAAGAGCCGGCTGCTCTCGTGGATCTCGGTCGGGTACGTGAACACGTTCCGGTCGATCCCGCTCATCATGGTGCTGCTCTGGTTCTTCCTCATCGTCCCGGCGCTGCTCGAGAAGCTCTTCACGATCCCGCGCTACGCGGACACCCGGCTCACCTCCGCGATGGTGGCGTTCGCGCTGTTCCAGGCGGCGTACTACGCCGAGATCATCCGCGCGGGCATCCAGAGCGTGTCCGCCGGCCAGATCGCCGCGTCGCTCGCGCTCGGGATGACCTACGGGCAGGCGATGCGGCTCGTGATCCTGCCCCAGGCCTTCCGCAACATGACGCCGCTCCTGCTCACCCAGAGCGTGATCCTCTTCCAGGACACCTCGCTCGTGTACGTGAGCGCGCTCGCGGACTTCTTCGGCGCCGCGCAGAAGGTCGGCGACCGCGACGGGCGGCTCGTCGAGATGCTCCTCTTCGCCGGGGCCGTCTACTTCCTCGTCAGCTTCGTGGCGTCGTCCCTCGTGAAGCGCTACCAGAACAGGCTGAGCCTCTCGACATGATCTCGATCCGGAACGTCAGCAAGACCTACCCGAACGGCTTCCAGGCGCTGAAGGACTGCTCCACCCAAGTCGAGAAGGGCGAGGTGATCGTCGTCTGCGGCCCCTCCGGCTCGGGCAAGTCCACGCTCATCAAGTGCGTGAACGGCCTCGAGACGTTCCAGCAGGGCGACATCGTGGTGAACGGCATCTCGGTCGGCGACAGGAAGACGAACCTGCCGAAGCTCCGCGCCCACGTCGGGATGGTGTTCCAGCACTTCGAGCTGTTCCCGCACATGCCGGTCCTCGAGAACCTCACCGTCGCGCAGGTGAAGGTGCTCGGCCGCGGGAAGGGAGAGGCGGTGGAGCGGGGCTACAAGCTGCTCGACCGCGTCGGGCTCCGCGCGCACGCGACGAAGCACCCGGGGCAGCTCTCCGGCGGCCAGCAGCAGCGCGTCGCCATCGCGCGCGCGCTCGCCATGGACCCCATCTGCATGCTCTTCGACGAGCCCACCTCGGCGCTCGACCCCGAGATGATCAACGAGGTGCTCGACGTCATGGTGCAGCTCGCGAAGGACGGGATGACGATGATGTGCGTGACCCACGAGATGGGCTTTGCCCGCAAGGTCGCGCACCGGGTGGTCTTCATGGACCAGGGGCAGATCCTCGAGGACGCGAAGAAGGAGGACTTCTTCGGGAGCCCGCGCTCCGACCGGGCGCAGCTCTTCCTCAGCGCCCGCATCAGCGGGCGCGGAGTCGAAGCACGCGCCTTGGAACGCTGGCGCCCTTCGACTTCGGGGCGCTGCGCGCCCCTACGCTCAGGGCGAACGGAACCTTCCCGGTGTTTCCGAATCGCGCTCGGTCGTTTAGCCCGCGGTCAGGCGGCGACGGGCGCTGCTCGCCCTCGGGCATGCCGGCATCTTACCGGGCGTGCGCGGACGGCGCGCGTCGCTCGTCAGAGCCAGCCGCCGAAAAAGAATCCGAAGCCGCTCCCGTCCAAGGTGGGAAGGCCGCCGCCGATGTAGCGGATGAACGTGTAGCGCGCGCCGAAGTCGAAGCCGCCGTTCACCCCGACACGCAGACCGTAAGCGTACTGCACGATGGCGCCGAACGCGGTGTCGAACGAGGCCGTTGCGTTGCAGACGCCGCCCGCGTCGCAGGTGAACGTCGGCGAGAAATGGACCGCCGCGCCGCCGCCGATGCGGTGGCCGCCGTTGGCGTAGGCGACGATCACGTCGAGCGGGATGCGGGTGAATTCGATGGAGCCGTTCGAGCCGTTCACCTTGTCGAACTTGTAGCCGAGCGTCCCCTCGAGCGCCCACTGCGCATCCGGATGATAGAGCGCGCCCGCGTTGAACGAGATGAGCTGCCCGGCCTTCAGCGTGTCCGTGCTCCCGTCGCTCCACCGGACCTCCGCGAGCTTGTCGCCGCCGAAGTCGAAGCCCATTCGGAGCAAGAAGCCGATGTCCCGTTTGTCGGCGGCGGCCTGCTGCGAGCTGGAGTAAGCGCGCGCCTGCGGTGCCGCGAGGAGCACCGAGAGCGCGGCGGCCGACCTCCAGGCGACGCGCTTCGCGGTCGTCATCGTGTCCTCATCTATTGAGCGACGGTCCCGGAGGCGGCAGTGGCGGGCGGCGCGTCGGGCGATGGGGGCGGCGGACCGGCGACGAGCCCGTCGGCGACGAGGGCGGTCAGGATCTCGTAGATCAGCACGTAGGCCCGCTGCTCCGCCGGGTACATCGGGTCACCGGGGGTGTAGGAGATCTGCGCTCGCCACACGAGCTTGCCCATGGCTACGTCGAGGATCCTCCTGGAAGAAAAAAGAGCGGGCGCCCCTGGGGGCGCCCGCGGTTGCTTCGTCTCTGGCGCGTCGTACGACTAGAACGCGTACCGCATGCCGAGGCCGACGGCCCACGGGTCGGAGCCGACCGGCGTCGCGCCCGCGATCGCGGCGAAGCCGGCCGTCGCGAACGTGTAGCTCGCGAACCGCTCGTTGTCGATCTCCGTCCAGTAGGCGTACAGCTGCGCCGCCTTCGACAGGTAGTAGGCGTAGCCGAGGGTGTAGGCCTTCGCGCCGAGGCCCTGCGTGCTGAACGTGCCGGCGCCGTTCACCTTGGCGTCGCCGGAGTCCGCGTACTCGAAGCGCGCGCGGAGCTCGTGGTTCCCCATCCGGTGCTTGAGGTTCACCATCACGGACGGACGCTTGTATTCCCTCAGGTTGGCGATGCCGACGAGGCTCGTCGCCGCGGTGGTGGCGCGGAACGCCCGGAACTTGAGCTCCTCGTACACCGCGCCGACCGTGGTGGTGCCGAACGGCGACCCGAGCTCGTAGCCCGCGCCGACCTTCCAGCCCGCATCCCTCGACCTGAGGGTGTTCCAGTCCTCGTGGTCCTCGTACGCTCCGAGGACCGAGAACGGGCCGAAGTCGTAGTTCAGCACAGCGCTGTAGAGCTCGGGCGCGCGGATTTCCTTGTTGTCGGCGAACCGGTTCGCGGAGTACTGGAGCTTGACGGAGGCGCCCATGTACTTCGGCGAGTGGTAGACGACGCTGTCAGCCGCGCGCACTGCGAACGTCGTCGTCGTGGACGCCGCGATGCTGGCCACCTTCGTGGGATCGAAAACCGGCAGGGTACCCGTGGCGGCGCCGGTCACTCCGGCGGTGGACTTCGTGTTGAAGCCCGGGCTGCCCATGATCCCGGTGGCGTCGTACACGTCGGTGTTGCCGAAGGCGTCATCCGCCTTCGTGCCGTACCAGGCCGCCTTGTACGGCGAGTCCCAGTTTCCGTAGAACAGCGTGCCGTACGGCGACGAGACGCCGAGCCGGCTGTTGCGGTTGCAGAGACCAATGCTGCCGATGCCGTCGATGGCAGCCGAGGTCTCGCACTGGTACACGACGCCGATGCCGGCGACGCTCGTGTCCGCCGTGCCGCGGACGCCGATGTTGCTCGAGTCGGTCGAGAGGCCGAACCGGTACCGGACGTTCGGCGACGCAGTGCCGACGGCGTGCGTGGGGTTCGGAGCCTCCTCGACTTGGAAGTTCACGTTCAAGGTGCCGTAGATCTGCGCGAGCGGCGGCTTCGCTGCGGCGGGGGTGGCGGCTGGTGCCGGAGCGGCGGGTGCCGGAGCAGCGGGTGCCGGAGCAGCGGCAGGCGGCGCGGCGGGCGGCGGCTCGGCGGCCGGCTGTGCCACCGCCAGGAGCGGCAGGGAAACTGCCAGGACAGCGCTGAGCTTCTTCAGAGACGTCATGCAAGTCCTCCGGCTACGATTTCTTGCGCGGGTGGGTCCGGGATGAAGCGTGGGAAGCCCGGACGGGTAGGTGTTCCATCTACCATAGCAGGCGCTTGCTTGACGCAAAATTTTTGGCTAATCGGGCATATTTTGCACCCCCTAGGGTATGCGATGGATTGTGCTTTTTCGGGGAAGTTCAGCCTTTTGCGAGGAGGCGCGATTTGCCGCAGCCCGTGAAAGCTTGGCGACTGAGACTCAACTGCGCGTCTCAGTGGCGGAGGCTCACCACCGTGACAGCGTCGCCACCCTCATGCCGGTCCCCCGCCCGGAAGGACCCCACGTACGGCGAGGCGGAAAGGTGGTCTCGGAGCGCCTGCTTGAGCGCTCCGGTCCCATGGCCGTGGAGGATGCTGCACTGCGCCGCGCCGCCCGCGTAGAGCGCGTCGAGGAACCGGTCAACTTCCCTGACGAGCTCCTCGACCCGGAACCCGCGGACGTCGAGCCTGTGCTCGGCGGAGCGCAGCGCGTCCGGCCTCGCCTCCTCCGCCGCGTCCAGCCGCTCGGCGCGCGTCCTCCCGAGCCCGGCGTCGCGTGCCTTGCCGCGGAGGGGGAGGAGGTCGGCGACGGGACGCCGCACCTTGAGCGGCCCGGCCTGGACGAGCGCGACGCCGCGATCGATCTCGACGACCTCCCCCTCCTGGCCGAGGGAGACGATCCGGACGCGGGTGCCCGGCTTCACGCCGCCGTCGGGAGCCGCCTCCGGGCCGGCCTCCGCCTTCGCCTGCGCGCTCCTCGCGGCGTCCGCGACGGTGGCGCGCCACGCGTCGAGCGTCCGCTGCGCGTCGGTTGCAGTCTTCACGGAGGGCTGCGCCTGGAGCGCGGCGAGGAGGTCCGCCACCTCGGCGCGAGCGGCCTCGATCTCCTCCGCGAGCGCCTCGCCCATGCGCGCCGCCGCCTCCCGCTCCGCGCGGCGCGCCGCCTCCTCCGCCGTCCGGGCCCGCTCCTCGGCGCGGCGGGCGCGCTCGTGCGCTTCCTCCGACGCGCGCCGCTCCGCCTGGAGCCTCGCCCGCTCGTCCTCGAGCGCGCGAAGCGCCTGGCCCAGCGCGCCGCCGTGGCCGCCGAGCGCGGCGCGCGCCCGCTCGACCACGCCGGCCGGGAGCCCGACCCGCGCCGCCACCTCGATCGCGGACGAGCTTCCGGGCGTTCCGAGGTGGAGCTGGTAGGTGGGCTGCAGCCGCTCCGCGTCGAACCCGACGCGGGCGTTCGCGAAGCGCGGGTCGCTGAGTGCGAGCGCCTTCAGCTCGTCGAGGTGCGTCGTCACGAGGATCGCCGCGCCCTTCTCGACGAGCGCCTCGAGGATCGCCGCGGCGAGCGCGGCCCCCTCCCGCGGATCGGTGTCCGCCGCGATCTCGTCGACGAGCACGAGCGATCCCGGGATCGCGCCGGCGAGCATCTCCCGCACGGCGCCGAGGTGGGCGGTGAAGGTCGAGAGATCCTTGGCGAGATCGCCGCGCTCGTCCACCGCGGCCTCGACCTCGAGGAAGAACGGAAGCCGCGAGCCCGCCGCTGCCGCGACCGGCAGGCCGGCGCGGAGCATCAGGGCGGAGAGGCCGACCGCGGTGATGGCGACGGTCTTCCCCCCGCCGTTCGGGCCGGAGACGATGAGCGCGCGCTGGGGCGGTGCGAGCCGGACGTGGCTCGCCACCACCGCCTTTCCTTGCAGGACGAGCAGCGGGTGCCTGAGCGACAGGAGCTCGAACCCCGCGGCGAGCGGGACGATCTCCGGCGCGTGCGCGTCGAGGTCCGAGGCGAGCACGGCAGACGCCTCGAGCGCGTCGAGCGTGCCGAGGACGGCGAGGTCCTGCGCGAGCGCGGCGGTGGCGGCGCCGATCGCCTCCGACAGCTCACGCAGGATCCGCTGCTCCTCCTCCTGCGCCATCGCGTTCGCGATGGAGAGCTCGTTCCCGAGCTCGAGCATCGAATCCGGCTCGACGAAGAGGGTCTGCCCGGACTGCGACGCGTTGTGGACGATGCCCGGGACCGCGGAGCGGGCGCTCGCGAGCACCGGCAGCACGTAGCGCTCGTTGCGAATGGTGAAGTAGGTGTCGCGCAGGTGGCGCTGCATCTCCGTGTCCGCGAGGAGGGCCTCCACCTGCGTCTTGAGCGCCCGGTGCAGGCCGCGCGCCCGGTCTCGCGCCTGGGCGAGCGCGGGGCTCGCTCGGTCCGAGACGGCTCCGGACGGCTCGATGGTCCGCTCGATGCGCTCGGCGAGGGCAGCGCTCTCGGTGAGCGGCTCGGCCAGCGCCCACAGGCGCGGCGCCTCCGCCGCGCGGGCCCGGAGCGCCGCCCGGGTCCGCGCCGCGGCCCGGACGAGGGCGGCGCACTCCCGCAGCGCGAGCGGCTCGAGGACGCCCCCCTTCGCGGCGCGCTCGAGCGCGAGATCGAGCTCGCCCACGCCCCCGAGCGGCAGGGCGATCGCGGCCTCGGAGAGGGCCCGCGCCTCCGCGACGCGGAGGAGCGCCTCGCGCGCGTCTGCGGCGGTGGGGAGGAACGGGAGGGCGAGCGCCCGGCGACGGCCGGAAGGGGTCCGGCAGCGTCCGGAGAGGGCGGCGAGGATCGCTGGCCAGCCGAGCTCTTCGAGCGTCCGTTCGGGCACGGTGTCCTTGTAACACCGGGTGACGGGGGGAGTGATCCGCACCGTCACCGTTCCCGGAGCGGAATACCGGGCACGGGCACGGGCACGGGCACGGGAAAGGACGGAAACGGGGAACGGGGAACGGAATGCTTCTCCGCCCGCGCGGTTAGAATCGGCGCGTGCCTCGCCTGTCCGCTGCCCTCGCAGTTGTTGCCCTCGCCGCGTGTGGGCATCCCTCGCCCAAGGTAAACCCGCGGCAGGAGCCCGTGGCGCCGCCCGTCGTGGCGGAGCCGCCGCCCCTCCAGCCTCGTTCGGAGGTCCTCGTGGCCCGCGCCCGGGCGCTGCGCGCCGAAGGCGACGTCGCTGGCGCTCGGGCGCGGCTCGAGATGGCGCTCCAGGCGCAGCCCTGCACGGACGAGGTCCGGATCGAGCTCGCGGATCTCCTCGTCGCGGACGGCCGCGACCTCGCGCGCGCCGACGCGCTGCTCGCCGGCGTCGCGGATCGCGACGCCCTCCGCCTCCACCTCGGCCTCGCTCGCCTGGCGGAGGCGCGGGGAGACGACGCCACCGCGGCTGCCGAGTACCCGCTCGTCTTCGCAGCGGGCGACGATCCCGACGCCCGGCTGCGCCTCGCCCTCGCCCTCGAGCGGCTCGGACGTGCGGACGAGGCGGTCGCGGAGCTCGAGCGCGTGCGCGCCGCCCGACCGGACGACGCGGTGGCGCGCTCGCGCCTCGGAGAGCGCTACGAGGCGGCCGGCCGGCTCGCCGACGCGGAGGCGGAGTACCAGGCCGTCGCCGAGGCGCAGCCGGAGCGCGCCGCCGCGTGGGAGCGGCTCGCCCGCTTCTACGAGCGGACCGGACGGCCGCGGGAGGCGCGCGCGGCCGAGGAGCGTGCACGCACGGCGGCCGGACGGCCGGAGCGGACGCTGCGTCCGCTGCTCCCGTCGAAGAGGTAGTGGACCCGGTCGAGGTCGAGGTCCAGGTCGAGGTCCACGTCCACGTCCACCACTCAGGGCGGGACCGCCCTCGGCAGCGTCCGATCGAGGATCCAGGCCACCGCGAACGCGCGGGGAACCCCGGCGGCGAGGCTTCCCACGGCGATCCCCGCGGGGGGCGAGAGGTACACGAGCATCATGAGCCCGCCGGAGAACACCCACAGTGCCGATAGGGCGAGCCCCATCTTGAGCGTCCGGCGACCCAGCGAGCTCATCGCGACCCCGAAGAGCCCCGCAATGGCCGCGTTCACCCCGGCCGAGATCACCGCGACGGCGACGAGGATGGTCGTCCGGTCGATCATGAGGAGGTCGCGGAAGACCTCGCTGGCATGGTCGAGGAGCAGGTAAGGGGGCGTCGTCCAAGCGACTCTGCTCGTCAGCGCGTCCATGACGAGGTGCGCCGCGCCCGCGAGGGCGGTGGCGAGCAGGACCCGGCTCCTCGCGGTCTCGGCTTGCACGCGCGAACGTGTAGCAGGAGTCGGGGCGGCGACGCCACCGGCCCCGACACGTCTTGGTGGCGTGCCGCTCGCCGGGTGCGGTGTCTAGATTGCGACCCGGAGGACGTTACCCCTTGTCGCAATCCAGTCGCCCCGCCACCCGCGGCCATCTGCGCCTGGCCGGCCTGCCCGTCGAGCGACGCCCCGTGGCGGAGAGCCGAGCCGCGCTCCTGCTCCGGGCAGCCGCCGCTGCGGTCGCCCTCGTCCTGCTCACCTGCATCGCCTGGATCGCCGCGGCGCTCGCGCTCCTCCCGATCGCGTGGCGCCGCGCGCCCGTTGGCGTCCGGTTGCGGCCGCTCCGTCCGCGCGAGGCGCGCATCATCCCGTTCCATCGGCCGCGCCAGAAGGCGCTCACGCGCTGATTCGGGGAGACGGCCGCCGTGCGCATCGGCGTCGTCACCGAGGACTACTCCCCCGGCTACGGCGCGATCGCGGAGCACGTCCATGGCTTCGCGCGCGAGGCGCGCCGCCTCGGGCACGTCGTGAAGATCATCACCGGCGAGGTGCCGGGCTCGCCGCTGCGCGACGAGGACCGGGCCGACGACGTGATCCGCGTCGGCTCCTCGCGCGCGGTCCTGCGCCAGGGCGGGGTCGCGCGCGTCACCGGCGGCGCCGGCGCGGCGCTGCGCGAGGTGCTCGCCCGCGAGCGGTTCGACGTGCTGCACGTGCACGCGCCGCTCACGCCGGTGCTGCCGCTCCTCGCCGTCCATCACGCGACGGTCCCGCTCGTGGGCAGCTTCCACGCGCACGTCCGTCCCGGGCTGCTCTTCCGGCTCTCCCGCGGCCTCCAGCAGCGCTACCTCGATCGCCTCGACGCCGCGATGGCGGTCTCGAACGCCTGCCTCGCGCCGCTCGGCGGGCGGCTGCCCGCCGACGTGCGGATCATCCCCGGGGGCGTGGACGTCGACCGGTTCTCGCGCGGCCGCCGCCTGCGCCGCTTCGAGGACGGCAAGCTCAACGTCCTGTGGGCGGGGCGGGTCGAGCGGCGAAACGGGCTCGACGTCCTCATCGCGGCGTTCCACCGCGCGTGGAACCAGATCGACGCGCGGCTGGTGGTCCTGGGCGACGGGCCGAAGCTCGCCCGCTGCCGGGCGATGGTGCCGCTCGAGATGGCGGAGGACGTCGTGTTCGCGGGGCGCGCGGGCGACGACCGGCCGGACTGGTTCGCGGCGGCCGACGTGTTCTGCGCCCCGTCGCAAGGGCCGAGCGGCGGGATCACGCTCCTCGAGGCGATGGCGGCGGGGAAGCCCATCCTCGCCTCCGACGTGGACGGCTATCGCGACGTGCTCACCCACGGCCGCGAGGGCGAGCTGCTCTCCGCGGACGATCCAGGCGCCTGGGCGCGGGCGCTCGTGCGTCTGTCGCGCGAGCCGGTCCGCGCCGCAGCCTACGGCGAGCGAGGACGGCTGACGGCGCAGAGGCACGCCTGGCCCGCGGTCGCGCGGGAGGTCCTCGGCGTGTACCGAGCCATTGGAGTGAGAGGGTAGCGCCCGCGGGCTCGCTGCGGTGCGCGAGCCGCTCGCGCTGATGCGCTGCTTCGGCTTGGGGCTCGCGGAGGCGCGGAGCTCCTCTCCCGCCGGTCCGCGGCGCTTCGCGCCGACCTGGAAGCGCGGTACAACGGAGGCCATCGTCCGGGAGGGACCGTGATGAAGCACGCCTCGATCGTCGCCCTCGCGCTCCTCGCCTCGTGCGCCACCCCCGGCGGAGCGCGGCGCGAGGCGTCGCGGCCGCGGCAGGATCTCATCGCAGTGTCGAGGGCGATGACCGCCATCGACGCCGCCGATCGCCGTGGCGGCGACGACATCCTCGCCGAGCGGCAGCGGCGCTCGCGCGCGGCCGAGGCGTCGCCGAAGGATGCCGTCGCCCGGTTCCTCGCCATCTACGCACAGCCGCGCGGCGAGGACCGCTGGAGCGCCTTCAACCAGCTCTCGAAGGATCTTCCCGACTCCGCGCTCGGCGACCTCGGCATGGCGGGCGTCTACGTGGACTGGCGCACCTTCGACCAGGCCGAGAAGGCGGTGGTCCGGGCGCTCGAGACCGAGCCCGACAACTGGATCGCGGTGCTCTACCGCGCGCGGGCATTCGAGAAGCGCGAGCGCTGGGATTTCGCGGCGGAGGACTACCGGACCGTTCTCGGGCCCGACCCGCAGAACCCCGAAGCTCACCTCGGCCTCGCCCGCATCGCCCGCAGGCAGAGCGAGACGGCCCGCGCCCGCAGCGAGGCGGAGGCGGCCCTCGTCGGCGCCCCCGGGCATGTCGGCGCGCTGTCGCTCCTCGCCGAGCTCGCGCTCGAGGCGGGGGACTCCCAGGGCGCGGCGCGGCGCTGGGCAGAGGTCGTCGAGGCAAGCCCGCGCGATCGCGAGGCGCGGATCACCCTCGCGAAGCTCCACCGCGCGATCGGGAACGCCGCCGGCGCGCGGGACCAGTACCGGGCGGCGCTCGCGCTGAAGGAGGACCCCGAGGTGCTCGGCGCGCTCGCCGACGCCGCGAAGGCCTGCAGCGACCGGGAGACCGAGCTCGGCGCCATCGAGCGGCTGTCGGCGCTCGATCCCTCCGGGGCGGAGTGGCGGCGGATCGCGGAGATCCGGCTCGAGGCGAAGGATTGGGAAGGCGCGGAGAAGGCGCTCCGGCGCGCGCTCGTCCGCGACCCTCGCGATCCGGTGGCGAACGCCGGAATGGGCCGCGTCCACCTGCACCGCGGCGAGACGCAGGAGGCCGTGGAGCGGCTGCGGATCGCGGGCGAGGCGGGGAAGGCCGAGCTCGTCGGCCTCGAGCGTCGCCTCAACCTCGACCGCATCTCGCGCCCGGACGTGGGACAGCTCCAGAAGGCGATCCAGGCGCTCGTCGACCGGACCTACCGCGCGCGTGCGACGGATGCGCCCTCGCTCGCCGGCGACATCAAGGTTCGCGTCACGGTCATTCCGTCCGGCGAGGCCACCGTCGTCGAGATCCTCGAGGACTCCATCCACGACGCCGACGTCCGTGCCTGCGCCTACTGGAACCTGCGCGATGCCGCGTACCCGAAAGACAAGCCGGGCCGCTTCACGTTCGCGTTCTCGTTCCGGCGCTAGCGCGAGCGTCCTCCCGGGGCTCGAGGTCCTCGCGGGCCGGCGCTTCCGTCCGCTCGCGGGGCGCCGGGTGGGGCTCGTCTGCAACCCGACCGCGGTGACGCGCAAGCTCGTCCACGCGGCCGATCTCCTCCACGCCGCCCCGGCCGTGCGCCTCGCGGCGCTGTTCGGCCCCGAGCACGGCGTCCGCGGCGACGCGCAGTACATGGCGGCGGTGGACGGCGAGCGCGACCCGCGCACCGGCGTCCCCGCCCACTCGCTCTATGGTGAGACGCGGGACTCGCTGCGGCCGCGGCGGGATCAGCTCGAGGGGCTCGACGTCCTCGTCTTCGACGTCCAGGACGTGGGCGCGCGCTACTACACGTACCAGGCGACGATGATGCTCTGCATGGAGGCGGCGGCCGAAGCGCGGCTCGGGTTCGTCGTGCTCGACCGGCCGAACCCCATCGGCGGCGTCGCCGTCGAGGGGCCTCGGCTCCGGCCCGGCTTCGAGAGCTTCTGCGGGCTCCACGATCTCGCCGTGCGGCACGGCATGACGGTCGGGGAGCTCGCGCTCCTCTTCCGCGCGGAGCGGCGGCTCGACCTCGAGCTCGAGATCGTGCCGTGCCGCGGGTGGCGGCGCTCGACGCCGTTCTGCGCGACGGGGCTGCCGTGGGTGTTCCCCTCGCCGAACATGCCGACCCCCGAGACGGCGCTCGTCTACCCGGGGATGTGCCTGCTCGAGGGGACGAACCTCTCCGAGGGGCGCGGGACGACGCGGCCGTTCGAGCTGTTCGGCGCGCCGTGGCTCGACGCCGTCCGGCTCGCCGAGGACCTCGCGCGCGAGCGGCTGCCCGGCGTCCTCTTCCGGCCGGCCAGCTTCGTCCCGACCTGGGACAAGCACGCCGCCGTGCGCTGCCACGGGGTCGAGCTGCACGTCACGGACGCGGAGCGGTTCCGGCCGTTCCGGACCGGGCTCGCCGCCGTGCTGCACGCGCGCCGCCAGGACCGGGTCCGCTTCGCCTGGCGCACGGAGCCGTACGAGTTCGTGTCGGGGGTGCTCGCCTTCGACCTGCTCTGTGGGTCCTCGCGGGAGCGCGAGGCGCTGGAGGCGGAGGCGACGCTGTCGGAGATCGTGCGCCCCATCGCCCCGGAGGAGCGCGCCTTCGCGCGGCGACGGACGCCCTACCTGCGCTACGGTCGCTGAGGTACGCTTCTCCTTAGGAGGCGAAGGGTGCGGATCGGGCTTGCCAGCGACACGTACGGGAACCTCGCCGTGCTCGATCGGGCGCTCGGCCTGTTCCGGCGTGCGCAGGTGGACCGGATCTTCTTCCTCGGCGGGCGGGCCGGCGACGTGGACACCGTCCTCGCGCGCCGTGCGGTCCGCGATCCGTTCGACGATCGCATCGTGCGGGTGGCGAGCAAGGCGTGTCCCGAGTACGAGAGCGGCAAGGTGCCACGCAGGCAGATGGACCTCGTCGAAGGCCGGATCTGCTGCCTCGTCCATGACAAGGCGGAGCTGTCCCGCGACGACATCGCGAACGCCTCGATCATCTTTCACGGAAACGCCGCCGCCGCCGCCGTCGTGCAGATCGGGCCTCGCTGCTTCGTCACCCCCGGGCACCTGCGGGCAACGCCGCCCCAGGGCCGGCCCGCGAGCTTCGGGATCGCGGAGGTGACCGAGCGTGACCTCGTCCTGACCGTGTTCTCGCCCGAGTGCGCAGAGCTCAGGCAGGAGCGCGCGAGCGTCGCCGCCGCGGCGAGGATTTCGGTGCGCTGATGCCCCGGCGCGCTGCAGCCGGAGGAGGCGCGCGGAAGGCGGTCGCGCTCCTGGGCGGGTCCTTCAACCCGCCGCACGTGGCCCACCTCATGGCGGCGTACTGGACGCTCGCGACGCAAGCCGTGAGCGAGGTGTGGCTCTTGCCCTCGTACCGCCACCCTTTCGGGAAGGAGCTCGCGCCCTTCGACGACCGGGTGCGCATGTGCGAGCTGGCGGTGCGGGAGGTCCGCGGCGCCGCCGTGTGCACCGCCGAGCGTGAGCTCGCGGACGACCCGCTCGTAGGGAAGACGGCGCGGACGCTCGAGCACCTCGTGGCGAAGCACCCGGACCACGACTTCGCGCTCGTGGTGGGGGCGGACGTCCTCCCGGAGACGCCCAAGTGGTACCGCTGGGATCGCATCCAGGCGCTCGCGCGGGTGATCGTGGTCGGGCGGGAGGGGTTCCCGCCGGTGGCCGGCGCGCCGGCGCTCCCCGCGATCTCCTCGACCGAGATCCGCGCCCGGATCGCGCGCGGCGAGGATGTCGCAGGCCTCGTGCCGCGGCGGGTGCGGGAGTACGTCGCGGAGAACGGTCTCTATCGCTGAGCGCAGGCGCGGCCCGGGCGTGCGCTGAGGCGAGGCCTCGTCGCGGGGCTCACCGTCACCGCCACGCCTCCCGCGTGCACCGCGTCCGCGAGCACACGAAGGTCGTCGGGAACTCCCTCACGCGCAGCGAGGCGCCGGAGCCCGGACGAAGGAGGTGGAACGCGAGCGGGTAGCGCTCGAGGGATGCGGCGTTTGCGAGCGTCGTTCCGCCACGGGCGCCGCGTCGCCCCGAGTCGTCGTCGAGGAACAGGATCACCGCCGTCTGGGGCTGCTCTCGCGAGAGCCGCTCGAGGAGGTGGTGACAGGCCGGGCACCAGGACGCGACGACGACGACGCGCGTCTGATCCCCGCCGAGGATCTCGTCGCTGGAAGTCGATGGTCCTTGCACGACGCGCCCCGCGCGGACCGCGAACGGCGCGGCGAAGAAGAGCGGCGGGCGCTGCGCCGCGAGGTGGGGGCCACCGGACGGGACCTCGTACACGAACGGAGTGCCCGCTTCGACGAGGGTGGCCACGGAGAGCAGGACGGCGGACGCGATCGACGTGGTGGGTCCTCCTCGTGGACGGACCCCCAGTCTGCGGCGTCGCGGGGCAGAGGTCGACCGGCGCCCTCCGGAAGAGACGACGCTTCCGCGGCTCCCTCTTCGACGGCGCGGGGCCGCGCGGAGCGAGCGGCTTCTCCTCGAAAGGACCCGCTGCGCCGTCAGTCGATGCACGAGTGGCGCGCCCAGCCGAACCGCTTCCGCAGGCGATCGTGCAGCCACGCGCCGGCGAGCATCCCCCCGAGCGTCACGATCGCGGCGGCCTTGCCCTCGCCGATCTGGACGAGCGCCGCGGCGGGACAGGCGCCCGCGACCGCCCAGCCGGCCCCGAACAGGATCGCGCCCGGAACGGTGCCGCTGCGGAGCGGCTTCGCGGGAAGCTGGTCGTGGCGCGCTACGAGATGGAATCCGGCGAGCGCGACCGCGACCGCCCCGCCGAACGCGAGGACGAGGCGCAGGTCGGCGAGCGACGGGCCGCCGCCCGGCACGCCGAAGGTGAACATGCGGTGGACCTCGCTCCAATCGGTGAACCCGGCGGAGGAGAGGACGAAGCCGAGGGCGAGGCCGAGGACGCCCGAGACGGCGTGAAACCGGAACCGGCTCATCAGGCGACCCCGGCGAGGAGGAACGAAACGCCCACCGCGGCCGCGAAGAAGACCGCCGTCGCGACGAGGCTCCCCGGCATGAGTCGGCCGCAGCCGGTGAGCCCGTGCCCGGCCGAGCACCCGCCGCTGAGCGCCGTGCCGAACCCGACGAGGGCGCCGCCGGCCGCGAGGAGGACGAGGCCCCGCGCCCCGGATCCGACGTGGCGAGCGAAGGCGTCGCCGAGGCCCCTTCCGAAGTCGCCGCGCAGCGTCGACGCGAGGAACCCGCCCGCCGCGAGGGCAGCGAGGAAGATCGCGTGCGCGCCGAGGCTCGGGGTCGGGGCGCAGACGCGGCCGGTCGCGGCGGCGCGAGCGGCGGGCGCCGAAGCGAACGGGGTGGGAGGCATGTCGGCGCCGAAGCTCGGGCCGCGAGGGAGGGCGACCCGCGCCACGTCGGGCGGTTGCATGTCGCCGAACGCCTCCGCGGTGGCCGCCGCCATCGCGACCTCGAGCGCGGCGAGATCCGACTGCACCACCGCCGATCCGCGATCGAACTCCAGCTCCTCCGCGACGCGCGAGAAGCGCGCGAGCACCCCCGACACGCTGAGGGGCCGGCGCAGCGCGACCCAGTAGCACACGGCGAGCGCCCCGAGCGCGGGAGCGACGATCCAGGCAGGCCAGTACGAGGTCATCTCGTCCTCCTCAAGAGGCCTTCGGGAGGACCTCGAGCGTCTTTCCGTTCGGCAGGAGGTTCGGGGGCACGCGCGTTCCGGCCTGCGCGAGCCGGTAGCGCTCGCACCGGTCGTACTTCGCGTTGCAGTAGTGGGTCTGCCACACGCCGAGCGAGGACTTGAGCGTGAAGAGCGGATAGAGCGGACAGCTCGAGAGGTTCGGACAGGAGGCCATGGCGTCCCCGATCGTTTCCATCCCCCCGCCATCTTCTTACCGACCTGGGCCCCACTCAAGGAGGGAGGCAGAGGCAAATCCGCGCGTGCGCGCGACCGCACACGGACCGGCCGTGAGAAGCTGCGATTTCACACGCCGCGAGGCGGCCTTGCGCCGCCGACCGCCCGCTCAGCGCAGGGCGGCGAGGAGCCACCCGGCGGCTGCGGCGCCGACGATCAGCCAAGCGGAGCTGATCCGGAAGCGGAGGAGGAGCACCGCGGCGACGGCGGCGATCGCGATCGAGGTGGGCCGCGTGAGCGCGTCGGTCCCGAGACGGACGGTGACGACGGCCATGAGGGCGAGCGACGCCGCGTTGACCCCGTCGAGGAAGGCGCCTGCGGCCGCGGACCTGCGCAGCCGCGAGACGAGCGGCCCCGAGACCGCCACGAGGACGAAGGCGGGGAGGAAGATGCCGACCGTCGCCGCGGCCGCCCCGGCCCCTCCCGCGACGACGTAGCCGACGAAGGTGGCGGTGGTGAACACGGGCCCGGGCGTCACCTGGCCGATGGCGACGGCGTCGAGGAGCTGCGCGTCGGTCAGCCAGCGGAGCCGCTCGACGAGGTCGGCGCGCAGGAACGCGAGGAGCACGTACCCGCTCCCGTAGAGGACGGAGCCGATCTTGAGGAACGTCCAGAAGAGCCCTGCTGCGGTGGCGGGCGCCGCGGCGGACGCGATGCCCGCGGCGAGCGGGACGAGGAGCGGCGCCGCGCTCGCGCTGACCTCCGGGCGCCGGGCGCGGAAGGCGGCGGAGGCGAGCCCGGCGGCGAGGAGGAGGGCGAGCTCGTTCGCGCCGAGGGCCGCCGCGATCGTGGCCGAGACGGCGAGGATCGCGATGCGGCGCGTGCGGACGAGCGCGCGCGTGAACTTCCAGAGCGCCTCGAGGACGACGACGAGCACGACCGGCTTCACGCCCGCGAGCACCGCCGCGACGTCCGGACGCGCGCCGAAGCGGACGTATACCCAGGCGAGCGCGGTGACGGAGAGGGCGGCGGGGAGGATGAACGTCGCCCCTGCGACGACGAGGCCCGCCCATCCGGCGCGGACGTAGCCGAGGTGGATGGCGAGCTCGGTCGAGTTCGGGCCGGGGATGAGGTTCGCCGCGCCGAGCAGGTCGAGGAATCGCTCGCGCGTCACCCACCCGCGGCGACGGACGAGCTCGTCCTCCATGAGGGCGACGTGCGCGGCGGGGCCGCCGAACGCGGTCGCGCCGAGGCGCCCGAACACCGCCGCGACCTCGAGCAGTCGGCCGCGCGGGGAGGTCGCGCTCATCGCCGCCGCCGATCAGGCGCGCGCGGCGCGCGCGAAGCGGAGCGTCCCGTCCGCCACGTCGACGAGCACCTCGTCGCCCGGGCCGATCTCGCCCGCGAGGATCCGCTCCGCGAGCGGCGCCTCGACGAGTCGCTGCACCGCGCCGCGCATCGGGCGCGCGCCGAGCGTGGGGTCCCATCCGCCGTGCTCGAGGAGATGGCCCACCGCCTCGTCCGTCGCCGTGAAGCGGATCTTCCGCTCACCCTCCAGGCGCCGCGAGGAGTCGGCGAGGAGGAGGCGGGCGACGCGCGCGACGTCCTCGCGCGACAGCGACCCGAAGGCGATCCGCTCGTCGAGCCGGTTCCACAGCTCGGGCGGGAGCGCGGACCGGGCGGCGTCGAGGACCCGCTCCTCGCGGGGGGCGGCACGGTCCTGGGCGCCGAACCCCATCGCGCCGCTCGAGGCGCGGGTCGCCTCGGCTGCGCCGAGGTTCGAGGTCAGGATCACGACCGCGTTCGAGAAGTCCACCTGCCGGCCGCGGCCGTCCGTGAGCCGCCCCTCCTCGAGCACCTGGAGGAGGAGCATCTGGACGTCACGGTGCGCCTTCTCGATCTCGTCGAGCACCACCACCGAGGAGGGCCGGCGCCGGACCGCGTCGGTGAGCTGGCCGCCCTCGCCGTAGCCGACGTACCCGGGGGCGGCGCCGACGAGCCGCGCGACGCCCGTCTGCTCGGCGCACTCGCTCATGTCGAGCTGGACGAGCGCGTCGCGCGAGCCGTACAGCGCGTCGGCGAGGGCGCGGGCGAGCTCGGTCTTCCCGACGCCGGTCGGGCCGAGGAACAGGAAGGAGCCCATCGGCCGGCGCGAGGCGAAGCCGGCGAAGTTCCGCTTCAGCACGCGCGCCACCCGGGCGATGCCGTCCCGGTGGCCCATGACCCGCTCGGCGAGCGCGGCGTCGAGCGCGAGGATCCGCTCCTGGTCGGAGGCGAGCAGGCGCGACTCGGGGATGCCAGCCATGTTGGCGACGACGCGGGCGACGTCGCCGACAACCACCTCCGCCGCGCCGGCGCGCCGCGCCCGCGACCCGGCGAGATCGAGCACCGCGACCGCCTTGTCGGGGAGGAACCGGTCCGTCACGTGACGCGCGGAGAGCGTCGCCGCCGCCTCGAGCGCCTCCGGCCGGTACTCCACCTGGTGGTGCTTCGCATAGCGCGGCGCGAGCCCCCGGAGGATCGTGACGGTGTCCGAGACGGAGGGCTCGCGCACGAGGACCGGGGTGAAGCGCCGCTCGAGCGCGGGGTCCTTCTCGATGTGCTGGCGGTACTCGTCGTGGGTCGTCGCCCCGATGCAGGGGAACTCGCCGCGGCCGAGGGCGCTCTTCAGCTCGTTCGCGGCGTCCTGTGGGCTGTCGCCCGTAGCCCCCGCTCCCATGATCGTGTGGATCTCGTCGATGAAGACGACGACCCGCCCCGCCGCCCGGCGCACCTCGTCCTTGATGCCGAGGAGCTTCTCGGAGAACGAGCCGCGGAGCTGCGTGCCGGCGACCACGCTCGCCATATCGATCTCGACGAGAACCCTTTCCCGCCCCGGGCCGGCGAGGAGCCTTTGCGCGATTCCCTCGACGATGGCGGTCTTGCCGACGCCCGGCTCGCCGACGAGGAGCGGGTTGTTCGTGCGGCGCTTGCCGAGGACGTCGATCGCCTCATCGACCTCGCGCTCGCGGCCGACGAGCGGATCGAGCCTGCCGGCGGCGGCGAGCTCGGTGAGGTTTCGCCCGAGCTGCGAGAGCCAGGGGAACGCCTTCGGGTCGAGGGCGTGCAACCCTCTCTTCTCCCTCTCCTCCGGCGCCCGCCGGGGGAGAGGGTCGGGGTGAGGGGGCCGAGCGGCGGGGATCGGGTTCGCGGTCCCGTCCACCCCGGCCGCCGACTCGAGCTCCTCCATCGCCTTCTCGAGCTGCGCGTCGAGATCGCGGAGCGCGTCGGCGGACCGGGCCGCCTCCTCGGCGCTCCCGGGCCGCGCCGGGGCGCGCCGCGCGGCCGGCGCGGCCGCGCTCCCCACCTTCACCGGCTGCAGCTCCTTCAGGCGCCGCGGCATGCGGGAGGTGAAGTAGGAGAGCGCGACGTTCCTGAGCGTCGGGAGCTGGAGCCCGCAGGCGGCGAGGAGCTGGTGCGCGACGCTCGACCGGACGCGGCTCATCGCGATGAGGAGGTGGAGGCAGTCGACCTCCTCCGACCCGACCGACTCGGCGATCTCCTTCGCGCGCGCGCGCAGGTCGCGCTCGATCCCCTCCGGCTCCTTCGGCTTGCCGGTCATCGTGGCGAGGATCCGGTCCTCGTCCACGCCGCGCTCGCGCAGGAGGATCTCGGCGCGGTTCGGGACGGTGAAGAACGCGAGGAGCTGATGGGCGCTCGTGAGCTTCTGGCTCACGCTCGCCGCGATGTCCGCCGCCTCCGCGAGGACGTGCGCGAGCTCCATCGACTCGATGGCATGGGGCATGTTCCCGGGACGATGCGATATCGGGTCCAACCGGTCAATTTTTCGACGGGATCCGGCCGGGCACCACGCCGATGACGTCGCTGCCGTGGGCGATGATCCCGGCGCTCATCGTCCCGCTGTATCTGCTGATCCACTTGACGATCGAGTCCAAGCTCCGGTCGGCCCGACGGGTGTGCGCCGCCGTCGCCGGCGCCGAGCGCGCGACGACCTGACGCGCGGTGTCGGACAGGGTCTCCCGTCTCCCCGCCGCTGGCGCGGCCCCCCGCGGCCGCTCTAAGCTGCGCGTCGCATGAAGGAGCCGAACGTGGTCCGGATCGACCCGCGCCGCCGGTCGCTCCCCCTCGTCGCCGCGCCCGAGGCCGGACCGCCTCCGGGCCGCCTCGCCGCGTTCGCGCGGCGGGCGGTCCTCGCGCGGCTCGCGGCGCTCGACCACGGGCGCCTGGTCGTCCTCGAGAGCGGCGTGCGGCGCGCCTTCGGCGACGACGCCGACCCGCTGCAGGCGACGATCGCGATCCGGCACCCGTTCGCGTTCGCCGCGATCGCCTTCGGCGGAGGCGCGGGGCTCGCCGACGCGTATGCCGAGGGGCACTGGGACGCCGACGACCTCGTCGCCGCGCTGCGCATCCTGCTCGCCGCAGGCGAGCGCGGCGCCGCGACCGGCGGCTGGATCGCGCGCGCGGGGGCGCTCGCGGACACGCTGCGTCGCGCGGCCCGGCGCGCGGGAGGCGGCGCGGCGGCGCGGACCCCGGCGCGGTCCGAGCTGGGCGGCGACTTCCTGTCGCTCTTTCTCGACGACACGATGTCGTACTCGTGCGGGGTCTTCGAGCACGCGCGCTCCTCGCTCCGCGACGCGCAGGTCGCGAAGCTCGAGCGCATCTGCCGCAAGCTCGACCTCCGCCCCGGCCAGTCACTCCTCGAGATCGGGTCGGGCTGGGGCTCGCTCGCGATCCACGCGGCGCACCGGCACCGCGTCCGGGTCACGTCCCTCACGCTCTCTCGCGCCCAGCACGCCGAGGCGACCGCGCGCGTGCGCGCCGCCGGGCTCGAGGGAGAGGTCGAGGTGTTGTTCGCGGACTACCGCGACGTGATCGGCACGTTCGACCGCGTCGTCTCGGTCGAGATGGTCGAGGCGCTCGAGGGGCGCGCGGACCGCGAGACGTACTTCCGCGCGATCCGCGAGCGGCTCGCGGACGACGGCCTCGCGCTCGTCCAGGCGATCACCGTGCCCGACCGCCGGATGTCGCGGCGCGAGCGGGCGCGGCGCGAGGCCGAGCGGATCGTGTTCCCCGGCACTTGCATCCCGACCACGACCGCGCTCCTCGACGCCGCCGCGCGCGCGAGCGACCTGCGCCTCTTCCACATGGAGGAGATCGGACCGCACTACGCGCGGACCTTGCGGGCCTGGCGCGAGCGGCTCCTCGCGCGCTGGGACGCGGCGCTCGCGCTCGGGAAGAGCGAGCGCTTCCTGCGCGCGTTCCTGCACGACCTCGCCTCCTGCGAGGCTGGGTTCGTGGAGCGGTACCTCGGCGACGTCCAGCTCCTGTTCGCGCGGCCGCGCGCCCGACGCGAGCCGATCCCGGCGGCGCTCCCGCTCCTCGCGACGCCAGAGTGAGCTCTCGGCGGTGCGCATTCCGCCGCGCGTCAGATCTCCCCGTGATCCGTGAGGTCCGTGCGCAGGCGCGCTGGAGCGCGGCGCCATCGCGACACGCGCGCTCCCCTGGGGTCTCATGCGATCGAGGCGGCGCGCGCGGGCGAGCACGGCCGCGGGTTCGCGGGGGTCGCGGCCGAGGTGCGCAAGCTCGCGGCCGGGAGCCTGGCGCCGGGAGCATCATCAGCCTGCTTGCTTTGGCGCGCTCCACGAGCTGATCATCAGCGTCGAGCGTCGGAGCACGACCCTCGGGGAGAGCGTCGATGGGCAAGTACGGCACCGTCGCGGTCAGCGCGACCGAGCTCCTGCGCAGGACGCGAGGCACTCTTCCTCAGGGAGCCTGGCGAACCGCTGCAGGTGAAGTCTTCCCCGGGAAGGAGCCAGCACAGAAGAAGGCTTGTCCCAGGGGTGCGTTTCTCGGTCTCTGCGAGGAAGGCCTCGTCGTCGGCGTGGCCGCCGGACGATACGGCGCGGGTGCCGCCAACAAGGGATACGCCGTCGAAGCAGTCCGCCTGCTCACGGAGGATCGTCGCCTCGCCGACTCCGGTCCCACTTCGCTGTGGGTGCGCGTCATGAACGGCAGGGAGAAGGCTGCGAACCACCAGATGGAAGTCGTTCTTGCCTTGTGGGCCCGCGACCTGATCGCCGGCGGTTGATGAGCATTCTTCTTGGACCGCCCCGCGGCCGTATCGCGCGTTGCGAGTTCCACGATCCGCTGCCGGTCGCGGACATAGGCCCCAACCTCGGCCCCTTGGTCCCGAAGATCAGCCGACCTGGACCGCTGTCGTTGACGTTCGAGCCCGACATCCTTGGCGACCCGCGTCTGGACTGGGGCATCCGGCAAGCTGCGCTGGTGTAGGATCAGTCGTCGATCTTCGGAGGGGACATGGCTTCACGGGATCAGTCCAACAGGCAGTGGCGTGAGCTCGACACGCGCCGGCGGTCGGTTCGGCCGAGGCTGCGATCGGTTCCTCCCCGGGGGCTGGGACGGGAGGGGCCCCTCCCCCGTGCTCGGCCTATAGAATCCGCAACCGGAGCCGGACGGTCGGGAGGGACCCGAAACGCAGACGCCGGCGCACTTCCGCGCGTGCCGACGCCGCGCGGGGAGGCTCCCGTGCCTGAGAGCGGCGCTGGCGCGCGGCGTCGTCACTTGAAGTGCACGCCGGCTCCGTACTGACGACCGGGGTCCGTCCGCAGCGGACCTCTTGCGCCGCGCTGCATCCGGCCTCCGCGCGGGTGAGGGGCCCCCCGTCCTGGCGCCCCCGGCGCACGGTGCCGCGCGTTCGAACGGTCACGTCCGGCGAGACGTCCGTTTTCGCCCATGGTGATCTGTGCCCATTCAAGATCGAACGGTACGCGCGCGCGGATCCGCCGGTTCCTTCCACTGCGACATCCGCAGGCCGGGGAGGGGACCCTCCCCGGCCCCTCGGTGGCGCCCGCCGATCTGGGCTCTACCCCGAGATCCGCGCGTTCGAGCGCTGGACGCGGTCCTCGATGGCGAGGCGCAGCAGATCATCAAAGCTGCGGGATCCGGTCAACTGGCTGACGCTGTCACTCTCAGGCAGCAGTCCCAGCGAACACGAAGACGCAGCAGGCGTGCCATTTCTGAGTATTGGAGCTGGCCGCACGATCACTTTGGGCAGCGGTCCCCGCCGGCGGCGCTAGTCTCGGTTCAGATGCGGCTCGAGCTTGTCCGCAGCCTCATCGCCGAACAGCGTCGCCACGAGCACGAGGAAGTTCTCCTTGAACCTCCAAGGGTCGCCGACACGGACGCGCCGCGCCTCGCCGTACCGCTCCACCAGCGTGCGAAGCCGGAGCGGCTTCGCTTCGTGCATCGCCTTCAGCGCCGCGTAGTCGCGACCGAGCCCGCGGGAGACCTTCGAGATCGCGAGGTCGTGTTGCTCCGGCACCCGGACGATCAGGTTCTTGAGCCCGAGCCGCAGAGTCACCTGCCGGCTCTCCCAGTCCTCGGGAGGATCGAATACCGCCGACGTGGACACCTTCGGCGGCTTCGCGAGGCCCTCGGCTTCTTGCATCGCCCTGCAGGCGCGCTGCACCGCCGCCCAGAGCTTGCGGTCGCTCGATGGCGTGACGCTGTCGATGTCGCCCGTCACGTGCTTCTTTGTGTACCGAAGGCCGATGGCGGCGCCGCCGACGATCACCATCTCGTGCGGCTCCGACAGCTCCGCGTCGATGAGGCTCAGGAGCTTCGTCCAGAACTCGGGCGACCTGGGCGCGTCGCCGCGATCAGGCACGGTGCTTTTCCACGAACGTGCGCAGATCGTCCTCGGTCTCGTTCATCCGGAAGCCCCAGCTCGCGACCACGGGCGGCGTGTTGAGGTCCGCGAGCGCGCGGCCGCGCCGCCCGCCGAGCACGCGGGGATAGTACGCCGGCCGCCCGGTGCGCTTCGGGAGGAGCCGCGCGAGGCGCGCGAGCGTCCGTCGCCTGCCGACCTTCGCAGCGAGGGCGAGCATCATCCCCAGCTCGGACGCTACCCCGTGCTCCCGCGCGGTGCGGCGGAGCTTCCACCCGTCCAGGGTTCGAGCGTTGTCGAGGAGCACCACCGGGACGGACAGCACCAGGGTCGGGTCTCGGCGCGCCGCCACGAGCGCGCGGGCGAGCGCCTCTTCGAGCGTCATGTCACGCTTCGGCGTGACCGCGAGGGGCGCGCCGTAGGCCGCGAGTGTCGGTCGGGGGTTCTTCCAGGCGCGCTTCATGGACCAACTATACCGTTCGGTGAGACGGATGGTTCGTGGCGCACTCGGATCGTCAGTCCAGCCCCCGCAGATACAGCTCGTCCTCGTCGAGCCCGAGGAAGTGCGCGACCTCATGGGCGAGCGTCACGCCGATCTCCTCGATGAGCTCGGCGCGGCTGCGCGCGAACCGCTCGAGGTTCCGCTGGAAGAGGACGATGCTCGACGGCAGGTGCGTCGCGGGATCCACGGCGTCGTTCCGGCCGTACGCCGGCCCGCGGAAGAGGCCGAGGATCCCCGGGGAGAGGGGCGGGTCGCAGGCGAGGAGATCGTCCGCGGCCGGCAGGTCCTCCACGGTGATGGCGACGTTCGCGAGGGGGCGGCGGACCTGCTCGGGAAGCCGCGCGAGCGCGTCCTCCACCGCGGCGTCGAACGCCGCGGCGGACAGCGAGATCGGCTTCGGAAACTCGTCCGGCGCGAGCTTCCGCGCCCGCGCGAAGCGGCGGCGCGCCTCGTCCTCGTCCCTCCGCCGCTCGGCGACGAGCCCGAGCTGGTGCTGGATCCAGGGCTCGTCCGGATCGAGCCGCTCGGCGCGGAGCAGCGCCTCGCGCGCCTCGTCGAAGCGGCAGAGCTCGTGGAGCGCGATCCCCTGATCGAGGAGCACGTCCACCGAGTCGGGCAGCTCCCGCGCCGCTTCGGCGAGCCGCGCGAGCGCCTCGCCGCACCGGCCGAGCTGGTTCAGCGCCGCCCCCTCCATCCAGGCGAGCTCCGCCGCGAGCTCCGCGTCGCCAGCGCGGCGCGCGAGGCGTGCGCCCCGCCGGGCGAGCTCGAGACCGCGCTCGATCCGTTCCGGATCCGGCTCGTCCTGCTCGAGCCGGTTCACGTAGAAGTCGGCCGCGCCGAGGAGGAGCTCCGCGTCGTCGTTCCCTTCCTCGAGCGCGCGCTCGTAGGCGATCCGGGCCTCCTCCGTCCGCCCGAGCTCGGCGAGCGCCGCCGCGCGGTGGTGGAGCGCCGCGACCGAGCGGGGCGCGATGGCGAGCGCCTCCTCCGCCCGCGCGAGCGCGTCCTCGAGCCGGCCCGCCTCGAAGCGCTCCGCCGCCGCGTCGAGGAGCCGCACCACCTCGGGGTCGTCGCCCGTTCGCCGCATCCCCGCGAGGTAACGCGCGGCGGCCCCTCGCGTCAATGGACGCTTGACGGCGCGAGCGACCGGCTTATGTTAGCGGCCCCCCCGGACCGACTGCCAGCCGCGTCGGCCGCACAGCTACTCGAGATCATTCACGTTTCCAGGATAGGAGCTCCCCATGGCGGCGAAGGAGATCACGTACCACCAGCCTGCGCGCGAGGCGATCCTGCGCGGCGTACAGATCCTCGCGGAGGCGGTCTCGGTGACGCTCGGGCCGAGGGGCCGCAACGTCGTCATCGAGAAGGCGTACGGCTCGCCGACCATCACGAAGGACGGCGTCACCGTCGCGAAGGAGATCGAGCTCGAGGCGAAGTTCGAGAACATGGGCGCGCAGATGGTCCGCGAGGTCGCCTCGCAGACCTCCGACAAGGCGGGTGACGGCACCACCACCGCGACCGTCCTCGCCCGCACCATCTACGAGGAGGGGCTCCGCCTCGTCGCCGCCGGCCACAACCCGATGGACCTGAAGCGCGGCATCGACGCCGCGGTCGAGGTCGTCGTGAAGGAGCTGAAGAAGCTCTCCAAGCCGACCCAGGGCAAGAAGGACGTCGCGCAGGTCGGGACCATCTCCGCGAACGGCGACACGACCATCGGCAAGATCATCGCGCAGGCGATGGAGAAGGTCGGCAAGGAAGGGGTCATCACCGTCGAGGAGGCGAAGGGGCTCGAGACGACGCTCGAGGTCGTCGAGGGCATGCAGTTCGACCGCGGCTACATCTCGCCGTACTTCGTCACGAACCCCGAGCGGATGGAGGCGGTCCTCGAGGACGCGTACATCCTCGTCACCGAGCGGAAGATCTCGGCGATGGCGGACCTCGTGCCGGTCCTCGAGCTGGTGGCCCGCTCAGGCAAGCCGCTCCTCATCGTGGCGGAGGACGTCGACGGCGAGGCGCTCGCGACGCTCGTCGTGAACAAGCTCCGCAGCACGCTCAACGTGTGCGCGGTGAAGGCTCCGGGCTTCGGCGACCGCCGCAAGGAGATGCTGCACGACATCTCCGTCCTCGTCGGCGGGCAGGTCGTCGCGGAGGAGCTCGGCATCAAGCTCGAACAGCTCACGCTGAAGGACCTCGGCCGCGCGAAGCGCATCACCGTGGACAAGGACAACACCACGCTCATCGGCGGCGCCGGCAAGAAGGCCGACATCGAGGGGCGCATCAAGCAGATGCGCGCCCAGGTCGAGGAGACCACCTCCGACTACGACCGCGAGAAGCTCCAGGAGCGGCTCGCGAAGCTCGTGGGCGGCGTCGCCGTCGTCCAGGTAGGGGCGGCAACCGAGACCGAGATGAAGGAGAAGAAGGCCCGCTTCGAGGACGCGCTCCACGCGACCCGGGCGGCGGTCGAGGAGGGGATCGTCCCGGGCGGCGGCGTCGCGTACCTGCGCGCGCTCGGTGCCTTGAAGCGGCTCGAGCTGCCCGACGGCGACCAGCGCTTCGGGATCGAGATCGTCCGGCGCGCCCTCGAGGGGCCGACGCGGCGCATCGCGGAGAACGCCGGGGTCGATGGCGCGGTCGTCGTCGCGAAGATCCTGGAAGGGAAGGGACCGTTCGGCTTCAACGCGCAGAGCGAGGTCTACGAGGATCTCGAGGCCGCGGGCGTCATCGATCCGACCAAGGTCTCCCGCACCGCCCTGCAGAACGCGGCCTCGGTGGCGAGCCTCCTCCTCACGACCGAGGCGATGGTCGCCGACAAGCCCAAGAAGAAGGGCGCTGCCGGCGCGATGGGAGCGGGGGGGATGGGCGGCGGGATGGACGAGGACATGGATTACTAGCCGACCGGCCCGATCCCCGGCCGGGGGGGCGCTTGCCCGGTCAGCAAGCCGCCGGAATCGCTCGGTTACGCAGTGCGGCATTGACCGGCGTCGGTGCGCCGGTTAGGATCAGTTCACGGAAAACGGGCAGGATCACGGCCGTTTCCGGTGACGAGGGCAGCCGCTACTACGTGCCAGCGTCGGGCGGAACCCGGCAGTCGTCGTCAGCGGGGCCACGGATCGAAGAGATCCGTGGCCCTGCGTCTTTTTGAGCGGGGGGACACTCGGCGCGCGGAGCCTTCGGCCCGCGCGCCTCGCGCCCCCCCGAGCCCCCCCCTCGCTCGAGATCTGTACCCGCGGCGAAGCCGCGCTCATCGTTGGGGGCCCCCTGGGGGGCCGGGGCAGCCTCAGCCGGCTGCCCCTGCGCTCGCCACGCGCCCGCGCCCGCGCCCGAGCCCGAGCCCGGAACCTCCCCACAGCGCTCGCACCTGGCGTGTGCCTGCCGCACGCCCCCTCATTTCGACAGGTCTTGAGTTCAGCCGGGCGCGGGCGCGGGCTCGTTCACGGGGAAGCGGAGTGGCTCAGCCCCGCTCTCCTGCCGGGACCGGCGGGAGATCCTTCGAGGCCATGTAGACGACGTTCCGGGTGGAACGCTTGCCGCGGTACATGGCGCGATCGGCGGAGTCGAGGATCTCGGCCTTGCCCTGGGCGTGCTCGGGGAACGACGCGAGCCCGATCGAGGCCGTCACCCGGACGCGCGCCCCCTCGCGCGACAGGTATCGGTGGTCCTCGATGGCGCGCCTGACGCGCTCCGCGACCTTGAGGCCACCGCCCGAGTCGATGCCGACGAGGAGCACGACGTACTCGTCGCCGCCATAGCGGACGACGACGTCCTCGTCGCGGACGCACGAGCGCAGCACCCGCCCGACCTCGACGAGGAGGCGCGAGCCGGACAGGTGCCCGTGCTGGTCGTTCACGAGCTTGAAGTGGTCGAGGTCCATGAAGAGGACCGTGAACGCGCGCCCGCCCGAGAGCTCCCGCTCGAGCGCGACGTCGAGATAGCGCGTGTTGTAGAGGTGCGTGAGGTCGTCGAGGTAGGCGAGGTGCTCGACCTGCTTCAGCCGGCCCAGGTTCTTGAGCGCGATGCCGAGGTGCCGGCAGAGGAACGCCGCCCCTTCGGCCGCCGGTGCAGCGAGCTCGCCCTGGCCGAGCACCACCACCGCGCCGACGAGCACCCCCTCGTCCACGACCGTCAGGCACGCCGCCTCCCGCGTGCGCTGCGGCCCCATCGGCGCGGCGAACGCGATGGTCTTCACCGCAGGACCGAAGGGGTCGAGCGACTCCAGCACCGGGCCGCACATGCCGAGCAGGTCGGCCGTCTCCGCGTACTCCATGCCGTGCGCCCCCGCGGGCACGAACGCGCCGTCGGCGGCCCGCTCGAGGAGCGCCGCGGCGGGGCTCGCGCACTCGGAGGCGATGGCGGCGAGGGCCATCGGGACGAGCCGGTCGCGGTCGAGCGACGAGGCGAGCCGCCGGCCGTTCTCGAAGAGCTTCAGGTGGGCGCGCAGCGCCTGGTTCTCGGCGAGCAGCGCGCGCGTCGAGAGGCAGCGCTGCACGGAGTGCTGGAGCGCCTCGGGCGTCACCGGCTTCACGAGGTAGTCGGAGGCGCCGGCCTTCATGGCCCGCACCGCGGGATCGACCCGGTCGAGGGCGGTGATGACGATGACGCCGATGTTCGGATCCTGCTGCTTCGCCACGTCGAGGAGCTCGAGGCCGTCCCGCGCGCCGGGCAGGATCACGTCCGTGAGGAGGACGTCGAACCGCCGGCGGGCGAGGAGCGCGAGCGCCGCGTCCGAGCCGTCCGCGACCTCGACGTCGAACCCCGCCGCTCGCAGGTAGTCGGAGTAGACCGTGCGGGCGAACCGCTCGTCGTCGACGAGGAGCACCGCGTGGGCCATTCCGAACCTACTATATCATGCGGCGGTGGACTCGCTCCCGGGCGCGCGGAAGGCGCTCCTCTTCTCCGCCGGCGGCGCGCGGCTCGCGATGCGCGTGTCGCACCTGCGCGAGATCGTCGCCGTCGCGCCGGACGAGGGAGAGGTCCAGTCGCGCGGCGCGGCCGTCGCGACCGCCTTCGTCTCGACCGTGCTCGGCCTGCCCGCGGGCCCTTCTGCCTACGCCATCCTCACGCAGGGAAGCCCGGCCGCGGCGCTCCGGGTGGAGGCGCTCCATGGGATCGTCGACCTCGCGGAGGCCGAGTTCTTCCAGCTCCCCGCGCGAACCGTGCTCCCGCAGCCGCCGCCCTTCTCGGGCGCCGTGGTGGTGCGCGGCGAGGTCGCGCTCGAGCTCGCGGTCGCGTCGCTCGGCTTTGCCCCCATCGAGCCTGCGGTCGAGCACGGCGAGCCGCCGGCCGACGCCGACGCGCCGGCGGAGCGCGAGCTCCGGTTCGCGCGCGGCGAGCGGACGTTCGGCGTCCCGCTCTCGATCCTCGTGCAGGTGCTCGAGTCGCCGCGCCTCGCGCAGGTTCCCCTCACCCCGCCGTCGCACCGCGGCCTCCTCTACCACGGTCGAGCGCTCCACCCCGTCCTCGACGTCGGCGTCCTCTACGGCGACGCGCCGGGCGGCCCGGTGCGGACCGTGCTCCTCCTCGACGCCGGAGGAGCGGGAGTGGGCATCGTCGCGGACCGCGTGCTGGGCGTCGGCGACCCGCGGGAGGGGCTCGTCCGGCCGGCCTGGGACGCGATGTTCGCCGCCTGATCCGCGCCGCGCAGAAGCGGGCCCGACCGCGCCGAAACTCCCGTAAATCTTGACATTCGGAGGATCGCGGCGTTACTCACGTACGCTCCCCTCTTCCCCTCGATACGGGACTCACATGCCCAAGAACCTCCTCCTCGCGGACGACTCGATCACGATCCAGAAGGTCGTGGCCATCACCTTCGCGAACGAGGACTTCAAGGTCACGTCGGTGAACAACGGCGAGGATGCGCTCGCTCGCGCGCGGGAGCTCAAGCCCGACATCATCCTCGCGGACGTCGTCATGCCGCGGAAGAACGGCTACGAGCTGTGCGAGGCCGTGAAGGGCGATGCGGGGCTGCGGCACATCCCGGTGCTCCTCCTCGCCGGCACCTTCGAGGCGTTCGACGAGAGCCGCGCGCGACAGGCTCGCGCCGACGGGCACATCGCGAAGCCGTTCGAGAGCCAGGCGCTCATCAACAAGGTGAAGGAGCTCACCGGCGGCAAGGTGGCCGCGCCCGCCGGCGCGCCCGCTGCCGCCGCACCTGCGCCGGCCCGTCCGGCGCCCGCGCCCGGTGCGCCCGCAGCGCGCCCGCCCGGCCCCGGCATGCCGCCGGCGGGAGCCCGCCCGCCCGGACCGGGGATGCAGCCGGGAGGGCCGCCGCGCCCCGGCGCGCCGATGCCTCCGGCGGGAGCCCGTCCGCCCGGGCCCGGCATGCCGCCTCCCGGAGCGCGTCCGCCCGGGCCCGGCATGCCGCCTCCCGGAGCGCGTCCGCCCGGGGCCGGAATGCCGCCGCCCGGAGCGCGACCGACAGGAATGCCGCCCGGTGCGCCGCGCCCTGGCGCGCCGATGCCGCTCGGCGCCCGTCCAGGTCCCGGGATGCCGCCTCCCGGGATGGCGCAGCGTCCGCCTGGCGCGGGGATGCCGGCCGGTGCTCCGCGCCCCGGCGCGCCGATGCCCCCGGGAGCTCGTCCTCCAGGCCCCGGGATGCCGCCGTTCGGCGCTCCGCGCCCGGGTGGACCGATCGCGCCCGCGGGCGCGCGTGCCCCCGGCCCGGGAATGCCGCCGGGTGCTCGTCCCGCGGCCGCCCCCGTGCCGCCGCAGGCGGCGCGCCCCGCTGCCGCGCCGTCGCGTCCGACGCCGCCGCCCGCCGCCCCGCCCACCCGCAAGGATCCGTTCGGCTTCGGCTTCGGCCTCGGCGCGCCCGCGCCGGCTCCGACCGCGCCCGAGCGCGAGGACGACTTCGGAGACATCGACGTCGAGCCGCCGACCCCGACTCCGCCTCCTGCGGCCGCCGCTCCGGCGCCGGATCTCGACGACCTCTCGATGGGCATCGAGCCACCGGCCGCGAAGACGCGTGCGCCGATCGAGCTCCCGGATGAGCCGGAGGCGCCCGAGCCCGAGCTCGCGCCGATGCACGCCTTCGTGCCGCCCGCCGATCAGGTGGGGCACAAGCCCGAGGCCGCGCCGCGGGCCCCCGCCGCTGCTCGCGATGGCGGCGAGGCGCTCCTCCGCGAGGCGCTCTCGAAGGCGTCGCGCGACGTCATCGAGCGGGTCGTCTGGGAGGTGGTCCCGCAGCTCGCGGAGACCATCATCCGCGAGAACCTCGACCGGCTCGTAAAGCAGCGGCAGCCGTAGGCCGCGCCGAACCCGAGCCCGAGTCCGAGCCCGAGCCCGAGCCCGGAAGACCCGGGCGCGGGCTCGTTCACGGGAGTCGAATGGAGACGACCTTGGAGAAGTCGGCGATGAACGACGAGACCCGCAGCGAGCTCGCGAAGGGGTACGAGCACCGCGAGGTCGAGGCCCGCTGGTACCCGTTCTGGCTGGAGCGCGGCGCCTTCCACGCCGACGAGACCGATCGCGCCCGGCCGCCCTTCTCGATCGTGCTGCCCCCGCCCAACGTGACGGGGTCGCTCCACCTGGGCCACGCCCTCACGGCGACGCTCCAGGACATCCTCATCCGCTGGAAGAAGATGAGCGGCTGGAGCACGCTCTGGCTTCCCGGGACCGATCACGCGGGCATCGCCACGCAGATGATCGTCGAGAAGGAGCTGAAGAAGACCGAGAAGAAGAGCCGCCACGATCTCGGCCGAGAGGAGTTCCTCCGGCGCGTCTGGGCGTGGAAGGAGAAGTACGGCTCGCGCATCGGCGAGCAGCACAAGGCGCTCGGCGCCTCGCTCGACTGGCAGCGCGAGCGGTTCACGATGGACGAGGGGCTCTCCCGCGCGGTGCGCGAGGTGTTCGTGCGCCTGCACGAGGAGGGGCTCATCTACCGGGAGAAGAAGCTCATCAACTGGTGCCCGGACTGCCGCACCGCCCTCTCCGACCTCGAGGTCGAGCACGAGGAGGCGCACGCGGGCGAGCTGTGGTCGTTCGCTTATCCGCTCGCCGACGCGGAGAGCCCGATGCGAGCGCAGGGGCAGCCGGATGAGGCTGCCCCGGCCCCCCAGGGGGCCCCCAACGATGAGCGCGGCTTCGCCGCGGGCACTGATCTCGAGCGAGCGGGGGGTTCGGGGGGGCACGAGCGCAGCGAGAGCCCCACCGAGATAGTGGTGGCGACCACGCGGCCGGAGACGATGCTCGGCGACACCGCCGTCGCGGTCCACCCCGACGACGATCGCTACCGGGCGATGGTCGGCAAGAACGTGCGCCACCCCCTCACCGGGCGCGAGATCCCGATCATCGCCGACGCGATCCTCGTCGATCCGAAGTTCGGGACCGGCGCCGTGAAGGTGACCCCCGCCCACGATTTCAACGACTTCGACACCGGCAAGCGCCACGGCCTCGAGCAGCTCACGGTGATCGGCCTCGACGGCCGCATGAACGAGAACGCCGGTCCGGTGGCGGGGCTCGACCGCTTCGAGGCGCGCAAGCGCGTGAAGGAGCTCGTCGCCGAGAAGGGGCTCGATCGCGGGACGAAGCCGCACGCGCTCCCGCTCGGCCGGTGCCAGCGCTCCGCGACGGTGCTCGAGCCGCTCCTGTCGGATCAGTGGTACGTGCGGATCGAGCCGCTCGCGCGCCCCGCCATCGAGGCGGTGGAGCAGGGGAGGACCCGCTTCATCCCCGAGCAGTGGACGAACACGTACATGGCGTGGATGCGGAACATCCACGACTGGTGCATCAGCCGCCAGCTCTGGTGGGGCCACCAGATCCCGGCCTGGTACTGCCCCGACGGCCACGTGACGGTGGCGCGCGAGGCGCCGCGCGCGTGCGGCACCTGCGGCAAGGCAGAGCTGCGCCAGGACGAGGACGTGCTCGACACCTGGTTCTCGTCCGCGCTGTGGCCCTTCTCGACGATGGGCTGGCCGGAGCCGACCGAGACCCTGCGCACCTTCTACCCGACGTCCGTCATGGAGACCGGGCACGACATCATCTTCTTCTGGGTCGCGCGGATGATGATGATGGGCCTCCATTTCATGAAGGACGTCCCCTTCCGCACCGTCTACCTGCATCCGATGGTGCGGGACGAGAAGGGGCAGAAGATGTCGAAGACGAAGGGGAACGTCATCGACCCCCTCGTCATCACCGAGCAGTACGGCGCCGACGCGCTCCGCTTCACGCTCGCCGCGCTCACCGCCCAGGGGCGAGACATCAAGCTCGCGAAGGAGCGGATCGAGGGGTACCGCGGGTTCGCGAACAAGCTGTGGAACGCGACCCGCTTCGCCCTCATGAACCTCGACGGCACCGAGGTCTCCAGCGAGGCCGCGCGGCGGCTGCCGCCCACCGCGGCGGACCGCTGGATCCTGGCGCGGCTGCAGCGCGCGGTGAACGAGACGGTCGCCGCGCTCGAGGCGTTCCGCTTCAACGACGCGGCGAGCACCCTCTATCAGTTCGTCTGGCACGAGCTGTGCGACTGGTACATCGAGCTCGCGAAGGAGGCCCTCTACGGCGACGACGCGGCGAGGAAGCGCGCGACGCAGGCGATCCTCGTCGAGTGCCTCTCGACCGCGTACCGGCTCCTCCACCCCTTCATGCCCTTCATCACCGAGGAGCTCTGGCACGTGCTCCGCGCCAGGGTGAAGGCCGAGGCGTGGCCCGACTCGATCCTCGCCGCGCCGTACCCGCGCGCCGGCCCGGTGGATGAGGGCGCGGAGCGCACGTTCGGGCCGATCATCGGGATCGTCGACGCGATCCGGAACATCCGCGGCGAGATGAACATCCCGTTCAAGGTCGTCCTCGAGGACGTGGAGGTGGGCTCGCTCGATCGCGACGCGGAGGCGACCGTGCGCGCGGAGCTCGGCCGCATCCTGCGGCTCGCGAACCTGAAGGACCCGCTCGTGCGCCCGGCTGGGGCTGCGCCGGGCAAGAAGAGCGCGAGCGCCGTCGCCGTGGGGGCGGGGTTCGAGGTGCGGGTCGGCCTGGCCGGCGCCATCGACCTCCAGGCGGAGCTCGGCAGGATCGACAAGGAGATCGCCAGGTTGCAGCAGGAGCTCGCCGGCGTGCTGAAGAAGCTCGACAACCCGAGCTTCGTCTCGAAGGCGCCGCCGGAGGTCGTCGAGAAGGATCGGGCGCGCGCCGAGGAGCTCCGCGAAAAAAGAGGCAAGCTCGAGGCGCATCGTGCCATGCTGTCGGGCGTCGAGGGTTCGCTGCGAGCGAACCCCGCCAGGAGGCAAGCGATGGAAAACCAGAATCCCCACGATCCCAACCAGCCCGCGCCGCCCGCCTCTCAGCCGGCCGCGACGCCGATGGAGCAGGTCGTCAGCACCGCCGTCGAGGTCGGCAAGGCCGCCGTGAGCGCCGTGATGGCGGGCGCGGGGGCCGCGATCGAGAAGGTGATGCCGACGCGCAAGGCCGCGAAGGCGAAGAAGCCCGCCGCGAAGCGCTCCGTCCGCAAGGCGCCGCGCAAGGCCGCCGCGAAGACCCGCAAGGCGGTCCGCAAGCCCGCGCGCAAGGCCGCCCGCAAGGTCGCGCAGAAGCCGGCGCGGCGCGGGGCCGCCAAGGCCCGGCGGAGGGGCGGCAAGAAGCGCTAAGCGCCGGCCGATGGTCCGCGACCAGCAGAAACCGTTCGTGCTGAGCGTAGCGCCCGCGCAGCGGGCGCGGAGTCGAAGCACGCGCCTTGGGACGCGTGGCGCCCTTCGACTTCGGGGCGCTGCGCACCCCTACGCTCAGGGCGAACGGAATCCTACCGCTGTTTCCGATTCGCGATCGGTCGTTTAGCCGTCGATGCCGCGGCTCCCGGTCCACGCCGAGCGGCTCGTCGATCTCGCGCTGGAGGAGGACCTCCTCCTCGGCGACGCGACGAGCGAAGCGACCATCGACGCGGCGGCGCGAGGCGAGGGGAGGTTCCTCGCGAAGGAGGATCTCGTCGTCGCCGGCACGGCGATCGCCGCCCGGGTGTTCGCGCGGCTCGGGGCCGAGTGCCGCTTCGAGGTGGAGGACGGGACGACGATCGGCAAGGGGCGGACGTTCGGGTCGGCGGCGGGCCCGGTGCGGGCGCTCCTCGGCGCGGAGCGGACCGCCCTGAACTTCCTGCAGCGGCTCTCTGGCGTCGCGACTGCGACGCGCCGTTGCGTGGACGCGCTCGCCGCGGGCGGCGGGCGGACGCGGCTCCTCGACACGCGCAAGACGACCCCGGGCTGGCGGATGCTCGAGAAGGCGGCGGTCCGCGCCGGCGGCGGGAGGAACCACCGCCTCGCGCTCGGCGACGGGATCCTCGTCAAGGACAACCACGTGGCGGCCTGCGGCGGCGTCGCCGAGGCGGTGCGCCGCGCCCGGGCACAGGCCGGCGCGCTGCTGAAGATCGAGGTCGAGGTCGTCGATCTCGCGGGCCTCGACGCCGCCATCGCCGCCGGGGCCGAGATCGTCCTGCTCGACAACATGGACGACACGGCGCTCGCCGGCGCGGTGCAGCGGGCGGCCGGGCGCGTGCTGCTCGAGGCGAGCGGGAACATGTCTCTCGAGCGGCTTCCCCGGGTCGCCGCGAGCGGCGTGGACTTCGTCTCGATGGGCGCGATCACGCACTCGGCGCGCGCGGTGGACATCTCGTTCGAGTTGGGCTGAAGATCCGGGAGTCCATGCCCGGAGAGCCGCAGAACTCGGAAGAGCTCGTCCTCGCCTTTCTCGCCGAGGCGGGCGACGAGTTCGTGTCGGGCGAGGCGATCTCGGACAAGCTCGGGCTCACGCGGACGGCGGTCTGGAAGCACGTCGAGGCGCTGCGCTCGCACGGCTACCGCATCGACGCCGTCCCGGCGCGCGGCTACCGGCTCGTGGGGGTGCCGGACCGCCTGACGCCGCTCGAGCTGCGGCCGCTCCTCAACACGCACGACCTGGGGCAGACCCTCCACTGGTACGAGGAGCTCGGCTCGACGAGCGACCGCGCGAAGGAGCTCGCGGACGAGGGGGCCGACCCTGGCACGGTCGTCGTCGCCGAGACGCAGACCGCGGGGCGCGGGCGCCGCGGCCGGGTCTGGGCGTCGCCGCCACGGCGGAACCTCTACTTCTCGGTCATCCTCCGCCCCGAGCTGCCGCCGGCGCGCGCCCCCGAGCTCACCCTCGTCGCCTCCGTCGCGCTGTGCGACGCCCTCCGGCAGGCGGGCGTGCAGGCGGGGATCAAGTGGCCGAACGACCTCCTCGTCTCCGGGAGGAAGATCGCAGGGATCCTCACGGAGCTCGCCGCCGAGCCGGACCGGGTCCACTGGGTCGTCGTCGGCGCCGGCGTGAACGTGAACGCGCGGGCGGAGGACTTCCCGGAGGAGCTCCGCGCGGCAGCGACGAGCGTCCTCCTCGAGCGCGGGCAGGCGGCGCCGCGCGCCCTGTTCGCCGCCGCCTGCTTCACTGCGCTCGAGGAGTGGCTCGATCGGCATGCCGAGGACGGCTTCGGCCCGGTCCGCGACGCCTGGCGCGAGCGGTCCGTGACGCTCGGCCGCGAGGTGATCGTGGAGGCGGACGGGCGCGAGATCGCGGGCACCGCGGAGGACATCGACGAGTCCGGGGCACTGCTCGTGCGGAGCCGGGCGGGGGTGGAGCGGATCCTCTCGGGGGATGTGACGCTGCTGAGGGCGCGGTAGCACGCTTCTCCGTGGTCGTGGACGTGGACCTGGACCTGGACCTGGACCTGGACCTGGACCTGGACCTGGACCTCGACCTCGACCTCGACCTCGACCAAGTCGAGGTCTAGGACCAGGACGAGGTCGAAGACCACGACCACGTCCACGTCCACGACCACGTCCAGGTTTCCTCGTTGGTCTCGGCGACTTGCGTTGACCGGCCCCTGCGCGCGCGGCTAACCTCGCCGGGTGCTGCTCGCCATCGACGTCGGAAACACGAACACCGTCATCGGCGCGTTCGAAGGGATCGCGCTCAGGAATCACTGGCGGCTCCAGACGAACCAGAACCGGACCGCCGACGAGTACGGCATCCTCATCCGGCAGCTGTTCGAGCTCTCCGGCCTCGATCCCGAGAAGGTGGCGGCGGTCGCGATCTCGAACGTGGTGCCGCCGCTCGCCTTCACGCTCGAGCAGATGACGATGCGGTACTTCAAGGTGAAGCCGCTCTTCGTCGGGCCCGGCGTGAAGACCGGCATGCCGATCCTCTACGAGAACCCGCGGGAGGTCGGCGCCGACCGGGTGGTGAACGCGGTCGCCGCGTACGAGCGCTGGCGCTGCGGGCTCATCATCGTGGACTTCGGGACGGCCACCACGTTCGACGCGGTGTCGCAGAAGGGCGAGTACCTCGGGGGCGCGATCTGCCCCGGGATCATCATCTCGATGGACGCCCTCGCGCGCTCCGCCTCGAAGCTGCCGCGCGTCGAGTTCGCGCGCCCGCCGCACGTCATAGGCCGGAACACCGTCGCCTCGATGCAAGCCGGCCTCGTCTACGGCTACGTCGGGCTCGTGGACGGGATCTGCAGCCGGATGTCGGACGAGCTCGGCTTCACCCCCAAGATCGTGGCGACCGGCGGCCTGGCCTCCCTCATCGCCGGCGTCTCGAAGGCGATCCAGGAGGTGGACGAGCACCTCACCCTGGACGGGCTCAGGATCCTGCACGAGCGCAACCGGTGAGCGGGACGACGGCGAGCGCGCGCGGCGGCGACGCGGCCGCGCGGACCGCTCACGAGGCGGGCGTGGCGGCGTTCGCCGTCCGCGATCTCGCCTCGGCGCACGCGGCGTTCGAGCGCGCCCACCGGCGCGCACCGGGCGACCCCGTCCACATGTCGTGGTACGGGCTCACGCTCGTGCTCGTCGAGCGGAACTCGAACCTCGGCGTCCAGCTCCTCGACCAGGCGCTGCGCACGGCGGGTCCCGACCCGGTCCTCCTCCTCAACTCGGCGCGGGCCCACCTCGCCCTGAACCAGCGCGACCGGTCGGCGCGCGCGATCGCCCGCGGGCTCGAGCTGTGGCCGGACGACCCGCGCCTGCTCGCCGCGCGCATCGCGATGGGGACGCGGCGTGCGCCGGTGATCCCCTTCCTCGCCCGCTCGAACCCGCTGAACCGCGCGCTCGGGCGGCTGCGCCACCGCCGGGCGCAGCGCAGCGGGCCGGTGTACGAACTGTCGCCCGTCGCGCTCGGGGTGCCGCTGCCCGCGGACGCCGGCGAGCGCGACGAGGGCGGCGGGGGGAGCTGAGAGCGCCATGCCAGACTGTCCTTTGCCCCTCGACGTCCTCCCGAAGCCGCTCCAGAAGCATGCCGACGCGAAGGCTCCGCCGCCGCTGCGGATGATGGGGGCGAAGGGGCTCGTTCCGGCGGTCGCGGCGGTGGACCTCTGCACGCTCCTCTACGTGCTCTCGTTCGACCCCGACGCCGGCGTGCGCGACACCGCCCAGAAGACTGCGGACGGGCTTCCGGACAAGATGTGGGGAGTCGCCCTCCGCGCCGAGGGCATCGACGGGCGCGTCCTCGACTGGTTGTGCGATCGCTTCGCCGCGAAGGATCCGGCGCTCGAGCTCGTGCTCCTGAACCCTGCGACGCTCGATGAGACGATCGCGCGGCTCGCGCCGATCGTGTCGCAGCGGCTCGCCGAGATCGTCCGCCAGAACGAGCTGCGTCTCCTCCGCCACGACGGGATCCTCCGCGGGCTTTGCGAGAACCCGAACGCCCTCGCCTCGACGCTGGACGGCGCCTGCGACTTCTGCGTCCGCAACGGGCTCACACTGCTCGACGTGCCTCGCTCCGTCGAGGCGCACAAGCGCGTCCACGGCGTCGATCCGACCGTGAAGCCGCCCGAGCCGGGCGAGACCGCCGCCGGCCTCATCGAGGAGTACCGCCGCGAGCTCGCGCACGAGGCGGAGGGCGAGGCCGCCGCGCCCCCCGTGGCGGGCACGGCCGAGGAGGAGCAGAAGAAGGTCAACATCACGCAGCGGATCCTGAAGATGTCGGTGGCGGAGAAGATCAAGCTCGCGACGCTGGGGAACAAGGAGGCGCGGACGCTCCTCCTGCGCGACTCGAACAAGCTCGTCTGCATGGCGGCCGCGACGAGCCCGCGCATCACGGACGGCGAGATCCTGACCCTCGCGAGCTCGCGCACCGTGAACGCGGACGTGCTCCGCCACATCTACTCGAACCGCGAGTTCCTGAAGACCTACTCGGTCAAGTTCTCGCTCGTGAAGAACCCGAAGGTCCCGCTCCCGACGGCGCTCAAGATGATGTACACGCTGCAGGAGAGGGACATCAAGGAGCTGGCCCGCGACCGGAACGTGTCGCAGACGATCCAGGCGCAGGCGAAATCCTTCCTCATGAAGAAGGAGCAGGCCGCGAAGGGGCCGATGGGCGGGGGGAAGCATTGACGTGTGGCGCGCGCGGTCGTCGCCACGCCGCGGGAGGGGAATGGCCGAATCACCGCCGGTGAAGGTCGGCCGCGCCATCTGGCTCTCGGGGGCCACGATGGTGTCGCGCGTGCTGGGGCTCATGCGGGATCAGCTCTTCGCGTTCCTCATCGGCGCGAATCGCTTCTCGGACGCCTTCCTCGTCGCCTTCCGGATCCCGAACCTGCTGCGCGATCTGTTCGCGGAGGGGGCGCTCTCCTCCGCGTTCGTCCCCACCTTCGCCGACTACCAGCGGAACCGGGGTCCGGATGCCGCCTACCGGCTCGCCAACACGGTCGTCGCGCTGATCCTGGTCGTGGTCGGGGGGCTCACGCTGCTCGGGCTCGCCTTCGCGGGACCCATCGTGCGCGGCCTGGCCCCCGGCTTCACGCCCGCCCAGGCGGACCTCGCCGCGTTCCTCGCGCGGATCATGATGCCGTTCCTGCTGCTCGTGTCCCTCGCCGCGGCGGTGATGGGGATGCTGAACGCGCAGAGCCGCTTCACCGCGCCCGCCATCGCGCCCGCGCTCTTCAACGTGGGGGCCATCGCGGTGGGGCTCGGAATATGGGTGGCCGGTCTCCCTCCGGAGCGGGCGGTGGTGGGCTGGTCCATCGGCACGCTCCTCGGCGGCGCGCTCCAGCTCGCCGTGCAGCTCCCGTCGCTCCGGGCGGTGGGCTACCGGCTTCGCCTGCGGCTCGGGCGCGGCGATCTCCGCGAGCCAGGGCTCGCGCGCATGTTCCGGCTCATGGGCGCCGCCGTGATCGGCCTCTCCGCGACGCAGGTCAACATCATCGTGAACACGTACTTTGCGACCCACGAGGTGGGCGCGACCACCTGGCTCCAGAACGCCTTCCGGCTGATGCAGCTCCCGCTCGGCGTCTTCGGCGTCGCCATCGCGACGGTCGCGGGCGCCGGCGTCGCGCAGCGGGCCGCCGCGCGCGACATGGCCGCGGTGAAGCAGACCCTCGGCTCCGCGCTGCGGCTCGTCGCCTTCCTGAACGTCCCCTCCGCCGTGGGACTCATCGTCCTCGCGCGGCCCATCATCTCCCTGCTGTTCGAGCATGGGCGCTTCGGCGCGGCGGACACGGACGCCACCGCGCACGCCCTCGTCTTCTATGCCATCGGGCTCTACGCGTACTCGGCCGTGAAGGTCTTCGCTCCGGCGTTCTACGCGCTCGACCTCGCCCGCGTGGCGCTGTGGGGGAGCGTCCTCGGGATGGCCTCGAACGTGGCGCTGAACGTGACCCTCTACCCGGTGCTCGGATACCGCGGGGTCGCGCTCGGGACATCGCTCGCCGCGGGGGCGAACGTCGCCGTGCTCGCGCTCGCCTGGCGCAGCCGGTACGGCGGGCTGGGCGGCGCCGGCACGGTCCGGCAGCTCGGGAAGGTCCTCATCGCCTCGGCCGCGCTCGCGCTCACCGCCTGGCTCGCCGAGCACGGGCTCGCCCGCGTGCTCCCCGGCGGGAAGACCCTCGCCGGCCAGCTCGCGCTGGCGCTCGTGCCGATCGCCGCGGGAGGGCTTGCCTACCTGGCGGCCGCACGTGCGCTCGGCATCGCCGAGCTGGACGAGCTTCGCGCGGCGCTGCGGCGGCGAGGCGCGCGCCGGGCCTGAACGGCCGGATCCGCGCCCCTCATCCCTGGCGCCGCTGTCCACTGTGGAGAGGGGAGCTGGGCGCGCCTGCACGGGGGTTTGGCCCTCGCCCGACGCGTCCTACCTTCCGACGAGAGGATTTCTCGGGGGGAAGCCATGGCGGAGAACGGCGGCGAGACAGGGATCGGGTCCGAGGCACGGAACAAGGCGCGCGAGGTCGCGCATGACGTGCAGGAACGGCTCGAGGGGATGGGCGGCTACGCGGACGACGTGGGCGAGTGGCTGCGCGCCCTCGCGCGCGAGCGGCCGATGGCTGCGCTCGGGCTCGCCGTCGGGGTGGGGTTCGTTTTCGGGCGGCTCCTGTCGCGCCGCTAGTCGGTCGCGCTCGGGCACGGGGGAGGCGGCATGGCCGGGATCGGCGAGATGGGTGACGTGAACGAGACGTTGCGCTCCGTCACGGAGCAGGCGCGCGAGGTGTGGGACCGATTCAGCGAGGAGGTCGAGCTCGAGCGCCGGCTGCGCGAGAGCCCGATGGCGGTGCTGGGCGTCGCCGCCGCGGCCGGCTTCGTGCTCGGCGGCGGGCTGTGGCCGGTCATCCGGCCGTTCGTCAAGGCGGCGACCCGCGCCGCACTGTCTCCGGCGAACCTGCTCGCCATCGGGGCGGCCGTGGGTGCGCTCCGCGCTGCGAACCGCGAGGAGGAGGGCGTCACCGCGCCCCCTGGCGCAACCGAGACCCACTAGCTGCGGGCCGTGCGCCTCGTTGGGTCGCCGGCTTGACCCGTCGCCGGCACGGACGCACTCTGGGGTCAACTCTTTCAGGTGGCTTGCGGACATGATGAACGTGACACGCGGGACGCGTGGAGAGGTCGTGATCCGCGTCAACGGCGCCTTCGACGCGAGCGGGGCGAAGCGCCTCGCGGGATGGCTCGCCGAGATCCCTGCTGCGGGGATGCTGGTGCTCGACTTCACCGGCGTGCGCGATTGCCAGGACAGCGCCCTCGCCACCGTGGCGAACGATCTCGCCGCGCGCCAGCGGCTCGTCGTGCACGGGCTGTCGCGCCACCAGGAGCGGATGCTGCGGTACTTCGGGGTGCAGCTCGACCGCGGAGCGGGAGATCTCGAGCGCGGCGAGAAGGTCGCCGGCTGAGCCGAGAGGCTACTCCCGCCCGGCCGTGGCGGCCGCGGCGCGGCGCTCCTTCTCGGCGGGCGACTCCGTCGGCAGCCCTTCCTCGAGGAGCTGGGACGCGATCGAGAGGGCCTTGCGCACCTTCTCGCGCACCTTCTCGTCGGCCTTGATCTTCTGGTAGGCCTTCACGACTCGTTCCTCGTTCCTCGCGTTCGCGGCCTCGAGCTCGGCGACCCGCTTCTTCAGCTCCGCCGTGCGCCGCTCCACCTCGCCGCGCGCGCCGTCGGCCTCGCCGCGCGCGACGAGCAGCTCGGTGCGGAGCTCCTCCGCTTCCCGCTCGAGCGCCTCTGCCCGGGAGATCGCCTCGGCGCTGGCCGCGGCCTCCTCCGCCTTGCGCCGGGCGTCCTGCTCCGCCGCGGCGGCGCGCCGTTCCGCCTCGCCCGCGCGCTTCTCCGCGTCGCTCGCCTTGCGCCGCTGCTCCGCGACCTCCGCCTCCGCGCGGCGCGCCTTCTCCTGCGCCGCTTCGACTCGGGCTCGCGCCTGGGTCAGCTCGGCGTCGGCGTCATCGGCTCGCCGCGAGAGCGTCTCCACGTTCCCGCGGAGCTCGCGCAGCTCCGCGTCCCGGCCGGCCAGCTCCGTGCGCATCCGCTCGAGCGCTTCCTGCAGCTCCGGATCTCCCGCGCCCGCCTCTCCGGCGTCGAGATGGCGAGCCGCGGCTGGCTCGACCGCGGAGGCGAGGGCGGCCGCCGGAACGGGCGACGGCTCGTCGTCGAGCAGCTTGATGCCCGCGGCGCGGAGCAGGTCCGCGCTCGCGGCGCGTACCGGACGCGGTGGCGCAGCGGCCGTGGCGACATCGAGCCCGGAGGAGAGCGCCTCGTCCGCGGCCCCGAGGGCGCCGAGCGCCGCGTCGGCGTCGTCCCCGAGTCCGCCCAGATCCGCGCGCGCCGGCCCTTCGTCCTCTTCCGGCAGCGACGCCGCGGCGGCGTCCACCTCGTCGCCCGCCATCGGCTTCTCGCCCGTGAGCTCGTCGAGCGCGGCGGCGGCCTCGTCCGCGGCGGGGGGCGCCGACAGCCCGTCGAAGGCGTCGTCGAGCAGCTTCAGGTCCTCGTCGAGGCCCGAGCCGGACGCCTCCGCAGCCTCGCGCTCGTCCGGCAGCGACTCGAGCGAAAGTCCGGGGACCTCCGCCTCGGGCTCGCCCGGCGCCGCTTCGAGCCCGAGCTCCTCCTCGAGGCTGACGAGCTCCTCGTCGCCTTCCACCGCGGCCCCCCCCGCGGCGTCGGCCGTGAATTCGCCGCTGCCCTCGGGGAGCCCGATGAGCGCGCCGAGCTTCTCGAGGAGGGCCTCCGGCTCGTACGGCTTCAGGAGGTAGTCGTCCGCGCGGGCCTTCAGCGTCTTGTGCTTCTCGAACGTCTCCTCCGTCGCCTCCGCGCTCGTGAGGACGAGGGGGACCTGCTTCAGCACCTCGTCCTTCTTGAGCTTCTGGCAGACGAGATAGCCGCTCAGCGAGGGCAGCTCGACGCACAGGACGACCGCCTCGGGCGCCCAGTCGCGGGCGAGGTCGAGCCCCTCCTTGCCGTCGCCGGTGGCGCGCACCTCGAAACCCGATGCCTCGAGCGACCCCGAGATCGTGGCCGCGAACGCCGGGTCGTTCTCGATGAGGAGGATCTTCTTTGGCATCTCGGTCCCGGAGGTCGGGTGGGGGGCGGTGCGTGCACCGTGCGGAAAACTGGAGGGAAATGTTACCCGCCGCCCGCGCGGACTGTCAAAACGGCGACGGTTCCGCTATCGGGCTCGAGCCCCGCTCAGCGGCCCGTCTGCGCGGTCCGGACGAGCTCGAACAGGGCAGACTCGTCGAGGTCGGAGACGAGCGAGTAGACGATCTCGTTGTCGCGCCAGACCGCGACGTTGTAGCCGCGCGCGTTGAGGAGGCGGACCACCTGCGGGCCGAGGTGCACCTCGCGCCCGGCGCCCCCGAGACGGCGTCCGGGGTCGTCCACGATGAAGAGGCCCGCCTGCCCGCGCGGCAGCTCGTAGCGGATGTAGGCAGCGGGCAGCTCGCGCAGATGCGAGAGGCGCGCGCCGAGCACGTGCACCCCGTCGGCCTGGAACTGCGGCGGGGCGGGGTTGAAGTCGAGCTTCCCGACGAACCAGGCCGGGATCGACCCCTCGCCCACCGACGCGGCCATCACCTCGAGCGGCAGGCCGCGGTGGTGGCTGCGGACGGCCTCCTCCACGAGCGCGACGTCGCCGCCGTGGGTGGTGAGGACGAGGAGTACGCCCGCGACGCAGGCGGCGAGCGCTCCCAGCGGGATCGGAGCGAGCGCGCGGCGCCAGAGCGGGCGGCGATGGCAGGCGAGCGCGTCCTCGATGCGGGCGCGGAGCGCCGCCGGGGCTCGCCCCGCCTCCGCGGGAGGGGTCATCGCGTCGCGCAGACGGGCGCGGAGCGCGGCGCGGATCCGGCCCTGCGTGTCGGCGAGGGAGCGGCAGCGCTCGCAGCTCGCGAGGTGGGCGTCGGCCTCTGCGCGCTCGCGTGCGTCGAACTCCCCGTCGAGGTACGCGTCGATCGCGCGCTCGAGCTCGGTGCAGTCCATCGCCGCCGTGAGCGTCGGTTCGATCGCCATGCGTTTCCCGCCGGGCCCGGGTCAGGCGGACTTGCCGCCGCGCCGTTTCCGGTAGGCCTCGAGATCGATGCTCCCATCCTCGCCGACGTCCTGCAACACGCCGGAGAGGACCGCGTAGCTCGCGAGCGCCTTCTGGAGCAGGCGGCGGCCGCGATACAGACGGCTCATCACCGTGCCGACCGGCACGTCGAGGATCTCGGCGATCTCCTTGTACGAGAACTCCTGGAGGTCGGCGAGGATCACCACGAGTCGGAAGTCGATCGGCAGCGAGTCCACCGCCTTGAGCACGTCGTCCGAGAGGAGCCGGTCGAAGAAGTACTGCTCCGGGTTCGCCGCGTACTCGGTCGCCTCGCGGGACACGAACCGCTCGTGCACGGCGTCGCGCTCGGATCCCTCGACGATGTTCCGCTCCTTCACCGACCGGCGATACCGGTTGATGAAGGTGTTCGTCAGGATCTTGAAGAGCCACGCCTTCATGTTCGTGCCGCGCTCGAACTTCTCGAAGAAGCGGTAGGCGCGGAGGAAGGTGTCCTGGACGAGGTCCTCCGCGTCGCGGTCGTTCTTCGTGAGCCGCAGCGCCGCCGCGTAGAGGGGGTCGAGGTGCTTCAGGGCGAGCTCTTCGAACTCGCCGCGCGTGAGGTCGTTCTGTCGCAGTTCGAACATCAGGATCCCTGGTCTCCCACCGCCGGTATAGGCTTCCGATCCACCCGCTGCCGCTGGAATTCCCGCGTTCGGCAGGAAAACGACGGAGCGGCCGTTTCGATTCCCGAGGAGCTGGCCCGCGGTGGGGCGCGCGGACAGCAGGCGGCCCTGCTTCCCGGAGTCACGCACGAATTCTACCGGACAGGCGGTGGGGCGCGCGTGACCCGGGCGGACGAGACGATGAGGGTGAGCAGGCGAGCGGGCGGGGGGTTGCTCGACCACGTCCACGACCACGACCACGTGTCCGGGCGGTCTTGCCTCGCGCGTGCTATGAGCCGTGCCGCTCCATGCCGATGCTTCTCTTCGCCGACGATCGCGGGCGGGTCTTCGACCACCCCGGCCTACTCGCCGCCGTCCGGACGGGGGACGACGTCGTTCGACCCGAGGAGCGGCCGGTGCCGCTTCCGGACGGCGCCACCCTCACGATGCTGCCGGGGCGGCGGCCGGTCGGGGTCGATCCCGCGACGGGTGCGCTCGTGGTCCTGCGCGAGGCGCGGGTCGGGCGGCGCGCGATCGTTCCGCACGCGGTGGGAGCGACCTTGCCGCCGGGCTTCACGAGGACGTTTCTCCCCGCCGCAGCGCGCCCCACGCTGCCGACCGTGGCGGCGGTCCCGACCCTGCCGCAGTGGGCCTATACCGCCGCCGCGTTCGATGGCGGTCCGGTCGCGTGGGCGCTCCACACCGATCGCAGGCGCCACTGGAGCCCTCGGGTCCACTCGACCCCTGACCTCCCCCGCCTCGTCGAGCGGACGCTCGCGGAGAACGAGAACCCCATCTACCGGCAGCTCGCGCGCTGCGCGCTCGAGTGGCGCTGCTTCACCGCCCAGAACACGTTCTTCCTCCGCGACGAGGGGGCGATCCCGTCGTCGGCCGCCTGCAACGCGGCCTGCATCGGCTGCCTCTCCGACCAGGAGGAGGGGATGCCGCCCGCGAGCCACGAACGGATCGCGCGTCCGCCGAGCGCGGAGGAGATGGCGGAGGTGGCGATCCGGCACCTCGGCCACGCGCGCGGACGCGTGATGGTGAGCTTCGGGCAGGGCTGCGAGGGTGAGCCGCTCGTGCGCTGGAAGGAGATCGAGCGGGCCATCCGGCTCGTCCGCGGCCGCACGCGGCGGGGATCGCTCCACGCCAACACGAACGGCTCGCTCCCGGCGGCGCTCGGCCGACTCGTGCGCGCCGGGCTCGACTCCGTCCGCATCTCGCTCAACTCGGCGTCGCCCGATCTCTACGCGGCGTACTACCGGCCGAGCGGGTACGCGCTCCCCGACGTGGTCCGCGCGATCCGGGTCGCGAAGGAGGGCGGCGCCTACGTGGCGCTGAACCTCCTCACCTTCCCGGGCGTCACCGATCGCGAAGGGGAGGCGGAGCGGCTCTGCCGCCTCGTCGCCCGTGCCGGCGTCGACCAGGTGCAGACGCGGCCGCTCGCGATCGACCCCGACGTCTACATGGACGTGGCGCGCGGCCGAGGCGCTGGGGGCCGCCCGATCGGGATCCGGGCGCTCGTCGCGGCGCTCCGGGGGGCGCGGCCCGGCCTCGTCGTCGGGAACTTCTCTCGCGCGAAGCGGGAGCGAGCGGGCGCGGCATGAGCGTCGACGCCGAGCTCCGGCTCCAGAAGGACCTCGCGCGGCACCTGCGCGCCGGGCACCCCTGGGTGTTCCGGAAGGCGGTCGAGAAGGCGCCGAAGGGGCTTCTCCCCGGCGCGATCGTCGACGTGACCGACGAGGGGCGCTTCGTCGCGCGCGGCTACTTCGACCCTCACTCCGCCATCTCGGTGCGGATCCTGACGCGCGAGCCGGCCGAGGACGTGGACGCAACGTTCTGGCGCAGGCGCGTCGCGCGCGCCCTCGCGCTCCGGCGCGAGCTTGTGCACGGCACGACCGGCTACCGCATGGTCCATGGCGAGTCGGACGGCCTGCCCGGCGTCGTCGCCGACCGCTACGAGCGGTTCGCGGTGGTGAAGCTCTACTCGGCCGGTCTCGTGCCGCACCGCGCCGCCATCGTCGAGGCGCTGCGCGCGGAGGGCGAGGGGCTCGCCGGCGTCTACGGCCGGGACGAGGTCCCGCGTGACGACGACGAGGAGGAGGGCGGGGCACCCGCCGGCCGCGTGCTGTGGGGGGCGGAGCCGCCGGAGCGGATCGAGATCGACGAGCACGGGATGAAGGTGCTCGTGGACGTGCGGCGCGGCCAGAAGACCGGCCACTTCCTCGACCAGCGCGAGAACCGGCGCATGGTGCGCGAGCTCGCGCGCGGACGGACCGAGGCGCTGAACCTCTTCTCGTACACGGGCGGGTTCTCCGTGGCGGCGGCGCTCGGCGGGGCGCGCCACGTGGTGTCGGTGGACGTGGACCGCGACGCGATCGCGCTCGCGCGCGAGAACTTCCGCGCGAACGGCCTCGAGGCGTCGGACCACGCGTTCGCGAGCGAGGACGCGTTCGAGCTGCTCGCCCTCTACAAGCGCGAGGGCCGCCGCTTCGATCTCGTCGTGTGCGATCCGCCCGCGTTCGCGAAGTCGCAGCGCGCGGTGGACGCGGCCGTGGCGGGGTACGCGTCGCTCAACCGCGCCGCCCTCGCGGTGCTCGCCCCCGGTGGCCTCCTCGTCACGGCGAGCTGCTCCGCGCGCGTGTCCGCGGAGCAGTTCGCCGACGCGGTGAAGGAGGCGGCGTTCAAGGCGCGGGTGGATCTGCAGCTCGTCCAGGAGACGAGGCAACCCCCGGATCATCCCGTCGCGTTGCAGTTTCGGGAGGGGCGGTACTTGAAGTGCCTCGTGCTGAGGAGGGTCGGGTAGCTCCCTCAGCTCAGATGGCATCCCTCGGCGACGGTCCCTCGTTCTCCTCGTTCGGACACCCGGCCATCTCCTTCTCGACGAGCTTGCGCAGCTTGCCGGCGTTCCGCGCCGTGACGAGCCGGTCGAGCTCCTCCCAGCGCGCCTCCGAGTCCGCGCGCCGCATCGCCTCGTACGCCTTCAGCGTGCTCTCGATCCCGGCGGTCTGGACGGCAGCCCAGTCCTCGGCCTGCTTCGGGTGCTCGAACATGAACGCGGCCATCCCGAAGATGGATTGCATGAAGAGAAGCCGCGCGTACGGCTCCTCGTCGTTCTTCGCGAGCACGTCGAGCGGTCCCGAGCACCCGCGCACGTTGAAGTCCGGCGCCTCGACGATGAACCGGAGCAGCCACCCGCGCGCCTCCTCGCCGTTGCGGGCGAGCGGCTCCTTCTCGAGCCGGCGGGTGATCTCGATCGCTCGCTTCCGCTCCGCGGCGGTGGAGGGGCCGCGGGCCGAGACGATCGCGGGCGTCCAGAGGAGGAGGAGAAGAGCGGCGACGCGTCGTGACAAGGCGGACCTCCGGCACCGGGTTCGGCGGCGAGGAGATACCACCACGATCGCTGCCCGCGGTCGAGGCGCCCGGCGGGGGGGCGAAGCTCCCCCGCACGACGGCGAGGTGGGAGGCGAGCGGGTGAGGGCGGGGTCAGCGGCGCAGGCCGCGCGCGAGCCCCATCACCGCGAGCGCGACGAGGACGACGCTCCCGCCCAGCGCGGCGAAGCCGAGCGCGCGCGGGACGCGTCCGAGCTCGAAGCGGATCGAGGGGGAAGACGGATCGCGCAGGACGAGGGCGTCCGCCGCCGGCGAGGGGATGGGTGGGGCCGCCGCCTGGAACGCGAAGAGGAGCAGCGCGAGCGCGCTCCCGCCGAGCGCCAGCGCCGACGGGACGAAGGAGGACGGAGCCGGCCCGGCTGGCGGGCCCGACGCGAGCAGGAGGGCGGCGGCGAGGCCGTTGTTCGCCGCGTGCGCGGCGACGGCCGGCCAGATCGACCCCGCCCGCCACGTGATCCAGCCGAAGACCGCGCCGAGCAGGAGCAGGGCGGGGAAGCGGACCGGGTCGAGGTGGAGGAGCGCGAACAGGAGCGCGCCGCCCGCGATCGCCGCGGCGGGCCGTCGCCGGAGCGTGAGCGTCGTCTGGACGTAGCCCCGGAAGGTGATCTCCTCGCAGGCGGGGGCGAGCACGGCCGCGACGAGCGCGAGCGCCGCCCGCTCCCAGGCCGGCCCCTCGAACAGCCGCGAGAGGTCGTACGCCTCGACCCAGGTCGGGGGCAGGAGCCACTGCGTGACCGTCATCACCGCGCCCGCGACGAGGTAGGCCGCGCCGCCGACGAGCGCGCCGAGGAGGACGAGCGTGCCGCGTGGCGCCCCGAGGCGGAGGTACGGCGCGAGCTTCAGGTTCGACCCCGCCGTCGCGACGAGCGCGGGGAGCAGGAAGGCGACGAGCTGCGTCGCGGCGAGCCCCGCCACCGGGTGGGCGACCTGCGCGAGGAGCGCGAAGGGGAAGAGCGCGAGCAGCACGCCGAAGAACGCGAGCGCACTCTTCCTGCCCGCGGGCGACGCCCGCGTGGGTCCGGGCTCGGTGGCGGGCTCCACGCGACGGAGGATGCACCGGACGGACCGCGTGGGGAAGCCCGTCGCGCGGGCTCCGCGCCGGGTTAACATGTGCCCCATGAACTTCCAGAACCGGACCGTCGTCCTGGGGGTGGGGGGCGGGATCGCCGCGTACAAGGCCTGCGAGCTGGCGCGGCTGGTCGTGAAGGGGCGGGGCGCCGTCCGCGTCGCGATGACGCCGGCCGCCACCCGGTTCGTCCAGCCGCTCACGTTCCAGGCGATCTCCGGCGCGCCGGTCCTCGTCGACCTGCTCGATCCCGCCGCGGAGGCGACCTACGGCCATCTCGCGCTCGCCCGGGCCGCCGACCTCGTCATCGTCGCCCCCGCCACCGCCGACCTCCTCGCGCGCATCCGGGCCGGGATGGCCGATGACGCGGTCACGACGACGGTGCTCGCCGCGACCTGCCCGGTCCTCGTCGCGCCGGCGATGAACACGCGGATGTGGCGGAACGCCGTGACGCAGGAGAACCTCGCGTCGCTCCGCGCCCGGGGCGTCCACGTCGTCGGTCCGGGAACGGGCGAGCTCGCCGACGGCGACCTCGGGGAGGGGCGGCTCGCCGAGCCCGACGAGATCGCTCTCGCCGCCTCGCGCCTGCTCGGCAACCTCGATCTCGCCGGACGGCGCGTGCTCGTCACCGCCGGGCCCACCCGGGAGCCCATCGACCCGGTCCGGTTCATCTCCAACCCCTCCTCCGGGAAGATGGGGTACGCGGTCGCCCGCGTGGCGGCCCATCGAGGGGCGGACGTCACGCTCGTGTCCGGGCCGACCGCGCTTCCCGATCCGCCGGGAGTGAAGGTCGTCCGGGTGGAGACCGCCGAGCAGATGGCGCGCGCCGTCGACGGCGAGGCGGGGGCGATGGACCTGTTCGTCGGAGCGGCGGCGGTCTCCGACTACCGGCCGCAGAAGGCCTCGCCGAGGAAGATCAAGAAGGCGGAGGCGGACGAGACGCTGGTCCTCTCCCGGACGCCGGACATCCTCGCGGGGCTCGGCGGCCGCTTTGCCGGGAAGCGCGACGGGCCGGTGCTCGTCGGGTTCGCCGCCGAGACGGACGAGGTCATCGCCCACGCGCGCGAGAAGCTGAAGGGGAAGCGCTGCGACCTCGTCGTCGCGAACAAGGTCGGCGGACCCGGCGCCGGCTTCGGCGGAGACACGAACCGGGTCGCGCTCGTCTCCGCGACCGAGCTCGCCGAGATCGAGGGGCCGAAGGAGCGGATCGCGGAGGCGATCCTCGACTGGATCCTCCCTGTGCTCGAGGGAAGGCGGCCGCGCGCCGTGTGAGAGCGCCGCTCGGTTGGACTGATCCCGTAAACGCGCCCGCGCCCGAGCCCGCGCCCGAACAGCCGGGCTCGGACTCGGGCTCGTTCACGGGCTCGGGGCTCAAGCCAAATGAGCACCGCTGTGAGCGCGATCAGACCGTCAGCTTCGCGAGCGAGACCGGCAGGACGAGCTTCCCGTAGATCGCGCGGCGGAAGCTCTCGCGCGTCTCCTCTGCGATCTCGTGCGCGTCGCGCGGGTGGATGCGCCGCCTCGCGGTCCGCTGCCGGAGCTGCTTCCGGAGATCCTGCGCGATCTTGATGTTGCGCGCGCCCGTCGCGTCGGCGCGCGCGGCCATGCTCCGCTCCCCCTCGGACAGCATGCCGACGATCGCCTCGACGGCGAGCAGGTTCGTCTCGACGACGAGGTCGGGCTCGAGGACCAGGTTCCGCTCGCGCGCGAGCGCCAGGCGCGAGACGTGCTGGAAGCGTCCCAGCCGGGCGGTGGCGAGGAGCGATCGGAAGAGCTGCTTCGAGATGCCGAACGGGAGGACCGACGATCCGTACAGCATCCGCTCGAGGTAGTCGTCGTGGTTGCGGTAGGCGCGGGTCGTCACCTCGCGCGCGACCGTCGAGAGCGCGCGGTCCATCAGCTGATCGTAGCGGAGCTCCCAGTAGGTATGGCGCGTGTTCCGCTTGTGGTACGAGGACACCGTCTTGAACGGGACGAAGTAGTTGTGCGCGACGGTGTCGGCCGAGAGGTGCGACAGGAATCCGAGCGCGAACGACTGCTCGCCGCCGGCGCGCGCGTGCTTGAAGACGTTGAAGCCGACCCGCCAGTTGTGGCAGTGGTACAGGTACCTCGCCATGTTCTTGCCGACGACGATGTCCGCCGCGAGCGAGCCGTACAGGAACTCGTTGCCGAAGTCCTGGAGCAGCTGCCGGAGCGACGGCTGCGCCGACCCGAGCGCCTGGAGCGCCTGCGCCGAGAAGTTGAGGTGGGCGAGCGGCCCCCACGCGTGCGCGGAGGAGGGGAGGATGAGGATCGCGAGCGCCACCGCTGCGAGCGGCACGAGCGCGAGGAGGCGCTGCGGCTTCATCGGCTCGAATTGTAGGTTCCGGCAGCGGCCCGCCGCAATGCGACGTGCGGGTCGCCACGGAGATTCCACGTGAGCGATCGTCCAGGCGGCGACGAGCCCGAGGTCCGGGAGATCGCGGCCGAGCTGGGGAGGCACCTCTCCTGGCTCGCGGACGCGGGGATCCGCGAGCTTCCTGCTCCGCGGCCGCACCCGGCGCCCGCGACCTCTCCGGCGCCCCACCCACCGGTCGTCGCTCGAGCCGCCCACCCGGCGCCGCCCAGCGTGCGGCCGGGCGCTCCGACGGCGGGCCCCTTGGAGGGCGCTCGTCATGACCTCTCCGAGAAAGGGTGCGGGAGCGAGCCGCTCCTCGCGGTCCGCGAGACGCTCGGGGAGTGCGCCCGCTGCAAGCTGGGCGCGGGTCGGACGAACCTCGTCTTCGGGGTGGGCGATCCTTCCGCGCAGCTGATGTTCGTGGGCGAAGGCCCCGGCGAGGACGAGGACCGGCAGGGCGAGCCGTTCGTCGGGCGCGCCGGCCAGCTCCTCACGAAGATGATCGAGGCGATGGGATACCGCCGCGAGCAGGTCTACATCGCGAACGTGGTGAAGTGCCGCCCGCCGGGGAACCGCAACCCGGAGCCCGACGAGATCGAGGCATGCGAGCCCTTCCTGCGCCGGCAGATCGAGGCGATCGGGCCGAAGGTGGTCGTGGCGCTCGGGAAGTTCGCCGCGCAGACGCTGCTGCGCGACACCTCGGCCATCAGCCGCCTGCGCGGGCGCTGGTTCGAGTACGAGGGCGTCCGGCTCATGCCGACGTTCCACCCCGCCTACCTCCTCCGCAGCCCGGGCGAGAAGGCGAAGGCGTGGGAGGACCTCCAGCTCGTGATGAAGGAGCTCGGAAAGCCGGCCGGGGAGGGGAGGTAGCAATGCGCGTGACGCTCTGGACGTCGAGGCGCGGCCTGTCGGTCGCGGCGCTCCTTCTCGCCGCGCTGGGCGCGCTCGCCGCGCCGGATCAGGCCGAGCGGCTCGCGCAGGCGGGCGGTCCGCCGCGGGTGCTCGCCGTCGAGGTGACGGGCCCGATCAGCGGCGGCACCGCCGAGTACCTCCTCGCGGCGCTCAAGAAGGCGCGCGACGAGCAGTACGGGGTCTTGGCGATGACGGTCGACACGCCCGGCGGCGCGCTCGACGCGACGCGCGAGATCGTCCAGGCGATGCTCGGGAGCGAGGTGCCCATCGTGGTTTGGGTCGGGCCGGCGGGCGCGCACGCGGCGTCGGCCGGCGCCTTCGTCACGATGGCGGGCAACGTCGCCGCCATGCACCCCGCCGCGAACATCGGGGCGGCGCATCCGGTCACGCTCGGCGGCAAGGACGTCGCCGAGGAGGCCGGGAAGGACATGGCGAAGAAGGTGGAGAACGACACCGCCGCCTTCGTCCGCTCGATCGCCGCCGAGCGCGGGCGCAGCGCCGAGTGGGCGGAGAAGGCGGTCCGGGAGAGCGTGTCCGCGACGGGCGACGAGGCGGTGAAGCTCCGCGTCGTCGATTTCGTCGCGGGCGACCTCCGCTCAGCGCTCGACCTCGCCGACGGCCGCCGGGTGAAGGCGGGCGGCGCGTGGAAGCTCCTCCGCACGAAGGGCGCCGCGCTCGTGACGTACGAGAAGACCGTCCGGCAGCGGCTCCTGTCCTTCCTCGCGGACCCGAACGTCGTCGCGCTGCTGATGCTGCTCGGCACGCTCGGGATCGGGATCGAGTTCTACCACCCCGGAATGATCTTCCCCGGCGCGGTGGGCGCGTTCTGCCTGCTCCTCGCGTTCCTCGCCATGCGGGTCATCCCCGTGAACGTCGGGGCGGTCCTGCTCATCCTCGCCGGCGTCGGTCTCCTCGTCGCGGAGGGGTACGTCACGACGCACGGCGTCGCCGGGGCAGGCGGAGCGGTCTGCGTCGTGCTCGGGACGCTCTTCTTCGTCGACCGGTCGTCGCCCGACTACCGGTTCGATCCCGCCACCTTCACGGTCTCCCCCTGGATCGTCTGGCCGACGCCGGTGGCGCTCGCGGCCGTCCTCGGGTTCATGGCGTGGAAGATCGCCGCCGCGCGCCGGGCGCCGCTCCAGCTCGGCGCCGCCGCCCTCCTCGGCGCCGACGCCGTCGCGCTGTCCGAGATCGGACCGTCGTCCGGCGAGGCGTTCGTTCATGGCGAGTACTGGCAGGCGCGCAGCGCCGTCGCCGTCCCGAAAGGGGCACACCTCCGCGTGGCCGCGGTGGACGGGCTCACCGTCGTCGTGGTCGCCACGTCGCAGAAGGGCTAGAAAGGAAGCCCACACGGAGGGTCCATGCCCATCGCCTCGCTCGGCCTCGTCGTCCCGATCGCCATCGTCGTCCTGTGGTTCCTGTCCGGCATCCGGATCATCAACGAGTACGAGCAGGGGGTGGTGCTCCGGCTCGGGCGGTTCGCGGGCGTCCGCACCGCGGGGCTCAAGTGGATCGTCCCGTTCATCGACCGGATGATCGTCATCGACATGCGGATCACGGCCGAGCAGGTGCCGCCGCAGGACGTCATCACCCGCGACAACGTCAGCATGAAGGTGAACGCCGTCATCTACTTCCGGGTGTTGCAGGCGGACCGGGCCTTCCTGCAGGTGACGGACTTCCTCTTCGCGACGAGCCAGTTCGCGCAGACGACGCTCCGCTCCGTGCTCGGCCAGGTGGATCTCGACGACGTCCTCAGCCAGCGGGACAAGATCAACCGCCAGCTCCAGGAGATCATCGACCGCCACACCGAGCCGTGGGGCGTGAAGGTGACCGCCGTCGAGGTGAAGCAGGTCGACCTCCCCGAGGAGATGCGGCGGGCGATGGCGAAGCAGGCCGAGGCGGAGCGCGAGCGGCGCTCCAAGATCATCGCCGCGGAGGGCGAGCACCAGGCGGCGGAGAAGCTCGGGATGGCGGCGGACGTCATCTCCCGCTCGCCGGGCGCCCTCCAGCTCCGCTACCTCCAGACCCTGGTGGAGATCTCGGCGGAGAAGAACTCGACGATCGTGTTCCCGCTGCCGCTCGAGCTCGTGAAGGCGTTCCTCGACGCGGGGAAGCTGCCACAGCTGCCACCCAGGTAGCCGGTCGCCGCCCAGGCTCCGCTCGATCGCAGGCGGGGCCTGGCGCTGCGGCTGCTCGGCCGGGGCTCGCGGCGCTCCCCGCTCCTCCCGACCTTGAGAACGATCCGCGCCTCCACGCGCGGCGGGAGATCGTCATGCGCATCCCCTCGAGCTTGGGGCGTGGCCTTGGCGGCCGCGTGCGCGCTCGCCGGCTGTGGCGAGAGCCGCCCGGCGGCGGCGCAGCTCGCGGGCGAGGGCGGCTGTGCGAGCTGTCACACCGGGCCGGGCGAGGCGCCCCCGTTCCGCGACCAGCCCGGCTCGATCGACCCGAAGCGGCTCACGGTCGGGGCGCACGACACCCATCTTCACGGGGCCCTCAGCGCGTCCATCTCATGCGGTGAGTGCCACACCGTCCCGCGCACGGTCACCGACCCGGGCCACCTCGAAGACTCGCCCGGCGACATCCACTTCGGCCCGCTCGCGCGGACGGAGGGCGCGTCGCGGACGTACGTCGCGACGGGGTGCGCGGCGAGCTACTGCCACGGGAACTTTCCGGGCGGCAACGCGTCCAACACGCCGCACTGGCTCGGCGGCGCGATCGAGGGGCAGTGCGGCACGGCCACGGCATCCGCCCTCGTCGGGACGTCACGCCAACCACTCCGGTCAGCCGGACATCACCTGCCCGACGTGCCACGGCACGTTCCTCCAGGCGACCCACGTGAACGGCGTGAAGGACGTGCCGCTCCCGGCGTGGAACGCCGGGACGCGGAGCTGCGGCCAGGCGTGCCACGACCCGCGGACCTGGGACGGCGGGTAGATCAGAAGGCGATCGCCAGCCGCGCGCCCGCCGCGCCGGGCTCGAGGCCGAGCGAGACCCGGGACGTGCGCCGTCCGAGCCGGAGCCACGCGCCCGCTGCGAGCGCGACGCCTCCCGCGCCGCCCAGCGCAGCCCCCGTCCACGCGAGCGTCCGCGAGGAGCGCCGGGCGGAGACGAAGCCCCCGAGATCCCCGGTGGCGAGCGAGGCATTCGCGTCGTTCGAGGAGGACCAGGCGAGCGCGCCGGCCGCTGCGCCGCCCGCGAGCAGGGCCGCCCCGGTCGCCGCGAGGACGGTCCCAAGACGGCGATGGACAGAAGGTGCCGGATCCGGAGCCGCTCGAGCTGCGAGCCGCACGTCGGCGGAGCGGCGCGAGGACGTGGCGGGTGGCGCGATGACGGGCGGCGGCAGGTCGCCCGTGAACAGGAGCGGCCGGACGAGCCGCTGCGCGAGGCGCGCCGCAGCCTCGCCGGCGGACCGCTCGTCGCGCTCCACGGTCTCCGCCCCCTGCCCGCGCACGGAGCCGCGCCTGCCGTCACGCAGGCGCATCTCGATGAGCCAGCCGGACCCCGCTTCCGTGACGGTCGCGGTGAGCAGGAAATCGGCGCCGGCGGCCGAGCAGGTCGCGACCGCGCACGCCGCGTCCGACCCGCACGCCGTGGCGTCCGCGTGGGTCGTGCGGAGGGCGCGCGCGGCCTCTTCCGGCGGGAGCGCCTCCGTGCCGGCCTGCCGCGCGGCCTCCGCCGCCGACTGCGCGATCGCCGCGGCCGCGGACGGTGACGCGGACGCGCCGACGACGACCGCGACACGCGGCGTCGCGCCTCCCGCCCCGGCGGACGCCGCCGGGGCGGGGACGAGGGCGAGCGCGACGAGGAGGGCGTTCCGCGTCGTGCGAGCGCGGCTCGTCATGGCGTCGCGAGGATCGAGACGTCGTCCAGGTACATGCCGCTCTGGTACCCGATCGAGTAGGTCAGGCACGTGATCCGGACGGTCATCCCGGCGTACGCCGTCACATCACGCGTCACGGTCGTGAACGAGCTCGAGGTCCCGTACGTGGAGAAGAGCGTCGCGTACAGCGTTGCACCCGTGGAGTCCCTCAGGTAGCAGGCGTTGTAATCGTACGTGCTGCTGCCCGAGTACGGCCGGTACGCGAGCGACAGCGCGATCGACGTATAGCCCGTGGGCAGAGTCACGTTCTGGTACATCGTCGAGGTGCCGTAGTTGTACGTCCCGATTGCGTTGCCGACCTGGGCGGACCACGCGCCGGTCGCCACCGCCGTCTGCGTCGCGGCAGGCGCCGAAATCGTGCTCGTGGCGCTCGTGGTCCAGCCGGAGAGCGACCCGGCCTCGAAGCCGCCGTTCGTCACGAGCTGCACGATGCTCGTGAGCGTTCCGGTGTGCAGCGTCATCGTGTTCCCGCTCGAATCCTTCGCCCCCGAGACGGTGTAGGTCCCGTGCCCGTCGATGGACGGCGGGACGGTGATCGAGAACCTGCCGACGGTAGTGCCGTACGTCGTGCTCGGATCCCACCTGAAGGTGGCAGTCATGCTCGGGTCGGGGAGCACGATGGTGGGGACGAACGCCGGGTCCTGGTTCATGTACTCCCCGAACGTGAGCGCCAGCGTGATCGTGCGCGCCGTCCCCCCCGCGCTGTTGTCGGCATTCCCCGTCTGCGCGGCCTGGTCGACGGGGGGCGCCACCGCGTCGGTCCGGTGGACCGGCGTGACGGCCGAGGGCAAGGGAGCGTCTCCGGCGGCGTTCACCGGGACGACCGCGAAGTCCACGCCGACGCCGAATGCGAACGGCGTCTGCAACGCATCCGCGCTGTACCAATCGAAGGTCGCGGGGAGCGTCACGGTCGTGCTCGGCGCCGGGGAGCTGCCGAGCGTCTTCACGAGCAGGTAGCTCGGGTTCCGGTTCGTGTCGCGCACCCAGACCTGGTATCCGGAGGCGTTCGCGGACGCGTTCCAGGACAGCGTGAAGCTGGCCGTGTCGAAGTCGGCGTTCGCCGGCGTCACCGCGAGCCCGGTGACGGCGGGGAGCAGCGAGGCGGGCACGTCCGCGGTGAACGTGCGCGAGACCACGAGGGGATCCCCGTTCGTCGCGAGCGCGTCCACGGTGAGCGTGTAGGAGTGGAACGCCGCGAGCGCCGTCCCGCCGGCGGGCACGATGCCGAGGATCTTCCCGGTCGAGTCGAGCGAGACCGTGACCGCGACGCTTTTCGCGGCGGACGAGTCGTAGAGGGAGGCGACGGTGAGGCTCGCGTCGAGCGCGCGGTTGAACGTGAGCTGCATGGCCGTGTTGGCCGCGAGCACCCCGGACTCGAGGTTCGACGTGAGGAGCAGGAGGTCCGCCGCGGCGGCCCGGAGGTCGAGGTCGAGGAGCGAGGTCGCCGCCGGGTAGGTGACGGCCGTGCGCGACAGCGCGTCGTAGTCGACGAGCCCGTCCCCGTTCGCGTCCCACGGCTGCGCCACGACGTCGACGAGCAGCCCCGTCGGCCCGCCCGGCAGGCCCGTGAGCACGTACGCGCCCTGCGCGTCCGTCGTCGCCGTCGCGACGAGATCGAAGCCCCGCTCGCGCAGGTCCGCCATCACGATGACGCCCTGAGCCGGGGCCCCGTCGCGGGCAACCACGTGGCCGGTCAGCGTCGCGTTCGACTGTGCGAGGGCCACGTCGACCTGTACGATGCCGTTGCTCGGGTAGTCGCCGGCGGTATCGGGAATGGTCGCGGACTCGAACCGCGCCACGTACGTGGTCGCCGCGAAGCGGATGACGTACGTCGCGCCCGCGACGACGCCGCCCAGCGCGTACGCGCCGCTCGCGTCCGTCGTGTCGGAGAGGAGCACGCCGCCGGGGCCCGGGATAGAGACCGTGACGCCCTGGAGCGGCGCCCCCGTGCGCAGCGACGTCACGACACCTACGATCGAGCCGGTCGGCTGCGACGGCGTCTGCGTCCTCGTCGTCGTGTCGTCGACGGTCTGCTTGCCCTGGCTGCACGCGATGACGGCGAACGCGACCGCCAGAGCCGCCCCATGAGATCGATTCATGTCTTCCCCCGAGAGAGTGCGAGATGCGCATGCTCTCGGTGAAGCAACCGAGTGTCAAGGGGATCCCAGCGCCGCGCGAACGTTCACCGCTCGTGCCTTGCCCGCCATCAGATCGCCGCGAAGACCGTCCCGTCCGCCGCCGTCCACGCCCGGCTCATCGCCTTCGTGTTGTAGGCGAGACCGGGCTCTCCGCGCGGACCGACGACGACGAGGCCGCCGTCGCCGCGCACGCGGCTGCCGAGGAGCGCGACCGCCTCCCGCGCCGCGTCCGGCGCGGAGAGGCCGCGGCCGACGAGGTCGGCGGCGTGGCGGGCGAGGGTGAGCTGCACGATCCGCTCGCCGTGGCCGGTGCAGGAGACCGCGGCGAGCGCGTCGTCCGCGTAGGTGCCGCAGCCGAGGAGCGGCGTGTCGCCCACGCGCCCAGGGAGCTTCATCGACGTGCCGCCCGTCGAGGTCGCCGCGGCGAGATGGCCGCGGAGATCGCGCGCGGCCGCGCCGACGGTGCCGGTCTTGCTCGCGGGCGCGCTCCGCCGGGCGGCCTCCCAGCGCGCCCGCTGCCGGGGGGTCACGAGGAGCGCGTTCTCGTGGACCGGGAACCCCGCCTCGCGCGCGAAGGCGGAGGCCCCCTGCCCGGCGAGGAGGACGTGCTCGGTCCGCTCCATAACGGCGCGGGCGAGCGACACCGGGTTCCTCACGTCCTTCACCACCGCGACCGCGCCGCAGCGGAGCGTCTCGCCGTCCATGACGGAGGCGTCGAGCTCGACGTCTCCGGCCGCGGTGAGCGTCGCGCCGGTGCCGGCGTTGAAGAGCGGGTCGTCCTCGAGGAGGCGCACCGCCGCCTCCACCGCGTCGAGGGCGCTCCCGCCGCGCCGGAGGATCTCGAGGCCGGCGGCGCAGGCGCGGCGGACGCCGTCGAGACGAGGTCCCAGGACCCCGGACGAGGCGTCGTCGGGGGCCAGATCGCCGGCGCCCCCGTGAACGACGATGGCAGGAGGCTCGTGGCAGGGCATGATGGCGCGGTTATCTAACTACACCGTTCCCCGGGAGGTGAGCCATGGCTGGTCGCGAGGTGGTCATCGTCGGCGCAGCGCGCACGCCCGTCGGCGCGTTCCTCGGTTCGCTCGCGGCCGTGACGGCCCCGCGGCTGGGCGCCGTCGCGATCCGCGCTGCGCTCGAGCGGGCGGGCGTCGATCCGGCGTCCGTGGACGAGGTGGTGATGGGAAACGTCCTCCAGGCGGGGGTCGGGCAGGCGCCCGCCCGGCAGGCGGCGCTCTTCGCGGGGCTTCCCCAGAAGACCCCCTGCTGGACGCTCAACAAGGTGTGCGGCTCCGGGCTGAAGGCGGTCATCGCGGGCGCGCAGGCGATCGCGCTCGGCGACGCGGACACCGTCGTGGCGGGCGGGATGGAGTCCATGTCGAACGTCCCCTACTACGACCGCGCCGCGCGCGCCGGGGTGCGGATGGGCAACGTCGAGCTCGTCGACGGGATGATCCACGACGGCCTCTGGGACGTGTACGGCCAGCAGCACATGGGGATGTGCGCCGAGCACTGCGCGACCACGCAGGACATCTCGCGCGCGGCGCAGGACGAGTACGCGATCGAGTCCACCCGCCGGGCGGTGGAGGCCCAGCGGTCGGGTGCCTTCAAGGCGGAGATCGTCCCGGTCGAGCTCGAGGGGAAGAAGGGCGAGAAGACGGTGGTCGCGGACGACGACGGCCCGAAGGCGGCGAGGCCCGAGAAGATCCCGGCGCTCAGGCCGGTGTTCAAGAAGGACGGGACCGTCACCGCCGCGAACTCCTCCTCCATCAACGACGGCGGGGCGGCGCTCGTGCTCATGAGCGCCGAGCGCGCGAAGCGCGACGCCCGGCCGGTCCTCGCCCGCGTCACCGCCTGGGGCGGGGCAGCGCGCGCGCCGGTCGAGTTCACGATCGCGCCCGCCGACGCCGTGAAGCTGACGCTCGGGAAGGCGGGGCTCGCGCCGAAGGACGTGGACCTCTGGGAGATCAACGAGGCGTTCGCGGTCGTCTCGATCGCGAACAACCGGCTCCTCGGGCTCGACGGGAAGAGCGTGAACGTCCGCGGCGGGGCGGTGGTGCTCGGCCACCCCATCGGCGCGTCCGGCGCGCGGATCCTCGTCACGCTGCTCCAGGCGATGAAGGACCTCGGAAAGCGGCGAGGGCTCGCGTCGCTGTGCATCGGCGGCGGCGAGGCGGTCGCGGTCATCGTCGAGCGATAGCGCGTGAGGAGGCTCCCGTGAACAAGGTCGTCGCGTCGGCGGACGAGGCGGTCGCGGATGTCCCGGACGGCGCCAGCGTCATGGTGTCGGGGTTCGGGCTCTGCGGGAATCCCGAGAACCTCATCGCGGCCCTCAACCGGAAGGGCGTGAAGGGCCTGACGCTCATCTCCAACAACTGCGGGACGACCGAGCTCGGCCTCGGCGCCCTCCTCCAGGCGAAGCAGATCAGGAAGATCGTCGCGTCCTACGTCGGCGAGAACAAGGAGTTCGAGCGGCAGTACCTCTCCGGCGAGATCGAGGTGGAGCTCGTGCCGCAGGGGACGCTCGCCGAGCGGATCCGGGCGGGGGGCGCGGGGCTGGGCGGCTTCTACACCGCGACCGGCGTCGGCACGAAGGTGGCGGAGGGAAAGGAGACCCGCGTCATCGACGGCCGCCCCTATCTCCTCGAGCTGCCGCTCCGGGCCGACTTCGCGCTCGTCTACGCATGGAAGGCGGACACCTGGGGAAACCTCGTCTTCCGCAAGACGACCCGGAACTTCGGGCCGATGATGTGCGCCGCCGCGAAGGTGACGATCGTCGAGGCGCCGCACGTCGCCCTCGCGGGCGAGCTCGACCCGGACCTGGTCCACACGCCCGGCATCTACGTGAAGCGGGTCGTGCGCGGCGTGAAGTACGAGAAGTGGATCGAGCGCCGGACCGTCCGGCCCCGCGCAGGCTAAAAGGGCGAGCATGATTCGCGATCACCAGAAACCGTTCGTGCTGAGCGCAGCGCCCGCGCAGCGGGCGCGCCCTTCGACTTCGGGGCGCTGCGCGCCCCTACGCTCAGGGCGAACGGAACCTTCCGGATCGCGCCCTTCGACTTCGCCTGCCCTGAGCGTAGGGCCGCTCCGCGGCCCGGAGTCGAAGGGCTCAGGGCGAACGGAATCTTCCCGGTAGTTCCGAATCGCGCTCGGTCGTCTAGGAGGGAAGACCAACCATGCCGCTCACGCGAGAGCAGATCGCCCGGCGCGTCGCGCGCGAGCTGCGCGACGGGTTCTACGTGAACCTCGGCATCGGCATGCCGACGCTCGTCTCGAACTACGTGCCGCCCGGCATCGAGGTGGTCCTCCAGTCCGAGAACGGGATCCTCGGCGTCGGGCCGTACCCGATCGAGGGCGAGGAAGACGCGGATCTCATCAACGCCGGGAAGGAGACCGTCACGGTCGTGCCGGGCGCGGCGTTCTTCTCGTCGGCCGAGTCGTTCGCGATGATCCGCGGCGGGCACGTCGATCTCGCCATCCTCGGCGCGCTCGAGGTGTCGGAGAAGGGCGACCTCGCGAACTGGCTCGTGCCGGGGAAGATGGTGAAGGGGATGGGCGGCGGGATGGACCTCGTCGTCGGCGCGCGGCGCGTCGTCGTGATGATGGACCACGCGACCAAGGACGGGAGCCCGAAGATCCTGAAGCAGTGCACGCTGCCGCTCACCGGGACGCGCTGCGTCTCCGCGATCTGCACCGACCGCGCCTGGCTCGAGGTGACGCCGCAGGGGCTCCAGCTGCGCGAGATCGCGCCGGGCGAGACGTTCCACAGCGTGCAGGAGCTGACGGAGCCGCGCCTCCTCGTCGGGCCGGACGTGCGGCCGATGCAGGCGTGAGCGGGAGGGCCTGCGTGACCGCCCCGCTGTTCACGCTCACGACCGACTTCGGGGCGGGCTCGGGCTATCCCGCCCAGATGAAGGGGGTCCTCCTCGCGGCGGCGCCCGACGCCCGCATCGTGGACCTCTCGCACGACGTCCCGCGCCACGACCTCGTCGCCGGCGCGCTCCTCCTCGAGGCGTGCGTCCCCTGGTTCGCGCGCGGCGCGATCCACCTCGCCGTCGTGGATCCCGGCGTCGGCACCGCTCGGCGCGCGCTCTGCGTCGTGGACCCCGAGGGGCGGCGCTTCGTCGCCCCCGACAACGGGCTCCTGACGCCGTTTCTCGGACCGGGGACGCGCACCTTCGCGCTCGCGCCGGCGCCCGGCGGCGCGCTCCCCCCGCCGCGCAGCGCGACCTTCCACGGGCGGGACCTCTTCGCGCCGGCCGCGCTCCTCCTCGCCGAAGGGGAGGATCCCGCCGATCTCGGGCCGCCGGTGGACGACCCGGTCCGGCTCCCGTGGCCGCACGCGGAGGCGCGGCCGGGCGAGGTGCGCGGCGAGACGCTCACCGCCGATCCGTTCGGGAACCTCGTCACCTCGATCCGCGCCTCGGACCTGGCGGGCGCGGAGGTCGCGCGCGCGGAGGCCGACGGCCGCCCGGCGCGGTGGGTGCGGACGTTCGGCGACGGGCGGCAGGGGGAGCTGCTCGCGCTCATGGGGAGCGGCGGCCGCGTGGAGATCGCCGTGCGCGAGGGGAGCGCGGCCGCGCTGCTCGGAGGCAGCCGCGGCGCCCCCGTCCGGCTCGTGCTGGTTGGCCGCGCCGGAAGCGCCTGCTAGAGTTCCGTCGATGGCTGCCGACAACAAGCGCCGCGCCGCCCGCCTCCATCACGAGATCCCCGTCGCGTATCGCAGCGTCGGGAGCTTCCTCTCGGACTGGGCGACGAACATCAGCCAGGGCGGCCTCTTCATCAACACGCGCAAGCCGCTCCCGGTCGGCACCGCGGTGAAGATCCTCGTGCAGCTCCCCGGGGCGTCCTTCCCGTGCCAGCTCGCCGGGCGCGTGACGCGCGTCACCGCGTACGACAACCACGCCAACATGGTGCCGGGCATGGGCGTGGAGTTCACGGACGTCGACGACGCGAAGCTCCGCGAGATCGAGGCGTTCGTCGAGCGGCTGCGCCGCGATCTCGAAGAGACGTAGCGGGCCGCGTCGTTTTGCCGCACTCCGCGCGTCGCGCCGCTCTCCGGGCCGTGACGCAGCGTCACATCCCCCACGGTTGAGCTATATCGCGCAGTCCCAGGTGCGCGGGACACGGAAGCACAAGGGAATCGATGCAGGCGGGATGGCATGTCCCGTGCTCAGGGGACGGCCGCGCCGGACCGAATGCTCGGGCAAGGGGCTCGGGCGTGGCCGGGCGCACATCCAGGGAGACACACACGATGCGTAATCTGCGTCTGGTTCTCGCGGCGTTGCTCGCGGTCGGATTCGCGGGCGTTGCCCAGGCTCGCTCGGGCTATCTCAGCACGTTCAACGGTAAGTACGGCACCGCCGGCACGAAGCTCGACTCGTGCGACCTCTGCCACGTTGCCGGTAGCCATTCGCGCAACCCGTACGGCCTCGACGTGGAGGCGCAGCTCCTCGCCGGAAAGACGGACGCCCAGGCGCTCGTCGCGATCGAGCCGCTCGATTCCGACGGCGATACCTACAGCAACATCACCGAGATCAACGCCCGCACGTTCCCGGGCGACCCGAACGACAAGCCGAGCCCGACGGTGACGTACTGTCCCGACGCGGACGGCGACGGCTACGCGGTGTGCGACGGCTCCTGTACGCTCCCGGCGGGCACGCAGTGCGGTGACTGCAACGACTCGAACGCGGCCGTGAACCCCGGCGCGATCGAGGGTCCGTTCGGCGCCGCGGTCTGCAGCGACGGGCTGGACAACAACTGCAACGGCCAGATCGACTCGGCCGACGCCGGCTGCCAGGCGCCCCTCGCTGACTACGACATCACGTCCCTCAGCGCCCCCGCGAGCGCGCTCATCCGCACGACGGTCAACGTCTCGGTCAGCTACGTGTTCGTCTCCGGCACTGACGCCGGCGCGCAGCTCAAGATCACCGGGACGAACGGCACGAACGTCGTCACGATCGCCGACCAGGTCATCTACGGCAGCGGCACCGTCACCGTCCCGTTCAAGGTGACGAAGACCGGTACCTACACCTGGACGGCGACGATCACCGACGGCGATCCGGACGTGGACCTCGCGACCGCTTCCACGACCGTGACGCGCAAGTAACCGTCGCCTCACGCGGTGAAGGATTCGAGGGGGCGCCCGGCGACGGGCGCCCCTTCGTCGTTTCGAGCCGCAGCGTGCGGACGCTCGATGCTTGTGGGCCGGGTGGAGGTCGGTTACTCAGGGCCCGTGCGCGTCGAGGTCATCATCGAGGATCTCGCCCCGGGGGGCGAAGGCGTCGGGCGCTGCGGGCCGAGGGCGGTGTTCGTTCCGTTCGCCGCGCCGGGCGACCGCGTCGTGGTCGAGCTGCCTGCAGGGGAGGGGCCGGCGCATGGCAGGCTCCTCGAGATCCTCTCGCCCGCGGCCGAGCGCGCGATTCCGCCGTGCCCGCATTTCGGGGTCGATCTCGCTCCCGGGCAGGCTCAGCCGCCTGCCCCTGCGCTCGCAGATCGCGAGTGCGGGGGCTGCGAGTGGCTCCACGTCCGCTACGAGGCCCAGCTCGCCGCGAAGGCGCGCGGCCTGCGCGAGGCGCTCCGGCGCATCGCCCACGCCGACCCGGACGCGTGCGGGCTGCGGCCGATCCTGTCGTCCCCGTCGCCGCTCCGCTACCGCGCGCGCGCGAAGTTCCACCTCGACCGCGCGAGCGGCCGGCTCGCCTTCTTCCGCCGGCGCTCCCACGCGCCCGTGCGGCTCGAGGAGTGCCACCTGCTCGCGCCCGGCCTTGACGCGCTCCGCGCCGCCGTCGGCCCCGCGCTCGTCGCCGCCCGCCTCTCGCCGCGCGAGCTCGCCCTCGAGTGGTCGGACGAGCAGGGGAAGGGGAGCGTGCTCCTCGCGCTCGACCCCACGCCGGCGGCGCGCGACCGCGCCGAGGCCCTCCTCGCGGCGGTGCCCGCGCTCGCCGGGGCGGTCCTGCGCGGCGAGGACGGGGCGATCGCGAGCGCCGGCGCGCCGGTGCTCCGGCTGTCACGGGTCCCGGGCCGGCCGGAGGCGGGCTGGCAGCGCTCACGCCCCGACGTGTTCCAGCAGGCGAACCGGGGCGCGAACGCGCTCCTCGTCGAGGCGGCGCTGGCGCTCCTGCGCCCGGAGGGGGAGGACGTGCTCGAGCTCCACTGCGGCGCGGGGAACTTCACCGGCCCGCTCGCCGCCCGCGCACGGACCGTCGCCGCGGTGGAGGCGCAGGGACCGGCGCTCGAGCTCGCCCGGGAGGACCTCGCGCGAGCCGAGAACGTGCGCTTCTTCGCGGGCGATGCGCTCCGGCTCGCGCTCGCCCTCGCCCGCGAGCGCGGCCCGCGCGCGCGCCGGTTCGGCGCGGTCCTGCTCGATCCGCCGCGCGAGGGAGCGAAGGGGATCGGGCCCGCGCTGCGCGAGCTCGGGGCGCCGCGGGCGGTCTACGTCTCGTGCGATCCGGCGACGCTCGCGCGCGACGTCCGCGCGTGCGTGGAGGCGGGGTACCGGATCGCCGCGGTGCAGCCCGTGGACATGTTCCCGCAGACGCACCACGTCGAGGCGGCGGTGCTGCTGGAGCGCGACTAAACGACCGATCGCGATTCGGAAACACCAGGAAGATCCGTTCGCCCTGAGCGTAGGGGCGCGCAGCGCCCCGAAGTCGAAGGGCGGCATGCGTCCCAAGGCGCGTGCTTCGACTCCGCGCCCGCTGCGCGGGCGCTACGCTCAGCACAAACGGTTTCTGGTAATCGCGAATCGTGCTCGCCCATTAGGGGGCCACGCCGTGAGCGAGCCATCGCCCGGGCGCGGGCCCGGGCGCGTTCACGTTCATTCACGGGATTGCCAGCTCGCGTGCAGTCTTCGTGATCTCTGCCAGGCGCTCGACCAGCGTGGGATGGCTGTAGTGCCAGGCGCTGTACCAGGGGTGCGGATGGAGGTTCGAGAGGTTCTCGCCGTTGAGCCGCACGAGGGCGCGCTTGAGGGCGTCGGGGGCCCGCGCGATGCGGACCGAGAAGCGATCCGCCTCGTACTCGTGTCGACGCGAGATGCGGGAGGCGATGGGCTGGATCCAGAACACGAACGCGCCGCCCGCGAGCGAGAAGATGGTGACGGCCCCGTGGAGCGTCGGCGCGGGGAAGCCGAACGCGGCGTGCAGGGGCGGCCAGGGGACGAGCCAGGACAGGACGAGCAGGGTGACGAGCAGCGTCGCGGCCGAGACGGCGAGCCGGCGCTGCACGTGCCGCGCGCGGTAATGGCCGATCTCGTGGGCGAGCACGCTCGCCGCCTCCTCCACCGCCATCCGGTCGACGAGCGTGTCGAAGAGCACGATCCGCGGACGGAAGATGCCGGTGAAGTAGGCGTTCGAATGGCCGGAGCGGCGCGAGGCGTCCATCACGAACAGGCCCCGGTGCGCGAACCCTGCCGTCTCGGCGAGGGAGACGAGCCGCTCGCGCAGCGGACCGTCGGGGAGCGGCGCGAACCGGTTGAACAGCGGCGCGATCACCGTGGGGTAGAGCCACAGCATGAAGAGCTGGACCGCCACGAGGAACGCGAAGAGCCACAGCCACCAGCGCGGCCCGGAGAAGCGCATGAACGCGTAGATCGCGTAGAGCAGCGGGATGCCGAGGCCCGCCTCGACGGCGAACGCCTTCGCGCGGTCGATCGCCCACAGCCGGGGCGTCGTCCGGTTGAAGCCGAAGCGCGCCTCGATGACGAAGGTCCGCCAGGCCGAGAACGGCAGCGACACGAGGGCGCCCCCTGCGGCGAGGATCGCGAGGAACGCGGCGAAGCGGTGCGAGCCTTCGACGCCGCGGGCAGCGAGCGCGCGGTCGAGCCAGGGGAGCAGGCCCGAGAGCAGGACCGCGAGCGTCAGCGCGGCGCCGAACGCACCCTGGAGGAGGGCGAAGCGGCCGTTCGCGAGCGTGTAGGCGCGGCTGCGCTCGGCCGTCGCGACGTCGACGCTGCCGGCGAGCGGCGCGGGCACGCCGCCGGAGCGCCGCACGTGGCGCAGGTTCACCATGAGGAGCGCCGTCTCGACGGCATACTGCAAGGCGAAGAAGACGATGAAGGAGGTGAGGATCCAGCGCTCCATGCGCGCTCGTCATACCGCGCCGCGCCGGGCGGCGCAGCGGGTGTTCCTCCTCTCGCCCGCGAACAGCGCCGGCGAACGGATGGCGCTCGTCCTCTCGCCGCGCGCGGCGTTCCCCCTCGCCCGCGCGGTGCGCGAGGAGGGCGCCCCGCTGGGCGAGCTGTTCCGCTTCGCGAGCGGCCTCTACTTCCGGGGGAAGCTCGCCTATGCCGAGGCGTTCGCCCGAGCGCCGTCAGGCGTTCCCGGAGCGCTCGTCATCGTCCCGGGCGCGGGGCTCGTGCCCCCAGGGGTGCGGGTGCGGGAGGCCGACGTGCGCGGGTTCGCGGCCGTGCGGGTGGACGCGAAGGAGCCGCGCTTCCGCAGGCCCCTCGAGCGCGACGCGCTGCTGCTCGCCGCGCGGCTCGCGCCGGAGGACGAGGTGGTCCTGCTCGGCTCGATCGCGAGCGACAAGTACGTCGCCCCGCTCCTCGCCGTGTTCGCCGAGCGGCTCCTGTTCCCCGCGGCGTTCGTCGGCCGCGGCGACATGAGCCGCGGGGGGCTCATGCTGCGCGCGGCGCGCGCGCTGGCGGAGCTCGAGTACCTCCCCGTCCAGGGCGCGGTCCGGCACGGCCCCAGGCCGCCGCGGCTGCCGCGGCTGCCCTTGCGCTAGATCCCTCCCGTGGACGCGCGCATCCTCGAGCTGGTGGGCCTCCTTCGCGCGAGCGGGGTGCGGGTCTCCCCCGCCGAGGTCGCCGACGCGGTGCGGGCGGTCGCCCTCGCGGGGGTGGAGGAGCGAGCCACGTTTCGTTCCGCGCTGCGCGCGACGCTCGTGAAGCGGGCGAGGGACGTCGCGGTGTTCGAGGCGCTCTTCGCGCTCTGGTCCGGCGCCCTCGGCCGCGCCCTCGCCGGAGCGGACCGGGGTCTCCTCGCGGACCTGCGCGAGGCAGGGCTCGCGGCGACGGACCTCGACGCCGTCGCGCAGGTGCTCGGGCAGCTCGCCGGGGCGATGACTCCGCTCGCGCGCGCTGCGCTCGCGGGCGACCCGGGCCTGCTCGCGCGCGTCCTCGCCGAGGCGGCCGCGCGGATCGACCTCGGCGGGCTCGCGAGCCCCGCCGCCTCCGGGTTCCTCGCGCGGCGGCTCGTCGGCGCAGCGGGCGGCGCGGCCGCGGAGCAGGACGCTGCCCGCCTCGCTGCGGCGCTCGCGGCGCGCGGGCTCGACGCCGCGGCGCTGCGGCTCGTCGCCGAGGCGGCGCAGGCCGCCCTCGGGCGGGTCGACGCCGCCGCGCGCCGGCTCGCCGAGATCCACGGCGAGGCGCGGACCCGGCCGAGGCCGGGCGGGCTCACCCCTTCCGGCGCGCACCTCTCGCGCGAGGAGGTGCAGCGCGCGGAGGCGGCGGTCCGACGCCTCGCGGAGCGGCTGCGGACGAGGCTCGTGCGGCGCGACCGCTCCCGGCGCCGCGGGACGCTCGCCGTCCGGCGCACGCTGCGGCGGAACCTCGGCGTGGGTGGGGTTCCGGCTCGGCTCGTCTTCCGCTCGCGCCGCCCGGAGCGGCCCGACGTGCTCGTGCTGTGCGACGTGTCCGAGTCGGTGCGGCACGTCACCCGCCTCATGCTCCTCTTCCTCTTCACCCTCCAGACGCTCTTCGCGCGCGTCCGGACGTTCGTGTTCGTGTCCGACCTCGCCGAGGTGACCGAGGCGCTCCGCGCGGAGCGCGACCCGGCGCGCGCGGCGGATCTCGCCGTCGCGGCGCGCGCGGTGAGCCTCGCGGCGAACTCGAACTACGGCCGGGTGCTGCGGATCTTCCAGCGGGAGCTCCTCGGCGCGGTGACGCGCCGGACCACCGTCCTCGTCGTCGGCGACGGCCGCAGCAACTACAGCCCGCCGGAGGCATGGGTGCTCGAGGAGATCCGCCGCCGCGCCCGGCGCCTGCTCTGGATCTGCCCCGAGGACCGCGCGTCCTGGGGGACGGGAGACAGCGAGATGCCCCGCTATGCGGCCCGGTGTGATCGGGTGGCAACCGTCGCGACGCTCGAGGAGCTGGAGGGGATCGCTGAAGCGCTCGTGCCGAGGAGATGAGCGGAGAAGACGGGCACGGGCACGGGCTGCTCGCGGGGTGGACGCCCACGTTCGGGCACGGGCACGGGGAAGGACGGGAAACGGTGAACGGAGGGCCGTTCCCGTGTGCCGGATCCCGTTTCCGTCTTTTCCCGTGCCCGTGCCCGTGCCCGACCGAGCGTCCCGGAACTGCGCGCGGCCCGTGCCCGGTCTCTCGCAGTCGGAACCGGTGGCGAGTTGACTGCCCCCCTCGGCCCTCCTTACCTTCGCCCCCTCGTGTCCGACCTGGTCTCCCTGGGCTCCCCCTCGCCAGCGCCCGCCTCCTCGCCTCCTCGCACGAGGAAGGTGTTCGTCCACACCTTCGGCTGCCAGATGAACGAGTCGGACTCGGACCGGATGGTCGAGCTGCTCGGGCGAAACGCCTTTGCCCGCGCCGACACCGCCGAGGACGCGGACCTCATCCTCCTAAACACCTGCGCGGTCCGGGAGAAGGCCGAGCAGAAGCTGCTCTCGGCGCTCGGACGCTACCGCGAGGTGAAGGCCCGCCGCGGCGCGCTCATCGCCGTCTCGGGCTGCGTCGCGCAGCAGGAGAAGGACAGGCTCCTCAGGCGCGTGCCGTACGTCGACTTCGTCTTCGGCCCGGACAACATCGCGCGGCTCCCCGAGATGATCGCGCGCGCCGAGGCGCGCGAGCGCTTCGCCGAGACCGGCTGGATGGGCTCAGAGGAGTACGTCTTCCCGCAGGCCGATCCGGAGGCCGCGCGCGGGCGCGCCACCGCCTTCGTCACCGCGATGAAGGGCTGCGACAACGTCTGCGCGTTCTGCATCGTGCCGCACACGCGGGGCCGCGAGGTGTCGCGCCCGTTCCCCGACGTCGTGGCGGAGTGCGCCAGGCTCGCCGAGGTGGGCGTGCGCGAGGTGACGCTCATCGGCCAGAACGTCAACTCGTACGCGGGCGGCTGCACGTTCGCCGAGCTGCTCCGGCGGGTCGCGGCGATCCCCGGGGTCCTGCGCGTCCGCTTCACGACGAGCCACCCGCACGACCTCTCGCCCGCGCTCGTGGATGCCTTCCGCGACGAGCCGAAGGTGATGCCGCACTTCCACCTGCCGGTGCAGTCCGGCTCGGACGCGGTGCTCGCCCGCATGCGTCGGGACTACGGCGTCGCCGAGTTCCTCGATCGCTTCGAGAGGCTCCGTGCGGCGCGCCCCGGCATCGCCGTCACGACGGACTTCATCGTCGGCTTTCCGGGCGAGACCGACGCCGACTTCGAGGCGTCGCTCGCGCTCCTCGAGCGGGCCCGCTTCGACCAGAGCTTCAGCTTCCTGTTCAGCCCGCGCCCGCACACGGTGGCGGCCCTGCGCATGAACGCCGCGCCGGACTGGGCGGAGGTCCCGCGCGAGATCGCGGTGGCCCGGCTCGAGCGGCTCCAGGCGGCGCAGCGCCGGATCGCCGCGGAGATCCTCGCGGCCCAGCTCGGCCGGACGGTCGAGGTCCTCGTCGAGGGCGCCTCGGATGACCCCGGAGACCGGCGCGGGCGCACGCCGGAGAACTGGCTCGTCCACGTCGCCGCGGACGAGCGCAGCGCGCCCGCCGGCGCGCTCGTGCAGGCACGGGTCACGCGGGCAGGGCAGACCTCGCTCTCCGGCACGCTCGGCTGAGACGTGGTCGTGGACCTGGACATGGACGTGGACCTCGTCCTGGACTTCGACCTGGTCCTGGACCTCGACCAAGCGGGCTCCAGGTCGAGGTCGAAGTCGAAGACCACGACCACGACGCCACGACCACGACCACGACCACGTTGCGCGTGACTAGTGGACGTTGGCTTGCGAGGCCCCCGGGCGCGGGCTAGCATCGGCGCCGATGTCGGTGATCGTCGCATACGACGGCAAGACGCCCCGCATCGCGGCGAGCGTGTTCGTCGCGCCTGGGAGCGTCGTCGCGGGCGACGTCGAGATCGGCGAGGACTCCTCCGTCTGGTTCCAGACCGTCATCCGCGGCGACGTGAACTGGGTCCGCGTCGGCGCGCGGACGAACGTGCAGGACCATTCGGTCGTGCACGTCACCTCCCGCACGCACCCGACCGTCATCGGCGACGACGTGACCATCGGCCATCGCGCCGTCCTCCACGGCTGCACCGTGAACGATCGCTGCCTCATCGGCATCGGCGCGATCGTGCTCGACGGCGCGGTGGTGGGACCGGACGCCATGGTCGGGGCGGGCGCGCTCGTCCCCCCCGGCATGATCGTCCCCCCGGGGAAGCTGGTCCTCGGAGCGCCCGCGAAGGTGAAGCGCGATCTCACGGCCGACGAGATCGCGTTCTTCCGCACGTCGGCGGCGAACTACGTCGGCACCGCGGCCCGTTACCGAAAGGCGCCGCCTCCGTGACCGCCCTCGAGGCCCTCGAGAAGGCCCAGCTCTTCCGCGAGTTCACCGAGACCGGGCTCAAGATCTTCGCATCGATCGCGCTCGAGAAGGTGGTCCCTCCCGGCACCCCGCTGTTCGTCGAGAACATGGTGGGGGAGTCGCTCTTCATCGTGAAGAGCGGGACGGTGAGGATCACCCAGAAGGCGGGAGAGGGCGAGCGCGAGCTCGCCGTGCTGGGCGCGGGCGAGCACCTCGGCGAGCTCGCGCTCCTCGCGAAGAGCGTGCGCCTCGTCACGGCGGTCGCGGCGACGCATTGCGAGGTGCTCGAGATCACGCAGCGCGACTTCGCGCGGCTGCAGCCGCAGAAGCCGCAGGCGTGCCTGAAGCTCGCGCTCGCCATCGCGCAGGACCTCGCGCAGCGGGCGGCCGCGAGCCGCGAGGCGCTTCGCGAGCTCGCCGCGAGGAAGCCGCCGGGCTCCTGATCGGCGGCACGGCGGCCTCTCGCCCGTCGGGAGGGGCCGGCGAGCGCTTTCGGAACGTGACGGGAAGCGACGCACCTCGCGCGCCGTTTTCGATGGACCCCGGGTGGACCCGGGTGACGCCCCCCGCCCGTGCGACGTGACGGCGGCGCGCGTCTTCTGGTATCGAGGGGCTCGCATGCTCGAACGCCTGGTCGACCTGCTCGCGGGGAACTCCCTCGAGATCGGCTTTGCGTTCGTCTTCGTCGTCCTGGTCCTGTGCGGGTTCGGCCTGCCGATGCCCGAGGACGTGGTGCTCGTGACGGGCGGCGTCCTCGCCTGGCTCGCGTCCGACCTCGAGAGCGTCTCGTTCGCGGGGCTGCTCAGGGACCGCGGGCTCCTCGCGATGATCCTCGTCGGCCTGTCCGGGATCCTGGCGGGCGATACGGTCATCTTCCTCGCCGGCCGGCGCTTCGGACACCGCGTCGCGGACTTCCGCCCGCTGCGCCGGATCATCACCCCGAAGAAGCTCGAGCTCGTCGAGAAGAAGGTGCGCAGGCGCGGCAACGTCATGGTGATGTTCGCGCGCTTCCTCCCGGGCCTGCGCGCGCCGACGTTCTTCACCGTCGGGCACGCGCGGATGCCGCTGTGCCGCGCTCGCCGCGCGCTGGCTCCAGTCCCGCCGCGGGGGGCCGGCCGACGCGGACGGGTGAGCGCGGTCAGGTCGCCTCGTCCTTCCTGAAGATCCGCCGCAGGAGGCCGCCGATCCTGCCCGGCGGCGCGGGATCCCGCTGGGATGGGGCCGCGACGGCGGGCGGCGTGCGATCCACCGCGAACGAGCCGGTCTCCCCGGTCCCGTCGGCCCCCGCCTGCTCGAGCTTCCGGCGCGCGGCGTTCGGCCCCTCGCGAGCGGACATCACCGCCTGCACCTGCCGGCCGGTGTTGAGCTCGCGCGCGGTCACGGTGAGGAGGCACTCCGGCCCGAGCTCGAAGGTGACCGCGATCTTCACCATCCCCCGCGGCCCGGGGGGGAGGCCGGCGAGCCGCACCGTCCCGAGGTACTCGCACTCGCCGGCGACCGCGCTCTCTCCCTGGAACACCGCGAGCTCGAACTCGGTCTGCCCGTCCTTCGTCGTGGCGAGGCCGTACTGCTTGCGCGCGGGGAGCGGCGTGTTCCGCTCGATGATGGTCTTGAGGCGCCCGCCGGGGCGGCCGACCGCGATCGACATGGGAAGCACGTCGATGAGCACGACCCCGTGGGCGCTTCCGAGCGAGTAGGCGAGGAGCGCCGCGCCCACCGCCACCGCCTCGTCCGGGTGCACCGCGCGCGAGGGCTGCTTCCCGAAGAAGGCGGCGACCTTCTCGTGCACGAGCGGCATGCGCGACTGTCCCCCGACGAGCAGCACCTCCTCGATGTCGCCCACGTGCAGCTCCTTCGCGATCAGCACGTCGCGGCAGACGTCGAGGGTCCGGTCGACGAGCGGCTCGACGAGGCCGACGATCTCGGCGCGGGAGAGGTGGGCGTCGAGCGAGACGGGCTGCCCGTCCTTCAGCGTGAGGAAGGGGAGCTGGAGCGGGAAGTCCATCCGCTCGGACAGCGCGCACTTGGCGCGCTCCGCCGCGTCGACGAGGCGCGAGAGCGCGACCCGGTCCCCGGCGAAGTCGCTGCCGGTCTGCTCCTTCCACGCGGCGAGGAGCCGCTCCACGATCCTGGCGTCGAAGTCGACGCCGCCGAGGAACGTGTCGCCCCCGGTCGAGACGACCTCGTACACGTTGTCGTTCAGCTCCAGCACGGACGCGTCGAAGGTGCCGCCGCCGAGGTCGTACACGAGGACGCGCTGGTTCAAGTGGCGCCCGAACGCGTACGCGAGGGCGGCCGCGGTCGGCTCGTTCAGGATCCGCTCGACGTGCAGGCCGGCCAGCGCTCCGGCGAGGCGGACCGCCGCGCGCTGCCGCTCGTTGTAGTAGGCGGGGACCGTGATGACGGCGCGGTTCACCTCCTCCCCGAGGTGGTTCTGCGCGACCTCCTTCACCTCGCGGAGGATGAGGGCCGAGATCTGCTCGAGGGAGAGCGTCTCGGGGCCGAGCCGCACCGCCGCGAGCCCGTTCGCGTCCGGGACGATCTCGTAGGCGAACTTCGAGCGGATCTCCTGCACCGCCTCGGACTCGAACGGACGACCGATGAGCCGCTTCGCGCCGTACACGGTCGCCCGCGGGTTCGTGAGGAGCTGCGCCCGCGCGAGGTGGCCGACCACGATCTTGTTGCGTGAGTTGAGCGCGACGATCGAGGGGACGGTGTTGTGCCCCTCGCGCGAAGGGATGACGTAGGGGCGGCCGTCCTTGACGACCGCCGCGCACGAGTTGGTCGTGCCGAGGTCGATCCCGACGATGGCGCGCGAGGGCCGGGCGATGGGCTGCGGCTCGGCGGGGAGCCCGATGTCGATTCGCGCCGGGCCGGAGGAGAGCTGCTCGATCCGGTGAGGCCGGGAGAGGTCCGCCTGCGCAGGCGTCCCGGGCCGCACCTCGGGCTTCCCTGGGGCCGGGGTGCGGGGGGGCGTGTGCGAGGGCGAGGCGTGGGCCGGCGGGATGACCGGAGTCGGGGCGCGGGTCGAGGCGGGGGTGTGGGCCGGACGCGGGGCGAGCGGCGCGGGCGTCGCGCCGGCGGCGCCGCCCTTCTCCTTCAGCGATACCATCCGCTCGACGAGCTCGCGCGAGGGCCCGTCGAGCTCCAGGAACTGCACGCCCATGCCCGGCGCGGTGGGCGGACGCGCGCCCGGGTCCTCCGGCTGGATCCAGCGGACGACGCCCTGCCCCTTCATCACGGGCTCGCCGCCCGCGAGGCGAAGCTCGAAGGCGAGCAGCGTCCCGGCAGGCTTCGGCTCGCGGGTGCGGATGAACAGCCCGCCACGGGAGACATTCGACGCGAACTTCTCGACGAACTCCTCGACCGTGCCGTACGACAGCCTCAGCAACAGCCCGACGGGCGTTCGCTGGCCGCTTCGCTTGTCGTGCGGTCCCTCCACCGTTCGCAATCATCCCAGACGGAAGGTCCGCCGGGCAAGCGCGCCTTGACGGTCCGGCGCGGGGTCGCCTATACGTCCACATGCTCAATCGCGACGACCTGCGACTGGCGCTGACGTTCGACGACGTCCTGCTCCTCCCCGCCGAGTCGGACGTTCTCCCGAAGTCGGTCGAGACGTCCACCCGCCTCACCCGCAACATCACGCTCAACATCCCCATCGTGTCGGCCGCGATGGACACCGTCACCGAGGCGCGGATGGCGATCGCCATGGCGGCCGCGGGCGGGCTCGGGTTCGTCCACAAGAACCTCACGGTCGAGCAGCAGGCGGCCGAGGTCGTGAAGGTGAAGAAGTACGAGTCGGCGGTGGTCGCCGATCCGGTCACCATCGACCCGGACGCCCCCATCCACCGCGCCGTCGCGCTCATGCGCGAGCACTCGATCAGCGGCATCCCGGTGGTCCAGAAGGGGAAGCTCGTCGGCATCCTCACGAACCGCGACCTGCGCTTCGAGCGGAACCTCGAGCAGCGGGTCGAGCAGGTGATGACGACGGACCTCATCACCGCCCGCGTCGGGGTGACGATCGACGAGGCGAAGGATCTCCTCCACCGCCACCGGATCGAGAAGCTCCTCGTCGTGAACGACGCCTACGAGCTGAAGGGGCTCGTCACGATCAAGGACATCGAGAAGATCTCCCAGCACCCGAACGCCGCGAAGGACTCCCTCGGACGGCTCCTGTGCGGCGCCGCCGTGGGCATCGGCACCGACCGCGAGGCCCGGATCCAGGCGCTCCTCAAGGCGGGCGTGGACGTCATCGCGATCGACACCGCCCACGGCCACAGCCGCGGCGTCATCGACGCGGTCCGTTCCACCAAGGCGAACTTCAAGAACGCGGAGGTGGTGGCGGGCAACGTCGCCACCTACGACGCGGCCGAGGCGCTCTGCAAGGCCGGCGTCGACGCGGTGAAGTGCGGCGTCGGCCCGGGCTCGATCTGCACGACCCGGGTCGTGGCGGGCGTGGGCGTCCCCCAGATCACCGCGGTGGACGAGTGCGCGCGCGCCGCCGAGAAGTACGGCGTCCCCATCGTCTCGGACGGCGGGGTGAAGTACTCGGGTGACGTCGTGAAGGCGCTCGCCGCGGGCGCGTCGTCGATCATGATCGGCTCGCTCCTCGCGGGCACCGAGGAGGCGCCGGGCGAGGTCATCCTCTACCAGGGCCGGAGCTACAAGTCGTACCGGGGCATGGGGTCGCTCGGCGCGATGAAGCAGGGCTCGAAGGACCGCTACTTCCAGACGGAGGTGACGGACGCCGACAAGCTCGTGCCGGAGGGGATCGAGGGGCGCGTCGCGTACAAGGGGACGGTGGAGATGACGCTGTTCCAGCTCGTGGGAGGGCTGCGCAGCGGCATGGGCTACCTCGGCTGCAAGACGATCCAGGAGCTCCGGCAGAAGCCGCGCTTCGTGCGGATCTCGTCGGCGGGCCTGCGCGAGAGCCACGTGCACGACGTCATCATCGAGAAGGAAGCGCCGAACTACCGGGCCGACTGATGGCGCTGCTCGGTTGGACTGATCCCGTAAACGCGCCCGCGCCCGAGCCCGCGCCCGAAACAGCCGGGCTCGGACTCGGGCTCGTTCACGGGCTCGGGGCTCGAGCCAACTGGGCACTGCTGTGAGAGAACCCAGGCTACAGGCTCAGGACCACTCCTCGTAGCCTGTAGCCCGTAGCCTTTCCGGAGCCTCCTTGGACATTCACTCTGAAAAGATTCTGATCCTCGACTTCGGGTCGCAGTACACGCAGCTCATCGCGCGGCGGCTGCGCGAGCTCGGCGTCTACTGCGAGATCCACCCGTGCACGATGACCGCGGAGGCGATGCGCGCCTTCGCGCCGCGGGGCATCGTCCTCTCCGGCGGCCCCGCCTCCGTCCTCGCGGAGGGCAGCCCCCGCGCGGACCGGCTCGCCTTCGAGCTGGGCGTGCCGGTGCTCGGCATCTGCTACGGGCTCCAGCTCGTCGCGCACGAGCTGGGCGGGCGCGTGGACAAGGCGGCCCACCGCGAGTACGGCCCGGCGACGATCGAGACGCGTCCCGGGGCCGAGCTGTTCGAGGGGCTGCCGCCGAAGCTCGACGTCTGGATGAGCCACGGCGACCGGGTCGAGGCGCTGCCGCCCGGGTTCGAGCCGATCGCCTCCACCCCGTCCGCGCCCTGCGCGGCCGTGGAGGATCGGCGCCGGCGCATCTTCGGCGTGCAGTTCCACCCCGAGGTGGTCCACACGCCGCTCGGCAAGGACATCCTGCGGAACTTCGCGCACCGCGTCTGCGGCTGCTCAGGCAGCTGGTCGATGCGCGCGTACGCGGAGATCGCGGTCGAGCAGATCCGCAGCCAGGTGAAGGGCGGCCACGTCATCTGCGCGCTCTCCGGCGGCGTCGACTCGGCCGTCGCCGCGCTCCTCGTCCACCGCGCCATCGGCGACCGGCTCCGCTGCATCTTCGTCGACAACGGCGTGCTCCGCTCGGGCGAGCGGAAGCACGTGGAGGAGGTGTTCGGGCGGATGTTCCACCTGCCGCTCGTCACCGTGGACGCGTCGTACCGCTTCCTGACGAAGCTCGCCGGCATCACCGATCCCGAGCAGAAGCGCAAGATCATCGGCCGCGAGTTCATCGCCGTGTTCGAGGAGGAGGTGGAGCGGCTCGCCACCCATGGCGAGCGCGCCGAGCTCCTCGTCCAGGGGACGCTCTACCCCGACGTGATCGAGTCGGTCTCCTTCAAGGGCCCCTCCGCCACGATCAAGAGCCACCACAACGTGGGCGGCCTTCCGGAGGTGATGAAGCTCGGGCTCGTCGAGCCCTTGCGCGAGCTCTTCAAGGACGAGGTGCGCCGGCTGGGGCTCGAGCTCGGCCTGCCCCCGGCCATCGTCCAGCGCCAGCCGTTCCCCGGTCCGGGGCTCGCCATCCGCGTCCTCGGCGAGGTCACCCTGGAGCGGCTCTCGGTGCTGCGGAAGGCGGACGTCATCGTGCAGGAGGAGATCCGCAACGCCGGCCTGTACGAGCAGCTCTGGCAGGCGTTCGCGGTGCTCCTCCCCGTGCGGAGCGTCGGCGTGATGGGGGACGAGCGGACCTACGAGTCCACCTGCGCCATCCGGGCCGTCGAGTCCACCGACGGGATGACCGGAGACTGGGCGCGGCTCCCGTACGACCTCCTCGCGCGGATGTCCTCGCGGATCATCAACGAGGTCCGCGGCATCAACCGGGTCGTGTACGACGTCTCGTCCAAGCCACCCGCCACCATCGAGTGGGAGTAGCTTCCCCCGTTCGTCCTGAGCCCTTCGACTTCGGGGCCGCGGTGCGGCCCCTACGCTCAGGGCAGGCGAAGTCGAAGGACGAACGGGTGTTTCCTCACTTCGCGTGAGGAGGCCGCGAGGAACCGCGCGTGATGTGCGCGGATTCCGTAGTTTGCCCGCGGGCGCCGGGGAGCTATCATCCGGCGGATCGGAGGTTCATCGATGCGTCCCTTCCGGGCCCGCGCGCTCGTCGCCACTCTCGTGCTCCTCGCCGCGGGCTGCCAGGACTACAACTTCAACCCCGTCGGCCACTGCCTCATTCAGCCGGGAGCGCAGTCGTTCACGCTCTCCGACATCTCGACGGCGGACGTGCTCTTCGTCGTGGACGACTCCGGGTCGATGGGAGGCGAGCAGCAACGGCTCGCGGACGCGTTCGGCGTCTTCGTCTCGAACCTCACCACGACGAACGTCGCGCGCGCGGCGGCCGGGCGTCCCCCATTCGACTTCCACATCGCGGTCACGACGACCTCGGTCTTCTGGAACTTCTCTCCACGGACGCCCGATGTGACGCCGACGCAGATCTGCCAGTCGAGCTGCCCCGGGGCGGCCGGCCAGCTCGTGTGCTGCAACGGGGGGACGACGCCGACGAAGCAGCCCCGCCGGTGCACCGACGCCTCGCAGTGCGCGGGGGTGGCGGGCGGCACGACGTGCAGCCAGCACTGCACCGGCCTCCAGGGAGAGGGGTACTGCTGCGCGGGAGCGAACACCACCGCACCTCTCGTGGACGTCGTCCCTTGCGCCCGCGCCGGGGTCGAGTGCGGGAAGCTCGAGACCCACTACAACTTCGCGGGCGGCTGCGCGACGGGGACCAGCGACCGCGGCGTCGCCGAGAACGGCTGGCCCTACCCGGACGGCGACTTCGTCGGCATCGCGTCCGACACCACGACGAGCGCGAACCCGCGCGTCATCCATTATGACAAGCGGCTCTACACCTCGTCGGACGGCCCGTTGGGCGTCGGACGAAACGCGCAGGGGTTCACGCGGACGCAGCTCGACGGCTTCTTCACCGCGAACATCAAGGTCGGCACCTGCGGCTCCGGCGAGGAGCAGGGGCTTCAGGCCGGCCGGCTCGCGCTGCAGCAGGCGTTCGCGGGCGGCCAGACGGATCCCTACCACTACGACTGGGCGCAGAGCCTCACGTCGACGTCGCCCCCCGACACGACCCACCCGCCGCTGTGGAACCCCGCGGAACGGACCGCCGGCTATGCCGCGAGCTGGCCCAACCCCAGGTCGAAGATCGTGCTCGTCTTCGTCGGCGACGAGGACGACTGCTCGTCGCCTCGGGATCCGAGCGGCGGGGTCGTGATGCTCGCGGAGCTGGCGGGCGCCGATGCGTGCGTCCACGACGCGGATCCCTCGAATCCGGTGGGCAACAAGCAGTTCCAGGTGAGCCAGTTCGTGGACTACTTCACGTCGCTCAACCGGCCGCTCGGAGCCGCGTTCATCGTCTCCGCGCGCTCGACGACCGGGTCGGAGACGTCCTGCAGCGGCTCGACCTGCGTCGCGGACATCTGCTGCGATCGGCAGTGCGTGTGGAATGAGGCGAGCAGCACGCAATGCTCGGGTACGGTCGCGAGCTGCGTCTGCTCGTACGACGTCTGCGGCGGCCAAGCGCCGGGAACGCGATTCATCGAGGCGGCCCACCAGCTCGAGGCGAAAGGGGTGGGCACCGTCATCGGCTCCGTCTGCGACGACTTCGGCCCGCTCCTGAACCAGATCGCCGAGATCGTGAAGCCGCCCGAGACGCTGACGCTCCCGTCAGTGCCTGCAGAGGGCCGGATCGCGATGCTCCGCATCGTGGAGCCGAACGGCGACACCCGGAAGATCTGCAACCCGCCGCTGCCCCCGCAGCAGCCGAACTACACGCTCGCGGCGGCGCAGAACACGGGGGCGGACTGGTGGTTCGTCGAGACGTCGGATCCCGGGCCGCCGTGGGATCCGAGCGGTGCGGCGACGGTCGCCGTCCCGACGAAGTACGTCTACATCAACAGCGTCAAGGGGAGCTGTCTCCTGAACCCCGGCGAGACGTGGTCGCTCGACTACCTCGGCGTGGTGCCCGCGGGCGGGTGCGTGCAGATGGCCGGGGACTCCGCCGCCGGCGGCAGCCTCGACTGCCAGGCGAAGCTGGGTGGCCAGGTGACCGCGTGGTCGTGCTATACGCCCCCTGGTCTGACCACCGGCACCTGCACCTGCAGCGGCACGTGAGGCCCTCGATGCGAACCCGAACCGCGATCCTGTCGATCTCCCTGGCGGCGCTCTCGGGCGTCGCGTGCGACACCGTTCCGGACGACGCGCTCGAGCGCTGCGAGGCGTCGCAGGTCGTGCCTGGCAAGGTGAAGACCGACATCCTGTTCGTCATCGACGACTCCTTCTCGATGGCGGAGGAGCAGGATCGCGTCCACGTCGCGCTCTCCAACTTCATCAACACGCTCACGACTTCGGCGATCGAGAACGACTTCCAGATCGGCGTGACGAACACCTCGGTGGAGGACTACCTCGTCCAGATCAGTACGAGCACGCCCCCGGTCGAGGGCGCCACGTTCAACACGTACGCCAGCGGCCCGAACTCGGGTCTCGGATATCCGGTCCCGTACCCGGCCGGCGCGATCGTCTCCGTCGATCCGACGAGCCTCGCCTTCGGAAACGCCGCGACGTACGGCAAGTACTACTACACGCCGCCTGCACCGTCCGCCGGCCCGGGATTCGACGGGAACCAGATCCTGCCCTGGGATTCCGCGATCCTCACGACCACGTTCGAGGCGAACGTGCTCGTCGGCACCCACGGAGCAGGCCGCGAGCAGCCCTTCCGCGCGGTGCAGCTCGCGCTCACGAGCCAGCTCGAGCGGGAGAACATGGGGTTCCTCCGGCCGGGGGCGCGGCTCGCGATCATCTTCATCACGGACGAGGACGACTGCTCCGGTCCTGCGGATCCGCTCATCCTGAGCGACACGCAGTGCCACGACCGAGACGATCGGCTCCTGCCGGTCTCCGACTTCGCGGCGTTCCTGGAGGGTCCGCTCGGCGGCGAGATCCGCGACGTCGTCGTCGCAGCGATCACCGGCGTGACGTGCAGCGGCGGGGTGTGCGCGCCCGTGGGGATTCATGGTTGCGACATCGACTCGAGCCACCAGGCATACCTGCCGCCGCCCCGGATCATGTCGCTGCTCTCGATGCTCCCTCCCGCGCGCACGCGCCTCGCGAGCATCTGCGACGACAGCTTCAATACGACGCTCGACGCGTTCGCGACGGCGATGATGAGCCAGACCCTGCCCCTCGACGGCGCGGTCGCGGACTACCGGATGCTCGTCGCGAAGGTCTCGCGTCCGGGCGTGGGGGACATCGCGTGCCGCATCCAGCCGGCAGATGCCTCCCCGGCGGCCACCGCCGCGGCGGACGCGATCTACGAGACCCCCCAGTGGGGCCACCCCGCCTCGCTCACGTTCCAGAACGCGTGTGCGCTCCTGCCCGGAGACTCGATCTCGGTCAACATCATCTGCGCCCGCTGAGGTTCTCCGAGCACGTTGGGTGAACTCCACGAGGGTTGCGGCGCGCCCCTCGCGTGGCCAGCATGCTTTGGCCCATGGCCCCCTTCATCCGTGTGTTCCTGCTCGCCGCGCTCGCGCCCGCGCTGGCGATCGCCCAGCCCGCCGGCCGTTCCGACCCGGGGCAAGACGCGCCCGCCGAGGCGGGCATCCGGGCCGCGCCGTCCGCGCCGGTCGCTTCCCTCCTCGCCGAGGCGGATGCGAGCTACGCGCGGCGCGACGACCCCGCGCAGCTCGCCGCTCACCGCGCGCGTCTCGCGGAGGCGGAGAAGCTCGCGCCCGGCGACTACGACGTGCTGTGGCGGCTCGCGCGCCTCAACTTCTGGCTCGCGGACGATCCGAAGCTCCCCGGGAAGGAGAAGAGCCGGCTCGGGAAGACCGGCTGGGACTACGGCGATCGCGCGACCGTCGCGAACCCGAAGGGCGTCGAGGGGTGGTACTTCGCCGCCGGCGGCGTCGGGAACTATGCGCTGGGGATCGGCGTCATCACGGCGCTGCGTCAGGGCATCGAGGGGAAGTTCAAGGACCGGCTCTCGCGCTCCGAGTCGATCGACCCGAACTTCCTGAACGGCGCGATCCAGGGGGCCTGGGGCCGCTTCTGGTACGAGCTGCCCTGGCCGAAGTACGACGCGCGGAAGTCGAAGCGCTCGCTCGAGCAGGCCCTCGCGAAGAACCCGAACAACGTGCGGGTGCACGTCTACCTCGCCGAGCTGAACCTCAAGGAGGAGCGCTTCGACGGCTGGCGGACCGAGCTGCAGAAGGCCCTGGCGGCACCCCCCGGCCGGTACGATGCGCCGGAGGAGCGAAGGTGGCAGGAAGTAGCCAGGCGGATGCTCGCCGACCCGCCGGTGGAGGCGAACCGATGATCTCGCAGGCGGAGCTGACGAAGGGCGCACCGGCGGCGCGAAACCTCGTGGCGCTGCTCGAGCGGCAGGCGCGGGCCCGGCCCGGCCGCCCGGCCGTGAAGCACAAGCGCGAGGGGCGCTGGCAGGACGTCGCCTGGTCCGAGCTGGCGCGGCGCGCGCGGGACGTCTCGGACGGGCTCGCCGCGATCGGCGTCCGCCCCGGCGACCGGATCGCGGTCATCGGCGACACGAACGTCGAGTGGATGATCGCCGACTTCGGGATCCTGGGCGCGGGGGCGATCACCGCGACGATCTACCAGTCGAACCAGCCGGAGGAGTGCCGCCACATCATCCACGATTCGGGCGCGCGCTTCGTCTTCTGCGACACCCCCGCCCGCGTCGCGAAGATCCGGCAGGTGAAGGACCACCTCCCCGGGCTCGAGGGGATCATCCGCGCCGAGGGCCCCGCTGCGGACGGATTCGAGCGGACGCTCGCGGACCTGGAGGGGCTCGGCGCCGAGTGGCGCAAGGCAAACCCCACCGCGCACGACGCGCGGGTCGCGAAGCTCGGTCCGGACGCCGTCGCGACGCTCATCTACACCTCGGGGACGACCGGCAGCCCGAAGGGCGTGATGCTCACCCACGGGAACTGGACCTACGAGGCCGCCGCGATCGAGAGCGTCCGCATCATCGTGGAGGAAGACGTCATCCTCCTCTTCCTGCCCATGGCGCACTCGCTCGCGAAGGTGATCCAGACGGCCTGGCTCGCCACCGGCTGCTCCGTCGCGTTCGTCGAGTCCATGGAGAAGATCATGGACAACGCGTCGGAGGTGCGGCCCACGATCATGCCCGCCGTCCCGCGCATCTTCGAGAAGGCCTACAACACGGTCGTGTCGAAGGGCTTCGCCTCGCCAGGGATCAAGGGGAAGCTGTTCCGGCTCGCGATGGAGAGCTTCGACGCGTACGCCTCGGCGCGCGAGCACGGCAAGACCACCTTCTCCTTCGGATTCCTCGTCGGGAAGAAGCTGGTGTTCCCGAAGCTCACCCACGCGCTCTCCGAGCGGTTCGGCGGACGCATGCGGCTGTTCGTCTCCGGCGGCGCGCCGCTCGCTCCGAAGATCGCCTGGTTCTTCGACACGCTCGGCTTCGTCATCCTGGAGGGGTACGGGCTGTCCGAGACCTCCGCCGGCACGTTCGTGAACCGCCCCGGACACAACCGGATCGGCACGGTCGGTCCGCCGGTGCCGGGAACCGAGGTCCGCATCGCCGACGACGGCGAGATCCTCGTGAAGGGTCCGGGGGTCATGAAGGGCTACTGGAACGCGCCGGCCGCGACCGCCGAGATGCTGAAGGACGGCTGGCTCTACACCGGGGACATCGGCCGCCTCGACGAGGCCGGCCACCTCCGGATCACCGACCGCAAGAAGGACATCATCGTCACCGCGGGCGGGAAGAACGTCGCGCCGCAGAACCTCGAGAGCGAGCTCAAGACCGACCCGCTCATCTCGCAGGTGATGGTCCACGGCGACCAGCGGAAGTTCCTCTCCGCGCTGGTCGCCCTGAACGAGGAGAACGCGCGAAAGTGGGCCGCCGACGCCGGGATCCCGTCGGGCGCGGCGCTCCACGACCATCCCGCCGTGAAGGCGCGCATCCAGCAGTCCATCGACGCGCTCAATGCCAGGCAGGCGAGCTACGCGACGATCAAGCGCTTCGCCATCGTTCCGAGCGACTTCACGCAGGAGACGGGCGAGCTCACGCCGACCCTCAAGGTGAAGCGAAAGGTCGTCACGCAGAAGTATCGACCGGTCCTCGACGCGTTCTACGTCGAATAGCGGCGGCGGGGGCCCCCCCATGAGGCGCTCGCGGCCTCACGCGCGCGGTGCTTAAGTCAGCGCACGGTCTCCGCCCTCCCGTCCGGGAGGGACTCCGGTTCGGAGGGGGCATGAACGGGCTGCGCGTCCTGCTGGTCGAGGACGACGACGACAACCGCGAGCTCATGGCCGAGGTGCTCTCCGCCTCCGGTTACGAGGTGCTCTCCGCTGCGAGCGGGCAGCAGGGGCTCGAGACGCTCTCGCACAACTCGGTGGACGTCGTCGTCACCGACGTGGGGATGCCGGGGATGGGCGGGCTCGAGCTGGCGCGGGCCGCGAAGGCGATCGCGCCGACGATCCCGGTGGTCATCGTCACGGGCTGGGCCGAGCGCGACGACATCGCGCGCGCCCGCGGCCGCGAGGTGGACGCGGTCCTGATCAAGCCGGTCGATCCGGACGCGCTGACCCAGGCCGTCAGCGATGTCGCGCGGGGTCGCGGTCGCCCTTAAGATGTCCGGATGGCCGAGCCCGTCAGCAGCATCAAGGACGTCTTCGAGCGGCACATCCCGGCGAAGCTGCAGGCGAAGCCGGACGTGGTCGCGAAGATCAACGCCATCTACCAGTTCAACATCGCCGGCCCCGGCGGCGGGACGTGGTCGGTGGACTGCACGACCCCCGGCGGCAAGGTCGTGGGCGGGCCGGTGCCGAGCGCCAAGTGCATCGTGTCGGCGACCGACCAGAACTTCCTCGACATCGTGAACGGGAAGCTCAACCCGCAGATGGCGTTCATGTCGGGCAAGCTCAAGATCCAGGGCGACATGGGGCTCGCGATGAAGCTCCAGCAGATACTCACGTGACGATCTGTCTGGCACCTCGCGTCCAACTACGGTCGAGGTCGAGGTCGAGGTCGAGGTCGAGGTCCACGTCCACGTCCACGTCCAGGTCCAGGTCCACGTCCACGTCCAGGTTGCGCGAGCGGCTGTGAGGCCGCGATGCTCCCGCTGACCGGCATCCGCGTCCTCGATCTCACGCGGCTCCTCCCCGGGCCGCTCGCGACGATGGTCCTCGCCGATCTCGGCGCCGACGTCGTGAAGGTCGAGGAGCCGGGCGGCGACTGGCTGCGGGACCTGCCGCCCGTCGCCGGCAAGGCGTCCCTCGCGTTCCACGCGCTCAACCGGAACAAGCGATCGCTCGTGCTCGACCTCCGGCGCGGCGAGGGCGTCGCGGCGTTCCTCCGGCTCGCCCGCGGCGCCGACGCGGTGGTCGAGTCGTTCCGGCCGGGCGTCATGGAGCGGCTCGGCATCGGCTGGGACGCGCTGCGCAAGGAGAACCGGCGGCTCGTCCTCTGCTCGATCAGCGGCTATGGCCAGGACGGCCCGTACGCGCTGCGCGCCGGGCACGACCTCGCGTACTGCGCGACGGCGGGGGTCGTCGCCGCGAGCGGAACGCCCGAGGCGCCGCTCGCGCCCGGCATCCAGGTCGCGGACGTGGCGGGAGGCTCCTGGCCGGCGGTGGCCGGGATCCTCGCGGCGCTCGTCGGCCGTGCCGCGAGCGGGGAGGGGGCGCACGTCGACGTCTCGATGACCGAGGGCGCGCTCGCGATGCTCACGCTGCCGCTCGGCGTGGCGTGGGCGCGGGGGAGCCCGATCGCGCGCGGCCGGGAGATCCTGGGCGGCGGCGCGGCGTACTACGCCGTCTACCGGACGAAGGATGGCCGCTTCGTCGTCCTGGCCGCGCTCGAGCCCAAGTTCTTCCAGGCGTTCTGCGACGGGGTCGGGCGAATGGATCTCATCCCGCGTCAGCTCGACGACCCGCAGGACGCGCTCAGGGCAGAGCTCGCGGCGATCTTCGCGGCGCGGACCTTCGACGAGTGGACGGCGTTCGCGGCGGAGCACGACGCGTGCCTCGCCCCGGTGCTCGAGGGGGACGAGCCACGGCAGGATCCGCAGCTCCGGGCACGGGGCGCTTTCGTGGAGGTCCCCACGCCATACGAGGGCAGATCGGTGCCGGGGATCGCCTGTCCGGTCCGCCTGCGCGGGGCGGACCCACAGCCGCTCCGGCCCGCGCCGCGCCTCGGCGAGCACACGGACGAGGTGCTCGAGGAGGGCGGCTTCTCCGCCGCGGAGATCGCTGCGCTCCGGAGCGCGGGTATTCTCGGAAGGTGAATGGGCGTCCCGCGCGGGGTCGCTCGGCGCGATCGCCTTGACACGAGCGGCGCCTCCCCATCATCCTCTCCGCCCTGATGCGTGCGCTGCTCGCCACCGGCCTGGCGCTGTTCCTTGTCCTCACGGCCGCGGCGCCGCACGTCCATCCACACTCGAGCGGCGACGAGTGCGCGACCTGCGTCCTGCGCCACACCGCACCTCCGCAGAGCGAGACGCCCGACGTCGCGCCCGTGGTGCACGCGGCGGGCGAGGCCGCTTTCGCCCCAGGGCTGCCTCCGGTCGCCGGGTTCCCGCTGGGCGCCATTCCCGGCCAGTCACCTCCCGCGGGCGCGTAGCGCTCCGGAACTGCCGTCTCGCCTTCGTCCGTTTCGTGCTGTGACGCGCGAGGTGCGCGCGTCGAGGTGACTTCATGCATCCGTCGTTCGTGGCTAGCGTGCTCGCCTTCGGCCTCGCATCATCCATCTCGGCCATCGCCCGCGCCGCGGAACCCGCGCCGCGGCTGGCGGCGCCGGCCACGCCCGAGCAGCAGGACGCGGCGGCCCGGAAGAAGCTCGAGGCGGAGATCGCGAAGGAGCTCGGCCAGGTTCGGACGAAGTCCGCCGTCCCGGCCCAGGGCCAGCCCGCGCCCGCCGCACCGGGAAGCACCGGCGGAAACCCGATGGCGCGCCTCCTCCTCCTGCCGGACATCAGCGCGGTCGGGAGCTTCGCGGGCGCGTTCGACGACTATGACATCGCGAACCGCTCGCCGCGCGAGGGCCTCTTCGGCCCTAAGGACAAGCCGACGCCCATCTTCGAGGAGCTCGAGCTCGGGCTCCAGTCGGTGATCGACCCCTACGCCCGCGCCGACATCTTCATCTCGTTCACGCCCGACGGCGTCGACGTCGAGGAGGCGTACCTGACCTCCCTGTCGCTGCCCGGTGGGCTTCAACTTCGCGCCGGAAAGTTCTTCAGCCCGTTCGGACGGCAGAACCAGCAGCACCCGCACGTGTGGGACTTCATCGATGCGCCGCTCGCCCGCGACCGGCTCCTCGCCTCGGAGGTGCTGTCCGGCCCGGGCGTGGACGTCGCCTGGCTCGCGCCGCTGCCGTGGTTCACCGAGCTCCACCTCGCGGGCCAGGGGACGAGGCCGTTCGAGGTCCTTGGGGCCGAGGAGCGCCTCACCGGCATCGCGCGGCTCCTCCAGTACTTCCCGCTCGGCGAGGCGACGACGCTCGGGATCGGCGTCTCCGCCGCGCGCCGGGACGAGGCGAGCCGCGGCGGATTCCGCGATCTCGGCGCGGCGGACCTGTACCTCCGGTGGCGGCCGCTCCAGACCCGGTCGTACCTGACGCTGCAGAGCGAGGTGTACACGCGGAAGTTCCGCAACGTCTCGGACGGCAGATCCGACACCGGAGCGTACGCGCAGCTCTTCTGGCGTCAGGACGCCTACTTCGGCTACGGCGTCCGCTACGACAACGCGCCTGTCGGCCCGCGCTTCGGCGCCCCGGAGGACGCCGCGGCCGGCACCGAGCAGCGCTACGGCGCGCTCGCGACCTGGTATGCGAGCGAGTTCCAGCGGCTCCGGTTGCAGCTCTCGTACGACCAGCGGCCGGGCGGCCAGGACGGGTTCGAGGTGCTCCTCGCGCTCGAGATCGGCATCGGCTCCCACGGCGCTCACCCGTTCTAGGTGCGACCATGAACTCTTTCCTCGACGGACGTGATGCCATGACCGCTTCTTCCATCCTCGGCCGGCGCGGCTTCGTCGCGCTCGCAGCTCTCGCAGCCCTCGCCTTCGCAGCTCCCTCCTCCGCGGCGGCAGCCGTGAAGGTCGTCACCACCACGCAGGGCCTCGCCGCCCTCGTGAGGGAGGTCGGCGGCGACCGAATCCAGGTGGAGAGCCTGTCCCGCGGCGTGCAGGACCCGCACTTCGTGGACGCGAACCCGATGCTCGCAGTGAAGCTCCGAAATGCCGACCTCCTCGTGGACGTCGGGCTCGACCTCGAGATCGGCTGGCTCCCGCCGCTCGTGAACCAGTCGCGGAACGGCGACATCCAACCCGGCGGGTCGCGGCGCCTCACCGCCGCGAGCGCCGTCGGGGTCCTCGACATCCCCAGCGGCCCGGTGAGCCGGGCCCAGGGCGACCTCCATCCCGGCGGCAATCCGCACTTCATGACCGATCCGCGCCGCGTCGAGAAGATCTCGGCGGCCATCGCGGACCGGCTCTCGGGCATAGACGCGAAGAACGCCTCGTACTACGCGCAGCGCCTCCAGGACTTCCAGAAGCGGCTCGGGGCCGACGAGGCGCGCTGGCAGACGGAGCTCGCGCCGGTGAAGGGGCGGAAGCTCTTCACGCGGCATCGCACGATGACGTACTTCTTCGACTGGAGCGGGCTCGTGCCCGCGGGCGAGCTGGAGCCGCGCCCGGGCGTCCCCCCGCCGCCGGGCCACCTCGCCGATCTCGTCGGCGTGGCGCAGCGCGAGGGCGTGAAGGTGATCACGGTCGAGAACTACTACGACACGAAGTCCGCGGAGGTGGTCGCGCGCCACTCCGGGGCGAAGATCGTCCTCATCCCGGGCGACGTCGGCGCCGAGCCGGGGATCGACAGCTACGAGAAGTACATGGACACCGTGGTGAAGCGGATCGCCGGAGCGCTCCGATGACCGCGCCCCTCATCGCCCTCGAAGGTGCGGCCGTCGGCTACGGCGGCCGGGCCATCCTCGACGGAGTGAATCTCTCGGTGGGGCCCGGAGACTTCCTCGCCGTCGTCGGCCCGAACGGCGGGGGCAAGACGACCGTCCTCCTGACGCTGCTCGGCGCGATCCCGCTCGTCGGCGGCCGTCTTCTCCGGCCGCGCCCGCTGCGGATCGGGTACGTGCCGCAGCGAGAGCACGTCGACACCATCTGGCCCCTCACCGCCGCGGAGGTCGCGCTCATGGGACGCGTCCCAGGGATCGGGCCGTGGCGCCGGCCCGGCGCCGTGGACCACGAGGAGGTCCGCAAGGCGATGGCGCGCGTCGGGATCGAGGAGCTCGCGGACCAGGCCTACGGCGAGCTCTCCGGGGGGCAGCGGCAGCGGACGCTCATCGCCCGCGCCCTCGCCGCGAACCCGGAGCTGCTCGCGCTCGACGAGCCGACGAACGGGATGGATCCGGCCGCCGAGCTCGCGACGATGGACCTCCTGCGCGAGCTGCACGGGGGCGGCACGCTCGCGATCATGATGGTGTCGCATCGCCTCGAGAACGTCGCGAACTACGCGCGGACGCTCGCCTTCGTGGACAAGGGGCAGGCGCTGTTCCGGATGGGGAGCCTCGACGAGATGCTTCGGCCCGAGGCGCTCGGCGCGCTCTACGGACGCGCGGTCGCGGTGCGCGAGGAGAACGGCCGACGCTTCGTCTATCCGACGAGCGCGGAGGAGCAGCGGCGCGAGGAGGGGCGGCGATGACCTCGCTCCACGAGTTCGTCGGCGCGCGCGAGATCTGGGAGGTCCCGCTCGCCGCGTCGGTGATCGCAGGCGCGCTGCTCGGGTTCCTCGGCGTCTACGTCGTGCTCCGGCGCACGGTGTTCGTCTCGGCGGCGCTCACCCAGCTCTCGACGCTCGGGCTCGTCGCGACGCTCCTCGTCGAGGAGCGGGTCCACATCGAGACGGAGCACGCGATCGAGCAGCTCGCCGTGGCGATGGTGTTCTCGGTGGTGGGCGCGCTGCTCCTCGGCGCATTCCGGGCGAGGCGGCTGCCCGCGGAGGCGAGCGTCGGCGCGGCGTGGGTGGTGGCCTCGGCGCTCGTCGTGCTCGGCTCGAGCCGGCTCGTGCACGCGGCCCACGATCTCGGCGGGATGGTCTTCGGCAACGCGGTGGCGGTGGCGGCGGGCGAGCTCGCGATGCTCGCCGTCGTCGCCGCGCTCTGCACCGCGGTGCACACCGCGTTCGCGAAGGAGCTCGCCTTCACCTCGTTCGATCCCGAGACGGCCCGGGCGCTCGGGATGCGGGTGCCGCTCTGGGACGCGGTGCTGTTCCTCACGATCGGAGTCGCGATCCCGCCGGCCGCGCGCGCGCTCGGCGCGCTGCCCGTGTTCGCGTTCCTGACGCTGCCGGCGGCGGGCGCGCTCCTCCTCCGCGTCGGCTTCCGGCCGGCGTTCGCGCTCGCGGCGGCCTTCGGCGTGCTCGCCGCGTCGGGCGGATACGTCCTGTCCTGGCTCTGGGAGCTCCCGACGGGGGCGACGATGGTGGCGCTCGCGGCGGTGCTGGCCATCCCAGGGGTCCTGTGGCGGCTCGCGCGTGGCTGAGCGGCCGGCGAAAATCGGACTTGACCCGCGCGGCGGTGGAGCGTACAAACCCGCCTCGCTTCACGCCTTTTCAACCCTGACGCGGGGTGGAGCAGCCAGGTAGCTCGTCGGGCTCATAACCCGAAGGTCGCAGGTTCAAATCCTGCCCCCGCAACTCCCATTAACGGACCCCCGGCCGCCCGAAAGGGCGGCCGGGTTCGTATTAAGGGCTCCGCGCGCGTCGTAGCGCCGCGTCCCGTCGGGATCTTTCACGGGGACGAGGGTGATCGGCACGAGGATGCGGGAGAGCGAGAGGCTCGCCCGCTTCGGGGCGGTCTCCGCGATCTCGAGGACCTTCTCGAGGAATCTCGCCACCGCTTCGGGGTCGGGGACCGCGCCCGGCGGCGCGCCCGCGGGGAGCTTCGCGGTGAGGCGCTGACGGAGGGAGCGCAGCGTCTCTTCCTCCAGGCCGAGCTGTTCCGCGAGCGCCTCCGAGAATCCCGACTTGGCGATCGCGGCGGTCACGTTCCGGACCCGCGACTCCTGCGACTTCACCTCGGCTTCGAGGGCCGCGCGCTCGCGGTCGTCGTGCGGGTCCTTGTGCTGGAGCCGCTTCGTGAAGCCGTCTACGAAGCGGGCCTGGATCTCCTTCGAGGCGAGGAGCTTCCGAAGCTCGTCGATGACCGCTCGGTTCAGCTTCCTTTCGGAGATGACGAGGCCGTTGCCGCAGATCGCGGCGCCCTTCCCGTGGTGGGCCGAGCAGCCGAAGTTCGCGTAGGCGCGGCCCGCCTTTCGCTTGAGGCTCACGACGCGCATCGTGCTGCCGCACTCGCCGCAGCGCAGGAGGCCGGTGAGCAGGTGGCCGGTGGCGCCGGTGCCGCGGGCGCGCCCCTTCGCGCCCTTGCGCTCCGCGAACCGGGCCTGGACGCGATCCCAGACTTCTTTCGCGACGATCGCGAGGTGCGGCTGCTCGGTCGTGATCCACTCGTCTTCGCCGCGCATCCGGTACGTTCGAGCGCCGGTCGCCGGGTCCGTGACCCACATGCGCTTCTTCCAGACGGAACGGCCGATGTACCGTTCGTTCTTGAGCATGAAGCGGATCGTGCCGGGTCCCCAGCCTCGGCCGCCCTGCTTGCGGTACGAGTCGTCGTACGGCGCGGGCACGCCCTCCTCGTTCAGGAGGGACGCGATCTGCTTTAAACCGTGGCTCTCGGCGTAGAGCTGGAAGATCCGGCGGACGATCCCGGCCTGGACCTCGTCGATGAGGGGGACGGCGCGGGGGTGCTCGGGGTCGGGCGGGTTCTCCTCGCGGACCGTCCGGTACCCGTAGACGCGGCCGCCGGCCCAGAAGCCCGCCAGCGCGCGGCCCTCGAGCCCGCGGAGCGTCTCGCTCCGCACGATCTGGAGCATCGTGTCGTTCACGAGCGCGAGCGCGCCGAACTGGATGCGCGCGCCGGCCGAGTCGGACGCCATCCCGGTGCTCACGTCTATGACGCGAACGTGGGCTGTCGCGAGGTCTCGGAACACGATCTGCCACGTGTTGCCGAGGTCGCGGGAGAGGCGCGACAGGTCGTCGACGAGGACGGTCTGGAAGGAGCAGCGAGGGGAGCGCGTTTCGGTGAGGAGCCGCTGCAAGTCGGCGCGCTCGAGGTGGGCCCCGCTCTCCGCCGCGTCCTTGAACACGCCGGCGACCGCGAGGGCGCGCGCCTCCGCGAACGCGCGGCAGCGACGCACCTGATCGTCGATGGACCGCGCGTCCTGCCGGTCCGTAGAGTAGCGGGCGTAGATCGCGACCGCGGAAGCATCGTGGCGGGTAGGGCGAGTCATCGCGCACGCTCCTTCGTTCGTTCGGCGGGTCGGGCCTCGACGTCGAGCTTACCGTCCGCGACGAGCTCGGCGGCGAGCTCGCCGAGGTCCGTGGCCCACCTCGCCGCCAGGTCGAGCCGGCGGACGGCGCTGACCGGGGACCTTGGCGGCGGGATGTGGAGCGCGAGCTTGCCAGGATCGTTCGGCAGCGCGGCATCGGGCTCGCGCACGGCGAACGAGAGCTGCCGCCCGTCTTCCTTCGCTCCGCGGGTTGAGCGTGCTCCGGTGTTCCTTCGGTTCGCCACGTGATCGCCTCCGGGCAGGCCGGACTTGCTCCCGAGGAGGAGTGTAGGTGTGTATCTGACATGGCTGCGGCGGAAGATCGGGGCTGTCGAGCAGCGCGACCGGCCGGTCCTCCGTGGCGGACGGCGGTCCGGCGCTCCCCTCCGAGCCCTTGCCTCCGGATATGGACAGGCGTAACACAGACCGCATGGCATCGAAGACGGTCGAGACCTACCGGACGACGAAGGGGCTCCGGGCGCTCGTTCGCCGGGCGGCGAAGCTCGAGGAGAAGCGCCCGTCGGAGTTCCTGCGGCAAGCAGCCGAGGAGAAGGCCAAGCAGGTGATCAGGGAGCACGAGCGCGCCCGCCTGAAGCGCCTACTCGCTAATCTGCCGCCCGGCAACCTCAGCGACGAGGAGGCTGCTGAGCTCGGGGCCGCGGTGAAGCGCGAGCTCCGGGGCGAGGAGTGAGGGTCATCCTCGATGCCAGCGTGGTCGTCGCGGCGGTGGCCACGAAGAACCCGCGATCCGCGTCGCGCGTGTTGATCGAGGCGGCGACCGCCGGCGTCTTCGATCTCGTGGTCACGGACGAGATCGAGGCCGAGTACCGCGACGCGGTGGAGCGCGACAAGGTGAAGCGAGCTGCGCCACGTCTCGACCGGTTGGCGTTCGTGGACGCCATCGTGGGAACGGCGGAGCGGGTCGAGGCCGGTGCCGAGGTGCGGGTCGTCGCGAAGGACCCGAAGGACGACAAGTACGTGGCCGCGGCGCTGGCGGCGGGGGTCGAGTACGTCGTGTCCTTCGATCGCCGGCACCTCGTCGCGCTCGGGGAGTACAAGAGCGTGCGGTTCGTGACGCCGGGCGACTTCCTCGCGGTGCTCCGGTCGTCGAAGTCGTAGGGCGCCGCGGCGGCGTCGTCGCGAACCGCACGTGAACGCGGTGCTGCGCGGGTACCGCTGGTTCCACGACGCGGCGCTCTCTCCTCTCCCTCCTCGTTGCCTTGGGGGCAGGCCGTGTATGTCGGCGTCCCCTGGTACGTTTCGAAATGCGAACGGTGTCCGTAGGCGCGCCCGCCTCGCCAACCGACCACCCCCTCCCAACGACAGGGATGGGGTGGTCGGTTGGCAGGGCGGGCGGGGAAGAGTGGATGGAAGGGAGATGGGGATGAAGGACAAGGGGAAGAGGCGAAAGGAGGAGGGAGAAGAGAGGGCAGAGGGGAGAGGACAAAAGGGGAGGTTGATACAAGAGAGAGACAGGTGGGGATTGGCATGGGTGGGGATGAACAGGGTGGTGACCGAGAAGAGTCTCGGGCAGGTGCTGTTTCCGGGGAGGGACGGAGCGACGTTCGGGAATCGCGTCTGGGAGCTGGCGCGGGACCTGAAGCCTGTGGGGGCGTACTGGACGGTCTACAAGCGGGCGCTCGATGACGGCGGCGTGGAGAGGTACCTGGCGCTGACGGAGATCGGTTACAGGCAGGCGGAGCTCGTACTCGGAGGCGGCTGGTTCCAGAGGAAGCCGGTCGAGAAGCTGAAGCCGAGCCACGTGGTGCACGATCTCGAGCTCGCCGACTTCGCGCTCGCGCTCCTGCCGAGGCGGAAGGAGGAGTACCAGCCGAAGGTGAAGGGGAAGGCGGTCGGCCTGCCCGTCGCGATCGAGGTGCCCTACCTGCCGACGCGCTGGCGCTGGTACCACGCCTCGGTCTACCGGCGGCTCACGGTGCTCGAGGGCAAGAAGGACGCATTCGGCCGCTTCACCGAGAAGCCGGAGATCGCGCTCGCGTACGACCCGGACGCGATCCTCGAGACGGACACGTACAACTGCACGCGGTACTTCATCGAGTGGGACCGGGGGACCGAGCCCGTCGCCGGCGCGAAGGAGACGAGGACCATCCTCGACAAGCTCCGGCGCGCGCACGGGTACTTCTGGGAGCCGCGCGGCATCGAGCTGCCGGGGCGGCACTGGTCGCAGCGGCGGAGCTACTACCTCGACGCGTTCACGGGCGACGAGCTGCGCCGGCCGAAGGTGCTCATCATCACGCGGTCGGCGAAGCGGGCGGACAACATCTGGAAGCTCGCGGTGCACTTCTTCCAGGAGACGTTCCGCGAGAACGACCTCCTCGACTTCTTGGAGGTGCTCACGGTCGACCAGGCGGGCTCGAAGCTCCGCAAGGTCCTCGCGACCGCCGAGGCGCGGGAGCGGCCGGCGGAGATGCCGTGGGTCGCGGAGCTGCGCGCGAGCGCGGCGGCCGCGGCAAAGGCGAGAGCCGATGACGAGCGGAAGGCGAGGGAGGCTGCCGCGGCCCAGGCGGCGGCTCAGGAGAAGCGCCGGCTCGAAATCGAGGAGCTACGCAAGCAGGGGAAGTGGAAGACGCACGAGGAGATCGAGCGCGAGCAGCAGGAGGCCTACCATAAGAGCAAGCAGAGCGTGCTCGGGAAACTGAAGGATCTCGTGGCAGGCAACGGCTGAAGGGAGCGACGCGAGGCATGCAAGACGAGGTGAACCGTGCGTCAACCCCGCGCACCGCCTGGCTAGGCGGCGTAGCCTCGGAAGTCTCGTTCAGCCCGGGCGTGCGCCCATGGAGAGCGACGTCAGCGTGGTAGAGTTTGCGGGTGCCAGAGAGAAGCACGCGGAAGGGGGACGTCGATTGATTCATGCGATCATCTACCTCGGCTCGCTTGACATAAATTTCGCTTCTCTCACAGGGGACACGAACAAGTACTGCGACGCGGGCGGTAATGAGCATGCCGCCAGAGACCCATCGGACGCGGTGAACGGCATCGTGTTCGCACGCATGCAACGCGGCAAGCAGGAGTTCGCCGTCCGAGCGGCCGATGTTGTCCTCCATGAGCCCGTTCTCCTCGTCCCGGCGAGACACTCGGACGGGAAGGGCTACGGGCCGAATCCCACGAACTTCGGGAGCGACTCGGCGCAGCGTCTTCTTGCCGACATGGCGGAAGCGAACCCGAACCTTCGTGACCGGTTGGGCGCACTGCGGGAGCAAATTGAAGTGCGACCAGCGGTGGAGATCGCCGCGCTGCCGCGCGTCGCGCACATCAACGACACCGTGTTGGACGGTCGCCTCGATCGCGAATCCACGAAGAACGCACGCGCCAGATGTACCGAGAAGGAGGACCGGGTGAGCACGGAAACGCAGGGGCCGCGGTTGCTGCGGTGCACCAAATGCAACGCTGTCTCACTCACGTTGGCAGAGAGGGAGGAAGGCACATCGACGAGGTGTGAGCTTTGTGGCGGTGCGATCTCGGAGACCGGGGTACCCTCCAATCCGACGCCTCCCTCGCCGTGGAGCGCTCTCGACGCCAAGGCCGTCATGGGACTTCTCGCGGGCGTGGGCCTAATCATCGTGTGCGTATCTGCATTCCGGAGCGAACCACCACGTCCTCGTGTGTCCCAAGCGACTGCCGCAGCGGTTCGCTCGTTCTATAATGGGTATGAATTCGGCGGTGGCTGGCAGATGACGAGCTTCGGACTGGACGGAGACATCATTCGCATCGGTGTTACGATACCTAACGGAGACGACTACCGGGCGGATCCGCCTTCACGAATCGAAAGCCTTGTTCAACGTATCGCTTGCGTCGGCTCCATTCGCGGGAAAGCGGTGTGGCGGCAGATACCGACCGGCCAAGGGGTCGAGGTCGTCGCGCTAACGCCTACTGGAACTGTGCTCGCCACCGCTACGTGTCCGCGCCAGTACGGCGATGACTAATGTGCGACAATGAGTTCAGGGGGCTGACGCACAGTGCCCCCTCTCCTGGCGGAGAATCGGGGCGAACGTGAGCAGGTCCGCTTTCGACCAGATCGCGCCCCCGCAACTCGAAAAACGGAGGCCCCGTCAGCCCTTAGCTGGCGGGGCTTTCCGCTTTCCGGGCCACGGCGACATCGGGCAGCAACCCGAAGGTGCCCGAGCCAGCCGCAACGACAATTCCGCAGCGGACGTCGAGGGTTGCGACCTCCGGTTCGTTTCGAGACTCGCTGCGGGTCTATTTCGGGACCATTACCGGCCCCATCCGCGGACGCGTTTCCGCGCCGTCTCGCCGTCTTCGAACGGGCAACCCGTAGTTGAACATGCCGAGGACCGTGACGACGAGGTTGGCCTGACCAGCTCAGGCGCGGACGTCATCACAGTCTTGGCAGACTCCCCCTTGGTGAGCTGGCGCGGCCGGCTCATCGACTCGGTGGCCTTGCTGACCCACTGGGCGATGAGCGCACTACTCCGGTTGGCGCTGCGACGGAGCGGGCCGGATGGGTTCAGCCCACCACCGCCCTCGCCCCGAAGGTCGCTAGGCGAGAGACCAAGTCGTCGGCGTGGGTGCGAGACACGCCCGCGGCGAGAACCAGAGGCAGGTCGCGCAGCGCGCTTCGGGCGCGACCGTCGCCCGCGCCGATCGCGCCTCCCACGGTGCGATTCAGGGCAGGGTGATTGCCGCTCACCTCGACGAGGGTGACGGTGTAGAGGCCGGGCCGCGGTCGGTTCTCAGCCCGCGCCCGCGCCTCGGCGGTGGCGCGGGGGAGCGGCCCCCAGGGCGTCGGCACGACGGCGGCGACCGCGGCGCCGTTCCCACCCGCGACGGCGGCGAGGGCGGCGGCGATCGCGCCAGGGGCGGCGGCGAAGGTGCTCGCCTGCGGATCGCGGAGCACGCCGTCCACGGCCGAGGCGAGCGCCCCCGCCGCTCGCCAGAGCGGGTTCCACTCGCCGACCTCGGCTGTGAAGGCGGCCGACAGGTCGTAGGCGATGGCGGCGGCGGCGAGCCGCGCCGCGACGTCAGGCGGCTGGACGCCGATCCGGGTCGGGTCGAGCTCGCCCGCATCGAGCGCGCGCCGCTCGAAGAGGAAGCCGGGCGGGGGCTCGCCGGGGCCGAGCGCGACGAGGCCGCCGCTCCAGTGCGCCGGGTCCGCCTGGGGCGGGAGCGCGATCCCGCTCGCGATCCCGTCGAGCGCAGCCTGCCACGCGGCGCGTGTCGCCGCGTCCGGCGCTGGACCGTAGACGATGAGGTCGTAGCTCATGGCGCCCCCCGCGCGCGGGCACGTCCGGCGGATCGAAGCCACTCGGCACGCGCGCGGAACGACTCCGCTGCGCTGGATGTGAGGCGCTCGTCGCCGATGCGCTCGCGAACGCGGCGGTCCTGGACGGGCCCCCGCCTTCGGGCAAGCGACCCAAATACGCGAGCGCCTCCCCGCACGCGGATCGATAAACCAAAGGGGTGTTCGAGGTCCGCGCGAGGCAGCCCGCCGCGAAGGTCGCGGATCCCTCCCCACCCAACACTCGCGCATCGACCCGCCGCGGGCTGCTGTCCTCGTGGCCGTGGCACCGCGCCGGCGACGGCGGGGCTGCCGCGCTGTCCCCGAGCCGGCGGTCCTATTTCGAGGCCCGCCGCCCGGACCGGCGTCCCACGATCCAGCGGGCGCCGCGACGAACGATGTCGGGGTTGCCGATGGGCACACGTGGGGATCCGCACGAGCGCGAGGCGGACGCGGTCGCGGCCCGCGTGACGCAGATGGCGGCGCCGCCGGGCTCCGCGCCCGCCGGAGCGAGCCCGCCCGCGTCGGGGGCCGGGGGAGCGGGCCAGCCGCTCTCGCCCGCGCTGCTCGGCTATTTCGAGCCCCGCTTCCAGCAGCGCCTGGGCCACGTGCGCGTCCACACCGACGGCCCCGCCGCCGCGGCGGCGCTCTCGGTCGACGCGCGCGCCTTCACGGTGGGGCGCGACATCGTCTTCGGCCGCGCGCAGTTCGCGCCCGGGAGCGGCGAGGGGCGGCGCCTGATCGCGCACGAGCTGACCCACGTCCTGCAGCAGTCGGGCGGCGCCACGCCGCTGGTGCGCATGCGGTCGGGGCCGAAGATCGCCAGGGCGCCGCTCGATCTCGACCGTCTGGACCGGGAGCTCCGGTCCCAGGCGCCCCTCTCGCAGTCCAGCGGGGAGATCGGGTTCGGCTCCGCCGCGGGGAAGCCGATGGACGCCCCCGCCGAGGACACGAGGTTGCCCATCTCCGCGACCGTGTTCGTTCGCAACCCGGTGCCGCCTCCGAGGAAGCTCTCGCCGGCCGAGGTCGCATCGGAGTGCCGGCTCCAGGGGGCGCGCGCCCGCCGGCAGTGCATGGCGGTGATGTCGTCGGACACCTCGCAGTGCGACGAGGTCGAGGAGTCCGTGCGAGAGCGATGCGTCCAGGCCGGCCGGCCGGACGTGCCCCCGCCTCCCGCGGAGCGGGCGGTGATCGTCGGCGGGGTGCACGGCGACGAGCGGGGCCCGCTCGCCATCGCCGCGCAGCTCCAGGCCGAGCTGTCGTCGACCACCGCGCCGCTCCGGCGCGACTTCGACACCGTCCTCATCCCGGTGATGAACCCGGGCGGCGTCGCGGACGCCGCGCGCGAGAACCGCCACGGCGTCGACCTGAACCGCAACTTCCCCGGTCTCCCCGGCGCGGCGCCGCCTGCGAAGGGCGCCGTCATCCCGCCCGAGCAGCCAGAGGTGAAGGCGGTTCGCGCCGTCATCGAGAAGCTGCACCCCCGGCGGATCCTCGCCTTGCATGCCCAGGGCGACCCGGCCAAGGGCGGCGTCTTCGCCGATCCCGTCGAGGGGGAGGCGCGCGAGCTGGCCTGCCGCATGGCGCTCCGGATGCGCGGCGTCACCGGCGTCGACGTCCGCGGCAACCTGCTCGAGCGCGGCGTCTGCAGCGCGCGCTACCCCGCGCAGGCCGAGGTCTCGGTCACCACGGCGCAGAGCAGCCTGGGCGCGTGGGGGTCGACGCTCACGGCCGGGGGCCGGCCCACGCTCGTCATCACGCACGAGGTGCCGGAGAAGGCCCCGCTCCCGCAGAGCGGCATGGAGCGCAGCGTGGACACCATCATGCCGGGGATCCGCGAGTTCCTGGTCGACAACGGCAAGGCGGCGTCGGAGGCGGACGATCTGCTGCGCAAGTCGTTGAGCCAGGCGTTCGTCACGGGCGAGCAATCGACCCGGGCCGAGAAGGCGCTCCTGGCCGGCATCGAGCGGATCGTGGGCGAGCGGTTCCAGGACCTGAACGTCCACTACCGGGCGGTGTGGCTCCCGGCGAACGCGTCGGCGTCGCCCACCCTGCCGGCGTCGCTCACCATCGTCGGCGGGAGAGGGAAGGGAACCCGCTCCTTCTCGACGCAGGCGGCGCTCATCCAGCGCGAGCTCGCCGGCCGCAAGATCGGCTCGACGAGCACCGACGCCAGCATCTCGGCGGCGCTCCTCGACATCCTGAAGACCATGTCGATGCCCGGCTTCTCCCGGCACCACTGGGGCACCGAAATCGACGTGGTGTCGGCGACGCGCACCGACTGGATCGGCGCGGGCAAGCTCGTGCGGCTCATCCCGTTCCTCGAGCACGAGGCGCAGAAGTTCGGGTTCTTCCACCCGTACTCGTCGCCGCGGCCGTCGACGGGCGGATACCTCGACGAGCCCTGGCACCTGTCGTACTGGCCGATCGCGAACGTCATCGCGGCGACGTGGCCGGACGTCATCAAGGGGCCCGTGCTGGACGACCTCATCCGGCGGACCGCAGCCGCCATCCGCGGCGACGTCGACCAGGCGCGGATGGAGAGGATCCTGCGCGCGATGGGGTTGACCACGTATCAGTCGAACGTGGCCCGGTCGCCGTGAGCGAAGGCCAGCGAGGTGTCCGTGTTCGCAGCCGCGAAAAGCCCAGGGAGAAGAAGCGGCCGGAGCGGCGACCGTCCGGGCACCGGCGACGACCAGCCGCGGGCGCGCGCGGTGGCAGCCGCGGCGGCTGGCACCGCGGCCCTGCGCGGCCGGCTCGATGCTGGCGACCCGGAGCCGGACCTTCGGCGCGAATTCGCCCCGTACGACCAGCGACCCGCGGCGCGAGCTGGCCCCGCCCGAAGCGACGTTGCGGCAGGGTCGTCCAGGGATGCCGCGCCGATCGCGACCGGCGCGGTTCGGTGGGCACCGTCGACCCAGCCGAGCTCATCGATCCGGTGCTGACGCCCGCGAAGCCCTGACGGCGCGGGGCGGGCGTGCACGGTGGGACTGGCTCCGCAGGTCTCGCGCCGCTCGTCATCGTTCCCGGTGGCGACGCGAGGTCAGGGATGCGGGCCGTCCTGGCATGCGTTGCAGCCGGGCGTCTTTTCGAGGTTCAGCGCGCTCCGGTGCGCGGCGACCTCGGTGCAGAGCGTTGTGCCCGAGTCGGCCATCCGCATCCCGATGTCCACAGCCACCGCGTCCTTCGGGTCGTCGGTCCAGCGTCTTCGCTGGGCGATGCCCGCCCCCGTCCGCAGCGTCCAGGGCGCCACCTCGGCCCTCCGGCCGATCCACCCGAAGTGGATATTCCCGGGGACGTCGTAGTTGAGGCAGGTCCCGCACAGGGTGACGGTGAGGTCGCACTCGCTGGTCGGGCAGTGCTGGCCGGCCGAGTATCGCCACCCGAGCGCCCTCGAGTGCGACTTGAAGTCCCAGACGGCGCCGCCACGGACCAGCGACGCGAAGTCCGCCAGGGCCGCGGCGGTCCAGCCGATGTTGAAGACCGGGACGTAGCGCGGCCAGCGGTACTCGCGCATCTTCCTGATGGTCGGGTGGTTCTGGTTCGTGGTCATCTGGTCGATGAGCCAGCGGGTCAGGTCCGGGCCGCACATCCGCGGACGCTGGACCTCGACCTCCTCCTCCTCGAAGGAATACTGCTGGCGAAACTCGATGACGACGGCACGGTTGCGCGCGCGGCTCTCGCGCGCGGCGTTGTCGGTGACGTACGTGCCGAGCGCCATCATCCCGCGGAACGTCACGCGCGAGAGCGCCTGCGGCCCCAGCAGCGCCTCGACGGCTCGGGCTCGCCCCTGGCGCAGATCGGTGTTCCAGCGTTCCGCCCCGACGCAGTCGGTGTAGCCCACGATCTCGAGGCGGTAGGACGAGTCCGTCTCGAAGCGGGCGAGCCACGAGGCGAGCAGCGGGTCGGACCGGGTGCTCGACTTCACGTGCCGCCAGTCGACGCCGAAGTCGGCGATCAGGAGCTTGCCCGGCTCGAACAGGCTGACGTCCGGATCGAGCACGCCGCGCTCGGTGTGCGACGTCTCGCGTTCCGTCGGATCGTATCCGGGGCACTCCTCGGTCCCGGAGGGCGCGGCTGCGCGCTGGAGCTGTCGCCGCGCGCTGCCCTGCTGGACGACGTGCGTCAGCTCATGTGCGAGCAGGTGATCGCCGCCGCGTGTCCCCGGCGCGAACTGCCCCCGCCCGAAGACGATGTCGCGGCCGAGCGTGTACGCGAGCGCGTGGACGCCCTCGGCGGCCGCCGCCGCGTCGCCCCCGCGGTGGATCCGGACCTCGCCGAGATCGCGCTCGAACCACGGCTCGAGGCGCTCGCGCACTGCTCGCGAGAGCGGCTCGCCGGCTCCGAGGGACTGGACGCGCACGGCGGCGCCCTCCGGGATTGGCGACGCGCGCTCCCCCGACGCCTGGCGCCGGAGCTCCTCCTTCTCGGGACAGTGGCACGGGCCCGACGACGAGCCGCACGCGCACGCGCGCTGGACCACCCTCGGCGGCGCAGGTGCGAGCGGCGCGCGCGGACCCGCCGACGCGGTCACCGCGTCCGCCATCCGATCCGCCTGGCGCTCCAGCGGATCCGAGGGTGCGCCCACCGCGAGCTTCGCCTGCAGCCGGAAGTACCCGGCGCGGTCGGCCACACCGGTGCGTCCGCCCGGCACGACCGACAGCGCCGCGGTGCGCCACAGCGCCCCCGCGCGCGACGGTGGACTCCCGGCGACCGGCGAGACGGGCCTACGCGCCGCGGGCGCAGCCACTGCGGCGCAGCGCCTCGCTGCCGCCGGCGCCTTCATCAACGTCGGCCCTTCCGCGCTCGATGCGGCCGACGAACGCCCGCGCTCGGCGCGCGCGCCACATCACGGTTAATCTGAGCGGGTTTCGCCACGAGATAGACCGCGGACCGTGCGTTCGCGAATGCCGTGCCCGTTCCCAGGCCGAGGTCCCAGCTCCCTGGCTTCAGCATGGCGGGCTGCAGGTTCGAGCCGGGAGCCACGGGAAGGCTCGCGACGATGGCGTCCGTGCGATGTGCGATTGTGGCTATTGGTTCCGTCTCCTTCGGGTCGACGATGGCCTGGGCTGAGGCGACGTCGCCGCCCCCGGCGTTGGCCCAGCCCGCGGCGAGATCTTCGGAGTCGGGCTGGAGCGTCGAGTTGCCCGCGTCGAAGCGCGCCACCCCGACGAGAACCGAGAGCCCGTTCGGGATGGGCTGGAATAGCGTCGAGACCTTGTCCCCCGACAGCACTGCTTTGAGCTGCTCCGCGAACGGGCCCGCGTTCTCGGGCGAGACCCGGAACACGAGCTCCTCCATTTCGGAAGCCTGGGTCGCTGCGATGACGATCGCGCCGCTCACGTTCGGGTCGGCGAGCGCGGGGGGCATGATCGGGAGCGTCTTGAACTCCGCGTTCGGGTCGCGCGTCAAGAGCCCCAGCAGCGCGGCCGCGTAGCTCTGGAGCCGCGCGGCCTCCAGCGTGGGAGGGTCCTGGGGCGGCTGCTGCCCGATGACCCCGCCGACGAGGATGGTCGCCGCGCCGAGCGCGGCCTTGGCGTCGTTCACGGCGGCGGCCACGTCTCGCAGGCTCGACCCGGTGGCGGGGAACGCCACGACGCCCACGGGCTTCACGACTCGCTTCACGAAGTCGATGTCGGCCGGCTCGGTCGAGACGAGCGTCGTAGGGAACGACTTGCGCTGGTCCTCCGAGAGTGCATCGACGTCGAGCCGCCACACCCGGAACTTCTCATCCTGCGCCGGCGCAACTCCGGCCGCGCCGCACGAGCACTCACGCCGGCGCGCGAAGAGGACCCAGTCGAGCGTGGCGGTCACGTCCAGCGACGGCGTGGCCGACGGCGGCGGGAACAGCGCCTCCTCGGCGTAGGTTCCGAACCCCCGTAGGTTGAACGGCGCCGTGGCGACCTGCCGCTGGATCGCCGGGATAGCGATCTCGGACAGACCGTGGAACGGGTTGGAGGGATTCCGCGCGTCCGGATCCTCCCGCACCTGGTAGACGATGAGGTCGGGAGCCTCCCCCGAGGTATCGGTCCGCGTGACGTTGACGTGCAGCGCACCCGTGAGCGGGGTGCCGGCGATCCACTCCCAGCGGAATGTCGCCGAGCCCTGGACCATCGGCTCGACCGTGATCTGGCCGCCGGTGGCGGTCACGACCCTGCGCAGCCGGACGTTGAGGCTGAAGTATGGGCTCCCACCGTCGCCGCCAGTGCTCGGCCAGTGCAGCGGCACCGCGCTCCCCTCGATCCTGCCCTGGATCATCATCTCGTTGCCGGGCACGGCGGGGGCGTCGGCGGTGAAGCGGAGGTTAGCGAGCTCGAGGGTGACGAAGTCCTCCTCCGTCCCCGGGCGGAGCTCGATGACACGCGCGTAGATCTGCGCCCACGCCGGGGGACCGCCGAGGGAGAACGGGTCCCGGTCGACGCTCGCCTCGATCCACGAGGCGGCCGGCTCGACGTCGCTGGCGGGCTGCCCGACCAGGCGCGTACCCGCCCAGTAGAGCTCGTGGCCGCCGTCGCCGTACGGCGCCCACCGCGCCGCCCCCTTGAACGGCGGCGGCTGGTACACCGACGCGTTCTGGGGAGCCTCAGTGGTCGACCGCGCCATGGACGCGATGGCCCGGAGGACGCTCCGTGGAGACGGCGTGCGGCCCGCGCCGGCGCCGCTCACACCGAACCTGACGTTGTCGAACAGCGTCGCGTCGAACCAGCGGCTCGACGCGTCCACGCTCCGCGCGACCTGCCCGTCCGGCACGAACACGTCCACGCGCGGCACCCGCGCCGGATCCTCGAGGCCCTCGAGGAGCGAGATGCGTTCCATGTGCTGGGCCTGCTCGAGGACGTGCGGGACGAAGTCGGGTCGGCAGATGCAGAAGCGGAGGTCGACGCCAGCGCCCATGAGGTCGAGAACCTGCTGGTTCACGGTCGGGCTCCCGACGGAGACCGGCAGGTAGCCGGCGGACGGGAGCTCGACGATGCCGCCGTCGATCAGGAGCCGCGCGCCCTGCGGCGATGTCGGGCTGGCGACGCCAGCGAGCGCGGCCTTGAGGCGCGAGAGCTCGGCGAGCTGGAAGGGCTGGACCGGGAGCGCCTTCATCCCATCCGCCCCGAGCGTGGTCGCGACGCCCGCGTACCACGCCTCGACCCGGGACACGAGCTCCCGCGCCTGTCCGATCACCGCGGTCTTCGGCGCGCATGGATCCCCGCCGCCGCCCGTCACTACGCCCATGAGGGCGTCCTTGAGCTGGCACTGGAACTGGAAGATCTGCGCGAGGAACACGTCCCAGGGCCGCATCGACATGCGCCAGGCCCAGTAGCGGCGGTTGGGTGGCTCGATCCGCTCGCGCCGGCCGATCCAGGCGTCCACGAAGGCGGTGGTGTTGCCGGTCCGCGAGAACACCGCGATGGGCACGCCGTCGCCCACGAGCTGGCGGGCGCCCAGGCAGAAGACGCCGTCCTGGATCCCGGCGCCGGTGATCTGGGGGGACACCGCCTTGCGCTCCGCGTCGAAGAAGGCGGAGGCGACCCGTGACCGGTAGTGCTGCGGCCCCAGGGTGACCTTCTGCGACGTGGGCAGCCCGCCGAGCCCCACGAGCGGCACCGCCCGGAAGATCACGCCGTCCAGGACGAAGCGCCGGTTCTTGGCGTCCACGCAGGCGTCCTCGCAGAGCTTGCCGAAGACGTCCTCCTCGCCGCAGAGCGCCTCGAGGAAGCCCACCGTGAGCAGATAGAGGTCGGACCCGGGCGCCGTCGGGACGGTGCCGGCCGCCAGCGCGACGGTGCAGTCGGCGAAGTCGGACGACCGGATGGGCGAGCCGCTCGCGCCGGGGTCGCTCGCCTGGGTCGCGGCGACGAGCGCGCCGAGGTCGAGCCGCTGGTCCACCGTGAGGTAGAGCGGGCGGCCCCCAGCGTCGAAGGCCAGGCCCTGCTTCACCAGCACCGAGGCGGCGTCGGCGCTGGTCACGTCGTAGCCGTAGACCACGCCCGCGCCGCCGCCCTGGGCGGCGAGGGCCGCGAGGAAGCGCAGGAACGCCTGCTCCGTCTGCATGTCCTGCGCGCGCAGGAACTTGCCGTCGAAGTAGTGTAGCCCCTTGAGCTCGGTGCTCGCGCCGATGACCGCGATCCCGCGCGGCGCGTCGAGGAGCACGACCTCGCCGGTGCCGCTGCTGTTGGTGCCGCCGCTGGTGCCACCGTTGCTGGAGCCGGCCATCTAGGCGCCCTCCCACATGAAGACGAAATCGCTGCCGTCGTGCGCGCTGCCGCGCCCGTGGTCGCCCCGGAACGGCGCCGCCTTCGCGGCCGGGCTCCCTCCCGAGGCGGGAACCGCCGCGTACATGAGCGGCGAGGACCCCGTGCCCCGCGCGATCATCCGCAGGGACCCTCGAGGCGCGGCGCCCAAGGTCAGCCGGATGGACCTTCCGCTCGCGTCGTCCGGGTCGAGGACGACCTCGAGGACGTCCAGCGCCGTCCAGCCGTCGCTCGTGAGCTGGCTCATGGCGAAGGCGCCGCCGACTAGGGTCGAGCCGTCGAAAGGCTGCGTCCGCGAGCTCAGCCGGATGATCCGCGGATCGCCCGCGTCGATCGTCGCCTGCGCCGAGGGCTCGAGACCGGCGCCGGACGCGCAGCAGTTGAGCTCCTGGATGGTCGAGGTCGCCACGTGCGACGGCCGCACCTCGGGGTGCACGTCCACCGCCGTCATCCGGTAAGCCTTGCCGTCGAAGGCGAGCTTCACGTCACGCAGGTCGGCGAGCACCACCGGCGCATCCTCGCCGCCGGGGAAGAGCAGGCGCCGCCCCGAGGCCGCGAGGCCCGGGCCGGCGGTCATCTCATCCAGCGCCGCGAACCGCCGGAGCGCCGCGAGGAAGTCGGCCTGCGACGCGATCGCCGCGCGCGCGTCCAGGACATCCTTCTCCCACGGCTCCGGTTGGGCGGGGTCGTTCGGCGCGAGGACGCCGAAGAGCAGCCGCAGCCGCGGGGAGCGCCACGCCTGCCGGTCGTCCACGGGCTCGGAGAGCCCAGCCAGAAGCTTGATCTCCACCGTCTCGAAGGCGCGCGAGTAGGCGGTGTCCGTGCCGGTGGCGCCGTCGCAGGGCTCGCTCATGGCTGGGACCTGCCGGGTCAGGCAGGCGCGGAAACGCAGCTCGACGTGGAGCTGCGCAGTGACCGCGCCGGTGCCGGCATCCACTGCGGCGGCGCCGCCCAGCGTGGCGTCGCCGGTCGCCTGCTTCTGCAGCGCGTACCAGGCGCCGACGTCCACGCACGCCGGCTGGTCGAGGTGCAGCTCGTGGCCGAGCCGGTCGAGGGCGAGGCCCGGGAGCACCTGGAGCTCACCGTCCAGCGTCGGGTCGGTCGCGCTCACCGGCGTCGCCAGCACGCCGAAGCCCCAGACCACGCCGGCCCCGTGCAGCCAGGCGCCATGAAGCCGCATCTTCCCGCGCGGGTAGGCTTCGGCGGTGTCGAAGTCGTCGACGCCGAGGAGCATGCCGAACTGGTAGCGGACGGAGAGGAAGGGGTTCACCGGCAGGACCGCGTCGTCCTGCACGGGTCCCACCTCCAGGCAGCTCGTGAGATCGGGCGTGTTGGCCAAGATCCAGCTCCTTTCCTCGGAGTGCGCGCTCGTTCTATATGTCGCCGCGCAGGAGCGCGAGGAGGAGGTCGCCCTGGACGAGGGCGCTTTGCGCCACTCGCTTCTCCTGGAGCGCGACGAGGAGCTGCAGGAACGCGGTCCTTCGCTCGGACGCGGCCGCCTTGGTGAGCGCGGTCGCGAGCTTGTCCTCCGCCGCGGCGAGGAGCGTGACGAGCGTGTCCGCGTCGCCGGCGCCGGGCGTGGCGACGAGGTCATCGAGCACGTCGCTCGCCATGTAGAAGCTGGCGATCGCCTTGTAGGTCGCGTCGGGCAACGCGGTCTGCCACTGTTCGACGAGGGCACGCGGGGAGGTCGAGTCGTCGCCGGCGGTGGTGTCCCTGGCGTAGTTCGCGTCGGCGGTGGCGAGGGCCGTGGGATCTGGCGGCGTGCGGGTGATGGGTCCATCCGGATCGGAGGCGAGGTCGTGGGCCACCGAGCGCTCGAAGGCGGCGACCGCGCCCACGTACCCCTGGAACGCCGTGTCGCGGGCAGTCGCCAGCGTCAGCGCGTTGCCGCGCGCCGGTTCGGCAGTGAACGCACCCGAGGTGAACTCGGCGATCTCGTCGGCGCTGGCGAGATCCGCCGCGGCGAGGCGCGTCAGGGCCGCCATCGTGGCGTCGAAGCGCTTCTTGCCGTCCCTGACGTAGTTCCCCAGCGCGTCGAACGCCCGCTCGTACGCGGCGGTCCAGGCCGCGACGCTCTCCGGGCTGCCGTCCGGCGTGCCGCCCGTCGCGTACTGGCCCGTCCACTCCGAGATCACCTTGTCGAGGCCGGCCGCCGGGGCGTCGCGCATGGCCTTGGCCACGTCGTGGCGCTTGCCCAGGGAGTCGGCGAACGTGGAGCCGAGGACGGTGGAGAGCTTCGACCTCACCGCGGTGAACGGGGCGGCTCCCTTGGCGGTCTGGGCGTCGCCGGCCGAGCCGGCCAGCGTCTTGAGCGGGGGGGTGCCGAGGGCCGTGACCCAGGCGTTGCGCTTCGCGCCTTTCACCGTCGCTTCGGCCAGGCCGGCCACGGCGGCGGCGAGCTTCGCGTCGATGGTTCCCCGCGCCATCGTCAGCAGGCCGACCGCCGCCTGCAGATCGGAGACGCTGTCCGAGGCCCGGGCGATGTCGCCCTGCGCCTCGTTCACGAGCGCCTGCTGCTTCCTCACGGCGACGGCGTCGGCGGGGATGTCGCCGAGGTTCGTCTCGGCCGCGAGCTTGGCCTTCGCCTGCGCGAGCCCGGCCTGCGCGCCTTGCAGGCGCGCGGTGGCGGCAGCGACGGCGCCTCGGGCATCGCCGAGCCGCGCCTGTGCCGCCGCGATCTGAACCTCCGCCTTCAGCTGCAGCGATTGCCAGACGGTCTTCTCGCTGGTCCAGAAGTCTTCGAGCTTCATGGCGTGTTCCTTATGCCGGCAGGAGCGCCGGGGAAGGTGCGTCCGGCCTTCTCGTACTCGCGCTGGATTGCGCGGACGAAGTGCCGGCGTGAGATGGGTGAGTCCTCGGCTGCCGCGAGAAAGGCGGCGGCCGCCGCGGCGTTGCGAATGAGGCCTCCGACGACGGGGTAGATGGTGGCGAGCTCCCGCAGGTCCACCTCGGGCGAGAGGGGCGCGCCCTCCGGGACGTGGCAGCGCCAGATGGCCTCGCGCTCGGCCAGCCCCGGCTCCTCGAAGTCGACCACGAACTCGAGCCTGCGCATGAAGGCGACGTCGATGTTCTGCCGGAGGTTCGTGGAGAGCACCGCCAGCCCCTCGAAGCGCTCCAGCCGGGAGAGGAGGTAGGCGGTCTCGAGGTTCGCGTAGCGGTCGTGGGCGTCGGACACCTCGGTGCGCTTGCCGAAGAGCGCGTCGGCCTCGTCGAAGAGGAGGACCGCCTGGGCGCGCTCGGCGGCGTCGAAGACCGTGGCGAGGTTCTTCTCCGTCTCCCCAATCCACTTCGAGACGACCCGCGAGATGTCGACCACGAGGAGATCCACCCCGAGCTCCGACGCGAGCACCTCCGCCGAGAGCGACTTCCCGGTGCCAGGCGGGCCGGCGAAGAGCACGCGCACGCCGCGCGAGCCCCGCTTGCTCGCGAGAAAGCCCCAGCCGTCGATGACCTTCCCCTGGTGGACGAGGCGGCCCACGGCCTCCTTGAGCTGGGCCAGCCGGACGGGGGGAAGGACCAGGTCGTCGAACCGCGCCTGCGGATGGAGGAGCTGGACTCCGGCTGCCAGTGGCACGGCAGAGCGAGTGCGCACGCTTTCGGCGACGTCGCGGAGGTCGCCCGGGCGGGACTCGAGCGCCTCGAGCGCCACCACGTCGCTCGCCACCTCGTGCGCCAGCGCGGGGTCGAGCGCGTAGCGCGCCGCCAGCAACGGCGCGTGCTCGGCGAGCCGAGGCAGCGCCGTGGTCCACATGCGCGCGCGCGCGGCCTGGCCGAGCCGGCCGGCGTGCAGCGCGAGCACAGGGCGCGCCCCCCGTACCGCGCCGCATCCATCGCGGGCGCACAGCACCGCGGGGCCCGGGAAGGCGTCGAGGTCCGGGAGCGGCGCCACGCCCGGCCCGTCCGGCGCGGCGACGCGCAGGAGCGGGACGGCGCCGCGGACGAGCGCATGCAGGAGCGCCGCCTGCGCCAGCTCCGGCGGTGCGCCGGCTGTCAGCGCGACCTTCACGGCGCTCACCTGCGCCGCGTCCGCCAGCGCGGCCGCGCGATGGAGCGCCACGTCCTCGTGGTCTGCGGTGACGAGCAGCGTCCGCGCCTCGCCCGCCTGCAGCGCGCGCATGGCCCGCTCCACCTCGGGCGTGGCGAGCCAGCCCTCGAGGCCGGCGGCGGGGCTCGGCGCCGCGAGCCGCGGCGCAGCGGCGGGCCATGCGTCCACGCCGCCGAGCGCGCTCCAGAGCGCCTCGGCGGGCACCAGGCTGCGCTCGAAGAACGGGGCGTCGGACGCGAGCCGGAGGGCGCCCGCGCGGACGAGTGGGCCCGTCTCGAGCGCTGCGCGCAGGAGGCGCCGCTCGGCGTGCGCCTCGCACAGCACCTGGGCGGCGAGCCCGGCGGTCGCCCGCGGCTCGCCGCGCGGATGGAGGCTGCGCAGCACGCCCGCGAGCCCCTCGTGCTCCTCGGGCATGCCGGCGAGGACGAGGAGATCGATCTCGAAGGGCGAGAGCCCGAGCGCCGCGGCCAGGCGGTCGAGGGGGTGCGGCGTGTCCGGCGCGCCCTGCTCCTCCGGCGGCGCCGCGGCGGCGAAGGCGCGCAGGAACGCGATCGCCTCCGCGACGGGCCCCTGCGCCGGCAGCGCGCGCGCGAGGACGTCGGCGAGCCGCACCGCGAGGACGGCCACCTCCGCCTGGAGGCGGCGGGCGGGCGTCGGCAGGTCCGGCGGGACGTCGCGCAGCTCACGCATGGACGAACCTCACCACGCATCCGAGCCAGGGGAGCCAGCCCGGGTCGAGGTCCAGTCCGGCGCGCCGGACGCGCGTGTCCACGTCGTCGAGCGAGAGGCGGATCTCGAGCCACGCGGGGTCGGCGACGATCTCTGCGTCGCGGCGGCAGGTCTCGAGCAGCACCGCTCGGACCGGCTCCTCGTCGCGGCGGAGGCGCGTGCGGAGGCGCTCCGCCACGGCCGCGGCCGTCGCCGCGAGCGCCGCGCGCTCTGCCTCGACGGCTGGCGGCGCGTCGACGTCGGGCGGGTCGTCCCCCGGCGCCGCGCCGCAGAAGGCGAGCGCGGCCGGATCGCGCGCCTCGACCGGGAGGAGCGCGAGCGCGAGCGCGTGCAGCGCCCAGCGGAGCGGCCGCGACGCGAGCGGGCCGTCGCCGTTGCAGAGCGCGTCGGGCAGGCCGAGCTCGGCGACGATGTGCAGCAGGTAGAGGAGGCCACCGGCGCGCGTGCGCCCGGCGCAGCGCACCGCCGGGAGCGGGCGCACGTCGTCGCGGGCCGGCGCCTCGTCCTCCGTCGCGCGGCGGTTGGCGCCAGCGGCCTGCGTCGCGGGGCGGGGCGCGGCGGGCGTCGAGAGGGGCGAGAGGGCGCCGCCGCCGGCCCGCGCGCTGGGCTGGGCCGGCTCGGCGGGAGCGCCGGCACGCCGCTCGGGGCTTCCCGCGCGGACAGGGACCGCGGCGCTCGCGGCCGCCGGTTCCTCGGCCAGCGCGTCCGCGAGCGCATCGACGAGCGGCGCCCCGGCGTGCCGGAGCGCCGCCGGCTCGGCCGCGAGCGCCGCGAGCGCGGCCAGGGCACGGCGCGCGCGGGCGTCCTCACGGCCCCCGGCGAGGGGCGCGGCAAGCGCGGCCGCGAACCGCGCGCGCCCGGCGATGCGCCGCGCCTCGGCGTGCACGGCTGCGGCGGCGGGCCCGTCACGCCGCGGGTCGCCGGCCGACCCCTCGAGCACGCCCGCGTCCACGCCGGCCGCGGCGAGCGCACGCGCCGCCACCATGCACCACCCGGCAGCGTCCACGCGCCGCGCCAGCGCCGCGATCGCGCCGGCGCGCTCCACCGCCGCGAGCGCGGCCGGCGCAGCCTCCGGCATCGCCGCGAGGGCGCGCACGGCCGGCGCACCGCCGCCGGTCCCATCCCAGAGCCCCAGCTGCCGCCACGCCCAGGCGCGCCCGAGAGCGCCCTCGGCCACGCCGGCGAGCAGGTCCACGAGCGCGTGCACGCGCGAGCCGTAGCGCACCACGCCGGCGCCCGACGCGAGCTGCTCGCGGAGCGCGCGGGCGATGGCCGCGCTCCAGGCCCTGGCCAACGCCTCGTCGGAGACGCCGAGGGAGAGGCGGGTCCGCACCGGCACCGCCCGGACGCACACCTCCTCGTGCTCGGGGAGGCCGAGCGCGGCCAGTGCGCCCTCGAGCGCCCGGCCGAGCTGGTCGCGGAGCACGCGGTCGAGCCGGTCCTTCACCGCGCCCGGCCGCGCGCGCGGATCGCCGGCTCGGGCGGCGGAGACCCGGTATCGAGCGCGCAGGCGCCGGATGTGGAGCGAGGTCGCCATCAGCCGATCCGCGTCGTGGTCCCGAGCCGGTCGAGGCCGACCCGCTCGCCGGGGGCCGGCCGGCCCACCACGGCGCCGCGACCCACCGCCGAGGCGCCGAGCCGGAGCGGCGCGAATTCGCCGCCGCGCCCGACGATGGAGCTCACGCCGACGTGCAGCGCCTTCCCGAGCTGCATCCCGGGGCCCATGGCGCAGAGGTCGTAGCGGGTGTGCGCCGGCCGGTGCGCCTCGAGGATGTCCCGCACCACCGCGAGATGCGCGTCGTCGAGGCAGGCGGGGATGATCACGCTGAACCGGTGGGCGTGCGTGCGGAACGCGTCCTCCACCTGCGCGGGTGCCAGCGGTCCCTCGCGCGCCGCGGTCACGTCGCCGCCGACGCGGAACGCGGCGCCCATTACCGAGGAGGTGACGGGCGCGCAGTGCGAGCCGAGCACCGCGCCGCCCGTGCCGCGCAGCCGGAAAGCCTCGACCACGATGGGCTTCAGGCCGAGGAACAGCTCGATGAACCTCGAGAGGCCGCAGACCGTCCCCTTGGCGCGCCAGAGGTTCGCGATCTCTGCGATGAGGTCGCGCCGCCGTGCCTGCGGCCACCGCTCGTCGAGCACGAGCCCCATGAAGCTCGCGAGCCACGGCAGGAGCTCATCCGCCGTCGCGTGCGGGTCGAGCAGAGTGGCGCGCTCGACCCCGCGCGCCTCCGCCTCGGCGAGGAAGCCCTCGAAGAGCGAGAGGTAGCGGAAGAGGAAGTCGGCCACGCCGGCGTCGCGCGAGAAGGTCCGCGGGAGGCGGCGCAGGTAGTCGTGGCCCGGGTGCTCGGCCCGGAGGCAGCGGATCTTCGGGGAGAGCACGCCGTTGCCGCGGAGGCGCAGCCAGACCCAGAGGTAGCGGCCGGGGGGTGCGGCGACGGGCGCCTCGTAGGTGGCGAACGGGTCGTCGGCGAGGAACTGCGACCAGGGCAGCTCGCGGCCGCTCTCGCGCCGGTGGATCGGTCGGAACGGATCGGCCTCGAAGGCGAGGTCGGGCGCGAGCGCCTCGGGCGGCATGGGCGGCGAAAGCTCGGGACGCGGCGGCGGCCACACCTCGCCGTCCGGCAGAGTCCGCGGGAGGGTGGGGTCGGCGTCGTCCTGCTCGTCGAGGGTGGCGCAGCGGATGGCGACCTCGGTGCCGTCGGGGATGCAGGCGTCGAGGAAGAGCCGTCCCCACTGCGTATGGAACTCGCCGCTGTCCAGGCGGAACGTGACGACCGTGCCGTGGAGCTCGAACCGGCGCCGGACCGGCGCCGCGTTGCGCAGGCCGCGCGCGGTCCAGTAGGCGATGCGCCCGTCCGGCGCCCGCGCGAGGCCGAGCCCGTCGTAGCCGCGGGCCTTGAGCGGGCGCAGCTCCGGGTCGGCGGCGGGGTCAGCGCTGGCGAGGAAGCGGAAGAGGTCCTCGCCGGCCAGGAAGGCGACCACCAGCGCGTCCTCCGACTCGAAGGCGAGGTCGGTGGCGTGCGCTGCCGGCGGCTGCTGCGGGTGGCGCTGCACCGTGAGGTCGATCGGGCCGGGCGCGCCGTCCAGGAATGCGATGACGCCGGCGGCGCGGTCGAGGACGGCGATCCGGCCGGAGGGGCTCGCGGCGATGCGGACCGGCGCGGCGACGCCCGACGGGAGCGGCAGCGGGCGCGGCGCGGCGGCGGCGCCGAGCACGATGAGGCCTGCGGGCGCGGCGGTCACGCAGTAGACGAGGTCGCCCGCGGCGGCGACGTCGAGCGGCCGCGGGCCCGCGGCGCCGGGGTTCGCGAGCGGCACGGCGCGGAGGAGCCGCCCGGAGGCGAGGTCGTAGACGACGACGCGGTTCGCGCCCGCCTCGCAGACGAAGAGGCGGTCGCCCGCGTCCACGGCGACCCCGAGCGGCCCGTCCAGCGGGCCCGGCGGCGAGGCCGCCGGCGCGAAGTCGCCGAGGATCCCGGCCGGCGCGCGGTCCACCAGCCCCACCGCCTCGGGCGTCCGCGTGGGCGCGAACGGATCCTGGGCGGCCCACAGGACCCGCTCGATCCGCCCCTCGGCCGGTAAGGAGTGGTAGGCGCGGCAGCCGGAGTCGAAGGCGAGCCCGGCTCCTGGCGCCGGCGTTCCCTCCACCGGCCTCGCCAGCGCGTCGTCGCGCGAGGAGAGCTCGACCACGCCGCCCGGGGCGAGGGCGGTGTGCGCGTGGGCCGCGCGCCACCACTGATCGCGGGTGCGCACCAGCGCGAAGGGCCGCCTCGAGGGCCGGGTGGGGATCGGGCTCGCCACCGCCTCAGCACTCCTCCACGATCGTGGGGACCGGGACGATCTTCGCGCCCGGCGTCGTCGGCTGCGGGGGCGGGAAGTCCGCGCCCGGATCCATGCGCGGCCCGTTCACGACGGTGATGACGTCGAGCTCCGGCACCTGGTTCGCCGCCATGGGTACGCTCTCGCCCGGGGCCGGCACCCACGTCCCGGAGGCGTCGCGGAAGGCCACGCCCACTCCTGGCGGCTCCACGAACTCGACGCCCTCCACCTGGAGGACCGCCGCCTCGATCTCCGGGCCGTACACGGCGCGTCCGAGCGGCCACCCCTTCCCTTCCGGCCCATATGGCGGCAGCGGCGCGAGGTACTGGCGCACCACCAGCTCGACCCAGCTGCGCACCGCGTCCACGCCGTAGCCCGGCTTCACCCGCACGCCGACCGCGACGGCGACCTTCTGGTACCGAGGCGGGATCACGTTCAGCTCGGTGGTCACGAGCCTGCGTCGATCCAGCCACCCGCACACCGCGCGCAGGGTCGTGCGGTCGGGCATCGGCGCGTTGGGGTGCTGGCGGTCCTCGCGTGGCCACACCACCACCGTCACCACCCCGGCGGCCTGCGGATCGCCGGTGACCGGGTCGTAGAGCGGGAGCACCTCGGCGCGCCCGAGGTCGGCTCCCGGCGTGGCGAGCGCGAGCTCGCGGAAGTCGCCCGCGCTCACCGCCCGGTCGTGCCGGCGCAGCTCGCCCGGGATCCGCTCCAGCGCCGCCGCGATCGTCTCCGCCGGCGCGCCGCCGCGGGCGGCGAGCAGGTTCGAGACCGTCACGTCGCCGCCGCTGCCCGCCAGCGCGCTCGAGAGCTTGTTCACCGCGCCCGGGCCGACGTTGCCCTCGGCGCCCCCGCCGTAGCGGTACTCGGTGGCGCGGATGCGCTGGCCGAGCTGCGGCGCGAAGCCCTTCACGCCGTTGCCAAAGCGCACCTCGCCCGCCTCGAGGTCGATGGCGAAGACCTTGTCGTCCTCGCGCGCGGCCTCGAAGCCGTCGACCTCGCTCCAGCGTACCCAGCGGCCGCCGGTCTGGTCCTCGACCTCGATCACGACGGTCCGTTCCAGCACCGGCCGGTTCTGCAGCCGGTAGGCCTGCCCGGCCTGCCCGTTGCCCGTGCCGAGGAACTCGGTGGGCGCGCGCCGCTTCTGCTCGGCCTCCGCCGCGTTCGCGCCGACCCAGCGCACGCGGCCGAGGCGGTGGGAGGGGTCGCGGTGGTAGGCGCGCAGCCAGAAGAGGATGACGTCCTCCCTCGGGTCGAGGCCGGGGAGCGTAGGCGGGAGGTCGCCGGTGCCGTACGCGTCCTGGTCTAGCCCGGACACCACGCCGAGCGCGTTCGGATCGCGCGGCAGCTCGAGACGCGTCACGCCCTGCCGGGCGAGCCCGCGGGTGGTGTCGCCGACGATCGTGACCGGCAGGTAGATAGGCCGCTGCGTGGGGTCGAGCCGCGGGGTCGAGACCTGCCAGACGATCTCCGGCACCGCCCCGCCGTCCCCGACCGTGGCCGGCCGGCACGGATCGGTGCGCGTCAGCGACGCGAGCTCGCCGGGGCAGGGATCCGGGAGCGGGTCGTCCGGCCGAACCGCGAGATCGGGGACGAAGCCAACGTTGAGCGTGGCGCGGTCGGTGGTGAAGCGGGCCAGGAGGCGCGTGTTGCGGTCCGGCTCGGCGGCCGGCGGGACCGGGGCGACCACTGCGATCCAGAGCGTGTTGTCGACCGTCGCGCCGAAGTCCACGGGCTGTGCGCCCGGCGCGGCGGGGTCGGCCGGCAGCGCCGTTGCCTGGTAGAAGGCCGTCTTGTCGCCCGTCTGGAAGGTGCCCATCGCCTGCATGGCGTCGAGAGAGGCCGTGACGAAGTCGGCGGCCTCGGGCTCGAGCGCGGGGTCCGGCGCCTTCGCGACGGACCGGGCCACTGCCACCATTCGGAACGGCGCGACCGTCACCTCGTCGAGCGTCTCCCAGGAGAGCGCCCCGCTGCGCGCCTCGCTGCCGAGCTCGACCCGGGGCGGCTCGAACGCCGGATCGGGCGATCGGCTGGCGAAGGCGAGCATCGCGCGCGCCGGCACCGCCGGGCGCAGCGGGACCTGCAGGAGCCGCAGGAAGGCGAGCCGGGTGGACTCGGGGATCTGGTTGAACCGGAAGAGGAGGTTCTCGCCCAGGAACGCGAACAGTTCGAGCAGCGTGATGCCGGGATCGCTGGCGTTGTGGTCGGTCCACTCCGGGTTGTAGACGGGGATGCGCCGAACCAGCTCGTCGCGGAGCTGCTGGTAGGAGCGGTCGTCCAGGATGGGCGTTGGGAGGGGCATCCGCCGTCACTCCAGGTGGAACGGATAGACGAGGTTGCCGGGTCGCCCGTCGCGCACGTGGACGTACGAGAGGGAGATGAAGACCAGGGCGGGGTCGTCGCCGGGGGTGACCGAGACCTGACCGACCTTGATGCGCGGCTCCCAGAGCGCGAGTGCCTGCACCACGTCGCGCTCGATGAGCGTGCGCGTCGCGACGGTGTTCGGCTTCATGAGATAGCGGCGCAGCCCGCAGCCGAAGGTCGGGCGCATGATCCGCTCGCCCGGCTCGGTGTCGAGGATGATGTGGATCGCCTGCTTGACCTTGTCCGGCCCCTGCACGAGGTCGAGCGCGCGATCCGGCCCGGGGGAGACGGGGAACGACCAGCCCTTGCCGAGGTAGCGGAGCGTGCTCACGGGTGTTCGTACTCCGTCTCGAAGACGATCCCCTCGGTCACGCTGGGGATCCGGGTCGTGCCGCTAGCCTGCGCGTCGATCTGCCAGTTCACGATGCCGGCGGTGGTCGTGCGCGACCTGAGGTCGTCGGGGATCTTCGACGGCGGCGGGAACTCGGCGGCGAGCACATCGGGCACCCACGTAGCCCCGGCGTTCACGGACACGCCCGGCTGCGGGGCGCCGCCCCACGCCTCCGTGAGGTGGAGCGCGTCCTCGGCCGCGTCCGTCGTGAGGTTCACGTCGATCTTGCCGCTCGCGTCGAGCACGACGCCGGCCTGTCCCTGCAGCTCGAGGGTGAGCCCCCCGCCGACGTCGACCTCGGGCGGGATGCAGAACTTGAGCAGCAGCATCCAGAAGAGGCCGAACAGGAAGACGATGATGGGCAGGAACAGCTCCAGCACGAACATCGCCACGATGGTGATGAGCGGGATGGGCAGCGTGCAGATCTGGAAGCCCGGCCCGGTGAACCCACGCTTCGTGGGCTTCTGGTCCGGCCCGACGCTGAAGGAGAGGGAGCCGGGCGGTTTCGAGAAAGTTGCGCCGGGCCGGGGCCGCGGATCGGCCGCCAGGTCCTTCAGGTCCGGGAGCTGTACGGTGACCGGCCGCTGCGAGGTGCCGATGTGGTCGTAGTGCCCGGCCAGCCAGTACGGCTCGGTCGGCGCGCTCCAGAAGAGATGGTCGGGGCACCTGCACTTGGTGCCGCGGTCGTGCGGCTCGAGGTGCCGCCTCGCCCAGCAGCGGACCTCGTAGTACTCCTGCTCCCTGAAGCGCGCACGGCCGTTCGCGTCGTGGTCGGCGAGCCCGGTCGGCAGCAGGCCGAAGAAGATCGTGCCGAACTGGCCGGCGTGGCGGAGCTCGTTCCGGTCGGGGACGAGCGGGTAGAGCGGGAAGGTCGACTCGCAGCCGAGCGCGTCCGGCGTCTCCTGTACGAGCTCCCACTGGCCAACGCCGTCGAGCCCGGGCGTGCGGAACCAACCCTGCAGCGTCGGGGCGACCTCGAACCGCATCGCCCAGTCGGCGAGCCGCCTCCGCTCCTGCTCCAGGAGCGCGAGCGTGAAGGCGCGCTGCTGCACGGCCGCGTCGAGCCGCGCGTTCCGCACCATATCGCCGACCTGCCCCGGCAACCCGTCGGCGCGGAGCCCCGGGATGGCGGCGGCGAGCCGCTCCACCTGCACCCGCCGCCGCGCGATGCCGGCGAGGAGGGCCTTCGCCTCCTTCGCGGCCGGGGCGGGCACGTCGGTCGTGCGGCGCCGCACCACGAGCCCGGCCTCGCAGATCTTCTCGCGCGAGACCTTCGGGAACCCCGGCGCGTCGCAGTGGAACTGGCAGACGACCAGGTAGAAGCGCTTGTGCGTGTCGAGGTACAGCTTGCGGAGCCCGTCGGCGGTCCGCACGCGGGTCGGGACCACGAACTTCTCACGGCCGTCGGCGGGGTCGACCTCGACGGGCCCGCCGCCGGCGATGACCTCGCGGGCCTTCCTCGCGCTGCCGATGGTGCGGAACGGGACATAGCGCTTGCCGTACGACGGCACCACGTCGTCGAGCACGAACTTGAGGCAGCGCTGCGGGTCGCGCAGGAACTCGTTCACGAGGTTCGAGGTCTCGTACTTCTGGATGGCGGGCCGCGTGAGCCGTCCCTGCACGGTGTCGATCCGGGCCGGCAGCCCGGGCCATCTCCACCAGGGGGCGACGAGCTTCCAGTCGTGCTCGGGCGCGTGCATGGGTTTCACCACACGTTGCCCGCACCGGGCGTGTAGGACGGCGAGACCACGCCGGTGGAGGCGATGAGCGTCGTGCAGTTGACGAGGCCGTCGAAGGTCGCGGTCGGGCAGTGGACGTTGAGCGCGCTGGCGGTGATCTCGACGGTCGCGTTGGCGGTGATCTGGATCTGCCCCGCGGCGTTCAGGGTGATGGTGCAGCCGTTCGAGTGGCGGAGCTGCACCTGCTCGGCGGCGTCGTCGAGCACCAGCGTGTGGCCGCTCTGGAGCGAGAGCGTCACCTTGGCCGCGCCCTGCGCATCGTCGAACTCGAGCTTGCTGCCGGCGCGGGTCTTCCAGACGCGGATGTCGTTCGGCCGCGCGGGCGCCTGAGGGAGTTGCTCCCGCCCGTTCCAGGACGCGCCGACTACGTACGGGCGGCGGAGGTCGCCCGCCTCGAATGCCACCACCACCTGCGAGTCCACCGCGGGGAGAATCAGGAGCCCCTGCTGGTCGTCCGCGTACGGCGTGCAGAGCGTGGCCCATGCGCGGACGTCCTGACCGCCCGCGTCTTGGCCGAGCCAGGGCAGCTTCACCTGGATCCGCCCCAGCGCCTTCGGATCGACGATGTCGGTGACGATGGCGGGGTAGACGCCGAAGTGGCGCGGCGCGGCGCCGTCGGTGCGCGGGTCGGAGATCATGAGGTGCTCACCGTGGCGCGCTCCGCCTCGAAGTGCGTGCGGAGGCCGTTCTGGTGCTCGTACGTGTGGCAGACGCGCGTGACGTAGTAGCGGGCGCCGTCGAAGGGCCGCCCCATGCCCTGGAGCTCGACCTTCGAGCCGACCATCAGGTCCGGTGTGCCGCTGGTGGTCCCATCCACGTGGACGAAGCCGCGGGCGCGCCGCACGAGCTCGGCCCGGGCCCACTGGCTCGCCTCGGCGCTCGTGAGCGGCGCGTCGCGCGTGCGGCGGGAGACGCGGTCGCCGAAGGCCTGCTGGAGGATCTGCGGCCCGGTGCGGCCCGACTCGACCTCGCCCTGGATCGCGTCTGCGACGGCCTCCTCGTCGATGAGGTCGCGCGACTGTGCGTCGTAGCCGGAGACGCGGACCTGCGTGCGCTGGTGCGCCAGATCGGCGCGGATCGTGGCACGGAGCAGCGTGTTGCCCGCGACCAGGGTCACCTCCGTGGCGGTGCGGCCGCCGCGCGCCTTGAAGCAGAGCGTGCGGTCGTCCATGAACAGCTCCGCCTGGATCCGCCGCGCGCGTTCGCGCAGGAAGGCGAGGTCGCTCTGGTTCCACTGCTGCACGACGTCGTATGACGGCCCCGGCGCGTCGGCGTCGGCGGCGAGGCCGTGCGCCTGGGCGATCTCCTGGACGATCTGCGCGTCGGTTGCGTTCTCGTACGTCCGCGAGCGGCGCGTCATGCGGAGCTCCATGAGCGCGTCCTCGGCGAACACCGCGAGCTCGTGCGCCTGGGCCTCCACGTACCGGTGCTCGAGCGCGCTGATCGGGCCCTTGAAGACGAGCCGCTCGTCGCCGGGCGGGCCGACGGCGACCTCGAGCGCCTTCCCGAAGTCCAGGACGCGACCGTCGAGGTAAAGGAACTGCTCGACCTGCGCGCCACTCACCGGGCCGACGTCCACGAACCGCGCCACGCAGGTGCGCAGGCCCCCCGTGGTCTCCTGCACCTCGAGGTGGACGAGGTCGCGCGCCAGGTCCGGCTGCGGGGCGCCGGCCACCTTGAACGTGGGAGACCACGAGGCGTAGAGCGGGCCCTCAGTCATCGTAGCCCTCCGAACGCGTGCGAGCCCCGTCGCGCCGGTACGCGCGCGCCTGCTCGCGGTGCCGGCGCGCGGCCTCGTCGGGCGACTGCGCCGCCGCCGGGGTCGGCGGCAGCGCCGCGGCCGGCTCGGCCTCCACCGTCGAGGTGAGCTCGTCCACGTTCACGCCCATCTACCGGCCTCCTCTCGCCCCGCCGCAGCCGCACCCGCCGCGGCCGCCGCAGCGGCAGGCGTCCGACCCGACCACGGGCGCGGGCGTCGCGCGCGCTGGGGGGAGCGAGATCCATGGCGCCAGCGTCGGGTCGTCGCTCACCGGCGCGGCCGCGCCCCGCGCCCGGGGGTGGAGCGGGATGACGCCGCGCACCGCGCCGAGGCGCTCCTCGGCGGCGTTCCCGACCTGTGGCCGGAGCGGCACCCCGTAGCCGTAGCTGGTGGCGCGTGGATCGGCGGCCGGCGGGCGCGGCGCCGGCGGCGAGGCTTCGGCGTGGGCCGGCGTGGGCAGCCCCGTGAGCAGGAGGGGCGTGCGGGGCTGCTCGGGGCGGTCGGGGCGCGGCGGGCGGGCGCCCGGGTCGCGGCCTCGGCGGTGGCGCGGGGGAGCGAGGCCAGGTCGCGCGCGACGGGGACGCTCACGCCGGCCGGGACCCCGCTCGCCGGCGACGGCGGTGGCGGCGGCGGCGGCGCGGCGAAGGCGGCGCGGGTCGCGGTCGCCGCCGCGGCGGTGCGCACGATGTCCACAGTCTGGAGCGACGCCGCCAGCCCCCCGCCGGCCGACAGCGCGAAGCCGGGCGCGGTGAGCGCGGCGCTCGGGTCGAGTCGCGGGCTCGCCTCGAGGCCGAAGGCGGCCTCGAGGGGCGGGCGGAGGCTCGACTCCACGCCCACCGTCGTACCCAGGCCGGCGCTGGCCGAGAGCCCGGGTTCGAAGTCGAGCTGGGCGCCCGCGTCGAGGGACAGCGTGCCATCCAGCTGGCCCACCGCGATGGCGCGCCAGGCGGCGGGATCGATCCCCACGCGCGCGGCGAACTCCGCGGCGCTCTCGCCGCCGATGGCGAGCGCGGTCTGGCTGCCCACCGAGACGCCGGCGGAGAGCGACGCGCCGAGGCCGAGTCCGGCCGAGAGCCCGGCCTGGAGCCCGACGCCGGCCGAGAGGCCGAGCGACGCCGACGCGCCGAGCCCGACGCCACCCAGCGCGCCCGCGCCCGCCTTTCCCGGTGCCGTCGCGCTGCCGCGGTCGGCGCCGGGCCCGGCCTCCTCGTTCTCGAGCGTGGGGTCCTGCTGCGTGATCGAGAAGCCGATCTTGGCGTGCAGCGGTACGCCGCTGTCGGCGAAGAGGTCGAAGTCGATGTTCATCTGGGAGACGAATCCGATCACCGTCAGGTCGCCCCACTGGAAGCGGACCCGCGGTGGCGCCGACTTCTGCTGCCCGCCGCCCCGTGGCTTGATGGGCAGGACCAGCGCCTCGACGGGCAGCGTCTTCGTGCGGACCGAGACCGGCGCGCCGGTGGTGCCCTCGTCGGCGCTGTCGAACTGCAGCTCGACGGTGAGCACGGCGGAGTTGGTCCCGGCGGCCTGAGCCTGCTGCCGGCCCTGGCTCTGTCCCCCGGAGTTGGCGTTCGAATAGGAGAGGTGAAGCGTGCTCGGGTTGAACTGCACCGGGATGGGCGTGGCGCCGGGCTCCTCCTTGGGCGTCCGGTCGGCGGTCATCCGCGTGAGCGTTGCGGTCTGGAGCGCCATCTAGACGCCTCCCAGCCGCAGACCCTCGTGGGCGATGTGCAGCTCCTCGATGGCCACCTCGCCGGTCTGGGCGTTGAGCGTGGGCCCGCGGATGCGCGCGGGGAGACCGCGGGAGAACGTCCAGGTGGCGACCACCACCTCGCCGACGTCCATCACCTCGATCGTCCCATCGTAACGGTCGACCGGGCGGACGTTGTTGACGACGTTCTGGATCCAGCGCCACAGGTCGGCGTTGACCGCGCCACCCGCGAAGAACATGCCGCGCTTGAGAACGATGTTCTGGTACTTCGCGTGGCCGACCCGCTTCACGATCCGCGCGTTGTCGCCGCCCGGCACGATGTCCTGGACGTCTTGCTCGATCTCCAGCCCGGTGCACTCCTGGAAGCCGCCGTCGCCGAGCAGGTCGCCGGCAGGGCCGCCGATACCGGCCACGGCCGAGACGGACGCGCTCGCCACCGCGGCCGCGCTGAAGCTCGCGCTCGCCGTCGCGCCGAGGCCGCCCACGCCAACGCCGGCGCTCGCCGAGGCCGATGCGCCGAAGGTGGCGGACCCGCCCAGCGAGGCGCCAATGCCGGCCGACGCGGAGGCCGCGACGCCCGCGGACGCGCTCACCCCCGCCGCGGCCGCGCCGCCCGCGCTCTTGCGGAGCTTCACCTGGAAGCGGAAGGACCTGAGGAGCGAGCCGTCGGCCATGGCGCTAGCTCTCCACCCGGATGGTCCCGTCGCCGGCTCGCTCGATCCGGAGCACGACGAACTCGAGCGGCTCCGCGGGCGCCACGCCGACCTCGCAGAGGAGCTGCCCGGCATCCACGACGCGCCGCGGGTTCAGGTCGTCGTCGCAGCGCACGAAGAAGGCCTCCGCCTCGTTCGCGCCGGTGAAGGCGTTGGCGCGCCACAGCTCGCGGAGGTACGCGACGAGGACGCCGCGCACGTCGCGGCGTAGCGCCGGGCCGTTCGGCTCGAAGACAGCCCACTGCAGCTGCTGCTCGAGGGTGCGGCGGAGCATGGTCACGAGCCGGCGCACGCTCAGCTGGCGGTAGGCGGGATCGCGCCCGAGGGTGCGGGCGGCGGCGAGGCGCACCCCGTCGCGCTCCTTCAGGAAGACGTTGATGCCGTCGGGGTGGAGCTCGGCGTGCCGCTCGGGCGAGACGCGGTCATCCACGTCCACGACCCCTTCGGCGATCACGTTCGCGGGGCCGTGCGGGATCCCGAGGGCCAGCTCGCGCCGTGCGATGAGGCCGGCCGCGACGGCCGAGGGCGGCACGCGGTGGAGTCCGTCACGCTGGTCGTCGAGGCGCGAGACGCGGAGCCACGGGTGGTAGGCCGCCGCGTAGGCGCTCCCGAAGTCCCTGCGCCAGCGCAGGATCCGGCGCTGGTCGAGCCGGGGTGGAACGTCGAGGAGCGCCACGAAGGTCTCGAGCTGGTCGGCGAGCTCCACCACGCGCTGCTGGAGCGCGACGATGGCGTCGAGGTCGAGCTCGGGGTCGAGCTGCAGCCCGACCAGCGCCGGCGGCGCCGGTGCGGGGACGAGCGGCGCCTGGACGGCGGCGCGTTCGAAGGTGGGCCCGCAGCGCGGGGGCGCGGGCGTCACGTCCTCGCGCCCCTCGAACGGGAGCGGCGCGTACAGGTCGGGCACGCACACCGAGGCGACGTCCGGGAGCCCCACGAGCGCGTGGATCCCCGCGCCAGGGCACTCGTCCCCGGGGACCCAGCGCGCGTCGAAGCTGTCCTCCGGGACGATCGCGCTCCAGTCGTCGGTGCCCCCGGAGAAGGCCGCGATCCGGTACGGGGGCAGCGTGGGGTCGGCGATGCGGACGTCCGCTGCGATCCAGTCCGCGGTCGGGTAGGCGAGGGCGGACTCCTGATAGACGACCTTGGCGAGCCAGCGCGGGTGCGCGGCGTCGAAGCCGATCCCCTCGAGGCGCTCGGTCGACCCGGCGCCGTCGTCGAACTCGAGCGTGCCCTCGACGATCTCCACGCGGGCGCCCGGGTCGAGCGGAGTGGGCAGGGCGTGATCGAGCTCGGCGAGGCGCCACCGCGCCGGCCGCCCAGGGCCGGGTGCCCAGACGTCCCGAACGCCGGTGACGGTGCGCAGCACGGGCGAGCCGAGCGATGGCGTGAGGCGCAGGAGCGTCCCGATCGGCATCGCAAGGCCGGGCTCGATTCGGATCGCGCCGGACCCGTGCGGCTCGCACGCGAGCGGCCGCGTCGCGAACCCGAGCCGCGCCACGAGGCCGTTGCCCCAGGCGCCCTCGCTGCGCGCGCGGAGCGCGATGGGTACGGCGCCGGACGCGTCGGTGAGCGCGACCGGCGGGGGGCCGGCCGCCTGCTCCGCCCGCGTGGCTGCCTTGGCGAAGCGGCCCGACGCCGTGAGCGGGAGTCCCGCCTCGGGCGTGCCGTCGTACTCGGGCACGATCCGCACCACGTAGGCGCGGAGGCCGCCGTTCTCGAAGAACGAGGCGACGGCGTAGGGCAGGAGCCCGGGACAACCCTCGAAGCCGCCGTAGAGGCGCCGGTACTCGTCGAAGCTCTCCACTGGCACGGCCACCGAGCGGGGGAAGCTCGGCGCGTCCCCCTGGCACGGCCGCTCCGCCCAGTCCACGCCCGGGAAGGCGGGCCGCCGCGCCGGGCCGCGCGGGGCCACGCCGACGAAGGCGCAGACGTCCATCCGCGCGCCAGTGAGCGCGCGGAGCGGCTCAGTCGGGATCTCGTAGATCCCGGGTGCGCCGAGCTGGATGCGGACGGGCACGGTGGCCTCGGATCGGCGGCGGGCTAGCTGTACTCGATGCCCTCGTGGACGAGGTGGAGCTCCTCCATCGCCACCTCGCCGCCGCCCTTGGCCGCCAGCGTCGGCCCGGTCCACTTCTTCGGCTGCGCGCGCCGGAGGGTCCAGGTCGCCACCGCGGTGCGCGCCTCGTCGAGCAGCGTGATGGTGACGGTGCGCGCGTCGGCGGTGCCGTCGCGGACGCCCTTGAGCCACACGAACAGGTCGGCGGAGCCCACCAGCCCGCGCTTGAGCGTCACCTCGTCGAGCGTGTGCGTGTTGGGGACCTTTCGGACCGTGTTGAACTTCTCGTTTCCGTTCCGGTACTCGGAGTACTTCACCTCGTAGCCGAGGCCGGACACGTCGGAGAAGCCGCCGATGATGACGCCCTCCGAGCCGTCGCCCTGCGTGCCGCCGAGGGCGACGATGTAGTTGAACGCGCCGTAAGGGTTCTCGCGGAAAGTCGGCATGGCTTCGCTCCGGTTAGCTGGCCTTCGCGTCCGCGGTCCACTGCCCGACGCGGAAGATGACGAACTCGGCGGGGTAGGTGGGCGCCACGCCGACGAGGACGATCAGGCGCCCGTTATCGAGGTCGTTCTGGGTCATGGTGGTGCGGTCGGCGCGCACGAAATACCCCTGCTCCGGCTTGTCGCCCATGAGCGCGCCGTCCTTCCACAGCACCAGCAGGAAGTCCTCGACCTCCCGCCGCACGTTGGCCCAGAGCCGCTCGTTGTTCGGCTCGAACACCGCCCACTGGGTGGCCTTGTCCATGGAGTGCTCGAGGTAGATGAAGAGCCGCCGGACGTTGACGTACTTCCACTCCGGGTCCGACGACATGGTGCGCGCGCCCCAGACGCGGTTCCCGCGCCCCTCGAAGAAGCGGAGCGCGTTGATGCCCTCCGGGTTGAGCACGTCGTTCCGGCCCTTGTTGACGTTGATCTCGAAGCGGGTCAGCCCGAGCACGACCTCGTTAGCCGGCGCCTTGTGCACCCCGCGCGCGATGTCGCTCCGCGCGTATATGCCGGCGACGAAGCCCGAGGGCGGGAGGAGGAGGCGGTCGGGCGGGGCGCCCTGCGCCGGCCGCTGGAGCGGATCGAGGATCTCGATCCACGGGTAGTACAGGGCGGCGTACTTGGTGTCGAAGCGGCCGCGGTACTTCCGGATGGCGTTGAGCGACGCGTCCACGATCCCGTCCACGATGCCGATGCGGTAGCGGAGGCTCTCGCAGTGCGCGACCAGCGCCGAGTGGACCGTGAAGCTCGCGTCCTCGTCGCCCAGGTCGCCCGCGTCCGGTACGGCCACGATGGCGACGTCGTCGAGCTCGCCGAGCGCGGCGAGGCCGGTCGCCTTCATGCTCGGGACATCGGGGTCGGCGTCCACGCCGCCGAAGCTGGTGCGCGTGGTATCGGGATCCGGCATGAGGCCGTCGGTCCCGCCGGCGAGGTCGTGGTTCGGCGTGGCGGTCAACGCGAACAGCAGGTTCACAGGCGAGACCGCGGAGGGGTCGTAGTCGAGCCAAACGACCGCGTCCTCGTCCTCCGGGTTGTCCCGCTGCAGGATCTTCCCGATCCAGCGCAGGTGGCTCTCGCCGGCGCCGAGCTCGGCGTAGAAGTCGCGCCGCTCGGCGTCCACCTGCACCGTCACTTCCATGTCGAGGAGGTAGATCTCGTCGGTCGCCCCGGGAGTCACCGGCGCGCCGCTGTTGTTAAAGAACTGCTGCTCGCCGGTGGGCAGCACCCGGACCTCGGCGAGCAGGGCGACGCTCGCCGGCGGGTCGTCCACCTTGGGCGACGGCACCGGGGGGCCGCCGGCGTGGACCTCGACGATCGAACCGGCCCGGGCTCGGTTCACCTGCACCTTGTTGAAGCCTTTCGGCGGCGGCGGCGAGACGAACGCGATGTTCTTGCTGCGGCGGACCTTCACGCCAACCCACACGTCGCCCATCCGTCCGGGCCAGCGCGCCCTCCAGGTGGCGCTGTTCGGGCCGGAGATGGGGACGAGCAGCGTCGACACGCCGCCGGCGGCGTCGTTCGGATCCGGCTTGTAGACGCGCGAGACGTAGAGGCGCTTCCCGCCGTTCAGGAAGAAGGCCCGCGCCGCGTGCGCGAGGTAGTTCACCCGCTCGCCGGCCACGAGCAGCTCGAGCGAATCGAGCCCGCCAAAGACCCGCTCGAACTCCGTGAAGCTCGTGACCAGCCGCGGTTCGTTGGTGGTCGGTCCGGCGGCCGTCCACACCGGGCCGAAACGGGTGAGCCCGGCGAAGCCCGTGGTGCTGGTCGGCACCCCCTCGATCGACTTCGAGCGGAAGCTCACCTCCTCGACGTAGACGCCTGGGGAAAGATACTCGGGCATCGCTCTGGCTCCTGCATCCGTTACGGCGTTAGAACTCGAACGGCGCGATCTGGCTGGTCATGCAGCGACCGAGGTCGAACGCCTCGGTCCGGGAGACGAGGGTGGAGCCGGCGGGGATGGCCTCCCCCAGCGAAACCGGATCGGCGGCGCCGGCGCCGGTGACGGTCTCGACCGGCAGATCCCAGAGCGGATCGGCGGCGCGCACGTCCGGCGGGACCGCGCCCGGCACTGGCGGCGCGTGCACGTCCACGATCACGCTAACGCCCGCGGCGAGGTCGAGCGGACCGACCCCGCTCGCGTCCGCATTGATGAGGAGCAGGAACTCGCCGCGATCGTCGCCCTGCGCGCGGCCCACCCGCTCGATCCGGGCGCCGGCCGCGTCGTGGGTCCAGGCCTCGACGCGGACCCACCGCACCGGCGTCCCGTCGGCGGTGCGCCGGCAGCGGCCGCGCAGCCCGGTGGCCGTTCCCGAAACGTCGTAGGTCGCGCCGGGAAAGAGCGAGACCCGGCGGATTCGCGCCGGGCCGAGGAGCGCGGGATCGCCGGCCACCAGGTTGGCCTCGTCGGCCGCGATGATGGGCGTGGGGTCGAGCAGAGGGAACGCGAGCCGGCGCGGGACGAAGCGACGCTGCGGCGACAGGAGCCGCAGCGTGACGAAGGCCCGCTGCGCGGGCGGGGTGGGCGGCCGGTAGAGCCCCTTCGCGTAGAGGAGCGCGTGCAGTCCGCTGTCGTGCCGGTCCACGCGCGGCAAGACATCGGTGATCTCGTAGCCGCCGGCCCGATACGGCGCGCGGGAGCGGGGGAGCGGGTACGGGACGCCGTCGAAGGCGACCGACACCGGGTGGCCGACGCGATCGCCGCGCTCCGCGTCCACCAGTTCGAGCCCGAGCGCGAGGCGGTGGGCGTACTCGTCGAAGCTCTCGGCGACGAAGTGGTTCATGTCGCCGCCAACGTGGGTGCGGTCCCTGAGACGGCCGTGAGCACCGGCGGTGACGGCGTCGCCGCCTTCCCGTCGATGCGCGCGATCCGCGCGATGTACGGGAGGGAGAGCTTGTAGTCGGTCGGGAGCGAGTCGAAGACCCGCATCACCGCCTCGGTGCTCACGTCCTCGAGGACGATCTGGATGGTCTCGTTGGGGGCGAACTCCCCGGCCGAGACGAGCAGCGGGCCGGACAGTATGGGGGTGGTCTCGAGCGCCTGCATCGCGCGGCCGAGCACCTTCAGCTCGGAGTCGGCGTCGTTGGCCCAGGCGGTCACGAGGAAGTGCAGGTCCACCGGGAGGTGCGGGCGCCCGTCGAGGCTGCCGACGGCGGACCAGCTGGCGCGCATGGTCTTGTTGAAGTCCACGCGGTACAGGAACACCGACAGGAAGGGCTTCTGGATGAGGCCCAGGTTCTTCAGGTCGAAGTCCTCGGTGCGCACCAGCCGCGCTCCCGTCGTCGAGCCCGGGACGGGAGGATCGGCCAGGAAGCAGGCGGTGAGGTACCGCTCGATGCTGCGGCCGACGGCCGATACGGAAACGAAGTTCGCCAGACCAACTCTCCTCCAGGAAGCGAGATTGCGCGGATGCGTCCTAGCACGCGCAGTGGACATGGAGTGTATGGCCGCCTCTGGCACCGTCTACGCCCAAGGATGGGCTCGCCCGTGAGTCCTAGTCACAACTCGTCATGGCGAGCGCGTTTCATGGGCCGCGGGTCGCGCGGACACCCGAGCGGCGCGTGAAGGCGGGCCGAAGCAACCATCGGATGGGCCTTTCACCGACGCTGGATGCCCGCGCATCGACGTGCTCGGGCGCTCGCCGAGCAGCGACCACGGCCATCGCCACGCGCCCTGGGAGCCCCAAGCGGAGCCGAGCCGATGTCGGCACCCCATCGAAGGGTTGCGGGGGCCTCATCGACACCACGACTGCCGCCGATACAGTGTGTTCCTATTGTGTCGGGCGTCGCGATGTTCGCGCAGAAGCCAAAGGCCCGCGTCCAGGGCGACGTCGCTCCGGCGCGCAAGCAGAGGGCTCCCGCGCCCGGATCCGTGTGGAACGCGTTCACGTTCCGCGCCTGCTCGCCTAGTGCACCCGATGCGCCCGCACGCGACGACTACTTCGGCCGCCGCTTCGACCACGACTTCTCCACGACCGCCGCATGTCCGCCGGACCGCGCGGCGATTCAACGAAAGGCTGACGTCGACGTGGGGTCATTCGGGGATCCGCTCGAACGCGAGGCCGATCGGGTCGCCGACGAGGTGATGCGCGGCGCACGAGCGAGCGTTCGCGTGGCGACGACCCGTGTACCCACCCCACGTGCTCGCGCCGCGTTCAGCGCGGATGAGGGGACGGCTCCGGACCGCGAAGAGGCACCGCGTTCGGCTTGCCGCAGGCCGCGCGACGGTGCCCATCCGCCCACTGCCGACACCGGTCTTCACGTCGACCGGCCCCTGGCCCACGAAGGCGAACCGCTCCCCGTCTCCACGCAGACGTTCATGGAACGGCGTTTCGGTCGTGACTTCTCGGCGGTACGCATTCACACGGGTCCAGCGGCGGCGGACGCGGCAGCGGCCCTCCGCGCCCGAGCGTTCACGCTCGGGACGAACGTGGCGTTCGCTTCGAACGAGTACGCGCCGAGCACGGAGGGAGGGCGCCGCCTCGTCGCGCACGAGCTCGCGCACGTCGTCCAGCAGGCGCGCGGCGCCGCCGGAGCGGCCGCCGTCATGCGCAAGTCGGCGCCGGGTGGTCCAACCCTCGTGCCGCAGCCGGCGACGCCGGGGAAAGGCTCGGCGACCGCGAGCGAGCCATTCGCGAGCCAGCCGAAGGACCTGCAGGACGTCTTTCGCGCGACTTTCGGAGGTAATGCCGCCGACGAATTTCGGAAGCTCTGGCACCGTCGACTGGACTTCGTCGCCATCTACAACCGTCTCTCGATGTTGGGTCTCTGGTCGCACGTGCGCGCTGTGTGCTCGGTCGGCGAACGGGAGCGGAGCTTCTGGGGCGGTCTCGAGGCGCCCGGCGCGACGGCAAGCGTCGTCTTCGCAACGGACGAGTCACCGCGCGACCTCATCGCCGCGGCCCTCGGCACGATGCGCCTGTGTGCGGACTCGCCGCTCGGCGCGAGCCAGCATCGGGATCAAGTCTCGATGCGCGAGGTGTCGGACGGCGACAGCCTGCACCTCTCCGTGGGGCCGCGCCCAGGCGACGTGTGCGGCAGGTTCGACGCGCACATCGATCGTTACTCGTCGGCACGCGGTGGAGCAGGGTCGGTCTGCGCGTACGACATCCCGTCCGCGTCGGCGCACATCGGACGCGAGGTGGTCCCATCGAAGGTGCGATCCTGGATGCGAGTCCCGGGAGTGCAGGTCTTGCCCGAGTGGGAAGGTGGAGCCTCGGGGCAGGAGATCGGACGAGGTGGCGCCGGAGAGGCCCCACCGCCGGTGGTCGGGATGACCTGGCGGTTCAAGGGTCTTTGAGCTGCGACGGTCAGGAGGCCGACGGAGCGGAACACGCCCATGCTCGGCGGACCTCCGGCCGCCCGGACGATCTTGGAGGTGCATGGCCGAGAGAGGGGCCGGCAAGGGCGATCGCGTGCGGCATGCACCAGTCCACACTCCGCGTTAGATATCTCAAGCTCGTGTGTTGGTGGCAGGTCCGTCTCCTCGCGGCAGGAGTGGCCGAGCGAAGCCCGGAGGAGGCATGCCCTCGCAGATCTTTCTCTTGCGCCATGCCGAGAAGCCTCACAACGACGACGACCCGGGCTTGTCCTTGCGGGGCCGGCTTCGCGCCGCGGCGGTGGCGATCTACCTGCCGGAGAGCTTTGGCCGTATCGATCACCTGTTCGCCAGCTGGACTCGAAGGAGAGCCGTCGCCCGCGCGAGACTCTCACGCCCTTGAGTGAGGCCCTGTGGTTACAGATCGACACCGCCTTCGACAACGAGCAATTCAGGGATCTCGCGCACCACTTTCTCTCGCGCCCCGAGTTCGAGAAGGCGGCCGTGGTGGTCTGCTGGCATCCCCCACGTGGCGCGGGCCGCTGCGAGCGCCGCATCGTAATCGTCGTTCGCAATCACGGTGAGTGACGACAGATCCAGCGCGGGATCGATGGAGCGCACGAACAGGATCGCCTCGTAGTCGACCGCGTTCGTGGCCGGGTCCACGTACTCCGTTCGGAGCGCCGGCAACAAGTGGAGCGCCAACTGCGATCCCCCGGCCCACCGCTCCGGAGCATCCCCATACCGTTCGATGTCCCGTTCGGCCATCGCCCGGAAGGTTACCTGTCGCACCGACCGCAGCCGGCAGGCCGTACGCGATCGACACCGGGCCGCCGCAGATGGAGTCACCTGTGACGTGGAGATGATCGCGACAATTCGCGGGACGCCGATGGTCCCTGTCCGCGAGTTCTCCGCGAGGTCCAGAGCCGGTGGTGGCTGAGGTGGCGGGTTCGGAGAACCATCCCGATCGCGCCCGGCGCGGCTGAGATCCCGCGTTTCCTTGCGATCGTCTCCAGCCCGAAGAAGATGGTACCAGAATTGGACCACTCCAGCGTTCGATCCCGTCAGATCATGTTGCCCTCCGTAGTTCCAGCGCTCGCGCCAAGCCCCTGTGCTTCAACGAAAAGCGATGATGTGACGCCCGTCTGCCCGTACCCTGTGAAGGGGCTCATAACCCGAAGGTCGCAGGTTCAAATCCTGCCCCCGCAACTCGAAAAACGGCGGCCCCGTCAGCACTTAGCTGGCGGGGCTTTCCGCTTTCCAGGCCGCATCGACTTCGGGCCGCAACCCGAAGGTCGCTGAGCCATCCGCGCCAGGGATCTCCCAGTGCGCGTCGAGGCTTGGCCAGCCGGGCCTTCGTTCGAGGACTCGCTGCGGGCCCATTTCTGTCCCATTTCAGGTCCGATCCGCCGGACGTGGTGGGAGCCGTGGTGGATCTCGCGGATGACGAGGAGCCAGAGTGGCGAGAGGCGAGGGTGACGCTCCTCGCGATGGAGGCGCTCGGCAGCCAGGGGCGCTAGCTGTCATTCGGGCGACGTCACCTCACGTCGGCGCGGCGGAAGGTCAGCGCGCTCGGGCTGCGCGTCTGCTGCTCCGCGCCGATCCAGACCACCTCGACCGAGTTCACGTCGCGCAGCCGCGCGCGATCCGGCAGGAACGCGACGAGCGTGTCCGGCTGGAACGCCCACGTGTCGGCGAGCAACTCGCCGTTCAACACGATGGCGGGCGAGGCGTCGCGAATCTCGGTCGGGAGAGGCTGTTCGGTCTTGACCTCGATGGCGACCGGGTCGCGTGCGTCGCGCAGGAAGGTAGGGCCGGCGAACCGCGCCAGCTTCTCATCCGGGCGGTGGGCGCGGATCGAGACGAGCGCCACCGGCCGAAGGTGGCTCGGCTCGACCGCCGGCGGGCGCCGCTCCTCACGCGTGACGGCGGGACGCGGCGCGTCTGGCGCGATGGTGACGCAGCCCGCGGCCCCCGCCGCCGCCAGCACGGCGAGCCACCGAACCTCAGCGCGAGAACTCGATGTCGTCGACATAGATCTCTCCCTGGCCGGGGTACGAGAACGTGAAGCGCACCGTGTCAACGGCGCCCAGCGTTACGCCCGCGTGGTTCAGGATAAAGGAGTGCAGCGGTATGCGGAGGGTGGTCATCACGTCCTGGAAGAGAGGGCTCGGCCCGAGACCGAGGTGCGCGTAGGGCTTCGGGATCTCGCCGTGGAGGCCCGAGTAGGTGGCCTTGGTGTGCCCTCCGCCGACGAGCTCGACCATGAAACCCTGGGACCCCGTCGCCGGATTGTCGGCGGAGTTGGTCTGCGCGACGCGGAACGACAGCACCTCGTACGCTGACGCATCCCGGAGTGCGGCCGGCAGCGTATAGGTGAGCTGTGCCGTCCCCGCCGTCCATCCCACGCGAAGCGCAGCCGTCTGGTGCGGCGCGACCGCGCTCACCGGCGTCACCGTCGCGCCTCCGCTGGCCGCCCCGGACCCCGCGCCGCTCTCGATCTTCGCGTGCGACTTTTCATGACGCATCGGATACACCTTCCGCCCCGCCCAGGACGGGAAGCGCATTTCGCCGCGAAGGGCGTCCTCATAGACCGCCTCGCCCACCAGATGGACCCGGTTGAACGCGGCGAGGAACGCCTCGCCGAGCACCTGCTGATCCCCTGCGGGGATGTAGTCGTCGCGTCCGGGCGCGCCGTCGTCGCCGTCCGCAGCCCAGATCGTGTTGAAGAAGTTGTGGCTCGCGCCGTACACGTCGATGCCGCTCTTGGTCGTGGCGTCGACCGGAGAGAGCGACCAGCCTGCGCGGTCGAAGATCCGCAGCCCTGCCAGGTTCCACACGTCGCCGTCCGCCGCTGGGAGGATGACGAAGTACGGCACGTCCCCGAGCACGTGGCCGACCGTGTCGACGGGCGCGATCGAGGAGACGGCGATGATGTGGAACGGGTCGGGGCGCGCCGCGTTGCGGACCCAGGCCCCCACCGACGCCTCACCTCCCCGGGAGTGTCCCGAGACGGCGCTGCGGCCCATGTCGACGCGTCCGGCGAACCGCCCCAAGAAAAAGTCCGGGTACGAGGGGAAGGTGGCCGGGTCGTTCATGTGCGACCAGAGCTCGAGGTGCTTAAGGATGAGCTCGCTCCGCTCGGCGTTCAGCTGCGGTACGTTGCCGGTGAGGTCGTAGACGTCAATGGACACCGCGATGACGCCGTGGCTCGCGAGCGTCTCAAGGAGGCCCATGTAGCCCATGTGGTTCTGCGTCCGATCCGGGCAGCCCGTGTGCAGAAGGTCGTACGACGGGTCCCCGTCATAGCCGCTCACGTTGCACGAGCGGTGGTTCCCGTGTTCGATGACGAAGAGGGGGTGCGCGCCGGGTGCGACGGGCGTACCGATGCCCGCCGCCGTCGCAGGATACCTGACCACCGCGCGCAGATCGACGTTCGAGCGGCCGAGCAACGTGGGGAAGAAGTCGTCCTGGCTGTAGCTGTCGCCGCCAACCGCGAACGGCCCGAGTCCGTGCGGATCCTGTGCGACCTCGAAGCCGACCTGGTCCGCGCCGTCGAGGAAGTCCACCGCCTCGTCGTAGTGGCCGTCGGTGACGTAGGTCGCCGGCGTCGCGGCGGCGACGCTCCCGAAGTCGACCACCACGTCGTACTTCCCGTTGACCGGGCCATTCCAGATGACGACGTCGGTGCCATTCACGCAGCCCGCCTTCACCGGGTGAATCTCCACGCCTCCCGAAACGTCGACGAGGTCGGTCGAGCCTCCGGCGGCAGGATCCCACTCCGTCACGCTGCGGTGATTCACCACATAGTACGCCGCATAGGTGCCGCCGGAGTGGCCTGAGGGCACGTAGGTGGGATCGACGGCGCCCCACACGGCGTCGCCGGAGTCCGCGAACGAGTCGGCGAACTCGAAGTACGGCGAGCCGGCGAGCGGCCGTCCGGCGATGTCCATGGTCGGCCCGCCCACGGGGTAGCGCAGGTACAGGATGAAGCCGGTCTCAGCTCCGTAGGAGACGATGTCGCGCTTCCCGACCCGGGCGACCGCCTCGCGTCCCTCCGGGCGGTGCGCGACGACGTCGTAGGCGCCGCGCCGCTGGTCGGCGCGGTCCCAGACCTTCACGGTGAATCGGCCGTCCTTCGCGACCGTGACCCGCCTCGGCGCGGCGTGGAAGCCTGGCCCGGTGAGATCGAAGATGGGATCCCCGACGGACCAGCCGCGCTGGTTCGCGACCATCGAAATCTCGAGCGTTTCCCCTGGATGGAAGTGCTCGCCGGTGACGAACACGTCGTCCGCGCCGGTGAGCTGCGCGTTGAGGAGGCACCCGTCGCGCGTCGACGCGTAAAGCGCAGGGCTCGTTCGCTTCACTATCGGAACGCGCAGCGTGCGTTCGGCCTCGCCGACGTGCAACTGGAGCGGAGGCGTCCTCCCCGTGGGATCGGGGTCGACGGCGTGCGCTGTGACCACCACGGCGCGCCCCACGAGTGCCCGCGCAGCGTCTTCCAGACGCTCGTAGGCGAACGGGTGCTTGAGCAGCGCGGCGACCGCCACGGGCCGCTCGCCGGTCGTCCGCACCGCGCAGCCCGCCACGCCGGACTGGTACCAGAGCGCGACGGGCGCGAGGTTTCCGTTCGTGTCCGTCATCGAACGGGCGAAACTGACGGCGCCCTCGCGCGATCCGGTCGGCACGCCCTCTGGGAAGACCCGCAGCTCGTACATCGTGGAACGGCGCATCCCGGCGAGCCCGACCTGCAGCGATGAGCCGATCTGGAGCTCCTCGACCGGACGGCCGCCGGCGTCGACGGCGACGATGCCCTGCCCTTTCTCCGGTGGCAGGTGGACGTCGCGCCCTCGGAGCGGCGTCAGCCGTTCGAAGAAGACGCAGCCCGAGGAGATCAGAGCTGCCAGGATGACGACGAGCGTGACGGTTCGGCAGCCCACCGCGGCAAGGGAGAGGATCAGGGCCGAAACGACCGGGCGGCGGCGCATTAGACGCTCCTTTGTCCGGCACACAGCCGGACCGCGAAATCCGGGATTCATCGGAGCTCGTCACGTCTCCGCCGGCCGAAACGATCGGCCGGGCTGCCACTGCGAGGGAGTGAGGACGCCGCGGGCTTTCCAGTAAAGCGGACACGCCGCGCGGCATTCCGCGCGCCTCGGACACGTGGCGCACTCCGCTGGCACGCCGTCCACGACCGACACCGCGACGGCCTCGTCCATCCTAGAGTACGCATCGTCCAGGCTCGCGACGTCCTCGACGCGAATCGGCCGTGTCGCAATCGACGTGCATACGGAGCACGGACGCAATATGCCATCCGGGTCGACGACCGTGGATACCCTTCCGGCCGAACACACGGACGGATTGCTGACCACGCGGCCCTGCTTGAGGCACAGCGGCAGGGGGGTGATGAAGGAGAAATTGACGCGCTTGGTCATCGCGTACAGCGTGAGCTGTTCCGCGATCTCGACCACTTGGGGATACTGCAACATCGCGCCGTAGTTTCGGCCCGCACACTCCGGGAGCGTGTTCCCGATGTTCATCTTCGGGACTCCCAGTGCGTCGAGGAAGTCGATCACGTCGAACATCTCGCGGACGCGATCGACGGTCATCGTGGTGTTCGTGATGTACCGGATGCCTCTCTGCTGTGCGTTGCGGATCGCCCGGATCGCGCAATCGAACGCGCCTGCACACCCCACGCGTTCGTCGTGAGATTCGGCGGTGGCGCCCTCGATCGAGAACTGTAGGTTCCACAGATTGAAGTGCCCGACTTCCTCGAAGAACGAGGTATCGGCAAGTCGATGCCCGTTCGTCAGGATGGTGATCGGAAATCCCGCGGATGAAACGGCTCGCACAACGTCGAGGAATCTGGGATGAAGCGTGGGTTCACCGCCCGAGAGCGTCACGTTAAACGTGGCGGGATCGTCCGTCGACGACCTGAGGAGGCGCAGCACCCGTGCGAGCGTCTCCATCGACATGTCTGCCCGACCATCCGCGGCGAGGACGTTCGAGGCGTCGAAGCAGAACTCGCACCGCTGATTGCATCGGTGGGTGATGATCAGGGTGATCTTCTTCAGGGCCTGGACGGTGAAGAGCGGGCGCGTCACTGTGCGTGCCCCTTGACCCTGATCTCGATGGGCTCGATCCCGATCTCCTCGGGCCTGCACGTGTCACAATCACAGGTGTCGCAACAGTAGCCGCATGGACCATCGACGTCACAGTCGCACATGACGCCGCCACCCGGCCCCAGCCTGAACAGCGCCTTCGTGAGCTGGTAGCCCTTCGGAAGGTTCACGGCACGCGAGAGCAGCGCGGTAACGTCGACCTCGAGGGTGTGGAGCGAACCGGGAAGCTTGACCGTGCGCGAAAGCCGATCGCATGCAGGCGCCACGGCAGCGACCACCTCGTCCGGGACGCCGTAGAACCGCGTCGACCGCGCGTCCACCTGGTCGCGGGCGACCGAGAACAGCAGCAGGAACGGGTCGGCGCCGAAGGTTCGCTCTGCGACCAGGAACTGCTCCTTCCCGATCTCGTAGACCATGCCGCCGTCGAATCGATGCAGCACCGACAACGGAGTCACCTCGATCGCGCGTTCCGACACGGATACGCCTCCGAGGTTCGCCGTCCACCGTTCCCGGTAAAACGCCTTGGGGGACGTCCACCTGCTCGCCTGCGCTGCGGGATGCACCATGGCCAGTCTCCTCGCTTTCGGGTTCACGACACGTACGCTGCGACATCGTTCCTACGGTTCCGCGTCCGGGGAGAGTTTGACCGTGGTCAGGCGCACCCGACGTGACTGCTTCGGGTGGGGGATCCCGTCAAGGCGACCCATAGTGAAACCACACGCATAGTAGAATAGGCCACGATGGGTAGGTGCGGCGCACGTGATCGCGCACCGCGGAGGGTCGGCGCCGCACGGTCGATGGCCCGGTTGCGGCCGTGCGCGAAGACGTGGAGTCATTGCCCTGCCCCGACTATCGCGGGTGTTCGCTCAGCGCCACCTCGCCCCCGAGCCCGTCCTCAACGGTCTCCGCCTCGCGCGGCTGCTACTGGGGACGCTGTGCGTTCTGCGTGGTCTCACCCGCGTTCCGGGGAGCGTGGCGACCGCGATCGGCCGACCGCGTCCGCGAGGACCTACGCCTCCTCTGGGAGCGCCACGGCGCGAGGCACTTCACGTTCGGCGACGACGCCCTTCCGCCGCGCATCGTGGCCGACCTCGCGCGGACCGGCCACGGCGTGCCGGCCTCGGCCGCTGGCAGGCCGAGCTGTGCTGGGACGCCCTTGAGACAGCCGCCGATGTCGGCGCCCTCGGCCGCGCCGGCGCCGCGAACCTCGTGTTTCGGGTTCGAGTCGGGCTCGGACGAGGTGCTCGCGCGGATGCGAAAGGGCGCGCGGCTCGACCACGCGCTTGCGATCCTGAAGGGCCTGCAGGCGCGAGGGGATCGGCGTCAACCTCCAGTACTTCGCGGGGTTCCCTGGCGAGACGCGCCGGGGGCTCGCAAGGACGGCCGCGTTCCTCGAGCGGACGCGCTCCCCGCGCGTCACCGTCTCCTGCGGCGTCTTCGAGCTGCAGAAGGGCTCGCCAATCTGGGCTGCGCCGCACAAGTTCGGCGTCCCCATCCACGCGCCTCAGCCTGGGCGCGATCTCGTCTTGAAGGGCGACCACCTGCCACGCCACCCGGGCGGCGACGCGGAGGTGATCCGGCGACGCTTCATCTCGACGACGCCGCAGCTCCGGTGCGGAATCAACGCCCACGCGCTGCTCTGGCTCGCTCGGCCAGACGCGTCGGCAGCGCCGCAGCATCGGCCGCGGATCGCGGAGCCACTCGCTGCCGCCGCGGCGAGCGCGACGCGGCTCTTCGCATGGGACCCGTACCGGCTGCACTCGGGGAAGAGGGGGCCCACCTGGTATGCGTTCGGCGTCGCGAGCGGGCGGCTCGTGACGCTCGGGCCGGTCGCTGCGGCGACCCTCGCCGCGTGCGACGGAACCACGACGGCGGCGGAAGTGCTCGCGCCCCTCACGCCGAACGAGCGCCGGCGCGTGCGCCGCGCCCTCGCGCGGCTCGCGGAGGCGGGGCTCGTGGCAGTCGCCGAGCCCGACCCCCGGCGCGGGCCCCTGCGCGTCGCGCTCGAGCGCGACGTCCGAGACGTCGGCGGGCGCGACGCCGAGCGCGCGGCCCGCGCTCGACACGCCGAGGGGGGGGAGCCGGATGCTGATCTACCGTCCGGCGAGTCGGTCCCGCGGATCTGCTGAACGAGGGCCCCGCCCATCGCGGCGTGCGCGCGGTGCTGCGGCATGCGCGCGACCGACTCCTCGGTATCGCGCCAGGGTCCCGGTGCCCGAGCGACGAGGCCCCATCACTCGCGTCGCCTTCGGAGCACGCCGCCAGGGGGCGCACGCCAAGTGTAGCGCGGACGAGGGGGCCCGAGGGACGCGTAGACGCGACTTCGCGCAACGTGAAACCATGCGCAACGTTCGTTCCGGAGTGCGCATGCCGAACAACTTCGATCTGGCGCCGCCGGGCAAGGCCGTCGACGGCCTGGCCGCGGTCACCATCGACATCCAGCAGCTCACCGCGCGGATGACGTTCGACGCGACGATGGCCAGCTGCGCCGTGGACGCGACGATCGACTTCGAGGTTGGACCGGCGGGCGGCTGTCCGATCTTCGACCTGCGCCAGACGATCGGCGCCGCGTGGCTCGACGGTGCGCCGATCGCCGCGACGCAGCTGGCGCACCACGACTTCGGCGGCGGCACCGACGCCCGATTGCGCGTGCTCGCTCAATCCCTCGCCGGCGGCTCCACCCACACGCTGCGCCTGACCTACACGCTGGCGCTCCCCGACGCGCTCAACAGCTCGTCGGGGCCGCCGACGTTCAGCTGGAACGGGCAGCGCCTGACGCTCAAGTTCTGGTACAACCCCAACCTGATCAGGTGCTTCGTCGTCTTCCGGTCAACGTCTGCGCTAGCGAGCGCCTCGGCCACGGTGGCTGGCTGACGCGTAACAAGGGCGTCGCGGGCCGCTCGCCGCAGCCCGGGGAGCCCAGCGAGATCGGCTGCCGTGATGGGGCGGCGCGTCGGCATCCCCGTCAGCGTCCTCGCTCCATCCTTCGGACTTCGATCACCGGTGCAGGAGCCGCTCGGGCACTCCGCACTGCTCTCGACGCAGATCTACACGCATGCGGCGATCTCGAAGCTCAAAGGCGGTCCACGCGGCCACGCACCCGGGGGCGAAGCTGGCGGGGAGCAGGCAGGCCGCCAAGCCGGATCCCGAGGGGGCGGGTAGCGCGCCCGGAAGGGCCGAGGGGGCGGAGGCAGCGAACTCTCCCGAGAACCAGTAAGATGTTTGGTGCGATGAGGGCGCTAAAGGCACACGTGAGGGGGGGGCGGCTCGTGCTCGATGAGCCCACCGATCTGCCCGAGGGCGCAGAGGTGGAGCTCACGGTGATCGAAGATGACGACTTCGAGCCCGAGGAGCGCACCCGCCTCGACGCCGCCCTGGAGCGGAGCATGGCGCAGGCGCGTGCGGGGCAGCTCGTCGATGGAGACGCCGTCATCGGCAAGCTGCTGGCGCGGGAATGAAGCTCGTCTTCACGCCTGAGGCCGAGCGCCAAGCGACCGAGATGGACACATGGTGGCGTGAGCACCGGCCCGGGGCTCGCGACCTCTTCGCTCGTGAGCTCGCCGAGGCGCGGGAGCTGATCGCCCCCCCGACCGTCGGCGCGATGTATACGACCAAGAGCGGCAAGCCTGTCCGGCGCGTGTTCATGCCCAAGACCAGGAACCATGTCTACTTCGCGGTCGATGAGCTTCGGGAGCTGATCATCGTCCTCGCGATCTGGGGCGCGCCGCGCGGTCGTGGCCCGAGGCTGTAGCGGCCGGGGGTGCAGGACGGACCGCCGCCGGCCGGGCGGGATGCTCATTGAGTGATCGGCTACGTCCGAACTCTTCTACGGGAAGCGACGACCCCCGGCAGCACGCGGGGGATGATGTTCACGAGTCCGAAGAAAGCGGTACCAGATGTGGACCACTCCCGCGTTCGGTCCTGTCAGATCATGTTGCCCTCCGTAGTCGCCGCGCTCACGCCAAGCCTCTGTGCATAAACGAAATACGGTGATGTGACGCCCGCCTGCCCGTACCCCTTTCAAGGGGCTCATAACCCGAAGGTCGCAGGTTCAAATCCTGCCCCCGCAACTCGAAAAACGGAGGCCCCGTCAGCGCTTAGCTGGTGGGGCCTTCCGCGTTCCAGGCCACATCGACTTCGGGCCGCTGAGCAGTCCGCGGCAGGGATCTCCCAGTGCGCGTCAAGGCTTGGCCAGCCGGGCTCGCCTTCGAGGCTGCGCTGCGAGCCCATTTGTGGACCATTTCTGGTCCGATCCGCGGACATGCGCATGGCTATAGCCCTGGTCGCTGTCGCAGCAGGAATCGCGTCGAGCGGCTGCAGGCCGCGCCGCCATCGCGACGACGCCCTTCTCCTCCACCTCCGGCGTTTCACTCTCGACCGGAACCGCGAGCACCGGCCGAAGCGTCTTCCCCTCGGCCCGGAGGAGCGTGAGAGTCGTGTCTCCGAACCCGTGGTTCATCCAGTAGCCGCGCGCGCCGATGAGCACCTCGCCCGGCCGCATCCGATACGGGGCAAGGTCCATGCACGGGAACCGGGAGATCCCCTGGGCGAGTACGTGAAGATCGAAGGTGTCTCGTTCCGATGTCGCGAGAACGTCGGGGCGCTCGTGGACCGGCTGTGGAGTGAAGAGTCGGTCGCGCCTCGATGAAGTTCGTCAAGCCGACTTTGGCCGGGCGGTTAGTGCGTCGGTCAAGCGCAGCGATGCCTCACCTCTTCGCCGTCGCGAGGAAGCGCACGCACGGATGCAGGGATTGCGAACGTACCGGCGGCAGCTGGGTCGACCGCCGCAGCGATGCGTGATCGAGATGACCCGGTGCCGTTGCGCGTGCATAGGCATAGAGTGACCGAGAACGCGCGCGAGGGGGTCTCGTGGCCCGGGTGCCCACGCCTGGAAATCCGTTTCCTCTGGGCGCCACGCCGTGTGCGTCGGGCGTGAACTTCAGCGTCTGGGCGCGAGACGCGTCGCGCATGGAGCTGGTCCTCTTCGACCGCGCCGAGGACGCACGGCCGAGCCCCGTGGTGCCGCTCGAGCCGGTGCCGAACCGTACCTACCACTACTGGCACGCGCTCGTTCCGGGGATCGAGCCGGGGCAGCTGTACGGCTGGCGCGCGAGTGGTCCGTTCGATCCCTCCCGCGGTCTGCGGTTCGACGGGGAAAAGCTCCTCCTCGATCCGTACGGCCGCGCGGTCGCCGTCCCGCCGGGCTACGATCGCGGCGCCGCCTGTCGCCCGGGAGACGACGCCGGCACGGCGATGAAGTCGGTGGTCACCGACCCAGCGTACGACTGGGAGGGCGACGCTCCGCTCTGCCGCGCGTTCTCGCGGACCGTGTTGTACGAGCTGCACGTGCGAGGCTTCACGCGCCACGCCAGCTCTGGGGTGGCGGAGCCCCGGCGTGGGACGTTCGCGGGCGTCACGGAGAAGATCCCGTACCTCGTGGACCTGGGCGTCACCGCGGTGGAGCTGCTGCCCGTCTACCAGTTCGACCCGCAGGACGCGCCGGACCGGGTGAACTACTGGGGCTACTCGCCGGTCTCGTTCTTCGCGCCACACGCGGGCTACGCCGCCGCCCGCGAGCCGCTCGCGGTCCTCGACGAGTTCCGTGACATGGTGAAGGCGCTCCACCGCGCGGGCATCGAGGTGATTCTCGACGTGGTCTACAACCACACCGCGGAGGGGAACGAACGCGGTCCGACCTTCTGCTTTCGCGGGCTCGACAACCGCGCCTACTACATCCTCGACCGGAACTGGGCGTACTACGCGAACTACACCGGTACCGGCAACACGCCTGAAGGCGAGCGTCGAGAGCGACCCCCTCCTCGCCGGCACCAAGCTCATCGCCGAGGCGTGGGATGCGGCCGGGCTCTACCAGGTCGGCACCTGGGTCGGCGACGCGTGGAAGGAGTGGAACGGGCGCTTCCGCGATGACGTCCGCTCGTTCGTGAAGAGCGACCCGGGCATGGTCGGGCGCCTCGCGGACCGGCTCTTCGCGAGCCCCGACGTCTACGCGTGGGAGGGACGCGAGGCGGACCAGAGCGTCAACTTCGTCACGTGCCACGACGGATTCACCCTGAACGACCTCGTCTCCTACAACGCGAAGCACAACGAGGCGAACGGGGAGGGGAACCGAGACGGGATGGACGACAACCGCTCCTGGAACTGCGGCGTGGAAGGCCCGACCGACGATGGGGCGGTGGAGGCCCTCCGGGCCCGGCAGGTGCGCAACCTCCTGGCGCTGACTCTCCTCTCGACGGGCGTGCCGATGATCGGGATGGGCGACGAGGGCCGGCGTACCCAGCGCGGCAACAACAATGCCTACTCCCACGACGACGAGCTGTCGTGGCTCGACTGGAACCGCGTCGAGCGCCACCGCGATCTGCGCCGGTTCGTGCGGAAGCTCATCGAGCTCCGGCTGGCGTTCGATCCCTCTGCGCACATCGACACCATCTCGCTCTCCGAGTTCCTCGATCGCTGCCGGCTCTCCTGGCACGGCGTCCGCCTAGGAGCGCCGGACTGGAGCTACCCATCCCGGAGCCTCGCGGTGGGCTTCTCCAGCCTGGACGGCCAGGTCCGGGCACACTGTCTGTTCAACGCGTACTGGGAGCCGCTCGCGTTCGAGCTGCCCGCCGTGCGGGACGGATGGCGGCGCTTGGTGGACACGGCACTCGCTCCCCCGGACGACGCCCGGACCTGGGGCGAGGCCTCCGTCCTCCCCGAAGGTTCGTACGCCGCTCAGCCGCGATCGGTGGTGGTGCTGGGAAGCGTCGAGAGGCCGGCGTGAGGAAAGAGGCGCGCCGGTCGCCGCCGAGGAGCGGCCGGCCTATGCGCCTCGCGCCTCCTGGACCGCGATGACGGTCCAGGGGGCGCGTGCCTCACGCGTGGGTCGGCGTGCCGCGCCGCGGGCATTGCGCGTTCGGCGATCTTGCCCCACCGGCGCAACCCGCATGCCGACGCCGATGACGAGACCCCCGAACAGGATCAGCGAGACGAGCGTCACGTCCGGCGGACGGGAGGCTCAGCATCGGACCGACAGCACGAACGGCCATCCGCATCGGGTTACCGCGATGGGCCGCGACCGGCGCCGTTCGGAGACGAATACCGAGCCTCGCCCCGAGTCGGCGGCCACGATTCCCTGGAAGATGACCGGGCCCACGCCCATCCGCACGGCGAGCGAGAGAGCCTTCGCGAATGCGCGGACGCCGTGCGCGCTCGACCGGGGAACGTGAAACACTGGGCGCAGAAATGCTCCGGATCGCGCACGTCTCGGACCTTCATGTGCTCTCGCCCCACGGCGTCGAGCTGCGGCGGGTCCTGTTCAACAAGCGCTTGACCGGCTACGCGAACCTCGTCCTTCGCCGTGGGCGCATGTACCGGCGCGATTACCTGGAAGCCGTGCTCGCAGCCGCGGCGCAGCGCTCGGATCACGTGGTCGTCACGGGCGACGTCACGAACCTCTCGCTCGAGAGCGAGTACGCCGAAGCGTGTCGACTCCTCGACGAGATCGCGCGCGTCACCGAGGTGACTGTCGTGCCGGGAAACCACGACATCTACCTGCCCAGCACAGCCCGCGGGCGGCGGTTCTGGCGCCACTTCGAGCCGTTCCTGCGTGGTGATCTGCCCGAATTCGCGATCGACCTGCCGGCGGGACGCTTCCCCTGCGTGAAGCTGCGCGGCCCCGCCGCATTCATCGCGCTCTCGAGCGCAGTGCCGAGGCCGCCGTTCGTTTCCGCCGGGTATGTGAGTCGCGCTCAGCTCGACGCGCTCCGGGCGGCCCTCGCGCACCCGGAGGTCGCGCGCCGTCTTGCGGTGGTCCTGGTCCACCACGATCCGATCGACTCGCGCCTGCGCCTCGAGCAGCTCCGGAGCGGGCTCGTGGACGCGAGCGCGCTGCGCAGCGCACTTTCGAATGTCGCGCGCGGACTCGTCCTCTTCGGCCACCTCCACATTCGCCGTCGCAGCCGGCTCACGACGGCGGCGGGCACGCTCGAGGTGATCTGCGCCAGCGGGGCGGGGCTCGATCATCGCGACGAGCGGGTCCGCGCCGGCTTCAACCTCTACACCATTCAAGACGACGGCGAGGTCTCGTCCAGCGAGGCTTGGGTACTCGATCCTGCGACGCTCGAGTTCGAGCGCCGTGAGCTACCCGCCGTGTGAAGGTTCGACGACCGTTGCTGCACCGGGGGCGTTCCGAGGAGCGCGTGTGCGGACAGGCCGCGGGTCATGCCCGGCGGCGATGCCGGCCAGAGCGCGGATCGCCGCCCACGCTCGGTCGGGTGCGAAGGTCGAGGGCGAGGCGCCCCGATGGCGGCGGGCGATGCGGCAGCGCAGGGCGGCCGGGCGGATGCGGAAGCGCAGCGGCGGCTCGAGGACGAGCCTCTCGCCGTCGACGCCGGCGGGCACCGAGGCATGCGCGTCGACCTCGAACGACGGGGTGGTCCACGCCCGCGCTGGCGCCTCGCCACCCGGCGAGCCCAGCACGGTGACGCCGAGGACGCCGTCATCGAGGTGCGGTCGCATGCCGGATCCCGGTGGACGTTCGAACCGGTAGCAGTTGTTCGACACGACGATCGCGGCGCCGCCCTCGTGTTCGTCGCCGTCTGGGCCGCGCCACCGCAGATCGGGCTTCCGTCCGGGGCCCAGGACGTCCGGCACCGTTTCGAGCAGCGTGCGCATCTTCGCGCCGCGGTAGCCGGCGTGCTGGACCGCCTCCCCGTACACTCCGAGCGAGACGTTGTTGACGAAGGCGCGGCCGTTGACCTCGCCGAGGTCGACCCGTCGCTCGCTCCCGTCGACGAATGCGTCGAGCGCCCCGACGACGTCGTCGCAGTCGACACCGAGGTCGAGCGCGAAGTGGTTGCGAGTGCCCGCCGGGACGCACGCGTACGGAAGGCCTCGCTCGGCTGCGATCCCGGCGACGATCGCCTGCGAGCCGTCGCCCCCGGCCATCGCCAGCGCATCGGCGCCATCGTCCAGCGCGCGGCGGACGAGCTGCTCGAGCTCGGAGCCGGGCGTCAGCTCGATCGGCTCGATGCCCCGGGCGCGTGCCTCGTCGAGGACGTGGAAGCGCGCGACTTTCCCGCCACCGGAGCGCGGGTTGTAGAGGAGCACCGGATGGGCCGGGCGCGGCGCGGGCGGCAGTGCGACCGGGACGTAGAAGGCGTAGCTCGCCGCGGCGAGCCCCAACGACAGCGCGGCCACAAACGCGAGCACGAGCGCGGGCTCGCCGGAGATGAGCAGCGCCACCGCGGCCATCGCCAGCAGGGCGCCAACCCCGAGTCCCAGGACCCGCGACGCGCCACGGCGCACGAGCCCTTGCCACGCGGCGGCGAGCGACAGCGCGAGCAGCGCGAGGGTTAGGACCCCGCGCCGAATGTCGATGGTCGCTAGGACGATCAGGAGCACCAGCGCGGCGAGCCCGAGCGCGGCGGACGCTGCCAATCGCCGGCGGATCATGGCGCACCATGGGTCCGGCAGTTCGCTCGGGGCAAGTGGCCGCTGCCAGCGTCCCCTCGCTGCCTCGTGGTGCCCTCGGGCACCCGTGCG